>Ga0265297_10000045_pt1 | contig 464453 bp, 590 predicted proteins | sample Munlanlwell13791_FD_192502 | JGI IMG/M metagenome (GOLD analysis project Ga0265297, IMG submission 192502) | Leachate microbial communities from a municipal landfill in Southern Ontario, Canada - Leachate well 137-91 | ecosystem: Engineered > Solid waste > Landfill > Unclassified | place...
GAGGTTAAAAGATGAACACAAATGAAATACTTAGATTCTGCTTTGAGAAAGGATTTTTATTAGACAAGGATGTTTTGAATATTTTTAATGAGACTGAAGATTTAGAATCTGTTAAATTAATCATAGAAAGAATTAGAGATTCAACACATCAGAAGATTATAACTAAAAATCTTTTTAATCAAAATAAGGAAAAGGTATTTCAGATTCTCTCTGCTCTTCCCAAGGAAAATCAGCAACAATTAGAAAAATTAAAAATAAAATTAGGATTAAGCATAGAAATATCAAAGGAATTTTCCAGTGAAAAAAAAGTTAAGCAAGAGAAAAAATTAAATATTTCTGAAGGAGTAAGAATTTTATCTTCTTTTCCAGCTAATGTAAAAAAATTAGAAGTTGGTGATTTCACAAAATATTTTAGGAATAGACTTACTGAAATGGGAAAAGTTCTGCAAGCTAACTCTTCCCTAAAGAATCTTGTTTCTATCAATAAAATTTCAGGAAATAGACAAACAATTTCTATCATTGGGCTTGTTTCTGATAAAACTACAACTAAAAATAAAAATATTCTCCTTGAAGTAGAAGATTTAACAGGAAAAATAAGAGTTTTAATTAATCAGAATAACACAAAGGTTTATGAGAAGACTAAGGAAATTAGCCTTGATTCTGTGTTAGGCTTTAGCGGGGTGGGAAATAGAGAAATTTTTTTTGCAAATGATATTGTATTTCCTGATTCAAGCTTAGCAGAAAGAAAAAATTCTCCTATTGATGAAAATGTATTATTCTTGGGAGATTTGCATTTTGGCAGTAAATTATTTTTAGAAAATAATTTCCTTAAATTTATTGATTACTTGAATGGAAAATTCCCAAATACTCCTGAAGCAGAAAAAATAAAAAATCTTTTTCTTGTTGGAGATGTTGTTGCTGGTGTGGGAAATTATCCTAATCAGGAAAGAGATTTGAAGATAGGGGATATTGAAGAACAATTTATTGGACTTTCAGAACTGCTGGGAAAAATCAGGAAAGATATAAACATAATTCTTTCTCCCGGTAATCACGATGGTGTAAGGCTTATGGAGCCGCAGCCAATTTTAAATGAGAGATATGCCTGGAGTATTTATGATTTGAAGAATGTAATTCTTACAGGAAATCCTTCTTATGTTAATATTGGAGCTACAGAAGGCTTTTCTGGATTTGATGTTTTAACTTATCATGGGGTTTCTTATCATTATTATGCGAATACTGTTCCAAAATTAATTATGGAAAAGGCACTGAAAACATCTCCTGATAAAATAATGGCTTATTTATTAAAAAACAGACATCTTGCTCCTTCTCATGCTTCTGTGCAATATTTTCCTTCTGAAGAAGATGGATTAATGATAAGAAAAATTCCAGATATTTTTGTTTCAGCTCATACACACAAAAGTGCTATCTCTTATTATAATAATATTTTAACAATTTCTACTTCTGCCTGGGAGAGTAAAACTCCCTATCAGGAAAAGATGGGAAATGAGCCAGATTTCTGCAAGGTTCCTATTTTTAATTTAAAAACTAGAGCAATTAAAATTTTGGATTTTGAAGATGAAAATAAAAATAGCTGCTGATATTGATGATAGTTCTGTTGATTTTACCTTTAATTTTCTTAATTTTTACAATAATAAATATAGAACTCATTTTACAAAAGAAAAATGTTATATTGCAAAATTAGAAACAATTTTAGGAATATCCAAGGATAAAATTAGAAAAGAGTTTGATGAATTTTATAATTCACCTTTTTTTGATGCTATTTCCCCTATTGCTCATGCTCCTGCTATTTTATATTTATTAAATAAAATAAATGGGGTTCCTTTTTTGACTTTCAGGCCAGTGAATATAAAAGACAAGACAAAAATATCTATGGAGAAATTATTTCCAGAATCTTATTCATCAATTATCCATTCCCGTGAATTTGGAAAGTCTAAATCTGAAATCTGCAAGGATATGGGCATATCTGTTCTTATAGAAGATTATTTTCCCAATGCTTTGGAATGCAGTCTTAACGGAATAAATGTTTTGCTGTTTAATCAACCATGGAATAAAAATTTCAATTTGGAAAACACTCTCATAACACGATTTTATGATTGGAGAAATGTTCCAAATATAATTGAAAAAATTGAGAATAAAATAATGACTGAACAGGAAATTCAGCACAAATACAAAACAAGAGGTTTTGCATGAACACACAAGATTATTTTTTAGATATTGAAAAAAATGTAAAAAAAGTTTATGAAATAGCGAATGAAGCGCGAGCTAAAAATTTAGATCCTGTAAATAAAGTTGAAACTCCTATGGCGATGAATATGGCGGAAAAAGTTGTTGGAATTATTTCTACAATTTATCCTCAAATGGAAGGTTCTGGAATAGCAAATAGAATTTTAGAATTAGAAAAAGAATTTGGAAAATTAGATACCACTGTTTCATTTAAAATTGCTGAAGAAGTTGCTAAGCAGAAGTTTTGCAAATTTGCAAGTTTGCTAGAAGCAATTAATGCTGGTATTAGAATTGGGTTTGCATATCAAACTACAGGTGTTGTATCTTCCCCTATTGAAGGATTTACTGAATTAAAGTTGGGAAAAACTCGCGATAATAAAGATTATTTTAAAGCTTATTTTTCAGGACCAATAAGAAGTGCAGGAACTACTGCAAGTTGTGTAGCATTAATGATTATTGATTATCTTAGAGAATTATTTGGGTATGCTAAATATGATCCTACTGAAGATGAGATTAAACGATATATTACAGAAAATACTGATTATCATGAACGTGTAACTAATTTACAATATTTCCCTCTTGAAGAAGAGATGGAATTTTTAGCAAGAAATCTTCCAATACAAATTGCAGGAGAGCCAACAGAAAAGCTTGAGGTTTCTAATTATAAAAATTTGGAAAGAGTTGAAACTAATTATATTCGCGGAGGAATGTGCTTGATATTTTCTGAAGGGCTTGCTCAAAAAGGTCCGAAAGCTTTTAGACTTTACAACAAAGCAAAAAAAGATGGATTGACTATCACAGGTTTTGATTGGATAAGCGGGTATATAGAATTACATGAAAAATTAACAAGTGCAAAAGGAAAAAAAACAGGAGATAGTGTTCCTGTTTATATCAAAGATCTTGTGGCTGGAAGACCTGTTTTCGGGCATCCTTCAAAATCAGGAGGATTTAGATTCAGATATGGAAGAAGCAGAGTTTCTGGATTCAGTGCAGTTTCAATGCATCCTGCAACAATGGCGATAAGTGATTCTTTTATTGCAATTGGGACACAACTAAAAATAGAAAAACCAACAAAAGGATGTGTTGTTACAACATGTGATTCTATAGACGGACCAATTGTGAAATTATTTAATGGAAGCGTTAAAAAACCAAAAACAAAAGATGAAGCTAAAAAATTATATCCTGATGTTGAAGAAATTATTTATCTTGGAGATATGCTGTTCCCTTTTAGTGATTTAGCAAACAGAAATGCAAATTTTATCAAACCAGGATATGTTGAAGAATGGTGGAAATTGGATTTAAAACAAAAAAATAATGAAGCAGAAAAAGGAATAAATTGTTTTGAGGTTTCTTTAGAAAAAGCAATTGAATTAAGCAAGGAGTTTAATATTCCACTTCATCCAAATTATATCTTTTATTGGACACAAATTTCTAAGGAAGAATTTTTTTCTTTAATAAAATGGATTAAAAGTTCAAGATTTGAAAATAAATTAATTCTTCCATATAATAAATCTGAACAGGAAAAATTTAAGGAAGGAAAAAGAGCCTTGGAACTTTTAGGAATTGAACATGATGTCACTATAGAAAATGTTGTGTTAAATGAAATTAACAGCAAAGCATTATTGATTAATCTAGGAATTGATATATTTGAAAATAATCTGTTAAGTTCTATTGATGAAAGTAAATTTAACCTCGACAAATCTGTTTTAGAAATTATTAATTCTGTTTCCAACTTTGTTGTTAAAGATAAGGCGGGAGAATTTATTGGTTCAAGAATGGGAAGACCCGAAAAAGCTAAATTAAGAAAACTTATTGGAAGTCCTAATCTCCTTTTCCCAATTGGTAAGGAAGGAGGAAGATTAAGAAGCTTGCAATCTGCTTGTGATGAAGGAAAAGTAAGAAGCACGTTCCCTATTAACTATTGTGAAACTTGCAAGAAAGAAACAATTTATTCTTCTTGTGAAAATTGCGGAGCAATTACAAAGAAACTTTTTTATTGCAAAGATTGTGATAAAGTTTCTTCTGAAGTATGTGCAGAACATCAAAAAGTTCAAACTTATCAAACAAAAGATTTAGATGTTAAACATTATTTTGACAAAGCTGTTGAGAAATTAAAACTTGAAAAAATAGATATTCCTCCTTTAATTAAAGGAGTTAGAGGAACTTCTTCTGCAGAACATCATATGGAAAATATATGCAAGGGAATTTTGAGAGCAATATATAATCTCCAAGTTAACAAAGACGGAACAATAAGATTTGATGCAACAGAACTTCCGATAGTTTCTTTCAAACCAAAAGAAATTTCTGTCAGTGTTCAAAAAATAAGAGAATTGGGATATGATAAAGATATTTATGGAAATGAAATTACTGATGAAAATCAAATCATAGGAATGATGCCTCATGATGTTATTCTTCCATGCTCTTCTGAAACTCTTGATGAAAAAGCAGATGATGTTTTTGTTAATGTTTGCAATTTTATTGATGATTTGCTTGTCAAATTTTACGGACAAAAATCTTTTTACAATATTAAAAAAAGAGAAGACTTAGTTGGACAAATGGGGGTTTGCATGGCTCCGCATAATTGCGCAGGAGTAATTTGCAGATTTATTGGATTTTCAAATACTCTTGGACTTCTTGCCAGTCCATACATGCATGCAGCAATAAGAAGAGATTGTGACGGAGATGAAGCAGCAGTAATGCTTCTTGGAGATGTGTTGCTGAATTTTTCAAGAAAGTTTTTACCAGGACATAGGGGGGGAACGCAGGATGCTCCTCTTGTTTTAAATGGAAAGATTGACGCAGGTGAAGTTGATGATCAAATTCTTGATTTTGAAATGGTAGATGAATATCCTATTGAATTATATCATCTTGCTGAACAAGGAAAACATTCTTCTGAACTTAAAATAAATAATGTAAAAAGATGTTTGAAAGAAAATAAAGATCCTTTTGTGGGAATTGGACATACACATGAAACTACAAATTTTAATGACGGAATTGTTTGTTCTTCTTATAAATTTCTTGAAACCATGCAGGACAAGGTAAATCATCAAATGGGGCTTGTTGAAAAATTAAGAGCAGTTGATACTTCTGATACTGCAAGATTAATTGTTGACAGACATTTTTTAAAAGATTTGAAAGGTAACCTGAAAAAATTTTCAATGCAGGGATTTAGATGTGTTAAATGCAATGAGATTATGAGGCGTCCTCCTCTTACAGGGGTTTGCACAAAATGTGGAGGAAAAATTATCTTTACAATTAATGAGGGAGGAATAAAGAAATATCTTGAGCCTGCAATTAATCTTGCAGAGAAATATCATCTCTCAACTTATATGAAACAAAATCTGCAAATTGTAAAAGATAACATTGATAGTGTATTTGGAAAAGAATTAGAAAAGCAAAAATCTATTTCTGATTTTTTTTAGATTTTTGTTTGCGATGATTTTCTAACAAAAATACATCGGAAGCAGGAAGCTTTGGGGAAGTGGTTTTAAAAAAGATGGAGTTTGTAACAATTAAAAAATATTTGGGAGAAGGATGGTTAGGAAAACAAATCTTATTTATTGAGGAGGGAAAATGGATAGAAGATGAAAGAAAAAAAACTAAGGAAATAAAAAATATTGGGTATTTTTTTTTTAGAAAAGATTGAACAACTCCTTAAAAAATTTGAAAATATAGAAGGTTTTTCTCAATGGGTGGTTGATGCAAAAAACCCCAAAAATTTTGAAGATTTTTTCTTTGAATTATTAGTCTTAGAAAATTTATTTAAAAAAACAGATAAATTTATCTTAAAACCTGAAAATGAGATTAGTGGTTCTGTTTTGGAAGCTTCTTTGGAAAAACAGGGAATTTTTTCATACATTGAATGTACAAAATTAGATTCTATCCCCCTAAATGTTTTGAATAAAGTTAATAGTTTATTTAATAAATCTACTCAAAAGTTTAGAGGAAAACAAGGGATTCATTTCCTGGGGGTTTTTAATTTTTTTGAATATCCTAATGGAATAGAAAAACAAAATCCTAAATTAAATTATATGATCGAGATAATAAAAAAAATGTTTAGAAGAGGAAAAGGTTCTAGGGTTTTAGCATTTGTTATTACTAATATTTTTGTTGCATATAATCCCAAATTAGATAATAGTTTTGTTCAAAAGAGATTTTTAATAGTTCCTAATCCTTCTAAATTTAATAAAGAGTTTAATTCTTTCTTTGATTCAATCTTCGATGTTGATGAAATTCAAAATTATTAAACGATTAGAATTTTATAATAGGATTTAAAAAGAGGCCTACCCTTACTTTAAAATAAGTCAAGAAGACTGGAATTGGGCCTCAACACCTTATCCTTCTTGAGAATATTTTTGAGCCACTCCGAAAGAAGGAGTGGATTCTCTACCCCCTAGTTTTCAAAATGTTCCTTTTTGAGCTTAGAGGTTCTTCTTGATTATGATTTTAATACTTTTATTGTGAATAATCTTCTATCTTCTAATTTTTCTTCCATCGGAAAAAAATTCATTGATTTTTCCATTTTTTTTACATTTAAATTAATTCTACTAAATAAGGAATTCCCTGAACAATACATCAAATCTGACCTTCCACTTTTACCTAATTTTAATGTTTTATCTTCCTTTATCTTTAAAAATTCAAAACCAATAAAAAACTTTTCATCATCTTCTTTTATATACACTCTTACATAACTTCTATCCTTAAGATTATTCTTTCTAATAAATTCTGAATTGAACCTGATATATCTTGTTTTTGTGAAAGTTATTTTAGCTTCGGAGCTTCTAGTTCCTGCTTCAAATATCTCCCATCTATCTTGTTTCATACTTCTTTCTAAGTAATAATACTATTTAAACATTTCTTTTTCTTAAACCATTCATTCTCTCTATTATCTATCTTTATAATACCTTAAAATTACCCCTAAATCACCATCATCCCATAATAAATCATAGTAGGAATCAACAAACATCCCATCATATGCGTCTTTTTTACTGGAAGGGAATTGCAAAATATCCCTGTTAATGTTGAAGCTACTAAAACCAACAAACCAAAAAATCCAGAAAAGATAAATACAATTATGGTTACAAAGATTAAAGTTGCAACTGAAAGAATTGTATAATTTATTTTATTTATTCTTTGAGAAAGGAATCTTGTAAGATATTTTGTAAGAAAAAAAGAAATTACTCCGCTTATTAAAACTGCGAATAAGATTAGAATTAAAATCTTCCAAGAAAGAGTTCCAATTAATTCCTGAATTGCAGCAGCAGCTCCTGTTCTTGTTTTTGAAATTGCATACAAAGAAACAAAAGACAAACCCATAACTAAAATATTTGTTGCTCCAATCAAAATAAGAAATCCTTTTCTATCTGTGTGAGATATAGTATTTCCAAGAATTGCGGCTTGCCCGCTTCCTAATCCTGGAAGAAAACCGCATAAAGGAGAAGCAAGAACAGAACCAAGTAGCGGGCGAAATAGTTTTTCTTTTGGATTTGTTATTTCTTGCGGAGGAATTTTAATTTTATTCTTAATACTTGTAATAATCATAGAACTTCCAAACAATCCTGTAAGAAGTGGAAGCAATGGCTCTTTAATATTAAGATTTAAAACACTTAATCCTAACACTCCAGAAATTAAAAAAACAAAGATTGCAAGAAATTTATTTTTTTCTGTAAAAATTAAAATTCCAGAAGTTGCCAGCAATATCCAAAACATTACAGAATGAATTGGCGCGTAAATTTTTTCTATTCCAAAAGAAATTGGAAATGCAATAACTAACAAAACAAATATTGCAAAAATTCCGCCATAAGCAGTAAGCATAACTGCTTCATACCCTTTTCCTTCCTTTAACATTTCATGTCCTGGGAGAATGGAAAGCTGTGTATCTGTATCAGGACAGCCAAGAAAAATAGAAGGAATAAAATCAGTAAAAGTATGAGTAATCGCCATTGATGCTATAAAAATAATAAGATAAATTGGAGATATTCCAGAAAAAATTGTTGCAGACAAGCCAATTAAAATTGCACCAACTGTATTTATATGAATTCCAGGTAATAATCCTGTGATAGTTCCTGCTAAAACTCCTATTAAAATTGAAATAAAAATTTCTAACAGCATAAAATAAAAAGGACAAAATTGATTTTTTAATTTATGTGGGTTTCAAAAGATTTAATAATAATCAACTTCTATTTTTTTTATGGATGTTCAGGAAAGATTTGAATTAATCAAGAGGAATACAGAGGAAATAATTACTGAAGATGAGTTAAAGGCTCTTTTGAAAAAGAAGAAAAAACCTGTTGTTTATTGGGGAACTGCAACTACTGGAAAACCTCATATTGGGTATTTATTTCCTGCATTAAAAATTGCAGACTTATTACAAGCAGGATTTCATGTAAAAATTCTTTTAGCTGATTTGCATGCGGCATTGGATAATGTTCCTTGGGCTGTTGTTGAAAAAAGATATAATTATTATGAAAAAATTATTCCTTTATTAATCAAATCTATCGGAGTTGATATTAAAGATTTAGAAATTATAAAAGGAAGCGAAATGCAACTTAAACCAGAATACATGTATGATGTTTTAGAAATGTCTTCTCATGTTTCTGTTCATGATGCTACAAAGGCTGCTTCTGATGTTGTTAAGATGGGAGATAATCCCAAGCTTTCTGGAATTATTTATCCAATAATGCAAGCAATGGACGAGCAATATCTTGATGTTGATTGTCAGCTTGGAGGAACAGATCAAAGAAAAATTATGGTTATGGCTAGGGAAAATCTTCCTAAGATAGGATATAACGCACGAATTGAAATAATGAATCCTTTAATTCCGGGATTAATAGGAAAGAAAATGTCTGCATCTGATGAGAAATCTAAAATTGATTTGCTTGATGATTCTGAAACAATTAAAAAGAAATTAAATAATGCAGATTGTGTTGCAGGAAATCCAGATAATGGTGTAATGGCTTTTGTTAAATATGTGATTATGACAATTAAACAAGATAATAAAGAACATTTTGTGGTGAAGAGAGATAAAAAATATGGCGGAGATTTGAGATATTCTGATTATCAAGAAGTTGAAAAAGATTTTATTTCAAAAGAACTTCATCCTTTTGATTTAAAGATGGCTGTTGCAGAAGAAATATTTAATATTTTAAAACCAATTCAGAAAGAGAGGAAATCTTTAGAGAAATTGGAGAAGGAAGCTTATGAAAAATAAAAAATCTAACTGTATTGATTTTGAAGATTTTGTAAAAGAAATGTTAGAGAAAAGCCAAAGCCCAAAATTATATGAACAGGCAATAAGGGATGAAGAAGAAATAAATACTCTTTCAAGCGAGACTTTGAGGCAGTATATTAATTATTAAAATGACATATCAAATTGAAGTTGATTATGTTTCTAATGCTTGTGGGGTAACTTATTGGCCAGAAAAAACTTTTGAATATAAAGGAAATATTATAGAAGCCTGCAATTACAGAATGAATCAAATTCTTGAAACGAATGAATATGGATTAGATGATACTAATATCACTCGTGCAAGGGTTTACAAATTTCCAAAGGGAAAAGATAAATATTCCAGTATAGAAGTTCTTGTAGTTGATTATAGAGAGGGAGAATTAAAAATAGATTTTAACATTAAAGATTTTGTAATAAAAATATAATTATTTCTTAAAAGAATTAAATATCAATACCACACCGAGAGCCATTGAAGCTATTGGAAGAATAAAATTATCTAATTTTAAATCTGCAGATGCAATCACTGCCCCTGATGGAGATATTGTTCTATAAACAAAAACTCCAATTCCAAAAAGAATTAATATTGCACCAAGTCCTTTTGTAAAATACCTGCTTAAATTACGATACCATCCCAAATTTTGCAAACTTCTCTTTTCATGAGCACCCCAGAAAGGTGAAATATAAAATTCATTAATCTCTCTTTTGCTGTGTTCTTTTACAATTCCTTTATCTTCCAAATTTTTAAGAGTTTTGTAAATTTCTTTTATACTTAATTCTTCTCCACTATTCTCTTTAATATATTCTTTAAGAACTTTTATTGGTACTGATTCATTTGCTCCTCTCTTTAAACTTCTTATAATTAAATCTTCTTCAGGAGTAAATTTGCTTATTTTCTCTTCTAATTTTCCACTTTTATCTCCTTCTAAATATGGTTCAGAATCTCTTTCCATTTTATTTTAATCCCCATCTATTTCTCTTAACATAATATTACCAGAATAAAATTGTATTTAAATTTATCTCGTTTTGAATTCAATAACATCCATATCTTTCATTTTATGAGCAAGCCCCACAACTTGTCCAGGATATTTTGATGAAGGCCCCCAAATTCTTGTTTCTTTAATTTTCTTTGAAAAACCCTTTAAAATTTTTTCAGCAACTTCCTTAACACTGCTTTCTGGGAAGAGAATTATTGGCTTGTTACTTTTTTGTTTTCCAGGCTCTTTTGTATAAACCCTTATTTTTCCAAAACTTTTGAACAGTTTTTCTTTTAATTCTTCAATTCCTTTTTTTGTTTTTGTAGAAATTAAAACAAAATCGTATTTTCTATATTTTGATTTTAATGTTTCTTTTATCTTCCTTTCTTCATTTTCAGAAAGCAAATCAATCATATTAAAAACAATTATTTTTTTCCCAGGAGCATTGGTAATTTTTTTCTCTATTTCTGCAATCTGACTTATTTCTGTTATCAATATTAAAACAGAATCTGCAGAATTTGCAACCCCCCTATCATAATAATCTGATTCGACTGCAGGAACCTCTATCATTTGAATTGAAACTCCATTATAATCCATCATTCCAATAACCGGTATTTTAGTAGTAAAATCATAATTACCTATCTCTGGTTTTGCATTTGTCAAAAAAGAAATCAACGAAGACTTCCCTGTTCTTGTTTTTCCAATAATAACCACCTGCAAATCTTCTTTTTTAATCCCGAGTCCTGCTCTTGAAGCCTTTCTTGATTTTTTTTCCTTGTCTAATTTTCCTTTTAATTTTATATGTCTTGTTTTCAAATTTGCAAGCATCTTTTCAGAAGATTTATGCTTCGGGCATTCTCTAATCATTTCTTCCAAATATTTTAGCCTCTCTTCATCTGTTTGGGCATTTAGAAACTTTACCTCTGCTTGTTGATAGAAAGGAGATTGATTTGTTGAAGCCATGCTAAGACACTAAGAACCAAGGGTTCCTAATACCTCCTATTTCCTTTTTAATCTTCCCACTAAATTTCTGCTCAAGGCTGATTGTCATGGTAAAATCTTTAAGAAGCTTTTACTTAAAAAATTAATGACTTCCTCTATTTTATCAAAAATCCGCTCAAAACGAGAATTTTCACAGCTTCCTGAAAAAGATATAGAAATTGCTTTCAGCCATTTTGAAAAAAGACAGGCAAGCGAAGAAGAGAAAATAAAAATAACTAAAGAGCTTTTGAGAAAATTGTTTAGTGCATTTGTTAGCCCAAAGCTTTTATCTTTGAAAAATAAAGAGCCAGAATGGATTTTAAGAAAACATATTTCTACTAGGGAAAGATTACCTTACTATGAAGAAATTTACAAAAAAATCTTTGGAAAAGAAAAAAATGCAAGTGTAATTGATTTAGGTGCTGGAATAAATGGATTCAGTTTTAAATTCTTTGGTAAAAATGTTAATTATACTGCGATAGAATCTGTCGGACAACTAGTTGAATTAATGAATTATTATTTCAAAGAAAAGAAGATTCAGGGGGAAGCGGTTCATTTAAGTTTGTTTGAAAAAGAAAAAGTAAAAAAAATAATTGAAAAAACAAAAAAACCAAGAATTATTTTTTTGTTTAAGGTGATTGATGCTCTGGAATCATTGAAGGCAGATTATTCAAAAGAGTTAATTAAAGAAATTGTTCCTCTTGCAGACAAAGTTGTTGTAAGCTTTGCTACAAGAAGCTTGGGAAACAGGCAAAAATTTAAGGCAAAAAGAAATTGGATTTTAGATTTTATCAAAGAAAATTTTGATGTTCTTGATGATTTTGAGGTTGAGGGAGAAAGATATATCCTCTTTAACAAAGGGGTTTCTTTTTAAAAAAGAAACTACCATGGTAGAAAAATTGTGAGAGTATAAAAAGTTTAAATATCCTTTTCTCTTTTTCTAATTATGGAACAAAAGTTTTACAGAAAAGTGCTAAAAAATGGGATGACTATCTTTTTTGAAAAAAGAAACATTCCTGTTGTTGCTGTTGCTTTTGCAGTAAGAAATGGCGGAATTAATGAAACCATTGCAGAAAAAGGAATTTCTCATTTTATAGAACACATGCTTTACAAAGGAACTCCCAGCAGAACTGCTAAGCAAATTGCTGAAGAAATAGAAAAAAAAGGTGGAGATTTAAATGGATTTACTGATGAAACAATTACTGCCTATTGGTGCAAGATGCCGAGCAGATATTTGAATGTTGCTCTTGAAGTTTTAAGCGACATGATAAAAAATCCATTATTTGATGCGAAAGAAATGGAAAAAGAAAGAAAAGTTATTTTTGAAGAGATTAAAATGAGAAGAGACAATCCCCATATTTATGTCCTTGACAACATTCAGAGAGAATTATATAATGGAACCTTGGGAAAAAATTTAATTGGAACTCATGAAACAATGACAAAAATAGACCGAAATAAAATCATAAAAAAATTTAAACAAATTTATCAGCCAAATAATTTAATCTTGGGAGTTGTTGGTGATGCTAATTTTGAAGATATTGTTTATTTTGCAGAAAAAAATTTCGGACACATGAAAGGGAAAGTTCCCAAAATTAAATTCTCTACAAAAAATGGCTCTAAAATTGAAAAAAGAAAAGGAATTGACCAAGCAAATCTTGTTCTGGCTTATCATGTTCCTCTTTCTGGAGATAAGAAAAGTTATTCTGCTGAAGTACTTGGAACTTTAATGGCTGGAGGAATGTCATCAAGACTTTTTAGTGAAATAAGAGAGAAAAGAAATCTTGCTTATTCTGTTAAAGGGGATTCAAATATCAACAGATTTTTTGCATATAATACTATTTTTGTGGGAACAACTAAAAAAAATGTGGAAATTGTAAGAAAAATTATTTTAGAGGAATTTAAAAAAGTTGCAGAGGGGCTTGATGATAAAGAATTGAAACAAGTCAAGGAACAATTGATTGGAAATTATCATATTTCAATGGAAGATTCCCAAATGCAATTGCTTAATCTTTTATTGGAAGAAATTGACGGAAATGCAAAAGAATTTTATGAATATGAAAAAAATATTAATTCTGTAAAATTGGAAGATGTTAAGAAACTCGCGAAATTAAAGAAGTATAGTCTTTTGGCTTTGGTTCCACAGGATTAACCTTTTAAATTCTCTTTCTTAGCTAATTTCATGTTTATAGTAAAAGTGCCTGGAATTAACGGGCTGGGAAAAACTGCTGGATGCGAGAGGGCAGGAAATGCAATTATTGAATCACTTAAAGAGATTCACAGCAATGAACAAGGAAATATTATTGATACAGATGTTCTTGACTTAGAAGAAATTCATTTGAACAATTCCAATCTTGAACTTACCAATAAATTAATCTATGAAAACTCTCTTGAAACTTTTGAAACAAAACCAAAAGTTATTTTTTTGGGAGGAGATCATTCAATAAGTTATTCTATTGGAAAAGCTTTTATGGACAATTGCAAGAAACAGAAAAAGAAACCCTGCTTGATTATTTTTGATGCTCATGCTGACTGCATGGAACCGATGAAAGAGCCAACTCATGAAGAGTGGCTTAGAGCTTTAATTGAATCTGGATTTCCTTCAGAAAATGTTTTGCTTGTCGGAGCAAGAAATATTGAAAAAAGCGAAATTAAATTCATAAAAGAAAAAAAGATTAAGACAATCTCAATGAGTTCACTTACAGAAGACTTGCCTGAAATGTGCGATACAATAATGGAATTTTCAAATGGTAAAGAACTTTATGTTTCAATTGATGTTGATATAATAGATCCTACTTTTGCTCCTGCTACAGGTTATCCTGAAACAGGGGGATTAACAAGCAGACAATTTCTTTATTTAATCCAGAGAATAAAAAAAATAAAAACTCTTAGTGCTGTGGATATTGTTGAGATTAATGAGAAAAAAGATAAAGATAAAATCACAATCAAATTAGGTGCAAAAATTCTAGCTGAACTAATTTAAAATGCGAACCTTTATTGCTATTGATATTCCCGAAGAAGTTAAGGAAAAAATAATAGAAATACAAAAACAACTTCCTGAATTTAAAGGAAAATTAACTGAAAAAGAAAATCTGCATTTAACATTAAAATTTCTTGGAGAAGTTAATGAAGAAAAAATTGAAAGAGTAAAAGAGGAATTAGGAAAGATTAAATTAAAAAGTTTTAAGGCAGAAATTGATTCTATTGGGGTTTTTGACAATATAGAATCTAAAAATTATTCTTCAAAATTAATTGTATGGCTTCATGTGAAAAACTGCAATGAACTCCAAAAAAAGATAGACAATCAATTTTTTAAATTATTTGCTCGCGAAAGAAGATTTATGGGGCATTTAACCATTGCAAGAATAAAGAAGATTAAAGATAAGAAAAAATTTCTTGAAGAAATAAATAAAATAAAGCTATCTTCAATGAATTTTTTTGTAAAAAGTTTTGAATTGAAAAAATCTGTATTAACAGAACAAAAGCCAGTTTATGAAACTCTTGAGAGTTATAATTTAAATTAGGAATATAACTAAGAAAGACTTTTTGATTTTATATAACTTTTGCATTGTAAAATATATTTGCAATATTGAATTTGTTTAAAAAGAAAAGACTACCTATTATATTTTAATGAGTTTAACAGAAAATTTAAAAGAAGAATATCTTAAAAGATGCATTGATTCTTGCAATGACAGAGGATATACTGGGCTTTCTATAGATAGAAATAGTATCAAAGAAGAAATAATGAAGAAGTATTCTAACGGAAATCAAGAAGAAATTAAATTCGCTAAGAAGTTAATTGATTTATTTGATAAAGAAGTATTTTCTTTTCTAGATGAAATAACAACTCAAAAACATTTTAGAATATTTTCCTGGCCAAGCCTTTATGAACCTGAGATAAGAAAAAGGATTAATAATAATCTTGGTTAAATATTCAAAATGACTAATAATCTATTAAATCATTCTTTTAAATTAGAAAGCAAATTTTGTCATAATTGTGATGGGGAATTAAATTCTCTTGATGAATTGTTTGATAATCTTGATTTTAGAAAATTACAGAAAAATTTTGGAGATAATATGGGCGGGAAAGAATTTCCGCGTTATGCATGCATTAATTGCGGTACTATTTATGATAAATATTGCAACACAAGAGATTATAGCTTGACTTTCTTAAAAAGACTTGTCTATTAATAATCTTCATTAACAATTTTGAAAACTTCTGCCTTTACCCCTATAATTTTTTCTAATTCTTCAAGAGGAGTATTAAAAATATTTTTTAAAGTTTTAAATTCTTCCAGAAGTTTTTTTGCATTCTTCGGGCCTATTCCTGGAAAAGCTTCGAGTATAAACTGCATCCTTTCTTTTTTATTTAATGATTTCTTTGAAACATTCAGTGATGATTCTTTTTCTTTTCTTTTTGCTAGGACAGAAATAAATTTTGCAGTATCTTCAGAATTTTTTGAGAATATTATTGGTATCTTGTGTTTGAGAATTATTGACAGCAAAAAACCACGAATTGCATTTGGATTGATTCCTTCACAATCCTCTGAATAAAGTTCCTGTTCTTCAATCCCTTCTATTATCAAAAACTTTTTTTCATACTGCTGAAGCTCTTCCAGCTGTCTTACAAGCCTTTTATTTATCATTGAAGAAATAAAATCAGAAACAGTCTTTCTTTCTATTGCAATATTATTTACAAGATAATCTGCAACTTTTAATTCCCTTAATTCTGTTTCAAAACCAAGTTTAATCAGTTCTGCAACAACTAAAGAACCTTTTTCCCGATAATCAATTATAATTTTTTGCTTTTCTTTTGGTTTGTCAATAATCCTTTTTTCTGGTCTTGAAAAAATATTGAATATTGGTTTTGTGTGAATGACTTTCATTTTGATATTTATTTTACAAAACCTATTTCTTTAAAAACTAATTTATTATAAAAAACATATGAACAAAAAAGAGATTTATGCAAATTATTTAAGGGAAGCATATAATTTTGCCTCGCAAAATTCACAAGACCCAAATACTCAAACAGGAGTTGTTGTTATTAAAAATCCCAAGATTTTTTCTTTAGATAATATCCTTTTCAAGGGCGCAAACAGACTTCCTACAGGAGTTAAATATGAAGATTCTCTTGTAGTTAAACCTAAGAAATATGATATGATTGCTCATGCCGAAAGAGATTGTATCCATAAAGCTCATTATAACAATATTTCTCTTAAGGGAGGAATTATGTTCTCACCCTGGCTACCTTGTGCTCCGTGTGCTGAGGCGATAATAAATTCGGGAATTGTTAAGGTTGTCATGCATAAGGAAATAAATGATATTACTAATGCTGGAACTGGAAAGGATTGGGGGGACAGCCAGAAAAATGCTTTAGAATTATTTGAGAAAGCAGGAATAAGTTACGAATTCTTTTCTCATAAATTTGGGGACGGACTAAAAATCAAGTTCAGAGACAATTATATTGAATTATAATTAAAATAATATTTTATCCCAATCATATTTTTAAACTATCTTTTTTATATCTTTTTATGGAGAGACCTTCAAAAGAAGAACATTATCTAAATCTTGCTCTTGAAAATAGCAAAAGAAGCACTTGTTTAAGAAGACATTTTGGAGCAATTATTATCAAAAATGATTCTATGATTTCTGCAGGTTACAATGGTTCTGTTAGAGGAGCTCCTAACTGTCTTGAATACGGATGCCTGAAAGATAAACATAAAATTGATGCAGGGAAAGGATATGATTTTTGTAGGGCAGGGCCAATGCATGCAGAAGTTAATGCTATAGTCAATGCAGCAAGACATAATGGCGGAACTTTGGATTCTACAATTTATATTGCAGGAGAATATGCAGATGGTATAAAGGGACTTTCAGATTCTTATCCCTGTAAAATCTGCCAAAAAGAAATTATTAATGCAGGAATTAAAGAAGTAATTATAAGAAAAGCAAATGGTGGGATAGAAAAATTTGTAGTAAATGACTGGATTAAAGAAGCGTGGGAAACTGAAGACAAAGACATTAAGGGGTTTTATTAATAATTTCTAACTTCCCAGATTATTGTATCTTTTTTATCAAGACCGACTGGTTTTGTCCAAGAACTAAATTCAACAATATCGTTTGGAAACATATCCATAATATTCATTAAATCTTCATAACTTTGATTAGATATCTTATTTTGAAGCATTATCTTTGCACGAAGTCCTTCAACCTGACTTGAATTTTGTTTTAGTGCAATGTTCATTGGTTCCTTTAGAGTACTATAAAATAGACAAAGTCCATTTTCATTTCTAGTAATCTCCCCCTGAATTGAAATATAATCATCTGGCATAGATTCATTAAAAGTTATTTCTTTTTCTAAAACTCCTTCTCTTCCCATCTCTTTAATCATTTCCTGAATATTTTCTACTGGAACTTTATATTTCACACTAGTTCTTATTGCCCCTTTTTTTGATCTCATTGAGACTTTTCCTAACCATCCATCTGCAATAATTTCTTCATAGGAATTCCAGGTTAGAGGTTTGTTTCCGAAAAAACCTGATTGGTATAATGCATAACATTCTTCTTTAGTCTTAATTGTTTTTGGGTCTCTGGAAAAAACCTTATCAATAAGATATACAGATTTTCCAAATTTTTCTTTTCTTTTTTCCTGCAATAATTGAAATGATTCTTCTTTTTTCTTTTCTCCTACAATAAACTCCTCAAAAGATTCAAAATTTAAAAAAATCTTATCTGAATGATACCTAAGCCAAGGATGATTCTCTTCTTTTGAAGTAATAATACTATAAGCTTCTTTTCCAAACATCTTGTTATATACCATTTCTTGAAAGGTTCCAATACTTCGATTTTTATCTGTTATAAAAACAGAACCTCTGACAGAGGGATGTTTTATTATTCTTAAATCAGCATCAATTACAATGTCTGGAGATTTTAATGTAGCATAATCTACTGCCCCCACTTTTTTCATTTCTTTATCTTCTGCACAATCATCATAAAATGGATTGATTAAATTAATTCCTGTTCTTTCTTCAAATTCTAATTCCCATTTTCTTACTCTTTCTTTTGATTTTTTTGGATGCCCTAAATAGAAATTCCATCCCACCATCATAAAAAAAGTTGGTCTTTAATTAAAAGCATTTATGTCCTCAAAACTATCTTTTTTAGGATTATCATTCTAACTTTTTTTGAACCTCTATCTTATCTTTTTTTGACATTTCATCTTTTATATTTTTTATTGTGGTGTGCATTTTCTTTTCCTTTGCATTAGCTACATAATAATAGGTTTCGTCTCTTGTGCTTTTTGTTATAAGCATTATCAATTTTCCTGCCATTAATCTTGCGGTTCTTCCACTTCTCTGAATTTTTCTTATTGCTGATGGTACTGATTCATAAAAAATAACCATATTTACTTCAGGAATATCAAGCCCCTCTTCTCCGATTGATGTTGCACATAAAACATTTATCTCCCCTGAAGAAAATTCCTCAATCATTTTTTTCTGCTCTTTCTGGCTAAGTCCTGAAATTTCTTCCCGATTTGTTTTTTTCGCCTGCCCTACAAAAACTTTCGCTTTTATTCCTGGAATTTTATTCATTGTTTTTGAAATTACTGCAGCAGTATTTCTGAACTGAGTGAAAATTAAAATTTTTGTTTTAATATTTTTAGCCTGTTCTATTGCGATAATTTTTATTAATTCCTCCATTTTTGGATGTTCAATATTTTTTGCGAGAAGTTCATTTGACTTTAAAAAAACAGAACTAAATTCTGGCTTGCTTACTAATTTTATTACACCTTTGCTTTTTTTATCTGATGCTTGCTTGAATAACTCTCTTAGATAATCATTAAAACTTGAAAGAGTTTGTGTCTCAAGAAGTTCTATTGCATGCTGTAATTTTATTGCACTTGCGCATGTAGAAGCAGCAAGAAGATAATTAAAATTTTTATTTCCTCTGGATATTGTTCCCATTATTTTTTTCTGCAATTCAATCAGCCCTACTTTTGAAGAGTTTCCAAAAAATAATCCCCTGTTTTTTAATTCATCTATATAATTGTTAAAAATCTTTTTCAAACTTATTCTCATTTTTTCAAACTCTTCTGGAAAATCTATTACTACCTTTTCAAATTCTAATTCCTGCAAATAAGGTTTAACATCCTCGCTATCACGGGTTTTAACTTCAACTTCTTCAATGGAAAGATTTTTGCATATTTCTCTTATCTTAGCCATGTCAGAACCAGGGGATGCAGTAAGCCCCATAATTCTTGGATGTGCTGATTGTTCTTTATACTTTTGAGCTACGTAATTATAATCATAATTTTTTATGCATCTATGAGCTTCATCTTCAATAAGGAGACAAACATCTTTTAGATTGTATAATCTTTTATTCAAATCATTTGCAATGCATTGAGGAGTTGAGAAGATAATATCTGATGTCTGCCAAAGTTTTTTTCTATTCTCTGCATTTATCTCTCCTGTAAACAAAACCATCTCTGCAAATAATTCTGGGAGATGTTTTTTGAAAAAATTTATATGCTGTTCAACAAGCGGACGAGTGGGAGCCAGAAATATAACTTTTTCTCCCGGAAATTTTTTCATTCTTTCTATTGTAACAATCAACGCAATCAGCGTCTTTCCAAGTCCTGTAGGAAGAACTACCAGGCAATTTTTCTCCAAACATTTTTCAGATATTTTTTGCTGGTATTCCCTAGGAGTAATTCCTTCTAAAAATTTCATTTTATTTATATCAAGAGGAATAGTTATCACCTCTTTTATTTTGAAAAATAATCAGTTAATAAGTTTTGTTTGTTTTGTATATGCGTTTTGAATTATCATATTTTAATACGCCGCTATATACTAATTCCCCCAAACTTTGCTTTATTGTCAAACCAGAACCTATTCTCAACAATCCACCTTTATCAATAATTTCTTGGCTAAGAGATTCTAATGTAAAAGATTTTTTCTTATTTATTTTTGAGCTAAGTATATCTTTCGCAATTTCAAATTTATTTTTTGGAGGATTTTTTTTCATTTTATTTTTTATTGATTTATACTATCAACATTGCAAAAAGCATTCCAATCAAAACAAGTGAAGCCAAGAAACTCCATAAAATTAAACTGCCGAAAAATATTTTGTTTCCATCTAATTCTGAAATTGGAAGAATGTTAAAAAATGCATAATATATACTTAGTCTCGCAAAAAGAGGAAATCCTAAAAGATAACCTACTATTGCCGAGATTAAACTTATCACAATTCCTGATGCTGCAATTAGTCCAAGATGATATTCTGTTATCTCTGAGAATGTATATAATCCATGCCGTTTTGCTCCGCGATAAATTCTTGGCTTTACATCAAATACAAAACAAGCCATCCATACAAAACTTTTGAATGGGAATAAAATTAATTTAGAAAGGATTGGTAAAATTGCCCCTATCGGAAAATTTTTTATCTTTTTTCCTAATTTTTCAAATTCCCATATTTTCATTTCTATTTCTGAATCAAGATTATAAGCAATAATTTTTTTAGCAAAAATGTTTAGGAGTATTACAAGAGTTACTGCTGCAAGTGTTCCTAAAACAGCATACCAGCCTGCAAATTCTAAAGACAAATTAAGAGAAAGAGTCACAATTATAATAACTAATGGGATTACCCACATCTCTCTTTTGTTTATCATGCTTATTTAAGAGGTATTTTTTTTATAAAGTTTATCATTCGGGAAAATATTCATTCTTTTTTAATCGAATATTTTGAATTATGGAAAACTATTTAAATACAACGGGATAATTTTATCTATGAGAATAAAAAAGATTAGCGAAGTTATCGGAGCTGACGTCTTTACAGATGGAGGGGACCGTTTTGGGAGAATCCAAGAAGCTAATTTATCTGATAATAGAATTGACGGCTGGAGAATTCAGGTAAGCGGAAGTGTTACTTCTATGATTGGAGGAGCAAGAGGAGTTATTATACCTCATCAGTTTGTCAAGGCAGTTGGAGATGTTTTCCTAATTAACCGAGCAGCTTTACCAAGTCCGGACTCAAGTATAGACGAGATTCCAGAAGACTTAGCTTAATCAGTTATAAAAAAAGATGGCAGATACAACAATTTTACAGTATGACATAGTTTCAAAAATTCTTTTACCGTTCTTGTTAGTTTTCTTTATAGTATTCGCAATTCTTGAAAGAACAAAACTTTTGGGAGATAAAAAACAGATTAATGCTCTTACTGCTTTTGTAATCGGCTTGATTTTTGTTGGAGCAGTTTATCCTGTTCTTGTTGTTTCAAATTTAATTTTATTCCTTACAGTAACTATTGTAGCAGTTTTTGTTATTTTATTATTATGGGGATTTGTATTTGTGGATAATAAAGATAACAAATTAGAAAAAGGATTAAAATTAGGATTAGGAATTGTAGTCACAATTGCTTTTATCTGGGCTGTTCTTTGGGCTACTGGATGGATTAATAATTTAGGAACAATTTTTTCTGGAGGAATGGGACAGACAATTATTACAAATGCTGTTTTCCTTCTTGTCATCGGAGTTGCAATTGCTTTAGTATTAATTAATCCGAAGGGAAAGTAAAAATTTTAACGAAACATATTTAAATATAATTTCATAATTCTTTCTATGTTAAAAGAGATAGTGGTTCTTGCTAGTTATACTGCATTTGAAGGCGGACTCATAGGTGATTTATTAAATAAGTGGGCACAGATTGGTTTTTTTAGTTATCTTCTTCCTTTCTTAATAATCTTTGCCCTTGTTTTTGGAATTCTTACTAAGACAGATATTTTTAAGGGCAATAAAATGGTTAATGGAATTATTGCATTGGCTGTTGCATTAATGGCTTTGCAATTTAATTTTGTTCCAACATTCTTTGCTGAAATATTTCCAAGACTTGGAGTTGGATTAGCAATTATTTTAGGAATACTAATTATAATGGGACTTTTCTTAGACGAGACAAGTCCATGGATAAAATATATTATGCTTGGAGTAAGTGTTTTAATTTTCTACTTTATCTTAGTTCAATCAGCAGGAGCAACTGGCTGGACTTCAGGAGCATTTTGGGAAGAGAATTGGGGAAGTATTCTTGGGGGAGTTCTTGTAGTTGTAGTAATGATTGCATTAATTAATAGCCAAAATCCAAAACCTCCAACTCATCACGAATATAATCCCCCTTTTTCAAGAAGATAATTAATTTTTTTTATTAGAAATTATTTTTTTCTACGTGCTTCATCTTCAGAACTTGCTGGTCTGGATATTTGTCTTTCTTTTGATGGAGAAACCATTTTTGAAAAAGAATCCTGCATCATTCCCATTTCTTTTTTTATGCTTTCTAAATTTTGTCCATAAGAACCAACTTTTTCTAAGATTGAAATTTGCAACTTATCAATTATAGATTCTATTTTTTTAAGTCGCTCTGAAATGCTTTCTGTTTTTGTTTGGAGAACAATTGCAGCTTCTGAAACTGCATCAGTCTGTTTTTGAATCTTTTTAATTTTGTCAGAAAAAACTTGGTCTGCAATCTCTATTACAGTATCTGTATCTACTCCTCCTCCTGCTTGGGCATAACCTGCTTCGGGAGCATAATACTGCTGGGCTTCTTGCTGTTGCGGCTGGTAAGCAGCTTCTTGTTGTGGCTGATACTCTTGTGGTGCGTAATATTCTTGTGCTTGTGCAGGTGCAGGAGCTTCTCCTCCTTGAATAATTGAAGGTTGCATTTCTTCATCTCCATAAGAAACTGCATCTTTTATCTGCGCTTGTTTTAATGCATCACTAATTTCCTTCGGAGAAATTCCGCTTTGTGATAAAGAATTAACAATTTCTTCATCAGGCACTCCCTGCCTTTTCATCTGCATTATTTGATCTAAAACACCCATTTTATTTTTATATTAATTAATTGTAGTTTTTAATTTTTCTTGTTATCTCCTTAACTTTTCTAAATCTTCTTTTGTAACAAATTCCATTGGCTGAAACATCTTTGCCTGTTTTGTCAATAATTCCAAATCATCTTTTTTAGCAAATTTTGAAAACTCTCCAGATACTGTTTCTAAAAATGAAGATAATTTTTCCAATTCTTGTTTCATCTTTTCTACATCTTTTTTTATTTCCAAAATTTTCACATTTGAATTCTCTTTCATCTCTACAAGATTTTGTCCAACCAAAAGAAGCCTGTCTTTCATAACTCTTTGTTTTGCTTCAATATCCCTAATTTTTAATATTAAATCATTATTCATTGCAGCATAATCAACTTGTTCCTGTGCCATAAAACATTAACGTCGGAAGAGTTTAAATTTGTTTTTGTTGCGAAGTACTATAAAAAATTTTTGCTAGTCTTATTTTAAAAGCATACAAAATATTTTAAACTTGCCCGCTTTTTCTTCTTTATGCTGGAAAAAGAGGATAAAATATATTCTTATGAAGTCAGGAGAGAAGGGGGAGAAGATGTTCTTCATATTAATTATCTTGGTGCTCCATATGAACCAAACCTTGCAGATTACCCAGAAGTTATGGGCAGGACTGTTGATGCATTGATTGAAAATCCAGGAGTTGCAAGAATTATTTTTGCACAGCAGAAAAATTATAATTATGATTTAACTGAAACAAGTTATTTATTAGAAATTGCACAACTTTATGTTTATTTTTTAAGACAAGAAAAAATTTTATCTCAGGGAAAATTAGTAACAACAAATACTTCTGCATTTAGCAGAAGATACAATGAACTTTTTTCTTTTTTATTTCTTTTAAGACAAGATCCAATTTCTTCTTATTTTGAACTCAAAAAAATTATGATTCAATCTAAAATTCTTTATGAAAAGATTGAGCCTCAATTCAAACAAGATCAGGAAAGTTATACTCATCTTTTAGAGAAAATTATGGTTATCTTGGAAAAAACTAAAATTATCCAAGCTGCGATTCCATATCTTGATAATTATAAAAAAGGCGACAGAGAAGTTTATAGTAAGATACTCAAGCCAGATGTAATCCCTAATTTTACTTTTACAAGACTCGTTTATGATTTGCCTGATGACGCAGAGATAATTGATCAATATGAAATCGGAGAAAGTTATGATACCTCTATTGTTACAATTTTAAAGAAAAAAGGAGAGCCTAAATTTATTTATCATCTTAATCCTGTTGAGAACACTCTCGATGAAGATTATAATATGCTCCTTAATTTAGCAAGAGGAGTTTTAATTGAACATCAGCCAAAGGCAGAAGAATTCACAGATGTTGAAAGAATAAGGCAGGTTTTTTTTAATATTTCCAAAGATTTAATTCAGGATTTATCACAAACCCAAGGAATAAAAGTGAATTATTCTGATTTGAATAAACTTGCAACTATTCTTGTAAGACAAACAATTGGATTTGGACTTGTTGAAGTTCTTTTGCAGGATAAAAAATTGCAGGATATTGTATTAAACGCACCAATTCCAATGACAAGAATTTTTGTCAGACATCAGGATTTTGATGAATGTATGACAAATATTTTACCAAGTCAATCAGATATTGATTCTTGGGCAGCAAAATTCAGAATGATCTCTGGAAGACCCTTAGATGAAGCCAATCCTATTTTAGATACACAATTGGAAGTTGGAAAGATAAGAGCGAGAATTGCAATTATCCAAAATCCTCTTTCTCCCGACGGATTAGCATATGCAATAAGAAGACACAGAGAAGAGCCATGGACTCTTCCACTATTTATCAAAAATAAAATGTTGAATGCTTTTAGTGCCGGATTATTAAGTTTCTTAATTGATGGAGCCAGAACACTTTTAATTGCAGGAACAAGAAGTTCAGGAAAATCTTCTCTTCTTGGAAGCTTAATGCTGGAAATTATTCCAAAAAATAGAATTATTGTAATAGAAGATTCCTTAGAATTGCCTGTAGAGTCTCTGAGAAAATTAAATTATGATATTTTGAGAATGAAAGTTCGTTCTGCTTTATTAAAAACAACAACAGAAGTTTCTGCTGATGATGGAATAAGAACAAGCTTGAGACTTGGAGATTCATGTTTAATTGTGGGAGAAGTAAGAAGCGTTGAAGCAAAGGCACTTTATGAAGCGATGCGTGTAGGAGCTTTGGCAAATGTTGTAGCAGGAACAATTCATGGTGCAAGCCCTTACGGAGTTTTTGACAGAGTTGTAAACGATTTAGATGTTCCTGCGACGAGCTTTAAGGCTACAGACATAATTGCAGTTGCTAATCCTATTAAAACTCCTGATGGATTGCATTCGATAAGAAGACTTGTTCAGCTTGCAGAAGTAAGAAAACACTGGAAGAGTGATCCTCTTTTGGAAAATGGTTTTGTAGATTTACTAAATTATAATATAGAAAAAGATGAGATGGAACCCAGTGATGATTTAATTAATGGAGACAGTGAAATTTTAAAAGATATTGCATCAAATGTAAGGGGCTGGGCTGGAAATTGGGATGCGATTTATGATAATGTTTTATTAAGAGCTAAAATTAAACAAGAAATCGTTGATGTTGCAAAAAAAATTGGTAATGATGCAATTTTGGAAGCAGGTTTTAATTTATTATCTAATCATGAATTTCATCATATCTCTGATAAAGTTAGACAAGAAATTGGACTTCCTATGGGAGATAGAGTTTTTCCCGAATGGCAAAAATGGCTTAACGAACAAATTAAGAAAAAAATAATCTAATCCATTTTTCCCAGTTCGCTTCGCTCACATACAAAGCGATTACGCATACGCATCGCGCAAGATGAAAATTTTGCATAATGACAGAACAGAAGTTCCGCACAAATAAAAATTCAGAAGAATTTTCATAATGGACAGAAATGGCTTAACGAACAAGTAAAAAAGAAAATAATTTAATACTCATTATTCTTGCTATAAAAATGAAAAAGGGTAAAGATTACAATGTGGCGCAGGCTTATCAGGATTATGCAAGGTATGTTGAAAGATTAAGTGATAGATATAATTCTATGGATAAAGATGTCCCCGACTATAAAATAAAAACTCATGCTGATGTTTCTATTGCATATAATATGGCTGCAGAAAAATGGGAAAAAGCACATGAATATGAAAAAGCAATAAAAGATTACAGAATAGCTTCAAAATTTGCATATAATAAAAAAATAAGAGAAACGCTTAGCAATAGAATAAAATTACTAGAAAAAAATTTAAGAAGAGGAACACAAAAACAATCAATGGACTTGGAAGATTTAATTTCTTTATTTTTTGGGAGAAAATTAGCTTATCTTGTTTTTGCTTTTTTTGCTTTTTTTCTTTCTGTCTCTTCTCTTTCTATTAACCTCACAGGAAATATTATCTCTGGTTTTAAGAATATAAATCCAAATATTTTTGGCGTACTTTTATTTTCTTGCGGGTTATTATTTGTATTTCTTTTTTTAAAGAAGAAGTAAAAAATTATTTAAAGTTGTTTTAACTTGATTGATTATGAGAGACGAAGAAAAAACTTATATAGAAAAAGCTAGGGAAAACGAAAAAAATGCTAGAATTGCTCTTGTTCATCATCGCAATAGAGTCCCTAAACTTTATGAATCTGCAGGAGATAATTGGATTCAGGAAGTTAAGTCAACATTAAAGAAAATATCTCCCAGCCAAAAAAAGAGATTTTTAACTTTTGCAAAGCAAGATTATAATCATGCTCTTAATGAATATGGACATAAATTAAACAAAGAAGATTTACTCTATTCAGAAAGGCAACAAATCTTTGAATCAACAAAAAATGTAAGAAAGAAATTAAATAAATTAGAAGAAACTTTAAACAGTTTATTGCCCAATTCAGACTCAAATAATTATTCCAAAAAATCATATTATCCTGCAATAATTTCCGTATTAAGTTTTCTTTTTGCACTCTTTTTTATATCTTCTAATCTCACTGGCTTTGCAATATCCAATACTCGCGGAAATGATTCAAATATTTTAGGATTATGTTTTTTTGTTTGTGGTTTAGTTTTTACCTTTATTTATTTTAAGAATAAAAAATAGTTTTTTCTAAACATTTATTAAATATATTTCTTATTTATTAATATAAAATAAAGAGGAAATATGATACCTGGAAAACCAAACATAGATGATATTCTTAAGAAACATTCAGCAAGAATTGAACAGCGAATAAAAACAACAGAAGTAGAAAACACTAATTTCAGCCAGTCTTATTCTAAATTTAAGGAAGAAATGGCTCCGGAACTTACTAAGTATGAAAGATGGTGCCAGAGTCTGGGAAATATAATCAAACTGAATGTTGCAAAAAAAGATGAAGAAAAAATAAAAAGAAATCTTGCAATTGCACATCTTGACTTGGAGCCATGGCAGCCGATTACCCTCGGAGTTATGGTTTTTATCAGCATTTTCATTCTTGGACTTTTATTGTCTGTTGTGATTGCATTATTCAAGGGAGGGATTTCACAATTTCCTGTTTTCTTTTTTGTACTCATGGTTATACTTTCAATATTTTTATTTTATTTTACCAGCGGATATCCTGGAAGACTTGCAAACAAATGGAGATTAAAAGCGAGTTCACAGATGGTTCCTGCAATTTTGTATATTGTTGTTTATATGAGACACACGCCAAATTTAGAAAAAGCAATTTCTTTTGCTTCACAACATTTGCAATATCCTCTTGCTCTTGATTTGAAAAAAGTTTTCTACAATGTTCAGATTGGAAAATTTTCAACTATCAAAGAAAGTTTGGATAATTATCTTGACACATGGAGAGATTACTCTATAGAATTTATTGAATCGTTTCATTTAATTGAAAGCAGTTTATTTGAACAAGATGATGCAAAAAGAATTGTCACACTTGAAAAAGCTCTGCAAGTAATGCTTGATGGTGTTTATGACAAGATGCTTAGATTTACACATGATGTAAGAAGCCCTCTTACTAATGTTTACATGCTGGGAGTTGTATTGCCTACTCTTGCTTTGGCTTTGTTACCCTTGGCTTCTGCGATGGTTGGAGATGCTCTTAAATGGTATCATATTTTTATTTTGTTCAATCTGATAATTCCTTTTTTTGTTTTCTATTTAACAGATAAAGTTATGTTTTTAAGGCCAGGAGGTTATGGAGAATCAACACTTCTTGAAAGAAATCCTCTTTATCCTGTTTACAAAAGCAACAAGCCATATCTTAAAGCATTTTTAATCTGTCTTCCATTTTTTATAATTGGGCTTTTGCCTTTAATATTTCAATTTACTTTTATTCCACAAGCTTTGGGACTTAAACAAGATTATAGTTTTGCAGAAATAGGATTAGGATTTTTTGGAAGTGAATTTTTATTTGATTTTAGAGATGCTGGAGGAAAACTTGTTGGTCCTTTTGGAGTTGGTGCTTTAGTTTTTGGAGTCTTTTTTATTTTGGGAGTTTCATTATTTTTCTCGATGGCTTTCAAAGAAAAAACAAAAGGGCTGATTAAAGAAAGAGAAAAGACAAAACAACTTGAAGTTGAGTTTAACAATTCTTTATTTCAATTAGGAAACAGAATTGGAAATGGAATTCCTCCTGAACTTGCATTCAGCAAGGTTGCAGAATCAGCAAGAGGATTAAAGACAGAGGATTTTTTCAAAAGAGTAAATTATAATGTCATGCAGATGGGAATGAGTGTTGAACAGGCAGTATTTGACGAGAAGAGAGGAGCAATTGCTTATTATCCTTCTGACTTGATTGCAACAAGCATGAAAATTCTTGTAGAGTCTGCAAAGAAAGGATTGAATATCGCAGCATTAAGTTTGATAAGCATTTCAGAATATGTAAAGAACATAAATAAAATTACTGACAGATTAAGAGATTTGCTTGCTGAAATAATCTCTGACATGAAAAGCAATATGACTTTCCTTGCACCTTTGCTTTCAGGAATTGTTGTTGGACTTGCAGCAATGATAACCCAAATATTAAGCAAACTAAGCTTGTCTAATATCGGCGGAGGAGACAGCGGAGCAGTTGCCGGAATTGGAAACATAGGAAATATTTTGAATATATTTGACATGACAAAAATGATTCCTCCTTATTTGCTACAGCTCATTGTAGGAATTTATTTAATTGAAATCATTTTTATTTTAACAGGAGCTCTTGTTATAATTGATTCAGGAGAGGATAAATTAGAAAAGACAAACAAGACAGGAATTAATTTGTCAAAAGGAATCGGACTTTATGTTGTTACAGCATTGCTTGCAATTATTGCATTGTTCTTTTTAACATCAATTGTTGTTGGAAATCTTGGGGGATAGCGAGACAACCTAATCGGTTTTCTTAACTCTCGACTTCGCTCATTTATTCCTGACCTTACCTCCGCGAAATCGCTCGGCTTAACTTTCCCTTTAAATTACTGCTCACGGCTGGTTAGTTAATTTTATTAATCTCCCTTGCTTTTTTTATTTATGAATAAAAGAGGAATAATATCAGATTATCTTCCATGGATAATAATTGCACTTATTGTTCTTGCAATAGTTATGATAAGCATTTTTATGCTTAAAGGAAAAGGGCTGGAATTTATTAAAAATATAAAAGATATTTTCAGAGGAGGATAAAATCGCAGAATTAACTATTGAACAGCTTATCAAAATAATTATAGGAATTTTGGTAGTTGTTGCTGTTGGTGCAGGAGTTTATTTATTTTTTAAAGATAGAGTAATGGATTTTTTTCAGCAGATTTCTTTTAATAATTCAAATAAATTATTTTTGAGTTTTGCATAATGAATAAAAAAGGATTTTTATTGGGGGAAGAAACACTTAAGATTATAATTGCTGTTATTGCAATAGGTTTTCTTGTTTATCTCTTGGCTGCATTATATTTTTCTCTGAATAGCGAACAGAAAGCAAAAGAAGCGCAGGCAAGCTTGAATGATATTTTAATGAAAGAAATAATTCGTCTTGGAAGCAATGGAACTTACAATGAACAGGGAATTTTAATTCCAAATCCTTCTGGGTGGTATATTTTGGGATTCACTTCAGAAAAAAAACCTAACAGCTGTACAGGAACAAACTGCGTGTGCATTTGTGAAAATGCTTTGATAAATATTTTTGATGCCCAAATAAAAAACTGCGATAAAAAAGGAAGCTGTGTAGTTGTTCCAAGCCTTAAAGAATTTGCAAAAATAAAAATAGAAAAAGACGGAACTCCAATTTTAATCCAGAAATTAAATGATTTTCTTATGATTACCAAAAAATGAATTTAGATGAGATGATAAAATATTTAATATGGATTGTTTTTTTTGCATTAGCAGCAGCAGGAATATATTTCTTGCTTAAAAAAATGGGGATTTTGTAAAATGAATAATAAAAGAGCAGACATAACAACACAGCAAATTGTTATACTCATAATATTGATAACAAGCTTTGTGGTAATCTTGATTTTTTTATTTGCTCTTAATTTTGGAAAAACAAGCGAGAAAGAAATCTGTCATAATTCTGTTGTTACAAGGGGAACAAATGTTCTTCCAGGAGAATCTATTCCTCTTAACTGCAAAACAAGTTACATCTGCATTACTAAAGATGGAACTTGCGAGAAAATGAGCGGAACTTATGAAAAGAAAACTGCAAAAAAAACAAAAGAAGAAGTTTACAGCATCTTAGCAAATGAGATGGCTGATTGCTGGTGGATTTTTGGAGAAGGAAAAATAAATTATGTTGGGAAAGATTTCAAATCTGATTTATATTGTTCAATATGCTCTCAAATAAGTTTTGATAATAGTCTTGATATGTTTGAAAATGGGGAGATAGATAAAAAATTATTTTATAATTATCTTGCAAAAACAAATGTTTCTGGAAAAGATACAAGTTATTTGGAATATTTGAATGGGTTAGCAAGTGCTGATGCAATAGAAGCTAGTCTTAAGAATAGCAATAATTCAGAATTTGGAAAAATAAATCTTGCAAAACAATATTATGTTATTATGGGAATATTCAGCGAGACTGGTGTAGGGCAGTGGACTTTATCTGGTGCTGGTGCAGGAATGGCTGTGGGGTTAGTTGTTGGGGGACCAATAGGTGTTGTGATTGGGGGTATTGTTGGCGGAGTTGGAGGACACTTTGTAGCAACAATTGTTAAAGGAGACTCAAAAAATAATTATCTTTCTCCTGAAATAGTTGAAGCAAATTCTGAAGATTTTGAGAAGTTAAGGTGTGCATCTATTAAAACATTAGGTTGAGAAGTTTTATTAAATATATTTTATTTTTAATATGATGAAAAGGAGAAAAAGAGAAAAAATTAGTTCTATTAAATGGATAATTATTGGATTAATTAGTTTAATATTTTTATTTTTTGTATTTAATACTTTTACTGGAAAAGTTATTAATGGTTATGCTTCTCTTGGAGAATCATGCCTTACTCAAGATTGTTGTTGCGGATTAAGCTGTTCAAAAGGAGTTTGTATGAATTTTTCTACTTCTACTTCTTGTACCTGCCCTCCTGGAGCTAATTGTAATTGTGTTGGGCCTATGTCTGTATCTTGCAGTAATGTTGGCGATTCTTGTACTTCCTCTTCGGATTGTTGTTCTGATATGGGGTTAAGTTGTAACCAAGGAATTTGTGCTTCTGGTGTATCTTTTTCTGACAAGAGGGTATTAACACTGAATCTTATGCCGAATCATGAAGATAGTAATATTTTTGTTTACATAAATTTAAACGCAATTACAAATTTAAATTCTTATACTCAATTAGGCTTTACTATTAGAAAAGAAAATGGTATAATTTATGCTCCTCTTGGTTCAGAATTAACTATAAGCAACTTTGTAAGATTCCCCTTTCAAAATAAAATCTACTCTACATCTGTTGCAAATTTAAATCCCAATTCTACATATGAAGTATGTTTAAATGGAATCCAAAATTACGTTACTACTGGTGATTTTAATTGTGTAAACATTACAACTGAACCAAAAAAACAATCTGTTGTATTAATACTAAGAAATTATGATTTAGATTCAGAAGAGAATGAATTAGTAGGTTCTTGGATAAATAAATTAAAGATTGATACAAATTTAATTATAAAACAATTAAATCTTTCAGCTGGAACTAGCAGCGGTCAATTGTATAAAATTTTGAATTTATCTTATGCTACATCAAATTTAAAATATGTAATCTTTGTTGGTTGGGATATACCCATTCCAGAGATAGACACTGATTTTATGGGAAGGATATATTCTCTTTCTCCTTATCATTCATTATCTTATGATGTAACAAATAATGATAATGGTTTTTATAATCCACATAATTCCTTAAATGAAGTTACAGTTGCGGTTATAAGGCCCAATGATAAAAACAAATCTGAAATGGTTAGTTATTTTAATCGCCTCTTTCATTATTATAATGGTGGATTGAATTATAATAAAAGAATTTTGATGGCTAATTCAATGATTCCTGCTGATTTTAATAATGCTCCAAGTGATTATATTAATAGCCAATATCCTCTTTCCAGTATTGATTGGCTAGATGGCATAACAAATTATTATAATTATACTCAAGGGATAGAATGGCAAAATAGTTATAAAAATTATTTAAACAATAGTTATAATTTCTTGATAGTTGATGCTCATGGTGGTGCTGATGGACACATGCCACGTAGTGGTCCTTATCAATCACAACAGATTACTGCTAATTTTATAAGACAAGCAAATCCAAAAATAAAATATATTATTGGAATCTCTTGTAATATAGGGAACTTGAAATCTGGATATGAATCAAGCGGATTTCCTTCTCCAATGGCGTCTTATGTATTTAGTGGAGATTCTTTAGTTGGGTTGGGAGCAGAAATGCCTTATACAGATGTGAATGGACAAACCTCAAAACGAATTTATGAAAGTCTTCTTTTAGGGAACAATATTGGCGATGCAAGCAGAAGATATGGGTTTGTTGTTTTTGGAGACCCTTTTATAAAAGAAACCTCTTTAACATGCAACTCTTTAGGAAAAATTTGTTCATCATCAGAGGACTGTTGTTCTGGATTAATTTGTGTTAAAGGATTATGTACTTCTTCAATATCTTCTTCAATAGTTTCTTCTGAAAATAAAAGTCAAATTAATTCTGAAGAACCGCCAATAATATCTGCAGAAGAACAATTCACAACAACCTCCCCAGAAAGTCAAATTATTTCTGAAGAAGAACAACCAACTATTTCTGAATCCACTTCTTCTGTAAACAGAGCATGCGAGTTTGGATGTTTATCTGGAGATAAATGTCTGCCTTATGGCTATAGGATAGGAACTAAATATTGTGATATAACTAATAATCTTCTTAAACAAAAGTCTGTTAGCCTATGTAATAATAATTTTGAATGCATAAGTAATTCTTGTATTGACGGGCAATGTGTTGAACCGGGAGTTTGGACAAGACTTATTAATTGGTTTAGAAATCTTTTTGGATAATAAATTTTAGTTAGTTTTATTAATTCTCTTCTCATTTATTGCATATGAAAAAAAGGGGTTCATTATTAGTTGAAAATGTAATCTTTATTGTTTTAAATTTAATTTTTATAACAATTCTTGCATTTTTTATATTCAGACAAGGCAATGGGGCAATTGTTCTTGAACAAAGTTACGCAAAAAATATTGCGCTGTTAATTGATTCTGCAAAACCAGTCACAGAAATGAAATTAAACATGGAAGATGCAATGACTCTTGCTGAAAAAAATGGTGTTAGCAGAGAAGAAATTGTAACAAGAAATGGAAATATTATCACAGTTAAATTAAGCAAGCAGGGAGGGTATCAATATTCTTTTTTTAGTAATGTTGATGTCAGTATTTATCCTGATGTTATTCCTGAAAAAAATTACATAATTAAAATTAATGGGTATTTGAAATGATGAACAAGAAAGGAGACAAGATTCTTTCTGTCTACTGGTTTGCAATTCTAATTATTGTAGCTGGAGGAATTTTTGGGATGGTTTATGTTTTTTACGGAGCTCCTTATGATGTAAGAGAAATAGAATCTGATTTGCTGATAAATAAACTTGCAGACTGTGTTTCTTATGCTGGGAGAATAAATACCAATTTTATTTCTAATGGCGTTATTGTTAATAATAATGAAAGTTTGTTAAAACAATGTCATCTTATTTTTAATTCAAGTGAATGGGATGAAGAGCAATATTATACAGAAATAGATTTTTACAGAATTGAAAATTCAAATAATTCTTTTTTGAACATTAATGCTGGAAATAATAAATGGCTTGCGAATTGTGCTATACAGGAAAATAAAGAATTTGAAAAATTAGCAAAATGCAACAGAGCAAGTTTTTATTCTATTGATGATTTAAACAATCAATATATAATTAAAATTTTAAGTGTAGTTAGAAAAGCAGAAAAAAATGCTAAATTATAAGTTAGGAAAGAAAGGACAAGTTGGAGAAACAGTATCGTGGATAGTTGCAACTCTTGTTATTGTAGGAATTTTGCTAATTTTTATTTATTTTTCTACATTAATAGCAAAAACAAAACTTATTGAATTGAGAGATTTTAAATTTGGTTCTGAAGAAAAAATTGATTTATTATCCCAAAAAAATTCTTTTGCTTATAACATTACTAATAATAAAAACAAAGAATTAATTGAAAATATACTTAAAGAAAATGGTTAGAATTTTAAAAAATAAAAGAGGCGATATTCCAACAACTATTCTTGTAATTGGAGTTCTATTAATTTGCACTATAGCGCTTTTTAGTTTTTTTTCTTCTACAATAAAAGTTGGTAATTCTTTTGTTGGAATTGGTTTGGTAGAAAAATTAAATTCACAAGTAGAAGCAAGACTTTTCAGGGGAGAAAATCCTGCAGGACTTTATGTTGAAAAAAAAGCTACAAAAGGTTTTTTATTTTGGAGCAAGGAAGTTCTTCTATTTTCTTCAACTTATCAATCACAACCATAGAAAACATTTTTAAATAAAACAAACCTATTCTAAATATGGAAAATAAGAGGGGACAAGGATTAAGTGTGAATATGATTATTCTTATAATTCTAGGACTTGCTGTTTTGGTAATCTTAATTATAGGTTTCACAATGGGATGGCAAACAATTCTTCCATTCTTAGGAGGAGATACTGTTGATAAAGTAGTGCAAGATTGTTCCACTTCTTGTTTAGCAGGACAACAATATAATTTTTGTGTAAGAGCAAGAGATCTTAAGATTGACGGCAAATTAATGGCAACAGATACTTGTTTTAATTTTGCTACAGATACAAAATATTCTCAATACGGAGTTCAACTCTGTGATAATCCGCAGGTAGTTTGTGAAACAGCACAAGAAAATACTAGCGGATAAAGAAGACAATGGATTATGCTTTTTCTGAAAAACGGAATAAACGAAAAGACAAGCGACATGAAAAAAAGAAACATCCCTACAAACATTTGGGAGTTCAGAGAAGTATGGATATAAAGAAGAAATAGTTTTTTAAAGTTTAATCGGTTTGAAGAGAGATGAAAAAGAAGGTGGGGGGAATTTTAATAAGCTTAATTTTCATTTTTGTTCTACTTTTTTTTATTTTCCAGAAGACAAGTTTTGTTGTTGGGGCAATTGATTCTTCTCAATTAGAAAATATAACCTCCTTATTTCAAAATTTTTAAATGATAAATATTATGAATTGTATGAAAAGCTATTTTTCATCATAACAGAGGACTAAAATGAAAACAGGAAAAAATCAATTTATTACAAGTTCATTAATTTTAACAATTATATTTATATTAATTCACTTTTGGTATTTGTGGGCTTGGCAATTAAATGCTCCCGTGTTTTTTCTATCTATTCCAATTTATTTTGGTTTTTTCTATCTACAAAAGATTATTGGAAAAGAAATTAATAAATTTTTATTGTCTTTTTTAAAGAAAAAATTACTAAAAAAGATTGTGCTTTATGTTGTATTTTTGTTACAATTTATTTTAACATTTTTAATCTTATGGATTTTTATAGCACTTACTGGATTAATATTGGTGGGGTGGTTTTAAAGAATGACACAAATACAACAAATACAGATTGCCAAAGACCAAAAATATGATGCAGAATATGTTAGGGATGTTTGGGTTGCAGAATGGCATGGAGGACCAAATACAGAATGTGAAGGATGTCCTAATTATAACATGAATGATTTAACAGATTATTATTTCCCTGCTTTGATTGGAGGATAATCAAAAAATAAAATGAAACAACAAATAGCAAAAGAGGTGAAAAAAACACTAGTTTTAACTTTGGCATTTTTAATATTTTTATTAGCAATGTCATTAATCCAGGCAAAAACAATTCAGGATTTAATTAATTCATATTCCTTTGATTATTATGGCTTGCAGATCCTGATTTTTTAATTCAAAATACAACTAACACTATTCTAAGACTTGGTGTTGGCGGAAGTTCAGTTCCAACCATCGATGCTCTTGCTACTGATGGAACAAGCAAGAGAAATTTATCTCTTCAATCTTCTGGAGGAAATGTTGGTATAGGCGCGACAAATCCTACACAAAAGCTTGAAGTTGCTGGTGGGATAAGACTTAACACAAGCGATACAAAACCAGCATGCAATATAAATACAAGAGGAACTGCATGGTTTTCTCAAAATATTGCAGGCTCTGATTCTTATATGATATGTGCGAAGGCAAGCAGTGGCTCTTATTGTTGGGTGGATGCTTCTTGCTTTGGAGACACCAGCTGTGCTTGGTGCGCGTAATTTTATAAACATATTTTAGTTTAATCTTTTATGAACGAAGTGATTTTTTTATGGCTGTTAGCTTTTGTATATATTATATTTGCAGTTATACAAGACCTTAGAAAAAGAGAAATTGCAGACTGGCTGAATTTTTCTCTGATAATTTTCGCTCTTGGATTTAGATTTTTTTATTCTCTTTTTGTTGAAGAAGGATTTGTTTTCTTTTACCAAGGAATAATCGGGCTGGGAATATTTTTTGTTCTTGGAAACTTATTTTATTATGGGAAAGTTTTTGCAGGAGGAGATGCAAAATTAATGATTGCACTTGGAGCAGTCCTTCCTTATTATCCTGATTTTTTTTCTAATGTTAAAATCTTGTTTAATTTTCTTTTTATTTTTCTTTCTGCAGGATTTGTTTACATATCAATAGTGAGCATTATTCTCTGCATAAAAAATTTTAAAAGTTTCAAGAAAGAATTTTTTAATCAATTAAAGAAGAACAAAAAACTTATTTTTTTTGGATTAACCTTATGCTTTATATTTTTACTTTTTGGTTTTGCAAATTCAATGTTTTTTATTTTTGGAATTATGGTTCTCCTTATATTTTTCCTATATCCTTATTCTAAAGCAATTGATGAAACTTGCATGGTAAAAAAAATAAAATCAAAAAATTTGAGAGAAGGAGATTGGCTTTATTCAGATATAAAAATTGGAAGAAAAATGATAAAAGCGAAATGGGATGGAGTCACAAAGCAAGAAATAAGGGAAATAATAAAAAGATACAAAGAAGTTAAGATTAAGGAAGGAATTCCTTTCTCCCCTGTTTTTATTTTTAGTTTTATTATTCTTATTATTTTGATCTTATCAGACAAACTATGGAATCCTTTTTGGTAGCCAGAAATCTTTTATTTTTTCTATGAGGGGTTTTGAAATTTCTTCAATTTTTTCTTCTCTTAACAAATCTTCTTTTACAATTTCAAGTTCTTCCATAGTCGCGTGTTTTCTTTCAGACTCAAAATTCTCTTCTTCATAAACAGGAAGAAGAGCTATAATTTCATGCCCTAATATTTTTGATTTGGATATCTCCACTTTTTTTGGGTTAAATTTATTTTTTAGTTCTTTTGAAACTTTTTCTGCAAGACTGGAAATCTCTTTTGATATTGTATCTGTGTGCTCTTTTGGAATTATTAATGCATGTCCTCTTGAAATGGGATTTATGTCTAAGATTGCTATTGCTTTGTCATTTTCATCTATTCTTACAGATTTTATTTTATCTGACGCAATCGCACAGAACACGCATTTTTCTTCTGAAGCGGATTCATCTTCCTTTACTAAATTATTTTTTTTGATAAATTCTTCCAATTGTTCAATATTCATTGATTCAATCTGGCTTCTTGATGATGCTATCTGCTCTGCAGGAAAAGTTGATTCTATGTGAGAAATAATTTTTTGTTTAATTTCAGCAGCTTCTTCTTCGGATAACATCTGCATAAAAAATAAAAATAGTTAATAAGTTTTTGGATTATTTTCCATAACAATAAGGTTCAAACCCAAAATTATCAATTCCATATTTTTTCCCAATCTTTTCCAACTCTTTTTCATATTTTGTTCCTAATCTAAGCGTCTCTTCAAAATAAGGTTCTATAGGAGCAATTGCATATTCTCCTTCATTTACTATTTCAAATTTTTTTATGCGAAATCCTTCTATCTTATTTTTGCTGAAAAAATCTTTGAGCTCTTTTTCTAATTTTTTTATTTTTGGTTTTTTTGAAATAATTATTTTTATTTCCAGAATTGTATTCTTTAAGGGAATTTTCATTTTATAACTATGAGCCAAATGCCCTACGCATATCAATAACCTGAATAGAACTAACTTCATCTATTTCTTTCAAGGAGTTTTCAAGATTTTCAAGTTCTAATTCTTCTGGCCAAGCAAACAGAGCAATTAATGCCTTTAATCCAAATGCGATAGGTTCTTCTTCAAACTGACAATTCTTCCCGCCTTTCTCTTCGACTAGAGCTTTAGTTGTTTCTTTAAGTTTTTCTAAATCTGCTTCTGGTGATGTTGGCAGAATTTTTATTTTTACAGCTGCTATTCCCATATTTTAGGTAAAAAAAGATTGTTTATAAGGTTTTAGTTTTTATCTATCTCTTTTTTACGAAAATGCTTAAAAACATCCATTTATTTTTGCTAATTGTATGGAGAATTATGAGAGAATAATTGAAAAAATTTCCAAAAAATCTAATGTAGAAAAAGAGGAAATTGAAAGAAGAGTTGAAGCTAAAAGAGCAAAGCTTTCTGGACTTATAAGTCGAGAAGGAGCAGCGCAGGTTGTTGCTGCAGAATTGGGAATTTCTTTTGATAATGAGATATTAAAAATAGAAGAATTGCTTCCTGGAATGAGAAAAGTCAATACTCTTGGAAAAGTAATGAATATTTCTCCGGTAAGAACTTTCAAAACAAAAAAAGGAGATGAAGGAAAAGTTGCAAATTTGTTCATTGCTGATGATACTTCCAATATAAAAGTTGTTTTGTGGGATACAAATCATATTGGGCTTATTGAAGGAGGAAAAATTTCGCAGGGAATTGTTGTAGAAATTTCAAATGGGAGCATGAGAGATAATGAACTTCATCTTGGAAGTTTTTCAGAATTAAAAATAACTAATCAGCAAATGGAATCTGTAAATACAGAAAAAACGTTTAAGATGAAAAAAATTTCAGAACTTAAAAATTCTGAAAGTGCAATAATCCGAGCTTTTGTTGTCCAATCTTTTGAACCTAGATTTTTTTATGTTTGTCCTAGCTGCAGAAAAAAAGCAATACCAGAAGGCGGTAGTTTTGTCTGTGCAGAACATGGGAAAGTTGCTGCAGAAAAAAGAGCATTAATAAATATTGTTCTTGATGACGGAACAGAAACAATCAGGACTGTTGCTTTCAATGATAATCTTCCAAGCATAGGACTAACAAATCTTGAGAGTCCAGAAGAACTTGTAATTCAAAGAGAGAATCTACTTGGAAAAGAAATGGCATTTTATGGAATAATGAGAATTAACAAGGTATTTAATACCCCTGAATTTATTATTGAAAGAGTTGAAAGCATAGATGCAGATTTGCTTATCAAAGAACTCGAAGAAACTTAAAATGTTAAAACTTACAAAAATTTTGAATTTTTTTATTATTCCTGTGTCTTTCTATTTAGTACATGTCTTTTTAGATATAGTTTTTGATATTTATGCAAAATTCCCCAACTTCGCAAATGTGATGCACTTCTCTGGAGGAATTATTCTTGCTTTTACTTTTTTTCCACTTTTGAATTATCTAAATAAAGAAGGTTTTTTGAAACTTAATAGATTTATGAAATTTATTTTTGTTATTTCTTTAATAATCTCTGTTGCAGTATTCTGGGAATTTTATGAGTTTGTTATGGACTATTTTTTTAATGTCAATTGGCAACCTTCTCTTGCAGATACTATGGGTGATTTATTCCTTGGAATGACTGGGGGAATTATTGCAGGAATGATTTTTTTCAGGAAGAAATAATTGTTATATCCAACACAAATAATCTTTATAAACTTCCCACAGGTAATTTTTTTGTATGAGAAATAAGAAATTTTTCAATGTCCTCGGCAAGAAACCTGCGGATACAAAATTAGGAGATTTTGCATAATGGCTAAAAAATCAGAAGGGGAAGAGGAAGAAAATACATCTAAAGAGACTGATGGGCCTCAATTAACTGATCTTCCCGGAATAGGGCCTGCTGTTGCCGCAAAATTAGAAGCTGCAGGAATTTTTGATTTAATGTCTTTGGCTGTTACAAGCACTTCTACACTTGCTGACAAGGCAGGAGTCGGAGAAGCAGTTGCAAGAAAAGCAATTCAAGCAGCAAGAAAAATGCTTGATTTGGGATTTGTTGATGGAATTGAATTTGCAAAAAAAAGAGAAGATATTCTTAATATTACTACAGGTTCTGTGAGCCTGAACAATCTTCTAGGGGGAAAGGGTATTGAAACTAAATCTATAACAGAAGCTTATGGAGCATTTGGAAGCGGGAAAACTCAACTGGGTTTGATGCTTGCAGTTAATGTTCAGCTTCCTTTGGAAAAAGGAGGAGCAAATGGAAAATGTGTCTTTATTGATACTGAAGGAACATTCAGACCGGGCAGAATAAAACAAGTTGCAGAAGGAATTGGAGCAAATGCAGAAAAAGTTTTGAAAAATATTTTTGTTGCAAGAGCATTTAATTCAGATCATCAAATATTATTATTAGAAAAAATTTCAGAGATGATTAAAAATGGAGAGCCAATCAAACTTTTAATTATTGATTCTCTTACTGCACATTTCAGAGCTGAATTTACTGGAAGAGGAGAGCTTGCTGATAGGCAGCATAAACTGAATAAATACCTTCATAATTTAATGGCTCTTGCAGAGAAGCATAATATTGCTATCTATGTTACAAATCAGGTAATGGCTAATCCAGCACAAATGTTTGGAGATCCAACAACAGCTGTTGGAGGAAATATTGTCGGACATGCTTCAACTTATAGAATGTATTTGAGAAGAGGAAAGCAGGGATGCAGAGTTGCAAAATTAATTGACAGTCCTAATCTTCCTGATAGTGAATGTGTGTTCTTTGTAACAGAAAAAGGAATTATTGATGAGGACGCGAAATAAAAAATGCCTGACGAGAATTGTAAGTATTATAAATTAATCAAGGGAAAAAAATATTGTATTACTTCTTGCAGATGTTCTGAACGAGAACCCGGAGATGGAGAGCTAATTGAATTGTTTCCATGTGTTTCTAATAACTATAATAAATGTGAATACTTTTTACAAGAGAATAGATTTAATTTTAATAAATAACTATTCAACAATTTCTTCTTTCTTAAACCATAATTCAATTTCTCTTTTTGCATTTTCAACACTGTCAGAGCAGTGCATTGCATTCTCAAAAACTTTTGTTTCAGAATTAATCCTTCCATATTTGCCTCTTATTGAGAGAGGATTCGCTTTTTCTGGATTAGTTATTCCTGCAAGTTCTTTTACTTTTCTGACGGCATCTTCCCCTTTGTACACTAATGCGAGCACTCTATCAGTATGAAATTTTCCCTGCATATGCGCTAAAACATTTTCATAAACTTCCTTCCCTTTTTCTTCTCCGAATTTTTCTGTCAATTCTTTTTTTAAATTTGAATAATGTTTTTCAGCAAATTCTCTGGAAACTTTTACAACCTTTGCACCGACGATTTTTAATTTGGTTTCCGAGAGAGTTGTAATTATATTTCCTGTCAAGCTTTTTACTAATCCGTCGGGTTTTATTAAAACTAAAGTTCTTTCTTCTGTCATATTTGACGGGATATTTCTAAGTTTAAAAAATTTGTTGTTTGACTTTTTTTATTTTTGCAAAAAAAAACATTTATAAAGGAGATTTTTCTATATTATTGATATAGAGGTTAGCTATATAAAAGATGGTGATGATAAACAAAGAGGGGATAAGTAGGAAAAATCTTCTTGAATTTGTATTTATCTTTTTATTTGCAATTTCCTTAATATTTATGTTAGGATTTGCTGTAGCTTCAACTTACAGCTTTTGGGGGCAGAATAATGAGAGTCAATCTATTACAATAAACTATACTAATGCTAGCGGACTTACAGTCAATGAAGATGTTCAACAGAATTTTTCTATAACAATAAATTTTTCTTCTATAAGAATGGGAGCTTCTTTTAATCTTACTCAAGTAAATATAACTTTACCTGCAGGAATTGTTTTTATTAATGGTTCAAATGCTACAGGAGGAAATCTTACTGCAATTGCAACTAACTCTTGGATGAATTTTACTTTCAGCAATACTACTTCTATTGGTGGTGGAGCGAGAACATTAACTTGGACTAATGAAACGGTTGATACATTTATACTAGGTACTAATAATACTCAAAGCTATAATGATACTAAATTTTATTTCAATTTTACAGCATATACACCAGGAAATTATAATATTATTGTGGATATGTTTTTTAATCATTCGTTGGCTGCAATTGCGTCTAATCAGACAACAATTAGTATAAGAGTTAATGATACTACCAAACCATTTAATGTAAATGTTACTACAATGGATGGTGTTAATTTTTCTAGAGGAGCAAATAATGTTTCTGGTTCATGGAGCATTAATGTTTCTGCTTATGATAATGGTAATCTTTCAGGGGTGGGCGATGATGTAACAGGAGTCAATGTTAGCTTTTTTAATACCACTCATGGAATTGTATATTCTTATGCATTAGCTAATGCTTCTGGAAATGATTGGACTATTGCTATAGATACTAGCCAAATTTCAGATGGTACCTATAATGTTTCATTTATAGTTAATGATAGTAATGGTAATATTAACAGAACAGCTAATATGAGTATTAAGGTAGATAATAGTGCTCCAACAGGAACTATGGTTTGTACTCCTGCTGATGATGTCTTCATTGGAGGGACAGTAAGTTGTACTTGTACTGTAACAGATTCTTTTGTCGGTATAAATACAAGTAGAACTGCATATAATGCTTCTCCTACAACAACAGATTCTGGAGATATTACCCAAACTTGTTACTTCAGTGATTTGGCTGGAAATGAAGGAACTGCTACAGATTCATATACTATTTGGGGAACAACTTCATCTGGAAGTGGTAGTAGTGGAGGAAGTTCATCAACAACTTTTGCATATACTGCAACAATCCCTAAAACAAGTCAAGAATTTAGTCAAATACAGACTATTCAAACATCTAGTTTTAGTGGTGGTGGATTGGCTGTAAAGCAGAAAGTTACATTTAATTTTAGCAATGAAATTCATTATGTAGGAATAAGAGCAATAACTACTACAAAAGCTACAGTTGAAATTGCAAGCACGCCAACACAATATGATTTAGATATTGGAGAAGAAGTTAAGAAAGATTTAGATGGGGATGGATTTTATGATGTTTATGTTAAGTTAAACGGAATAACTAATGGTAAGGCAGATATGACTATTAATTATATTCATGAGGAAATTCCAGCAGGTAGCGGAACTACAACTACTACAGGAGAAGAACTTCCTAGTGGAGAAGAAGGAGAAGCACAATCTACAGAAGAAGGAATGCCTATCTGGGTATGGATAGTTGTTGCATTAGTTGTATTAGCAATTGTTATTGGTGGCGGAATTGCTATGAAGAGAAAAAAGAGATAAAACTTCTTAATTTTTTTATTGTAACAATCTTTATTAATTGATTTTGATTTTTTATTGTTATGTTTGATAAAATAAATTTTAATGAAATTCTTTTTGCTGATTTACACATTCATTCTAAATATTCTAGAGCTTGCAGTACTAATTTAAGTTTTGAAAATCTTGTTAAGTGGGCTAAAATTAAAGGACTTAATTTATTGGGAACAGGAGACTTTACACATCCTTTGTGGATTAAAGAAATTAAAGAAAAATTAACTGAAAGGAATGGGTTTTATTATTACGAAGATTTTCCTTTTCTTATCACAGGAGAAGTTTCTTTAATTTATACTCAAGACTCTGGAAGACGGATACATTTAGTAGTCCTTGTTCCTAATTTGGAAATTGCTGACAAGATTAATTCTTATTTAGACACTAAGGGAAGAAGAGATTATGACGGCAGGCCTATTTTTAAGATCCCTGGAGATGAGTTTGTAAAAGAAATGATGAAAATATCAACAGATATAGAAATCATCCCTGCACATATTTGGACGCCGTGGTTTGGTGTTTTTGGCAGCATGTCTGGTTTTGATAGTTTAAAAGAATGCTTTAAGGAACAATTTGATAATATTCATGCAATTGAAACAGGGATGTCTTCTGACCCTGCAATGAATTGGAGGATAGAAGAATTAGATAATAAATCTATAGTTAGTTTTTCAGATGCCCATAGTTTTTGGCCATTTAGGCTTGGAAGAGAAGCAACCCTCTTTAAAAAAACAGATTCTTATTCTGGGATAATCAAACAGATTAGAGAAAAAAGTTTTGTTGGAACTATAGAAACAGAACCTGCATATGGGAAATATCATTGGGACGGGCATAGAAATTGCAATTTTTCATGTTCTCCTGAAGAAACAAAGAAATTAAATGGAATTTGTCCTATCTGCAAAAAAACATTAACTATTGGTGTTGAGAATAGAGTTGAAAAACTTGCAAATCGTGATTCTAATTTTAAACCACAGGATGCAAAATTTTATTATAAAATACTTCCACTTCATGAATTAATTTCCTTAAATCTTGGAAGTGCAATGGAAAGCAAAGGGGTTTGGAGCATTTATAATTCTCTATTAGATTTTTTTGGAAATGAATTTAATATTCTATTAAATATTTCAAAAGAAGAATTTCAATCTAAGGATATCGACGACAAATTAATAGAACTAATTTTGAAAAATAGAGAAGGAAAAATAAAAGTTATTCCAGGATATGATGGGGAATATGGAAAGGCAATGATTGGAGAGAAACAGGGGAAATTATTTTAGTTTTCTCGTTTAAATCCTTTAGTCAAAAGAAATATCTCTAAATCTGGAACTTTTTCCCTGAAGAAAGATATTTTTGTTTTATACTCTATATTTTCTTGAAAAAATAAATCAGATTTCTTAGGAAATCCTTTTATAGTGCAGTTTAAACCAAATTTTTCTCTTATTTCTTCTCTAGTTTTCTTGTCTTGATAATTAAATGTTTGATAATCTTCGAGAAGTCTATGGCTTACATATCTATCTGGCCCTTCTTTTGCTTCTTCAGCTAGAAGTTCAGGAGAAATTTTAAAATCTTTTTTTGCAGTTTCAGAAATATATGTCTTTGAATAAACTAACTCTTTTTCTTTCATATCTTTTTTAAAATTTTTGTAATTTAAATAGTTAATTATTTTGAGAAATATATTTATTTTTCTAATTCTTTTGCGATTTTATTAATTAAAGGAGGCCAATATGAAGCGAAAGGATGAAGGAAAAAATTAAATTTCCTCGAATGTCCATACTTTGCAGAACTTCCTCCAACGATAATATCATGTTTGTCCCAGAAACTTTCCTGTTTAATTCTTGTAAATTTTTTCTTGTTAAGTCTTTTTAAAAAATAAGAGCGCGGACGCATCTGTTTGATTGCATTTCTCTTAGAAAAAAATCTTGCTGCCCAATGGCTTCCTCTAAATGGAGTCGCAACAGTAATTAACTTACTTATTCTTTTGTTGTCTATAAATTTACTATAATATGATGCTATCAATCCCCCCATACTAAAGGCAATTATATTTATCTTTTCATCTTTTTTAAGAGGTATTTTATCTATAAATTTTTTCAATCTTTTTGCTAAAATTTCTATCCTTGTTCTCCCAGAAGTATCATAAACAAAATCAATTATCTCAAAATTTTTACCTAATATTCTTTTCAAGGGAGCTGGCGCTCCTGTTTTCCTTAGAAATCCAGGAATAAATATCACCTTATTCATTTTTTATCTTACTGAAAATTCTGCACTTAATTTCTTAGCTTCTTTTTCAGCTTCAAATATCATTTCTCTCATTTTTTTATCTGCAGTCTTGACATCTTCTGATTCTATTTCTAAACTATATTTTCCTGCAGAAATATATCTTACATCTATCCCCTTCAATTTATCCAACACTTTCTTTATAAGAGTTATCCCATCTGATTTTGTTGATGTTAGAAGAATTTCTTTTTTTATAATTGTTTTCTTTTTCTTCTGCAGATTTATTATCTCTAATATCTTTTCTGCATCTTTTTTACCGACGAGTTTTTCTAGTTTTTTGGATTCTGATTTTGCTTCTTCTATAGAAACTTCTTTGATTACTTCTTCTGCTTTATTTCCTAAAACACTTTTTAATATGCTGATATAACTCTTTTGCTGAGCTTCTTGTTCTATTACTTCTTTTCTATCTTTCTGAGAAACTCTTCTTAATGACAAATCAATATTCCCTTGAGGAGAGATTCTTAGAACCTTACAAACTATTTTTTTCTTTGGAACAACATAATCCCTTATATTCCTAATTCTTCCAGGAGCAATTTCACTCATTACTATGCTTCCTTCTATTTCCCCCTTTTCTGTAAGAATTTTTACAAAAACAACAGTCCCAGCTATTCTGTCCACAGTACATAATACAAAATCTCCAACTTCTAATGTCATAGAGTATAGAAAAAAAAGATAGTTTTAAAGGTTATGTTCTTCAAGTCAAAAAAGATTTAAATCCCTTTTGCTAGAGATTTTATATTAAGAATAAAATGGAAAGAGAATTAAACAATTTTTTAAGATTTATATCTAAAAATAATCTTTTTGGACAAGAGATTTATCTTGGAGCAAGACCAACAAGGCATAAAAATGTCTGCCCTGAATCTGCATTATACAACCTGCCTGTTTCATTAATTGAAAAAATTAAATCTAAAAAAAGAGGACTTTGCCTAAACAAATATGAAATTCATTATCTTTCTGATAAACCATACTACCTAGATTATGTCTTGGTTAGAAAAAAATAATTTAAATCTTTACTAATTCAATTTCAAGACTTTTTTTTAAATGTTCTAAGAATTCTTTTTCATTCTCCTGCTTTATCATACATCCTGCGGCAAATTGATGCCCCCCAACTTCTCCCCCAATTTTTTCTATTATTGGAGAAAGCAATTCCCTAATATTTCTGCCATTTCTTCCAACATTTCGCGCAGAAACTTTAATTTTGTCTTCGTAATAAGCCATTGTAGTAATGATTGTTCCTTCTTCATAAATGGAGGAATTTGAAAGTATGCTTGCTATTGTCCCAATCATTGTATCTTTTATATTTTCCTTGGCATTAATTATTACAAATCCATTTCCTTCTATTTTCTCTGATTCTGAAACAAATTTTAACCCAGAAATAATAAATTGTCTATATCTTGTATGTATCAATTCTGCTTTCTTTTTTGCTTTTGGAGATTCCATACAAAACTGCAATGCAATATCACTTTCCCCAAGTCTTGAACAGGCATTTATTATTGCACTTAACTCTCTTGCATCTTCAAGTTTATTGAAAAATTTTATAAGAAATATATCTCCAATAATTTCTTTATTTCTTACTTTTGGATTCTTTAAAATTATTGCAGTAACTAATTTAGACATTTCTCCTTCATCAAGTTCAATAAGACTTTTGTATTTTCCATTTGCAGGACTAAGTCCAACATCTCTTAATAATTCTGTAACTCCTAATGTATTTCCTGTAACCCCTGGAATATATGGATCAGAACAATATTCGAGAGTACGATTAATTGGACGTGTTGATGGATATATCAGCAACCCCCTTTTTCTTTTAACTTCTCCGTCGTTGATTATTAAATTATTTAATTTGTCTATGCTTTTTTCCATGCAATCTCCAATCATTCCAAGAATAGCAAGTTTTGCAAGCTCTTTATCTTCCCCATTAAGTTCTTTGCAGAATAAATATACAAGGCTGGAACTGCTTATTTCTTCCTTTCCGTTAAGATGCGGATTAATTATATTTATTTCTTCTGGAATTTCCTGGAATATTTCGTGATGATCAATAATAAAAATATTTTTTAAACCTGCTTTTGAAATATGATTAAAACTTCCAGAAGCTAAATCAAGAAATATAACTAATTTATCTTTGGGCAATTTTAAAATAAATTCTTCTTCAAGACTTTTTACAATTTTTAAAGAAAATCTTTTATCTAATTTTCTCAATGTCTGGACAAAAATTGCTGCAGAAGTTATTCCATCTGTATCAAAATGACTTACTACTAAGATATCTTTGTTAGTACTAGATTCTATAAACTTGTCAGCCACCAATTTTATTTCTGATTCTAAATTTTTAACCACCATCTATTTCACCCCTAAATAACAGATTAAAATTATCTGGAAAGATATTTCTTAAGTCGTCTTACTTTTGCACCGATTCTTTCTTTATCTCTCATTGCTCTCTTATCGCCTTTATTCTTTTCGAAATGTTTTTTCAAACTTTCCAGTTTTTTCTCAATGTTCTTTAAATCAGGATTAATATATTTCCCGCCAAGAATTTTTGATATCTTCACATTGAATTCTTTTGTATGAATTCCCTCTCTTCTTAAGGTTTCTCCAATCTTTTCACTTGTAAGTCCTTTTTCAGCTAGCTCTAAGATTTTCTTTTCAATTTCTCCTTGTGAAATCTTTTTTGATTTCTTTGATTCTTCATTTGCTTCTGTTGTTTCTTTAGCTTTTTTTTCTGACTTCTTTGGCATTTTAGTTAATCGAAATTTAATCTTTTAAATGTTACTATATACAAAAAATAATAGCCCTGCCAGGATTCGAACCTGGGTCACTGCCTCCAAAGGGCAATATACTTGACCGCTGTACTACAGGGCTTTATAGGAAATACCCTTTCTTTATTTTTAAAGTTTAATGTTTATATCTTCCCCGCTTCTCTACGGTAAGAACCAAGGTTCCTAATACTTCCTATTAATGCTTATATCTCCCACGTCTTTCGACGGCGAGTAATCTTTCAAGAACTTTTGGTGATTCCTTGTAATCTTTGTAGCCATCTAAAACAGACTTAAATAATACTTCCCAATCTTTGAAATGCTTTGCTTCTAATGCTTGTTTTAGCAAGTGCAAATCCACTGCTCTGTCTTCAATCTTTTTTGAGATATAACCTAGACCGAAATCAATAAAGAATATTTTTGGGCGAAGCGTATGCAGCGAAGCGGAATCGCAAATCATATTGCTGGTTGTTAAATCTCCATGTATTATATCTGCATCATGCATCTTTGCTATCTGCTGTCCGATTGTTTTACAGATTTGTTTTTGTTTTGCTATTGGAAATGAATCTAAAATATCAGAAATCTTTTTTCCATCAATAAAAGGCATTTCTATTTTATGCTCTTCTTTTAATGGGAAAGGATTAGGTGCATTAATTATCTTGGAAGCTTTCTCAAGAAGTTTTTTTTCTGATTTTGTTCTTCGTTTTCTTATTTTTTCATCTAGTTCTTTTATTCTATAAGATTTTTTTATTCTGTCTTTGGTAACCAGATTATCTTTTAGTATGATAACTGCCTCTGCTCCTCTTGCGAATATTTTTTGTGTCATTTTGCAAGCTCTTTTTTCATTTCTATTATTATTCCATCTCCTCTTTTATTTAACAGTTCAATAAGTTTTTTTATTTGTTCGATTAATACAGGCATCTCTTTTTTTCTTTATCTATTAATACAGATATTCTATTAAATATTTCTTTTTCAACACGCACAAAACGAACAATTCTTTCTGATAAAGCCCGCACATCAAAATAAAGCGGGCTCGCCATTATTAAAAAATTCTTCCTGCTTTGTTTTAATTCTTCAACGACTTTTTTAATTTCCTTTTTGTCTTTTGAAAATTCTATTTTTCCTATTGTCTGATTATACATTCTTTTATTCTTTTCAATTGTGTCCACAATCTTTTCAAAATATTCCAGTTTTCTTTTAAACAGCAAATCTTTTCTATTGTATCTTGCCCCTAAATTATGGTTTACTCTTGGAGCTATTAATGTACCAAGAAGAATACCTACTATTCCTATAATTGCTGTTATTGCTGCTGCGTCCATGAAGTGAGAATTGGGGAAGGGGATTTTTAAGGATTTTTGTCTTAGATTTTTAGTTCTTCTTTAATTTCTTTAGTAATATCATCCCCTTTTTTGTTTAGTAAACTTATCATTTCTTTAATTTTATTTAACTTTTCTTCCTTAAATTTTTTATCTTTTAATTTAATCAATAGAAAATTTGTCTCTTGGGCTATTTTTGTTTCTAATTCTATTATCTCTACTACTTTACCAGGTATTATATTCTTTGACAAAAAGGTACAGGGATTTAATATAGGAATCTCTTTTATTTCTTCTATCTTTTTTGCTTGTTCTTTATTCCATTTACCTAATCCGTCTAATAAATCTTCTGGTTTTTCTCTTGCTAACGTATATAAAATTTCTGAATAAAACCAAGATCTTCTTTCTAATATCTTTAAAATATTTTCAAGATACTCCAATTTTTTTTCAAAAATCTTTTCTTTTTTCATATAATCTATCTTTTTTTTATGTTCTTCATCTAATTGTTTTATTCTATAAAGATGATTAAAAAAAGGAGCAATTACTGAACCGATCAATGCCCCGCCTAATGTTCCAAGAACAATCCAACCCTCATTAGCCATATCTTTTTGACTTACATTTTCTTTAAAAGAATTATTGTAATCTAAAACCTCATCTTCTTTCCGAACTTCTTTGCAAACTTCATCATTTGCTTTTGGCTCATGCCTTGCGACATGTCCATGCCTCCTGCTCCTGATTTGAGAATATCATTCAACATTTTGTATTGCTTTAGAAGAGAACGGATATCGCTTGTTGGAACTCCTGCTCCTCTTGCAATTCTAGCGATACGGGAAGTTTGTTTTTCAAGAAGTTCTGGGTTTTCTTTTTCTTCGCTTGTCATTGACTTCACAATATGTTCCCATTTAGCAACTTTAGCTTCTTGATTTTCAAGCATGCCTTCTGGAATCTTTGCTTTCATATTTGAAAGTCCAGGAATCATTGATTTTATCTTGTCAAATCCGCCTAAAGATGACATTGACTTAACTTGTTCAATAACATCATCTAAGGTTAATTTTCCTTCCTCTAAATTTTTCTGAATCTTTTTTTGTTTTTTCTCATCTGTTGCTGATTTAACTTTTTCTATCAGTGTTTCCAAATCTCCCATCCCCAAAAGACGAGAGAGGAATCTTTCTGGATTAAATTCTTCAATATCATTTACTTTTTCTCCTGTTCCAATAAAATAAACAGGAGCTTTTGTTTCTGCGCAAGCTGTAAGAGCGCCTCCTGCTTTTGCAGTCGAATCCATTCTTGTTATTATAACTCCTGAAACATTAACTGCTTCTTTGAATTGCGATGCTTGTGCTTTTGCTGCCTGCCCTATATCTGCAGGAATTACAAGAATCAATTCTGTTGGCTTTGCTTCTTTTGTTATTGCTTTTATTTCTTTAATTAATTCGTTATCAAGAGTGTGTCTTCCTGCTGTATCAATCAAAACCAAATTATAATCTTTCAATTGCTTTTCATATTTTTTTAAAATCTTGATTGGATTTTTTTCTTCCATATCAATAAAATGATTTAACTTATGCTTTTCTGCAAGCTGTTTCAATTGCTCCTGTGCTGCAGGACGATGAACATCTAATCCTACTAACGCGACTTTAAAGCCACGTTTTGCATAATAATTTCCTAACTTAGAAATTGTAGTAGTTTTTCCGCTTCCATATAATCCAAGAAGAAGAACAACATTATGCTTTTGCTCTAATTTTAATGGTTTGTATTCTCCTAAAATTCCAAGCAATTCATCATGGAGAATTTTTATCATATGCTCTTTTTTTTCTATGCCTTTAATCCTTTCATCAAGAGCTTCTTTTTTCAGTCTGTCGCTGATTTCTTTTACCAACGCAACATTAACATCTGCTTCAATCAGCGCTCTCTGCAGTTCCCTGACTATAGAATCAACCAAATCTTTGTCAAGAAATATAGCATTCGCTATCTTGTCAGTTGCTTTTTTAATTACCTCTCCAAGACGTTCTAACATTAAAAAAGGAGGAAAGAAAGAGTTAATAAATTTGTGGTTTGAATTTATTTGTACTTCTCTTCAACTTCTTTAATGAATTCTTTTAATGTTCCTTCTTTGATTTTTTCTTTTGCTTTTTCTATTAACTTTGTCAGGAAATAGAGATTATGGTAAGTTGCAAGCCTTTTTCCTGTTGTTTCATCATTGATTAGCTGATAACGGATAAAAGCTTTTGAATAATTCTTGCAGACAAAACAATTACAGTTCTCATCTATTGGAGATTTATCTAATTTATATTTTTCATTTGTTATTTTTATATTTCCTTCTGAAGTAAAAAGAGTTCCGTGCCGTGCATTTTGAGTGGGCATTCGCGAGTCAAAAATATCAACACCAAGAGCAATTCCTTTTAATATTTCAACAGGAGTTCCAATCCCCATAAGATAAACTGGCTTGTTTTCTGGAAGCATTTCTTTTATTTGTTTTACAATTTTAAATTCTTCATCAATTGTTTCTCCTAAACCAAAACCACCTATTGAATATCCGTCAAAATTTAGTTCCAACAAATCTTTTGCTGATTTTTCTCTCAAGTCTGGAAAAATTCCTCCTTGAATTATCCCGAATAATAATTGTTTTTTTTCTTTTTCTTTATGCAATTTGTCATGATGAATCTTGCATCTTTTTGCCCACATAGAAGTTTTTTCAACAGCTTCTGCAATCTGCTCTTTTGAATGAGAATACATAGGCATTGAATCAAGGCACATAGCAACATCGCTGTTTATATCTGATTGAATTTCCATATCTTTTTCAGGAGTTATGAAAAGTTTCTCTCCGTTGATTGGATTTCTGAAAAATACTCCTTCATTATTTGATTTTATATAAATGCTTTTTGAATACATCTGGAATCCTCCTGAATCTGTGAAATTAAGTCCTTTGTGATTCATGAAATTTCCAATACCTCCAAATTCTTTTATTATTTCAGAACCATGTCTTAAATATAGAATCAGTGCATTTGAAATTACTGCTTGTGCTTTCATATCTCCAAGCTCTTCAGATGTCAAACCTTTTGTAACTCCTCTTGTAGCTACAGGCATAAAGAAAGGAGTTTCTGCTGTTCCTTTTTTTGTCTTCAAAATTCCAATTCTTGCATTGGTAGTTTTATCTTTGTGGGAAATTGTGAATACCATAAAATTGAGTTGAAGAATTGGTATATAAAACTGGTGATTTACAACCCCAGCCTCTCAATAAACTTCTCCTTATCGAATGGTTCTATCTTGTTATATTCCTGTCCTGTGCCGAGGAAAAGAATCGGCTTCTTTGTGACATATCCTACTGACAATGCTGTTCCGCCTTTTTCATCGATATCTGCTTTTGTGAGAACTATTCCATCAATACCAATTGCCCAGTCAAAACTTCTAACTTGTTCTATTGCATCATTTCCTGTAATACTTTCTCCAATGAAAATCTTTTTGTCTGGTTTGCAGACTTTTACTATTTTCTCCATTTCTCGCAAAAGATTTTTCTGTGTGTGCATTCTTCCTGCAGTGTCAATTAAAACACAATTAATAAAATTCTTTTTTGCATATTGAACTGCATCAAATCCTACACTCGCAGGATCACTTCCATATTCATGAGCAATCACTTTCACTCCTATTTTTTCTCCGTGAGTCTTTAATTGTTCAATTGAAGCAGCTCTAAAAGTATCTCCTGCAGCAAGAACACATGAAAATCCTTTATTTTTTAGATATTCTGCAATTTTAGCAATTGTTGTTGTCTTTCCTGAACCATTTATCCCACAAAATAAAATTACATAAGGAGATTTATTCTGGTCTGAATTTTTTTCTTTTATTTGTTCTATAAAATTTGGTGGAGCAATTAAAATTTCCCTAATTATTGTTTTGAATGATTCTTTTATCTGTTCTTCAATCTCTTTTTTTGAAAATTCCTCCCCCACTATTTTATCTTTTAAATCCCGAACAATCCTCTCTGCAACTTCAAGAGCAACATTATTTTCAACTAAAAGCATTTCAAGCTCTTCCCCATAAACTTCAAAATCTTTTTCAGAAATTTTTATTTTTCCTATATGTGATGTAAGTTTATGGAAAAAAGATTCTCTTTTCTCTTCAACAGCTTCTTTTTCTTCTTCTACTACAACTTCTTCTTCAATTTTCTTTAATTTTTCTTCTTTTAGTTTTTTTGGGGCAGGAATCTTGATTTCTTCTTCTGCCTTAGCTTTAACTTTTATTTTTTTTGGCTTTTTCTGCTCTTCTTTTTCCTCTTTTGCTCTTTCTATTGCTTTCTCTTCTGCCTTTTCTTTTAGCTTTTCTGTCCAATTTTTTAGCTTTTCTTTTAAAAATCCAAACATATTTTCTTGAGTGCTTGAATATTTATAACCCTTTCTTACATAAATTTTTATAAAGAATATATCTCTATTTTTAATATGGCATTAAAAGGAGTGTTAGTGATCCTTGATGGGATGGGTGACTTGCCTAATAAGCAACTTGGAGATAAAACACCATTAGAAGCAGCAAATATGCCCAATGCAAATTTTTTAGCTTCTCGCGGGGAATTGGGTTATATGTATTCTGTAAAACCGGGATTTATTCCAGAATCAGATGAAGCGATTGTTTCTATTTTTGGGAATGAATTAATTTCAAGCACAAGAGGACAATTAGAGGCAAGAGGGACAGATATTAAACTCGTAAGGGGAGATCTGGCTTTGAGAGCTAACTTTGCAACTATTGATTCTTTGAAAGCAGGAAATATTATTGATAGAAGAGTCGGAAGAACCTTGACAACAAGCGAGGCCGAAATTTTGGCTAAAGCACTGAACAAAAACATTAAACTAGCATCTGAATTTATCTTCAAGCCGACAAATGGACACAGGGGAGCTTTAGTTTTTAAGGGAGGATTTTCAGATAATATCTCTGGAAATGATATTGTTTATATGCAAGGACAAACAAAAGTTTCGGACAAGATAACTTCCTGCAAAGCACTTGATGATGAAGACAATTCTCAATACAGCGTTAATATTGTAAATGAATTCTTAGAAAAAGCATATGAAGTTTTAGACACTCATCCTATTAATGAACAAAGGAGAAAAAAAGGGCTTTTGCCTGCAAATTTTATTTTAGTAAGAGGGGCAGGAATAGAAAGTCCAAAATTAAAACTTTACAAAAAATGGGCTTCTGCTTCATATATGCCTTTAGAAAAGGGATTCTCAAAAGTTTGTGCTATGAAAACTTTTTCCTTTGATTATCCTAAACTAAAAAAAGTGGATGTTTATGAAAATCTTTGGGAAGGGCTTAAGAAAGCATGTAAATTTTCCATTGGAGTAATAAAAAAAAGCAGAAAAAGTTCTGATTATGTTTACATACATTTGAAGGAAACAGATATTCCCGGGCATGACAATAAGCCAATTGAAAAAAAAGAGATGCTTGAGTATATCGATAAAACTTTGTTTAATTTTTTAAGAAAATTTGCTCCTCCACATAATATTAAAGTTGTGGTTACAGCAGATCACTCTACTCCTTGTAAGTTAAAATCTCATTCAGCAGATCCTGTTCCTGTTTTGTTTTACAATGGTTCAATCCCCAAAGAAAAGAAATTTACTGAAAATGAAGCAAGGAAAGGAAATCTTGGAAGAATTAACGGAAAAGAACTTTTTGGGAAAGTTGGATTTTTGAAGTAGTATAGAAATTTTTATAAACAAAAAATTTGATTAAATCTCATGAAGAAGAATTATGCAACAAGGTGTAATGAATGTCAATTTATTCAATACTTAGCAAAAAATGATTTGAAAGGCTTATGTAACCGGTTGGGAGACCCTAATTTCATTTTTATGGTAGAACTGAATAATTCAAATTGTTTATATAGAGATTCTGGTGAGATAATTTCTCCTAATGAGATTCTTAACAGAAAAAAACAGGCATTAGAAACTTACTTAACCTCTTTAGAATCAGAAAATAAAGTAAAAGAGATAATTCAATCTTGGCCTAAATGGAAACAAGATTTGGCTAAAACTTTAGTCTGAAAGTTAAATTGTTAATATCTAATTCTTATAACAACAATTGTTAAAAATCAAATGGAACTCTTTTTTGTATGATAACTTATAATGATGTTTACGAGGCATCTAAAAAAGAGAGATATTCTGAACAACTTCAGCAGTTGCCCAAGAATTTTATAAGCGAGGTTGCAGATTATTTAAAAGAAAAAAGAGACATTGCCTCAAAGGACGATGATATTTTTTCTGATGTTATTGTAAAAACCAAAAAACAATTGGAAAATGCAATAACTTTATTTAAAGAACTTATTGTCCGAAGAAAAAAGAAAATATTAAATCTTGTTCTTGTGGCTTCTGAAACAGGAATTTCTAAACAGGATTTTGAAAACATGATGCCTTTTGAAAAAACTCTTTTTGAAGAATTAATGAAGTCAATTGATATTTCTGACAAAAAATTAAATGAACTGATGAATGGAAGCAAGGAAGAACAAAAGAAAAATGAACTTATTGTTTTTAATGAATCTGTAGATGAATTTATCGGGATGGACGGGGAAAAAATGGGCCCTTTTGAAAAAGGACAAATGGCGAATCTCCCAAAAGAAATTGCAAAGATTTTAGTTGATGGAACTAAGGCAGAAAGAGTTGATGAGAATTAATAATATATTTTTGCTAATATAAATTATTAAAAAGAAAATAATTTATTTATTATTATGTCTGTAAGTTATGGAAGAGAAGATTGTAATCACCAATGGAGATACAGAAAATATGGAATTGAAGAAGGATGTATCCCTGCTATTTGTGTAGACTGTGGAGCTTTTGGATGTCAATGTGATGTGGTTAATGTTCCAAAAGAAACTTTTTTTAAAAAACATGCAGAAAGTGATGATAATATCAATTGGGAAAATCCTTATGCTGTTAAAAAATTAGAAAAATTTGTTCTTGCAGTTGAATAATTACTTCTTATAAATTATTGATTGAATAAATAAGGCAAACCAGAGAGTTCCTAATAATACTTGAATTATCATTGCAGAATAAAGTTTTAAGGTAAAATAAATAGAAGCAACTACATATGCTCCAAGAAAAGTTACTAATGCTGTTGAAAAAATAACTGTTGCTTTTTTTGTCTTGAATCCACGCATTACTTGTGGAGCTAATGCTATTCCAAAGATAATTGAGATTATTGTTATTGCTATATCTTGCCACATTTTTTATTATAAAATACTTTGTTCAAGCCTCTAGAGGGATTTGAACCCCCGACCCTCGGTTTACAAAACCGATGCTCTGCCACTGAGCTATAGAGGCATTTGTTAATTTAATTAGAAATGGATGGTTTAAAAGATTTCTTATATAATCACTTTTTCTCTTTACTCTCTAAAGCTTTGATTTCGCAAAGAGCAAGTGGATAAATCTTTTTTAGTTTCTGACTTAATTGTCTTTGCAATCTGTTTGCAATTATCTCGTCAAATAACTGTTCTAAAGTTTTGTCTTTAGCATAATTTACTAATTCTTCTCTTGCTTTATTTCTCAAGGCAGTTCTTACTGCTCTTGAAACTTTTCTTCTTGTAACTAAAAATGGTTTTATTCTTAATTTAGCATCCTTACATTCTGTAGGAAAAGAATCTTCAACATAATTTGTTCCTTTTCTTACCATTCTTCTGATAAAATAAGGCAGAATCAAAAGTTTTGTTGGTGTTGCTGTTGCTTCATCATCCTTAACAATTACCTTTAATGTAAGCATAACACTTTTTCCCTTAAGCATTCTTGTTAAGTCATATTTCATAAATCTTCCATTAAGTTCTGCAATTTCATAGCCCTGCATTTGTGTTTCTTTTCCTATAATCGGAATGTTCACATCAAAAAATTTCTTTTTTCTTTTTGCGATTGCCATTTTATTTATTCTTGTATTACCTTCCCAACTCTATGTCCTTTTAGTTGGTATTTAGATTTTTTGCAAGTCTGACATGTATACATAATATTTGTTTTTTTGTTTGTTTTTGCCTTTCTTTTGAATTTTGAAACTGCTGGCTTTGAACCCCATTTTCCTTTATTTCCTATTCCTCTCCCTCTGCCCCTTAACTTTGCTCTGCTAATAGAACCTCTTGTTAGTGTTCCTCTTTTTGCTCCTGTTGACACTACTTTGATTTTTTGTTCTGTTCTTTTCTTACAATAAGGACAAAATCTTTTTGTTGTTTTTGGAATCTTCATAAAATGTATAGAAAAACTTGGTTTTTAAAGCTTAAGTTTTGGAATTGTACCTACGGTTCAATCCAAAGATAAATGATCCTGCGAGGAATTGAACCTCGGTCTCATCCACGTCAAGGACGCGTCTTAGCCGTTGGACTACAGGATCTAAGAACCTCCAGCGGGTTCTTAATAGTTCCAGCAACCCAACAGGAAGTTGTACCCTTTTATTAAGGTGATAATGTTTAAAAAGTTTGTTTTATAATTTATAATATGGTAAAATTTGGTGGTATATTATTATTTGCGGATTTAATTATTGGTTTATATCTTGTAAATTTGGGAATAAAATTTGTTGTTCTTCCTGTTCCAGAAACTCTTAATAATTGGATAATTCTTCTTGGTGGAGCATTATTAATCTTTAGTGGTTTAATGTCTATGATATCTTCAAAAAGAATTGAAAGATTTAGAAGAAAATAGACTGAATTTTCTATTTTGCGATAAGATTTATATACGTAATTCTCATTATTTTCATATGAATAATAAAAGTGGTGAAGTGGGGACACCAACAATTTTTTCAAAAAAAAATCGTAGGGGGCAAGTGACAATTTTTATAATACTTGCAATAATTCTTGTTACTGGAGTTGCATTATTTTTTGTTTTTAGAGATACTATTACTTTCAGAAAAATTCCTGCAACAATGGAACCGGTTTATACGACTTTTCTTACTTGTGTTGAAGAAAAAACTCTTACTGGAATTGAACTTTTAGAAAGCCAAGCAGGTTATATTGAATTGCCTGAATTTGAAAGAGGTTCTTCATATATGCCGTTTTCATCCCAATTAAATTTTCTTGGAAATCCTATTCCTTATTGGTATTATGTATCAAAGAGCAATATAGAGAAAGAACAAGTTCCTACTGAACAAGATATGGAAGAAAGCCTTGGTGACTTTATAGAAGAGAAGATAACTGAATGTGATTTTGGAAATTATTATCCACAAGGTTTTGAAATAACCCAAGGGGAGCCAATTGCTGATGTTAACATAAACTCAAATAATGTTGATGTAAAATTAAATATGAACTTAGATATTACTAGGGGAGAAGAAAATGCTTTTATAGAAACTCATGAAGTAAATGTGAAATCTAGTTTAGGAGCTCTTTACTCTTCGGCAAAAAAAATTTATGAAAAAGAGCAGAGAGAATTATTTTTAGAAAACTATGGTGTTGAGACATTGAGACTTTATGCTCCTGTTGACGGAGTTCAAATGTCATGTAGTCCAAAAACATGGAATGCTGATGAAGTCTTCAATGATTTGCAGGAAATGATTGAAACAACTACTTTATTATTAAGAACTGAAAATCCTTCGGATGTAGATGAGAAACATTTTTTTATTGATGCTGGAGTAAGTGAAGGAGTAAGATTCTTAAATTCTAGAAATTGGTCAAATAGTTTTGAAGTTAATCCTTCACAGGAAAATCTCTTAATTGCAACTCCTGTTGGAAATCAACCCGGGTTAGGAATACTTGGATTTTGTTATGTCTCTTATCATTTTGTTTATAATGTGAAATATCCAGTTCTAGTTCAAGTTTATAATGGAAATGAAGTCTTTCAATTCCCTATGGCTGTTGTAATTCAAGGAAATAAACCCAGAAAAGCTTTAAACTCGACAGCTAAAATCGCAACAACAGGTTTATGTTCTTATAAAAATACTCCTGCGACTATAACCACTTATGACACAAATTTGAATCCAGTTAATAGTTTTATTTCATATGAATGTTTTGGAGAAAGTTGTGATATTGGAAGAACTTCTTCAGGAACATTAACAACAGATTTCCCCCAATGCACTAATGGTTATCTTATAGCAAGAGCAGATGGTTTTAATGAGAAAAGATATTTGTATTCTACAACACAAGAAGGGACTGCACAGATTATTTTAGATAAACTTTATGGAATAAATGTAAATTTAAAATTAGGGGGGACAGATTATAATGGAAATGCAATTATTTATTTTACTTCCGAAGAAAATTCAAAAATAGTTTCTTATCCTGAACAGAAAAAAGTAAATTTAAGTGAAGGACAATATGAAGTTGCAGTTTATATTTATAGAGATTCTTCGATACAGCTTCCAGAAGCTACTTCCAGGCAATGTGTTGATGTTCCAAGCTCTGGAATTGGAGGATTATTTGGAGCAAAAGAACAAAATTGTTTTGATGTTAAAACTCCTTCGCAATTAGTTTCAAATGTTCTCGCTGGCGGCGGAACACAAGACTATTCTATCACAGAAGATGAATTAAAAAATTCGAATACCTTAGAAATAAAAGCAGATTCATTCCCTGTTCCAAAAACAATTGAGGAATTTCAAAACAATTATCAAATCTTTGAAGAAAAAGGATTAGAAATTAATTTCAGATGACAAGAAATAAAAAAATAGGTATTGGAATGTATTTATTATTTGTAATTTTATTTTTGAGCTTTATCTCTGCATATACTCGTTCAGATGTTCAATGGTCTGTGCAGCCAACACAAACAACTAATCTGGAAAAAGCAGTATGTCAGGAAGGGCAAGATTTTGCAATTCAAATTGCTCCTCTTGGATGCACTCCTGCTGTGATAAGAAGCGACTTGCTTGAAGAAAATGATGTTCCTGTTTATTGTCAACTGTCAGCAACAAAAATAAATCCATTAATTGATGTAGAAGCAATAGATGCTATTTCTTTTTCTGGGAAATATCCTAAAGAAGTTTCAGGAATTGGTTTCCATCCTGCAAAAGCAGCTGTTGGAATCAAAGGACAATTAAATTCTCCGGTCTTAAATAATATTGGATATGTTGTTATTAATTTAGAAAAACAAGCAAATGTTTCTGCAATTCCTGATTCTATTTCTGGAACATTAAGTGCGAAGGTAAGATACAATGTAAAAAATGCTTTTGGTGTTGGTAATGCATTATTTCATTTACCTGAAATCAACGATGAAGAATGGGAATCAAGAAGATACCAATATACATTTTGGAGCGGGAAAGGAACATTAAGAGCAGAGAATATTGAAAATGATGAAGCACAAATTTCTGTTTATTCTAATGACAGACAAATATCCAGTGTAACTTTAAAGAAAGGAGAAACTTCAGGAAATATTTATCTTCCCGAATTTGAATGTCAAGCAGGATTAAAATTACAATTGGTTGGATTAGAAAATCCAGATACAAGAGCAAAGTTAAGAATTAATGCTGAAATAGTTGAAGTTGCCGAGGGAGAAAAGTTTTTGGATAATAAATGTACAGTAAAGCAAATAAGAAAAAAAGGATTGGAACAGAAAGTAGGAATAAGTTGTGCTGAAGATGATAAAGCAAATAATTTTAATTTAATCATAAATCCAAAAGCTTTATTGACAATAAATGGTGTTGAACAAGAAGTTGAACTTGGGCAGTGGTTGTATGATTCTGATACATTATTGGATGGAAGACAAAGCATTTATGTTGCATATATGGGGACTAAAGCTAATTCAAAAGATTCAAAAGATTTGTATATTTATTTTATAAATTCTCCTGAAAAAAAAGATAAATTAAGTGAAGATGAACTTTCCCGCATGAATCTTTTTGTTGGTGATTTGATTGCTCACGGAGAAAGTATTCAAGATAGGAATTTGGATAAAGTTATTAATAGCTTAAAATTCTCTGCAGGAGCTGCTGCATTATTTGGACAATTCCTTAAAGAAGGAAAAGGTATTGCTTGGGCAAATTTTGGAGAAGAAATAACAATATTTGACAAAACAATTTCTATTCTTGGTTTTTCGGAAGCACAAAATATTGAACTTATCGGAACTGCCAAGGAAAATTATGACAATGCTGTAACAGATTATGAAACAATCAGAAATCAATTTGCTTCAGAAAGATATATTGGAGATGTTAATTCGACATTTGGGGAACAAGCATTATATCAGGAAATTATTCTTTCATGGAATTCAAATCAGAAAGCAACAGTTATTGAATTGTGCAAAGAATTCATGCAAAATTATCCTCATTCAAATACCAATATAGCAGAGTATTGCAAAAATGATTATCATCTTTCAAATAGCGATTCTCAAAATATTTATGTTACAATCAATAAACAAACAAGGCAAATTTCTTTTGATGGAATTTATGAACCTAGTTTTGCAGATTACAGTTCAGAGATATTAATCCGAGGTTCTAATGGGAAAGTATCTACATTAACATTGACAAAGAATGGAATCATAAATTTAAATGAATTTAAAAGTGATGAAAGTAAAAACACTAATGATTATATCCAGTTTGTTTCTCTTGATGATACATTTGCTACAGTAGTAATCAGCGCAAATGGAAAAACAGAAAGAATAAAACTTGAAAAGGGAATTCAGCAAACAATTGAAGATTATATTTTTAGTCTTCAGGAAATTAATATAAAGAAAGTTGCAAAAGTTTCTGTTATTTCTAATATTAATAATGCAGGAACTCAAACTAACTTTAGTTTTAAAATAGGAATAGAAAAAAGGGCAATTGTTCTTCCTCCAGAAAAAGTCAAGCAGACAATATCTAATTTAAACAAAGAGATTAAAGAGTGGGAAAAAATGTCTAGTTCTCTTGGGAAAGTTGTGGAGGGACTTAAGACTGGATGTGTCATTGCAGGAGCTGCATTGGTAGCAAAAAATTTTATTTCTAATCTTGGTGGAACAGGAATTGCTAGACAATCTGTTATGCAAGGAAGTGGAGGATGGAATGAAAGATGTTCTGATTTAGTTGCAAAAGGAACTTATTCTTCAATGGATCAATGTTTCACAGAAAATTCAGAAGAGATTGATTCAGATGTTTCAGAGCTTTCTGGTTTAATTGAACAGCAGAATACTCAAATAAAACAACTTGAAGAAGGAATAACTACACAAGAATTTTTGTCAGATAATGTTGTTGATACAGATGCCTTTGTAAAAAGTTATTCTCCCCAAGTCACTAATACAATGAAGAATCTCCCAGAACAAATTGCAGACCCGAATGGACTTGGAGCTCCTATAAGCAAAAATGAAATGGTTACTATTCTTTCTTATGATGCATGGAAACAGGGAAAATATAGTGTAGAACAATTAAGAGATATTGAATTGTACACGAAAGTTTTGAATAATCCTAATTCAAATGAGGGATTAAAAAACATTGCAAATTCAAGACTTTATTCTCGTTTCTCCGATATAAAAGCAAATTCAGAGAACTATGCTCAAATTTCTAATTGGGCAGATGACTTGAGATTATCAACAGATAAATTTAGTTTTATAGAAATTGGCGGGGAAAATGTAAAGAAGATTCCTTACACTGGAACAACTCTCGGGGAAATCGGAATGAGCGTCGGAGGTTTCCCTACAAATACTCCTGCAGCATTAGTAACTACCTCTAATGGAAAAAAATATATAATCGTTTTAGATAATTCTGCGGGAATATCAAAACTTCCAATTAAAAGATTAGATAGCGATAAACTTGCAATTTATGATTCATCTGGAATATTTGTTTCAGAACCACCTATTGAATTTAGAAATATTTATTTTGAAAGAATCGATGCTTCAAGCTATAAAAATCAATATAAAAATGCTAAACTAAGTTATTATGAAACAGAACCTTACAAAGGACTTCCTGCAATTGTACCTTTTGATACAAATAATGGGTGGTATGCAGCAACAAAACAAACCCTTCCTGTTGGCGGGAGTATTCAACCCTACGAAGCTTCTGGGAGAGTAAATAGTTTTTATTTATGTAATATCGGAGCGAATGGGCTCGAAGAATTCCAGACAATTGGTGATGATACTTGTCAGATGATTAATCTTGGGACAGGACAGCCTTACAATCAATTTCCAGGACTTAGTGAAACTGAAGCAAAGAAAATAATAAATCAAGCAGTAGATGCAATTGAACAGGCTTCTAAATTATACAAGTCTGGATTATCTGGAAAAGTTAAAATCGGAAATAATGTTGTTGATGTCGGAAGTCCAGCAGTTGATGTTCCTCAATTTCAATGTCAGGATTTCATGTCTCCAAAAGAATGTTTGTTAATGTTTAATTTATGTGATCCAGTAATCTGCCCTTCAAGCAGATGTGATTTGGGAGGAGCATATCCTGTGAAAGATGTTATTCAATCAGGAATTGTTGGAAGCATTGTATTATGTCTTCCTAATATTCAAGAAAAAATATTCATGCCTGTCTGCCTTACTGGAATAAAAGCAGGCATCGACGGATTTTTGTCTGTAAAAACATCTTACAGAGATTGTTTAAATGAAAGTTTAAACACAGGAAGATTAGTCGGAATTTGTGATGAAGTTTATAGCATTTACTTATGTGATTTCTTTTGGAGACAAGCTCTTCCTATTGCAGAGATGGTTATACCAAAAATTATAGAATCTCTTTTAGGACAAAATGTAAGAGGTGGAGGAGAATATCTTAGTGTTTCAAATGCCTGGGGAACTGCTGAAAAATCTATTGAATATATGACAAAGTTTTATGGAGCAAATTCTAATAAAGCATTTTTAGCACGTTCAACTGAAGAAATAGGGAGTGATATATGCAAGTCTTACACATCAGCAGTTTATCCTTCTGGAGGAGATTTGTTAGGAACATTAACTCAAGCTGATTCACCTCCACAATTCCACGGAAGATTTGATGAGATTCCTATGACCTCTGCAACAGTCCCTCCAACTTCACATTATAAAGTCTTTTATCATATCTTTGCAGGAAAAGATACTGGAGCATATTATCAAGTATATCTAAAGGGAAGTGCTACTAGTTCATATTACCAAGATACAACACAGAATTTAATGATTGCTACAGGTTATGCAAATGTTGGAGGTTATGCTTCAGAGACAAAAGATTTGATTGCAGCTTCGGGATATGACGAGATGTGCATTAATGTAAATGGACAAGAAGAATGCGGATTTGCACAAGTATCTACAGACTTTGCACTTAATTATATACAGGACAAATATATTCAAAGTCAAGCAACACAAACAGGAATTACAAAAGAGTCTGAATGTATTTCTGGAACTGCAAGTGCATATAGTCTTTTAAGCGGCAATTTACAGTCAGCAGCTGAAGAAGCAATAAATCCTGAAATTTATAATAAAGGATTAACGAGGGTTTGTTCAACAGATAATCCTGGAAAAGGAACAGATGCTGCGGCTGGAACAGAGAGTGCAAAGTGGAAAGAAGTTGGATATTGTGATAATGAAAAAATAAAATGCTGGATAGATACAGAAAGTGTGAAGGAAATAATCAAGACAACAACTGTCGAGGGAGAAACCTTAGAAACAGTTTCTGAAAATTATGTAGATATACTCAGCAAGCTTGAAGGGGGATATTTAGATGAGGAACAATTTTCTGTAAGCATTAAAAAAATAGAAGATGAAAAAAATCCTGCAAATAGAGTGAATATGATTCAAAATATTCTTGAGAAAGTATTTTGGAATAAACAGAAAGCTTACTTATATTATTTGAGAGGGAATGCTTATGCAGAATTATTAATTGCTATCCTGCCTAAAAATAAGATTGTTGCAATAACTAAGGAAGAAACTGCAAAAACAACTACTTCCCAAAAGAGATGCGGACCAAATGATGAGTATTTTTGCAATAATGATTGTCCGATGGGTTATGATGCAAGCACTCCTACAGACGGAATAAAATGCGGCGGACTTCTTATTAAATGCTGTAGAGTATCAACAGCGAGCAGTTCAACTGAAGCAATTAGCGGAGAGGGAGGAGAAAGAATTTGGCAGACTGCAAAAAATCTTGCTAACAAGAATTGGGAAGAAACACGAAATACCAATACATGCAGAGAATCTCTTAAGAGTCAAGGAACACTTAATCAGGCTAATCTTAATGATTGTGTTTCTAATAATGTATGTGCTAGATTTGTCCTTCGTGCTATGATTAATGCAGGTGTTAGAACTCCTGAATTAGTCAATGGGAAATACGGAAATCTTGTAAATGCCGAGGGAGAATTCACAGGAGCATGGACTGCTTTGGAAAGTATAATTGAAATGATAAAAGTATTTGAAGCAAATAAAAATGAATTTATAGAAATAACAAATTTTAATAGTTTTGAGAAAGGAGATATTATTATTTTAGGATTTGGAGCCAAAAAAACCCAACATCTTGGGATTTTTGACAGCTATAATAACAATAGAAAATCCATTAATGTTTATGGCGAACCGGGATTATCTGGCGGCGCAGCTGAACTTCAAAAAGGCAATCCTATAAAATCAAGTGAATGGTATGTCTACAAGGCTTTCAGATTTGTTGGAAATATGTATAGCACGTCAATTAATAATCCTGTAGAAATAATCGAAGAAGAAATTGTGGAAACAGCAAATACCGTCGGAGAAAAAATAGCTTTGTATGCTTCAGATGTTGCTTCTGGAAATGCATTTGGTTCTTCTGATAATTCAGTTAAATTTGTTTCTGCTTCTTTAATTAATTCAGGAGTAAGTGGAATTAGTGAAACTTCTTCTATGACAACTCTTGTTTCAGTATTAAACTCTAATACTAACTTTATAAAAATTGATATAAGCAGCATTAACAATTTAAGAAAAGGAGATATAATTTTTCTGGGAAAGGGATGTGACAGAGATTATTCTATTGGAATTTTTAATGCAGTCTCTGGAAATAAAATTGTTTTTTATACAAATTTAAATAATGGAGTAAAAAGTGAGATTTATTCTTATTTGCATGAAGTAGACAATAATTTATATGTTTATAGAATTTACAGATATGTCGGAGATTTGGGCGGGAATTTGATGGAGAATGCTGATGCACGAACTGAATGGACATTGAATAGTGCTTATGAAAAATCAAGAAGTTTAAGTGGGTCTTATAAAAATAATAAAATTTTTGTTGATGAATTAATTTTTGATAAAGTTTTGACCGAAGAAGAATGCAAAACTATGCGTGGCGGATTTTTATTCTTTGGAAATAAAGATATGGATGATTTAGCTACAATTTTAATTAATAAAATTGAGAGTTCAGGAATATCAGAGAATAATCAAGAAACAAACGAGCCAACTACAAATACTTTAAGCAGTGAATTAAACAAAGTTATCAATGCGCAGCAAAATCTTGCAAGTGTTTCATACCAAGGACAGCCTTATTGTGCGAGATATTCAAGAGAACTTGCATTCAAATATTTTGGATATAATTATTATTACACTGATGTTTGGTGCAGGAAGGCAGTTGGAGATAAAGTTGTATGGGAAACTCCTTCAATGACAGAAGTGTATAAGATGCAGGATCTTACTGATATAAGAGAAGAAAATGAGAATCAATTAATCAGTTTAGAGAATGCAGGAACATTAAAACCAGGCATGATTGTTGGAGTTTATTATCCTGCAACATCAAGCGGTGTAGTTTACGGCAAAGATGTTCCATGTGAAGGATTTGGAGTGTCAGCATCTCCTTATTATACTCACAATTTACTTTATTTAGGGAAAAATAATAATGGAGAATTAGTCTTCGCTGAACTTTTCCATTTAGCACCCTCTATAAGAACTTTGGATGATTTTGGAAATGATGGTTTTGTAGTAATGGCTGTTTTTAGTCCTCCAGCAAGTTTGAATTAATTCTAAACCTTTTTATATAGTAGATTAATAATAATTTTAAGCGGAGTTGCCAGAAATCAAAGTGCAAACACTTTTCATTCGTTCGCTTTCAGCAAACGAGTGGCTAGCCACTCCTCTAATGCGGAGTTGCCAGAGTGGTCAAATGGGCGAGATTTAGGCTCTCGTGGCTCAGTGCCTGCATAGGTTCAAATCCTATACTCCGCACTTTTAGAATTATTTTTTAGACTCTTTTTCTTTTATCTTATCTTCGAGCTTTAATTTATCTATCAATTCTTTATAACGATTTCTAATTGTTACCTCTGTTATTCCTGCAATATCTGCAACTTCTCTTTGTGTTTTCTTTTCATCGTTCATTAAAGCAGCGACGTAAAGTGCAGCAGCAGCGATTCCTGCAGGGCCTCTTCCAGAAGTTAATTCAACTTTTTCCGCATTTTTCAAAACAGTTAATGCATCATTTTGTGTTCGTGGTGAAAGTTTCAAAACTGAAGAGAATCTTGATATGTAATCTTTCGGAGAACTTTGTTTTACTTTGATTCCTAATTTTCTTATTATGAATCTATAAGTTCTTCCAATTTCTTTTCTCTCAACATCTGAAGCTGTTGCCATTTCATCTAATGTTCTTGGTATGTTATAGCTTCTGCATGCAGCATACAAACAAGCAGCAATTACTGATTCCATACTCCTCCCTCGAACAAGTCCTCTCTGCAAAACATAATTGTAAATTCTTGATGCTTCATCTCTTACAACATTAGGCAAATTAAGATACGAAGCAATAACTCTTAATTCTGCCATTGCTAATCTTAAATTTCTCTCAATAGAAGTTGATACTCTTTCCTGCCATTTTTTCAATCTTAAAAATTTTCTTGTATTTCCTGGTTCTAATTTGTAAATATCTGAGATTTCTCCGACGTTAGTTGTAAGCCCTTTATCAAATTTCTGCATGCTTATCGGAGCTCCACCCCTTCCTTTCTTTTCATCTTTATCAAATTTCCCTTGCAAATCCATTCCACTATCAGCCATCTTTTCTTCAATTACAAGACCGCAATCATTACAAATTATTTCTCCGAGATGAGGATCATAAGTAAGGTTTATGCTTCCACATTCTGGACATTTTTTTACAAAATTCATTTTAAAAGTATTTTTAGATAAGCTTTATAAAGCTTTTCCTTATATAAACCTTTGCTTTTTTATAACTATGTCTAAGAAGTAAAAAATATTATTTTTATTCAATAACTATTCCATTAAGAACACCATTTTCAGTAGGTCTGTTTGTTACTTTTACTTTTCCTGCTTCAGTTAAAACTATTGTTCCTTTTGTTATAATATTCTGTCTTGCAAGGAATCTGTTTGAGGGTGTTTCAACGACATTTTTTATTTCCATCTTTTTGCTTTTTCCTTTGTCTTGTATATTAATAAATTTAGCTCCAAGAAGGAATATTTTTTTACTTCCGCCTCTGATTCTTTTTGCTCTTCTTTTTTCATTTCCTAATTTTACTATTTTTCTCTGCCCTGCTATTTCGAACGCTTTTCTCTTCCTATGGCGAATATTTCCTCCACCAGATATTTTTTTTCCGAGATTCATATTAAGATTTTTGATTTTTTGTTTAAATATCTTTCCTTTTATTAATCATCTACTTGACTGACGAAACTTTTATAAATGATGTCCAATCAATTAAAATATGGCAAATGGAATTGAAAGACCTTTAGACTTGCTAAATAATTCAAAAGGGAAAGAAGTATTGGTTTATCTAAAAGGCGACAAGCAATTTGTAGGAACTTTATTAGCATTTGATATCCATATTAATTTGGTATTAGATAATATCAAAGAAATGCAAAACGGAGAGGTAAAAAGAAGTTTGGGTTTAACTTTCTTAAGAGGAGACACTATAATCTGTATTTCTCCAGCATCAACTGCTTTAAAAAAGTAAATATATAAACGTTTTTTTACTTATTCCTATATGATTAAATTAATCTTTTTAGGGACATCTGATGCAATTCCTAGCATAGAGAGAAATACGACTTCTATTCTGTTAAGTTACAAAGATGAAAACATACTGATAGATTGCGGAGAAGGAACGCAGCGGCAGTTACGAAAAGCAAATTTTAACCCATGCAAAATAACTAAAATCTTAATCAGTCATTGGCATGGAGATCATATTTTAGGACTTCCCGGACTTTTACAAACCTTAAGTTTTAGCGGATATAATAAATCTCTTGAGATTTATGGGCCAAGAGGAACAAAAAATCTTATGAAAGCATTATTGAAAACATTTGTATTTCAAGAAAAAATAAAATTAACTGTTAAGGAAGTAGAGAATAGATTTTTTGAGAGTGAAGATTTTTATCTTGAAGCAGAACATATGACACATGGAACTCCCTGTAATGCATATACTTTTGTCAAGAAGAAATCCTTGAGGATTGACAAGAAAAAACTGGAAAAAACAAAAATTAGCGGACCACTTCTTAAGCATCTTAAGGAAGGAAAGAATATTGTTTATGATGGGAAAACATATTTTTCTAAAGACATGACCTTTGAGGAAACAGACAAAAAAATATCTTTTGTATTTGACACATCTTTTAATGAAAGAATAATCCCTTTTGTAATAAATTCAGATATCCTTGTTTGTGAGTCTACTTTTGGTTCTGAACTTGAAGAAAGGGCAGAAGATTACAAGCATTTAACTGTTAAACAAACTGCAAGAATAGCAAAAGAATCCAAATCAAAAAAACTCATTCTTACTCATATAAGCCAGAGATATAGCAAGAATCCGCAAGTTCTTTTGAAAGATGCAAAAAAGATATTTAGAAATTCTGTTCTCGCAAAAGATTTTGATAGGTTTGATATTTAAAAAAATGCTCTGAAACAATTCTATTCTTTATTTAGGTTTCTTATTAAATCGTTCTATAATTAAGTAAATTATTAAAGAAATTACAACTCCAATCAGTATCGGAACTCCTCTAGTTAATAATATGCTTGAATTCATTTATTGTATATGCCCCGGACAGGATTTGAACCTGCGACCCTTAGCTTAGAAGGCTAATGCTCTATCCAGGCTGAGCTACCAGGGCATATATTATTATTCTTGTCTAATAACCTTTAAAAGTTTTGCATTCTTATTTTATTCATTAAAATGAAAAAAGATGTTGAGACTTTAAGATTCCCGTTAAAAGAAAAGTGCGTAGCTATGCTTGCTCCTAGTTTTGTTGTTGATTTTTCTTATCCTAAAATAATTTCTCAGCTTAAAGATTTGGGTTTTGATAAAATTGTTGAATTAACTTTTGGAGCTAAAATGATTAATAGAGATTATCATAAAATTCTTGAAGAATCAAACAAGCTTGTTATTTCCAGTGTTTGTCCTGGCATTGTTGAAACTATCAAAGCAAAATTTCCCAATTACAAAAAAAATTTAATTTTAGTTGATAGTCCAATGATTGCAATGGCAAAAGTTTGCAGAAAAGAATATCCAAACCATAAAATTGTTTTTATTGCTCCCTGTAATTTTAAAAAAATAGAAGCACAGAGTTCTGATTATGTTGATTATTCTATTGATTACAAAGAATTAAAGGAAATCTTAAAGAACAATAATCTTTCTGAAAAAAAATATCCAAAAGAAGAAATATTTTTTGATAAATTTTATAATGATTATACTAAGGTTTATCCTTTGTCTGGTGGGTTATCCAAAACCGCAGGGGTAAAAAAAATTCTTAAGCCTGATGAAACCAAAATTATTGATGGAATGGCAGAAGTTATCAAATTCTTAGAAAATCCTGAGAAAAAAATAAAATTTCTTGATGTAACTTTCTGCAAGGGCGGATGTATTGGCGGGCCTGCAGTTAATTCAAAGTTACCTATGATATTAAGAAAAAAGAAAGTAATTCATTATATGAAATTGGCTGAAAAAGAGAAGATTCCTGAAAATAGGAAAGGAATCATAAAAATGGCTTCAGGCATTTCATTTAAGTCTAACTATCCGAACAAATAATTTTATATATCGTTTTATTTTAAACAGGATATTGCGGAGGTGGCACAATGGTACTGCGTCTCCCTGCAGCTCAAAAGAAGGGCTTTATCGCTCTACTCTTGCGAGCAGAGAGGAGATTTTCGGGAGTTCGATTCTCCCCCTCCGCTTTTTGAATGAAATGAAAAAAGAGGTTAGCCAAAATTTCTTATCTTGAGCCTCCGCTTTCAATCTAAATTTTTAAAAATATTTAAAAAGTGTAGTGCCTAAATGTTCTTATGGCTTTTATTGTCAAAAAAACAATAAGTGGAAAAGATTATTATTATCTCAATGAGAACAAAAGAATTGATGGGAAAGTAAAAACTAAGACTCTTGCGTATCTTGGAAAAAATAAAAAACAAGCAGAGGAAAAATTTAAAATCTTTTTAGCAGAATCATCTGTAAGAGAAAATACAATTAAAAAAGAAAATAAAAATAAAATGACACCAAATCCGAACCCTACAAAGATTTCTATTGAAGAGTTGTCTAATTTTTGCAAAACAAAGGGTTTCATTTTTAGAAGCTCAGATATTTATGGAGGATTTTCTGGCTTCTGGGATTTTGGGCCATTAGGAGTTGAATTATTTAATAATATTAAAAGAGAATGGTGGAAATTTTTTGTTCATGAAAAAGAAAATATTGTTGGAATGGAAGCAAGTGTTATCTCTCATCCAAGAGCATGGATTGCAAGCGGGCATGTAGCCAACTTTAGCGATGTTGCAGTTTATTGCCCCAAATGCAAGCTTTCAACAAAGATTGATAAGAGCGAAGTTGGAAAAATAAAATGTGAGAAATGTAACGGAGAGTATGAAGTTAAGGGGGAATTTAGTTTAATGTTTAAGACAAAGGTGGGAGCATTGGATACAATTGATGCTTATTTAAGAGGAGAAACAGCACAAGGAATGTTTATGGATTTTAAATTAATTCAGCAAACTTCAAGAATGCAACTTCCATTTGGTATTGCACAAATTGGAAGATGTTTTAGAAATGAAATTGCTCCCAGAGACTTTTTATTCAGATGCAGAGAATTTCACATTGGAGAATTTGAATTTTTTATAAATCCTGAAGAAAAAAAATGCGATCTGCTTGATGAAATTCATCTTAATGTAGAATTTAATCTTTTAGACTCTGAAACACAAAAAATAGGGAAAGATGAATTAAAAAAAGTGAAGATGAAAGAATTAATCAAAAAAGGAAAACTTGAAGAATGGCATGCTTATTGGCTTGCAGAACAAATTATTTGGTTTAGAAAAATTGGACTGGAAAAAATAAAAATAAGAGAACATACAAAAGAAGAGTTAAGCCACTACAGTTCTGCTACTTTTGATATTGATTATGAATATCCTTTTGGTTCAAAAGAAGTTGCCGGAAATGCTAACCGGGGACAATATGATTTGACACAGCATCAGAAAGAAAGCAAGGAAAAAATGGAAATCTTCGACGAGAAATACAAGAAAAAAGTTCTTCCTAAGGTTATTGAGCCAACATTTGGAATTGAGAGAATTTTTTTAGCTATTCTTACAAAAGCATATACTTACGATTCTGAAAGACAAAATGTTATTTTAAAAATTCCCGCTTTTCTGGCTCCTATCAAAGCAGCAATATTTCCAATTGTAAAAAGAGATGATTTAGAAAAAATTTCAAGAGAAATCTTTAACAATTTAAAAAAAGAATGGAATGTCTCTTATGATGAATCTGGAAGCATTGGGAGAAGATATGCAAGGAATGATGAAATTGGAACTCCTTTTTGTATAACTATCGACGAGGAATCTATCAAAAATAAAGATGTTACAATAAGAGATAGGGACACAAAAAAACAAATCCGTGTAAAAATTTCTGAATTAATGGAAGTCATAAAAAAAATTATTGCTGGAGAAATTAATTTTGAAAAAGCGGGAAAATTAATAAAATAATTCTCCGACGACAAATCACCAAGGGTTTCTAATACTTTTTATTAATTTTAAAATTTCTTGCAAAAATTTATAAACAAGAATTTCCTAATATAAATAATTAAAATAGAGGTGATGCATGGTAGCAAAAAAAAGAAGAACAACTGCTAAGCAAAAGACTGCAGCTAGAAAAAATCTGGTTAAGGCCAGAAAAAAATGGAAAGGAATGACACACAAAGCTAGAAAAGCAGCAATGCCTAACAAAAAAAGAAAAAAGACTACTACTGTTAAAAGAAAAAGAAAAAAGTAATTTTTCTTTTTTAAAAATGGCATGATCTCTCTTTTTATTTTTTCTTTTATAATGATCTGCCTCAACAAAATATTTTCTTATTCTCTTTAATATGAAAAAAATATCTGAAGGATGCATTTTTTGCATGATAAGCGAAGGAAAAATCCCTGCAAAAAAGATTTATGAAAATTCCAATTTCTTTTCTGTACCCGATGTTAATCCAAAATTAAAAGGACATAGTTTAGTTATCTCTAAGCAACATTTTGACAATATTCTTGAAATGCAATCTACTCTTGGAAAAGATTTGCTGGATTGTCTAAATAAAACTGCGGAAAAATTAATGAAAGAAAATAATGCTGATGGATTTAACATATTTAATAATAATTTTGAATCTGCCGGACAAATCATTAAACATATTCATTTCCATATTCTTCCAAGAAAAAAAGGAGATGGATTCAGCTTAAATATTTGATTTTGATTTTCTAAAATAATAAAAATATACAATTGCAGATGCAAATATTCCAAGACTATCTGTCAGCCAATCAGTTATTCCCGCACCCCTGAATGGAACGAACATTTGATGAATTTCATCTAGTGCAGCATAGATTAATGAGATTATTATTGGAATTATCACTTGTTTTGTATCTATTTTTTCTTTTTTTATTAATATAAATAATAAAAAGTTAAACAAAAAAAATACAACCATATGGTAAATTCTGGAAGGCCATATATTTTTTATATTGCTCATAGAACTTCCTGGAATTGAAGAAAAAACAAAAATTTCAACAGCGATTAATACAAAAAGAATAAAAATAATTTTTTTATTTTCAAAAATATTTTTCATTAAACCTTTCTTGCATTCAGATTTATAAAAATTATGTATTATGGCTCTGACTAAAAATCCGAAAAGATTTTTGTCTAGTTCCATACTTCGTATGGCTCTGAGGAGAATTTAACTCCCGACCTCTGCCTTATGAGAGCAGCGCTCTGACATTGAGCTACAGAGCCATATGATTTATTGCAATCCTCTGTAGCGAATAAATGCAGTTTTATAACATTTTCTACCATTGTAGTTTCTTTTTTAAAAGAAACCCATGAGCTACAGAGCCAATATAAATTCTGTAAAAATAGTAGAAAAAGATAATTTAAAAGTCTTTGTAAGAAAATTATTTATCTTCTATTCATCGCTTTTTCTTGCTTCTTTGTTCTGGTTAACAATCCTGCTATTTGGTTTCTTATTTTTTTACTAGTTTCTAAACCTTCAAGAGTTTTTTTATTCTTTGTAAAATTCTCATTAGGTTTTACTCCTTCTTTTACTAATTTCTTAACTGCTTTTCTTATTTGCTTTGATTTTGTTTTACCCATCTTATTTTACAGAAAAGTTCGTTTAAAAAGTTTTGCTGTTATCTATTTTGAGGATTCTTTAATAAGATATATAAACTTCAGGCACCTTTGTTTTTTATGAATAGACAAGGCAGCAGTATGAATTTAAGAATGATTTGTTCTGTCTTAGCTGTGTCTATTAAGCTCCTAAACTAATTATGTTTAAGGGCTTTAATTCTATATAATATTTTCATGCAGGTTAAGGTCCTACTAATTAGTTTTGGATAATTAAACTTTGGAGGAAAAATGAAAACTTTAGAAGAAGAAACAAATGAGAAAATGGAAGAACCTTTTCCTAAAAAGGAAGAAGACTTTCCCAAAAAGGATTACGAGAGGGGAAAATATACCCCTGAACAAGCAAAGAAAGAACACCCCCTTTTCTATGAATGTTGGACAGGTATAAACTAAACTAATCTATCTTAATAATATCAGAAAGATTTTTTATAGCAGAGATTAAGTCACTCAATTTTTTAGAAGGCTCTCCAAAAAATAGAATGTTATACTTCATCTTTTTGTCAGAAGCTTTTTTATGAGTTTCCAAAATTTCTTTTTCAGTAATTTTCTTCTTGTTAAATACAAAAAATAATTCTTCCTCTTTCTTTCTTTTGACTTTTAAAACTGCTTCATCGTTCTTAAAATCTTCAATATCTAATATTTCAATCCCCTCTTTTGATAAAAATTCTTTTATTTTATTAAAAAAATTCTCTTCTTTTTTCTTATTCTTATTTTGCTTTTTGTGTTCTTCATGTTTTGGTTTTTTCTTATTTTCTTTTTTAATTTCTTTTTCTTCGGTTTTCTCTATGATTTTTTCTTCTTGGATAGGTTCTTCTTCTTTTTCTTCCTTAATTTTTACTGGCTCTTCGAAAATATTTTCTATTTTCTTAACTTCCTCTTTTGACTCTTCAATCGCTTTTTCTTCTTCAAATTCTTCTTCTGGAATTATAAAGAATCTCCAATAAATTTCCTCTCCTTTCTTGAAGGGAATTGCAAAATCTTTTATTTCTCTTAATGCAATCCTTATTGCAGGTTCTTGCTCAGAATCTTTCAAAAATTTATTTTCTTTTAATCTAATGAAAGCATCTTTTTCTTTGCTCTTCAAATATTGTGAAAATCTCTCTAATTGCGGTTCTTGTCCGGGGATAAAATATAATGGGGAACTTCCAACTCTTATATTGCTGATATTAACTATCTTTTCTCCATATAACTCAGAAAGAAAAGCAGAAGCAAAAAGGATGCTCAATCCTGTTTCCCCTGCAATTTGCACAGGTAGACTTGGGCCTTTTAATTTAATCAGGGAAATTATCTTCTCTTTTATTTGCATAACATCTGGCATATTTAAAATAGAGGTAAAAAGGTTATAAAGATTTTTATAGTGAAATTAAGGTTTAATCCATTTAACTTCATAATAGCTTATATCTCCTTCTTCATCTGCAATTGCTAAAAGAAGATTCTTCTTTGTGCTGTGGGCAACTCTGTTCTTTGCAGAGAACTCATGCCATGTAAGTCCTTTTGACTCATGTTCAGCAAATACAATCCATCTTGCATGTTTCTCTCCTGGTTTTGCACCTTTATCATAAACTCTGAAATCAGCTCCAAATTTCAAGGCAGTTTTAACAACATATCCTCTTTCTCTTAAATCTTTAAAAACAAGATATTTTATCTGAATCTTTTTGTCAATTTTTCTGCACTTTTCTATAAATTCTTTCTTTGACAGTTTTTTGTCCTTTGCAAATATTTCCATTTTGCCCTTCTCAACGAGAAATATTGCTTCTGCTATAGAATATTGAATTTTATCTTCTCTAGGTTCTCCGAAATGGCTTTTTTCATAAAGGGAATATGCTAATGTATCTGCACTGGATATTATTTCCCCCATGATGTATGATTTTATCTTGTCCATTACCCATTAAGGCTGGAGTAATATTTAAAAATATGCTTTACACCTATATTTTTATGAAAACTGCTAAGGTTAATCAGTTAATGAATGTAACTTTTGTAGTTGTAGTTCTCTTAGTCTTACTGTTATAAATCTCAGATTTTTTCTGGGATTTGCATTATTATCTATTAGAGAACTCTCAATTAAATTAAAAAACAAAAAATGGAAAAACGAAAAGTAATCAACATGGGCGGAGGAGAATATCAGTTGCTAAAACCCAAAACTAATGACAATCATCCTTGTTATCATGATTTTGGGGAGAAAAAAAGCATCAAAGCGATTGTTTATATGATAGACAATAAAGTTTTTGATTTAGAACTTTCAGAAGGTATTCAAAGTGAAATAAGAAATTACAGAGAGAATCTTGTGAAAAAGAAACAAAGATATTTTCAGAAGAATGGACTAGAAAACAATTTAAAGAATTAAAACAATTTACTGATATGGAAATGGATTTTTCAAAAATAGAAAAGAAATGGCAGACTAAATGGGAAAAAGGAAATATTTTCGGAGTTAAAGAAGATAATAAAAAAAAGAAGTTTTATGTTTTGGAAATGTATCCTTATCCCTCTGCAAGCGGATTGCATATTGGACATGCTTTTAATTATATCATAGGAGATATACAGGCAAGATTTAATATTATGGGGGGGTTTAATGTTCTTCACCCAATGGGATTTGATTCTTTTGGACTTCCTGCAGAAAATGCAGCAATAAAAGCAAAATCTCATCCCAAGATATTTACAGAAGAGGCTATTGAAAATTTTATAAAACAGCAGAAAGCTCTTGGATTAACTTATGACTGGAGTAGAATGGTAGAATCTCACAAACCAGATTATTATAAATGGGATCAATGGATTTTTCTTAAGATGTTTGAGAAAGGAATGGCTTACAAAAAAAAGTCATCTGTTAATTGGTGTTCGCAATGCAATACAGTTTTAGCAAATGAACAAGTTAACAATGGAAAATGCTGGAGACACAAAGATACAAATGTTGAGATTAAGCATCTTGAACAATGGTTTTTAAAAATTACAGATTATGCTGATGAACTTTATGAAAAAATTGACACTCTTACTGGATGGCCAGAAAGAATAAAATTAATGCAGAAAAACTGGATTGGAAAATCTCACGGGACTGAAATCAATTTTGAAATTGATGGAGAAAAATGGCCAATATTTACTACAAGACCAGATACAATTTTTGGAGTTACATTTATGGTGATATCTGCACAGCACCCAAGATTGATGGAACTTGTAACTAAAGAACAAAAAAAAGAAGTTGAAAAATTCTTGAAAAAATTAAAATCAACATCTGAAAAAGATTTGTCTGACTTAGAGAAGGAAGGAGTATTTACTGGAAGTTATGCAATTAATCCAATCACCAAAGATAAAGTTCCTGTTTATGCTGGGAATTTTGTGGTTGCTGATTATGGGAGTGGAATGGTAATGGCTGTTCCTGCACATGACCAAAGAGATTTTGAATTTGCAAAGAAATATGGAATAAAAATAAAAATTGTTATTCAACCACAAGAATTACCTGAATTAAATATTAAGAACATGAAAGAAGCTTACACTGAAGGGGGAAAATTAGTTGATTCTGGGAATTTTACAGGATTATTCAATGATGAAGCAAAAGAACATATTTCAATTTTTTTAGAAGAAAAAAAATTAGGTAAGAGAATTATTAATTATAAATTAAGAGACTGGTTAATCTCAAGACAAAGATTTTGGGGAACTCCTATTCCAATTATTTATTGTGATAAATGCGGGATTGTCCCTGTTCCTGAAAAAGATTTACCTGTTAAACTTCCAGAAAATATCAAATTTACCAGCGAGAAAAATCCGTTGATTGAGAATAAAGAATTTGTAAATGTAAAATGTCCAAAATGTAAGGGAAATGCAAGAAGAGAAACAGATACTATGGATACTTTTGTAAATTCTTCCTGGTACTTTTTTAGATATTGCGACAATAAAAACAACAAGGCAATTTTTGAAAAGAAAAAAGCAAAATACTGGATGCCTATTGATTTATACATTGGCGGAGCAGAACATGCATGCATGCACTTAATTTATTCTAGATTTTATACAAAATTCCTTAGAGATTTGGGTTTGACTGATTTGGATGAACCTACTAACAATTTATTTAATCAGGGAATGATTCATGGAGATGATGGGGCAGTCATGTCAAAATCTAGGGGGAATGTTATTGATCCTTTGGATGTAATAAAAAAATACAGCGCAGATACTTTGAGAATATTTTTAGTTTCAGTTTCTTCTCCTGACAAAGATTCTTCCTGGAGTAATACTGGGATTGAGGGGATGCACAAGTTTATCAATAAATTCATTAATTTTGTTCGGGAAATAAAAAAAGGAAAGTCTTCTGAAAGAGCTGAAGATAAAATAAACAGGGCAATTGGAAAAATAAGCAATGATGTTAAAGAAATGCAATATAACCTTGCAATAATTAAGATAAGGCAACTTATTGATTTCCTTTCTGAAGAAAAAGAAATCTCCAAGAAAGATTTAAACAGTGTTATAAAATTAATTTCCCCTTTTTGTCCTCATATTACAGAAGAACTTTGGCATAAACTGGGGAATAAAACTTTTATTAGTCTAGAAAGTTGGCCTGTTGCAGATGAAAAGAAAATAAATGATGAAATTGAAAGACAGGACAAAATGATTGAAGGAATTTCAAATGATATAAACAATATAATAAAAATTGTTGGAATGAAAAATAAAGTTTTTATTTATACTCTTCCAAAAGAAAAAGAAATCTTTGAAAAAGCAACAGAGATAATAAAAAAGAAAACTAATCTTGATGTAATTGTTTATTCTGTGAGCGATAAAGAAAAATATGACCCTGAAGGAAAATCAAAAAAAGCTAAGCCAGGAAGGCCTGCTATATACCTTGAGTGATAGGTTTTTATAATTATTTTATTTATTTAATTTATGAAAAAGAGAAGAATTCTTGCATCATTACCTCTTGTGATAATGTTATTTGCATTCATTTATGTTCAAGTCTTCAACCAGCCAATTTTATTCTGCAATGATGGAACTGCAATAAATACCTGTGCAAATATTAAACCTTATTTCTGTCAAAATGGAACTCTGGTAGAAAAATCTTCTATTTGCGGATGTTCAGATATTTCTGTTGCTCTTGATGATAAATGCATTTCAAAATATGAAATTGCACCCAAGAAAATAAGATTGGATTATACTTTACGAGGAGAAAAAAGTAACATAGATTTTTTTGTCTATAAGGGATTGTATAATTATCTTTCAAAAATTCCAAGATATGTAAATGACAGCAACCCTACTCTTCTTGATTTAAAACTTAAAATGCTTGATGAAGAACAGCAAAGAGAATTACTGCTTCCCCTGGTAATCGAAATAATTAATAAAGCAAAAACTAAAGAAGACCAAGCAAGAATTGCAATAAGCTTGGTTCAAACTATCTCCTTTGGAAATTCTGATAAAACTTCTCAATTTGGATCTAATATCTTTGAATACCAAAGATATCCTTATGAAGTTTTATATGACCTGCAGGGAATTTGCAGTGAGAAATCTGAATTATTAATCTTCTTGCTTAGAGAAATTGGATATAAAACTTCTTATCTTTATTATAATCTTGAAGATCATGAAGCAACAGGGATTGGTTGCCCAAAAGAAGAAAGTCTTGATAATACGGGATATTGTTTTATAGAAACTACTGGGCCTTCTATAATTACAGATAATGGTGTAGAATATTTTGGCGTTACAAAATTAAAGTCAAGCCCCACAATAATAGATATTTCAGAAGGAATATCTTTAGGAGAGAATTTTTATGAATATAAAGATGCTAGAGATTTAATTAATATAAGAGATATTATAAAACAAGAAGGAATGATAACTCTTTTCCAACATTTAAGATTTAAATCTCTTGAAAAAAAATATGGATTAATTAATTATGCAGATTATAAATTTTAATTGATAACTGCCTTAATTCTCCGCGCGAGGACACCAAGGTTTCCTTCGCTTAATCTTCCTTTAAGCTATCGTCGCTTTAATGCGACGAATTCCCGCACTTGAACCTTCTTCTTTTGTGATATTAAATTTTCCAATCTCGCAGGTATTTTTTACATGAGGGCCTGCACAAATTTCTTTTGAGAAATCTTCTATTGTATAAACAGAAACTTTTTCCCCATACTTTTTCTCAAAAACTCCTATTGCTCCTTTTTTCTTTGCTTCTTCTGGAGACATCTCTTCTCTTTTTACTTCACAGGACTTTTGGATTTCTGCATTTACTAAATCTTCAACTTTCTTTATTTCTTCAGGAGTTAATTTTCTGTTAAAATTAAAATCCAGCCTTAATCTTTCAGAGGTTATATTGCTTCCTTTTTGCATGATATTGTCATTTTTTAAAACAATTCTTAATGCAGATAAAAGCAAATGTGTTGCAGTATGCAACTTAGTTGTTCTCTCTGAACTATCTGCAAGTCCTGATTTAAATTTCCCCTGTGTTGCTGTCCTTGAAAGCTCCTGGTGCTTTTGCAATTCTTTTTGAAAATTTTCTTTATTCAATTTAATTTTATTTTTCTTGCATTCTTCTTCTATCATCTCTATTGGGAATCCATAGCTTTGATAAAGCAAAAAAGATTCTTCTCCTGAAATCTTTTTGTTCTTCGCAAATTTTTCAAATTTATTCATTCCTTTTTCCAATGTCAATTGAAATCTTTTTTCTTCTTTTTCTAATTCCTGAAGTATTATCTTTTTGTTTTTTGTAATTTCAGAATAATCTTCATAGATATCAAAAACAGGTTTTGCAACATTGATAATAAAATCTTTCATTCCTAAATCCATCCCATATTTTATTGCTCTGCGAATTAATCTTCTTACAATATAACCATGTTCAACATTTCCTGGAACAATTCCATCAGCGACTATAAACACAGATGCTTTAATATGGTCTGCAATTATTCTCATAGCTTTTGTTTCATCTTTATTTTTCCCGTATTCTTTCCCAGAAAGTTCTTCAATTTTTTTTATTATTGGAAGAAAACAATCTGTTAGATAATTATCATTTAGATTGTTTAGAATTGCAGTTGTTCTCTCAACACCCATACCAGTATCAACATTTTTTTGTTTTAACGGAATGTATTTTCCTTCTGAATCTTTATTATATTGCATAAAAACATCATTCCATATTTCTATATTATTCACAAACATTTCTGTATCTGGACCGCACGGACCTGTTTTTCCTGCTGGGCCCCACCAATTATCTTTTCTTCCCAAGAATTTTATTTTTGTAACTCCCAGAGATTTCCATATTTTTGCAGCTTCTTCATCTTTTGGAATTTCTTTTTCTCCTTTAAAACAAGTTACAGTCAATTTTTCTTTTGGAATCTTTAATATTTTTGTAAGAAATTCAAAACTAAATTCAATTGCTTCTTTTTTAAAATAATCTCCCAAACTCCAATTACCAAGCATCTCAAAAAAAGTATGGTGGTAAGTATCTCCAACTTCATCGATATCTCCTGTTCTTATACATCTCTGAACATTGCAAAGCCTTTTTCCTAAGGGATGTGACTGCCCTAATAAATAAGGAACTAATGGATGCATGCCTGCTGTTGTAAACAGAACTGTAGGATCATTCTCTGGGACAAGGCTTGCACTCGGAAGAATAGCATGTCCTTTTGATTTGAAAAAATCAAGGTATTTTTTTATAAGTTCTTTGCGATTCATGTATTTTTTAGGGAGGAAGATTTTAAAAGACTTATGCTCTATGAGATTTTATGGTTAATCTTGTAGATGCAAAAAATCTTATTGCTATACTTTTATCCAAAACTGAAAAGACTTCATGCAAAACCATGATAGAAGTCCGCGATTTAATTGAATCAAAATATTCTGATATAATTCTTGATATTACAAGAGACTCTGTTTCTTGGGCTCAAAGACGTTATCCTTATTTATTTGAAATTAATCTAGATAGCGGAGATATTAAACAAGCAAACTCTTTTTCTGGACTACCAAGCACATTTTTAAGAAATGAATTTTTTAATCCACTAGGAAAAGATGTTTATGAAAGAATAGATAAAGAGGTAGATAATTACCTATCTACCAATCATTCTTAATTTGTTTTGAATGTCTCTAAGCTGAAATTCTAAATCCGGGTCATATTCTTCTTTTTCTTCCTGCATCATTTTTGATGGAAATTCTTCTCTTTTTTGCAGTTCTTCTCTCTTTGCTTTTTGAGGAATTTTTAAGAAAGGGAACGATGCTTTTGTTTTTTTTAATGCCGAATCTAATTCGTTTATTGCAGAAAAAATTTGGGATTTAATTCTTAATTCTTCTTGTCTTAGAGAGTTATATCTCCTTATTGTCTTCATCATAGTCAACAGAAGCATCTCTGCAGACAATAAATTTTTTTTAGATTCTAAAGATTCATAATATCCTAATCCGCGATAAAGTGGATTTTCTTCTTCTGCCATTTTAAATCTTAGAAAAAATATTGTTATCTATTTTCTCTATTTTATCTTTTATTTGTTTAATCTCTGCTTCCCAGAATCCTAATTCTCTATCTTCTTTTTCTTTAACTTTTTTTACATCTTCAAACATTCTTTCTATGTTTACTATTTGTTTTTTTACTTCTTCAAAAGTTTGTGAGCCTTCTTCAAATTTATCTATTCTTATAAAAATTGGTTCAGCTTCTTTCGTCTTTGCTTTTTCAAAAGGAGAATAAGAATCTTTTTTTGTTCCTTCTTTTGTCAGAGGTTTTCGCATCATTTGTACATGTTCTTCTTCATCTTCATCTACAAATTCATCTGCTTCAACCTCTTCCTCTTTTCTCCCAGTTATCGCTTCTTTGATTGTATCTTGTGAAAATTTATTTCCTAAAGTATTTTTTGGAAAACTTGGCAGTTGTGGAAGTTCTTCATTAGATTCTTCACTTGGAAATTCCGGCAATTCCTGTAGTCTTGGTAGTTCAGGCAATCTAGGAACTTCATTTTTCGTTTCCTCCTTTTTTTTAAATAAACCCATCTTTTTTATTACTATGTTTTAATATATATACAATACAAAAGAAGTTTAAAAATCTTTTTTAATATCGAATAAAACTAAAAATCAGAATGATTTTTGTATACCGAAAGATATATATTCACTTTTTTTTTAATATTTTCATGCTTAAAAAATTTCTAAAGGATATTGTGGCTAAGATTGCAGGAAAATCTGCAGAGGGAATAATTGACATACTTGACGGGAAAAAATATACCAATGAATTTGTAATAGCAAAAAAATTAGATTTGACAATTAATCAGACAAGAAATTTATTGTATAAAATTACAGACTATGGACTTGTTTCTTCAATAAGAAAAAAGGATAAAAGAAAAGGATGGTATACTTATTTTTGGAAACTGGAAATTATGAAGAGTCTTGAATTTTTAAGAGGAGAATTAATCAAAATGATGGATCAGATTTCCCATCAAATTAAAAGCAGAGAAACAAAAGAATTTTATGTTTGTGATGTATGCAACATAGAATTCAATGAAGAAAATGCTCTTGTTCATAATTTTATGTGCAATGAATGCGGGGGGATAGTTTCACGAAAAGATAATACTTCTATAATAAAGGAATTTAATAGAAATTTAGACAGGCTAAGAAAGGAATTAGAATTAGTTGATGAAGAATTAAATCTTGAGAAAGAAAAAGTAGAGAAAATTAAAGTTAGAGAAACTAAAAAGCAAGAAAAAATAAAACAGGAAGCTAAACAGAAAATTAAGGATGCAAGAGCCAAAGCTAAAAAGAAAGAAGCTCCAAAAACCAAAAAAACTGACAAGGCTAAAAAAAATAAGTCTTCTAAGAAAATTGTGAAGAAAAAAAGAAAATAGGAATGGAATCTTATACTCTCCAACAAAAAAGAAAATTTTTTAGTCTTAACTTAAATCTCATTTTAATAATCCTTAATATTTTATTTTTCTTTATTGTATTAATAACGAGTTCTTTTTATGCAGACCTTCATAAATATATTGCTTTGACTCCAGAACTGATAATCAAAGGAGAATTCGTATGGACTCTTTTAACTAGTATGTTTGTCCATGCTAGTTTCCCCCATCTTTTCTTTAATATGATTTCCCTTTTCTTTTTGGGAAGTTTGGTTGAGAAGATTATCGGAAGAAAAAGATTTCTTTGGTTTTATTTAGCTTCGGGAATATTTGCAGGACTATTTTTTGCATTACTAGCAGGATTTTTTGGTTTTGGAATTTGGGAAAAATTATTTGGAAATCCTTCAATAGCAGGTGTTGGAGCTTCTGGGGCGATATTCGGGCTTGTTGGAATTTTAGCAGTTTTGATTCCTAAGAAAAAAGTTTATCTTGTGGGCGGACCTTTAATTGCGATAATATCCCAAGCAATAATGGAAACTTTATTTCCTGGGAATGCTGTCGTTATGACTTTAGGTTTTCTCTTGAATATTTACATATTTATTTCTATCTTTGCTATATTCTCTTTTAATCCTGTTATGAGAAAGATTGCATTGCCTATTGAACTATCTTTTTGGTTTGTTCCTGTTGTAGCTATTGTCCCTTTGGTAATTATTGGTTTATTCGTTAATCTTCCAATAGGAAACACTGCTCATTTGGGAGGATTTATTGTAGGACTTGTGTATGGTTTTTATCTTAAGAATAAATACAGAAATAAAACAAAATATATAAGTAGGTTTTTCAATTAATATATCAAGAGGCAAGATGAACAAAAAGAAAAAATTTAATCTTCTTAATGAATATAAAAAATGCTGGGATTATATTAGGGAATCTAAAAATTTTATTTATTCAATAATTGGAGTTTTTATGCTGTTTGTGCTTATTGGTATATTTGTCCCTGCTCCCCAAATTTTTTATGAGAAAATTATGGAATTTCTTCGCGAACTTTTAAAAGAAACAGAAAACTTATCTTTACCAGAACTTATTCGTTTTATTGCATTTAATAATATAAGAAGCACTTTCCTTGGAATCTTTCTTGGAATCTTTTTTGGGATTTATCCTCTTATTAGTGCTATCTCAAATGGATATCTTCTTGGATTTGTATCTTTAATAAGCATTAATAGCGATGGCGGATTAAGTCTATGGAGAATTCTTCCCCACGGGATTTTTGAATTGCCTGCAGTGTTTATCTCCCTTGGTATTGGGTTATTTATCGGATATCAATCAATCTTATTTCTTTACAATTTTATTAAATATCATAAAAAAAGCAGTCCTCTTTGGTTATTAATCATCCTAGTAATTTTATTTCCCCTCCCCTTTTTAATAATTGCATATATAACAGATATCCAACAAAAAAGATTTTCAAAGGAATTAAATTATTCAATTATTAATTCGTTAAGAATCTTCTTCCTAGTAATACTGCCTCTTCTTGTCATTGCTGGAATCATAGAAGGAACATTTATGATATTAGTCAAATAATAAAAAATTTGATTAATCTTTAAGGTCGCTGATTCCAAGCATGATAAAAATCAATCCAACTAGGACTACCATCCAGATTAATCCGCCCTTAAAGAAGCTTAATGCAGCATCTCCAAAGTTCCAGAAATTCATCCACCAAACGAAGATTGCTCCGTTCAGAAATATCAATCCTAATAAGATTTCCATCCATTTATTCATATATTTCCTATAAATTATTCATTTAAAAAGATTTTTGTGGTGTAATGTATTATGTTCTTATTATCTCTCTGGAAGAAGATTTATCTGCCTTAAAATATTTTTTAGAAAATATCTCTGCTTTTTTTACATTGAAATTCTTGCAACTAAAAATATCTATAAAAGCACGACTTTTAGTTTCATCAAAATGAATTGTGATAGAAGATGTTTCAATAAATTGAACTGCAGATATACCTTCTAAATTTCCTTTTCCAAATCTTTTTATCTGACTTTTTCCATAGGGTTTCATATTAATCAGTTTGCACAGCTCTTTTATGAAATTTTTAATATATTTTTTATTCTTAATCAGGCTAGGATTGCATCCATATAAATTTATCAGGGCTATTTTTCCGAAAGACATATACTATCTTAAAAGGAATAGGTTTTTAAAATTAATTTTTTTAGTAGCACCATGAAATCAAAAACAAATATTTTTCAATCATTCGCAAAATCAGGAGGATTTTCCAAATGAAAGAAGTAGTTCCAATTAAAGTCAAGAAAAACATGAAAGTTTCCGAATTAGTTGACGAAATGGGAAGAACAGGCTTTGGAGCAGGAGCTATCTCAAATGCTTCTGAAATAATGAAAGAAATGTTTTCTGATAAAGAATGCAAGATTTTTCTTGGTATGGCTGGAGCAATGGTTCCAGTTGGAATGAAAACTATTATTACAGACATGCTTGACAGAGTTGACATTTTTGTGACCACTGGAGCAAATTTAACACATGATTTAATAGAAGCAATGGGAGAAAAGCATTATCAGGGAGATGCAACTGCTGACGATAAAAAACTCAACAAAGAAGGAATTGACAGAATTTATAATGTTTTCATGAAAAATTCAGTTTATGAAAAAATGGAAACTTTCTTTGAAAAACATTTTGATAAATTAAGAGAATGTAAAAATATCAGAGAATTTTTATGGAAGATTGGAGAAATTTTGTCAAATGAAAATCTTGGAAAAGATTCAATATTAAGAAAATGTTACGAGAAAAAAATTCCAGTTTTTTGTCCTGGAATTGCAGATTCTGGAATTGGCTTGATGATGTGGGGAAGAATCGTTGCAGGGAAAGGCAATACAAATATAGATGTGTTTGGAGATATGAATGAAATAATTGATACTGCATGGACTTCCAAGAAAAATGGTGTTATTTATGTTTGCGGAGGATTGCCTAAAAATTTCATACAGCAATCGTTGCAATTTTCAAAAGGAGCAGATTATGGAATCCAAATTACAACAGACAGAACAGAGCCTGGAGGAAGTTCAGGAGCTCCATTAAAGGAAGGAATCTCTTGGGGGAAATTAAATCCCAAGGCAAAATTTGTGGATGTTTTTTGTGATGCGACAATTGCTTTGCCGTTGATATATGGAGCTGTGAAGGATAATTTTGCTACATAAGATTTATAAGTAAATAATTTGATAAGGGATTATGATTTTTCAATTTAATGGGAGTCCTTTAATAGAAATCCCTGCAAAAATTCCTACTTATAATGTTCTTTGTGATAAATTTGGAGAAGAATTTTTAGATAAATATAATAAAATTGTAGAGTCAGACTTTAATAACCATCCTCTCTTAAAATGCTTATCTTTGAGTAAATATAGTACTGTGGAAGGTTCAAATGCTTATTCTGTTGTTCTTGCAAACAGAATTTTAAACCCGCTCGGTTTAAGAACTGTAAACCCCGTAGATATACAAAAAATTATTGATAGTAACAACATCCCAAGATTTAATTGTTATTTTACAGTACCAGATAGAAGTATTGATTTAGGTTTACTTTTAACTGATGCAAATGATAGTTTTATAGAAGAACAAGGAGCACCGAGATATTTAGCTAATCAATTAGGGAAACAAGCAAAAAAATTGAGATATAAATTCTCTGACGAGAATCCATTATTTCTTAAACCATCTGACTTAGAATTATCCATTGATAATAATTCTCCTAACGGACTTGGATTTAAGATAAAAAAGACAGCTAAATTATGTAATGCCCCACAATTCATTTTTGATAATGATTATAAGAAATTTAATAAAACAAATAAACAAGGGTTTCCTATTTTTGATAAAGATGGAGAAAGGGAATTTTATTTTTGTTCATTTACACGTTCTTTAAACAGGTTAAGTTTTAATGAATTAAACCGTTTAAGTTTAGAGTGTTATAATCTTTCATATTCTTCTGATAAAAAATATATTATGGTAGCTGGAGAGACTAAATAAGAACAGCTTTAATCCCAAACTATTATATAATCTTTTTAATTTAATTTATCATGCTGACTAAAAAACAAATAATAGAAATCCGCGAACATCTCGAGAAAGCGCAGAACTCCGTTTTTTTTTTTGATAATGATAATGATGGATTGTGCTCTTATTTATTAATCAGAAAATTTCTTGGGAGGGGAAAAGGAGTTGCAGTAAAATCTTATCCAGATATGAATGCAGAATATTTTAGGAAAGTAAACGAATTAAATGCAGATTATATTTTTATTTTAGACAAGCCGGTTGTTTCTCCTGATTTTTTTGAAGAAGCAGAAAAGTTCAATATCCCTGTTGTATGGATTGACCATCATGATGCTCAAAAAAATATTCCTAGTTATGTTAATTATTATAATCCTCTTTTTAATAAAACTAAAGGCTCTGAACAAGTTCAGGCCTCGTCCTCGACAAATCGAAGACGAAAGAATGAACCAGTAACTTATTTATGTTATAAAATTGCAAATAAAAAAGAAGATTTATGGCTTGCAGTTATTGGATGCATCTCGGACAGATTTGTTCCTGATTTTTATAAAGATTTTGTAAAACTTTATCCAGATTTATCTGTAAAATCTAAAGAAGCATTTGATATTTTTTATAAATCAGGGATAGGAAATCTTGCGAAGATTTTTTCTTTTGCATTAAAGGATACTACCAGCAATGTGATAAAAATGATTAAATTTCTTATTTTAGCAAAAAGCCCCTATGAAGTTTTGGAAGAAGGAAACAAGAACAAGGAAATGCATGCAAGATTTAAATTTATATACAGAAAATATGAAAAATTAATTGAAAAAGCAAAATCTATCGCTAGTGAAAACAAAATATTATTTTTTCAATATGGTGGAGATATGAGCATAAATGCTGATTTGTCTAATGAGCTTACTTATCTTTATCCAAAAAAAATAATTGTAATTATTAGGGTTGTAGGAATTAAGGCAAGTATTTCTGTCAGAGGCAAAAAGATAAGAGATTTATTTCTAAAATCAATTGAAGGATTGGAAAATGCAAAAGGCGGAGGGCATGAAAATGCTGTTGGAGGTTCAATAAGAGTGGAAGATGTTGAAAAGTTCAGGGAGAACATGGAAAAGTTAGTATAAATCTGTCTTACGAAAACTATAAAAATCCCTTTTCTCTAATTCTTTTATGAAGAGAGGACTAACTCATATGTCTTGGAATTGTTTTAGAGCATGTGGCTTAGTTTACACTTCAATTAAACTTCCCTCAATTTAATTCAGTGCTTATTGCTCCTGGGTTGAATTGAGTTGAGATTAATCAAAACAGGGGTAGAAAGGTTTCTGAGTGAATTTGGGATTTGAAATAAAATGCCAAAGAAAAAACAAGATATGGAAAAAGAATTTGTTGAAAAAGAATTGAGTAATCTATTGGAGATTACCTTGAAATTAGAAGATGAATTGAATTCAATAGATTATGAATAGCAATTCTGAACAAAAAAGAATTTTTCTTAGTAGCTAGTATGCTAAAAAATTAATATGTTCAATAGGTTTTTCCAACATAAACCCAGTAATCTGCAGGTTTGTTGCAAATTATGCATCTCTTATTTTTTATTGAAGTATTTTCTGGATCTATAAACAATGTTTTTGCCCCGCCTGTTTCCTCTTTTAGGATATCTTCGCATTTTTCTGAAGAGCACATAGGAACCAAGACCATCTTTTTCTCTTTTATAAATTTAATAAGTTGTTTTTTATCTTCTGTTTTTTCTATGCTGGATTTAAGAATTTTTTCTGCATTCTTATAAAGTTCTTTTTGTATTTGTTCTAATAGTTTAGGAATTTCTTTTTTTATCATGCTTATTTTAACAATTATTTTTTTACCATCATTTCTTTTTGCGATTGTTACAGAATTTTTTTCCAAATCTTTTGGACCAATTTCAATCCTGATTGGAATTCCTTTTAATTCCCATTCACTGAATTTTCTTCCTGGAGTTGAATCTTCCCTGTCATCAAGAATAGGAGAGAGTGTTTCTAATTCTTTTCTTATTTTTTCTGCGATTTTCAAAATTTTTTCTTTTGTTTTATCAAATAGTATTGGAACTATCACAATTTTATTTTCTGCCAGCTTTGGTGGAACAATAAGTCCTTTATCATCACTATGTACTACAAACATTGTTCCAAGCATTCTCGTGGATATTGCATACGTATTTTGCCATGCATATTGCTCCTTACCATTCTTATCCAGAAATTTTATATTATATGATTTTGCAAAATTTTGTCCATCATGATGGAAACAGGGACCTTCTATAACTCTTCCATTTGGAATTATGTAATGTAATTTTTCAGAAAAGATTGCTCCAGCAAATTTTTCCTTTTCTGTTTTTCTCCCGTAAATCCCTGGCAAAGCCATAAATTCTTCAACAACTTTTTCATAAATCTTCCTGATTTGTTTTCCCTCTTCAAGAGCTTCTTTTTCTGTTGCGAAAACACTATGTCCTTCATTCCACAAAAATTCTCTTGTTCTGAAAAATGGAACAGGGTTGTTAAATTCCCAACGAACTACATTATTCCATTGATTATATCTTAAGGGCAGGTCTCTCCAGCTTCTAATCCATTTAGAATATGATTCATACATTATTGCTTCGCTTGTAGGACGAACAGCAAGTTTTTCATTTAATTTTGTGTTTCCCGCATGAGTCACCCAAGCAACTTCAGGAACAAAACCTTTAACGTGTTCTTTTTCCTTTTCAAAAGCTTTTTCAGGAATGAACAAAGGGAAATAACAATTTTTTATTCTCACTTTCTTAAATTCTTTATTACATTCAGCAACTATTTTCTCCCATATCTGATATGATTCTGGCTTAAAGACAATGCAACCAGATACAGAACTATAATCTGCTAAACCCGCTTTTAGGATTAATTGTTGATACCATTCTGAGAAATTTTCATCCTTCTTTATTGTTATTCCTTCTTGAGAAGATTTTTCTTTCATATTGATTATAAATCTAGATTGTATTTAAAATTAACCTGTCTCGAATTCAGTAGTTGTTACTTTTTTATTTAGTATATTAATAATAGAATCTCCTGCTTTTGCAATTATACATTTCTTTTTGTTGTTTACAAGAAATTTTGCAGAATCAAGTTTTGATTTTAAACCTCCAAATCCTTTTGAAGGAATATTCATCCTATCGTAATCTTCTACATTAAAAAATTTAGATTTTCTAATTGGAACTTTATCTTTTATCAAAGCTCCAATTTCTGTAAGAATTATTAATATATCAAAGTCCATATTAATTAGAAGTTTTGAAGCGAGAGTATCATTATCACCAACCTTTAATTCTTCTATTGATGTAACATCATTTTCATTTACTATTGGAACTACTTTTCCTTTCAGATTTTTGTATGTCTCCTTTAAATTTTCTATTCTATTCTTTTCTTGCAAATCTTTTGAGTTCAATAAAAATTGAGCAATATGGAGATTATACTTAGAAAATATAGATGAATATTTTTCCATTAACTTTATTTGTCCAATAGAAGCTTGTGCCTGTTTTAATCCAATCTCCCCATTTCCTTTAATTATTTGTCTCCCATAACCAACTGCTCCTGAAGTCACAATTATTATTTCATGTTGTTTCTTAATTAATTTTGAAATATCTTTTGCTAAATTTTTAATAATTCTTTCTTTTAATTTTTTCTTTGTTAAATCAAAAATTGCTGCAGTTCCTATTTTTATTATTATTTTCATGCAATTATAGAAAAAGTATTATATTAAATCCTTTCCATATGCTTGTTGAGATATATCATTAACTATTTCTTTTATATAATTTGATTCAAGAGCAAATCCAATATTTTCACTTCCCCCTATTTTGAAATTATTCATTCCTATTACTTTCCCTTCTTTGTTAATAAGAGGGCCTCCTGAATTTCCAGGATTAAGAGCAGCATCTGTTTGAACATAGGCAGTTATTCCATTCTCTCCTTCTCTATGGATTGCAGAAACTATCCCCTCTGAAACAGAAAACTGAAGTCCTAATGGATTTCCAATAGCAATAACTTTTTCTCCTACTTGTATGCTATCAGAATCTGCTAAAGATAGAGCTCCATAATCCGATGATACTATTTTTAATAAAACCAAATCCATTGTGGGATTTTCCCCAACTTTTGAAACAGAATGAGTTTTTCCATCGTAAGTTATAATCCCTGCGGCTTTTGCTCCTTCCATCACATGAGCATTGGTAACTACATACCCCCCACTTGCTATTATAAATCCTGAACCTTGAGAAATATCTGTTCTTATTGTGACAACTGATTTTATTGCATCTTCAATAATTCCTGAAAAATCAGCGCTTGCAGATGCTTTTAATTTTACTAGTGCAGCATCGAGAGACCCAATTTGTGTACCAAGAGATTTTAAATCGTTTTTTGTATCCAATAAATTTTCAGATAAATCACTTATTTTAGTTTGTGTATCTGTCTGAAGAGAATCTATTTTTGAATTTAATTCATCATAATTTATATTTTGTTTTAAGTATACCCAATACATAAAAATACTATTTGCAATTAATACAATAATTAACAAAGAAGTTATTCCTCCAATTACAATTTTATGATGTTTTTCTAAAGGCATAATTATTCAAAAGAAATAATATATAAAAACTTAACTTTGTTTATTTTTAACAGATTATATTCCCCGGGCTTATAGTTTAACGGATAGAACAACCGGCTTCGGACCGGTTAATCGAGGTTCGATTCCTCGTAAGCCCGTATTATTATCACCTCTTTTGCAGGATAATAATCTTTTTAATTATAAAATGTATAGATAAGTTATGACAAAATTAAAAGATTTGGAATCTTTACATCTTGATAGGAGGCGTGGTGGAATATACAATAACACAGGTAAAGTTGATGTTGAAATTGTTGGGTTAGCTATTATTGATGATTTTGCATGTTATCACGGATTTTATATCCCGGAAGGAGCTGATGCTTATTATATTAATGAGGATTATCGTAGAGATATTAATACTTCTTATCCAATAGTTTTCTTAAGAAAGAAGAAGTAAATTACTAATAATTTTTTAGAATAACCTTAGAAGGAGAATAATTATAATTCCCGTTTTTATGTGGGATAATTGGATTTCTCCAATATGGATCTTGATCTCTCCATATTCTATCGGGTATATTTGAATTTGGTTTATTTGTTGAAAGACAATTAGTGCTAAATAAAACTAATCCTGCGATTATTCCTGTAGTAATTATTTTTGTAAGCCCTTTCATAATTAACTTAGATTGGTTTTATTTAAAAGGATTATGTATATAGAATCTATTTTATAGAGATTTAAGAAAGTTTTATATTTACTTTAGATTTTATCTTCCTATGCAAAAAACAAAAGTTCATGCTGTTCCTGGAGACTATGTTGAGATACACCTTACAAAATTAATTTACGAAGGAATTTTATTGGAGGCTCCTGAAAGCGAAAGTGGAATTGTCTTGTTAAAATTAGATTCTGGATATAATATTGGTTTTAATAAAAAAGATATATTAAAAATTGAAGTTCTTCAAAAAGAAAAAAAAGAAGAGAGAAAAATTGAAGAAATAAAAAAAGACAGCGAGAAAAAAAATATTGCAATGATAATTACTGGAGGAACTATTGCATCTGTCTTGGACCCAACAACAGGCGGAGTTCACCCTCTGCAAAAACCAGAAGATTTTTTTAAATTCTATCCTGAACTTTTTAAAAAAGTAAATGTTGCAAAAGTTGAAATTCCCTTCATGAAGGCATCTGAAGATATGGATTACAAAGACTGGCAAAAAGTTGCGAAGACTGCAGTCACACTTCTTAATGATGCAAATATACAGGGAATAATTATAACTCATGGGACTGATTTTTTACATTATACTTCTTCAGCATTAAGTTTTTTTATTAAAGATTTAAACAAACCTATTGTTTTAACTTATAGTCAAAGAAGTATTGACAGAGCTTCAAGCGATGCTAATTTAAATTTACAGTGTGCTGCTCTTGTTGCAATTTCTGATATGGCTGAGGTTTCTCTTGTTGGACATGCCTCTTCAAGCGACGATTATTGTTATGCAATGCCTGGAACAAAAGTCAGGAAGCTTCATACTTCCAGGAGAGATGCATTCAAGGTGATAAATGCTAAACCATTTGCAAAAGTTTTTCCAGATAAGATTGAGAGAATTTCTGAATGGAGATTAAGAAATAAGGACAAAGCAAAACTTGATATTGGATTTGAAGAAAAAATTGCTTTGGTTAAATTATATCCTGGACAAAGTCCAGACATTTTGGATTACTATGCTAAACAAAAATACAAAGGACTTGTATTAGAACTTTCTGGATTGGGACATGTTCCCTCAAGAAATTCAAAAAATTCATGGATAAAAAAATTAAAAGAAATTCAAAAAAAAGGAATTATCATTTGCGCTGTTTCACAATGCATCAATGGAAGAGTTGATCCTCTTGTTTATAGCAATGGAAGAGATGTTTTGGGAACAGGGGTTATTTATCTTGAAGACATGCTTGCTGAAACTGCTTTAGTTAAACTTGGATGGGTTTTAGGACACGAGGAATGGAAGAAAAATAAGAAAATAATCAAAGAAAAAATGCTCACTAATTTTGCAGGGGAGCTTAATAATCGATTAGAGGAATAAAATTTATTTTATTTTGTTTATATGTTTTTCTAACATACTTTTTATTTCTCTTATTTCTTCTTCTGCTTTTTTGTTAATTCTATAATCATATTCTGATTTTATTCTATCTCTTTGTGTTTGTCTGTTCTGAGACATTAAAATTATGGGTGCTTGTATTGCTGCAAGACAAGATAAAACTAGATTTAATAGAATAAAAGGATATGGATCAAAAGGTTGTCCTTTTAGATGTTGTAAGAATATATAACTATTCAAAATCATCCAAGCCATAAGAAATGTAAAAAAGAAGAGAATAAATATCCAGCTACCTGCAATTTTTGTTAATTGATCTGCTGCTTTTTGCCCCAATGTTCTTCTACTTTTAAACAAAGGATGAGTTAAATGATGAAAATGTACAGCCTTCTTTTTTGACATAGAATATAAATGTTTTATATTATTATAAATTCTTTTAGTTTGGTATTATATAAATTATCCCTTCTTAGTAGTTACAAAAGGTAAGATTTAAATAGTTCTGGAGATTGAGGAATATATGGTAAAAAACATAGATGAAACAGTTGTTAGAGATATTGCTGGAATGATTCCTGGAGTTAGCGCTAGACTTGGAACTCCTGAAGAAGATTGTGGTTATCATAAAGCAGACGTAGTATTAACCTATTCTGGAAAAACTTTTTATGTGCAAGTATCTCATACTGCTAAGTCTAAAAAAGAACAGGAAAAACTCTCTAAAAGAGGAACTTATTCAGTTTATACAAACTCCTTAGACCGAGCTCTTAGTTCTGAAGAGATTGCAAATAAAATTAAAAGTTTTTTGTATCCTTAAATTTAATAAACTCCTTTTTGCTTAATTTTTTATGTCTGATATTAATTATGAAAAACTTGGGTTTAAAGCAGGAATTGAAATTCATCAGCAACTTGACACCAAAAAATTATTTTGCAATTGCCCTTCTATCTTGAGGCAAGATGAGCCTGATTTTGTTTTAAAGAGAAAACTACATGCTGTTGCAGGAGAGAGGGGAGAAGTGGATATTGCAGCAAAACACGAAGCTGAAAAAGAAAAAGAATTTATCTACGAAGGTTATGGTACAACCTGTCTTCTTGAACTTGATGAAATTCCTCCATATGAAATAAATCAGGAAGCTCTAAAAATTGTTTTGCAAATTGCAATTATGCTTAATGCAAGAATTCTTCCAATAACTCAGATTATGAGAAAAACAGTTATTGATGGAAGCAACACTTCTGGTTTTCAAAGAACAATTTTAATTGCACATGATGGTTGGATTATTACAAAAAGCGGAAGAGTTGGAATTCAAAGCATTTGTCTTGAAGAAGATGCTGCGAGAATAATAGAAAGAAAAAAAGATTCTACAATTTATAGACTTGACAGATTGGGAATTCCCTTAGTTGAAATTGCAACTTCTCCAGATATACGCGATGCAGAACAAGTCAAAGAAGTTGCTTTGCATATTGGAAAAATTTTGAGAAGCTGTAAAATTAAAAGAGGAATTGGAACAATAAGACAGGATATTAATCTTTCAATTAAGAATGGAGACAGGATTGAAGTTAAAGGATTTCAGGATCCTGCAATGATGGTAAAAACAGTTGAATTAGAAATTGAAAGACAGCAATTTGTTCTTAATTCTGGACAAAGACTTAATGGAGAAGTCAGGAATGCTTTGCCTGATGGAAAAACAGAATTTCTTCGTCCGCTTCCTGGTGCTGCGAGAATGTATCCTGAAACAGATTTGCCCCTATTAAAAATTTCAAGGGATTTAATTAATGAAGTAAAGAAAAATCTTCCTAAATTAAGAGATGAGATAGAAAAGGATTTGGAAAAAATAGGACTAAACCAAGAGATGATAAAATTATTATTCAAACAAAATAAACTTGATGAATTCAAGGAACTTTTAGAAATTCATAATGAACCTAATTTAATTGCTAAAATGATTCTTGTTATTCCAAAAGAAATTGCAAGTCATGAAAAGAAACAAGCTTCTGAAGTTGAGGAAATTTTAAACAAAGAAGTTCTTGCATTTGTCCTTGAAAAATTAGAAAAGAAAAAAATTGTGAAAGAGCAAATTAAGCATATTCTTGAAAGAATTGTCAATGGAGAAGAAATGGAAAAAGCTGTTGAATTCAAGAAACATGAAGAAAATATTGAAGAGCAAATTATGAAATTAATAAAATCAAAACCTGGACTTTCTGAAAATGCTTATATGGGATTAGTTATGAAAGAAATGAAAGGCAAGATAAGTGGTGGAGAAGTAATGGGAATTATTAGGAAGGTGGTGGGAAAATGAAAAATATAAAGATTATGAATTATAATATTTTACATGGATTTCATAATGTTAACCCTCCTTATAATTTGGGTGTTGCAGGACATAAAATAATCAGTTTGTAACTACTGTTAGTAAACATTTAAAAAGTTCTATCTTGGGGGATTTATATGATAATTGAATATGATGATAGTATAGAAAAACAAAAATTTTCTGCTTTCTCCAAAGAGCTGGAAGCTTTAGGAATTGAAGGAACTGATAAAGAAGGATATTATAATTTAGGGGAAATCTCTCATCCAACTGTTGCATTAGATAGGTATAAATTATCTTCTTTAGAAAATGGAGGTTTAATTAAGTACTTATTTACTGAAGCACCTTTTCCTGTTGGTACCCTTTATGATGGAGTGAATACTTATTGGTTTAAATATGATGGAACTTGGCCAGCTACTATTGATTCTTTAGTACATTTAAGAGGACAAAAACAATCAGAATCTCTTTCATTAGCAGATAAAGTTTTGGATATTGGTTGTGGAACTGGAATTGCAGGTAACTATGCTTATAAAAAAAATCAAAACATTAAACAGATTGATTTTGCAGACATAAATCCCAATAATGTTAAGACTGCTTTAATGAATACTGGAACTAAGACAGGTATTATCTCAAATGGTTTTGATAATATTAAAGAAAAATATGATGTCATTTTGGCTAGTGCGGTTCCTGCTATGCCTGTTTATCCTGGATTGAAAAGGGAGATAAATCCTTTATTTGAGGGAACAGCTTTCTTAGAGAATATATTAAAAAATACTTCAGACCATTTAAATAAAAATGGCAAATTAATTTTATCTCATGCTTCAATGTCTGAAAATGTTTTTCAGGATTTAGCAAAAAAGTATGGTATTAAAGTTAAGGGATTAGACAACAGAGAAATTGCTTTTAGAGAAGAATTTTTACAGGATGCTGATTGGGTTAAATATCTAATTGAGCTTGGTGGGTTAAGAAATGAAGAGAAAGATGGACATAAGTATTGGTTTGATTTAAAGGTTAGAGAATTAAGTTTTGAATAAATTTATTTCTTTTTTACTTTAGTCTCTTTTTTCTCAACAGACTTATTCATTGATTTTCCTAAATTATACAAAAACATTTTGAATTGCTTTCCTACTTCTTTCCAAGATACTTCTCCTTCTTCTAAAATTTCTTTCTCTTCTGTTTTTCTTACAGCTCTTGTTATTATTATAGTATATCCTACGATTACTACTCCTATAAATGCAATTGTGTAAATCAGATTTATTGGAAGATCTAAATCAAATCCTGTCATTTCTTTGATTAAAAGGAAAAATCTATAGATGAATGTTATTAAATAACTGCTAAATCCCGCACTTAAAAGAGGTGCTGGAGTATTGAACGGAAGCTTAAATTCCCAGAACATTTCTGATACCATTGCGAAAAAGAAAATTATTAAAATAAGTAAAAGATTTTCAAAAAATAAATTTACAATTGAACTATAAATTGAATTTTCTATATAATCTGCTAGAACTCTTGCAATCGCCAACAATATAAGAAAAGCCAGAAACCATACGAGTTTAGAAAAAATCATAAAAATTACTGAACTCTTTTTCATACTAGTAAATCGGTTTTTACATTTATAATCTTTTCTAGCTCAGTAATATTATTAAATCCCACTTCTTTTTATAAAACATGCAAAGAACATTTGTAACAAATTTGAAACCTGGAGAAAAGGTTTTGATTAAAGGATGGGTTTTTGAAATAAGAGCTTTAGCAAAATTAGGATTTATTCTTCTTAGAGACAAAACAGGAATTGTGCAGTGTGTTATTCAAGGCGATTTAATGAAAAAACTTTCTGAATTAACCTTAGAAAGTGCAGTTGAAATAAAAGGGAAATCAAAATCTGCAAATGTCAAAGCAGAATTTGTAAAAAAAGATGTTGAGATAGATGTTGAAAATATCGAGATATTGAGCAGGGCAGAAACACTTCCAATTCATGTCAACGAAAAAACAACAACTACAGAGTTTTCAAAAAGATTAGATTATAGATTCTTGGACACGAGGAAAGAAACTGTCTCCCCCATTTTTAAAATTCGATCCAGTATTTACAAGAATGTTGTTGACTTTTTTGATAAAGAAGGATTTGTAATAATAAATACTCCTAAAATTACTACAATTGGTTTGGAATCGGGAGCAGAATCTTTTGTGGTTGATTATTTTGGAAAGAAAACTGTTCTTGCACAATCTCCTCAATTTTATAAACAAATGTTTGTCAATGGTGGTTTTGAAAGAATATTAGAAATAGGACAAGTTTACAGAGCGGAAAAATCTAATACAACAAGACATCTTACTGAATTCACCGGAGTTGATTTTGAAATGGGTTTCATAAAAGATGAAAATGATATCATGGATGCTATAGAAAAAATGTTTAAGTATATTATTTCTAATGTTAAAGAAGAAAGAAAAGATGAATTGAAAATTTTGGGCGTTGATTTAAAAGTCCCCAAAAAAATACCGAGAGTCCAAATGAGTGAATTGAAACAAATGCTTGCAAAAAAAGGAAAAAAATTAAGTGAAGATGATGATTTAGATGCAGAAGCAGAAAAAATAATTGGAGAATATGCATCGAAAGAATTTGGAGAAGAATTTATCTTTGTAACAAATTATCCTGCTAAGGTAAGGCCCTTTTATCATATGCATCCTGAAAAAGATGCAAAAGGAACTAAGAGTTTTGATTTATTGTGGAAGGGAGTTGAAATTGCTACAGGTGCTCAAAGAGAACACAGATTAAACATTTTACAAAAGCAAGCAAAAGAGAAAGGAGTAAAGATACCAAAAATCTACGAAGATATCTTTAGATATGGCGCAATTCCCCACGGAGGAGTTGGGTTTGGTTTAGACAGAATAACTCAAAGAATGTTGAATTTAGATAATGTCAGAGAAGCATTATTATTACCGAGGGATGTTGAGAGAGTAACTCCTTAAATTTCTTCTAACACCATCATTGTTTGGGTTTTATCAACTCCTGGAATTTTTCTTAATTGGTTTGTAATCAAATCATTTAATACAGGCATATTTTCTGCTCTTATTTTAACTAAAATATCTGTTGTTCCTGTAACAATATCTACCTCTTGAATTCCTTCCAATCTTTTAATTTTTCTGCCCACTTCATTTTGGGAAATATTTTTATTAGAACTATCTTGATTTACTGAGATTAATATAAATGCTTTCAGAGGCTTTCCAATTTTTTCAAAATCAATGTTTATTGTATAATTTTTTATTATCTCTTGTTTCTGCATCTTTTTTATTCTATTATGAACTGTGGTTATTGCTATTCCTGTCTTTTTAGAGATTTGACTTGTAGTCAAATTGGAATCTACCTGCAGCAATGTTAAGATTTTAATATCTTTTTTGTCTAATTTCATTAAATGGAATATTTTTCCATATTTATAAATATTTTGGCTAATTTTAGAAAAATATTCTAATATTTATGGAATATATTTATAAGATTATTTTTAGAAGTTTTATAATGAAATATCTAAATTTAGAAGAAGTTTTACAGCCTAAACAAAAATATGTCCAGGAATTATCTTCAAAAATAAGAATAGACATAAAGGCAGTTGAACATGAAATTGCAACAAATACCTGTTTTGAAAAAGCAGAATTAATAAATTGGCCTGCTGAAAGAGTTGTTAAAGCAATTTTTTTCTACAAAGAAGATCTTTTATATGGTTTTATTTTTCCTGAATTGGGGACAAAAGATTCTCCTAAATATATTGATTCTAAAGAGATTTTCCCCAGAATTTTAGGATGTACTAAAAAACAATCCAAAAAATTCAGCAATTCTTATTGTCCTGAAGGAATGGAACATGGGACGTGTACTCCCTTTGTTTTGGATGATTCTTTTCAGAATCCGGGAAAAAGATTAACAAATATATTTATTCATGATTTTAAGGAATTAAAAAATAAATTAGTGGATATTTCTATAGGTGGATTTGGAGAAAGAGCTCATAAAATCTCTTTGCATCTGCCTTATGAAGGAATATATGAAATTTTAAACTATAAATTTGGGGACAAAATTCAGAAAATAAATTTGTTTGAAAATCTTTAAATAACTCTAAATTTATCATATATAATGGTTAATTTTATATCAATACAAGATGCTATGAAAAAAGGGACTGGAACAGTAGCTGTGCGTGGCTGGATTTACCGAGAAAGAGGAAGCAACAAGATGAAATTTATTGTTCTTCGAGATTCAACAAATATAATCCAGTGTGTTTTGGAAAGAGAGAAATTTGAAAAGCAATGGAATGAAATTGATAAGTTATTAGTTGAAAGTTCTGTAGAAATTACTGGGGAGATAAAGAAAGATGCAAGAGCGCCTACTGGTTATGAAATACAAGTCAGCAAAATTAATATTATTGATAGAGCAGAAGATTTTCCTATTAACAAAGATTTGAATGAAGAGCTTCTTGGAGACAGGAGACATTTATGGCTAAGAAGCAGAAAAATGACTGCAATTTTAAAAATTCGTTCAACAGTTTTGCAAGCAATGAGAGAACATTGGATAAACAATGGATTTTATGAATATCACAGCCCAGAAATTATGAGCATGCAATGTGAAGGCGGTTCTACTCTATTCAAAGTTGATTATTATGGAAAGCCTGCCTATCTAAGCCAAACTTGGCAGCTTCATGCAGAGCCTGCAATTTTTGCTTTGGAAAAAATCTTTACAATCCAGCCGGCATTTAGAGCTGAAAAATCAAAGACATCAAGGCATCTTTCTGAATTGTGGATGGCTGAAATGGAAGCTGCTTGGTGGAAATTTGAAGAACTGCAAAAAGATGCAGAAGAATTAATTAAACATGTTATAAAAAAAGTTTTGGAGAACAACACCCCTGAACTGGAAATTCTTGAAAGAGATATAAAAAAATTAGAACCTGTTTTAAAAAAGAAATTCCCGAGAATGACTTACACAGAATCTCTAAAACTCCTGAAAGAAAAAAAGAAAATGAATGTAGAATGGGGAAAAGATTTGAGGACAATAGAAGAAGATAAACTTTCTGAATTATTTGACACGCCAATTATTGTAACAGAATATCCAAAAGAGATTAAAGCATTCTATATGAAAGAGCCAGAAGAACATCCCAAACAAGGAAAAGTAGTTTTGGGTTTTGATATGATTGCTCCTGATGGATATGGAGAAATTGTTGGAGGTTCTCAAAGAGAAGAAGATATTGAAAAAATTAAAGAGAATTTAAAAAAACAAGGCGAAGATTGCTCTAAATATGATTTTTATCTTGACACAAGAAGATATGGAAGCGTTCCCCACGGCGGTTATGGGATGGGTGTTGAAAGAGTTATCTCTTGGATTTGCGGTTTGGACACAATAAAAGACGCAATTGCATTCCCAAGAACAATGACTAGATTGAATCCCTAATTTCTTCAATATTGAAAATATATTTTTTATTCTCAAATATATATCTTATTGAAAATATTGACAATTGTTAAAATAATTTTTTTTCTCAATTTTGAATGACAAAAAACATTCAAGATAAAGTAAATTATTGGGAAGAATTAACCGAAGAAGAAAAAAAAGCAATTCATCATCAAGAAGACATTCCAATAATTTCAATCATAAAAGGAATTCCTGCAGAAGAAAAAAAAGAAATTTATAATCATATAGACCACAAAGATTCTTCTTTTCATCATTATATGCAAGAACAAACAAAATGGGTAAAGGATTTAATTTTTTATATGAGCCAAAAATATGACCGAGATATGTCGAATAGTCCTGAACTTGCTGAAGAAATTATGAATAATCTTTGTTATAGATTCAGACTTTATTTTGCTGCAAAATATATAAAGGAAATTAAAATTCGCGATAAAAATAAAAAGGCTATTGAGTTTGTTAAACTGGCTAAAAGATGTAGTAATTGTTATAATTAAAAAATGACAAAATTTAAATAGTTGGTAGAAATAAAATAAAAATGCATAAAGAAATATTGGATGATATTCTTAAAGATTCGCCTTGTATGAAAAATGGATTCTGCGATGATAAAGAAGGACACTGGTGCATACTTCGTGAAATAATTCTTAATTTTCAAAGTGATGAAATGGCTGAACAATTAAAATTAATGTATGATTATAAATATATGAGATCAAAAAAAGAAGGATATGATATTGGAACACAACAAGCATTTCATGAATTTATGGATAGAGGACATGCAAAAAAGTTTCATGAAATTTATCAAGATGGAATGAAGAATGATGAATTATTTGAGGGAGTTTTTGGATTTAAGAAACAGCATACAGATAAAGATTTACAAAATCATATAAACAATTAAAAAATTTATTTTTTCTTTTTCTTGAATATGTTCTTTAATGTAAAATAGATTGTGAATAATATTGCGATGCTGATTCCTGCAATTATCATTGTATAAATTACAAGAGAGAATGGAGCAGTTGCTGTGCATTTTCCATTATTGCATCTAACAGGACAAGTTTCTGTAACAAGCCATGTTGAATTTCCTAAGCATAATTGGACATTATCTTCAAAACATCTTAGATTTCCAGGAGTACATTCATAAGTTCCCAAGAAGATTACAAATGTTGAAAATCCAGGAGAATATGCAGAGAAATAAGAATAATCTTCATCTTCATCCAAGAATTTTGTCTCGAGCAAATCCCATTTTGTTGTATCATCTTTATTTCTATAAAGTCTTACATCTTCTTTTGTTCTGTTCTTTTCCTGCATCCATGTCTTGTTAACTTTAAATTTAATTGTTGCATTTTTTATATTCGTGTCATTTAATTTTTTTGTTTTTACTCTGAATGAACTATAAGAATCCCCTGACTTCCCTATTGCAGAAGAAGAAGGAGAAGAAGCAGAACTAAATATAACTGAGGCTCCTGTTACTGTTTCAGTTGTTGCAATTATCACTGCTGTTACATCTACATCAGGATTATCTATTCCTATTTCAACAGGAGTTTCTGGTGTAATCTCAGAGATTGTTTCAGTAGCAATTGGTGTTGTAGTATCTGCTCCACTCCCCCATTCATCATCGCAATATTGAGATTCTGTTCTTGTTATAGCGTCACATGAAATATTTAATGCTACACAAAATTCTTCTCTTGGTAAACTAGTTAATGTAGTCGCATTTATTTGGGTGCAACTTCTTGTTTGAATATTATTGCTACATGTCCCCCAATCACTACAAGTCCATACTTCAGTATTAGATGTAAAAACATTTGTAAAAGCATGCATACCTCCACCCCTTCCAAGATAAACTACTGCTTCTCCTAGTAATGTATCATTAACAATTGTTGGCGGATATATAGAATCAAATTCTCCATTACCTAAATAATTCCAAATCTGTATTCCGGTTGTTGCATTTACTGCATAAAAATGATTATCTCCACTTCCAAAAAATAAAACATCTTTAACAATTGAAGAAGGATAAATATAATCTGCTGCTTGTCCTGTTGCATGAATTGTGTTATTCCAAATATAATTTCCATTTGTTGCATTTAAGGCAAATAAAACATTGCCTCCTGCAGCGAATTTAATAGGAATATAAACTCTATTATGTGCAACTGATGGAGAATAGAGAACATCTGATTGTGTTAAATTATATGTTATATTCACAACCCAAATTTCAGCAGCAACCCCAACTCCTGTATTTGCAGGACTTGTGACATTTAATGCATATACTTTATTACTAAATCCTGCGACACCATCAAATAAACTCACAACATAAATTATCCCATTTGCAATTGCAGGAGTATAATAAACATCTCCTTGTGTTTCATAAAATGGATCTTCAGAATCAATCACGACTCCAGTTGTAGCATTAGATCTATAAATTATATCGCTTGCTGTTCCATAAAAAACCATATCATTTGTAATTGTTGGAGCAGTAGTTATCATTCCTGTTGTTCTATTCCAGGAATGTTCTCCTGTAGTGGAATTCAAAGCCATTAAAGCTCCAGTATCTCCACTATACCCTCCAAAAATTACCCTATTATTATAAACAACGACAGGAGAGGTTGCTTCATTAGAATAATTCCAAATCCAACTTCCATTTGTTGCGTTCAACGCAATAACTTGCTTGGGGGTTGGAGCCCCAAAATATACAATTCCATCCGCAATTGCTATTGAACCAGAAGATTCTGGAGTCCCTCCATGTTTAAATATATATCTCCAAATTAAATTTCCATTTGTTGAATTTACTGCATGTAATGTATTATTTCCTCCAAAATAAATTATATTATTTGATATTGCAGATGAAGCTTCTGTTCCAGATTCATTGGAAAGCCAAAGTAAATTAAAATGAGTCATATTTAATGAACCTGGATAATATCCTGTATGATTTAAATTTCTACCAACCACAAGCCACTCTCTTAATGAGGAGGAATCAGAATTAACAAGAGCAACTGAAAAATAAATTGAAAAAATAAAAAATATAGATAGAATTAAGACAAATAAAAATACAAAATATTTTTTTTTATTTACCTCTTTTTTCTTTTCCATAAGCTAGTTATAAATTATTAGATATTTAAAGTTATTTTTTTATAAATCGTAATATTTAAATATACTTTTCTTTTTATAAAATAAGAAGAAAATGAAAAAGAGGCAATTTGTTCATAGTTTTGTTTTATTACTAGTTCTATTTGCAGCAATAGGAATTATATTTTTATCTTCTAATTTAAAATTTACTGGAATGGTTGTTGAATTTAATGAGTATGAAAATAAGACAAGCTGTGAAGGTGCAGGATATAATTGGGAAGACATAACTGAAGAGAATTGTACTACTACACCTATTTGTACAAATAATCCTATTGATTGTGAACCTTGTTTGGAATATGAAGATTTAAATGGAACTCAAGGAGATTGTATTCTTTGGACTTCTTGTCTTAATGAAACTTGTACTGATGAGGAAACTTGTGAAGATATTATAATTGGCGGACAATGTACTGGAGAGGTTTGTGATTCTAATAATTTAGATTTATGTTTAGATGAAACTACTTGTACTAATTCAACTGGCTATTGGTATGATTCTGATTCTGATGGAACTTCTACTTGTAATGATGAAGAACAATGTGTTCCTGCAACATGTGAATCTCTTGATTATGAATGTGGTAGTATTGGTGATGGTTGTGAATCCACATTAGATTGTGGAAGTTGTGATTCTGGATATACTTGTGAAACTGGAGTTTGTGAAGCTGAAGAAACTAGCTCTTCAACTAGCAGTAGTGGTGGAGAAGAAAATGATAACGCAGAAATTCCTTCTACTACAATTATAAGTTCAAATACTGTCAGAACTCCTTCTTGTGTTCCAGACTGGCAATGTGGAGATTGGCAAGAATGTATAGATGGAAATCAAGTTAGAGCTTGTACTGATGCTAATACATGTAATTCTGCAGAAGGACTTCCAGAAACATCACAATCTTGTGTTGTGGAAATAAAAGAAACCTGTTTTGATGAAATAAAAAATCAAGATGAAACTGGTATAGATTGTGGCGGTTCTTGTGAGAAAAAATGCAGTTTCTTTACAATTGTTGGTAGTGCAGTAAGCGGACCAATTGATGCTGGAAAGACCTTTGTATTACAAGGAATGTTTGGTAATGTGACAAAGACAATTATTTCAATATCAAGTTTAGTCTTCATTGCTGGCGGTGCTTTTGCTGGCTGGTTCTTTTTAATAAGGAAGAAAAAAGGAATAAAGAAATTAGATAAGATAATTGATAATTTAGACAAATAAATCATTCTAATAAAACCATCTAAAATAGAACCCAAAGATTTTAAAGTGATTTTTTCCTTCTCTTGCTATGAAGATTGGAGAGCTTGATTTGGGATGGTTGGGACATTCTGGGTTTAGGATAAAGAACCATAAAGTTATCTATATTGATCCATATAATATAAAAGAAACTTCTGAAAAAGCAGATATAATCCTTATTACTCACAGCCATTATGACCACTGCAGTGTTGCCGATATTAAAAATATTATAAAAGATGGAACAAAAATTGTCCTTACTGCAGATTCACAGAGCAAGATAACGAGATTTGGTACTCCTATTGATATTCAAATATTAGAACCGAATAAAGAATTAAATCTTGGAGAAATTAAAATCTCTGCTGTTTCTGCTTATAATATAGATAAACCATTTCATTCTGTAAACGAAGGCTGGGTTGGGTATATAGTTAAAATGAATGATGTCATAATTTATCATGCAGGAGATACTGATCTTATTCCAGAAATGCAGAAATTAACCGGATATAAACAACCCGATAAAAAATTTATTGCTTTGCTTCCTATTGGGGGGAGATTTACAATGAATTCAGAAGAAGCTGCAGAAGCAGCAAAATTAATCAAGCCTTCATTAGCAATACCGATGCACTATGGGAGCATAATTGGAGATAAGAGTGATGCAGAGGAATTTGTAAGATTGTGCAAGGAAACTGGTGTTGATGCAGTGATTTTGGAAAAGGAGTAAAGATGGACAAATTCTTAAAACGCAAACAAGATGTTCTTTCAAAATTAGACAAATCTTCAGTTGGAAAATGGGATGAAAAAATTTCTAAACTTTGTGATAAGATAAATTATTTAAAAGATTATTATACAACTTCTTCCTGTTCAGGAAGAATTATATTAATGATAGATCAGGAGAAGAAAGGAAAAGATTTGTTTGTTTTTGTTTCTCATGATAAAGTTTCTTTTGAAAAATTGAAAAGTGAATTAAACAAAATATTAAAGACAAATAAAAAAATAAAATTCAAATTTGAGTCCTGTATTTTGCATATTGCCTGCAAGACTCTGGAAGATGCAGAAAAAATTTATGAAAAGGGGAAACTTGCTGGGTGGAAAAAATCTGGAATTATTGGATTAAGAAATGGATTTATGGTTGAGTTGAATAGTTCGGAGAAATTAGAATTTCCTATAATTCAAAATAAAAAAATTTTGGTTGATGATAATTTCTTAAATATTATTCTTAAAGAAGCGAATGAAAAAATGGAAAAAACTTGGATGAAGATTGAGAAACTAAATAGTTTTTTATAATTAAATTTATATAATTATAATCTTTTATGATTTAAATGATAAATAATCATGTAGAATCTCCAGATGCTCTGTGTCTTTTTCTTGAGAAAAATTCTATTCATTTATTTTATCTTCGTGAAAATATTTCAGATCATTTTGATATTATTGCTCTTGCTCCATTTAAAATAAAAAAAGAAATTCTGGACCATTCTGACTTAGAAAGATTAGCTTCATGTTTGGTCCAATATAATGACACTTTTAAAATTGATTTTCCTTATTCTATAATTAATGGAGCTCCAGAACTTTTAAAAGATATTTTTTATTTAGTTCAAGAAAAAGGAAAAAACTTGGGGGTTAAAGAATTTAAGGAATTAAGTTCTGAGGATTTTATCTTTCTTGAAAAGGAGCTTGATGAAATTTACACAACAAGATTCTTGAATTCTGTAGATTCTTTAGTGTTAAAGCATGGCGGGAATATAAAATAACCTTTTGGTATTAAAATTTTTAATTTGTGGAGTATACCTGAACCAATTCAGGAATTTTATTATATAAAATTTCACAATTATCACAACTTTCTACATAACATAAGGAGGTATATTCTTTATTAATATCTGTTGGAACATTTTTTGTTATTAATTCATATTGTTTGTATGAATTCGAAGCTAAATTTCCAAAAGAATCTGTAGCTTTTGCAATTAGTTTTTCTGTGTCTAACTCAAAGCTTTTACAAGTAACTTTTATATTCTTTGCTTCTTCATTTCCATAATTATATATATTAAAGGTATAAAACATTTCTGTGTTATTATACAAATTTTCATTCCAACTGAATAATTCAGAATTAAGAATCGCTTTTTCTTCAGATTCGGTATAATTACTTATCTTTGTAAAATATAACACTCCCAAGATGATTGTAATAATTAATAAAATCCCAGAAATAATTTTATAGGTATTACTTTTTGATACCATTGCTTTATTATGCAACCTTTTTTTATAAATCTATCTAAAATAACCACTCCTCGAGAACGATAAGAATATTTAAATAAAAAATGCCTCGCTTTCTTAATATTAATTCAAACATCAAGTAGATTGAATCAGTATTCGTTGACGAGGCACTCTTTCTTTATATAATTAAATGGAAATGTCTGAAATATTTAAACATTTCGTTAGAAAAACATGCATTTCCGAATCCTGATTAACAGGATTAACATACAAATGAAAGGAGGAATAAAAAGATGGTATTAGATTTTGCAAAAGAAGCGATTGATAATGCAGGAACTCACAGCATTAACTTTGATGAATTGAAAGCTGGAAAAGCTAACATTAAAGTTGTTGGTGTTGGAGGAATGGGCTGTAATGCAGTAACATGGCTTTTTAATAAGGGTATTAGCGGAGCTACTGTTTATGCAACAAATACAGATGCACTTCACCTTAGCGTTTCTAAATCTGATGAGAAAATTCTTATAGGGAAAGAATTGACAAGAGGATTAGGAGCAGGCGGAAGACCTCAAACAGGAAGAGAAGCTGCAAAAGAAGCTTTGGCTGAATTGAAAAAAGCAGTCGGAGGAGCAGATATGGTTTTTGTCATTGCCGGAATGGGTGGTGGAACAGGAACAGGAGCTGCACCAGTAATCTCACAAATTGCTAAAGAATCAGGAGCAGTTGTTATCGGTGTTGTTACTATGCCTTTTGAGGCAGAAAGAGCAAGAATTGATAAAGCTGAATTCGGACTTCAGGAATTGAGGGAAGTGACTGATACAACAATTGTACTTGACAATAACAGACTAGTTGATATCGCAGGACAATTGCCTATTGAACAGGCATTTGCTGTTGCTAATGAATTAGTAAGCACTATGGTTAAGGGTATTGTTGAAACAATTACATTACCAAGCTTAATCAATCTTGACTACGCAGATGTTTCATCTATTATGAAAGACGGCGGTGTTGCTGTTATCGGAATCGGAGAGGCAGATACACAAAACAAAGTTATGGAAGCATGCCAACAAGCACTTACACATCCTCTACTTGACGTGGATTATAAAGGAGCTACTGGAGCTTTGATACATGTAACTTGTGGACCTGACTTGAAGTTGGAAGAATTCGATTTAATAGGGAGAGTCGTATCTGAAAACTTAAATGCCGAGGCAAATGTTATTATTGGAGCTAGAATTAGCAAAGAATTCACCGGAAAGGTTAGAGTTATAACAATAATGACTGGAGTTAAATCTCCATATGTTCTTGGTAAAGATTTAGAAGAACAGAGTTCATCACGTCCTGTTAATAAAGAAATGTCTGACTTGGGAATTGAAGTTTGGCGATAGATAAATAGGGATTTTTTATTTTTTATTTTCCCTTTTTATTTTTTAATATTTTTATTACATAATCTTTAAAAATTATCTTTTTTTATTTCAAATTATGGTTAAGAAATTATTTAGATCAAGAGGTTCATATTGGTATGAATACAGAAGTAGCGATGATGATGAATCGGAACGAATAAGAGTTGTTGAGATTAGTGCTAATTCTATGGAAAAATTATTCGAAATAAAAAGAGAATATGAAAAGCAATGGAATTGTAATTTGGACCATATTACTAAGTATATTGATTGGTACATTGTTAACTTAATTGGTCTTTCTTGAATAGATGGATTTTTAAGTTTAAGTTATCTTTTTTATTTATGGCTTTTATGAGTTGGATTAAAGGGAAAGATAAGGAAATCAATTTTATTAATTCCAAAGGCGAAAAAGAATGGATACAAGTCTTTTTAACTATTAATTTTGGTAAATTAGAAAGGAAAAGAATTGCTGAAATTGCTGTAGATATATTAGAAATGTTCGTAAATGCTAAATCTATCTACAATTCTAATGGAGAATATTTAGGTTATGTAAATCCCAAAATAAATCAGAATGCTATTTTAACTTATAATAAAATTACAAAAGAGTTAAGGTATGATACAATTTCAAAACCATTTTTTCCAGAGATAAAAGAAATTAATGGAAATTCAAAATTGATATTTACACATAAAGGAAAATATTCTCTTCCATCTCTTTACAAAGATTTATTTATTCTCTGGAATATCTGTGAAGAAATATTAAAATTATATGTTAAAGATAAGGGAACTGCTCCAACATTTAACACAATTTTTATTGATAATAAACCTGCAATAGAAAATTTAGAGAAACTTTTGAGATTTAGATATAAAGTTGAAGATAGATTAAATTATGGAGAGAGAAGAAATAAAGAAATTACTAAAAAGTGTTTAAGTGCAAATGTAAAAGATTGTTTAAACTCGGTTAAGAAAGAAGAGTTTCATATTAAAAATACAAAATTAGATAAAAATAAATCTAACGAAGTTAAAAGATGGATTAAAGAGGTTGAGAATCTCTTATCAACAACTCATCTTAATCAATTCCAACCATTTATTATTCTCTTCTAATTTTATATCTGTTGCTAAATCCGAAGGAGTTTTCCCTTTCAGTGCGAGATGAGGGCGAATGAAGTTATAATAAATTTCAAATCCTTTCATTATTGAATTTGCACTTTCTATACTTCCGTGAAAACCTCTGAATGTTTTTGTTCTTTGTCTTAATGAGTTGTGCATTCTTTCAATCATAATATTGAAACCTTCTCTTTTTAATTGAGTTACAACTTTATGTTTTATTTTATTTCTCTGAAAATTATAATATCCGAATGCTAAATTAACTGCTTTTGGATATGCAAGAAATCCGTCTGAAGTTATTGTTTCAAATTGATTATCTGTTTTCTTTCTTGCTAATTTCAAAACTTGTTTAAGTTCATTCTGTCCTCTTGATTTAACATAATTTGAAGCAACCATAAATCTTGTTTTTGTATCAATAGAATCAATAAACCAACTTTGCTTTCCTTTTGTTTTGTATTCTACTTCGTCAATCTGCATTTCTTTTCCAACTTGCAATTTAAGATTATCTGTGAATTGAGAAATCTTTTTTGAATACTTGACAATCCACTGATATATAGAAACCCAACTTGCATTATGAGGATAAAATGCTTGTAAGTGGTGCTGTATCTGTCTTGTGCTTACTCCCTTGTAAAATAAGTCCAAACAGAGAGTTATCTTTTGAGGATTATTTCTCATTCTGTAGAATGGAGTTTTCTCTATGAACTTTTTAGAGCAAGATTTACAATAATATCTTTGCTGTTTTCCGTGCGTTTCCGTTATAAAGCATCCTCGCTTTACTACTTCTTGACTTTTGCAGTGAGGACAGATAATCTGATTATTTTTCATAGTATAATTCGGTAACCGAACTATATAAATATATCGGTACCCGAAAATACAATAGAAAAGTATTTAAATACTTATTAATATAATATAACTATATAAAACTAAATAACTATATTTTATATATAACTAATATGAAAACACCTGATGGAAATATGGAATTTGAAAATATCTGGGCAAAGTTTGGATTAAGAAGTAGTCCTTATACTCCTTCCCCACTTTCACTAATTGGAGATATAGAAATTGGAAAAGCGTTTTATGGAAGAAAAAGTGAACTTAATACTCTTGGTAAGAGAGTTAATTCAAATTCTTCAAGTATCACCCTTATCTATGGAAAAAGTGGAGAAGGAAAAACTTCACTGGGGAACTATTTAAGATGGAAATTATGCCGTGAAAAAAGTTTTAAAGAAAGTAAATTTATAACTATTGTAGAAGAAATGAGGGTTCAAAATGATTGGAATCTTTCTGAGTTCATTCGTCAAACTTTATTTAAAATATATAATGCTTCTATAATTTTTAACTGGAAAAATGAAGGTATGGAATTAAAGACATTAGAGCAAATAAAAAATAATCTTGATTTATTTAGTCAAAGAAGTTGTGAAATATCCAATGAAGGACTAAAGATAAATGAGACAAAGGGGAATTATTCTTCCTTACCCATAGAAGTTTTACAGGGCTGGTTTTTACAATTATGTCAAGAGATAAAAGGGTACAATAAGAAAATTATCTTACAATATAATAACTTAGAAAATTTATCTGATGATGAATTAGGAAAATTTTTAATGTCTATAAAAGAGATATTGGAAATCCCTAACACTCATTGGTTATTTCTTGGAACATCAGAAAGTATATCTGTAGTTGAACAATATCCCCAACTTCATTCAAGATTCAAAAATTATTTACGATTAGAAACTTTAACTAAGGAGGAAGTATTGGAAATATTAAAATTAAGATGTGAATGTTTAAGTACGGATGGAATAAATTACATTAAACCATATGATGAAGAAACAATTATTAATCTTTATGAAAAATTAAATGGAAATATGAGGTTTATTTTTAAAATTCTTGATGATATAGCAGAAAAACTTTCCTCATCTAATTGTAAAGTAACTATAAATGAAATAAATTATATTCAACAAAAAGAAAGAGAAAAAACATTTGGGAGATTAACCCCCAATCATCAGAAGATTTTATCTTATTTAGTTAATAAGGAAGAAAGTTCTATGACGGATTTATCTTTAGGAACGGGAATATTACCAAGCAATCTACCTAAAGAAATTAGGGAATTAAAAGATAAAGGGATAATAGTTACATCAGAAGACCCAAATGACAAAAGGTTTACCTTAGTAAAGCTTTCTCAAAAAACATTCTTGAATTTTGTATTCTCAAAATCCGAAGAATAATCATAATCATCTATTGTAATAACTGCAGATAAAAGATATGGTGTAGGAAAGGGCTAACCTCATTTGTAACGAGGAGCCCAATCCGTCACGGAGCCCGAAAACAATGTAGTCGTAGGGCTCTTTGATTCCCAAGAAGATTATTCTTTTTCTATTATAATCTTATTATTGTCAAATTTGACTTTTAAATCTTTAGATAAAAATTTGCTATCTTCAACAACTTTTTTAGGTAGATTAATTTTATATTTGAAATAAGTAGTATCACCAACTTTTTTATCCACTGATTTCATTATCTTCATAAGAGAAATTAGGTAACCGAAGTTTTTAAACATTTAGGTATCCGAAAGAATTGGCTTGGTCAACCCAGCCTAAAAACAAATAAACTTTTTGTTTTAAAAATAACCTTATAGTTTTTGAATTAAGGCAATTCCAAAACAAATTAAAAGGTAAATCCCAAAAGAGATAAAACCTAATTTAATTACATTTTCTACTTCCATTAATTTATAAGATATTCAGAAAATTTAAGCTTATCGGTTATTGAAAAATAACAACATAAAAGACCAATTAAGTTAACAATGTAATTGATTGGAAAGATTATTAAATTCAATAAACTCTTTTTTCCGGCTTGTCCATCTTGACATTGCCGTAAGAATCAAAATATAAAATTCTGTCCAAATCTATTTTTGCTTTCCGTGTTCTTGCTTTTTCTTTTTCATAACCTATTGGAAAAATTGCTTCAATATCTATGTTATCAGGAATTTTTAATTCTCTTTTGATTTGTTCTTCAACAAAATATCCTACCCAACAAGTTGACAATCCTGATTCTATTATTTTCAAGAAAAAATTCTGCATTGCTGCTCCTGCTTGCTGTCGTGTCCAAATTTTTGCAGATTCTTTTCCGTATAAATTTGATGGGCGTGAAGGATTTGAACAAACTACTACAATATATTTCACTTGAGCAATAAATTGTTGCTGACAAGCTTCTGCAATTTTGTTTATTTTATCTTCATCACTAACTACAATAAATTTTAATGTATAATTTCCTCCAGCCATAGGAGCATATCTTGCAGAATCAATTGCTTCAATAATATCTCTCCAATCAGGTTTCTTTTTTGGATTAAACTTTCTAACACAATGCCTGTTCTGAATTGCCTTGTCTAATTCCATAAAATAGTCTAAGTGGAATAGATTTATAAATTATATTTTTTTAAATATTATATGGCAGCAACACCACCAGACCCAAGAAAAAGAAAACTTGACTATAATGTAGCTCAACAGGTTTATGATGAATTTGCAAAAGCTTGTAGCAGAAAAGGATTTGCACCGCAAGTTATTCTTGAAAAATTAATGGCTAAGTTCAATCAGACAGGACAGATTTAGAGCCCAACCCACTCACCCGAGAAGGAAATTATTATCACCTCTTTTTTGAATAATAACAAACTTGTAAAAATTATTTTTAATCTTAGAATTAATATTCATTCTTAATATTCATTCTTCAACGTCCCGGGCAGGATTCGAACCTACGACCCCATGATTAACAGTCATGTGCTCTAACCAACTGAGCTACCGGGACATAATCAACCGAAATTTTTTTGATATTTAAAGTTATTCTTTAGATTTCTTGTACTTCCTCTTCTTTTCTTTTAACCCCAAATCAAAAACAGGCTTAATATGATGCTTTTCTAAAAATGAATAAACATTTGATTGTTTTGAACCTTGAATTATTGAGATTACTGCCTTTTGGGCATTTTCTATTAATTCTGGAGAACCTATAATACCAACATCATTATCATTTATTTCAAAATTGCATTCTGTTAAATCAGATAGTGTCTTTAATGTTTTTCCACCCCTTCCTATTATTCTTGCTCTTATTGTTTCAAAATCTTTTCTTGGAGTATAATCTTTTATATTTATAATCTCGAAGAGAAAATCTTCCTGTTTAATTAACAATGCAACTGAAATAGGAAATCCAAAACTGATTGCATCGATTACTTTTTCTGCAAGATATTCATTCTCTGGAGTTCCATCTAAAGTTATGTCTTTTCCTCTTATTGACATTTTTACTTCAATTGTATCTTCAATATCTTTCTTGTTCCTTAAGATTTTAGAAGCTTTTTCAGAGAATATAGTCCTCATATTTTAACTAAATAATTAAGGGTTTTAAGTTTTTGTGTATCTTCCAAAAATAACAATCTTTTTATAGGAGTATTTTATCAATAGGGCATGGAAAAAATATATGAACTTGAATTCAAGACACAAATTGGTCCAAATAGCCATATTCATAAGATTTATCTACAAGGAAAGAAAGTTTTGGGATATACTACTTTTTCTCCTTTCATTATTGAAAATGTAACTATAAAAGAAATTGATGAGAGAAATGTCCCTAAAAATATAGCAGACAAAATTAAAAATTAAAATTCGCTTGTTTCTGTTTTAAGATATCCTTTCTTTTTCAGCCATTCAATCTGATTTGGCTTGTATTTGAGTATTACATCTCCTTTATTCTTATCCAATTCCCAAGGTTCAACAATTACAACATCTCCTGGGCGAAGCCAAAGTTTTCTTTTTAATCTTCCAGGAACACGGCAATTTCTATTTTTTCCATCAAGACAATTTACCATCATTTTATTTCCTCCAAGACGCTGTTCAATAACTCCTATTACTTCTTCCCCTTTGGGTAATGGAGCACGGCTAACAAACTGTTGTTCGCCTTCAGCATTTTCAACTTCTCCTTGTTCTTCTGTGTCTTCAAATTCTTCTGGCATAATTATTGGACAGAAATATTGTTTATAAAATTATGGAATATAAATCTTTAAATAACTCCATTTTATCTAAAAATCATGGCACCATTGATAGATGTTAGCAATGAGGTTTTAAACAGACTTAATCAGTTAGGAATTCATTATAAATTAAAAAATTCTGAATCAAAAAAAAGAGACAATTCTAACTTTATTTATGTCCCCTCAATAAATCTTTATGTTGCAAAAGAAAGAACTTTATTGGGAAAAGACTTTTACGAATCACAAAATATTCTTCATGAAAACAATGAAAAAATGCTGACTCCTTTTGAATTTATAGAATTTTTGAAATATACAAAAGAAAATCATCAAGATATTTATAATGAAACAACAAAAGTTCAATGCCCTTGGAAAGCAGAATGGCTTGGTGCTGATTTTAAAACAGAAGGAGATTGTATGTACGTTATCTATTCTCTTTTTGATTCAAAAGGAAAAATTGTTCAAAAGAAAGAGATTCTTGATAGGAATACTTTAATGAGAGATAAAACTCCTGGAATTTCTCTTGATAATTATCTGCAGAATCCTACTAAGCAAGGCTTTCCCAGCAAAAAAGTCAAGTCAGTAAATTTATATTCCTGGTATCCAAGAAGCAATAATAATTTAGTCGAGAGATTCAATGCTTTTGAGATTGGTGGGGCTTGCTTGTTTGGTTACAGGCTTCCATCTTTCAGAAATTCTAATCTTGGAGTACGAGCAGCTAAGCTGCTAGATTAATTTTTATTATTCAGAAAAATTAGTTGAACAATCTTAATTATTTCTTCTTTAAAACATAGAAAAAATGTTTTTTATGAAACGGAAATAAATCTGTTTGAGCTACAATTTCAAAATATTCTTTTAATTCTTTTTCGGCATCTTTGGCTGTTTCCTTAAAATCTTTCTGCGAGATGCTTTGTGTCTTAAGAGAAAGAAAAATCCTGCATTTTTTGTCTACTAATTTGGAAGCATTAGTTAATATTCTAATCTGATCTGTTGAAGGAATGTCCTGAAATAAAATATCTGCTTTTTCTTTGAACATTGCTTTTTGTATAAAATCTGTATCTCTTGCATCACTGAAAATTGGAGCAATGTTCTCTTTTTTTTCTGCAAGCTTGACAAGTCTTATCGCCATCTGCGGAGAATTTTCAACTGCGAAAACAATTCCTTTTGTTAATTTTGATATTTGTCCCACTGTTGTTCCAGAAGAAGCTCCCAAGTAGAGAACATTTTCACTTCCAGTTAAATTCGCATTCAGCCCTTTCTCTAGTGCTGCTTTCCATTTGCTTGTATTCGGATTCCATTCTTCTTTGTTTTTCATTTGGTTTCTCATTAAAATTTTCTACTCGCGACTTCGCTTGTTTAACACTGACATTTCTTCCGCGAAGTCGCTCGCCCTCAGCCGCTGTCGTAAGGTTTCTCATCATCGGGCAAAATTTTGAAAATAATCCTGTTTAATGGATATTGCGATTTTGTTTGCTAATTGTCTTGCTGTTTTCCCTTTATCTTTTTGTGATTTTAGTTTATTTGAATAATAAATTAATCCATACTTTGGACATGGTTTTTTCTTTGCAATATGCCTGAACATTGCTTTTTCAGCACCAATCAGTTGAATTGTACTTGAAGGCATTTTGTACAAATTATCAATCCCTCCAACAGAACTTATTAATTTACCAATAATATAAGGTTCTATATTCTGATAAGAATTAGGCAGATATTTTTTAACTAATTTTTCTAATATTTTTTCAAAATCTGTTAGTTTATTTTTATCTTTTAATACACATCTTTCATCTAAACTTTTTATAAACTGATATAAATAACTTTTTTCAGATTCATCTAAATTCAATCCTTCTTTTGAATCTAATTTTGATTTCTTTAATTCCTGAAAAATTTCCTTTGTGTCTTCCTTATTTGAATAAGGATATAATAAATTATAAATTTCTTTTATCCTTCCATAAAAATTTGGATTCCTATTTCGCTTGGAATCTTCTAAAATTCTTGTAAAAAAAATTATTAAATTATCCTTTAAAATGTTTTTCTGAATATTTTTCTTTGATTGTTCAATATTCCACTGAATAATCTGATTAGATTCCATTACTAAATAATAAGAATTACTTTTTTATTTCTTTCTACCCTTTCTTTTATTCTTTTCCTTCATCTTTTCTAATTTTGCTCTTTGAGACAAAATTATTGAAAAACAGCCCAAAGCAGAGCCAGAGGCATAAATTACAATTAAAAACCAATTTGTAGTTACTACTACTCTTTCAATTATGAAGAAATTAAGCAAAGTTATGACAATTGTTAGCAAGGAAGCAGGCAGGGCCTGGAGCCTTCCAACGAATAGGTAATATAAAGTGACTAATATATCTCCGACTATCCCTAGTACCAACATTGTTATTACTTCTGTTATTGTTACCATATTTTACTCCTAAACCTCCGGGAGGGTTGTCTTCTTCTTTCATTTTCTGTTTATTTAAAATTGATTTAACTATTGTCTTCATCAAAATTATCACCTAATCTGTATTCCAGACATAATTCTAGAGAAAATTGGTTATATAAATGTTACTTCTGTGAGAAAAAGACAATGAGCAGACTATATCAAAACCAATGCAAAAGGAATCCCCTGAATCATTTTTATCCCTTCTTCTTTAATAATCCCTTCTTTTAGGGCTAAATTTACAGAATTTTTCCCCACTATATTGAATGTTGCATCTTCCTGCACCATTTTTCTTATTATTTCAGCAGCTTTTTCCTCATTTGTTTCTTCTCCACGAAAAAAGCTATCTTTAACTTCCAGCTGAAATTTCCCTTCTTCAAAATTTTTCCCAATCAAGTCAGAATCACAAATTGCTACAACATCCCTATAGGACTTTATAACTTTAACAAATAACATAATAAAAATAAAAAATAAGAATTAATAAACTTACTTCTTACCCATCATTCTACAGACAGTAGTTCCGCATTTTGAGCACTTTCCCTTCATCATATTAGTACCCCTTGCAGTTTTGGTTTCTTTTCCATCTTTCATTTCAACTGTCTCTTTACACTTAACACAATAAGCTTGAACCATTTTTTTCCTCCTTATTTAGGATTTATTAAAAGACAAATTCTATGAATCTGTTAAGTTTAAGAAATAAATCTGGCTTTTAAATGTTTGGAGAAGAGATTTTATTTATATTTTGGGGAGTATTTATTCTCACTACATAATTTTTATAAATAATCAATTTGGATTGGTGTTATGACAAGAATCAGTTTTTTTAGCAGTATTTTATGTGCATTTAATGGATTAATTAAGGGGGTGCTAAAAGAAAGAAATATTAAAATACAATTTCTGATAACTTCTGTTTTGTTTCTAATTGCTATCCTTTCAGATATATCAAATATTCATTTAGCAATAGTTCTGTTTATTTGTTTTACAGGAATTACCTTGGAATTAATAAATACAGGTGTTGAAAGGTTTATTGATTTAATACATCCAGAATATAATAAAGAAGTTGGAAAATTTAAAGATGAAATGGCGGCTATTGTAGTATTGGTTTTTGGAATGGCTGTTATAATAAGTTTAATTATTTTATATCCTTCAATAATAAATATCCTAAGTTTAGTTTACAGAGATAGCAAATTTATTTTAATGGTAGTAATAAACATAATTTTAATCTTAACCATTATTTCTGCAATTTATATAAAAAACAAAAATTAAAAAGACATTTAACTTTAAATGTTGATGAAGAAAAAGAGGAAGATTTTGGTTTTTAATGTAGGCAGTTCAAGCGTGAAATACAATTTATTTGAAGATGCTGAGTTGATAGATTCTGGGAATTATGCGGGATTAAAAAAAAGAGGAGATTATATTCAATCTGTAAGGGAAATTTTTGAAAAAATAAATGGGGATAATATTGATTTTATTGTTCATAGGGTAGTTCATGGGGGAGATTTAAAAAAACCGACTAAGATAAATCAGGATATAAAAGAAATCATAAAAAAATTTTCTGAATTTGCCCCTCTGCACAATCCAAAAGAGCTTATGGTTATTGAATTGTGTGAAAAATATAAAAAACCGCAATATGCAGTTTTTGATACATTATTTTTTTTAGAATTGCCAGAAGTTGCGAGAACATATGCAATTCCAACAAGCATTACAAGAAAATATAGAATAAGACGTTATGGATTTCATGGACTTTCTCATGAATATGTTTCAAGAGGATTAAAAGGAAAAACAATAACCTGTCATCTCGGTTCAGGTTCAAGTATATCTGCAATTCTTAATGGTAAACCTATTGATACGAGCATGGGATTTACTCCTTTGGAAGGTTTGGTTATGGGAACTCGTTCAGGAACAATTGATCCTGGTTTGATTTTATTTTTGGAAAAAGAAGGATATAATATAAAAGAATTATTAACAGAAAAATCAGGATTAATTGGAATATGCAACAATGAAAATTTTAAAGAGATTCGTTCAAAGATGAAAGAGAATAAAAAATACAAATTTGCTTATGATATTCTTCTATACTCAATTGTGAAGATGATTGGTGCTTATGTTGCAGTTTTAAACGGATTAGACAACCTTGTTTTTACAGCGCAGATTGGTGAACATGCACAAATATTAAGAGAAGACATTTGCAAACAGCTTTCTTATCTTGGAATAAAGATAGATAAAAAGAAAAATGATAATAATTCAGAAATAATATCCTTAAAAGATTCAAAGGTGAAAGTCTATGTCAAAAGAACAAATGAAGAAAAAATTGCAGTTGAAGAGGTTTTAAAACTTTTAAAATGAAGATCAGGCGTGACCCAAATTCAAGGGGAAGATTAAGCGAAGGAAACCGCGTAGGTGTCCTCGCACCAGTAGAAATTTCAGCTAGGCATGTACATTTATCAGAAAAAGATTTTGAAAAATTATTTGGAAAAAATAAAAAAATTGTTCCAATTAAATCTCTTTCACAAGTGGGAGAATTCGCATCAGAAGAAAAAATTAGTTTAATAGGAAATAAAAAAGAAATAAAAGATGTTCGAATCCTTGGCCCATTTAGAAAAAATTCTCAAGCAGAAATTTCTCTGACAGATGCTTATCATTTAAAATTAAATCCTCCTCCAAGAATTAAAGTTTCGGGAGATTTAGCAAATACTACAAGAATATTAATTAAAGGTCCAAAGGCTTCAATAACAATTCCCTGTATTATTGCCCAAAGACATCTGCATTGTTCTAATCAGGAAGCAAAAAGATTAAAAATAAAAAATAATCAAAGGATTTCTGTAAGAACAAAAGGATTAAGAGATGTAACATTTCACAATGTAGTTGTAAGGACTGGAGAAAATTTCAGATTATCACTTCATCTAGATACAGATGAGGGAAATGCAGCTGGAATTCATGGAAAGAGTTATGGAGAAATAATAAAAAAATGAAAAAAGAAAAAGAATTAACAAGAAGGGAGAAACTAAAATTAAAGGCAAAAGCTTCAGCATTAAAATTTAAAAGAGAATTAAAAAAATCTACAGTAACCGCAATTATTGCTGCCTTTGGTTTTTTAATTGCATTAACTTGGAGAGATGTAATAATTGAATGGGTAACAAAAATTTCAGAAGCAAGTCCATTAAAAAATAACCTCATAATTGCAATAATTGTGACTATTCTTTCTGTAATGGGAATTGTTGTAATCTCTAGATTTGATAATGAAGAAAAAAATAATTGAAAAAGTAATGAATATTCTCTCTGAAGTTTATAATTCAAATGAAAAAACTACTTTGAATAGGATGAGAAAAAAGCCAGATGCTTTTAAGATTCTTATTTCATGTCTTCTTTCCTTAAGAGTTCAGGATAAAGGAACAGAGATAGCTTCCAATAATTTATTTGCAGTTGCCCAAACTCCACAGGAAATTTTAAACCTGCCGACAAAAAGATTAGAAAAACTGATTTATTCTTCCGGACACTATAAAAGAAAATCTATGATACTAAAAAATGTTTCAAAAGAAATAATAACAAGATTTAATGGACATGTTCCCTGCACAAAAGAAGAATTAATGAGCATAAAATATATTGGACCTAAGACTGCAAATATTGTCTTGGCTTTTGCATTTGGGCAAAAAGTTCTTCCGATAGATACTCACTGTCACAGGATTCCAAACAGGCTTGGCTGGGTTAAAACAAAAAAGCCAGAAGAAACTGAAATTGAGTTGGGGAAAGTTCTTCCAAAAAAATATTGGACAGAATTTAATGCAATTTTCGTGCAGTTCGGAAAAACAATTTGTGTTCCAATTTCTCCTAAATGTTCAAGCTGCCCTGTAAGCGAATACTGCTCAAGAATTGAAGTTACTAAATTTAGATAAGATTTATAAAATATTATTTCCCGCTTGTTTTATGTTGGGAATAATGATTATAGATATGCAAAAGAAATTTTTTGAATGTATAGATTTAGAAGAAAAACTATACTTATTAAGGAATCAAAAAAGACTGATAAATTTTGCAGACGAGAGAAATATCCCAATTCTTAGTTTGGAATACAAACGATGCGGACAAATGATAGAATCATTAAAGAAAAGATTGGAGAATATTGAAAATTATCAAATTCCAAAATATAATGACAACGGATTTATAATTGCATTTAAAAAAAATAAGAAGATTTATTACAATATAGAATCTGCATCTATAAAATCAGTTTATGGCGGAGAATACACTGAAAATGATAAATTAAATAGTATATTAAAAAATAAAGGAATTAATCATTTAATTATTACTGGAATTTTCAAAGATGAATGTGTTTATCATACTGTAAAAGGGGCAGTAAAAAGAGGGTATAAAATATTTACATCAGAAGACTTAATGGATTGCAAGGGGTGGTTGTATGATTGGTATAAAGCTAATTCAAACCATTATAAAACGCTGGATAAGTTGTTTGAAGGAATCAATAATCAAAATCTTTAAAAAGCAATTTTCTCTTCACTTTCTATGAAACGATCAAGCCGTAGATGGAAAAAGAAAAGACAGATGAGATGGAAGTGGCAAAGAAAGCGACTTAAGAAAGAGAAGCATAAAAGAAAAGTAAGAAGAGAAAGAGCTAAGTAATTCTTAATATAAAATATATAAACTATTATTTATTATTATAAATATTAAATATGTTAGAGAATTTACCCTATTTTAACATAGGTTTTCGTTCTGAAAATGCAATTAAAGCACTGGAAAAGCTAAGAGATAAATAATATTTTGAAGAACCATTATTAAAAGATGCTTATTTAATAATTCAAAATTGTGAAAAAACATTATGTAATAAATGCGATTTTAAAGATTATAAAGAAGAATACAGCAAAATATTACTGGGGGATTTAGATAAGTTAAGGAAAGAATATCACGGAAAAGACATTTTTATAAGAAGAGTAGAAGAAATTACCCGTACAAAATCTGTTTTAGAAAGAATAATTAATAAAGAAAAAGTTTCCAGAGAAGAAATAGATGAAGGGATAAAAACATTCAAAGAATTAAGTAAAAAATGTCTTGATTGTTCCCGAAAATATAAACCTAAATAATACCACAATAATCTTTATAAGTTCTGAGGAAAATATTTTAGTATGAAGTTTAAAGGAGGATTAAAATGAGTGGGATTTGGACAGAAAAATACAGGCCTTCTAAATTTTCTGACCTTGTCGGGCAGGATAATTCTGTAAAAAGAGTTGAAGCACTTACAGGCTCTCTTAACATTCCGCATATGATGTTTGCTGGCCCAGCAGGAACAGGAAAATCTACTCTTGCACTTATAATAGTAAAAGAATTATACAAAGAAAATTGGAAAGAAAATTATCTGGAATTAAATGCTTCTGATGAAAGAGGAATAAATGTTATAAGAGAAAAAGTAAAGAATTTCGCAAGAACAAAATCTTTAGGAAATATTCCTTTCAAAATAATTTTCTTAGATGAAGCAGATGCTCTAACTCCAGAAGCCCAGCAGGCATTGAGGAGAACAATGGAAAATTATTCAACAACCTGCAGGTTCCTTTTATCTTGCAACTATTCCAGCAAAATTATAGATCCAATTCAATCAAGATGTGCAATGTTTAGATTTAAACTTCTTGAAAAAAAAGATATTGAAAAAGTAATTTTAAAAATTGCAGAAATGGAAAAATTAACAATCAAACCAGATGCAATTGAAATGTTGTATGAAGGTTGTGAAGGAGACTGCAGAAGGTGTATTAATATTCTTCAATCAACAGCATCTATTTCTCCATCAATAAATGCAGAACTTATCGCAACAATAATTTCTAATACAAAGCCAAGAGATATAAAAGTTGTTTTAGATTATGCTTTATCTGGAGATTTCCAAAAAGCAAAAGAAAAACTTTTGGATATAATGCTTAAGGAAAGCATTTCAGGACAAGATGTAATCAAAGCAATTCAAAAAGAAATATGGAATCTTCAAATAGAACCTACGATAAAAGTAAAACTCACAGAGAAAACAGGAGAAACAGAATTTAGAATTGTTGAAGGTTCAGACCCTTTTATTCAATTGCAGGCTCTTCTTGCATCATTTGTTCTTGCAGGATTAGGGAAGGAGTAAAATGCCCTGGGTTGAAAAATATCGTCCGAAAAAGTTTGAAGAAATAAAGGGGCAAGATGAAGCTATTTTTAAAATAAAGGAATTTTTAAAAAATTTTGGAAAAAAGAAGATAGCAATAATACTATATGGTCCTCCTGGAACAGGAAAAACTACATTAGTTCATGCAGCAGCAAAAGAAATTGATTCTGAAATATTTGAATTAAATGCTTCGGATTTGAGAAACAGGGAAAAACTAAAAGAAATTCTCAAACCAGCAGTGGAACAAAAATCATTAAGCAAAGAAGATAAAATAATTCTTGTAGATGAAGTTGACGGAATTTCTGAATCTGATTGGGGGGGATTAACCCAACTCATGGAAATAATTGATTCGAGTTCTTATCCAATTATGATAACTGCGAATGATATTTGGGACAAAAAATTCAGCCCGTTAAGAAAAAAATGTGATTTGCTTCCGTTAAACGAAATAAGTTATGATATAATAAAATCAGTTATTTTAGATATCTCAAAAAAAGAAGGATTGTCCATAACAGATGATTTAATCACTGAACTTTCAATAAAAGCAAAAGGAGATTTAAGGGCAGCAATTAATGATTTGCAGACATTATCTAAATTAAAAGACTATTTCCCAATAATTTTAGATGAGAGAAATAAAGAAACAGATATTTTTAATTCGTTAAGAAAAATATTCAAGGAAAAACCTTCAAATGATATGTTGGGGATATTTGATTCAGTAAATATGTCAATAGATGATATAATCCTCTGGGTTGAAGAAAATATTCCTTCTGAATATAGTGGAGAAGAGCTTGCACGAGCTTATGATTTGCTAAGCAAGACAGATTTATTCAAAGGAAGAATTTACAAACAGCAATATTGGAGATTTTTAGTTTATGAAAATATTTTTTTAAGTTATGGAATTGCTTCCTCCAAAAAAAAGCCAAAGACAGGATTTACAAGCTACAAACGTCCAAGCAGAATTCTTCAAATATGGCTTAACAATCAAAAGACTTTCAAGAAAAAATCTATTTGTGAAAAATATTCAAAATATGTTCATATTAGCCAGAGACGTGCAATGGCTGATTTTCCAGTAATCAAGCAAATCTTAAAATCAAATTTTGGAATTCAAAAAGAACTTAAACTGGAAGATGAAGAAATGGAATACTTGAAATTATAAAACCTTAAAATCAACTCTGATTCTCATTTTATAAGGAGCAATTTCCCCTGCATTCTTTAAGTTAATAATTTTTATTTTCTTTTTTGATTTCTTAGCTTCTTCTTTAATTTTAGATATAATTAAATCGGTTTCATCTTCCTTGCAAAAATCATAGTAATAAACTCTTGTTCCTTTCTTGCTTAATTGAAATGCCTGCTGTAAAAAACTATCTTTTAATTGCGGGCGGGGCATTACAATAACATCAAATTTTTGTTTTATCTTTTTAGCGACTCTCTTTACATCCCCTGGAAGCAATTCAACTCTGCCCTTAAGTTTATTCATAGATATATTTAATTCAGCATATTTATTCGCTTCGCGATTTATTTCATTTGAATAAACTATCTTTGCTTTGGAATTTTTAGCCAATACAATCGGAAAAGGAGCAACTCCTGCAAACATGACTAACACTAAATCTCCCTTCTTTATCTTGGAAGAGATTTCTCTTCTTTCATTGCTTAATCTTGGAGAAAAATAAGTCTCATCAGTATTAAATCTAAAAATACAATTGTTTTCTCTGTATAAGACTTCTTTTGTGTTTTCTCCCGCAATAAATTGGGTAGATAGTTTCCTCAATCTTCCTTTTATTTTTTCTTTTTTTTCTAAAATAGTTTTAATTGCTGGTTGCTCTCTTAATAATTTTTCTGCAAATTTCTTTTTATCTTTTAATTTAAGACCTTCTGGGAATTTTACAATTGCAATACTTCCTAACAGGTCAAAAGATTTAATACCTTGAATCATAATTAAAGATAATTAAACAGAATTATTAAATCTTATTTATTCCATAAAATTTATAAAAACATTATTCATATCATTAATATGAAAAAAAGGATGTTCTCATTTTTATTTCTAATCGCAATGATTGGATTTGCAAATGCACAGGGAATAAGCGACATATTAAGCAGTTTTGATGAATCTACTCTTATTCTTTATGCAGTGTTTGCTATTACATTCACAATTTTATTTTTTGCTCTTCAAAAGACAGTTTTCAAGGGCAATAACACTCCAGCAGTAATAATTGCTGGTGCACTTGCTTTAATTGCAACTTATTCAATAAATAAAACTGGATTTGATGTTGGAGGGTTTGCAATTGATTTAGGAATCCCCGAAGATTTTTTATTGATGTTGATTCCGATAATACTTCTTGGAGGAATAATATTTGCAATAATTAAATTTAAGAAAGAAGCTCTTTGGATTGTGGGAAGTTTATTATTAGCAGTAGGTTTTTTTACATATGGAGGATCAGTTTTTATAATTACAGGACTAATATTAATTGGGATTAGAATTGTAATAATGATAAAATGGGGGAAGAAAAATCCTCCTATCAGAGCAGCAGGTTGGCACTCGTAAGATTAGAACCATTTATCTAATCCACTTTGTTTGTTTCTTTCATTAATTTCTCGAAGTCTTTCCAATTGTTTTTGAACTCTATCATCTGAAAAATCATGTTCCTCAACAAGAATTTTTCTTATTTTCTTTTCATCAATCTTTCCAAATCTAAAAAGAGAATTAGAAACATTTGGCTTGTGAAATAGTTCAAAAATTTCTTTCCAGTTAAATTTGTCTTCATCAGGCATGTTTAATAATTGTTCTGCTAGACTATTAAAAATTAATATAGGCTGTTTATATTTCTTAACTATCTGCAATGCCTTTTTTTGCCCAATCCCAGGAATTCCTTTTGGATTGTAATCTGTTCCTACAAGTATCCCCAAACAAATAAGCTGGTCTAAATTAATTTCTAAACCATTTAAAACAGATTCTAGTTCAATGATTTCTGGTTTAACTTCAATCCACCCATTGATTGTTTTTCTTTTTTTAGCTAATGTTAAATTTCTAATCAGTTTTGGAGCTCCAAAAAGAATACTATCGTAATCCTGACTTGCACTTGCGTAAATCCCGCTTCTCTTTGCAAGATGAGCTGCCTGTGCTTCTCCTTCTCCAGGAGCCTGAACAATAGCAATTCCCATCGCCTCAAGGAGTTCTTTGCTCTCTTTAATTATTTCATCATTAATTCGAACTAACTGACTGCTGTATCTTTTCATATTCTCAATATCTTCTTCACTTCTAGCTTCTTCATATCTTTCTCTTGCAGTGTCTCTATTTTCTTGTCTTTCTCTAGCAGTTTTGTATTTTAATTCAGGCGGTTTTCCATCAAAAACATAGATAAGTTTTATTCCATGTTCAAGAAGAGTAATATTTCTATAAAAAATTCCTGAAAGATGGCTTGTAATTCTTTTTTTCTTATCCATCAAAGGAGTTCCATCCATTTGTCTTATAGAAGATAAAAATTGATATAAGGTATTAAATGCATCAATGCATATTGTCTTTCCTCTTAAATCAGATAACTCAATCTCTTTTCTTGGTATAATTTCTCGTATATTTAATCCCATGATTTAGACAAAATATCCAAATATAAATAGTTTATTATGATTTATTTTTAGAAAGATTTTTTCTCATTCTTCTTGTTTCTTCAAAAAAACGCAATCTATCTAAGTCATAATTATATTTTTTGAGCATAGCTTCTGCTAATGCAATCCCCATACTCCCCCTGTATTTTGCAATATCTTCATCAGAGTTGTATTCTGTGAATTTGGTTGGGTTATATTTACTCATAGAAAAATTATCAAAAAAGGCTATTTAAGAGTTGCTAATTGATGCGTTTAATTTAAATATTAAAAACATCCTCCTAAGGTATGAAACTAGAATTTATCCCGATAGATTATGACTATTTTGACTTTGAAGGCAGGAACTATGCAAAGATAATTGGAAGAGATTCTAAGGGAAAAAGAGTATGCATAATTGATTCCTGTGATGTATATTTTTGGGCTATTTTGAAGGAAAAAACAAGCGAAAAAGAAATAAAAAAACTGCAGGAAAAAATAGAAAAAATACACTTAGATGTAAAAGGTAGAAAAACAAAAGTTGAGAAGACAGAAGTTTATGAAAAGAATTTTCTAGGAAAAAAAGTAAAGGCAATAAAAATTTTTGCAACAAATTACAAAGATTTGCATGATGTTGCAGACCAATTAGGAATGCCTGAAATAGAAAAAAGAAGAGGTTATGATTTAGGTTTTATAAGCCACTATATAATTGAAAAAAAATTAAATCCTCTTTGCTGGTATGAAATCTCCGGAGATATTTTAACAACAAAATTTGGGATAAATAATTTAGATGTTGATTTATGCATAAAAGTAGATTCAATAACACCTATTAAAAAAGAAAATTTCGTGCCTAAAGTTCTTGCATTTGATATAGAATGTGACGAGTTTAGAATAGGTGAAGGAGAAATTTTAATGGTTTCATTTGTTTCTGATAATTTTAAGAAAGTTATCACCTGGAAAAAGCATAAAGAACTTCCAAATGTCGAATATGTAAAAGATGAAAAAGAATTAATTGAAAAATTTGTAGAAATAATAAAAAAGATTTCTCCGGATTTTCTCACAGGTTATTTTTCAGATGGATTTGATCTTCCATATCTAAAAGCAAGAGCAGTGAAACATGGCGTTAAATTAGATATTGGACTAGATGGAAGCCAGTTAAAATTTTCAAGGGGAGTAATGACTACTGCAAAAGTAGATGGGATTGTTCATATAGACTTATTACGTTTTATTCAGACTGCTTATTCCCAATATCTTGCATCTGAAACTCTTTCACTAAATGAAATTGCACATGAATTTCTTGGAGAAGGAAAAAAAGAACATGAACACAAACACTCTTCAAAAATAAGCGGTGATGAATGGGAAAAATATTTTGAATACAATCTGCAAGATTCTTTGCTGACATATAAAATATTTGAAAAGATTTGGCCAGATTTAATGGAGTTTACTAAGATTATGCATGAACCTGTTTTTGATATTTCAAGAAACGGGATGTCTAGAAATGTTGAAGATTATATTCTCCATAACTTAAATAAATTTGATGAAATTCCAGAGAAGCGTCCTTCTTATGATGAAATCGGAGAAAGAAAAAGGAGAGAAAAATATGAAGGAGCTTTTGTATTCGAACCAAAAGCAGGATTGTATGAAAATCTTTCTATCTTTGATTTTACCAGCAGTTATGGAAGTGTAATTGTAACTTATAATTTATCAAAATCAACATTTCTTGAAAAACCAGAAAGAGAATCTAATAACATAGAAATTTCTGGAGAAAGGGTTTATTTCTCAAAGAAACCTGGTTTTTTTCCAGAGATGTTAAAGGAGATTATAGAAAAAAGGAGACAATACAAAAAAGAATTAAAATCGAATGCAAATAAAGAAGAACTAGGAATTAAAAAAGCAAGGAGCAATGCATTCAAGCTTTTAGCAAATGCAAGTTATGGTTATCTTGGATTTTTTGGAGCAAGATATTATTGCGAAGAGGCTGCAGCAGCAACAGCAGCATTTGCAAGACAGGCAATAAAAGATGCTATCGAAAAAACAAACAAGGCAGGATTTTCTGTTATTTATGCTGACACAGATGGTTTTGCATTTACATTAAATAAAAATTCAAAAGAAAAAACTCTTCAATTTCTTAAGAAATTAAATTCAGAACTTCCGGGAATAATGGAACTTGAATTGGAAGAATTTTACAAAAGAGGACTTTGGGTTACAACAAGAACAGGCGAGGTTGGAGCAAAGAAAAAATATGCTCTGATAAATGAAGATAACAAATTAAAAATTAGGGGATTTGAAACAGTAAGAAGAGACTGGTGTCCATTAGCAAGAGAGATGCAGAATAATGTTTTGTTGATGATATTAAAAGAAGGAAATGAAGTAAAATCCTTAGAGTATATTAAAAAAATTGTTAAAGAAGTTAAGGAAAGAAAAATTGATTTAAAAAAAATGATAGTAAGAACGAAGCTAAAAAAACCATTAGACGAATATAAATCAATTACTCCTCATGTAGTTGCTGCTAGGAAGATGATTGAGAAAGGAAAACCAATAGATGCAGATAGTTTAATAGAATATTATATTTCTGAAACTGCAGAAAAGAAAAAATTAATTAGAGATAAGGTAAAATTAATTGATGAACCTGGAGAATATAATATTGAGTATTATCTAAAAAATCAAATTCTTCCAGCCGTTGAAAATATAATGCAAGTATTTAATGTAGATATAAATTCAATTGTTGAAAGTAAAAAACAAAAAACATTGGGAGATTTTTAAATAAGTTTATTTTTTTTAAATACAAAAAAGATAATTCCCCAGATAAGTAAGGTTACTCCTGTAAGAAAAAAGAATATCCCTTTTATATCTTGAAAAGGAAGGATTATATTCATACCATAAATACTAGAAATAACTGCGGGGATAGTAAGAAAAATAGTAAAAATTGTTAGAATGGTTATTATTCTGTTTAAATTATTTGTTAAGGTAGTAGAATAATAATTTCTCATATTAGAAATAGTTTTTAGTGCAACCTTACAGGTATTAAAAGTCTGGTTCAAATCAACAACTAAATCTTCGATAGATTCTTTTTCATTTTCACTAAATTTTAGACTCTTTATTTTTAAAATTTGATTATATATATCAATAAGAGGCGAAAAACTAAAAAGATAATCATTAAACATATCTTCCTGAAGAACTAAATCAAGAATATCACTTTCTTTTAGTTTTTTAATATTTTTTTTGTCTCTTTTAACCTCTTTTAGAATTCTCCTTACATTAAGATTAAAACTTCTAAAAACATAAAAAAGAATTTGTAATAAGCAGTTTAATTTTCTCTTTGTAATAAATTGTTTTGAATTAAAAAGCTCATTAAAGAGTTCTAAATTTTCATAACTAATTGTGATAAGGTTATTTTTAGTAATAATCAATAAAAAAGAAGAAGTAGATTCATTTTCGATTTTAGAAGTGGGGACTCTAAGAAAAATGTAGATATTTTTCTCCTCTTCTTCTATTCTAGGTATTTCATATAAGTCAAGTCCATCCATTAAAAGAGTTCTATCAAGATTAAACTTATCAATAAGAAAATCTATTTCCTCACTTTCTGGATTGATTACTTTCACCCAAGAATCACTGGAAAATCTATTCAGTTTTACCAATTTTTCTTTTCCCCCGCCAGAATAATATTCTATCATTTGAAATAAAAAGTATTCTTGTTTAAAAATGTTTTTTAAAAAACTTAATTTTATATATCTAGTCACGATGTAAATATATGAGAAAAAATTATGAACCAAAACCGCTTTTTCTTGAAAGAATGAAAGAACTTCTTGGAAAAGATTTGCAAGATTACTTAGATAGTTTAAAACAAGAACCTGTCCGTTCTATAAGATGCAACACATTAAAGATAGGTCCAAGAGAATTAAAAGAAAGGTTGGAAAATAAAGGCTGGAAAATAAAAATTCCATTTAAGGATTTCCCAGAAATTATTATTGTTGAAAATGAGTTACAGCCTGGAGAGCTGGGGAGAGCTTTGGAACATTTGCTGGGATATTATTACATTCAGGAAATTGCAAGCATGCTTCCTGTTCTTGTTTTAAACCCAAAAGAAGATGAAAGAATTTTAGATTTGTGTGCTAGTCCTGGAAGCAAGACAACGCAAATTGCAGCAAGGATGAATAATTCAGGATTATTAATTGCAAATGAAGTTAAGATTGGGAGGATAAAAATTCTCGCGTCTAATATGGAAAGATGCGGGGTAATGAATGCAATTACAACAAGAAGAGATGGGATTGCTTTGTGTAAAAGGTTTAAGCAAGAAAATATCTTTTTTGATAAGATTCTATTAGATGCTCCTTGTTCAGGAGAAGGGACAATACAGAGCACTTCTAAAACATTAGAGATGTGGAACATAAAAACAATCGAAAATCTCTCAAAGTTGCAAAAAGCATTGATTGCATCAGCAATAGAAATTCTTAAGCTAAATGGGGAACTTGTTTATAGTACATGCACTCATGCTCCAGAAGAAAATGAAGAAGTGATTGATTTTGCATTAAAAAATTTTAAAATAAAAGTAGAAAAGATAAATCTCCCGCTGAATACTAAACCAGGAATAACAAAATTTATGGAAAAAGAATATTTGGAAGATGTTAAGCTTTCTTGCAGAGTTTATCCCCACATTGCAAAGACAGAAGGATTTTATATTGCGAAAATAAAAAAGATAAAAGAAAAATGAACAAACAAAAAATAAAAAAATGGATCTATAGAATCTTGAAAATAGTTTGGGCTTTAATTGGAATTCTACTTGCAATAATAACAATCTTTATGTTGGTTAGAATGACTTCTTTCCAAGATTCTGGATTTTCTGGAGTTGTAGGAGCAATTGCACTTGCTGTATTAACCGCAGCAATGATTTATATTTTCATAGGATATATTATCATAACAATCCTATTCTTGTTTATTAAATGGCTGATAAAAAGGATAAGGAGGAAAAAGTGATTCCATTCAAAATTCTTAATCAGCAGGAAAAAGAGAAATTTATAAGAAAATTAGATGAACAATTTGGAATAAAAGAAATTCCCTGGAAAATTGCAAGATTAGGAAAAGAAAGAATCATTATTTTTTCAGGAAATATTTCAGACAAGGAATTGCAGATTATTGATATGTTTGGGAGAATAGAAGGAATTGGATTATATTTTGCAAAAATAGATGAACATACAGGAGATATTAGATTAAGTATTGAAGGAAGTCAATTACTGCAAAATCAAATTAAAAAAAATATCTTTGAATTAGATGAAAAGCAAGCAGAACAATGGATGATGGGGCAGGAATTAAATATTACCACCGGAAAAAAAGGATTCTTTATTATGAAGTTCAAAAATGACTTTTTAGGGACAGGAAAAATATCTGAAAGCAAGATTTCTAATTTTGTCCCCAAACCCAGAAGACTTAAATATAAGGAAGAAAAGATAGAATTACCAATGGAATATAATCCTGGGCTTCACAAGTATGAACCAAGATTACCATTAAAAAAATTAAAATGACACCAAAACAAAAAGAAAAAATACTCAAGGCAGGAGAGATTGCAAAGAAAGTAAAAGAATATGCAAATACAATTGCAAAAAAAGGAACTCCTCTTCTTGAAATTGCAGAAAAAATTGAATCAAAAATAATTGAACTCGGAGGAAAACCTGCATTTCCGACAAATCTTTCAATAAATGAAATCGCTGCTCATTATACTCCTTCTTACAATGATGAAACACAAGCTCATGGATTGTTAAAAATTGATTTGGGAGTTCATGTTGATGGGTGGATTGCAGACACTGCTTTTTCAGTTGATTTAGAAAATAGTGTAGAAAATAAAAAATTAATAGAAGCAAGCAAAAATGGATTAAAAAGTGGAATAAAAAAAATTGAAGAAAAAGCTTCTCTTGGTGAGATTGGAAAAGCAATCCAGGAAGCAATCGAATCAGAAGGATTTTCTCCAATAATTAATCTCACAGGACATGAGATGAATGAATATGAACTTCATGCAGGACTTGCAATTCTAAATATTAAAACTAACAAAACAGAAAAATTACCAAAAGGATTGTATGCAATAGAACCCTTTGCAACATCGGGAAGCGGAAAAGTTTACGAAGGAAAACCTTCGGGAATTTATATTCTAATTAATGATGAAAAAAATATTAGAAGCCCAGAAGCAAGAAATGTTTTAAATTTTATTTTTGAGGAATATAGAACTCTTCCTTTCTGTTCGAGATGGATTGTAAAAAAATTTGGAGTTAAATCATTATTTGCATTAAAACAATTGGAAGAAAATGAAATCATCCATCACTATCCACAATTAATTGAAAGTTCAAAAGCAAAAGTTAGTCAGGCAGAAAATACAATTTTAATTGATGATGAAGTTATTGTGACTAGTGAATAATTACTTATTTTTAAAATAATTATTGTGTTCTTTTAATTGTTTAGCCAAATCTTCATCACACAAACCTTGAGTAATGTTACCCTCATATTTTTTATTAGATTATTATATCTTTCAGGATTATCTTTTTCTCCGAACATATTCCCATATTCATCTTTTATCTTTTTGCATACTGCACACATCCATAAAAGTTTTTCTGTCATTTTATCCTAAATAAGAATTGTCTACTGGAAGAGCTGCCTTTGCAGACTTCAAATAAGTTTCTTCTATTTTCTTATATAAATCAATAGTGGACTTATTCACGCTTGGTTTTATCTTTTTGAGCGCTTCTGTAAAATGTGTTTTAGTAACTTGTTTAGCATTCATATCTTCTCTTAATGCAAAATATGCAGCTTCTCTTGCAACAGCTTCCAAATCAGCCCCTGTATATCCGTCTGTTTGTTTAGCAATTTCTTTTAAATTTATTTCTTTATCAAGAGGCATTTTCTTTGTGTGAATATTTAGAATTTGTAATCTCCCAGATTCATCTGGAGCATTCACAAGTAATATTTTATCAAATCTGCCTGGTCTTAGCAAAGCAGTATCTAACATATCAGGACGATTAGTAGCACCAATTACAATAACACTTTTCAAGTCTTCCAAACCATCCATTTCTGCAAGCAATTGATTCAAAACTCTTTCAGTAACTTTTGTTCCTGTTTCTTGTCCTCTCCTTCCTGCAAGTGAATCAATTTCATCAAAGAAAATAACACAAGGTGCAACTTGTCTTGCTCTCTCAAATATTTTTCTCATTCCTTCTTCTGATTTACCAACCCACATGCTTAACAATGAAGGTCCTTTAACTTGTATAAAATTTGCTTCTGTTTCTTTTGCAACAGCTTTTGCTAAAAGTGTTTTTCCTGTTCCAGGAGGTCCGTAAAGCAAAACTCCTTTTGATGCTTTTATTCCAAGTCTTTCAAAACTTTCTGGGTGTTCCATAGGCCATTCAACAGCTTCTCTTAATTCTTGCTTAACACCATCAACTCCCCCAACAGAATTCCAATCAACATTTGGAGTTTCAACAAGAACTTCTCTCATAGCACTTGGACGAACAGTCTTTAAAGCATCAATAAAATCATCTTGTTTAACAATTAATTTTTCTAAAATTTCTTGAGGAATTTTTTCATCAGCATCTAGTTTCATTTGAGGAAGTAATTTTCTTAATACGATAATTGCAGCTTCTTTTGTCAAAGATTCCAAATCAGCACCGACAAATCCGTGAGTGATTGCAGAAACTTCTTCAAGATTTACTTTTTTGTCTAACGGCATATTTCTTGTATGAATTTTCAAAACCTGAAGTCTTCCTTCTTTTCCAGGAACAGAAATTTCTAATTCTCTGTCAAATCTCCCAGGACGTCTTAATGCTGCATCAATTGCATTTGGTCTGTTTGTAGCTCCAATAACAACAACTTTTCCTCTGCTTTTCAATCCGTCCATCATTGTCAGCAATTGTGAAACAACTCTTCTCTCAACTTCTCCCTGAACTTCTTCTCTCTTAGGAGCGATTGCATCAATCTCATCAATAAAAATAATTGCTGGTGCTGTTTTTTCTGCTTCTTCAAAAATATCTCTAATTTTCTTTTCAGATTCTCCGTAAAATTTAGACATTATTTCTGGTCCATTAAGTAGAATAAAATTTGCATCAGATTCATTTGCAACTGCTTTTGCTAAAAGAGTTTTTCCTGTTCCAGGAGGTCCATGCAATAAAATTCCTTTTGGCGGTTCTATTCCTAATCTCTCAAATATTTCTGGATGTTTTAAAGGGATTTCTACAAGCTCTCTTATTTTTTTTATTTCTTCTCCTAACCCACCAATATCTTCGTAAGTTATTTCCGGTATCTTTTCGTCGCTGATATCAACAGCCTTGGGACTTAATGTAACTTCTGTATTTTCTGTTATTATAACTGGCTGATTTGGATTAGTTGAAACAATTACAAATTTAATTTGTGTAACTCCTCCCCCAATTCCTCCAAAACCCATTCCTCCAAGAATATCTCCAAGATTTCCAAATATGTCATCCATATCTCCTAATTCTTCTGACATCAAATCTCTTCTTCTTTGAACTCCTCCAAGAACAACAATATCTCCCTTGAAAATTGCTCTTCCTAAAAGCCCTTGTCTTAAACTATCTGGATTTGCTTGAACCATGATATTTTTTTGTGCAGGAGCAATTACAACTTTCTTAGCTTCTTTAATATCTGCTTTGTCGATACTTACAACATCTCCTATTCCTGTTCTCGCATTTTTTCTTAGAATTCCATCTATCCTTATGATTCCTTCTCCAACATCTGCAGGATAAGCTCTATCAACAATCGCAACCGTTTCTCTGTTCCCTTTTATAACAATAACATCTCCTCTTCTAATGCCAAGTTCTCTCATTATTTCAGAATCAATTCTCGCGATACCTTTGTATGCATCATCTTGCATTGCTTCTACTACTTTAAGTTGAATTGGTTTTTTTGCCATTATATTTCCTTTTCTTTTTGCTCGTTAAAATTTAAACTTAATTTCCCCATATCTTCAAAACATAATCTTACCATATCATTCATAATTTTTTCCTGTTCTCTCATGAATGAGACTATTTCTTTAGGAATTGAAACAGCATAACTATTTCCAACAAGTCTCATCTTAACGTGAAATTCCTTGTTTTTTAAGTTTATGAATTTATGATATTCTTCTTCATCAGCAGGATGGATTATTTTTTCATTGCATTTTGGACAGATAATCGCCCTAAACAAAAATCCATTTTTAGCTATTTTAGCTTTCTGCATTTTTGTGTTGCATTTACTGCATAAAATTGTGTTGTCGAATATGTCTGTCATTTTTTGTAATCATAAAACCGCATCAACATCATGAATGAAGACGCGGCTGGTTGAAAGGGGGTATAGTTGTGTATTGTGTACACATCTTGTATACACAGAGAAGATATACTATTTAAATATTTCTATAAATAATTATATATTAAAATTTTATTGCTTAAGATTCACATTCTTAACTTCTTCTGCAATCTCTTTTTTTTCTTCTTCAGAAAGTCTCTCGTCGAGCTTAGGATAAAAACTCTCAACTTCTCTTGCTTCATGAGCAGAAAGCAATTCTTGAAGAATTTTCACATTGGGTTTTTTTCTCTGAATAACATCTTCGTAAATATTAGAAACAATTGCCCTTAAATCCTCATGGTCCTTTAATAAATTTTTAAGTTCCTTGAGTTCTTTCTTATTATTTTTATCAGCGACAGAAAATACTTTTTTTTCCTCTACAGCCATATGTTTTTCAAGATTCCATTTGAATATATCAAAGGACTCTTTTGCATCTATGCTATTTTTTTCAGAAATAGTTTCAAAATCAGAAAGTGAACGATTTACAATTGCATGATGTTTGAGCATGATAGCAGTTATTGGTCCAATCATAATATATAATAAATTTCGTAATTTTTAATTCTTTCCAAATATATTTTAGAATACAAGAAAAGTTATAAGTAAAATTTTAGTGAGATAATTATGTCAAAAGAAATTTCAAATTTTCTCACATTAAAAGATGTTATTAATTCGCTAGTAGAGTATGATATAAAACATTGTCCATTTCCTCAGAATGATAATTCTAAAGGTATAGATCAAGGTGGGATGATAGATGATGAGAAAAAGATTATTTATATAGAAGATGAACAAACATATAAATCCAAGAGGACAGTGTTGATCCATGAATTATTGCATGCTAAATATTTTAGATTAGGTAAAGAGGATAATGAAGAACAAATAGAAAAAGAAACAGATATAATTTATAAGAAGCTGTACGGATAATTAATCCCACATTTTAAAAATACCTTTCCCCAAGTATTTTAATGAAATTAAAGAGGGTGATTGAAGTTTTAAAAAAAGGATTTAAGAAATTTTGGTTCTTGTTATGGCATGATAATTCTATGAAGGGGTGGATTTTTTCTTTAGTTTTTTTATTTATATTTATCAAATTTATTTTCTTCCCAGGATTAAGTTTTATAACAGGAACATCATTGCCATTAGCAATTGTCGAATCCTGTAGTATGTATCACCAAGGAAACATTTTTTCTGATTTTAATAGTTGGTTTGACAGACATGAATCAAAATATAGTTCACGAGAAATAACTAAAGAAGAATTTGAAAAATTTTCTTTGAAAAAAGGATTTAGCAAGGGGGATATTTTATTTATAATTGGAGCCAATCCAGAAAAATTAGAAGTGGGGGATATAATTTTATTTAATTCTGGGACAAAAGGAACTCCTGTAATTCATAGGATAATAAATATACAAGAAAAAGATGGAAAAAGAATATTTGCAACAATGGGAGATAATAATAATCAAATTCTTACCCCAAATAATAACCTTGGGGAAGTTGATGAGAGAGAAATCACAGAAGAGCAATTAGTAGGAAAAGCAGTTTTCAAAATTGCTCCTTTTTTGGGATGGGTAAAACTTATATTCTTTGAAGCTTCAAGACAAGAGTCAGAAAGAGGATTTTGCAGTGAGAATTAAATTCAACTTCAGATTAGCTTATAAGAAAAGTTTTTAAACGAAATAACTTAAGCTTAGAAATAAAGAGGAGACTAAGGATATAAAAAATGGATTTTTGCCCAAAATGCGGTTCAGTTCTTGTTCAGAAAAAAACAAGAGAAGGTTGTCCTAGATGCAGCTATTCATCAAAAGGAAAAATGAAAATAGTTTCTTCTGAAAAAATTGAAGACAAAAAAGAAGCAGTTGAAGTGGTTAAAAAAGATATAGAAGCATTTCCAATTATACTCGGCAAATGCAAGAAATGTGGAAATGACAAAGCATATTTCTGGACTGTTCAAACTCGTTCTGGAGATGAAGCAGAAACAAAGTTTTTCAGGTGCACAAAGTGCGAGTTTACTTGGCGAGAATATCGCTGATTAGCGGAAGCCTGTTAATATCTATAGTGATGTTTGAGTAGAGAATATAGATAATATTGCATAACTTTTTATATTGAGATATTTCTTATAAAGCATGACTAGGTCTAAAAAAGCCAAGTTAGAGAATAGTCTGACTAGAATAACTTCTTTTGAATTTAATAAAGATAGATATGGGAATTATATTTTATACTGCAATTATTATTGTCACAGAGGCGTTGTTGGGAGCATAAAAGCAGAAGAATGTATCAATAAAGGATGTAAACATTATATTATTTTTAGAGAAGAAAATGATTAAAAAAGAATGGCCCCGATGGGATTTGAACCCACGACACCCAGATTAAGAGTCTGGTGCTCTAACCAGGCTGAGCTACGAGGCCATATTTTAATACTATCATAGAGAAACTTTAAAAATATGTTGATAATCCAATTTTAATGACAAATAAGAATTATGCTGAATTAACATTATATTTTGGGCTTGTTCCCCAAGATGGAATAGGAGAAAGAACTTTTGAAAGTTCAGATATTAATTCAAAATCTCTTTTTATAAAAGAAGCCTATCAATCAGCTATGAAAAATGTTTTAAGATATTTAGATTCAAAATTATTAACAATTGGTTGGGATCCATTTGTTAAAAATGAGAAAGAAGCCAGTTATTTTATTGATTTTGCAGAAAAGAATATTCCTAATTCCAAGGGTTTAATCAAATTAGAGGATGCCCAACATGGGAAAATAAGATTTCATAGGCAGATAATTTTTAATGGTTGGGGGAGAGATAACGAATCAGATTTAATTGATGAATTAAAAAAATCAGGATATGAACCAGAGAATAAAGAAATGAAACAATTAGTTGATATAGAAAAACATTTTATGACAAAAAGAGAATTTGAAAAAAAGAAATTAAAATTAATCAATAAACCTTGGGAAAGGCACATCAAGTTTTATTAATAGTTCTAAACAATTTTAAAGTATAAATAATTAAAACTAATATGAACAAATATTGGTTTGCACCAAAACGATTTGGTTATGGTTATGTTCCAATTTCAATTGAAGGATGGATTGCAACAATTATTTTGATTTTTATAGGATTACTCATTGGATATATAAATAATATTTTTAATCCAACTAACATCAATTTTTATGATAGTTTATTTTTTGTTGGAGAAATAATTCTGCTTGGTTTTATTTTTTTAAAATTATTTGAAAAGAGATGTAAAGGAAAATTAAAATGGAATTGGAAATAATTCTCCAATAAATTTATATATTCAAAAATATATATTCTACTATGACACAAGTCATGAAAAGAGGCGGAAGATTACAAGCTTTCAGCCCTTCTAAACTAAAAAAGGCTATTGCAGCAGCAATAAGAGATGCAAAAGTACCAAGAACAGCAAGAACAAAAATTCTTAGGGAAGTTGCAAACTCTGTAACTAAAGCTGTTAAGAAAAGAAAGACAATAAAAGCTACTGCAATTTCTAAGTTGGTTGCAACCAAGCTAAGAGCGAAATCAAAAGAGGCTGCAGCTAAGTGGGTTAAGTACGAAAAAAGAAGACACAAAAGAACCCATGCAAAAAGAAGGACTGCAAAGAAGAAGACGGCAAAAAGAAAACATGCCAAGAAAAGAACAGTTCACCACAAAAGAAAAAGAAGATAATCTGTCTCTATAAAATAGTTTTGCATGAATTTTTTAGTTAGCAAAAGCTTTCGTAAAAAATAATTTATATTATTATTTGTAAATTTATTTTTAATAAAATTATCTATGTTTAAAAAATTCTATTTGTCTGAATCTTTTCATAACTTTTTCGTAGCTTGTTTTTGGAACAAGAACTTTAGTCTTTGCTTCATTAAGCAGTCTAAAATCATATTTGCTGACAGGAAGTTTTAATTTATCCTTACCAGGATATTTTTTCCATCTAGTTTCTCTCTTCAATTTGTATTGGAGAACCATATTAAAAAATAAAATAAAGAAATATTTAAATTTTTCCAGAATAGATAATAAATTCTATTCCTTTAATTCTCTTTCAATTGATGGGGCGTTGTAGTAGAATTACTTAATAAGCCGCTGGATATTCTCTATCGCATCAGCAACTTCTTTTCCTTTCTTAGTTAGTTGTATCACTTTTATCCGCCCTCTTTTTTCGAAAGCAACTAACTTAAGCTCTTCCAATGTCTGCAGTATTTTTACTGCATGGCTGTATGTACAATCGACTTCCTTAGCCAATATACTACCATACCTCATTCGTGTATTCTTCTTCAAAGAAACCAGCATCAATGCAGGCTTCCTTCGGAAAAATATATCGAAGTTGTCTTTCATTGTATATATTCAGATAGTAGTTTGCTTTTAAATCTTTTGGAGTATAGGTATATGTAATATAGACTTTAATCAAACTTCAAAAGTTTAAATGAAAAAATTAAAAATTATTTTTTCCAAAACGAACTAAGATAAGAACTTTCTTTCATCTTTACTTCCATAGTAAGTCCAGTAAGCCATTTAGTAGCTCTTACATCAGAAGTAGTCAATACTTCATCTGTTTTTATCAAATAGCCTTTTATTTTAAAACAATGTTCTGTGACAGATTCACAGATTTTCTGTTTTGCAAGAGTACAGATATGATTTTCTTTATAGACAATTTCATGAGGATAAGGCAAAATTTTTTGTGTTTTTTCAAAAACTGACTGATTTATAGAATTTTTAAAATCAAGACATTTTTTCTCCATTGCACACCCAGTACATCCAACTTCATCAGGTCTGTAATAATGTGCATTATAATCTCTTTCTAATTTATGTTGAAATGAAATTAAACAGGATGTTTTTTTAAAAACAGGAATATTATATTCCTCAGATAAATCTTTAATTCTTTTTTCTGCTTCTTTTCCAATTATTTTTTTATGTGTATGAAAGACTGTTCCAGGATAAGGTTCTACTTGTAAATTTTTTTCTTCTAAATTTTTAAGAATTTCCGGTTTTCCCTGCAGTCCAGAATATCCAATAGGAACATTATATTTTTTAGCAATTCCAAAAACATATCTCATAGTCTCGTTTGAATCATTAACATTATAGATTATTGGACGAAATTCAACAGAAGTTTTTATTCCTGCATCTGTTAAAGATTCAAGATTGTACTCAAAATATTTTCTGCATCCGCCATCTAAGGGATGATCTATTCCAAATGTGCTTGCACATATGTGTGTGTCTAATTTAAATTTTTTAATCTCTTTTAAATTTCTAACTTTTGATTTAGTTATTATTACAACAGGCCCCTTATGACTTGTATAATTTAATTTTTCTAAAAGTTTTAATGTATTATCAATTTGTAACATGGGGTCTCCATAAAAAAGATTTATTGCTACAGGGAATCTTGAGAACTCAGGATTTATTTCAGAAGGAGCAGTATCTATATCTAACCCTTTTGCCTGTCCATCAAGAAGTCTGCAATATTCGCACCCAAGACATGATGTTAAATCTTTTCCCATGCAGAAAAAACTCTTGTTTAGATAAGGATTAGGCATTTTATAATGAGAAATTTTCATTTAGGACTAGAACCAATACAACTTAAAAAGATTTATATTCATTTTAGAATTAGATAGAATATGTCAAAGAAAACAAAAATTCTCGCTGTAGGAGACATTCATGGAGATGCAGGATTGGTAAAAAGGCTTGCTGAAAGAGCAGTTAAAGAAAATGTTGATTTAGTTATTCTTGCAGGAGATTTAACTTTTGCAGACCAATCTACAAAAAATCTTGTTGGCCCATTTATAAAAGCAAAAAAACAAGTATTATTAATCCATGGAAATCACGAAGGTATAGCAACAACAGATTTTCTTTCAGAAATGTACCCAGATACAAAAAATATTCATGGATATAGTTTGGTAGTAAACGATGTTGGAATCTTTGGGGCAGGAGGAGCAGATTTTGGAGTTGATCCCATGACAGAAAAAACATTCAAGAAAGTGATAGGAAAAGCACACAGCAAAATAAAAGATATCGATAAAAAAATTCTTGTAACACATATGCATCCACAAGGAAGCAAATCAGAATTTTCTGGATTTAAAGGAAGCAAAAGCATAAGAGAAGCAATAGATAAATACCAGCCAGACTTTGCAATATTCAGTCATATTCATGAAGCAGCAGGATTAGAGGAGAATATGGGAAAAACAAAAGTGATTAATGTTTCAAGAAAAGAAAAAATCTTTGAGATTTGATTCTCCATAACTTCGAGATAAATCTCGCTGTAAGAAAAGATTTTTGAAATTTAGAAAAATTTATAATAAATGAATACATTAGAAATAAATGAAAGAAAGAGATGTTCCAAGGGAAGTTGGAAGATTAAAAAATCCTTATCAAATGAAAAGATTCTATAACAAACAAATTAAAGAATATACAAGCAAGCCATATGATTTGGATAAAGAACATGCAGAAGGAAAAGCAAAAGAAGATATTTTATTTACTGCACTAAATTATGATCAAGAAACATTTAATCGATGGGCTAAAATAATCAAAGAATCTAAAAAAAATTAATAAGAATTATCTCTTTAACTTTATAATAATTTATATCCTCTCTAATATAAATTCAACTCTTTCTTCAACAGACATTACTGGAACACTAATTGGATTATATCCTAATCTTTGATAAAGTTCACAAATTGAATCTCTAATCTTTTTTGATTCTTCTTCATTTTCATTTTCTGAACGAAATCCTCCAGAATCAAAGGGTACTGGCTCAAAAACAAAAATTGCATCATAATGTTTATTCTTTACAACAGGAAGATATTTTTGTATTGATTCTTCTCCAGCATATAAAAGTGAATATCCAAGCCCGTCAATTAATCCCCTATCCATAAATATAATTCCATAATTCTCTTTTTCTGCTCTATCTTCTTTTGCAGATTGTTCATTAAAAATTAATTCTTGCCTTATATCAGATTCTTCTTTTGTTACAGAAATATTTTTTCTAGCTGCAACAATCTCTTTAGCAGTTTCTCTTAAAACAGGGTAGCCTCTTTTGGATAATTCTTCAATAACAGTTGTTTTTCCAGAACAAGGTCCTCCTGTTATCACAATTTTTTTCATATAATATAAAAATAAAAGGGATATTTATAAAAATTTGTGATTAAAAACTTATAAATACCAGCTTTTATAGTCATAATCATGCGTAAGAAGCCTGAGAAGTCAAAAGAGCAAAGGATAGCTGAAGGATATTTTCCTGTTGATTCAACAGATGTAAAATATGCTGTAGAAAAAATATACAAACCAAAAGAAATTGAAGTTATTGCTTTAACAAAAGGCAAAAAGACTAATGGAATAAGGAAAACAGGAAAGGGGATAAAAAAGACTTCAAGGAAAACTGGAAAGATTTCCAAAAGAAGTTTTACAAAATTAGAATATGAAGCACCAAAGATTACCCTCAAAAAAGAAGGTTATGAACTTATTATTACAGAAAAACCGCAGGCAGCAATGAAAATTGCAGATGCTCTTGGGAAGGCAGGAAAAGAAAGTCTTCATGGAGTTCCATATTATGAACTAAACAGAAATGGAAAAAGAATTGTTGTTGCATGCGCTGTCGGACATTTATTTACACTAACACAAATGCAAAAAGGTTCTGGATTTCCTGTTTTTGATATAAAATGGGTTCCAAATTATTTAGTAAGAAAATCTGATTTTACAAAAAAATATTATGATACCCTGTTGAGTTTAGTAAGAAATGCTGGAAGTGTTACAGTAGCAACAGATTATGATATCGAAGGAGAAGTTATTGGATTAAATGTTGTAAGATTTATTTGCAATCAAAAAGATGCAAACAGGATGAAATTCTCTACTCTTACAAAAAATGAATTAAATATTGCTTATGATACTAAATCTCCCACAATTAATTGGGGACAAGCAATTGCAGGAGAAACAAGACATTATCTAGATTGGTTTTACGGAATAAATTTATCAAGAGCATTAATGGCTGCAATAAAAGAAACAGGAAGATTCAAAATAATGTCAATCGGGCGTGTTCAGGGTCCTGCATTAAATTTAATTGTGCAGAGAGAAAGAAAAATTCAGGAATTTAAATCAGAAAAATACTGGCAGGTTTTTATTACAATTGATGATGATAAAAATAAAGTTGAATTGAAACATAACAAAGATATTTTTGATAAAAAAAATCTTGAGAAATTTGAAAATATTATAGGAAAAACTGCAATAGCAAATACAGTAAAAAAAGAAGAATCTCTTCCACCAAATCCTCCTTTTAATTTAACTTCTCTGCAAATGGAAGCATATCGTCTTTTTGGGATAACTCCTTCACGAGCGTTGCAGATAGCACAATCATTATATCTTGCAGGATTAATTTCCTACCCAAGAACTTCTTCGCAGAAACTTCCAGATTCAATTAATTACAAGGAGATTCTTGAAAAACTCGCAAAACAATACAAAGCTGAAGAATTAATAACAAGAGACAAACCAATAGAAGGAACAAAATCAGATCCTGCTCACCCATCAATCTATCCAACAGGAGAAAGAGGAACATTAAGTGATGATGAAGAAAAAATTTACAATTTAATTGTTAGAAGATTTTTATCTTTATTCTGTGAAAATGCAATAATTGATAACAAAACTATAACTGCAAAAGTTGATGATTTAATTTTTAATACAAAAGGTTCAGAAGTTAGAAAAAAAGCATGGCTGGAGATTTATCCTTATAAAATTAAAGAAACAGAACTTCCAGATATGAATGGGAAAGTAAAAATAATTGATTCAAGAACAGAAGAAAAAGAAACCCAGCCACCAAAACGTTATTCTCCCGCTTCAATAGTTTCTGAATTGGAAAAAAGAAATCTTGGAACAAAAGCTACAAGAGCTGCAATTTTAGAAACACTTTATGATAGAGGTTATGTAAAAGAAAAAAGTATAGAAGCAACTCCATTAGGGATTTCATTAATAGAAACTCTTGAAAAGTATTCTCCAGTAATAATTGATGAAGAACTCACAAGAAAATTTGAAAAAGAAATGGATTCAATTGTGGAATCAAAAAAAGATTTTGATAAGAAAGAAACAAAGATAATTGAAGAAGCAAAAGAAAAAATAATAAATATAGCAAAAGATTTTGAAAAAAATAAAGGACAAATTGGAAAAGAGCTTGTAACAGCAGAAGCAGAATTGTGGGCAAGGGAAAAAGAAGCTAACAAGCTTAATGTTTGTCCATTATGCAAGAAAGGACTTCTTTCAATAATGTATTCAAGAAAGACAAGGAGAAGTTTTGTCGCCTGTGATCAATATCCCGAATGTAAAAAAACATATTCTCTTCCTCCAAACGGAGTTATAAAAAAGACAGAAAAAATCTGCGAGTCTTGTGGATTTCCGATGTTGATGCGATTGTCAAAAGGTAAACGTCCTTGGATATTTTGTTTTAATTCTGAATGTGAATCAAATAAAAAAAGATTGGAAGAATATCGTGAAAAAAAAGAAAAGGAAAATGCTGAAGCAACTAATTCGGAATAACTTTTAAAAACTCTTCTCACCTATATTTTTTATGCACAAACTTAAACTGCATAAGTCAGTTCAGATAACAATAATTATCTCTGTTATTGTTCTTATTTTATCTTCTATGATTATAGGTTTCTTTACTGCAAAGTCAATGACAAACACTATTACAGTCAGCGGGCAGGCAGTTGAAAAAGTTACACCAGATTTAATATCTGTGTTCTTTAATGTGGATACAAAAGGAACAACTTCTAAAGAAGCCGAAGATGCAAACTCTTTGATAGTAAGCAAATTAAAAGATTATATTATTGCTTTGGGATTTGAAGAAGAGGACTTGAAAACAGAAAATTATAATATTTATCCTGATTATGATTATACAACAGGAAAAACAAGCGGGTATAGAGCAACACATTCATTAAAAATAACTTTTTCAGTTGAAGACAAAGCAAAAGTAACAAGTGTTATTGATGCAGGAACAAATGCAGGAGCAGGAATAAGTTATATTAATTTTGAGCTTTCCCCAGAATTACAGCAACAATACAAGACAATTGCTATAAAATCCGCTTCAAATGACGCAAAAACAAAAGCAGAGGCAGTTGCAGAAGGATTCAGTAAAAGACTAGGGAAATTAGTATCTGTATCATTAAATGAATTTAATTACATGCCTTGGCCTATTTATGCATCAGCAGGAACTGCAGAAGATTCAGCAAGAGCAAAAGAAGCAGTAACTTCAATCACTCCTTCTGAACAGGAAGTAAGCGCTTATGTAACTGCAATTTACAAATTGTGGTAAATTGTAATCTTAAGAATATTTCACTGCACAACATCTATGACATATAGGAAATAATTTGTGTTTGATTAATTTTCTTCTAAAAAATCGATATCTTTTCCCGTTCCATATGGATTTAAAATATTGTTTGTCAATGTTTCCTACTTTATATTGAATACACATACTCCTAATTATCATGTCTCCATTTGGTTGTAAGACCGCCATATTCCACGGAGTAGGACATTTATTTTTTTTAATAGAAGGAAGTATATCTGAATTATAATAATCAAGCATATCTTGTCTTGTTGAAATTTTTGGATGGAAATTAATCCTGTTTTCATATTTTTTATTTATATCTTCAATCTGTTTCCATAATAAATTAATATCAATTTTTTTGGGGTTCATACATTTAATATTTCTTGAACTTGAATTGCCCAAAAAGGAAAAATGTTTATTGAATTCTTTGCTTGCAGATTCTGTAACAAAATATAAATGCCCAAAATTTATTTTATCAACACCTAGATTATTAAAAGCATAATCTGTAAATTTAGATAATTCTTTATAATTAAAATTTGAAATTGTATATCTTGCCCTTATCATTGGAACTTTTTTTCCTGATTCATTTCTTAATTTTCTTACTAATTTAATTCCTCTTATCACTTCTTCAAATTTTTTTACCCCTCTTATTTTATCGTGAGTTTTCTTCAATCCATCTAAAGAAACACTAAGAACATCAACACCTAAAGAAACAATCTCTTTTGCATATCTTTCTAAGAGTATACCATTAGTAGTAAGAGTAAGATTTAATTTATTTTTTTTAATGAGTTTGATAATCTCAATTATTTGAGGATGTAATAATGGTTCTGTAGCACAAATATTAACAGAAGGATTAAACCATTTGATCTCTTGTATTAATTTGTTAAGAGTTTTCAAAGATAAATTATTTTTTCCATCTTGTATTATATTTTTATAATGAGGGGAAGAATTTTCCTTTATTCCAACATCACACATTATACATTTTGAATTACAAACGTTATTTATAATTAGATTAATTTTTTTAGGAGGTAAAGCAAAGGATTTATCAAAAGAATTTAACAAGCGGATAAAATTATTCTTTTTTTTCATTTTAAATCCAGCCTCTCCTAAAAATCCCTTCGTTTTTAATTTCAAATCCCAATTCTTTTTGCGGAAGACTTCTATGTTTTTTCAAAACTGCTTTTCTTTTTCCTTTATCATTCTTAAACTCAATAATACATTTGCACCAGTATTGAAATAAATCTCCCCCGACAATATTTGTTTCTCTTTCCAGCCCTTTTTTCCAATCTTCTTCTGATTGATATCCCTGATAAACCTGATTGGTAATTATTACTGGAATATCTTTAGTCCTTGAAATCTCTGCAAGAACTTTCATTTGCTTTGCAACTTCTCTATTAACTTCTCTTATGTCTTCACTGCATTCTTTTCTCGCATCTCCAAGTTCTAATCTATAAAGCATCGCCATGCTGTCAACAACAATTAAACTTATTTGTTCTTTCTTAAGTTGATTATTTAGATTTGTAAAAATTTTTTTTTGTTCTTCAAAATCTTTTGGTTCCATTAGAAAAACATTTTTTAAGATTTCTTCATAATTCTCCCCCACAATTTGCTTAACTCTATCAGAAGAAAACCCTCCTTCGGTATCTATAAAAATAATTTTATTTCCTTTTTTTGCCTGACTGCACGCGGCTAAAATAGCTGCATTTGTTTTTCCGCTGCCCGGAGAGCCGGCAATCATGGTAATTATTCCTTTTTCATATCCACCATAAAGCCATTTGTTCAAATCGTAACTACCTGTTGATATCCTTTCAATTTTTTCAGTAGGCATTGAATAAAAGAAAATAATTAGTTAATAAGGATTATTATGCCCCAAATTTGCTAATCCGTTCCATGTTTGTAAATGGAAAAGGACGTTTGTTTGAAACAAAAGTCAAATATCTCATAAACTTGTATGCTTCAGTATTCCAATATTCACAAAACATAGCTAATTCAGAATTTCTCTTTCCGCTAAATATAGTTATTAACCAGTTTATAATTGCAAGAACAGCTACAAGATATCTCCAAATTCCAAGGATTATTCCACTTATAATCGCAACAATAATCCTGAACCAAGCCTCTCTTTTCTCATTAGTTTTACCCATATAATCAAATATTTTAGAAATTTATAAACTTATCATCAGGCGTGACCACAAATTTGAAGGGAAAATTAAGCGAAGAAAACCGATTAGGTTGTCTCGCTACTTCATCTTCTTGAAATCAACTTCAACCTTTTCCAAATCTTTTGTTATTGCCGAGACAGCATCATCAATTGCTTTTTTTGCTGTCTTGCCTTTTGTCTTTACTAAAATAATTGGTTTTTTTGTAGGATGTTCTCTTTTCCATGCTGCAAAATTTACTGCAGAATCTTTATTAAGATAAACTCTTAAAATTTCAGCAATTGTAAGGCTTTCCAGCTCAAGTTCAATTTCATCCTTCTCATTCTTTAGAATAGTCATTTCCATAATAACAAGTCATAAAATTAGTTTATAAATTTAATGGAATTTCTCATGCCTATCAATAATATCAGTCAGCCTCCTGTAAAAACCAAAGGTTTCCAAGCAGAAAGCAGGAGACATTTGAAAGGCTTGGAATGATTTTAGAATTGATGAATACAATTTCTGTTTTTCATAAATTTCACAACACTTAATTTTTTGTTTAAAATGAAGAGGCTTAAGAGATATATTTGGGTAGCATTTATGAAATAGTTCTTGAACCTCAAAAATTATTTCTTTCTGGCTTTTTGAAGATGAAACATTTTTCATTACAAGAGTTTCTATTGTATGATAAAACCCTCTTATATCTTTTTTAAAAATATTTTTTTTATTCATCTAATAATATCAAGAAACAATTTTATAAAAGTTTTCTTAAATGTTTAATCTTCTTCTTCATAAAATTCTTCTGGTTCATCCAAGAATAATTCATCATCTTGGCTGTATTCATCTTCCCAGCTATCAATAGGCTGTTTTGTTTGTTCTTGTTTTTTCTTTATATCCTTTAAATCAGAAATCTTCAATTGTTTTGTTGAGTCTTTATCAAAACTTAATCTTTTTGGTTCATCTTCTTTTTTTTCTGTTAAAGAATTATCTAAGCTGAATCTCTTTGGAATATTTGTTGCAGAAGGAAATCCTGAAGTTCCGGGTTTCCTTAAGCTTATTCCTAAATAGCTTTCAATCTTGTTGATTATTTTATAATCATTTTCAGGCAAGAAACCTTGTTCAATCATTCTCATATTAGCATCGCTTTCTCCAATCGCTTTTGCAAGCTGTTCTCTTGTGATTCTTCTCGTTCTCTTTATTCTTTGAATTGTCCAGTGAAAATTATCAATCAAATCAGGATGTGGCTGGATTTTTTTAGACTTAAAATCCCTATCAACTAATTCTCTTAATGTGACTTCTTTCCCAATTACCTTTCCCCTGCTGTTAACATTAAGAAGTCTATCTTTCATTAATCTTGGTCTTTGAGCCTCTAAAATTTGTTCTTCTGTTGGTTTCTTTATTATAGGAATTCTTTCAATAGAAGCACAATCATCACAAACATCTACAATTCCTTTGTTAGATATAGCCTTATTCAACCTGACTTTTTCCCCTGAGACTCCGCACCTGAAGCATTCATTCATTATGAAAAGGGGATGTGTCTCTTTTTTAATATTTCTGTGCTAAAAAATAATAACTAAACAAGATACTTTTCTATATCTTCTTTATTTTCCACTTCGGTAATTAAATAAGTTTCATCAATTAAAATAGCAGGAAGTTCATTAACATTATACTTTTCTACGAGCAAATCTATTGAAGAAATATCATTATCTGCTGCAATGGGTATTAGCATAAGATTGCTTCCAAATTTAGTCTTAAGCTCTCCGAGAAGATTTGAAAAGAATTTTTGTTTGGATTCTTGCTCGATTGAGGGATTATTATATTTATAGAGATAAACCAAATTGTGATAATCTGGATTGCATTTTTGCTGTATTTTTATACTATTAATCCAAAATAAAGCTCTCAATAAATCAAATCGTTTATGCTGAAATATAATATTTTCATTAATTCTATTTGCTTCTTCATATTTTTGTATTATTTGTGCTTCTTTAAAAATATCATCACCGAATTTAATATTTTCCTGCACTAAAGAATCGCAATTTAAATTTAATATCTCCATTGAATCTTTTTGTATAATTTGGTCCAGCAATCCCATTTCGGCGCTTAAATAGAAAGAATTAATTTTATCGATTCTTGAAGATTCAAGCATATAACCCATAAAAATTCCTAAATTAAAAATAACAAGAGTCAATATCAATGCATATAGGAAAGTATACTTTTGATTCATTATGAAAAAATCCTGTTTTTTATTTGTGCTGTCATTTGACTTTGTCGAATGAACGGCTGACTTTCTGTCTGCAGTGAAAATTTCCTATTTTCTGTCATTCTATCTCCAACGATTATCTCTTTTAAAATAATTATATAGTGAAACGATAGCAATAAAAGGATATATTGAAAGATAAAAAATAGAGTAAAATAAAATAAGAAATATATTCTGTTTTTTTAAGACAGTTTTTTTCATGATAGATAGTATCATAAGACTAAATATAAAACCAAGAACAAAAAGAATTGCTCCTAAATAATTTAAAAAACTGGGGGTAATATAAAAACTATCCATAGTTAGAAGAGGAACTTCTGCAGGTATAGAATAAACCATAAGAAGATAATTAGATATTGCCCGTGTAATAGTAAGATACATGAAAATCCCCAATCCAAGAACCCCCAAAAAGAATTGAAGAATAAAAAATGGTAAAATAAACATACCAAGGGTTCCTTTTTTCATGAAGTCTTTTTTATATTTTGATATGCATTGAATTCCTCCCAGCCCCCATCTTCTTCTTTGTCTGTACCATGCCTTAAATTTATTTGGAGCAGTTGTTGTTGCACTTGCAGACAAATTCATTCTTATCTTGTATCCTGCCTGCGTTATATGCCATGCAATCTCAATATCCTCTGTAATATTTTTTGTGTCAAAACCACCAACTTCTTCCAAAACAGATTTTCTATACATTGCAAGAGGTCCTGGAGTTACATAAATAGAATCTACATATCCCAAAAGTTTTCTGGTAAAAGCGATTACATTGTATTCAATCAATTGCATTTTCTCAATAATTTTATTAGTATTTCTGGGAATAAAAACACAGGTTGCAGCACCAGTTTGTGTATCATCAAAAAATCCTACAAGTTTTTTAAAAGAATCTTTTGAAGGATAGCTATCTGCATCTACAACAACAATTAATTCTCCCTTAGAATTTTTTATGCCATTGTTTAATGCAGCACCCTTTCCAGAATTCTCTTGAGTCAGCAATTTAAGATGGGGATATTTTTTTAGGAGTTTTTCTACTATTTCTTTTGTTTTATCTGTAGAACCATCATCAATTACAATAACTTCTTTAATTGGATAGTCAATTTCAAAAACAGACTCTATTGTTCCGCTAATAGTCTTTTCTTCATTCCAGGCAGGAATAAGAACAGATATAGAATATTTTCTTTTTGTTTCAGGAGTATCAAAAAGCACCTTTCTATTACGCACATATAAGATTAAAAGGAATATTAAAAAATAGATTGAAATAAACATATACCCTAGATATATCATCGGGAGAATCTTCATTTCATTCTTCAGAATTAATAATTTTTAAAGATTCTTGTGGTGTCGAATCTTTCATTTGACTTGTCGAATGAACGGCTGACTTCCTGTCTGCAGTCTCTTGAAAGGTAAAATAATCATAGAAATCTTCTGAAAGAGATAACTCGCTTGTATGTCCTATTTTTTTCTTTTTAATTAATCCTACATTTTCAAATTTATTGATATGGTCATAAGCTTTATTTCCTCTTATCTTTATTATTACAGATTGTTTTATGGGCTGTTTAAATGCAATTATCCCAAGAGTTTCTTGCTCTGCTTTTGAAAATTCAGATTTCCCCCCAGCTATTTTATTTATTATATGATGATGAGCAGGACGAACATCCATCTTCCACATGCTGTTTTTTTCAACAATTTCAATTGCAGAATCCTGACTGTCATATCTATCTTGTAACTTTTCAATAAGTTCCTGCAAAATTATAGGGTTTAAATCAGTAAGTGAAATAAGTTCCTGCATGTTGAGAAATCTTCCGCTTACAAAAAAAACAGCCTCGAGCTTTTTCAAATCTTCTTTTTCTCTGGCTTCATCTATCTCCCCTATTGTCTTGCTTGTTGAATCCATAATTAACTAAAAGAAAGATTGTTTAAAAGGATTTTTGATTATTGAATCTTAAATCTCAAGATTGCCCCAATCCCAGAAAGATTGTTAAATTGTTCTCCCTCTGTTGTTTCTGTAGAAACTAATTCAACATTTGCGCCAATATTAATCGCCAGATCTGAAAATTCTTTAGCAATAGTTTTATCAAAATCTTTTGAAATAATTAACAATTCAACAGCACCATACTGCAATGCTTTCCTAACATCATTTTCTTTATAAAAAGTAAGTTCAGGTCTTTCTCCAAGATTTTCAAAGAATTTTTCTAAAATTTTTTTTTCATGGACAATTTCTTGCCCAACAAGAATATCTCTTGATTTTTCAACAAGTTCCTTAAGTCCAGACTCATCAGTGTCTCCGATATCAATTCTTCCAATAATTTTTTCTCTTAATTTTGTTACTAAATATTCTCCGTCAATAAATTCATCTTTGGTAGGAATAGGCCCTCCAATTAAGATTCCTTTTAATTTAGGCATCTCAAAAAATATATTCTTCATTTCTTCTGCAATTCTTTTGTAAAATTCTTTTGTAAGCCCTTCTGTAATTCTGTGGAATCTTTGTGATGACTGTCCTCCTGCCCTTACTTTACTAGGAACTCCAGAAGTCATTTTTTGCAGAACCTCAATTCTTTTCCCTTCAAGCATTCCTATTGTTGCTTCTTTTCTATCCATAACTAAAAGCCCAAATATTTCAGAAATTTCCAGCATAGTCCTTAAGGGATCAAGAACAAATTCTTTATCACATCTATACATTCTTATTTTAAGAGGCTGTGGTGGTTCTATTTCCCATAATTGCAAATCACTTTGTCCTTCTACCTTAGAAATATTTCCTGCAAATAATGCAAGTCCGTTTGGAGGAGTTTGTTTTAATCCTTTTAAATATCTTACAATTTTATCAAGAGCATCAGTAACATTATTTCTTGTTGTAGTAGATTTGATATTTTTTGCCGTTGATTTCTCTGCTTCCAGCTGTCTTTGAACAGAATTCACATCATAATCTGCAGGAATATAAACAGTAATCAATTCCGTATGTCTGCCTTTATGAATTTCAAGTTCAGATACTTTTTCCCTAACTTCATCAAGTGTTAATTTTGTCATTTTATCTTAAATTATGTGCAATAATTAAATCCTTTTCAAAAGCTTTTAACTCTTTAGGTATAGAAACATTTTCAATTTCATTTCTCAGACTTATTCCCTTTTCTTTTTTCAATTTCCATACAAGACTATTAAATTCCATAATTTTTTCAATGAACTCTAAATTAGATTTTTTCTTTTCTGCTTTAGGAAATTTTTCTTTCAATAAATCAATTCCTTTTTCTTCTGCAATTAAAGAAGTTATTTGAGGAATGATTGGATAAATTAAAATTAAAAATCTTTCAAGAAGAAAATGCAAAGTATATTTTGCAGAGTTGCTTTCTTCTTTTGTAAACTTGCTATCTTGATTATATGCTCTTGCTTTTACCAATTCAATATAATGAGAAGCAAAGATTTCCCATAAAAAGCTTCTTAATTTTACAGCAGGATGATAAAAATCATAAGCTTCGTAGCTTTCTTCAGATTCTTTAGTAAGGTTTTCAATATAGTCAATAAATAATTTGTCAAGAGAATTTAATTCTGGCCTTTTTCCTAGTTTGTCAAAAAGCATTACAAATTTAGAGACATTTAATATTTTATTTAATGTTTTTAATTCTGCTCTTATTTTTTCTTTTGAACATGCAAAATCCCCCTTAGATAAATCTCCTTCAATTGAAGCCCACATTCTCAATGCTTCTGCCCCAAAATCCCTTAAAATTTCCTGAGGATTAATAACATTACCAAGAGATTTGGACATTTTCAATCCTTTCTCGTCAAGAATGTGCTGGTGAATCCAGGTATCTTTAAAACAAGGTTTTTTTGTTTCCAAATACCCTCTTAAAATTGTATAATAAAGCCAGGTTCTTACAATTTCTTTTCCCTGTGGCCTCAACGTTACAGGATAAGCACTTTTGAATAATTTTTCATCAGACTGATATTTAATTATGAATAATTCAGAAATAGAAGAATCCATCCACGTATCAAAAACTCTTTCTTCTCCTTTCCATTTTAAATCTTTAAATTGTTTTACAGTTTTTTTAGTTGATTTTCCATTTTCCCATACTTCTGCATTTTCAGGAATATTTTCTTTCCATGGACGATAATATTTTCCTTCTTTTGGAATAGCAATAAATTTTTTTCCTGAATGTTCTGCATACCATAATGGAACTTCGGTTGCATAATATCTTCTCCTGGAAATTGGCCAGTCAATAGAAACAGAATCTATCCAGTCTGTAAGAATTTTCTTAGAGGATTTTGGATAAAAATTTATTTTATCAGATATTTTTTTTATTTCATCTTTAAATTCAATCTGCTTCAAATAAAATTCAGGCATTTCAATAAATTCTACTTCTGCTTTTGATCTTTCAGAGATTGGGGTTCTATGTATTATTTGTTCTTGTTCTGCAATTAGATTTTTATTATTTAATTCTTCAATTATTTTTTTTCTTGCTTCTCTTACCTTCAATCCTTTTAAAAATCCAGCGTGTTCATTCATGGTTCCATCTTTGTTGATTGCAATTATTGGCTTAATTCCTTGTTCTCTAAAAAATTGTATATCACTTAAATCTCCAGCAGAACACATCATGACAATTCCAGATCCTTTGTTAATATCTGCCATAGGATGAGATTTAATTGGAATCTCTTTGTGAAAAATTGGAGAGATTGCTTTTTTTCCGTTAAGGTGTTTATATCTTTTATCACTAGGATTAAAAATTATCATTCCACAAGTAGAAATTAACTCTGGACGTGTTGTTGCAATAATAATTTCTTCTCCTGTTTCTTTAACTTTCCATTTTACATGATTAAATGTTGAAGGAATATCTTTATACTCAATTTCAGAGTCCGCAATAGTGGTCTGAAGAATTGGATCCCAGTTATTTATTCTAGAATCTTCATAAACCAGTCCTTTTTTGTAAAGTTGTATAAAAGTAGATTGAGTTAATGCTCTGTATTCCTCAGAATCTGTTTTATAAATTGCTCCAGTGTGTTTGCCTTCCTTGTAAGAAGTGAATGAAATTCCAAGCCTAGCAAAACTGTCTATTGATTCTGCAGAAGTTTCATTTAGCAGTTTTTCACAATATTCAATAAATTTTTTCCTTTCTGTTTTTATTGCAGAAATCCCAAATTTTTTTTCAGCAGCCATTTCAATTGGAAGTCCATTTCTGTCTAATCCGAGTGGAAAGATAACATCAAATCCCTGCATTCTTTTAAATCTTGCAAACATATCCATAAAACAATAAGTAACTGCATGCCCCATATGAATAGGAGTATTTACATAAGGAGGGGGTGTGTCAATAGAATAAATTTTTTTGGACTTATTATTAAAACTAAATTGTTCTGATTTTTTCCATTTATCAGTAATTTTATTCTCTATTTCTATGCTCCAATTCTTAATATTGTTTAAAGACATACCCCAATATGACAAGGAAACTTTTAAAAATTATCTATCTATAGATAAATATGGCAGATGGCGGAATAAATGTCCCTTCAGGGTTTGGAGGATTAGTTTCTTTTAAAGAAGAGTATGAAAGTAAATTTAATTTAAAGCCAGCTCATGTGGTGGTATTTGTAATTCTAATTGTTATGTTTAGAATTGGCTTGCAATTATTTGTGAAATAAAATGTTCCCAAATATTGACCCAAAAAAAATGCAATCTATGATGAAACAAATGGGATTAAGCCAAATAGATATTCCTTCTTCGAGAGTTATAATTGAAAAAGATGATGGAAGTAGAATAATAATTGATAATCCTTCTGTAACTAAAATAAAAATGCAGGGGCAGGAATCATTTCAAATAACGGGCGATATTTCAGAAGAGGAAGAAAAATTTTCAGAAGATGACATTCAGACAATAATGAATAAAACAAATTGTACAGAAGAACAAGCAAGAAAGATATTAGCAGAGACAGGAGATTTAGCTGAGGCAATTTTGAAATTAAGTGAGTAACGCCCAATATTAACTTCTATATTGAATATATAAGAAAAGTATAAAAACTTCAACATGCTTCTAAATCATACTTCTGAGAGGGGTTTATGGAAGAAATAATACAAGAAAAAATTAGTGCAGACCATCTGCTTTATGTAAGTTTAAAGTATACGAAAACGTGCGACGTAATTATGAATCTAATTCTTAGATGGAGAAAAATGATTGAAACTAGTATTGAAAGACTACTCGAACATGCAAAAAAAAGAAAAAAGATTTCATCTATCCCCACAAATCCTGTCGGGCAAATTAAGGAAATAAGAGAATTATTTAAGAAAGACAAGGAATTTTTAGAAGTTATTGACTTGTATGAAATGTTTAGAAAGATAAGAGAATTAAGAACTGAAAGAATCGGAGAGTTCAGAAAGAATGTAAGTTTAAGAATTTTTTATAGAGGAAAGGAAATAGATGTTAATTTGGAAAAATTGAAGGAATATGCTGAATTGTTAGAAAAATTTATAAGCAAAGTAAAGCAATTTCTTCTATTGTAGATTAATTTCTACATTCTAAAATGAAAAAAGTAATAGTCATAACATCTGGAAAGGGCGGTGTCGGAAAAACCACAACAGCAATAAATTTAGGTGCTGCAATGAATAAATTTGGAAAAGATGTACTAATAATTGATGGAAATCTTACAACCCCAAACATAGGGATTCATCTTAATTCTCCTGAAGTTCCAATAAATTTAAATCATGTTTTATCTGGGAAAGCAGATGCCTTTGAAGCAGTTTACGAGCATGAATCAGGAGTGAAAATAATGCCTTCTTCTCTTTCAATAAAAGAATTAAATAAAATAAGACCAGAGAAGATAAAAGATTTTAAGGAGGATTTTAAAAAAATTTCAGATTACATAATCGTCGATAGTGCTGCAGGATTAGGGCATGAAGCAATCTCAATTATTCCAATGGCTGATGAAATAATTATTGTAACAAATCCAGAAATGCCGGCACTAACTGATGCATTAAAAACAATAAAAATAGCAGAACAAATGAAGAAAACAGTTTTGGGAGTGATAGTTACACGAGTCAGGAAAAATGATTTTGAAATGTCTCCAGAAACAGTAAAAGAAATGCTGGAAACTACTGTGTTGGGAATGATTCCAGAAGATATCTGTATTCAAAAATCATTGGGCTTGAAAGATGCAGTTGTTCATACTCACCCAAAAAGTAATTCAGCTCGTGCTTACAAAGAAATTGCTGCAAAAATTCTTAATGTTAAATATGATTCAGATGAAGACAAGGAAAGATTAATCAAAAGAATTCTTCAAAAATTAGGATTAATGAAAAGTTAGTTATCTAATCTTACTTCCAACTTCAATATCACTTTCAGGAGAAATTAAAACAACTTCTGTTTCTTCTTTATTAACTGCAGCAAGAATCATTCCCTGACTTTCAATTCCTTTCATTTTTCTCGGTGTAAGATTTGTAAATAAAATAATTTTCTTTCCTTTAAGTTCTTCTTTTGAATAATATTTTTTTAATCCTGCACAAACAGTTCTTATTTCTTCTCCGATATCTATCTGCAATTTGTAAAGTTTATCTGCTCCTTCAATATCTTCAACTTCAATTATCTGCCCGACTCGCAAATCAATTTTTTCCCAATCTGAAAAATTAATAATTCCTTCCATTTTAAACTTAGTATATGAATCTTTAAATATTTTAATAATTTATAAATTACATGAATAAATGGACTCGCAATCAAAAAATAGCTATAATAGGAGTTATAATATCCATTATTGGGATAGTTATCGGAGGAGCATACATTAATACAAATTCCATAAAAAATTCGGATTTTAATCAAAGTCCGACTTGTGTGGGAGATAATTGTCAACAGAATACCAATTATTTTCAAGATGAAAAAGAAATATATGTAACTCCCGAAAAAAGATTGATAAGAGCTAATATGTCAGATTATTCTTTTACCTTAAAGATAGTAAATGAAAGAAATGAAGATTATAATAATATAGGGTTATTGTATTCTGTACCAGCAGACTATGGAGTTTATCGAGTTATGATTAAACCTAAAGATGAAACAGAGAGAATTAGTAAGTATAATAACAGTTTACAAATTATGTTGCCTTGTTACGGCGAACCATACGAAGGGGAATATTGGATGGTCTGTTTTATCGAATCAGTTAATAGAAAGGATGAAAAAGAATATGAGATAACAATAAATACAAGAAATTATAATAATGATTTTGAAATAAATTTTGGATTAATAGATATAAGTAAATATCCCAGACTAATAAATATATTTAGGGGATTTGGGGTAGAATAATTTATTCTACATCTCCATTTTCTTTTATTTTTTCTTCTTCATAAGGTGCAACGCTTTTTCTGTAAAATTCTTGTTTGATGCATTCTACCAACCCTATTGCACGATTATAATTAAAATAACTTGGCTTGTAAACTTTCTTTAATATAGAAGTAATAAGATAATTTAATTCCCCATCTTTTTTGTCTTCAGCAGATTTGGAAATAATTTCAACAACTTCATTGATTATCTTTTCCCATTTCCCTCTTGCTTCTTGTTTTATGTAAGGCATTTTATTTCTCTATCTTCTTAAATAAAATTTCAGATTTTTTAATTTTATTGTTCTTCAATGGCTCTTTTATATTACTGTATTTAATTTCAAATCCAAACTGTTTTGCAATTTTTTCTGCAGATGATGGAATAAAAGGGAAAAGAAGAATCGCAATTGCTTTTATCGAATCAGCAAGTTCATAAAGAACTATTTTATCATGCGTCTCCCATGGTTTTTTACTTTGAACATATTCATTACAAATATCAATAAAAGAAAATATTTCATTTAGTGCTTTGTCAAATTCATATTTTTCAAAATGTTTTTCAACTTCTTTTAATTTTAATTTTTTAATCAGTTTATTTTCTGTTTTTTCGATATTATATTTTTCTGCTAAAGCAGCAACTCTTGAAATTAAATTACCAAGCTTATCTGCAAGTTCATTGTTATATCTGTCAACTAAAGCCTGCTCTGAAAAATCTCCATCTTCACCTTCTCCAAAAGGGAATTGTTTGCAGACAAAATATCTTATTGCATCTGTCCCATATTTCTCTACCAAAATTTTTGGGGAAATTGCATTCCCAAGAGATTTAGAAATTTTTTGTCCATTAAAAGTCAGAAATCCGTGGACAAAAACAGTTTTAGGCAGTTCATATCCAGCTGATTTTAAAAATGCAGGCCAATAAACACAATGAAACCAGGAATTGTCTTTTCCAAGAAGATGAACATTTGCAGGCCAATATTTCTGATTCTCCCCTGAACCTGAAACATAATTAAAGAGTGCATCAAACCAAACATAGACAATGTGTCTTTTATCAAAAGGGAAAGGAATTCCCCAATCAAAACTTGTTCTTGATACACTTAAATCTTTTAACCCTTCCTTCACTCTATTAATTATCTCATTTCTCCTTTCCTTAGGCAGAATAAATTCGGGATGTTTCTTATATAACTCTAAAAGAAATTTCTGATACTTGCTTAACCTAAAGAAATAAGATTCTTCTTTAAGCTTATCTAAAAGTCGATTATGTAACGGACATTTTCCATCAACAAGGTCCTTTTCTGTATAATATGCTTCACAACCAGTACAATAATATCCCTCATAATTACCAAGATAAATATCTCCATTATCATAACATTTTTTTATGACTTCTTGAACTAATTTTTCGTGGTCTTTATCTGTAGTTCTTATAAATCTATCTGGTTTAATATCTAATAAGTTCCAAGATTCTTTAAATTTTTTAGATAATTCATCGACAAATTCTTTTGGAGTTTTTTCAGCTTTTTCAGCTGATTCTTGAATTTTTTTCCCATGTTCATCTGTGCCTGTTAAAAACCATACATCATCTCCGATAAGTTTATGCCATCTTGCAAGAATATCAGCAATAATTTTTTGATAAGCATGCCCGATATGAGGTTCTGCATTAGGATAATCTATAGCTGTTGTTACATAAAATTTTTTTGTCATTATAAAAACTAGAATACTGAATTAAAAAAGATTGCTATTTATAAATAATATTTTTTATAAGAAAATTTACATGGCTTTGGACTTATTTCTATCCAACCATCGTTTATGTTAACTATTGCAGATGCGATAGTAACATTCCAATTTGGATGTGTTCTATGTCCGCATATTCCTGTTTTATGGTCTTTCAAAATCTGTTTCATTACCACAATTCCTGGTTTGTTCTTATTTTGTTCAATTATTTCAATTGCCCTAGAATATCTTTGCAAACTTTCTCTTTTTGTATTTTTTTTATTTTGAGCATCTTTTAATAGGGGGTGGTTAGTATGGACAAGCCAATGATTATTATGAAATTTTTTATATCTCCCCCACAAGGTTTCAATATCCTCAAAATGTTTGTTGTCTGCAACTAAAGTATTATCACAAATTGAACGCCATGGATCTGTAATAGATTTTTCAGCTTCTTTTATAGATTTAGCGTCAAGGAGTGAACGCATTATAAAAGTTCTCGGAATACCTTTTTTTAATCTATCAAAATTTAATGAATTGGTGGTAAATGCTATATGTTTATCATTCAATCCGCACGAGGTTCCGGGAAGAGAACCAAGATAAGATAGTGCAAGAAATTTTCTTCCGGCAATTTCTGCATGTATAAGATAAAGTCCATTTTTTTTATAAGATTGAAGCCAGTCTTCGTTATGTCCTACTAGTATTTTATTATCTTCTGTCTTAAGTGCTATGCTTGTACATCGTGGAATATAAAACTCAAGAAATTCTTCTTCACAATTAAAAACCATTAAATCTTCAAATGGAACTCCTGCACCCTTTGCTATTGCAGTTAATTCTGTTAAAAATTGAGGATATTCTTTTGCAATTGCTGGTATAAAACTAAGAGCTTTTTCTTTTAGTTTTTCAATTTTTGCTCCCCTAGATTTATATAATTTAAGACTTGTGTTTATCCTCTTTTTAATAGGAATAGATAATTTTTTTCCAATCTTAAATCCCAGTTCAGCATTATCTTTAGCAATTATTTTTATATAAGGAATGCTCCCCATATTTTAATAAATAAAACAAGATTTATATTGATTATGTAATGCGCGGTTAGTTCATCGGTAGAATACGAGCTTCCCAAGCTCGGGAGCCGGGTCCAATTCCCGGACTGCGCATATCTTACAAAAATTATTTAAATGTATTTTAACATAAAAGTTTAGGTTTTTAAGGGGAAAATTATTATTAATTAAAATGTTTAAAAAAAATAAATGTCCTAAATGCAAAAAGAACATAGAAGAAAAATATAGCTTTTGCCCTTATTGTGGAACTGAATTAGAACAAAATGAAGATAATGATTGGGGTATGTTAGGAAGAAATGATGCTTTCTCTTCAATGAACGACATAAAACTACCTATTGGATTTAACTCTTTATTTAATTCCCTTATGAAAAATTTAAGCAAGGAGTTTGATGAACAATTAAATGCTAATCATTTTGGAGAAGAGAAAAAAACAGGAAAAATAAAAAAAGACGGAATAAGCATAAGCATTTCCACATTTGGAACTGGGGCTCCAAAAATAAAGGTTACTCCTTTAGGAAACAGCCAAAAATTAAAAGAGGAAAAAGATATTGTAAAATTTAAATCAACAAACTTTACAAAAGAAAAGATAAAAGAATTCTTATCCTTACCGAGAGAAGAACCAAGAACAGATATAAGAAGACTTTCAAACAGGGTAATCTATGAACTTGAAATGCCTGGAGTAAAATCTATAGAAGATGTTTCTATAATAAAATTAGAAAATAGTATAGAAATAAAAGCCGTTTCAAAAAAGAAAGCATATGCAAAAGTGATTCAAATAAGTCTTCCAATAAAAAATTATAATCTTTCTGAAGGGAAATTAACTCTTGAATTAGGAATAAAAAACTAAAAAAGAGATTACAAAAACATTTAAATAACTTTTTCTATGAAAATAAGTAATGAGCCTGTAGCTCAGCCTGGTTAGAGCACTACTCTGATACGGTAGGGGTCCACAGTTCAAATCTGTGCAGGCTCATTTTTAAGCATGCACCTAATAAAAGGAAAGTTAAGCGAAGAAAACCTTTGGTTGTCTCGCCTGTGCAGGCTCATTTAAAAACTGCACCCCAAGCTTTAAAAATAAACTTTTTCTAAATATTTAATGGCACATGGAATGTATCATTATATTCAGCAAGCATGGAAAAAACCAGATGCAGAAACATTAAGAGAAAGAATGACTGGATGGCGTCATAGTCCTGTTTTTACTAAGGTTGATAAACCATTAAGATTAGACAGAGCAAGAGCTATAGGGTACAAAGACAAAAAAGGATTTGTAGTAATAAGAGTCAGAGTAATAAGAGGCGGACATAAAAGGCAAAGACCAGTAAAAGGAAGAAGAGGAAAGAGAATGCATACAAGAAAAAATCTGCAGATGAATTATAAATGGATTGCAGAACAAAGAACTGCAAGAAAATACAAAAATCTTGAAGTTTTAAATTCTTATCAAATTGGAAAAGATGGAATGAATTATTTTTTTGAAGTTATCCTTGTAGATCCAAGTAAACCAGAAATAAAAAATGACAAGACAATGAAATGGGTTTCAAATTCTAAAAATAAGAAAAGAGCGTTCAGAGGATTAACCTCTGCAGCTAAAAAATCTCGTGGTTTGCGAAGATAATTTCCAAAATTATTTAAATACATTTTTCCTTAATTCTTCATGCTTTCACAAGAGCCGATAAATTTAGGTGATGTTTCAAAAGAAGATATTGATAAAGAAATTCTCCGATTAGGAATGATTGCAGAACTGGATGCTGTAAGTTTATATGAACAGCTCGCAGCAAAAACAAAAAATAAAGACATAAAAAAAGTTCTTCTTGATATTGCAAAAGAAGAAAAAACACATATAGCCGAATTTGAAACTATGCTTTTAAGATTTGATAAGGAACAGGTTCGTGAAAACCAAAAAGCAAAAGAAGAAATTAAAAAATTAACAGGCAAGAATTAAAAACTTCTATTTCTATTGATATACAAAGGTGAAAACAATTTGAGATATTTGAAACTTGCAGAGTTGTATGAATCTCTTTCTTCAACTACAAAGAGGCTTGAAAAAACAAAAATTCTTTCTGAATTTCTAAAAGAACTTCATGAATCAGATAGAGAAGTATTATACCTTCTTCTTGGAGAAATTTATCCAGAATACGACGAGAGAAAAATAGGAATAAGCAGTCAGCTAGCAATAAAAGCAATTTCAAAATCAACAGGAACAAATAAAGAAAATATTGTCAAAGAATGGAAATCTCTTGGAGACTTGGGGAAAGTTGCGGAAAAACTTACAAAGCATAAAAAACAATCAACTCTCCAAAGCCATATTCTCACCACTGAAAAAGTTTTGGAAAATTTAAGAAAACTTCCTGCATTAGAGGGGAAAGGAACAGTTGATAAAAAGATTTCATTAATTACAGAATTATTAACTTCTGCTTCTCCGATAGAAGCTCTTTATCTTGTGAGAACTTTAATTGGAGATTTAAGAATTGGAATTCAGGAAAGTACAGTACGAGAATCAATGGCAGACGCATTTTTCAAGGGGGAAGAAGGTTCGGCAGGAAAGGTTCAGGATGCAATTAATAAATCAAATGATTTGGCTGAAGTTTTTGATGCGGCAAGAACAGGAAGAGAAAAAGATTTGGGTAAAATTAAGATTGAAGTAGGCAAGCCGATTAAAGCAATGCTAGCACAAAAAGTAAAAACAATAAAAGAGGGATTTGAAGCAGTAGGAAAACCTTGTGCAATTGAATATAAATACGACGGATTTAGATTAATAATTCACAAAAAAGGGGAAGAAATTTTATTATTTACAAGAACATTAGAAAATGTTTCAAAACAATTTCCAGAAGTAGCTGATTACATAAAAAAATATGTAAAAGGAAATTCTTTTATTTTGGATTCAGAAGCAGTTGGTTTTGACAAGAAAACAAAAGAGTACAAACCATTTCAATCTGTTTCCCAAAGAATAAAAAGAAAGCACGACATTGAAAAAATCCAGAATGAACTTCCAGTAGAAGTAAATGTATTTGATGTTTTATATTATGAAGGAAAATCTCTTCTGAATGAACCTTTCAAAAAGAGAACAGAATTAGTAAAAAAGATAATTGAAAGTCATCCTTACAAAATAATTCATTCAAAACAAATTATTACTGGTGACGAAGAAAAAGCAAAAGAATTTTATAAACAGGCATTGAAAGATAAACAAGAGGGAGTCATGATGAAAAATCTTGATGCAGATTATTCTCCTGGAAGAAGAGTAGGAAATATGGTAAAGATGAAGCCAGAAGAAAAAGATTTTGATTTGGTTATTACAGGAGGAGAATATGGGAAAGGAAAACGTTCTGGTTGGCTTTCTAGTTTTATTCTTTCTTGCAGAGATGGAAATAAATTTTTAGAGATAGGAAAGATGGGAACAGGAATTAAAGAGAAAAAAGAAGAAGGAATCTCTTTCGATGAACTTACAAAAAAACTCAAGCCATTAATTACAGAAGAAAAGGGGAAGGATGTAAAGATAAAACCAAAGGTTGTTGTTTCAGTTACATATCAAGAAATACAAAAGTCTCCAACATATTCTTCTGGATTTGCTTTGAGGTTTCCAAGATTTACTGCACTTCGCCCTGACAAACCATTATCTGAAATAACTTCATTAAAAGACGTGGAAAAAGATTTTGAAAAGCAAAAAAGAAACTGGAAATATGGTTAAATTTCTTTAGCAATTTTACTAGTTTCCTCCTCGAAGCCTTTATAAAGGATTTTTTCTATGATAATATAACATGTCAGCAACAAGTAGTTATAAGATTCAGAATATCGTCGCTACTGCTTCTCTTGGTAAGCCAGTCCCTCTAACAAAATTAGCAAGGACACAGCCAAATACAGAATATAACCCAGAGACTTTTCCAGGGCTTGTTTTAAGGGTTAAAGAGCCAAAATCAGCAGTTTTAGTTTTCTCTTCAGGAAATTTAGTATGTACTGGAACAAAATCAACAACCCAAGTCAGGCAAGTTATTGATGCAGTTATAAAACAATTAAAAAAGATAAATGTAAAAATTACTACGCAACCAAAAATTACCGTACAAAATATAGTCGCATCAGGAACAATAAATCTCAAGCTTAATCTTAACTTTTTGGCTTTGGAAATGAGGAACACAGAATATGAGCCAGAGCAGTTTCCAGGGTTAGTTTACAAATTAAGCGAGCCAAATGCAACATTCCTTTTATTTAGCAACGGGAAGCTTGTTTGCACAGGAACAAAAAACAAACAGCAGCTTGAAGATAGCATGGACCAGCTTTTAAAGAATGTCAAAGAAGCCTTGAAGAACTATAAATAATTCTAAATGAATACATTCCTATATAGAAATCCATATAAATAAAATACCCATTTTGTAAATTATGAGTGAAGAGGATTTCAAAAAAGAGGGAGAAAAATCAAAAGCAGATGATTTAATAATTGAAGCAAAAAAATTCTTTGATTTCTACAAGAAAGACATGGGGAAGTCAATAAGAAAAGGCTCCAATGTTGTTTCATTAGATTTTATGAAGCTCACAGAATTCTCAAATAAACTTCCCGATGACATTCTTTCCAACCCAGAAGAAGCTCTAAGATATATTGAAATTGCAATAGAAGAATTAGGATTAATAAAAAATGCAAGAATTAGATTAGTAAATGTTCCTCGCAGTCAGGAAATTAAAGTCAGAAATATTCGTTCAAAACATTTAAATGAAATGATTGTAATTGAAGGAATAATTCGCCAGGCAAGTGATGTTCGTCCGCAGGTTGTTAATGCAAAATTTGAATGTCCTTCTTGTGGAACATTAATGTCTGTATTACAAATTGAAAAAAAGTTTAGAGAACCTCCAAGATGTTCTTGTGGTAGAAGGGGGGGATTTAAACTAATAAGCAAAGAGATGGTAGATACTCAAAGACTGGTAGTAGAAGAAGCACCAGAATCATTGTCTGGAGGAGAACAGCCAAAGAGAATAAATATTTTTGTAAAAGAAGATTTAGTAGAACCAAAAATGGAGGAGAAAACAACTCCTGGAAGCAGAATAAAAGTTATAGGTGTTTTGAAAGAGGTTCCTATCCCGTTGCAGTCAGGAGGTTTATCTACAAGATTTGAACTAGCAATAGAAGCAAATAATGTAATTCCATTAGAAGAGACTTTTGAAGAATTAGATATAACAGATGAAGATGAAAAACAAATATTAGAACTTTCAGAAGACCCTATGGTTTTTGATAATCTTGCAAGAAGCATAACTCCAAGTATTTGGGGGTATGAAGAAATAAAAAAATCCCTTGTTCTTCAATTGTTCAGTGGAGTTCAAAAAGTTCATAAAGACGGGCAGAAAAGCAGAGGAGATATCCATATCCTATTAATTGGAGACCCAGGAGTTGCAAAATCGGTTACCTTAGGTTTTATGGCGAATATTTCTCCTAAAGGAAGATATGTAGTGGGTAAATCCGCATCAGGAGCAGGACTTACTGCAACAGTTGTAAGAGATGAATACTTGAGAGGATGGAGTTTAGAAGCAGGAGCAATGGTTCTTGCAAATAAAGGACTTGTCTGCGTAGATGAATTGGAAAAGATGGATCCTAATGATAGAAGTGCGATGCATGAAGCAATGGAACAGCAGACTATCACAGTTAGCAAGGCAAATGTTCAGGCAACATTAAGAGCAGAAACCTCTGTTCTCGCTGCAGCAAATCCCAAATTTGGAAGATTTGACCCAAGCCAGCCAATTGCCCAGCAAATAGACTTGCCTCCAACTTTGATTAACAGATTTGATATAATATTCACATTAAGAGATATTCCAGACAGGCAAAAAGATGAAAAAATTGCAGACCATGTTTTGCATGAACATATGAAAGAAGGAGAAGATATGACTATCCCCAGAGAATTATTCAGGAAATATGTTGCATATGCGAAACAAAGAGTTAAACCAAAACTTACAGATGAAGCAGTAGAAGACATAAAAAGATTTTATATTGAATTGAGAAATAAACCAGTAGCTGTGGAATCCGGGTTGCGTCCAATTCCAATTTCAGCAAGACAATTGCAGGCATTAATCAGGATGGCAGAAGCATCTGCAAAGGTTAGGTTAAGTGCAGATGTAACAAAAAAAGATTCTCAGATAGCAATAGAAATTATGAAATATTATTTAATGCAGGTAGGTTACGATTATGAATCAGGAAATTTTGATATTGATAGAATAAATAATAGAATGACTTCTTCACAGAGAAATAAAGTATTCATAGTAAGAGATACAATAATTGACTTGGAAAACAGGATAGGTAAAATGATTCCTATTGAAGAAATTGAAAAAGAACTTCATGACAAAATGAATAAAGATGAAGTTGAAGAAGCTTTAATCAAGTTGGAGACATCTGGTTCTATTTATCGCCCTCAAAGAGGATATGTCGGAAGAGCAGGTTAATTATAATTTATGCTCTAAATATTTAAAAACTAATTTTAACTTTTTAAAAAATGTCCGACGAACAATTCAAAAGAAATGTTGCATATAAATTAAGAATAGGCGACATATTGATGGGGAAGCCAATAATGGATGGTGAAAGATTTGCTTTCTTAGAACTTGGCGGGAAAAAAATAATCCGAGTAAATATTATAGGAAATATAATTGACAAATATGAAAGTGAAGGAGAAAGGAAATATATATTCTTTACATTAGATGATGGTTCTGGACAAATAAAATTAAAATGTTTTGGAGATGAAGCAATAAAATTTAAAGAGATATTTCAAGGAGAGACTGTTTTGGTAATTGGAGTTTTAAGAAATTTTAATAATGAGACTTATATTTCTCCAGAAATAATCAGAGAACAAGACACAAAATATTTGCTTATAAGAAAACTTGAAATTGAAAAAGAAAAAAACAAAAATCCGCAACCATTGCAAAAAGAACAAATTATTGCAGTTAAAGATAAAATTTTAGATACAATAAAAAATGCGGAAAAAGATGGAGGAATTGATGTAGATTCTGTAATAATGAGTTTGAGAGACGTTTCTCCAGAAGTAATAAATCAGGAGATAAAAAAATTATTAGAAGAAGGAATTATATTTGAACCGCGCCCTGGAAAAGTCAGGTGGCTGGGATAAAAACTATTTTGTAATAAATAAACTACTAAGAAGTTACAATAAAAGAAACATTTTTAAAGAGAATTCTATAGAAAAAGTTATGGAAAAGCCATTAAATGAAATAATTACAAAAGATAAAATGTCTTTGGAAAGGATAATTACCAAAGCGTATGAATTACAAAATAAAAAGATTGAAAATGAAAGAAAAGAAGGTATAAGCAGAAAAACTCTTTATGAAATTGCCTCTGAAGTTGGAATAAAAGAAGAATACATTGAAAAAGCGATACAATCAGTAAAAAAAGATGATAAAGAAAATATTTTTTATTTAGCCCAAAAATTAGGCTTGAAAGATAAAATTGAAGGTGCTAATTATAAAACCAAAAGAGTAAATTTGGCTTTATTAAATATTTTAAAGAAAGCAAAAAAATTCAAAAGAAAAAGTTATAATGCTCAAGAGATAGAAGAGATTTATCAAGAAAAAGGAATATCAATAGATATAAAAAAATTAATTAAAGAAGGATTTGATTGTCCAAGCAATGACTATCTCTTCTCAGAAGAAGTAGATAATAAAGGAAATAAAACATATTTATTGCATAAAAAAATATATTATGATTGGGATTGATAATTTATTCTTATCTCATATGTTCTTTACAAATTTTCCAAATAGAATCCATAATCTCTTTTGCTCCAAGCATTTTTTCTGATGCAGACAAAAGTTTATTAGATAATTGTTTTCTGCCCCGGTGATAATCATTTATTGAATCTGCAATTAATTTTTCTGAAAGATATTCAAAAAATTCTGCTACAGAATCATATCTCATATTAATAATATCTTTTGCTAATTCTTCAAGAGTCCCTGAATATTTTTCTACAGATTTTAAATGCTTCATAATTCAAAAATTATTTTGGAAATATATAAAGTTAATTATATTTATTAACTTGCAGTAATCCGGATATATCCAGAACTTCCTTCCTCTGCTTTTCTTCTTGTGGAATATATCTGATTATAAATTGGTTTTGATAAATACTTTTTGGACAAATCAAGAACATTATATTGATAATCAAGAACCCTTTTTGACTCCGGATATTTTGCTGAATAAAAATTAGAAGTCTCCCAATTGTTTTTTAATTCTTTAATATAAAACTGAATCTCTTTAACATCCTTTTTTGATGATGCAAGAATATGTCTTAATTTATTAAAATGATGATGAAAATCCCATTTTAAATTTCCAATATTTTCTCCGTCATCCAATACTTCATCAATATCATCTAATTCTCTCACAGAAAATAATAGATTAAGAAATATATAAAATTATCTTAATTTTTTCAAAGCAAGAAGAACAGCTGCAATTATTAACAAACTGAATGTAATTATGATATACAATTTGTCGTCAAAGTTTTTCACTGCTGCTTCAATTACTAAAAAAGCTCCTGCAGGCAAAGAAATTATTTGAATTAGTAAAAGACTTATAAAGAGTCCAACAACAACAAGAGCAAAACCAATAGCAGCATATACAAAGAAAGTATTTCTATTATAAATTTTCATTGCATCTTCAAAATTTTTCCCGCAAAAATCGCATTCTTTTATTCCGACTGTGCATCCTTGAGAATTATAATCATAAACAGGAATTCCTCTTTCATTATAACAATCCTCTGTTTGTTTTTGTAATTCTGTTGAAAAGGTACAATTCCCGCACCCTCCGCCACTTATCCCATATTTTACAGGATATGAGCCCATCCCTTCTATCCCTTTGCAAAAATCTTCATATTTTGGAGGTTCATAAAAATAACTAACAGTAAGATTGAACAAAGTAATAATCATTATCGCAATAAAAATTCCAATAATTATGTTAAGTGCTAATTTTCTTCCATGGGAAGTTTTTTCTTTGTTCCCTCTGCTCTTTTTCTCCATCTTCGATTATAAGCAAATAACTTTATAAACATTTTCTGTAGAGTATATAGATGACAAACTATGAAGAATTGCTTAATGAAGCTTATGGAAAAGTAAAGAAACCAGAAGGTTCTGGAGAGAGATTTGAAATTCCAAAAGTAGAAGGACATTTTGAAGGAAAAAAAACTATTATTACAAATTTCTTTCAGATTGCATCATATCTCCGAAGAAATCCAGAGCATTTTCAAAAATTTATGTTTAAAGAACTTGCAACTTTTGGACAAAAAGAAGGAGACAGATTAGTCTTAAACAACAAAGTTCCTTCTGCAAGAATAAATCAAAAAGTTGAAGAATATGTGAAGGAATTTGTTCTCTGTAAGGAATGCGGAAAACCAGATACAGAACTTATAAAACAGGATAGATTTACTTTTATTAATTGTCTTGCTTGCGGAGCAAAGCACAGTGTAAGAAGCAGGATATAAATAAAAATTTAAAATTTATCTTCTAATCTTTTATCCATTTGTTCAATTGTTTCTGGATTTAAATGTAAAGCATTAACCAAACCAGAATAATAATTATTAGCTATCTCTTTAACTTCTTTGTCTGGATGTTTATAACCAATTATTTCCATAGCATGAATTAAATGACAAAAATAATGAACTGTTGTATATTCAAGTTCACTGCAAAGTTCCTTAACTGTGGGCAATTCAACTTTTTCCATGTATTCTGTAGATAAATCAGCATTATTTTGGGTTACCCTCCTTATCCAACGATTCAGTTTTTTAGTAAATGGCGGGCGAATGTTATCTGGACCTCTTAAAGAAGAAAACAAAACACTTTGCTGTTTCCAAGACAATTCTCCAATCCAATCTTTTAAAACAAATCCTTTAGTCATAAAATAGTAGCCTATTTTATATTTATAAAATTTATTATACAAGAATTAATGCCCCCGCCGAGATTAGAACTGCGAGGACACCAAGGTTTCCTTCGCTTAATCTTCCTTCCTACTTAAAACAATTTGTCCGAATATCAGCGGAGTTTTCAACTCCGAATAATGCCCCCGCCGAGATTTGAACTCGGGTTACCACCGTTCTCTACCATAAGGCAGATTGCTTTGTCCTAAGAGGACATGAATTTATTGTCTCAACGACATAAATTACAAGCCTTGAATCTAAACAATTTCTTGTTTGTCTGAGAGGGTGGTGTCCTTGGCCTCTAGACTACAGGGGCATGATTAAACCTAGGTATTTTTATTTAAAAGAGTTTGCTTCTTCCTTACAAAAAATAAAGGATAAAGAAAATTGCAGAAGTATGAAGTAAAAAACTTGTTATTGCTAATCTTTTTTTATCAATTGTTGTTAAACCCGCAAGCATAGAAACACCTATCTCATCAGGCAGTGGGCTTGCTATAATAATCCCTGCAAAAATATATAATAAATAATGTTTAATCAATATATGTTTGTTGTTTTTTACAATCTTTTTTATTTTATTTATTGCTTTCGTTTTTTCTAATCTTTTAAACTCATCCATAAAAGATAATTTTATTGTGCTAAAAATAAATAAGTCTCCAATAGTCGCTCCTATTCCTCCAATTAATGAAGCAAGGAATATATTTTGTATATTTGTTTTAATCAAAAGTCCTATGGCAAAGGGGGCAGTAAATCCAAAAGTAATTAATATTCCAGAAATAAAAGTTCCAAATATACCCAATTTATTAAATAATTGCATAAATTCAGACATAAATGGTTTTGTAAAAATATAATATGCTAGAGCTATCAAAATTATTAACAAAACTAACTTTGGATATTTAAACGAAAATATTTTTTTGGCTTTCTTAACTGCTTGAGGATGATGTTTTTTAAGGAATTTGTGAATTTTTTTGTGATGATTATTCTTTTTAAAAATTTTTGACATTTTACACACCTCTTTTATTTTTACTGCAATTATCTATTTAAATTTATATTAGTAACCTTTTAATAGTCTACCAGCACTATTTTTATATCACAGCCCCATAGTACAGCGGTCAAGTATATCGGCCTCTGGAGCCGGTGACCCAGGTTCGAATCCTGGTGGGGCTATCTGTTTTAGAAATATTTTTATATTCAATTTTGTTTAATATTTTATGCAGGTGAATATTACTTTTCTTATTATTGCAATTTTGATAGTTGCAATTTGGGTTATTTTTATTTTAAAGAGGGTACAGCATAAATTTATCACTCTTTTTTTAATTGCTTTATTATTATTTTCTTTTGTAAGCTTTACAATGGTATTTCGCGGGAAAGATATTTCTATTAAAAGTGCATCAGATGTGGGAAAATTAGCTGGTGCTTATTTTTCTTGGTTGGGACATGCATTCAGTAATCTTAAGGTAATCACCAGTCAAGTCATTAAAATGGATTGGGAGACAAATAAAACTGTTAAACTAACATAATATTTATAAAGAATAGTTTCAAATATATATAATATAAAATGGCACGAAAAAAGAGAATGAAAAGGAGAACAACGAGGAGAGTTGTTAAGCATAAATCATCTAAAAAAAATTTTAAATCTGACGGGATGAAACAAAAGTTTCAAAGAGTTGTAACTAATCTTCTTTTATTTATTGCATTATCTCTAGTCTCTTTTGTGCTCTATAGATTTATAACAAATGATTTTTTGATGAATTTATTTTTTATGATGGCAATAATATTTGGGTTTATTGCTGTAGGATTTTTGATAGCTTTCATAATTTTGTTTGTTATCAAGACTGTTTCTAAAAGAAGATAATTTTATTTATTAAAATAAAAGCCTGTGCTGAGAATTGGAGTTCACTTCGTTCCCTCTCATTCGTCTCTTCGAGCCAAATGAAACTACGTTCAATTTTATTAAGCCTGTGCTGAGAATTGAACTCAGGACCTCGACATTACCAATGTCGCGCTCTTACCAACTGAGCTACGCAGGCAGATTGATAAAATAATTATTCCTTCTTCCCAAAAATTTCTTCAAGATTAATTTCGAATAATGAGACAGGCATTTTTATTTTCCAATTCTTTAATATTTTTGGATGAATTTCTCCCAGATAACCAATAACTTTATTGTCTAATTTTATTTCAATAGTTCTTCCATCAACAAACCAATTTGGGCATTTTTCTGGATCCGAAATATTAAACTCTATATTTAACATTCTTGATAAATATTCCAATATTTGTCTCACTTCTGTGAAATTTGCAGGGGTGACAGCAAGTGCAATATTTTCTGTTTCACTATTTTGACTGAAAACTTTTCCAATCTCAAATATCCTTTGAGGATATTCTGAATCAACATTTTCTGAAAGAACTTTCAATAAATAATGTGATAAATCTTTTCTTAAAATTGTAAATTCTGTCTTTGATTCTTCAACTTCAATAAACCCCTCTTCCTGCATACCCATATTTTTGAATTGGTCTCTCTTATTTGTTAAATGGTAATTTGATAATTCTAAAATATTTAACCCAGACAAAATTTCAGAAATTTTTCTTTTGATTATTTCTTTTTTATTTTCTTCTCCTGTCGTTGCTATTCCCCTGCTCGCGACCCCACTTGTATGACTCATCCCTTTCGCCGTGAAATCGCTCGGAATTTCTGGAATAAAATTTTCGTAACCATAAGCAATTGCAACATCTTCAATTAAATCAACTTCATGAAGAACATCAAATCTCCAGGGAGCTATTTCCACAACACCCTTATTATAATTACTTCCCATTTTTTCAATTAATTCTTTAATTTGTTTTTCATTAAAAGATGTTCCCAGCAGAGAATTTGTATTCCCAATGTCTATTTTCATTTTTTCTGCATTGAAATCAGGAGTTATTTTTTTTGGTTTGGAATCTAAAATCTCCATCTGATAAATTTTTCCACCCATATCTGCAAATGTTGATACAATTATGTTGAGGCATTTGCTTAAACTCTGAAAATCAAATCCAGAACATTCTACAAAAATATCTGATGTATCTTCTGTTACTTTTCCTGTCTTTTGCGAATTAATTATTGGAGGCATACTTAAGATATTATTATCTGCATCGACAAAGATTGGAAATTTAGATTTTCCTGCTAGCAAATGGGCATATTCTCTTCCTGCAGGATGTCTTTGCAAAATCTGCAACCCAGACATTTCTCTATCAGATTCAAGAGGAATAAATTTTATCTTATCCGGTTCCATTGCTTTGAATGTTATCGGGAGTTTTATTTTCTCAAGAGGATAAATTCCTATAGCAAGTTTTTTTCTTTTTCTTCCAAGAGTCAAATGCAATTTCTCCTGAATATCAACCATCTCTTTTATTTTATCATCATCAAACTTAAGCCCCTTAATAATTGCACAGGCAGTATAAGGACGAACATCTTTGACTGACTTATCTATCTTCACCAAAAAATCTTTTTCTGGCTTATTTAATTTGTACTCCTTAAGCCCCTTTTCTTTTCCTAAAAAAGCAAGAAAACTCCTTTTGAATCCATGATATGAAAGCAAATCAGGACGATTTGGATTAATATTTATTTCAAATTCAGAATCTGATACTGATTCTACTGTTGTCCCAAACATTGCAATCTTATTCTGCATTTTTTCATCAAGCTTTCCAATTTCTTTTTCAAATAACTTTCTGCTTATTGATATATTTGCCATTATTTAATATAAACTCCTTTCATTTTTTCATAATCATGTTTAATCTTTTCAGAAAATTCTTTTTCCAAATCTATCTTTTGTGAATCTGCTATAGCTAACACTGTAAACAAAACATCTGATAGTTCTTTTTCAATTTCTCTTCCATCTCCCGCAAATTTTGATTTCTTTCCACCATATTTTATATTCATTGCTCTTGATAATTCCCCTACTTCTTCAACTAATCTTGCAAGCATGGATAACGGTTCCCAGTAATCTCCATAGTGCAATATTAATTTTTCTGCTTCCTGTTGTGCTTCTTTAATTTCCATTTATTTTATCCAAAATTTCATTTTTCTTAATTTAGTTAAATCATTTTTGTACATTTCTCTTAAATCTTTTATGTTGTAATAATCCATAATCATCCTGTCAAAACCAGGCCCCCATGCGAGAACTGTCATTTTTTCTCCGAGAAGAGGAACTGTAACTTCTGGACGGAAAATTCCTGCTCCACCAAGCTCAAACCAAATTTTTTTTTCAGGATGCCAAACATCTATCTCTACACTTGGTTCTGTATATGGGAAATAAGAAGGGCGAAATCTTATTTTTTCAAAACCCATTTTTTTAAAGAATTCCTGCAAATATCCCAGCAAATTTCTAAAATTTAATTCTTTTCCAACTACAATTCCTTCTGTCTGATTAAATTCAAATCCATGACTCCAATCAACAGTTTCATTTCTAAAACATTTGCCTATTGCGAAAAATTTTGCCGGAATATTTTTTTTATCAAGTTCTGCTAATCTGTGTGCAGACAGACAAGTAGTGTGTGTTCTCAACACTGCTCTCTTTGCATCTTCTTCATTCCAATCATATTGCCAACCTTTGCTTCCATCAACACCTTTTTCATGACTTTCTTTTATCATCTTCACTAATTTTTTATCCGGCAATTCTTTTTTCTTATTTATAAAAAAAGTATCTTGCATTTCTCTTACAGGATGGTCTTGTGCAGTGAATAGAGCATCAAAATTCCAGAATGAACTCTGAATAACATTTCCATTCATTTCTTTAAATCCCATATCTGTCCAAACTTTTCTGGCATAATCTATTGCTTGATTTACAAAATGTCTTTTTCCCCCATTTATTGAGGGCAGCTGAGAAGTTACATCATATCTTCTGAATTTCTTTCCTTTCCATGCTGATTCTTTTTCCAGAATTTTTGGAGTAATTGCTTCTATCAACTCTCCAATTTTTTTATCTGATTTTAAAATATCATCTCCAAGAGGAGTAATATTAATTTCAATCTTTTCTTCATCTTTTATTAAGATTATATTTTTTCTTTTTTCTAAAGATTTTAACGCGTATAATTGTTCTGGAGTTAATGAATCATATTCTACAGGAAGCAATTCTAAAAATAATTCTTCAAGACTTTTTTTTGATATTTCCTCTGTTCTTCCTGTTAAGGAAATTTTTCCATTGTTCAATTCAACTAATGCCTTTTTTTTAAGAGCACCTATGGAAGCTTTGAATTCTTCATCAGACAGAGAACTTTGTTTTTGAGCATCTTCAAGTTTTAAAATTCTCTTTTCATTAAGCAAATGCAAAAGTCTTCTTTCAGGTAATCCTTTCTGTTTGTATAATGCCCCATTAATCCCAACTTCAATTATTTTCTTTCTTTCTTTAGCAAGAGTTATAATTTTCTTATTTTCAAGATATTCTAAGGCTCTTAAAACAGATGTTTTATCTAATTTAGAATTTCTTACTATCTTATCAATATCTTTTTCTTTTAGATAAGGAAGAATTTTTCTTTCATTTGGGCTTAGGGATTCTATCAATCTTTCTGTCATTATGAAAATTCTCCAAAATTTTTATTTGTGCTGAACGATAGTTCTGTCATTTTATTCTAAATATTTCTAAAGAATAGGCATTAAAAAAGGTTTTTAATCATATTTGTCGGCATTCCCAAGACTAATCCAAGCGATTTCAAATCGTGTATATTTCTCATATTTTTTGGATTTGGGATTATAAATTTCATTTCCAATTTGTTTTTATTGCATATTCTTATATTCTGCATAATTCTTGATAAAATCCTTGATTTATGTTTTCCTTCTGAAACTAAAATTTCATCAAAATTTATCCCTATTGCAACATCATTCTTTTTTGCAAGTTTAGCTAGGATATGATTTAATCCCGAATTTCTCTGCTTTTGAAAATCTCTTCTAACTGCCTGATTTAATAGCAGAATGTTTATCTTTTCTTTTTCAAGAATCTTCCTATTTAATTCATCATCTTCTGAAGAAAATATAATTTTCTTGTCTTGATTTTCTTTTATCAGCTTTCTTGCTTTGTCAAAATTATTCTCTTGAATTATTATTTGTTCCATTAGAAAAATAAGATAATAGAATTTATAAAATTAGTTAATTATTCCAAAATCTGCTCTGTGCTTCTAAACTATCTTCAATGGAATTTAATCCTTTTACTTTTCTATATTCATTAATTATTCTTTTTCCTTCAAGAGTAATTTTTGGTGTAAATCTCTTCCCAAGCTCCTTAAATTCCATTAATCCTACTTTCATTGCAGGAGGTAGTGGTTTGTTTGAACCACATGTAACTATACCTATATACCTTGTTGCTTCATCTTCTACTCTCATTAACATCTCTTTAGTCATTTCATATAACTTTTTTTCTTTATCTTTTTTATTTTTCTTCTGCCTGAAGATTGATTCAATTTTTTCATAATTTAAATTAATATACCCACAAATAAAATCAACCGTTTTTTTCTTTTGATTTGCTTCTTCATCAATCCTTGTATATTCTTGCTTAGCAATTTGTTCTAACATAAAATTATCTGTTCTTTTTTATTTTTAAGGATTATTGTTTTATCCAGAAATAATTGTTCCTTTAAACTTTTCGCTGTTCAATAAATTATCTAATTGTTTCATATCTTTGCCAAGGATATAGGTTGTTATTTTATGTTTCATGATTATTTTTGAAGCGTTTTGATCAAGAACAAAATGCTGTCCTGGTTTGAAGCTTAATTTGCTTGCTAAATTATCAAAATCTTTCCATGAAATTTCAGGAATAAACTTTGCATCTTTATGCTCTTTTGGATTTTTATTATACAATCCAGAAACATCTGTTAAATTAATAAAAGAACATCCAATATGTTTTGCTATATCTGCTGCTGTTGAGTCCGAAGTTTGATTTGGCTTGTATTCAAGAGCTCCGCAAAAAATAACATCAAACTTATTTACATATCTTTTTAGCTCTCTCATCTTATGCGGAATTCCTCTTTCCTGATTTTGATTAAAAAAATAAGACATAAATCTTGCATTCATTCTTGTGGCAGATATTCCTGCAAAACTTTGGAAGTTCTCGCTCATTCCAATCTCGCGAAGAGCATAAATATATTTTCGTGCAATGCTTCCCCCGCCACAGACAATAATAAATTTGTATTTTTTTGTATTCTTTAAAATAACTTTCTTAAATTCCCTGAGATACTTTACACTTATATCATCTGGAATTATCAGGCTTCCGCCTAGACTAAGAACAATCACCTTTTTCATATTAAAAATAAGGAAAATGTATTTTTATATTTTGGGATTAAAAAAATTTATAATGTTCTTTGATATTGAATATGAATGGCATATAATAAAGAAGAAATTAATCGATTACTAAAAGGGAAAAGGCATAAAGGAGAAGAAGATTTGCTTATTCATCAACCAGATGGAACTAAAGCCTGTGCTGGATGGGAATTAACTCAAGGCTATCATCTTGTTGATTTAAAAAAGAAAAGAGAATTAACTGATGCAGAACTTATGAGCTCTGCTTATAAAGAATTAGAAAAAAGAAAGAAGAATTACAGCAAATAATATTTTATTTTACTGTGAATAATTTATCATCATGCACATCAAAAATATCCAATCTTACCCCAGAATCAAGCCAGCCATGAGCATAATTTAATGCTGCAAAAGCATTTACAAAATCTTTCTCCTCTTTGAAGTGTTTTGCATCAGAAAGATAATTTTCTACCATTTCAATTATCTCTTTTGCATAATCCTCTTTACCTTTAATTATATGCTTCTTTACTTCTTTAAGAGCCACGGATGTTATTTTGAAGTATTTTTCAAGTTTTTCTTTGGTTATTTCGTTCTGCATTTTTATAGGAAAATTTGCTTATTTATAAAAGTTTCAAGTCTTATCATAATATTTAAATATAAGATTCTTTTCTCATTATTATGAAAAGGGGAAGGAATAAATTATTTGTAATTTTGGGAATTTTTATTATAAGTTTGTTAATTGTAAGTGTAATTATAACTGCTGCAGACAATGGGGAGATTGTTGCTGAAATTCAAGATAAACTTTCTGACACAGCTTATGAATATGTAGAAAATTTTGCACAAGAAAAGGGGATAAATCCTGAAGAAATAAATAATATTACTGAAGTAGATTTTAATTCTCTGCCAAAAGAAGTAAATATAGAGAATGTGAATGATGCTAATCTTGCTATTTATCAAATTGATTATAATATTTCTTCAGAAGAACAGGATAAAATATTTGTAATTACTTATGCTGTTGAACAGCTTAAATCCCAAGGAGATTTAATAATTTCACAAGACAAGAGAGAATTCCTTAACTTTGGATTTAATCGAGAAAAAAATAGTTCTGGATTCCTGGAAACTGCAACAGGAGTAGAAGGCAGTTCTGAAAAAGGATATGTTATGATGAGAGAAGGAAGTATTACTGGAATATCCACTAATTTAGAAATAATCGATGGAGAAGGTAATTTAGAAATTATTATTTATAAAAATGGAGAAAAAATCTCCTTTGGAAACACCTTTGTAATAGATTCTGCAGGGATAAAAGAAGATTATGATATTCAATCAAAAGATACGATTTCCTTTGAACCAGGAGATACAATTTCTTTGTATGTTCAGTCTTCAGAAGGCATTTTCTGGAAAGATGTAACAACTCTTGTTGAAATTACAACTCATTAGAAATGTTTTTAAATTGTTAACAACTCCTTAAAAAATGAAAGAAGGCAAAACTAAAATTATAATTCTGTCATTGATTATTATAATTGTCTTATTATTGGGAATTGTGGGGTATATATTTTTGGTACAACCTGCATTAAATGGACTTGTAGTCCTTGGACAAAATCAGGGAGTTCAATATGCAATTTTAACAATTGCACAACAAGCAGCTACATGCCAACCAGTTCCATTACCTATTGGGAACAATCAGACATTGAATATAATTGCAGTCGATTGTTTAACCCAACCAGCGCAATAAAATATTTCCCTCTTCATTTCTTTTTTTGAAATATCTCTTTATTGCTTTATGCATTCTGAGTTTATTTGACGCCCAAACTAGAACTTCATTCTCATCTTTTTTAATATCTTCTTTTGGATTGAAAGAGTATTTCTTTAATAATAAATGTCTATCTTTATACTTCCTATCCTTTATATCGCCATGCCATAAGTGGAATAATATTCCGGGAGTATAACTGATACTTTTTTTTACTCTTTTGTATATTTCATCTTTCCAACTTTCCATATCATTTAAAATTTTTTCTGGAAAATGGGAAATTATTTTTTTATAATTACAAAATGCACTTATGTTGCTGATATCTCCTGAACCAAGAATAAGTTTATCATAAAATCCGATATCTTCAAAAATTTCTTTTCTTGCAGCCCAAGCCATTCCAGGTCTCCCACTATTATAATCCCCCTTTTCTTGAAACTTATATCCTACACTATGCCTCTTTTGATTTTCCAATTCTCCAAATTCTATTTTGTCTAAACTTATCTCATTTGGTTTTTTATTTTTTGAAAGTTTTACAGAAACAGAAAAAGGCTGCACAACATTATATTTATTTAATAGTTCTGATGTTTCTTTTACCCAGTTATCATTTGCAAAGATAATATCACAATCCACCCACGCAATTTTGTCGCAATCTTTTGGCAAATGTTTTAATCCAATATTAAGCAATCTTTCTCTTTGCCAAAAAATATTATCTTTTTCTGTTCTTAACCGAATCAAAATATCTGCATCATCTCTATCTAATTCAAAAGGCATATTCCCATATGCAAGTTCAACAGTTAATAATTTTAATCCCTGTCTTTTAGAACATTCCCTGAAAATTTTATAATTTTTTATTTTATTCTTGTAACTTAAGGGATTAAAAAAAGTTGTAAGCCCCCAAAAACTCCCTGTTAATTTCTTTTTAAATTCCGGAACTTTTGCAAAATTTTCTTTGTTCATAAACATTTCTCATATACAAATATTATAAATTTATATATCTTACAAAACTTTAAATATATCCTTGATTTACTTACAGAAGAGAAGCTAAAAAAGATGGTGTATAAAAAATATATAAAAAGAAACGGAAAACTTTATGGTCCTTATACCTATCACAGCCGTAGGGTAAACGGAAAAGTTATCTCTGAATATCGCGGAGCGAGTAATAACTTTAATTACAAAAATGTTTTTGTCTTTGTTTTTGGAATTCTTGCATTAATCCTTTTAGCATTTTTCTTTTTTAATCTAAACGGAAAGATTACAGGATATGCTTTGTCTGAACCAAATATTAATTTGAGCAATGAAACAATGATTTATCCTGTAATTTATTTCACTTTAATTTCTAAACAGTCAATAGAGATCCCAGCAGAAATTGAAGAAAAACCCGAAGAAAATGAAGAACTTCCTAGAGAAAATCCAGAATTGGTAATAAATGAATCTGATATAAATAAAACTATTATTGAAATCCCTGAAAATGCAACTGAAGAATTTTTTAATGAAACTGCAGAAAATGAAGAACTCCCAATAGAACCAGAGGAAATAATTAATAATTCTGTAGAGGAAACTATAAATGAAGAGAATGCAACACAAGAAATAACTGAAGACGAAGAGGAATCAATTGAAGAAGAAACGCAAGAGACAATTCCAGAACAATTAGAAGAACCTGCTGAAACGCCATCAGATGAAGAAATTCCTGCTCCTATTACTGGAAATATTATTTCTAAACTATTTAATAGTATTTCAAATTTTTTCCTGGGAATTGTAGTAACTGGAAAAACCATTTCAGAATCTACTGTAGAGATTTATGGAGAAACCTCTTTTGATAATCCTTTTGTGTATCAATTAAAAGAAGGAGAAACTATCCAGCTTGTTCCTGGAAGTGTCAAAACAGATTCTAAATATTTAGATGACAATATCATCAAAATTATTTATCAAGGAAATGAAGTTTTGATTACAACTAATTATTCTGAATCTGCTGAAAATATCTCTATTGGTAATTTAACAAATCAATCCCAATTAATAAATCAATCTCAGGAAATAATTAATCCAATTTCTTTTGATGTAACTCCTTTAAGTAATGAAGAAAAAGAATTTATTTTAGCTACATTTGGAAATGTTTCAATTCAGACTATAAGTTCAAAACTGCACAATGACAGATATGAAATTGAATATCAGTTTGGAGATTATAATATTCAATATTCTTATGATGCAAAGATTAGCACTGAGTCTTTAGCTTTGGAGATGGAAAAAGATAGAATTAGATGGATTAGAAATATAATTAATCAACTTTCTGAAGAAGAAACAACTCCTGAAACAGCACCTCAATTTATCTTAAATTATTCCTTGGAATAATCATTGGACGATTAATTATTGGATTTCTTGGAATAGGAGGATTTGGTTTTGGGAATTGTGGCTGATTTGTTGCCGCTAACATTTTTTTTATCATAAATCTTGAACCAACAGTATCTGATATAATTGCAGATAAAACAAGATTTCCAACAGCAACTCTGTAAACCCCTTCTGCCTTGGGTATTTTTGAAATCTGTGAAAATTTATCTATCACCCTGTCAATATCTTCTTTGCTTAAAATTATTCCAGTTTCTCTTACTCCCATTGCTCCTGTAACTTTGACTTTTTCATCTGGATTGCTTTCTATAACTCTAACTGCTGGATCTTTTATCAGAGGGTTTATCTTCATTAAATCTATATCAATTCCAGAAGTTGCAACAGGCCTTAAATATTCAAGATGTGAAGGAAGTTTTGGCTCTGGTATCAAAAGAGAAGGCTGCATGATTTGTTGTGTTGCTGGTCTAATAATTGGTTTTGGCTTTATTGCCTTATTTGAAATTAATTCTGGTGTCTTTAACTTAATTTGTTCTTTTTTTTGAGGAACAATTTTTTTTCGTTTCTTTTCTTCTTTTAATTCAATTATTTCCTGAAGTTTAATTATGTCTTTCTTTGCAGATTGTCGAATAAGTTCTTCTGTAAATTTTATAAGAAAAAATCTCTTGAATTCATTTGAGAATGTATTTTCCATACTAAACACCTATCTTTCTCATTTGTTGATTTTTTAACGGCTCTGTAACTGGTTTTTCTATTGTCCTGTTTCCTAACTGAGGAATTTGTACTCTTGCAGGAGGTATTTGCGGCATTGGTGCTGGAGCTACTTCCCTATTTGGAGCTGGCATTTCTTCAGGCACTCCTTCTTCTCTTTTTTCATGAAGTAGAATTAATCCCTTTGCAATTATTTTATTTTGTTCCATAAGTCCATTTAATTTTTCAACAACTTCTTTATTTTCATTTTTTTCCGGCTCTCTTTCGGCGAGAGTTTTTGCAGAAATCTCAAATAATTCTAAAAGTTTGGAAATTTGTCCTGAAAGATTATCAAATTTTACAACAAGATTAGTCATTACTTTTTGCAACGAAACAAAATTTTCAACTAAAATTTTCTCTATGCTTACTTTTTCTTGTACTTTCACTGGAGGAATTTTATTCTTTTCTTCAATTATCTCATCTCTTTTTGCCATGTATTTTAGAGGGTTTTTTTGTTTATAAAATTTTGTGATATCGTCTAAAAGATGTCTAATTTTTCTTCATCTTTTTCTAGATTATCAACGCCGTTTATTGCAGGACTTTCTTCTTCATTTTCTAATTTTACAATCTCTTCTTTTACTCTTTCAATTTCACTTGATTCCCAATCTTGTTTATTTTTTTCTGTATTTACTTCCGCAGAATCGCTCGGTTGATATTGCCTTGGCTCCTGTCCTGTTGCCTTTTCAATCTCTGCAATATAATCTGAAATCTCTTTTGCCATATCTGCATTTACACTTATGCTATCAATTCCTTTCTCTACCAAGAATTTTACCATCTCTTTTTTGCTTCCTGCTTGTCCACATATACTTGTTTCTACATTGTTTCTTTTGCAAACTCTTATAACAAATTCTAATTGATGCAATACAGCAGGATGCATTTCATTGTAAAGATGTTGAACCTTTTCATTTCCTCTGTCAACAGCAAGAATGTATTGTGTCAAATCATTTGTTCCGAATGAAATAAATTTAATTCCTTCTTCACATAATTCTTTTATTAATTGAACTGCTGCAGGAGTTTCTACCATTATACCTAATTTAACATCTGTAAAATTTATTTCTTCCAATAATTTTTTTACTTCCCTAACTTCTTCAACAGAAATTATCTGCGGCATCATAACACCTATTTTTTTCTTGTTGGCTGCGACTTTCTTTAATGCATTTAATTCTGCTTTTAATACCTCTGGATTTTTTATTCCAAATCTAATTCCATGCATTCCTAACATAGGATTTAATTCTATTTGTTCTGGAGCTCCTTCTAAATTTTGAAATTCATCTGTTCTTATGTCTGATGTTCTTATCCAAAGCTCGTCAAAGAATTTAGCAATTCCAGAAACTCCTTCAAAAATTATATTTTCATAATCCTCTATTTTTTTATTTTTCAAGAAATAATTTGGATGTTTTCCTGATTCTGCAATTATTCCTTCTAGTCTTGTCAATCCAACATGTCTTATTCCTGTTTTTGATGCTCTTTCCGCAAAAGTCGGCAAATCAACAATGACTTTTATCTTTGTTTTTGTTTTGGTACTAACAGGAAGAATATCTTTCTTTTTTGTTTCTGCAACTTTTCCTTTGTATATTTTTCCAGAAGAGCCATCTACAGTTATTATTTCTCCATCTTTTAACTTGAAGGTTGCTTCTCTGGTTCCTACAACAGCAGGAATTCCCATTTCTCTTGAAACAATTGCTGCATGAGCTGTCATTCCTCCTTCATCTGTTACAATTGCAGAACATTTTTGCATGCTAACTACCATATCTGGATTTGTCATCTTTGTGACTAAAATATCTCCAGTCTTTATTTTATCCAAATCAGCTAAATCTTTTATTATTTTTATTTTTCCAGAGCCTATTCCTGGAGAAGCACCAAGCCCAGTAAGAATAACTTCCCCTTCAATTTCTTTTCCTTCTCCAATTTTTTTCCCTATAGTTGTAATCGGACGAGTTTGAACAATATAAATTTCCTCTCCTTCAATTGCAAATTCTATATCCTGTGGTTTTTTATAATGAGCTTCTAATCTCAACAAACTTTCTGCTAATTTTTTTATTTCATATTCTTTTAGAACTTGTTGTTTTGATTTTTCTTCTCTTAATTTTACTGTTATCTGTCCTCCACCAGAATCTCTTACAACTGCAGTTTTTTTGTCAGAAATTTTTCTATCTAATATTTCCAGTTCTCTTGATATTACATATTTGTCTGGAGTTATTGCACCAGAAACAATTCCCTCTCCTAATCCAAATACTGCTTCTATAATTATATTTTCTGTCTGATTCGTTGGGTCTTGTGAAAATCCCACACCTGATTTTTCAGAATCAATCATTCTTTGAACCACAACTGCAAGACTTGCTTTTATATGTTCAAATCCTTTTTTATGGCGGTAATAAGTTGCTCTTGATGTAAATAAAGAAGCAAAACATTTTTTTATGCTCATCAAAAGTTCTGTTTTCCCCTTTACATTTAGAAATGTTTCCTGCTGTCCTGCAAAACTTGCTTCTGCTAAATCTTCTGTTGTTGCAGAACTACGAACAGCTACAAAAATTGGCTCTGATGTTTTTAAAATTTCAAGAACAGTTCCCTTAACATTTTTTATATTATTAGTATCAAGCATCTCATAGGACTCAATAATTTCTTCCTGCATTTCTTTCGGCATATCTGCTTTAATAATTAAATTTCTAATTTCTTCTGTTACTTGATTTAATTTTTTTGTATCCTCATAATCCCATCCTTCTAAAATATTTTTAATCTGTTCTTTTAATCCTGCCTTTTCTATAAAATAATCATATGCTTGTGCTGTCACTACAAATCCAGGAGGTACATTTACTTTTGTGTTGTACATTTCTGCAAGATTTGCCCCCTTTCCGCCAGCAACGCTTCCAGAACTTTTATTTAATTCAGAAAACCATTTGACAAAATCTATCTTCTCCTCTTTATTCATAAATAAGAAAATAGAATATAGTTAATAAATATTTTGATAAGAATTATTCGCTTTCAATATAATTCTTACCATCATAGACAAATACTCTTAAAGGTTTTTTATCCAAAGTTGTTGTAAATCTATCTTCTTGAATCCATTTTACCTTACCCTCATTTTTATTAAACATTACTGTTCTAAGATAAGTTCCATCCCCTTTATTCACAAAGATATAATCTTGATTATAAGCCTCTATTTTAACATCTTGCAATCCATCCCCAGTCAAATCTTTAACTTCTTTTACATTTGGACCGCAACCTATTCCTAATAAAATTAAACTTGTATATAGAATATTTCTTAATTTCCCCATAATCCTATCATAAATTATCCTTATTTAAACATTTCTTTTTTAAAACTAAGAATTATTCGCTTATAGCACATACAGGACAGGATTCAATTGCTTCTTTAACACAAGGCAATTTTTTCTGGGCTTTGACAAACGCCTTTCCATCTTTTCCCATTGCAAAAACTTCCTTACACAAAGAAGCACAAAGTCCACATCCAATACACTTCTCTTTGTCTATTTTCACCATTTTATTTTTTAGATAAGTAAGTTTATAAATATTAATTTTTTAGCTAATATATGATTGGATGGATAGTTTTGGGAGTTGTTGCGTTGGTAGCATTTATTTTCTTTGTTTATTTCAATAGATTTGCTATACTTGGAAACAGGATTGATAATTCTTTAAGCCAAATTGATGTTCAACTAAAAAGAAGAGCAGATTTGATTCCTAATCTTCTTGAAAGTGTTAAGGGATATATGAAACACGAAAAAGGGATAATCAAAGAAGTTACTGATGCAAGAAAAGCATTGGTAAGCGCAGGAAATATTGAAGGAAAAGTAAAAGCAAATGACAAGCTTGAATCTGCATTAAAATCAATCTTTGCTCTTGCTGAAAATTATCCAAATCTTAAGGCAAATGAAAATTTCCTTGAGTTACAGAGAGAATTAACTACAACAGAAGACAAAATTGCATATTCAAGGCAGTATTACAATGATAGTATTCTTTCCTACAATGATTTGTGCAAGACATTTCCTGGAGCTTTGTTCGCAAAGATTTACGGCAAGAAGCCAAGAGAATATTTGCAGATTACTGCTAGTGAAAGAAAGAATGTTGAAGTTAAGTTCTAAGATGGAAAAAAATTATTCTGATAACAAAAAATACAGCTTACCTGAACGGGTGGCTCACGAGCTTGCTGGTTTATATTTAAAAGATTCATTAAAAAAAGGAAAAACTATTGAGATTCCTAGCTTAGGTATTATAATAAAACCAGAAGATTGCGGATATAATCTTAAGGAATAATAAAAATTAATCTAAAGTTTTATTAATTCATTTTTTGATAATTCTTTATGTTAGATGAATTGTTTATGATAGAAGCTTTAAAAGAGGCTGAAATATCTTTAATTCAAGGAAATTATCCTATTGGGTCTGTTATTGTTTTAGATAACCACATAATATCTCGAGGGCAAAATTTAGTGAAATCTTCTAACGACAAACTTGCTCACGCTGAATTTAATGGGATACAGCACTGCAAAGATTTACTATTAAAAAAAGAAAATAGGGGGAGGGCGACTCTTTATACAACTTATTCTCCTTGTCCAATGTGTTTTGGTGTAATTGTACTCTATCATATCGGAAAAATTGTTTGGGGTACTGATTTAGATAATTCTGGAGCAGTTTACTTTAATAATTGTTTACCAGAATTCTATAAAAACACTCGAAAAAAAATTGAAATTGTTGGACATGTCTTGGAAGATAAATGTAATGAACTAATTTTAAAGTCTGGAATTGAAAGATTAAAAAATCGTGTTTAGCAATTTCCTTCTTCAAAACTCTTAAAAACTCTTTCTCATTTCCTATTTTATGGTAGAAGAAGTACATCGAATAGATTTCCGAGATCAGATATCAAGAAATAAAACAAAATCTGTTTTTTTAATGATTAGTGTTTTTGTAATTCTTGTTGTCTTGGGATGGGCAATTTCAAACGCCTTTGAGCCAGGATATTTCTTTATGATTATGATTTTTTCAATTATTTTTTCATTGAGTTATCTTTTAATTAGTTATTATAATTGTGATAAAATTGCTCTGGCTAGTGTTGGTGCTAAACAAATTAGAAGAGAAGGAGAACACAAACAATATTATGATTTAGTTGAGGGACTTACTCTTGCTTCAGGACTTCCTATGCCGAAAGTTTATGTCATGCCTTCAAGACAGATTAATGCTTTTGCATCTGGGAGAAATCCTGCTAATTCTGTAATTTGTGTAACAGAAGGGGCATTGGAAAAACTTGATAAGAAAGAACTTGAAGGGGTTCTTGCACACGAGCTTGGACATATAGGGAATTATGATATTAGATATATGACTCTTGTTGCTGTTATGGTTGGAATGATTTCAATTATTTCTGAAATATTTTTGAGAAGCTTATGGTTTAAGAGCGGGAATAATGATAACAATAAGGGAAATGCAATATTCATGCTGATTGGAATTCTCCTTGCAATCTTGGCTCCAATTGTTGTTTATTTTGTGCAGTTAGCAATTTCAAGAAAAAGAGAATTTTCTGCTGATGCAACTGCTGTTAAATTCACGAGATATCCTCCTGGACTAATTGGTGCTTTAAAGAAAATAAAAAATGAAAATAATCCAGAAAAGAAGATTAACAAGGCAGTTGCTCCATTATTCTTTGCAAATCCATTCAAAGATATAGGAAGCACACATCCTGCAATTGAAAAAAGAATTAATGCACTTGAAAAAATGTAATATTTTATAAATCTCTTCTACTTTTTTTTGTTATGGGATTTATAAGAGGCGGACTTTTAGTTATTGCATCTGTTTTATTCTTTTTGTCTTTATTTGCATTAATTCTTACAGGAATTTTGTATTCTTCATTGCAATACGAAAATTTTGAATCAAAAGCAGTTTCTGTTGCTAATGAACTTTTAATAGAAAAGATTAATCTCACAAATTATACCCAAAATATCTCCCCCATGATTCAGTCATATTGCATTAATAATTCTGATTATGTTTTTAGTTATCAAGGATATACTTTTGATATTCCCTGCGACAAAGCAATACTCGGAAGCGAATTTTTAATTAATGAAGTTGTTAAGGATTTAATCAGAGGGATATATTATTCAGATTATGACTGCAACTTTTTAGATTGTTTTGGAAAATCACAAACCCCTTTATTTCTCGCGTCTGAAAAATCATATAATTACCTTGGAGGAAAAGTTTATTTAATTTTAATCATTTCTTTAATCCTACTAATTGCTATATTCTTACTGGCTGAGAAAAAAACTAACGCCTTACTTTTATCTGGCATTCTTATTCTTATTTCCTCTTTATTATTTTTAAAGCTAGACATTTGGATTTCTTTAATTTCTAATAAGATGGTTTCCCAATTCGTAGGAATTTTCTTCTCACAGGCATTTAACGTCTCTATTAAAATTTTAATTATTGGTGTCTTATTCTTTATTTCTGCAATTATATTTAAAATGTTTAGGGTGGGATTTTTTATTTCGGAGCTAATAGAAAAATTAAAAGGAAAAAGCAAAGAGATTAAGAAAGAACCAATTGTTAAAAAAGAAATAAAACCTACTAAAAAAACTAAATCCAAATAGTTTTTATAGGTATTTTTCTGATTAATGCTATGTGCAAATTATGTGAAACAAATCCAGTTTATGAATTTACTAACAAGAGAAAACTATGCAAAAATTGTTTTATAAATTATTTCCATAAGAAAGTTTTATACTCTATAAGAAAATTTGGAATGATTAAACAAAAAGATATTGTTGGATATAATAAGGGGAATGATTTGAAAGGGATTGTTCTTGAAAATATACTCTTCTTCCTATCAAAAAAATCTGGATTTCAAATTGTAAAACTCCCAAATACAACAGCGACTAAAATTACAGTGGATTCATCTATTGATTCTGAATCAGAAGAGATTGTTAATATCTTAATTAAAGGGGATTCTTCTAAATTAAAACAAGATTTGCCTATTGAAGGAAAAAAAATCAAACCACTTTATTTATTTTCAGATGAAGAAATCTTGCTTTATGCTAAGATTAAAAATTTGAAATTTAAACAGGAAAAGAAAAAAGAAAATAAAATAAGCAGTTTTGTTAATGAATTAGAAAAGAAACATCCGGAAGTAAAAAGAGCTGTTGTTAATAGTCTGTTAGAATTGTATAAATAAATTATTTCTTTCCGTAATTCTTTGAGAATCTTTCAATGAACTTTCTTGCTTCTTCATTTTCCTTCTTGACTTGTGTTATAGAGAAAACAGGAGTTCCATCTCTTACCTTTTTTTCTGTTCTTGCGTATAATCTTAATAAGTCATTCATTTTCATCTCTAATAAAATTTCTTCTTTTGAAAGAGATGCTATTTTTTTTGCACTGGTGATTAATGAACCAAGACTCATAAATTTGAATATATCATTTTCTAACTTTGCAATTATTGTTCCGTATGCTAATGAAATTCCAAATTCTATTTTTTGATTAAACATCTTGTTATGTTCATTTAATATTTTCAGAATTGTCTCTGCAGATTCAAGTGCTGTTTTTTCATTTTTGAATGTTTTTGTTTTTATTGGAGCAAAAATAAAGAAAAGATAATCCTGATTTTCATAAGTAACTGCTTTTTTATCTTCTGCCTCTTCTATTATTTTACCAATTGAATCTGAAGCACTTCCTCTTCCAGATTTTTTTTCTTTTAAGTCTTTTATCTTAACACAAATTATACTTGCATCCTGCTTCTCTCCTTTGATTGAAAGAGAAAGTTCTGCTTTAGTTTTTCCCCCTTCTCCTAAAATAAAATCTTCATTAGAATTTTTTTTTACTACTTTCTTTTCTCTATGCATCATGCGCCCGAAAAAAGGTCTTTTGTATATTTTTTTAAAGAAGAAAAATGCAATAAATCCCAATACCAAAATCAAAAAAGTCCAAAATAAAATTCCAAAAGAAATTCCAGATATTTCTTTTACCCCTATAGTATTTCCTGTAAGACTCATCTTTTCGCTTAAATTATCATCTCCATCAGTAATACTAATTTGATATTCTCCATCTGGAGCTCTTAAGAAATATTTTTTGCTTTCTCCAATCTCTAATGTTACATCTAAATTCAGAGGAGTATCTCCTACTTCTATTAATAAAGTTTTATTATAAAGCACATTTCCTATGTTAGTAACTAAAATTGTTTTATTAATTATTTCAATAGTTGCATCTTCATTTTCTTTTATTCTAAAATTTCCTTCTGCTGTTAATTTGTTTGAAACTGAAAAAACTTTCCATTCTGCAGGGGGTTCATTAGTTTTAATAAAATATTCAAGGGATTCATCTGTAGGAATCTCTATCTGCTGTAATATCTTATCTGCTGAATCTTTGATTGTTAAAAATGCAGTAGAATTTATCGAATCTCCTGTTTGATCATGCAAAACTGATTTAATCTTAACAGAACTTCCAGGCATTATTTCTTTGCTTTCTAATACTAATTCAAGATTTGTTGGAACCTGTTTTATCACTATATTATATACCGCAGTTCCTTTGTTTGTAATTGTTCCTTCATTGTCCTGTTCATATGCTCTTAAATTGATAAAATAATTTCCGGCTCTCAAATCTTTCGGCAAAGAAATATTCATACTAAAAAATCCATCATTAATTGTTCCAAATTGAGTTATGTTCTGATTTATATCTCCTGTGGTTATTGAAGACTCTACAAGTCCATTAGAATTTTCTCCATTTTCTCTTGTAATTTTACCACTTAATGTTATAGATTCTCCAGAATCAAATTCGTTTCTTTCTAAATTTCCTGTTATAGTCAATATATCTGAAATCTTAAATTCATCACTTAATGCAAAATCAGAACCAAGCAATGCTTTTACTTTACAAAATCCCTTGCTTCCACCAATTATATTATCTTTCAAAACTAATTCTGGATTCATAGATTTTTCTCCTCCAGCAACAAGATTTACTCCGTCAGTGTAAAAATTTATTTGTGAACCATTACATATCAATCCCATTTGGAAAATTCCAGAAGTTCCACTTAATGTTTTTATTGTTACTGGAACAAAAATACTTTCCCCAAGGTTATATGAGGATTTTAACTCACCATTAAAAATTATTTCTGCTGAAATGAAGGAACTAAATAAGACAACTAAAAACAACAAAATTATACCTCTTTTCATCTTATTTTCTCCTCTTAAAAGAAGTAAATTATTATTTATAAATATTTGTTCAATTTAACAGATTTTATAGAGGATAGATTAACTAACAATATATTTGTCTAAAATGTCTATTGCGTCATCAATTGCACCACAATACGCTTCGTAATGAGTTGGTTGTCTTTCCACTTTTTTATTTGAAGCCCTTCCGCCCCCACTTTTACTCAGATAATTTAGATAATATTCTTTTACTTTTTCTTCTAATTCTTTTTTTATCTTACTTGCTTCTTCTTTATTCATCTTATCTTTTAATATCTAATTTATTTTTAAGGATTTATGTAATAAAAGGTTATTTTTGAGAATGTTTAAAAATAAATAAAGCTTATCTTTAATATGAAAAAGGGAATGGTTGTTAATCCTTGGGAAGTTGCAGGAGATATTGATTATGGAAGATTAGTCAAAGAATTTGGAGTTAGTTTAATTTCTGATTCAATGCGAAAAAATTTAAATTCCCTTCATCCACTAATCAGAAGAGGTTTGTATTTTTCTCACCGCGACTTTGATAAATGGCTTGAAGCAAAATCCAAGGGGAAAAAGGTTTCTGTGATTACAGGAAGAGGTCCTTCTGATAAAATGCACATTGGACATCTAGTTCCTTTCCTTGTGGCTAAATCCTTACAGGAAGAATTTGACTGTGAAGTATTTATTCCTATATCAGACGATGAGAAATTTTATGTTAAAAAAAATCTTTCATTTGAACAATCTATAAAATTTTCAGAAGATAATATTCTTGACTTAATTGCTTTGGGTTTTAAGCCCGGAAAAACTTTTATTTTTGAAGACTTTGTCTATACAGACATATACAAATATGCTGCCCAAGTGGCAAAGAGAATGACTTATTCAACAGCAAAAGCATCTTTTGGATTAACGCCTGAAAAAAATATTGGATGGAGTTTTTATCCTGCTATGCAAGCGGCTCATATATTATTTCCCCAATTTAAAAAAGGAAAGCATATTTCTGTAGTCCCAGTTGCTATAGACCAAGACCCATTTATAAGATTGACAAGAGATATCTCCCAAGACTTTAATTTTGAAAAACCTGCTGCACTTCACGCAAAATTCCTGCCTTCACTTTTGGGAGAAGCAAAAATGAGTTCTTCTGATTTGGGAAATACAGTCATTTATCTTTCTGACTCTCCAAAAGAAGTTGAAACAAAAATAAAAAAATATGCTTTTTCTGGAGGCAGAGATACATTGGAAGAACACAGGAAAAAAGGCGGAAATCCGGATATTGATGTTTCTTTCCAATACTTAAAATTCTTTTTTGAGCCAGATGACAAAAAATTACAGAAGATTCATGATGATTATAAATCAGGAAAAATGCTTACTTCTGAATTAAAAAATATTTTAATTGATAAAATAAATTCATTCTTGAAAGAACATCAGAAAAAAAGAGAAAAAGCAAAGAAAGAAGTTGATAAATTTCTTCTTAAATCTTAGAATAATTAATTTTATAAAATACTCTCATCTATCTTATTCATGAAGATCTTGTTATTGCATACAGATTATATTAAATTCAAACCTTTGAAAAAAGCATTGAAGAGTATCGGAGAACTTTCTGAAAAAGAAAAAGGAGAAAAGTCTGTTAAAGAGGCTTTGGTTGTTTTGACTGCTGTTGAAAAACAAGATAAAGATGTAAAGAAAGTTGTGGAAAAATTTGTTGAAAATGTTGCGGATGTTGCTAAGCAAGTTAATACTGAAAAGATTGTTCTTTATCCTTATGCTCATTTATCAAAAGATTTGGCTTCTCCTGAAATTGCAATTAAAGTTCTTGAAGAATCAGAAAAAGAATTAAAGAAAAAATTTGATGTTGTTCGGGCTCCTTTTGGATATTATAAAGAATTTGAATTAAAAGTTAAGGGACATCCATTATCTGAATTAAGTAGAGAGATAAGTGTTGAAGGCGGAAAAGAAGAAATTTATGATTATAAAAAATTGCTGAATGAAATCTCCAAAACTAAACTTGATACTTCTAAACTAAAAGATAATGATCATAGGATTATTGGACAACAGATGGATTTGTTTTCTTTTTCTGAAGTTGCTCCTGGAATGGTTTTTTGGCATAATAACGGACTGGTAATAAGAAATGAATTGATTAATTTTTGGAGAGATGAACATAGAAAAGCAGAATACAAAGAAATTTCAACTCCACAGGTTATGGATAAGAGACTCTGGCAGATTTCGGGACATTGGGAAAAATATAAAGAAAATATTTTTTTAACAGAATATGAAAAAAGACAATTTGCAGTAAAGCCAATGAATTGCCCTGGTGGAATGCTTGTTTATAAAAATAAACCAAAAAGTTATAAAGAATTACCTTTGCGAGTTGGAGAATTGGGAATTGTGCACAGATTAGAACTTTCAGGAGTTCTTGGAGGTTTATTTAGAGTTATACAATTCACACAGGATGATGCGCATATTTTTTGTACAGAAGAACAACTTGAAGAAGAAATTTTTGCAATAATGAATCTTATTGATATGTTTTATAAGAAATTTAATCTCCAATTTGATCATGTTGAACTTTCCACTCGCCCAGCAAAAAGAATTGGGAGCGATAAAATATGGGACAAAGCAGAGAAGCTTCTTGAAAATGCATTAAAGAAAAAGAAAATGAAATATAAAATTAATAAAGGCGATGGAGCTTTTTACGGGCCTAAAATTGATTTTCATGTTAAAGATTCACAAGGAAGAACCTGGCAACTTTCTACTATACAATTAGATTTTGCAATGCCTGAAAGATTTGAATTGGAATATACTGATAAGGATAATAAAAGAAAACCACCTGTAATGTTACATAGAGTTATTTATGGAAGTATGGAAAGATTTATTGGAATTTTATTAGAACATACAAATGGAAGAATGCCTACTTGGCTTGCTCCCACTCAGGTTAAGGTAATTAATTTTACAGATAGAAATATAAAATCCTGCGAAAAGTTACTAGAGAGACTTAAACAAGAGGGTATAAGGGTAGAAGAAGATTTTAGACAGATTCCTCTTCCAGGAAAAATTAAAGAAGCAGAACTTATGAGAGTTCCTTATATAATTGTTATAGGGGACAAGGAAGAAAAAGAAAAAAAAATTGCTGTGAGAGTTAGGGGAAATAGCAAAATAGAAACAATGCAAACTGAAAAATTTATTAAAGATATAAAAGAAGAAATTAAAGAAAGGAAATAATCATTTTATTCTATATCCTTTCCAAGTACAAGTATATTTACCATTACAACCATCAATATCTGTTAAAACAATTGTATTGCAATGGGGATTATAATAATCTTCTTTTAATTTTCTCTTAATTCTTTCAATAATTTTATTTGGATTTTCTTTCCAATTTTTTTCCTTGAGATTGAGATTTAATTCATGAAACCAAAAACTACGAGCACAATATTCTGTTACTGAATGTTTTCCAATTTTCTTGTTTAAACCTTTTTCATTTTCTATATAGATTTTTATATTTGACATGCCTGACTTATTTAGTTATTATTTATATAATTTATCCTTCAGTATTTATTTAGAAACTTTTTTATACTTTCTTTCTTCTTTATTTAAATGAAAGGAGGTGTGACTAAATGAAAAAGGTGTTTTTGTTTCTCTTTGTTTTTCTGATAACAATTTCACTTGTTTTGGCTGCAAACGAAGGTATTCAGCAAGGAACAGGTAATGGAACCCAGACAGATACTGAAACCCAAAATCAAGGAGAAGGGAGTCAGTTACAAAATCAGATAAGAGTTCAATCAGGTAATTACATAAATTCCAATGGAGAACAAATGCAGATTCAAAATGAGAATCAGTTCAGATTGACTGTGGGAGAAGTAGAAGCTAAATCTGATTTGCAGATAAGTTCAGAATATGATTCTGTACAAAACAGGACAAAGCTAAAGACTCAACTTTCAAACGGAAAAAATGCAGAGGTAAAGATTATGCCTAATACTGCATCAGGAAGGGCTATTGAAAGATTGCAATTAAAAGTTTGCAATACTGAAAATGAATGCTCTCTTGAATTAAAAGAAGTTGGTAATGGGGAACAAACAAAATTAGCTTATGAAGTGCAGGCTAAAAAAGAAGCACGAGTTTTAGCATTATTTAAAACAAAGATGCAAGTACAGGCTCAAATTAATGCAGAAACCGGAGAAGTAATCATGTCAAAAAAACCCTGGTGGGCATTTTTGGCTTCTGAATAAACTTTTATTTTTTATTTTTTATTTTTTATTTTTTTAGTTATCACAACTTTTAAAAGAGGGGAACAGGTAAGATTATCATGAATTCCCATTTTTTGTTAGAAAAATTAGAGTGTTCTGATGAATACAAGAAATTTATGAAAGAAAATCCTTCTGCTTATTTATGTTCTGGGTTTTTTGATATCGGAGATGATAATTCTTCTAATAAATATCATTTTGACTTTTATGTTCCTGAAAGCAGAGATATATTTAGTTTTGCTTTGGAAAATGATATTAAACTAATAAAATTGGAAAGAAATGATGAACAAGCATTAGATAAAGTTTCTATGAAGGATAATTTTGATTTTGACAAAATAAAAGAAAAAATTCTCATTGAAATGGAACTGAAAAAGATAAATAATAAAATTCAGAAAATGCTTTTTTCTCTGCAGAATAAAGATGGAAAAGATTTCTTGCTGGGAACTATTTTTCTTTCTGGATTGGGAATGTTAAAAGTTAATTTTGATATCTCCAACAACCAAATAACTGATTTTGAAAAGAAATCTATTATGGATATGATGAAGATAATTAGGAAGTAATGTCCCCTTCTCACAACCCCGCTTGTTTATCCCTGTCCTTACCTCCGCGAAATCGCTCTCCCACCCCCTGGTTTGTTAATGATAAAGAACTCAACGCATTGTTCAATTGGTGAAATAATTTTACATTATTTTTTATTCACCTTAACTATTTCTTAGCGTAGCGTCGTGTCTGAAAGCCGATGCGGAGCGATTTACTTAATTATTTCTCCACAATGAAATTTATCATCATGCGATTAGCCATACGCTTCGGCTATTACTATTTTATTGCTATAAAATTTATCATCATTCCTGAATTATGGGTTGAGATAATTTTGAATCCTACTTCTTTGAATAATTTATGAATTTCATCTTCTTCAAACAAATAATAATACCTTTTTCCTTTATCTTGCCATCCTATTAATTTTTCTTTCCCCTTTTTCTGATTAAATCTTTTTGAATTAAAATTCCAAACTCCAACAAGAACTTTTGAATTTGGTTTCATTACTCTAAATAATTCTTTAACTGCTTTTTTATGTTCTTTTGGTTTTAAACAATGCAGTGAAGAAATTGAAATACCATAATCAAAAAAATTATCTTCAAAAGGCAGTGCTGTTAACTCTGCGACAAAAAATTCTGCAGGAATTTTTTTATTCTTTGCTTTTTCTTTAGCAAGTTCAATCATTCTTTCAGAAAAGTCAACAAGATACATTTTACCATCTTTTATTTTTGTCAAATGCCTTCCAGAACCAGAACCCATGTCAAGAACTTTTCCAGTGCAATCTTCTAGAAATTTTTCACTCAATTCAGAAGGGATTTTTTTAAATTCATTCCATTCATATGCAATTTTATCCCATACTTCTTGTTGGTTTGGGGTTTTCATTATAAGGGGAAAGAAAGAGGAATTAAAAGGATTTGGTTTCTAGAGAGTTTAATTTTTTTCTTTGCTCATATACTTGTCTAATTGCCATGGTTTGGATATCTGGAGTTATTCTTTCAAATAAATTGTACATCCATCTTGATATAGGATTTAACTCTTTTACATAATCATCCATTCCTTGAATAAACGCCTCTAAACATTCAAAAGATATATCTTTTGCTATCTTAGTTGCTCTTATGTAAGCATATTTATCTAACATAACATCTCCTGGAGAACCAAAAATAATTGGAATTCCTTCTGAATCTTTTCCGATTATCATAAAAAATCTTATTTGATATCTTATTTAAATTTACTTATTCTCCCTCCTGATCTCGCTTGTATAACACTGACCTTACTTCCGCGAAATCACTCGCCCTCAAAGCTCATCAAAGAAAATACAGGATATTTTGAAATCTTTTCTCTTCCTTTCAAATCAGGAAGTTCGATTGGGAAACAACATTCTACAATTTCTCCTTGAAGCTGTTCAATAAGTTTGCATGATGCAAGTGCTGTTCCTCCTGTTGCAAGCAAATCATCAACAAGAAGAATCTTTTGCTTTGGAGATATTGCATCTTTATGAACCTCCACAGTATCAACTCCATATTCTAAATTATAACTCTCTGAAATTGTTTCTGCTGGAAGTTTTCCTGGCTTGCGTATTAATACAAGTCCTGTGCCTAATTTTCCTGCTAACATTCCTGCAATAACAAAACCGCGTGATTCAATTCCTGCAATCATATCTATCTGCATATTCTTGTATCTATCATAAAGAATTTCTATTAATTTATGCAACGATTCTTTATCCTGCAATAATGTTGTGATGTCTCTGAACATAATTCCTTGTTTAGGAAAATTTGGAATTGTCCTAATTTTATCTTTTAATTTTGCAATTTCCTGCTCTTTTGAATATGATTCAATTGTTTTCAGAAGAACTTGCTTTACTCTTTCTGTATTGCTTTTCATAATTTCTTTTATCATTTCCCATGTAACATCTTCCTCTCCTTCTTTCCAGCAATCATAATCTGTTGACATTGCAATTACTGCATAAGGAACTTCAGCTTCATTTGCAAGAATACATTCCGGAGCTATTGACATATTTATCACATCTGCCCCAAATTGCCTGAACATCCTGCTTTCTGCTCTTGTTGAAAATCTTGGACCCTCTATTGTTATTACTGTCCCTTTTTTATGACAGGAAAATTTTGATTCTTCGCAGGATTCAATTAATTTTTTTCTTAAATTTTCTGAAAAAGGATTTACCATTGGTGTGTGGATTGCACCAAATTCAAATTTTTCAAAAAAAGAAAGTTTTCTCTGCTTTGTAAAATCTATAAAATCATCAAGAATAACAAAATCTCCGCGTTTTATTTCTTCTCTTAAAGAACCTACTGCTGTTGTCGCGATTATAAATTTGCATCCTTCTGATTTCAAGGCGAAAATATTCGCGCGATTATTAACTGCTGTTGGCGGGATTTCATGCTTTAATCCATGGCGAGAAATTATTACTACCTCAATCCCTTTTATTTTTCCCATTATTAATGGAGATGAGGGTTTTCCAAAAGGAGTGTCTACTTCTTTTTGAATATAATTTTCAAGAATCTCTGGATTTTCAAGTCCAGAACCTCCAATTACACCTATTTTTAATGCCATATTTTATTAAATCATCACAGTTTTATCTTGATATTCTATAGATATCCTATTCTGTTTGAATTTATCCTTGCAAAGCTGTGCAATTTTCTCCGCATCTTCTTCTAATTGTTTTTCGGTTGTTGGAAATCTTGGATAATTAATCAAGCCAACAATTGCTCCAATTTCATTTCCTTCTTTGTAAATAAATTTTGTTGGAGTTACAGTCACACATAAGCCCCCTTTATCTGTTTCTTTTTGCAGAAGTTCTTCGAGTTCACTTATATCATGGATTATATTTGTATATCCCTCTCTTAATCCAACATAAATCTTAGCATACATAGTATGAACAATACTTTTTTCCATTTTTATTTTTTGTTCAATTATCTTTAAAAGCATTCTTGCAATAAAACAGATAAATAGATTTTTAAAACAGACAATCTATAATATATCATGGCAGTTTCAGAGATGATTGTTGGAATTGGAATTTTGGGAATACTTATTGTTTTGGTAACAATGGCTCTTTCTATTTTTGTTTTTGTATTCTGGATATTAATGATTATTGATTGTGTCAAAAGAAAGTTTAAACAAGATGTAGAAAAAATTGTATGGATTTTAGTAATTATCTTTGCAGGAATTGTAGGAGCTTTAATTTATTATTTTGTTGTTAAAAAGAAATAATTTTTATAAATCTAAAATATCCATAATTTCATAATTAATTTCTTCAATAGGTTTTTCCCCATTTATACTATAAAAATCAAAATTATCCTTGAGATATCTTAATGTTGGAAATGTATCTCTATAATATTTATTGAATCTTTTTTTGATTATCTCTATATTATCATCTGTTCTTCCCTGATTTCTATTTAATAATCTATTAATACATGTTTTTCTTTCTGCATATAGAAAAAATACTTTGTCTACTAATTCCTTCTCTTTTACATATTCTGCTTGAGCAAGAGTTCTTACTGCTCCGTCTAAAATATAATTTTTATTTCCAATAGATTTTTCAATAAGCTTAAAAATTAATTTGTCTGGAAGAAATCCTCCTTTGCCTATCTTTTCTAAATAACTTAATATTTCAGTATCTTTTGTATTTCTTATTAAATCTCCTGTGCTTATGTGCTGAAATCCATAAGGAATTAATAATTTAGATTGAGTCCCTTTTCCTGCTCCTGGCGCTCCAGTAAATAATATCTTTTCCATTTTTGATTGTATGCGAAAGGTTTTATAAGCGTTTTGATGTCGGAAATAGATGATTATTCCATCTAAAAATGAAGTAAGAAAGCCGACAAAAACAATATCCGGAATTACTCCTGTAGCAGTTATGCTGCCTCCAAGAGAATGCGGGCATGGAACCTGTTTGTATTGTCCAACATTAAATGTCCCTCAAAGTTATACTCCAAAGAGTCCAGTTGTGATGAGAGCAGCAGAAGTTGATTATGACTCTTACAAGCAAGTTCAGGCAAGAATAAAAGCATTTGAAATTATGAATCATCCCACAGAAAAAATTGAACTTATAATCATGGGCGGTACTTTTCTTGAATATCCTAAAAAATTTAAATATGAATTTATAAAAAAATGTTACGAAGCTCTTAATGGAAAAAAATCTAACACCTTAGAAAAAGCACAGAAATTAAATGAAAAAGCAAAACATAGGTGTGTAGCTTTGTGTGTGGAAACGCGTCCAGATGAATGTATAAAATATATCAAAGAAATGAGAGAGCTTGGTGTTACAAGAGTTGAGCTTGGTGTTCAGATTATTGATGATAAAATTTACAAGATAATAAAAAGAGGACATAGTGTAAAAGATGTTGCAGATGCTACAAGAGACTTAAAAAATGCTGGGTTTAAGGTTGGTTATCATATAATGCCTGGACTTCCAGGAAGCAACCCAAAAAAAGATTTGCAATTATTCAAAAAATTATTTTCAGATGAAAGATTTAAGCCTGAACAATTAAAAATTTATCCATGTCAAGTGATTAAAGGAAGCAAACTTGAAGAAAATTATTGGAAGAAAAAATACAAACCATATACAAAAGAACAAATTGAAAAACTGCTTATTGAAATGTTAAAAGCTACTCCAAGATATTGCAGAATTATGAGAATAATGAGAGAAATTCCCCCAGAATATTTAATTGCAGGAACAACAAGAATTGATTTGAGAAAAGATGTTGAAGAAAAATTAAGAAGAGAAAAAATTGCGATTAAAGAGATTAGATTTAGGGAAATTGGTTTTGTAAAAAAAGAATTAGACAAAAATCTGATTTTAAAGATAACAAAATACAGAGCATCAGAAGGAGATGAATACTTCCTGGAATTTGTAAATAAAGAGGATGTTCTCTTTGGATTATTGAGATTAAGAATTGTTGGAGATAATGCTTTTGTTAGGGAACTTCATATTTATGGACAAAGTTTGAAACTTGGCGAAAAGGGAGAAATAAGTCAGCATACAGGGCTTGGTAAAATGTTAATGCTTGAAGCAGAGAAAATTGCTAAATCAAAAGACTGCAAAAAAATTTTAGTTATTTCTGGGGTGGGGGTTAGAGAATATTATAAAAAATTAGGATATAAGTTGGAACAAAGTTATATGGTGAAAGAAATAAAATAATTTTTCGATAATATTATAAATTGGGGTTTCTTTTTAGAAAAAAGAAACTACCATTGTAGAAAAATTATTATGGTGAAAAAAGTTAATATGAAAAAGAGGATAAAGCACTTTTATGAATCAACAGAAGATATACCATTAATCTTAGATTCTTATGAAGACATCTTTTCTGATTTTGATCCTAGCCTTATTTAATGAAAGCATTATCTGGGGATTTTTTGAATGAATGTAAAAAAGCCTCTTCTGATAAGAAAGGAAAAATTAATTTGAAATTATTTTTACCTAAATCAAAACGAAATGCCTTAGATGAAATTAAGATTAAAAAAAGATTAAAAGATCATTTTGCTAAACATTTGAAAAAGAAGAAAAAAGAAATAGATGGGATTAAACTTAGCGGATTTAATTGGTTTATAATTGGTTCTATTATGATTGTTATTTCTGCTTTATTTCTTAATTATCAGGGACCATTTTGGGTTAATCTAATTGTTACTTTGGCTCATCCTGCTGGATGGTTTTTATGTGGGAAGGACTTGGAAAAATATTTATCACTGCAAAAGAAAAGATTCCAGACTTTTCCTTTTATAAAAAAATGCTAGATTCTAATATATCTTTTTTGAATTATAAATAATATAGAAATGCCCCATCCGGGATTCGAACCCGGGTTTCAGCCTTGAAAGGGCTGTGTCCTTGGCCTCTAGACTAATGGGGCTTGCTTAGAAACAAAAAAGAAAATTCATTTTTAAACCTATTCTATCTTTATTTCCTATTCTTATTTGTCCTATCATTTTGTTACTACCATAAAGTTTATAAAATATTCTATTGTTAGGAATCAATGGAAGATAAAAACTCCTTGAGTATTTATTTGAATGAAATAAACAACTTTCCACTTTTGGAAAAAGAAGAACAATTAGAACTAGGAAAAAAGATTAAAGAAAATAATGACAAAGAAGCATTTAATCAATTATTCAATTCTAATCTACGGCTTGTTGTATTTATAGCAAAAAAATATCAGGGCAGAGGGGTTTCTTTAATGGATTTAATTCAAGATGGCAATATTGGACTTATGAAAGCGGTTGAAAAGTTTGACTATACAAAAGGATTTAATTTTTCTGTTTATGGGAGTTGGCGGATAAAACAAACTATCTTGAGGGGTTTAGCAGAAAAATCTAGAATGATTAGGGTTCCTGTCAATACCTATTATAATATACAAAAATATAATTATCTTTCTGACGGAATTGAGGAAAATAATAAATTCTTAAGTGAAGAGAGAAAATCTCAGATTGATAATCTTCCTCATCTTAAAAAACTTAAATCTTTAAATTATGAAATAACTTCGCTTGATGAATCTATAAACTCAGATAATTCTGTTAGTCTATTAGAAAAAATTGAAGATAAAAGTAGGAATTTGGAAAACAAAGCAGTAGAAAATTCTATAGCAGAATCTATGGAAAAACTTTTCCAAAATTTAATTAACAAACAACCAAAGCATAAAAGAAAAGTAATTGAGAGAGAAATAGAGGTATTAAAACTTAGACATGGTTTTTATGGGAAAAAATTTACTCTAAAACAAGCAGGTTATAATCTTGGAGATATTGCAACAAGACAAGTTGTAAATAAAGTGCAGGAGAGGGGCGAAAGAAGATTAAGACAAGATGATGAAATAACAGAATTTGCTTCTAGTTTGGGATATAATGTAGACAAGCCGATATGGAAATATTAATCTTTAATTGTGTGATATTCCTTAAATAAAAGATTTTAAATATGTTAAAAATATCTAATTTAAACGAGCCTATAGCCCACGGGGTTTTTCTTTTAGAAAAAGAAAAGCTACCATGTAAAAGAAAACTACCTATGTAGAAATGCTTAAAATGTATTAGTTCGCTATAGATCTGTTGGAAGAGGAGCCTATAGCTCAGCCTGGTTTAGAGCACCGCTCTTATATGATTGCAATTCGTTAGAATTGTATCTCTCATGGAGAAATCTAAGAGAGGCGGGGGTCCACGGTTCAAATCCGTGTAGGCTCATTTTCCCTTTAATTTGAGAATGTTTAATTTTGTATTGTAGGAAAACTTTTACTCTACAACCCTAATAAAATTTATAAACAAGTTTTCCTTCGGGATATTATGAAAAAGAGGGTGGGTTTGTTATTGGTAATTTTGATAATTTTTACTTCAACTTTTGTTATTTCTGAATCAATTGCAGACTCTCTTCATTTAAACATTCAAACAATAAATTCTACTGATGATGTTGTTGCTGGAACATTTAAATTTGAATTTAATATTACTTCTGATTCTACATGTGCTAATATACTTTATTCAAATCATTCAACATTAACAACAGATGCAAGAGGAATAATTTCTTATTATTTAGAAAATGTAAATCTAAATTTTTCTGACCAATATTGGCTTTGTTATTATAGAGATGGAGTTTTAATTAATAATTCAAAAATTGTTAGAAGTCCTGTAAGTTTTATAGCAAAGAATGTTTCTGCGCAAGGAATAATTAATGATTCAAATCTTAATCTTGTGGGGAAAAATATTTCTGCTTCAACAGGATTTTTTTCTTTTCTTGGAGATTTGCTTACGAGAGTGACTTCTTTATTTGTTCAGGATATTGATTTTACTGGAAAAATAAATGGTAGTGGAAATATAAATACAACGGGAAATGTAACTGCTTCTTACTTTATTGGGGATGGGAGTTTATTAACAGGAATCTCTGGGGAGAATGCAACTTGGAATGAAAGCTTAGCAAGAAGTTTCTTTGCACCCAACACAACAGCAGGAATTCAGATGTTAATTAATGAAACAGGAATATGGGCTGTTTATAATTCAACTTACGAAAGTTATGCTTCTAATGTTTCAAGAAACTGGACTTTAGACACTTTTAATAACTGGAATTCTACGTGGGATAATAATTGGCTTATTGCTATGCTTTCCGCAAATGATACTTCATTTAATACTACAGCAAATATTCAAACATTAATAAATGGAACAAATATGAATTTTGGAAATGTAGATTTTAATGACGGATGGACTAGCGGTGGAGCAAGTATAATAGATGGAAATTTATTTGCACAGACAGTTTATGTTTATAATATAAGTTCTTTATCAGTAAATAATCTTTTTATTAATGGCTCTAATTTTCCCTCATTTGACAATCAATTTGATTTGGGCAATTCAACTTTAAGATGGCAGGATTTATTTTTATCGGGACAAGTTTATTCTAATGGAACAGGAAATAATTATTTCTTGGGAAGTGTGGGGATTGGAAGTTCTTTACCAAAAGATGACTTGTTTATTCAGGGAGGAACTGTTGCTGCAGGAAATATAAGTTTAGGTAATCTTGCAACTCCTAATTATGAGAGCATTTATATGAATGGGATGACAGGGGTAGCTAATTATAATCTTCTTTCTTCTTATACTGACCAAAATTTATATATAAATCGTCCATCCAGTAAAAATATTGTTTTTAGAGGTGCTAATGCTGACCAAATGGTGCTTAATTCTTCTGGGAATCTTGGAATTGGTCTTGGGATAAGTGTACAACCCGTATATTTGTTGCAGGTAGCAAATTCTGCAAATGCATTAAACGTTTCTGGGAATTTATATGTTAACTCAAGTAATGTTGGGATTGGAACAGCAAATCCTTTTAGTAAATTACATATATATGACACCACTGCTGCTGCAGGACTAAATGAAGTTCTTTGGCTAACCGGTGGAGCGTCAACATCACAAAGTGGACCGTCTATGGTTTTTAATACTTATTGGGGTGGAGCTTTTCCAACATGGCAATTGGCTGAGATTGGAGCAGTATATTCTGGTGAGGGGGGATGGCATGGTGCTTTAATATTTTCAACAAATACTGGTGCTGCTGTTGCAAGTATAACAGAAAAAATGAGAATAAGTGCATTAGGATATGTTGGAATTGGGACAAGTGTTCCATCACAAACTCTTGATGTAAGAGGACAGGGAAATTTCTCTGGAGTAATATTTGTTAATAATGTTACTGAAATTAACGGAAGCACCTATAATGCAAGTTATGCTTCATTTAACTCAACAACAAATATCCAACAACTTTATAATGCAACAGCATCAGCAATTGCTAATCTTTCTATCTCTCAACAACCTTCAAGTGTAAATTATTGGGGTTCAAATGGGAGTAATATTTATAATGATACTGCAAAAAGAGTTTTAATTGGTTCAATTTTAGATAATGGTGATGAATCTATTACAAATTTAACTGGAGATAAATTACATATATATAATGAAATTAATTCTTTATCTGATAATGAGATTATATTAAGTACAACGAGTCTACTCCATAACAAAAATACAAATAATGTAAGTACTGCAACACATGGAGCATCAATTATGGGTTGGGCTTATGATGATTATTCTGGTAGTTTGAATGTATTAGATAATACTGGAACATTATTTGGTGTAGAGGGAAGAACTGATGGGCAAAATATAGGAACATCATATGTTGGGGTATTGGGACTTTCTGTATTTAATGGTTCTGATACTGACCGTGTGGGGGTGACTGCAGGAGTTGAAAGTTTTGTTCAGGTATTAATGAGAGATAAAATTACTCCCTTGGAAAATGGAACTGCTGTTGGTTTTTGGGCTACACCAATTACTGGCGGTTCTACTAAATATTCTCTCTTAGGTTATGACCCTCTATTATTATTTAATTCATCTACTTTTACTGGAAATCTAACTGTATTTAAAGGGGGTTATTTTGGGGAAAACGTTGGACTTGGTATTGCTTCCCCCTCATATAAATTAGAAATAACAAATTCAGCAAATGCATTAAATGTTTCTGGATTTTTGTATGCGAATTCGAGTAATGTTGGAATAGGAACAAATAATCCTATTAATACATTAGATATTATTGGAAAAATTAATTTTACCGGTACAATAAATAATGCAAGTTTTATTACTAATGACAGAAATATTTTGATTGGACAATTAGCGGGATATGGAAATATTGGAACTAATTCTGTTGCTTTGGGTTATAATGCGAGTGGTTTTAACACACAAAATTATGTTACAACTATAGGTTATGAATCTGGGAAAGGAAATATTGGATTGTGGCTTACTGCATTAGGATATGGTGCTGGGGATACAAATTCTGGAGAATATGTAACTGTTGTAGGGCCAGATGCTGGATTTTTAAATACTGGTGATGATGTAATAGGAATAGGGGTTGATGGAGCAACGACTAATAGTGGTAATAAAGTAATTGCTATTGGTCGTGGAGCGGGAAATACTAACCTTGGAAATGATTCTGTATTTATTGGTTATGAGGCGGGATTAGAAAATACTGTAAGTAATCAATTTATTATTCAACAAAGGAATATTAATGCTATTCCCCTAATTCAAGGAAATTTCTCTTCAGGTTTTGTAGGAATAGGAACTACCTTACCTAATGCTTTGTTAGAAATTAAAAAAGGCGGTGCAGGGATTTGGGATTTGAATGTATCTGGATTACTTTATGTTAATTCAAGCAATGTTGGGGTTGGTTCTACAAATCCTAGTAGTAAATTAAGCATTAACGGAGATGGAAATCCAGTTACTGCACTTTATGCTGATAATGGTGATTCTGCATGGGCTTTTTGGGCAGATGGGCAAATATATTATTCAGACAACAATTTTATTGGAGAAGGAAGTCCAAGTGCAACATTTAATCCTCTTGCAAAACTTCAAATTAATGATTCATCAATGGGTTTCCCGAGAATTGTTTTATCTGGACAAGAATTTTATCAATCAAATCAAGTTGGAGTTGGAGGAGTTGCATTTTTGCTTGGAGTAAACAGATACCAAAACAAACAATTATGGATTGGTGACAGCGAATATCTAACGCAAAATAATACTAATACTGCCTTAAGACTTGGTGTTGGGGGGAGTGGACTTGCTATTATAGAGGCATTATCTACTAATGGGGGTGTTTATAAAAATCTTGCTATAAATCCTAATGGGGGGGGAATTAATTTTGGTGGTGGTAATAATATTGCATATAATGGATTTGGAACAACACTTACACCAGACTCTGGACAAATTACAGACGGGAATGATGTTTATATCGCAGATGATTTAGAAGTTGATGGAACAATGTATTTAACAGGGGGATATACACAGATAGTTAGTGCAGATGTCGCAGAAAATTTGCAGACAATTGCAGGAAGAAATCATATTTTATGCAAGGCAAATTCAGGTTGTATGGCTCAAACTTATGAAAAAGAATTGTTTGATGGAGAAGTTGTTTGCATTGATACAAGATACGGACAAGTAATTATGAGATGCAATGAGTCTAATTCAAGATTAGTAGCAGGAGTTGTATCTAATACGTCTGTAATTAATATGGGAAATCATCCTGAATATTCTTATCCTATTGCAGTTGCAGGAATTGTATGGACAAAAGTTACAACAGAAAATGGATTGATTTATCCAGGTGACTTTTTAGTTTCAGGAACAAAAGCAGGAACAGCGATGAAAAACAATGAAGCAAAGACAGGAACAATATTAGGAAAAGCATTTGACTACTGCGTAAATTATGACGAAAATATAAAAATTAAAGAATGCACTATACCAATGTTTGTAGCATTGAGTTAAAATGACTGCAAATAAGAAATTTGCCGTATTAAAAACAGGAGTTTTGCAATGTGGATAGACAAAGCTTTTTGGTATGGTTTATCTTTCTTATTAGTTGCTGGAATTATAAGTTTTATTTTTAAAAACAAAAAACAAAAAAACAAAATACTTTTTTTTGTTACTATTGCATATTTTATTATTGGTCTTTTTTTGGCTGGAGCATATATTTACACTCATACTCCAATAAGTAATATTGTTCCTCCGATTATTTATATTAGGGTTGTAGATGCTGGGGGGAATCCAGTAAAAGATGCTTCTTGTTTTGCGGATATAATAACAGAAAAGACAAGTATTGAAAATAGATTATTAAAATCAGTACCTTTTTTTAGTCAATTAGAATGTTATGGTCTTGAAAAATGCCAGATAGAAAATTATTGGGGATATTATAAATTAGAGGTAACAAATTATTCTTATAAATCATTCTTATGGATTTTTCAAAAACCAGAAGGGATAATTAAAGGAGATTTTGAGATAAATATTGTTTGCAGAACAAATAATTCTGTAGCTCATTATGAAATGAATAAAACAAATTTTCCATGTTCCCCACTTCCCTTGCTGGGAAATTATATAACACCCTCTTTTTATTGTTCTGACAAAAATAAATTAATTAATGAACATGCATATAATCTTGATGAAAATTTTTTTGATGAATATGACAGGAAGGCAATAAATTTTATTAATGATAATTACAAAGATGAAATAATTCTTGCAAATAATAAATTATCTGCAATTATTTATTCTCAAAAGATAAATGATATAGTAGGAATAATTCCAGATAAGGAATCTTATGGGAATCCTTATGTATTTAATGAATTTATGGCTATGTCTTGCAGAAAGAGATTGGAATTAGCTCAAACATATAAGATTAGTTTAGTCTTATCAAGATTTGAACTTCCACCAAATTTTGTTGGTACACAAAAATATAATCAGACTAATTGCAGTTTCATGAAAGAAGTTTATTCAGATAGAGATTATATTTATGAGATTGTTATATGAAATCCTCGTTAACTTTATTAATAATATTTTACTTTTATATTAATGAATAAAAGAGCAATTTTTATCCTAGTCTTGATAATTTTCCCATTTGTTTCTGCAGATGTTGTTTCAATAAACTCTGGAGGAGATAGCGGGTTAATAATTAATCCAGATAATTTTATTGAAGGTTTTTTTGGGTGTATTCCAACAACTTGCGCAAAACTGGGATATAATTGTGATAGTTGGAGCGATGGTTGTGCAAAAACAATCAATTGTGGAAGTTGTGCTTCAGGATTTACATGCACTTCAGGAACCTGTGTTGCAATTCCTTCTGAAGAAGAACCTAGTACTGGTCCTGGAGGCGGAGGAGGTGGCGGAGGCGGAGGAGTAGAAAAAAAGCTTACAGAATTAAAGGTAATTCCTGAAGATTTTAATCTTGCAACAGATGCAGATGGAATAACTTACGCAAAAATATCTCTTATCAATTTAAGACATTATGATTTGCCTGTAACAATAAGCTTAACAAGCAAACTTGGAGATATTATTTCTTTTGAAGATGCAATGACTTTTACTCTTGGCGCAGATGAGGTAAAAATTATGCAATTTAAAATTACTTCTCCTTCAGAAGCAGGAATTTATACGGGGAGAATAACATTCAAATCAAATAATGATATTCTTCATGTTCCCTTTATATTAAATGTTCGTTCAGGGAAAAGTTTATTTGATATTTCAATAGACATTCCTGAAGCACAAAGAACAATTTTTATTGGAAATAAAATAATCGGGCAAATAAATTTAATACAGATGGGAATAAAAGAACCCGTTGATATTTCTATGAATTATATTATAAAAGATTTTGACGATAATATTTACAAGGAAGAATCTGAAACAATAATGGTATATGATCAAAAGAGTTATGAACATGAATTTAACACCCAAGAACTTCCTGTTGGAAAATATATAATTGGTGCAGAAGTAATTTATTCTGGAGGAGTTGCTACCGCAAGTTATCCCTTTGAGGTAATTGAAAAAACAGTTACTAAAATTCAGTGGACTTATATAATCTTAATAATTTCTCTTCTTATAGGAATTGTCCTTATATTAATAATCCTAAATTATTATAAACGACAAAATCTAAAATATAAAAGGATAAAACAAAAGAGGTAAATGATGAGAAAAAGAAAAATAATCTTGATGTTAATAATAGCTGTGGCTTTGGGATTTATTATTTTTTCTTATATTCCTTCTATGAAAGAAAATACTTCTTTTGAAGTTACTCCCATATTATTTAAGATTATTTTGGACAAAGGTGAAACAATAAATGCTAGTTTTAATATTTATAATTTTGGAAATGAAGAAAATTTCAATTTTAATATAACTGATTTGAATAAGATTCTCTTTTTAGAAAAAGATAATTTTATTATTCCAAGCAAAGAATCTAAAACTTTCAACATTAGTTTATCTGGGAAAAATGCTTCTTATGGAGTTTATGTAGGACACATTTCAATATCAAAAAATATTGAAGAGAAAAAAATTCCTGTTATTGCTTCAATCCAGACAGAGCAACAATTATTTGCGATAACTCTTAATGTTCCTCCAGAAAATAAACAACTTGGAAAAAAGGCAAATATCACTACAGAAGTTAAATTTTTTAATTTATATGACAATGAACCGCACACAATAAATGTAAATTATGAGATGTTTGATATTTATGGAAATAAAATATTTTTGGAGTCTGAAGATATTGCTATTGGCGCTAAATCTTCCTTCACTAAAAAATTCCCTCTTCCAGAAAATATAGATTTTGGAGATTATGTCTTTGCTGTTAATATGAATTATTTGGATACAGTAACTACTGCAAGTTATTTGTTCTCTGTAACAGATAAAAAAAGTTTCTCTTTTTTAAATATTAATTTTCTTGCGATTATCGTCGCTATTTTTGTTGTTTTAACTTTCTTTTTAATTTTATTTGTTGCTTATGAAAGAAGTTTATTATTATCTAGGGTTAAAAGACAGCACAAATTACAAATTAAAACTTCTTCTGAAGAAATATCAAAAGAAAAAGAAAAATATCTTGCTAAAGCAAAGAATGAAAAACAGAAAAGAAAGATTATAAAACAATTCCGAGATGCAAAAGAAAGATTTTTAACTGAACTTCTTAAACAGCAGAAAAATCAAATTGAAGATATAAAGAAAATTAAAAAAGAGAAACTTAAAGAAAAAGAAAAAATTATTGCTAAATGGAACAGACAGGGTTATACAAAAGCAATAGAAACTGCACAAATCAGCAGTGATCTAAAAGACAAACTTGCGGCTTTAAAAACAGCTTATGATGAAGGATTTATTCGAAAAGAATCTTATGAAGAAGGGGTTTCTGATATACAAACTGCGGACAAAAAACTGAAAAGAAATCTTTATAAATAACTTTGGCTTTTATAAACTAATGAAAAGTTTTTCTAAAAAAAGAGGGAATGAAAATGGAATTAATCGATGATTTATCTTCAATAAGTGATAAGAGTCTTTCATTTAAGAAAAAGGCAGTTCCTAAGAAAAAAAAGTTAAATAATATAAAGAAAAATGATGTTCCAAAATCCTTGAAGAAAGGAATGCTGAAAGAAGCTATTGATGATATAAATAAGGAAATTAGCAATGTTAGTTCTCAGAAGAAAAAATTAAACCAGCAGATTGAAGATTTAGATGAAAATTTGGAATCTTCCAGAAGAAACGAGAGAAAATTGCAGGAAAAAATTGCAGAACTTCTTGAAAAAGAAGCTTTCTTAAAAGAAAGAAGGAAAAAAATTTCTGAAGATGGGGATAGACTTTCAGATAAATTATCTAAGATAGAAAAAATCAAGTCAGAACTTAATGATGTTGATTAAATTCTTTTTTTGAAAAGCAAAATAATTTAAACAAACTTTTTATTTTAATTCTATGTTAATTGGACTAGTTGGTAAGCCTTCTGTTGGTAAAAGCACTTTTTTTAAAGCTGCAACTTTAGCAGAAGCTGAAATTGCTTCATATCCATTTACCACTATTAAACCTAATCATGGAGTGGCTTATGTAAAAATAGACTGTATAGATAAAGAATTCAAAACTCAATGCAATCCAAATCACGGATTTTGCATAAACCATAAAAGATTTGTTCCTGTGGATTTAATGGATGTTGCTGGACTTGTTCCCGGAGCAAGTGAAGGAAAAGGATTAGGAAATCAATTTCTTGACGATTTGAGACAAGCTGATGTTTTTATTCAAATAGTTGATGCTTCCGGAACAACTGATGAGACTGGAAAACCCACAGAAGATTATGATGTTTCAAAAGATATCTTTTTTTTAGAAGACGAACTTGACAAATGGTTTTTAGGAATCCTTCTCAAGGTTTGGAAGGGCTTTGCAAGAAAAGTAGAGATGGAAGATGAAAACTTTGTGCAGGCTGTTGCAAATCAATTCTCTGGGCTTAAAGTTAAGGAAGAACATGTAAAAAAAGCTTTATCAAAATTAGATTCATCAATAAGACCGAGCAAGTGGGATAATTCACAACTTTTAAAATTTGCATCTGAATTAAGAAAACAAAGCAAGCCTGCAATTATTGCTGCAAACAAAATTGATACTCCTAAGGGAAAAAATAATTATGAAAAATTGAAAAAAGAATTTCCACATTTAACAATAATTCCGTGTTCTGCTGATTCAGAACTTGCCTTAAGAGAAGCTTCAAGGGCAGATTTAATTAATTACATTCCTGGAGATAGAGATTTTGAAGTTAAGGGGAATCTTAACGAGAAACAAAAAGAAGCTCTTGATAAGATTAGGATTAATGTGTTAAGTCAATTTGAAACTGGAACAGGAGTTCAGGAAATATTAAACTATTCAGTATTTAATTTGTTAAACTACCTAGCAATTTTTCCAGCAGGAGCAACTAAACTTGCAGACAGCAAAGGAAATATTCTTCCTGATTGTTTTTTACTTCCGCCAGGTTCAACAGCATTGGATTTTGCCTTTTTCCTTCACACTGATTTTGGAAAAAATTTTATCAGAGCAATTGATGCAAGGACAAAGAAAATATTAGGGAAAGATTACAAATTAAAAAATAGAGATGCCTTGGAGATTGTAAGCGGTAAATAATTTTATTTTTGTTCACTTGAATGAAACTTATGTTCTATTTCTGTCTCTATCTTTTTTAATGTTTTATGAATTGCTCTTGCTAAGTCATAATCCCAACTGCTTGAATTAATCATCTTTCCGGAAAAAAAGATTTCACAATTAAGGCTATATTTTTTATTTTTGCCTGCTTTTTCATATTCCTTAAAATGAACTTTTAACAGGAAATCCCTTTTAATCATTCTTTTAATTTTTAAATAATATTCATCAAATAATTTATGTGCTATTTTTCTCTCTTGTTCTGTTAAAATTTCTGCATGAATAATTTCTATTGTCATATTAAAATTTATAAGTTAGAGAGATATTAAAATATTATGGAAAGGCGGGTTGTTTTTAAAAAAGGAAGAATAGTTGTTACAAGGAAAGGAAGCTTTGTAATCAGTCTTTCTAAGAAGATTGTCCGGTTAATCAAACCATATTGTAAGAAAATAGAAATTGCTGGAAGTATTAGAAGAAAAGAAAAGAATCCTGTTGATATAGATATTGTTCTTATCCCCAAAAATAGAGAAAAACTTGAAGAATTCTTGAAAACAAAAGGGAAATTTATACAGGGGGGAGAGAAAAAATCAAGATGGAAAGTAGAAGGAGTCAAGATTGAATTGTATTATGCTACTTTAGAATCTTGGGGAGCAATGCTATTAGCTTATTCAAGCAAATTTGGAGCGGGAATAGGACTAAGGGTAGTTGCAAAAAGAAAAGGATTCAAATTAAATCAATATGGTTTATTTACAAAATCTGGGAAAAAAATTGCCGGAAAAACCGAAAGAGAAATTTATCATAGCCTTGGAAGACAATGGAAGAAACCAGAAGACAGATAAGATTTTAAAGAATTTTAAATAAATATTAAATATGATAATACATGTAAAAGTCAAGCCGAATTCTTCAAAACAAAAAATTGAAAACTTTGGTGATGGACATTATCTTGTTTATCTAAAATCTGCTCCAGAAAATGACAAAGCAAATACAGAACTAATTAATTTGTTATCAAAAGATTTTGGAACTCCTGTAAAACAATTTCATATAAAATTTGGAAGAACTGGCGACAAAAAGATAATTGAAATTAGATAATCATTCATAATCATGAAATACGAATTTGCAGAAGACTTGCAGAAACAGGCAGAAGAAATATCAAAGATGCTTTTCCCCCATATAGATTTGTCTAATATAAAATGTTACAGAAGCTACGGCACAAGTTCTAGAGGGACAATTGCAAGATGTCATGCATTAAATAAAATAATGCAGAAAGCAATAGGGATAAAAGCAGTTTATGTTTTGGAGTTTCTAACTGAACGATTTGAAAAAATGAGTGAGGAAGAAAAAATTAAGGTGGTAATACATGAACTTATGCATATCCCAAAAACATTCGGCGGAGGATTCAAGCACCATGATTTTGTTACTGACAGAAATGTGAATAAATGTTATGCTGAATATAAAAAGGGGAAAGATAAAAATGATAGAAAACAGGAAATTTTCAGCACAAATAAAAATTCAGAGAATTTTCATAAGGAAAAAGAACAAAATGAAAAAAAAGAAGATAACGATTCACGCTGGTGGTAAAAAGATAAAACTTCCTGTTGAAGAATGCAATCTTTTTGAAAAATTTACAGGCTTAATGTTTTCCAAAAAAGAGAAAGCAAAGATATTACTTTTTAGTTTTAAGAGAAAGCAAAAAATAAGGATACATTCTTTTTTTGTGTTTTATCCATTTATTGCTGTATGGCTTGGTGAGAAGAATAGAGTTATAGATATAAAACTTGTAAGACCTTTTACTCCTTGTGTTGCTCCAAAAAAACCTGCTTTTATTCTTGTTGAGATTCCATTAAATGAGAAAAATAGAAAAATAACACAAAAATTTCTTGTCACCGACGAAGAATTAGAAACATTTAAATATCCTCGACGACATAAGTAGGTATAAGGAGGTGGAAAATGGGAACAATACTTGTTAAAAACGTTATTAAAAGAAAACCCGGATATCTTTATTATGTAGATGGAAAGGGAAATGTCTGCGAAGCAAAGATGTCTAGAGGCGGAAAAAGAAAGAAAAAGGCTAAGAAGGTAACAAAGAAGAAAAAAAGATAATCATACAAATTTTTTTTATTTTTTTATTTTAATTAATTTTATAAATATATTTCTAATATAATAATATGACAATTGTTCTGGGAGTAGAAAGTACTGCTCATACATTTGGGATTGGGATAATCAAGAACGGAAAGATATTATCAAATATAAAGAAAACTTATACCACCCAGAGCGGAGGAATTGTACCTAATGAGGCTGCAAGACACCATAGAGAAAATAGCAAACAAATTTATTTAGATAGTTTAAACAAAGCAGGAATTAAGGAATGTGATATTGATGCTGTTGCTTTTTCCCAAGGACCAGGACTTACGCCTTGTTTATTGGAGGGATTTAGATTTACAAAACAACTTTCTGAAAATTTGAAAAAGCCAATTGTTCCTGTAAATCATTGTATTGCTCATCTTGAAGTTGGAAAAACAACAGGAGCTAAAGATCCAGTTATGCTTTATGCTTCTGGAGCTAATACGCAGATAATTGCTTACGAAGCAAATAAATATCGAATATTTGGAGAGACTCTTGATTTGGGTGTCGGCAATTTTATTGATACATTCGCAAGAGAGATGGGTATTGGTTTTCCTGGAGGGCCAATTATACAAAAACTTGCAGAACAGAGCAATAATTATATTGAATTGCCTTATGTTGTTAAAGGGATGGATATTTCTCTTTCAGGAATTTTGACTAATCTTAAACAAAAATTTGAATCAAAAAAATATTCAAAAGAAGAACTTTCATATTCTATGCAGGAAACTGTTTTCGCTATGCTTATAGAAACAGCAGAACGAGCTTTGGCTCATACAGGGAAAAAAGAACTGCTTTTAGGGGGGGGAGTTGCATGCAATTCACGGCTTCAAAATATGGCTAAAATTATGTGCAGTGAACGAGGGGCAAAATTATTCATTCCTGAAAATTCCCTTCTGGTAGATAATGGAGCTATGATTGCTTTTCTGGGAGAAATAATGTTTAACAAAGGAATTAAAATTGCTTATACAAAGATTGATAGTATAGACATAAAGCCAGGACAACGAACTGACGAAGTTGAAATTAATTGGAAAAATACATCCTAATAATCTTTAAAAGAAATAATATTTTATGGTTTAGGTGGGATTAAAACACTATTATAACAAATTAAAAAGTATAATTGGACTTGCATTATCACTTTCAAAAGCAAATTTTAAAACAAGAAATGAGGGAAGTTATTTTGGAATTTTGTGGTATCTTTTGTACCCTCTTTCTTTATTTTTAATAATTTTGTTTATAAAAAATTCCGGACTTTTAACTTCTAAAATTCCCTATTATCCAATTTATTTATTTATAGGGTTAATAGCAAATAATTTTTTTATTAAGACAATTGCCTCTTCAATTGATGTTATTAATTCAAATTCGAATCTTATCAAGTCAATAAAAACTCACTATGAATCTTTAGTGTTATCCCGAGTTTTCGAATCGGTTTATTCCCATTTCTTTGAATTCTTGCTTTTAATTGTTCTATTAATCTATTACCAAATTCCTCTTGGATTGTTAATATTTTATCCGGCAGTTTTTGGTATATTTTTATTATTAACAACAGGGATAAGTTTTATCTTTGCAACTATTGGTGTTTATATTAATGATTTAAAAAATATTTGGATGATTCTCTCTCAAATAATCTTTTTTATTACCCCTATTTTTTATAAAATAACATTTAATTCTATACAACACAAAATAAATTTATTTAATCCCCTATATTATTTTCTTGATATAACAAGAAATCTTTTAATTAATCAGGAATTGAATGTAATTATTCTTTTGATTTTCTCTTTTTTGGGTATGATTATTTTCTCTTTTGGTTTATTTACTTTTATTAGATTTAAACATAAATTTGCAGGAGCAATATGACACCCGAAAAAAAAGAAATAATCCATGTAAAAAATCTGTCTAAAACTTTTAAAAATATCAGAAAAAGAGAAAGTTTATTATTCAAAATCTTTTCTTTAATAAATTCAGAAAGAAAAAAAGAATTACATGTTTTAAAGAATGTTTCTTTTAAGGTTTATAGCGGGGAAGTTATTGGTTTAATTGGTTTGAATGGCTCGGGTAAAAGTACACTATTAAGAATTCTTGCAGGAATTTATCCTTTTAGCAATGGTATGGTAAAAATTAATGGGCAAGTATCATATCTTGCGGGATTTGGGCAAGGATTAAATCCTAAGTTGACTATGAAAGAGAATATTTTCCTTATTGGTTCTATAATGGGCTTATCTCAAAGAGATATTAAAAAAATATTCAACGAGATTGTTAATTTTTCTGAATTAAAAGAATTCATAAATATGCCCATATACAAGTTTTCTTCTGGAATGAAAGCGAGACTTAATTTTTCAATTTCAATTTATTGTCTTGATTATCACAAGCCAGACATTTTATTGCTGGATGAAGTTTTTGGTTCTGGAGGAGATATCAGTTTTCAGTTAAAAGCAGAGAAAAAAATGAGTGAATTTATAAAAGAAGGTGTAACAGTGCTTCTTGTCAGCCATGATTTAGAAATTGTTAAAAATTATTGTAACAGGGTAATAATTTTAAATAAGGGTGAAATTGTCAAAATAGGAGAACCAAAGGAGATAATAAATGAATATAAAAAAAGTAAAACCCGCAATAATTAATATATTAACAGGAATAAAAAATAGAATTTCTATTAAAAAGTTTAGATTAAAGAATATTCTTGGATTATCCAATCAAATATTTTATTATATAAAAAACAAACTTTTTAGTTTAAAATTCCTAAATAAAAAACCCTATTACCCTATTTTTAATTCTTTTGCACGCCCCCCAAGACAAATTAATATAATGGTGAATAATATATGCAATTCCAAATGTGTAATGTGTGATATAGGAATAAAAAATAAAGAGTCTTTCTTTTATAAAAACCTTGTACAAGATGGAAAAAATACTTTATCTCCAGAAACTTTAAAAAAATTTATTGATGAAGTTAAAACATTTAAACCTTATATCAATATTTGTGCTACAGAACCTCTGCTTCATCCAAAAATAATAGAACTTATACAAATAGTCAAGGATGCTAAACTAAAACTAACACTTACTACAAATGGGCTTCTTCTTAAAAAGTATGCAAAACAAATTGCTCTTTCAGAACTTGACAAAATATTAGTGTCTCTTGATGGACTTAAACAAACTCATAATAAAATAAGAGGAATTAAAATTTTTGACAGAGCAATTGAAGGGATAAACCTTGTTAAAAAATATAGAGATGAAGCACAAAAGAAATATCCTCTAATCAATCCAAGATTTACAATTTCTAATTTTAATTATAAAGAACTTTTTAAATTTTCAGAATATATGTTTGAGAAGGTAAAGGTAGACAGAATAAGTTTCAGTCATCTTTATTTTGTAAGTGAAGATGCTGCTGATAAACATAACAAAAAATTTTCTTATCTGGGGAAAAGCAGCGCTAAAAGCATCAAATTGATGAATCCTTCAAAAATAGATGTAAATTTATTGCTAGAGCAAATACAAAATGTAAATGAAAAATATGGAAATAAGGTTGGGTTTTATCCTGAAAATTTGACAAAAGACTATCTTTACGAATATTATAATCCCAAGATTATCCCAAAAATAGGGAAAAAAAGATGTTTTACTCCTTGGGAAGTTACTGTCCTGCAGGCAAACGGAGATATGATTATAAGAAATGTATGTATTCCTTATAAGGTGGGTAATATCCATAAACAATCATTTAAATCAATTTGGAATGGGAAAAGATATCGCTATTTTAGAAAACAACTTAAAAAATATAAATTATTCCCAATGTGTCACCGTTGTTGCGCAGTTGTTTACCCTAAAAAATAAAATCTTTTTAAGTCTCTTATCCTAGGAATATAATGAATAAAGCTCTTTTGGTAACTCTTGCAGATAGGAATTTTGTAGATGCTGCTAAACAGCTTTTTTCAAGTGCATATTTTAATGCTGGCTGGAAAGGAGATTATATGCTTCTTTCTGTTGGTATTCCTGACAAGGAACTTGAATGGTTCAGAAAAAAAGGAATTCTAGTTAAAAAATACAATCTTCTGCGAAAAACTAAGATTGGAGCTTCAAAAAGAAATCCTGTTGTGTTGTCTAAATTTAATCTGTTCAATGAAGAATTCAAAAAATGGAGAAATATAATTTATCTTGATGCAGATATAATAATCCGGGCTCCAATAGACAAACTCGCCAAAGTTAAGGGATTCTATGCTGTGCGAGATATAAGCAATCATCTTTTATCTGAACAATTTTGCAATAAAAAAACATTATCTTCCGAAGATAGATTGCTTTTGAAAGAATTAAAAAGAGAGTATAATGCTAACAAATTTTCTTTTAATTCAGGAGTTATGGCTTTTAGTACAGAAATGATAAACGAAAAGACATTTGACCAATTAAATAGCCTCTTTAATAAATATAAACAAATTCATAATTATGGAGACCAACCCACTTTTAATTTGTTCTTTTATGATAAATGGAAATCTCTTCCTCCCGTTTATAATGTTTATTCGGGAGTTTCTTATATAAAAATGAGAGCTTCTAAAGGGATTATACTTCATATTTTTGGCGGTGAAAAACCTTGGACTATAAATGGTTCTTTTTATAATGAATGGAATTCTAATCTAAAAAAAGCAGAATTTATCAATTTAAATAAATCTTTAAAGGGCAATCCGAGATGGTCTTCATTAAAAATTTATCTTTATTCAAAATATCTTATTTTTAGAGAAAATTTCTTTAATTGGATTTTATATTTAAACAAAAAACTTAAAAAAAATCATCCTAAATTTTATACAAATCTTAAAAAAATCAAAAGATGGATTAATTAAATGAAAATAGCTTTTGTTGTCCATAACTTTCCAAAGCTTTCCGAAACTTTCATTTTAAATCAAATTATCGGATTAATAGATATGGGGCATGAAGTAGATATTTATGCTCATTCCCCTTCTGGTGAAGAGATAATACATAAGGAAATAATAGATTATGGACTTCTTGAAAAAACTTTTTATTATGAAAGATTTACTTCCAGGAGATATAATTCTTTTCCAATTAAACTATATTATCAATTTCTTGGTTTTTGCGGAAGAATTCTTAAAGATTTCTCTCCTGTTATTTATTCTGAACTAAAAAAGAAAATCCCTGATAAAGAAGATTTTAAGATCAAACCGCAGATTAAAATATCATCTGATTTTAAGGAAAAAAATTATGACATAATCTTATGTCACTTTGGAACAAACGGCTATAATGCGATTAATTTGAAAAATCTTGGGATTTTAAATGGGAAAATAGTTGTTTTTTTTAACGGCAGAGATATGAGTTGTGAATTAATTTCTAGAGGAGACAATTTTTATAATGAATTATTTATGCAAAGCAATTTGTTTATTCCAATATGTCACTTTTTTGGAGATAAATTTTTAAAATTAGGCTATACTCCTAGAAAAATAAAAGTTCTTAGATTGGGGGTAGATTGCAGTAAATTTCGTATTGCATCTAAAACACAAAAAGATGAAATAAATATACTCACAATAGCAAGACTTGTTGAAAAAAAAGGATTAGAATATTCTATACGAACTGTTGCTGAATTATTAAAGAAATATCCTTCATTGAGATATACAATTATTGGTGATGGAGAATTAAAAAAACCCTTAAAAAAATTAATCAAAAAGTTAAAAGCAGAGAGCAACATTTTGCTTGTAGGAGATAAACCTCGTGATGAAATACTAAAGTGTTTTTCTGAAACAGATATCTTTGTATTATCCAGCATTACTGCGAAAAATGGAGATACAGAAGGAACTCCTATTTCAATAATGGAAGCTATGGCGTCAGGAATTCCTGTTGTGAGTACATATCATAGCGGAATACCTGAAGTAGTAAAAGATGAAGTTTCGGGATTTCTTGTTTCAGAAAAAGATATTGGCAGTTTATATAAAAAAATAGAACTTTTAATAAATAATTCTTCTCTTAGAAAAAAAATGGGTATAGAGGGAAGAAAAATTATTGAAAAAGATTTTAATATAAAAATATTAAATAAAAAACTTGTGAAAATACTTCAGGAGGTAGTCAATTCTTAGATATTACCTTTTTGTAATATTCTTCTAGTTTTTCGGCTATTTTATCCCAACTAAAATCTTTTGCTTTTCTTGTTCCAATTTTTGACATATTTTTTCTTAATTCATCATTTTTTAAAAGATAAGATATCGCTCTTGAAAATTCTTGTGAAGTTGGACTTACTAAAATACCATTTTTATTATTTTTTATATATTCTGAAGTATTATTATGCTTTGTTTTTGTTGTTATCACTGGAAGTCCGCAGGCATTTGCTTCAATTATTGTCAATGGAAATCCTTCAAGCAATGATGGAAGAACAAAAATTTTTGATAATTTCATATATTCAAAAATTAAACGCCTTCGATTTTCCTTATTATTTAATGCTCCAACAAAATAAAAATTTTTCTCCAATTTATATTTTTTAATTAAATTTAATAAATTATTTTTTTCTTCCCCATCCCCCACTATGCAAATCTTTATTTTTGGAAAATCCTTTCTTAATAAATCAACAGAATTAACAAGAAGTTCCAAATTTTTTTGATAATTTAGCCTCCCAACAAATATTAAATCAAATTTTTTTCCCTTAACTTTTATTTTACTGATTAAATCAATATCTGCCCCGCTGTAAATGACTTCAACATTTTCTTTTTTTATCCCTCTCCCCATTAATTCTAATTTTACAAAATTAGATATTGCGACATTATTTTTAGTTAATTTTGTTGAGACATATTCTAAAACCATACCGATAATTCCAATTATTTTTCCAAAATAATTTATAAGATAATCTCCAAAATATTGATTCCATGTAAATACTAACGGAACCTTTTTTATTATTGAGACTAATTTTGTAGAATAACAATTGAGAAATACAAAAGACAAATTATCAATTATATCAAAATCTTCCTTTAATAGTTCAAAAAATAATCGTATAGATAATTTAATTTGACTTGAATAATCCCTCTTTCCTGTATGAGTATACAATCTTCTAAAAAAAGAAACTCCATGAATAACAATTCCCTCCATTTTAATTGTTTCTTCTCCATCCCATAACTTTGCTCCATAGATATGAACTTCATGCCCTTTCTTTACTAATCTCTTTGCAATTTCATAATTTCTAATTTCAGAACCTCCCAATGTAAAAGGATAAATTACATCAGTTATTAGTGCAATTTTCATAATCGAATCTATTTGAACTATTATAAAAGGATTATTGTAAGGAGATATCTAATTGCCTTTTATGCTTAAAATACTCATCATAAAAGAGGAGAAAATAGTTTGTATACCTAAAATAATAAAAGTTAGAGCTATAATAGAATTCTTTATTTCGTTCAAAGAACCAAATCCGCTTTTTATCCAATTAATTAAGATAGATACATAAATAATCGCTCCGATGAATGATATAAAAATTCCTGTTATTCCTGCTTTTTCTATTGTTATGTATTTATACAAATTATCCATAATATAAGATTTTTCCCCCAGATGATTTATTGCATAGGATTTTGCGAAAATTGTAAAGATTATTAGTTGATATCCTATTATTGTCAGCACAGAGAATAAAAACATAGGATGAAAATAAAGTTTAATCCCCCAAACTTCCGGAGCTCCAAGGTAGAACCATAATAAAAATAAAAAACCTGTTAAGAAAAGAATTAATCCCGGGATAAAAAAAAGAAATAAAGGAGAATAAAGGAGCATAAAACGAGTATGTTTCCATGCATCAGAAAATGGTCTTAATTTTGATTTTCCTTTTCTTTTGTAATAATCAATTGGAATCTCTTTTATTTTTAAATTATTTTTTATTGATTTGATTATCATCTCTGAAGCAAATTCCATACCTGTTGTTTTTAAGTCCAATTTTTTTAATGCTTCTTTGCTTATTGCACGCATCCCGGATTGAGAATCCTTAATATTCTTCCCAAAAAAAATTCTTAACATCGATGAAAGCAACGGAGTTCCTATATACCTATGAGTTAGAGGCATAGCCCCCTTTTCTATATGCCCAGCAAATCTGTTCCCCATTACTAAATCATAACCTTCTTTTAGATATTTTAAAAAATAAGGAATTTTCTCAAAATCATAAGTTCCGTCTGCGTCTGTCATAAAAATGTATCTGCCTCTTGCTTTTTCAAAAGCTTCCAGATATGCAATCCCATATCCTTCTTTATCATGTTTTATCAACCGGACTTTTTCTCTTTTGGCTATTTTTGGACTTTCATCTATTGAAGAATCAGAAACAATTATTTCTGCATCCAATCTATACTTTTTTATAATTTCTTTTATTTTTGAAAGACAAAAAGGTAATGCTTGTTCTTCATTCCTGCAAGGGAGAATTATACTTATTTCGGGAGCTTTTTTCATTGAAATATGATAACCTAACTCATTTTAATCTTTTCGTTATATTTTAATATTAATAATTCTCTTAAATTTAAAGATGATAAAATTATTTATAGGATTAATATTCATTTTAATTCCATTCCTATTAGTAATCAAGTTCAGGGATAAAAGTCATGGCTTTTTTTATGTTTTAACAGGATTAATTTCCTTTAATTTAATTGTTGCAATTTTAACACAAACTTTGCATATTTTTAACTACTGGACAATTTTTTCTTCTTATATTTTCTTAAATGTTATTATTTTTTTTGTTTATTGCAAACGGGATAAAAAATTTATAAAATTAAAAGAAAGCATTCAAAAAATAAAAATAGATTGGGTTCTCTTTTTAGTAATAATTATTCTATTTGTCTCTCTTTATTCTGTTCATTATAATTATACAGGAAAAATTGCAACAATTAATGGTGTAGAAGAAGTTGCTAATACAAAAATAAATTATCCTTATTATTCTGATGAGTGGGGTTCAGTTTCTTTTGTAAAATATATTATCAATTTTAATTCACTCCCTTTTGTCAATCCCTTATGGAAGAATCATTTTTTTGTAAACTTTGAATTTGGTTTTTCTTCTTTTCTTTCAAGTTTATTTGTTTTACTGGGATTAAATCCTCTGACTAATTATCCTATTTTTAGTTTATTTTTTGGAATGTTAATCTGCCTTCTTGTTTATTTTATCTTGAGATTTAATCATATAAAAAAAATACCTGCTGGGATAGCAAGCTTATTCATCCCTTATATAGTAAATAGTGCAAATCTTCCGGGAATTTGGTATCTAATCCCAATGACTTTTGGAACTATTTCTTTGCTTCTGGGATTTATCTTTATTTCTTTAAAAGATGAGAAAATGATTTTTCTTACTGGACTTTTAACATTAATCTTCTATCCTCCCTTCTTTTTATTATCTGCTATTAGCATTATTTTTTATTTTATTTCACTTAATATTTCTATTAAAGATAAATGCAAATTTCTGGGAATTTATTTTTCCATTTATTTTTTATTTGTTTTAATATTTTTATTTATCCTAATCTCTAGCCAGGGTTTTGCTAAAATATTTGAAATAATTTTATCCAAAATATTTTACTTTAGTTTTACCGGCAATTCAATTCCAGATTATTCTTTATGGAAAGTCATTCCTATTCCAATTCTTTTATTATCTGCTTTTGGTTTAGGATATTCCTTTTTTAAGAAAAAATGGCTATCTGCACCCCTTCTCGCCGGTTTAATTTATTGGATTGCTTATTCGCAAATTTCGTGGAGATTTGTAATTGAATATCAAAGAATTGTTTTTTTTAGTTCAATCATTCTTTTAATCTTTTCTGGATTTGGGATGAATCTTTTGTTTGAATCTTTAGCGGATAAAAGAATATTCAGAAAATTCCATATAATATTATTTTTAGAGATAATCCTTTTAATTAGTTTAACCCTTTTTTCATTTTCATATACAAGCAGAGAAAGTTGGAATAATCTTAGATTGCCTCTGGAATCTGGGGAATTAATTTCACCTTCACCACCTGCATCAAGATTTCTTAATGAAGATGATTTAATTCTTTTTAATTTTACAGAGAAAATCTTTATTAGCCCTCCCTGGAAAGGACTTGTGATAGGAACTGCAACAGGAAACTATCCATTAGATACAAAAGATGCTAATATTGGGGTTGATAAATTAAAATATTCAAATTTAATTAGTTCTAATTGCACAAGCAAGAAACAATTTGCCCTGGATTACAATATTGATTATGTTTATTCTTCCTCTTTTGATTGCCCAAATTTTTTATTTATCGGGAAAAGCAAAGAAAATATTTACTTGTATAAGTTTGTCCAGAATTGAAATTCTCGTTAGAAATATTTATAAACCTCTTTTCTCTCAATTTTTTATCCGATGAACGCGAGCGAGGATACTATCTATTCTCGGCTTAAGTTTATTCATATTAACATGGCAGACATATACAAAATCGTTGAGAAAGCAAAAAAAACTGGAAAAATAGAAAAAGGTACAAACGAAGTTACAAAGGCAATTGAAAGAGGAACTGCAAAACTTGTTGTTTATGCTGCTGATGTAGAACCAAAAGAGATTATTCAACACCTTCCAATTTTATGCAAGGAAAAAAAGATTCCATGTCATGAAGTTGACAGCAGACAAAAATTAGGAATTGCTGTTGGTATTTCTGTTCCCGCATCTTCTGTAGTAGTAATAAATGCCGGAGAAGCCGAATCTGACATCAAGGCTTTGAAGTAAAATGAAACCAAAATTACAGGAAACACAACAGGCACCCAGAAAAGATAGAATTATGGGGGAAACAGTTCCAGCTGTTGTTGAGGAAATTATTGGTAGAACTGGTTTTAGAGGAGAAATTACACAGGTTAAATGTCTTGTTCAAAAAGGAAGAGATGAAGGAAGAAGCATGAGAAGAAATGTAAAGGGGCCAATAAGACCTGGAGATATTCTAATGTTAAGAGAGACTGAGATTGAAGCAAGAAAAATTAAATCTAAAGTAACTAAGGGGGTTTATACATAAAATGGATATAGAAATAATTAAGTCTGTAAAAATAGCTAAGAAATATTTAAAAGAACATCCAAAAGATAATTTTGAGCTTGAAGGGTTAAGTCCTATTGAATCAGTTAATTTAAAAAAGAATTATTTTGGAAATTATAATGTTGAAATTCAAACCTTCCATGAAAATCCCGCTTTAATTCATCCATCTGTTTACTATTCAAATTCAAGACTTATTATTTCAAATAAAGGAGTTAGATATGCCTAAATGTGTTTATTGCGGAAAAGTATATGAAATTCCAAGAGGATTAAGTCTTGTTACTAAAGATGGAACTGTAAAATATTTATGTTCTTCAAAATGCAGGAAAAATATGGCTATGAAAAGACGAAAAGTTGAATGGGTTCGGAAAGCAAAACCTGCTGAAAATACTGCAAAATAGGAAATTGAAGAACTACTGCAATAATTCTTAAAAATTTATTTTTATCGTCGACAAAATGTATTTTTAGTGCAGAAAGGTTTATAAATAATTAGGGCGTTTTTCTGGTATAAAAATCTAAATAAAATAAGGATTTTCTGATAAAATGACTGAAAAATATAATGCAGAATCGATAAAAGTCCTTGAAGGGCTTGAAGGGGTAAGAAAAAGGCCTGCAATGTATATTGGGAGCACAGGAAAAGATGGTTTGCACCATTTAATCTATGAAGCTGTGGATAATTCTGTTGATGAAGCTCTTGCCGGACATTGTAAGGTTATTAATATTATATTAAACAAGAATGGTTCAGCAACAATAGATGATGATGGGAGAGGAATTCCAGTAGAACCCCATCCAGTTTATAAGGTTCCTGCTGTTCAGATTGCTCTTACAAAACTTCATGCGGGAGGAAAATTTGATAAAAAATCATATATGATTTCTGGAGGATTGCATGGTGTTGGAGTTTCCTGTGTTAATGCTTTATCTAAAAAATTAATTGTTGAAATTAAAAGAAATGGAAATATATACAGACAGGAATATTCTAGGGGAGACCCAAAGACAAAACTTGAAATTGTAGGAAAATGTGCTCCTGATGAGACTGGAACAAGAGTTACATTTTGGCCTGATGAAGAAATTTTTTCAACAGTTGATTTTGATTACAAAGTTCTTGAAACAAGATTCAGGGAAATAGCTTTTCTAAATTCAGGGTTAAAAATAATTCTTTCTGATGAAGAAAAAAATAAGAGAGAGGAATTTATTGCAGAGGGGGGAATGATTGAATTTGTCAAATGGCTGAATAAGTCAAAAGAAATTTTGCATAAACCAATTTATTTCAAAAGAGAAATGGACCATACAGTAATAGAAGTTGCAGTGCAATATAATTCAGGATATCAGGAAAATATTTTTGGGTTTGTTAATACTATTAATACTGTTGAGGGAGGAACTCATGTATTTGGATTTAAAACTGCTCTTACAAGGGTTATAAATGATTATTCTAAAAGAAAAGGAATATTAAAAAATGAAAATTTTTCAGGAGAGGATGTCAGAGAAGGACTTACTGCAATAATCAGTATAAAAATTCCAGATCCGCAATTTGAAGGACAGACAAAAACAAAGCTTGGAAATTCAGAAATTAAGGGTTTTGTTGATTCAATTGTTACAAGCGCTTTATCTGAATTCTTTGAAGAAAATCCCAATATTGCAAGGAAAATAGTTTCTAAGGCAGAATCTGCTGCAAAAGCAAGGATGGCTGCTAAGAAAGCAAAAGATTTGGTAAGAAGAAAAAATGCATTTTCTTTAGGAGGTTTACCTGGGAAATTAGCAGATTGTTCCAATAAAAAATCAGATGATACAGAACTTTATATTGTAGAGGGAGAAAGTGCGGGTGGAAGCGCTAAAATGGCTAGGGATAAAGAAACTCAAGCAATACTCCCTCTTAGGGGAAAGATTTTGAATGTTGAAAAATCAAATCCAATAAAAAGTCTTTCAAGTGAAGAGATAGCAAATATGGTTACAGTAATTGGAACAGGAGTTGGAGACCAATTTGATGCAGAAAAATTAAGATATAAAAGAATAATAATTATGAGTGATGCAGATGTTGATGGAGAACATATTAAAACTCTTATCTTGACTTTCTTTTTTAGATTTATGCCGAAGTTAATTGAAAGTGGAAATATTTATGTTGCTCTTCCTCCTCTTTTTAGAATTAGAAAGAATAAGGATTATTATGTTTATTCTGAAGAAGAACTTAAAAAAACTCTAGAAAAATTAGATACTAAAGAAGGAAATGTTACAAGGTTCAAGGGTTTGGGGGAAATGAGTGCAAATCAGCTTTGGGATACTACAATGAATCCAAAGACAAGGAAAATTAAAAAAATATTTATAGATGATGCAATTGAAGCAGATAAAACCTTTTCAATGCTAATGGGAGATGATGTTCAAGCAAGAAAAGAATTCATACAAGAAAATGCAAAGACGGCAAATTTAGATATTTAAAATGACAATAAAAAAAGTGAATAAAATTTGGGGAAATGAAGAATGGATTGTTAATACTGATAAATATTGTGGAAAAATTCTTAATGTAAAAAAAGGAAAAAGAGGTAGTTTGCATTATCATAAAAATAAAGATGAAACTTTCTATATTCTAAAAGGAAAAATTTTAATGGAGTCTATTACTCCAGAAAATATTAACGGACAGAATTATAATATTCCTGAAATTAGGGTTATGAAAGAGGGAGATGTAAAGCATATAACTCCTTTAATGAAACACAGATATAGCGGATTAGAAGAATCTGTTATTATTGAATTTTCTACTCATCATGAAGATTCAGATACTTACAGAGAGGAAGACAGCAGTGATGTATCAAAAATTATAATGGAGTATTTTAATAAAAGGTAAAAAAATGGCGAAAAAATCAAAATTAGCAACACCAGATTGGATAAAAGAAGGATATGATAGTCCAGAAGAATATGCAAAAGCTAAGGGAAAGTCTGTTAAGAAAAAAACAGAAGAAAAAACTTTCAAAGTTAAGAAATGTCCTGAATGCGGTAGTTATGATGTTAATGTTATTCTTAGCGGAACTGGTGGAGAGGAAATTGAAGATGAAGATTCAATTCCAGAAGGAAAATCAGCAGGAGATTGGGAATGCAAGAAATGTAAGTGGTCTGGGAGAGATGTTGAAGAAGAGGAATTGACAGAAGATGAATTCATGAAATATTTAGATGAAAAAGGAGAGGAGGTAGCTTAAAAATGACAGAAGAAAACAAAAAAGAAAAAATAATAACTGAAGAAGACAACAAGAGAGTAATTCCTGTAGAAGTATCTGAAGAAATGAGGAAAGCATATCTTGATTATGCTATGAGTGTTATTGTTTCCAGAGCTATTCCTGCAATTGAAGATGGGTTAAAGCCGGTTCAGAGAAGAATTTTATATTCAATGAATGCAATGGGATTAAAGCCAGGTACGCAGACAAAGAAATCGGCAAGAGTTGTCGGAGATGTTATTGGTAAGTTCCATCCTCATGGAGATGTTGCAGTTTATGATGCGATGGTAAGAATGGCTCAAGATTTTTCATTAAGATATCCTCTTGTTTATGGACAGGGAAACTTTGGTAGCATTGATGGAGATCCTCCTGCTGCTTATCGTTATACAGAAGCAAGATTAGCACCAATGGCAATTGAACTTCTTGAAGATATTGATAAAGAAACTGTAAATTTCAGTCCTAATTTTGATAATTCAATGAAAGAACCAGACTTGCTACCCGGGAAACTTCCATCATTAATGTTGAATGGAGCTACAGGGATTGCTGTTGGTATGGCTACAAATATTCCCCCGCATAATTTAAGAGAAGTTTGTGATGCAATTATTGCTTATATTAAAAATCCAGAAATAACAATCAAAGAACTTTGCGAGATTGTTACAGGGCCAGATTTCCCAACAGGAGGAAGTATTTCTGGGGATATTGTCAGTCTTTATAGCACTGGGAAAGGAAAATTAATTGTTCGGGGAAAAACTTCTGTTGAGACAGTAAAAGGAAAGGAAATTGTTGTAATAACAGAAATTCCTTACATGCTAAATAAATCTTCTTTAGTAGAACAAATTGCAGAACTGATTCAAAATAAAAAATTAAAAGATATTTCTGATTTAAGAGATGAAAGTTCCAAGGGAAAAATAAGAATTGTAATTGAATTGAGAAAAGGTGCAAGTGCTAATTTTGTAATTAACTCTTTGTATAAATATACAAGATTGCAGGATAGTTTTAATGTAAATTTCCTTGCTTTGGTAAATGGACAGCCAAGAATTTTGGATTTAAAACAAGTTGTTGAAGAATATGTAAAATATAGAAAAATAATAATCACCAGCAGAACAAAGTTTGAACTGAAAAAAGCAAAAGATAGACTGGAAATTGTTGATGGACTTTTAATTGCTTTAAAACATATTGATGCAGTAATTGAATTAATTAAGAAATCAAAAAATGCAACAGAAGCTCTTGAAGGCTTGATGAAAAAATTTGAATTGAGCAAAAAGCAGGCACAGGCTGTTCTTGAGACAAAACTTCAGCAATTAACTTCTCTTGAAATGGATAAGTTAAAAAAAGAGCAGGAAGAATTAAAACAAAAAATTTCTGAATTGGAAAAAATACTTGCTGATATAAAAGAAGTTTTAAAAATAATAACTAAAGAACTTAATGAACTTAGAAATAAATACGGAGATAACAGAAGAACAAATGTTCTTAAGAGAATTTCTGAAATCTCTGAAAAAGATTTAGTTCAGGAAAAGGAAGTTGTTGTTACAATCACAGACAAGGGATATTGCAAGAGAATGGACACAAAGACTTACAAGGAACAAAGAAGGGGCGGAAAAGGAGTTATTGGAAGCAATCTTGCAACAGGAGATTTTGTCAAGCAATTAATTATTTGTTCAACACATGATTATCTTATGTTTTTTACCACTCGAGGAAGAGTTTTGTGGCTTAAAGCTTATGATATTCCTGAAGCTGAAAGATACAGTAAGGGAAAAGCAGTAATCAATCTTCTTGGATTAAAAGATGAAAACGTTGCAAATGTTATTTCTGTAAAGAAATTTGAAGATGACTTATTCATGGCTACTAAAAAAGGAATTGTAAAAAAAATTACATTAGATAATTTTTCAAAACCAAGAGCTTCTGGAATAAGAGCAATAAATCTCCCTCCTGATAACTCTGACTTCTTAATTGGGGTTGAACTTGTAAAGAAAGGACAGGAAGTTTCTCTTGCTACAAAGAAAGGAAAAGCAATAAGATTCAATAGTGATGATGTAAGAGAAAGCGGAAGAACAAGCTATGGAGTTACTGGAATAAAAATGGAAAAAGATGATGAAGTTGTTAGTTTGGGGATATTAAACACAGAAGCAATTTTAACAATTACAAAAAATGGATATGGAAAAAGAACATCTGTAGTTGATTATAGAAAAACTGCGAGAGCAGGAAAAGGAGTTATGAATTTGAAAGTTAGCGACAAGACAGGAGATGTTGTTTCTACAATTTCTGTTGATGACAAAGACAGCATAATAATAACAACTGCAAAGGGAATGGCTATAAGAACTTCATTGCAAAACATAAGAGTAATGGGAAGAGCTGCACAAGGTGTTAGAATTGTAAAGCTTCATCCTGAAGATTATGTTACTGATATGATTAAAGTGCAGGAACACGAAGAATAGTTTCTAGTATAATAAAACTTATAATCAAATTTTTTCTTTAAATTTTATGAAATTATCCAATAAAATCTTATTAGATATAGTCAATAATTTGATTCTTCCAGACAAAGATTTTCAAAAAGCATTAAAATTAACAAAAGCAAATTCTTCAGGAAAAATTTGGCTTATTGGAGGTTTTTTATATAAAAATCTGGCTCATTCTTTATATGGTTCAAGAAAATCTACAAAAGACTTTGATTTGATTGTAGAATACCCAAATGATAAAATAATTCTTCCGGATGATTGGAAGATCACAAAAAATCATTTTAATAATAATAAGTTAATCAGTAACCAAATGCAAATTGATTTTATTCCTTTAACAGATTTAGCTCTTCCAAAAAATCCTTATAGTTATGAAAAAAATCCTATTCCTTCTATCAATCATTTCCTTGAAAGTGGGGGATTAAATATTCATTGCATTGCTTATGATATCTTCGATAAAAAAATTATTGGTGATGTTGGAATAAAGGCTTTAGAAGAAAAGATTATTTCTGCGTATAATCTTGAAATGTTAGAATATGGAGCAAAGAAATATGATAAAACTCCCAATGATATTATCAAGAAAAAGGCTGAAGAGCTTGGATTTGAATATAAGTTGGTAGATTAATTTTTCCAAGCTTCACAAATATTCCTATATTCACACCAATCACATAATCTTGTTTTGTTTGGAGGAAAATTTCTCGTTGCTTCTATTTCATCTATTAAATTTATAACCTCTTTCTTTAATTGTTCAAGCTGTTCGTTTGTTCTGCTTAAACAAACTTTCATGTCATGAGCAAGAAAATGCCATACCATAGATACTCTTTTATCTTTTCCAAATACATCTTTCATTGCAAGAGAATACAATGCTAATTGCCTACCATTTTCTATCTTGTCTCTTGCTGCAGCGCTTGCACTTGTTTTATAATCATGAATTTCTATTTCATTATTTGCAATATTGTGAACAAGCCGATCTATATATCCAATTAATTTTCTTTCTTTTTCTGCGTCAAGGATTATTTCTATTTTTTCTTCAACTGCTATTGTGTTATCTTTAAATGGAGAATGTTTTAGATAATAGTTTATAAGAAATTCCACCCCTCGATTAAAATAGTCTTCTGCTTTCATAGCCTTATTTACAATAAGCATGCTTGGGGAGAAGGTTTCTATCCATCTTTCTGAATAAAATTCTATTAATTTATCTACTCCCGGGATTACTTTTTTCATCACATTTTCATAAAGCCACTCTAGTGATTCATGAACAACAGTTCCTAAATGGGCTTCAATACTTTTTGGAATATCTGGGACAATTTTGTCAAGATATCTATATTTGAATTTTAACTTACATTGCTCAAAAGTTTCAAGTTTTGAATGAGAATAATTTACCATTAATTTTTAGAGAATAAGGAGGTTATAAATTTTTAGAGTCAGCAGTATTCATTATAAAACGCAAGAAATTCTTTCTCTTCTTTTATTAATAATTTCTCAAGACATTCAGAAACATTTTCTCTGTCCTGTTCATTATCTATTTTTCTTATTACTGCTTTAACACCAATTTCTTTTAATCTTTCGTCAGGAACAGATTTTTTTGAAGCACCAGTATAAACTACTGGAATCATTTTGTCATATTTTCCAATCAAATTCTTTAGAATTTTGATAGAATCTGTATAAGTCCCCAAAAAATTATATGGAAGATGTGTCAATAACAAATCCGGCTCAAAATATTTTATATTCATCTCTAAATCCTCTGAATGCAGATTGTGCAAGGTTAATACTGAATATTTTTCTTTCAAATTATCCTTTATTCTATTTTGCCTTTCTATATGAAGCTCTCTGCTGTTTGGAGATTTTAAGTCATAGGGGTTTTGGTCAACATACAATACTTTTTTCTTTTCCATAGATTTTTTATGCTCAAATAATTTATAAGATTAATCAATATTTAATATATATCTTGTTTTAATTAGCAAGTGGTGATAACGGAAATATTTATATATTTTTGAGATGCTTAAAAAAAGATGGGTAATATGGAAAAACATCCTAAAACTCTTTATGCAATCTGCAGTGAAATGAAAGACAAAGGATATAATCAAATTACTTTGGGACATGGAAGAATTGGTATCTGGTCTGGTTGTATGAGAATAGAGCATATTCTTATTTTTTCTGATTTAATAAATAATAAAATAATTGAAACATATGAATCTGTACTAGTTCGTCAGGGTTCTTGGAGCTCGCCTCAAAATTTGATATTTGAAGGGAAATATACCCCGCAACAATTTGAAGCACATAAAAATAAATTCAAAATTGAAACAGATATTAAAGACAATCTATACAATTATCTTCCTTATGAGAGTACTACTCCTGCATATACTGTGAAATTATTTAGTCAGAAATTAACATACTTAGATCTTCTTGACTTCTTTTTGGTCTTAAAAAATCCTGTTCTTCTAAATCAAAAAACAAAAGGTTATTTTAATTAAGAACTTCCCCAAAACATTTAAAAAGTAACTTGGAAGTAATAACATTATGAAAATTTTAAAAGATAAATTAAGACATCTTAGAAGAGTATTAGCTCCTGCTAGCTTAATTGCTGGTATCGGGTTAATCACTCTTTTTGGAGTTCCTTATTGTACAAGGGAATGTACAAATAATATTCAAAATATAGAAAATTCAATTGAGAAACTTTATCCTACTGTACCTTATTTTAAAATGCAGGAACAAAAATTAGAACAAGAAAGAGGAGAACATTGGGAAGCTTTACTTAATACTATAGAATTAGAAAAAAGAAACTATTAATTATTCTTCATCATTAAATTCACATTCACTAGTTTCTGCGTTCCACAAATCATATCCTTTATTTATACAGCAATTATTATTTTCTCCAGGAGTTACTGTTCCGCAACTTGCTCCAACAATTGTCTCCCCTTCATCTTTAGCCAAGAATCCCCACCAGGGATTTCTTATTCGGATAAATTCTCCATTTTCAGAATTTAATTCTGCCCTTATTCTTTCTCTTACAGGAATCAGATAAAATAATCTTGCTTTCTTTTCTGCTCTGTATTCATAAATTCCGTCTTCATTCAGAACTATATTATCATTTTCAAGCATCTTTTGTGTTCTTTCCTGTATCTTTTCTTTAACTTGGTCAGGAAGGAGTTTTATTCTTTTTGTTTCGTTATTCTTAAAAGTTCCATAAATCTTTCCATCATCTGCCTTGTATAAAGTTACATTTGTTGTTCCATCTATTCCTTTAATTTGTATTATTATATTTCCAGAATTTCCTGCTGTAATAGTCATTTCTCTTGTTCCATCAGCCAAGATACATTTTGTTGCACTTCCTGTACATGTGCAATTTTCAGGACAATCTGTTGATTTCTTAACAGGACTAATTCTTTCTTTTTCTTTGCATTCTTTAATTGTCTTTGGAGTTTCTTGTTCTTCAGTACAATTTGTTATTTTAGTACATGCTCTTCTTTGTTGCCCAGTTGTGCAATTGCTCCATTTTGTACAGGTCCATTCTTCACATTCAAATTCCTTTGTTTCTATCTGATTCTGAAGAGAGTCATCTTCCCCCTCATTTTGAGTATTGCTTTGAATTTGATTTTGTTCTTCATTTCCATTAGAATTATTTTCTATTGCTTTGCTTGTTAAAGGTATTGCAACTGCAAAACTTATCATTAGCAACATTACAATCATCAACGCAGCCAATTTTTTCATATGTATTTATACTAATTAATATTTATAAATCTAATCTCGTTCCGCCTTTTATGAAAATTGGTGTAAAAATTTATAATGAGGAACATTTTATTGAACATCTTCTTGAAAAAGCAGACTTTTTTGAAGTGATGGCTTTGCAAAAAAATGATTATTCTTTTTTAAAAAAATATTCATTGCCTATTGTTATTCACGCAGAGCATCATTCTCATGGAGTAAATCCTACAGATTCTTCTATAAAAAATAATAATTTAAAATCATTAAATTTTGCAAGGAATATTGCAGACCTCGCAAAAGCTGAAAAAATAGTATTTCATCTTGGGGGAATTGAAAAAAATAATCCCTACTCTTCAATAGAAAACGCAATTAATCTTGTCAGGGAAGTAAATGATGAAAGAATCCTAATAGAAAATCTCCCTCAACTCGATGAAATGTCAAATTATATACGTTTATGTAAAACCCCAAAAGAAATAAAAAAATTAATGAAAGAAACAAAATCTGGATTTTGTTTTGATATAAATCATGCATTAAGGAACATAAAAAACTTTGACGGAGATTATAATTTTATAAAAGAATATATTAAATTGAACCCAAAACATTATCATATCGGTGGGCAGAATCTTAACACCATGGAAGACCATTTATCTTTTGAAAAATCAAATTTGAATTTAAGAAAAATTTTTAGTCATTATCCAAAAGATGCTGAAATAACTTTAGAAACTGAAGCAGATATGTACAAAATAGAAAAAGATTTAGAAATTGTTAGAGGGGCAATCGAGAGTTTAGGGGAATTGGCTAATTAGATTATTTCTCCAAACCCAATAAGTCTCCAGTGACTATCTATATTTCTTGCAAGTCCAACATTGCTACCCTTTAACAGAACAATCGGTATGTTAAGAAATAATTCAATTTCATTTTTATTTATCTTTTCAATTGTTCCAATTGTGATTGTAGTATTAACACTTAACATCAACATTTCTTTTGTTTTTAATGGAGCAACTTCTTTATGTTCAGAGATTCCTAAAACTTCTTTGAATAATTCTGTTTTTATTTTTACTTTATATCCTACTTCTGGAAGTGTTCCTTTTAATCCTGCAACACATCCAGATAAAGAATCTGCTTTTGTCAGGAATGGATCTAATTCTGTTTCTATAGACATGCTTGCTCCAGGAGTTATTTCTTGGGCAGAACCATTTCCCTTGTGAAGAGAAATTATTTTTGTTGTAAGAGTCTGGTAACTTTGCTGATTTGCTTTTTTTACACTTAATCCTGGCTTGATTTCAATTTCATCTCCAACTTTTAATTTTCCTTTTTTCAAAATACCTCCAAGAACTCCTCCATGAATTTTGCTAACTTCTAAACCTGGGCGATTAATGTCGAAGCTTCTTGCAATCAAGAAAATAGGTTCTGATTCTACATCTCTTTTTGGAATTTCAAGTTTGTATAATTCTTCTATTAATTTATCTAAATTTATTTCTTGTTGTGCAGAGATTGGAATTATTGGAGCATTTTCTGCTAGTGTACCTTTGACAAAATTTTTTATGTCTTGGTAGTTTTTTAGTGCCTGCTCTTTTGTTACTAAATCTATCTTATTTTGCGCGATTATAATATTATTAATTTTTTTTGCCTGAAGTGCAATGAAGTGTTCTCTTGTCTGCGGTTTTATTCCTTCATTTGCAGCTATCACAAGAATTGCAGCGTCAATAATTGCAGCGCCAGAAAGCATTGTAGCCATAAGCATTTCGTGTCCAGGAGCATCAATAAAACTTATATAACGAACAGGAGTTCCTTTTCCTTTGTTGTTAAAATTATTTCCATCTTTGGAAATTGTCATATCTGCATAACCTAATTTTATTGTAATTCCTCTTTTCAATTCTTCTGAATGAGTATCAGGAAACTTTCCAGTAAGCTTTCCTAAAAGTGTTGTTTTTCCATGGTCAATATGTCCGACAACTCCGACATTTAATTCTGGAAGATTTTCTGGTTTATTCATAAAAATAGATTGAAGAAATCAATTAAAAAAGGTTTGGGTTAGATGGAAAATATTAAATCTTGCTTTCTAGTCCTATAGCATAAATTCCATTCTCTTTAATTCTTTCTTCATATCCGGGGAGATTATGATAAAGTTTTATTCCTTCTTCAATTGAATTTACTTCTGGTAATACTCTTTCTAATCCTTCTGATTCTAACATCTCCTTTACCGAATTATATCTTTTGTTATAAGAAGCAATAAATCCAAGTGGTTTAATAGAATCTATTGGCTGAAATTTTTTATCAACAACTCTTATTAAAATTGAATCTCCTTTCTTTATCCTATCATATTGTTTTCTTTCTTTTGTTGGGTCGGGAACTCTTCCTTCAACTTCTTTTTTAGATTTTAAAATCTTTAAATAATTTTCCTCAAAAATATCAAAAATCCATTCAGTCATAATTAATAAACAAAATTATTATTTAAAAGAATTATTATTGTGCAGCAACAGCTTCGGCTTTCTTTTCTTTTGGCTGATTTTGGTCTGGGAAAATTTCTGAAAGTTTTTTACTTCCTTCTTTTAATATTTTAAGATTAATCTGAACAATTGCTGGAGAGATAACTTTTCCTCTAACTGTTTTTCTCATTCTCAATCCTTTTGGTGTGAAATTTGAAACTTTCTTTTTTCCTTCTCTTCTTGGGCGTCTGTGCATAGCTTTTCCATAAGTCAATAATAATTTCTTTAATCCTACTCCTTCAACATTTTCCATAGATGTAAATCCAGAACTATCGCTTGCTCCTGTTATCTCGAATTCATATCCGCTTAAATCTCCTGATAAGTCTTTTCCTTCCACTTTATTATGGAGTTCTTTGCCCATAAGCTCTTCGCTTTCTAATTCTAAATGATAGGTCTTTCCTGACTTTTCTGCTATATTTATTTTAAATACCATAGGAATTAATTGAGAAATTGGTTTTTAAATATTTGGTAGGCAAGCTTTTTATAGGGACTTTATTTCCTGATTGTATGAAAAATAACAAAAAATTTGCAGGAAAACCAAATAAAAGTTTTCAGAGAACACCCAAAATTGCTCTTAAAAAACAGATAAGAGAAATAAATGATTCTATTATGGGAAAAGATATTGAACTTTTCGGAAGAGTAAATCGTGTTGTTCAAACTACAGGACCAACTGTTTTTGTGGTTTCTGACGGAACAGGCTCTTTGCAATTAAAGGGGTTTATTGGAGCAGGAGCAAGAGCTTATCCTGAAATTGATGAAGAAGATTGTGTCAAGGCAATTGTTAGACTGGAAGAATTTAATGGAGAAGTTGAAGGAGATATTATAAAAATTTTCAAAATGAGTGAGTCTGAAAAGACAGATTTTTTATTTTCCTTAAAACGAATTGAAAAAGAAAGAGCAAAAGTTACTGCCCCTCCATTTTTAATTAAGAGCGAGATTTTAGATAAATTGAAAGATTCTTTTATAGAGGCTGCAACTCAAATAAGACTTGCTGTAATTCAAGATAGGCCAATCATTGTAAGACATCATAATGATACTGACGGATATAGTTCTGGTTTTGCGTTGGAGAGAGCTATTTTACCTTTAATTGGAAAACAGCATACTTCTGAAAAAGCGGGATGGGAATTTTTTACAAGAGCTCCTTGCGCTGCTCCCTTTTATGAGATTGATGATTCAATAAGAGATACTGCATTATCTTTGAGAAATGTTGCAAAATTTTCCAACAAAATGCCTTTGATAATAATCGCAGACAATGGTTCTACTCCAGAAGATTTAATGGCAATCAGACAAGGAAAAATTCATGGAGCAGATTTTATTGTTGTCGACCATCACTTTTTCGACAAGGATGTAATTTCTCAAGAAGTTTTAGTTCATATTAATCCTTTTTTAGTCGGAGAAGATGGAGCAAAATTTTCAGCAGGAATGCTTTGTACAGAGCTTGCAAGATTTATTAATCCTGACGTAAAAAATATTGAACAGATTCCTGCAATGGCTGGATTAGCAGACAGAATAGATTTAGAAAACCCAGATGCAGTTCATAAATATGTTGAGCTTGCAAAAGAACAGGGATATACTAAAGAGCTTCTTATGGATATTTCTTTTGTAATTGATTATATTTCTTCTAAGGTTAAATTCATGGAAGTAAGAGAATATATTGAAGTTTTATTTGGAGAGCCAAGAGACAAACAGAAAAATCTTGTTGGACTTCTTGCTCCCCATATTAAAGAGCTTGACGAAAAAGCACTGAAAATGGGAAAATCAAATGTCAAGATAGAAAAGATAGGAAATACAACTCTCCAGCTTTTATATTTCGAAGAATTTTTTCCAGGTTTCGGGTTTTTTCCAAAGCCAGGAAGAATCACAGGACTTGTTCATAATTTCCTGCAGGAAGAAAAAAAAGTCACCAATCTTGTTAGCGCAGGAGTTATGGCTACTTCAATGACAATTCGTGCTACTGATGAAGCAAATTTTTCTGTTCATGAATTAATCACATTTATTAACAAGAAACTTCCAGATGCTTTTGTTGCTGGTGGCGGACACAAGAATGCAGGTTCAATTACATTCCTTCCTAACAAGCAGAAAGAAGTTGTTGAGTTGATGAGAGAGTTTGTTAAGGGAAGAAAATAATTTTTCTTAATTCTAATAACCTTTATTAATTACCTAACCTTTTTTTATTTATGAATAAAAAAGGGGAAATTATTATCCATTTGGAAAATGTTTCAAAACATTATCATATGGGAGATTCTACTGTCAAGGCAGTTGATGGAATTACACTTTCTATAAAAAGAGGAGATTTTGTTGCTGTAATGGGACCATCTGGAAGCGGAAAATCAACTTCCATGCATCTTATTGGTAGTTTAGATCTTCCTACAAAAGGCAGAATATATCTTGATAATCATGATATTTCTTCTTTGCATGAATCTGATCTTGCACAAATCAGAGGACAGAATATTGGATTTATTTTTCAGCAATTTAATCTTATTCCAACTCTAACTGTCAAGGAAAATATTATGCTTCCAATGTCTCTTCAAGGATATTCTATTGAAGAAAGGGAAATGAAAGTAAAAAATCTTATGGAAAAATTAAAACTTTCTGAAAGAGCAAATCATTTTCCAAATCAAATTTCAGGAGGACAACAGCAAAGAGTTGCTATTGCAAGAGCATTAGCAAATGATCCAGAAGTAATTCTTGCAGACGAACCAACAGGAAATCTTGATACAAAGACAGGAGAGATAGTTATGGATTATTTGGGAGAATTGCATAAAGAAGGAAAAACAATTGTTATGGTTACACACTCTCCTGAACTTGCTAAAACATATGCACATATTGTTTACTGGCTTAAAGACGGAAAAATAAAAAAAGTTACTAAGGGAAAAAATTTAAAGGCAGGCAAGTGGAAGGGGGAATAAACCTATGAATTATTTTTTACTTGCTCTAAGAAATTTGCATAGAAAAGGAATAAGAAGCTGGCTTACTCTTTTAGGAATTTGTATAGGCATTGCTGCTGTTATCTCTTTGATTGGATTAGGAAATGGATTAAATGCTGCAGTTAGTTCTCAATTTGGAGTAAGTTCCACAGAAGTTATTAGTATACAAGCAAGCGGAGGAAATTTTGGACCTCCTGGATATGATGTAATAACTCCTTTAACTACAGATGACCTTAATGCAGTCAGAGGATTGAGTGGCGTAGAGTTTGCAATTCCAAGGAATATTGAAACAATTTCTATAGATTTTAATGATAAAATTTTATTTACCAGTGCGACAAGTATTCCAGAAGATTATGAAGATGAAACTTATGAAATTAGCAATTTTGAAGCTGAACAGGGAAGATTAATAAAAAGCGGAGATTCCAGGAAAATATTTATTGGAGCAAATATTGCTGAAGAATCTCAAACTAATTTTGGAAAACAATTAACTGTTGGAAAAACAGTCACGATTTTAGGAGAAGAATTTACTGTTATTGGAATCTTAAAAAAACAAGGAAGTTTTGTAGTAGATGGAATTGTTTTTATGTATGATAATGATTTAGAAAGTCTTGCTAATTACGGAGATGAAGTTGATATAATTACAGTAAAAGCAAGGAGTAAAGATTTAGTAGAAAAACTCCAAGAAGACATTGAAAAATTAATGAGGCAAAGAAGAGATGTGGATAAGGGAAGTGAAGATTTTACAGTTTCTACTCCTGCTGCTTCGTTAGCACAAATTAATCAGATTCTTGGGGGAATACAGGCTTTTATTATTATCATAGCTTCTATTTCAATTATTATTGGTGCTGTTGGTATCATTAATACAATGACAACTTCTGTTTTGGAAAGAAAAAAGGAAATTGGAATAATGAAAGCTGTTGGAGCAAAAAATTCGCAAATCTTTGCTCAGTTTTTTATTGAATCTGGATTCTTAGGATTAATTGGAGGAGGGATTGGAGTTATATTTGGAATTATTTTAGGATATTTTGGAACTTTTGCTATTAATAATTTTCTTGGCTCTGAAGCTGCTCCACAAATTAATTTTTTATTAATTATCTTTTCATTATTTGGAAGTTTCCTAATCGGTGCTTTAGCAGGAATTTTTCCTGCAATGAGAGCAGCAAAACAAAATCCTGTTCAGGCATTAAACGGTTAAAATGATTGGAAAAGAAAGCATAATCTATTCACTGAGAAATCTTAAGAACAGAAAAACCAGAAGTTTATTTACAATTTTTTCTATAATGATGGGAATTACTACAATTTTTATTTTTGTAAGTTATGGGCTTGGGTTGTATAAATATATTGAGGATGTTTCTACTGGCTCTTCTGTAGACAAGCTTCTGATTCAGCCAAAAGGGTCTGCTCTTGCGGGAATGGATACTACTTTTTCATTTAGTGAAGATGATTTAAAAGCAGTTGAACAAACTGCAGGAGTTTATGATGCTAGTGGAATTTATTTTAAAGTTGTAGAACTTACCCAGAAAAAAAAATTAGCTTATACTTATCTGATTTCTTATGACCCTGCTAAGCCATTAATAATGGAATTGTTTAATCTAGATATTATCAAAGGGAGACAATTAAAACCAGGAGATAGCGGAGTTGTTCTCGGCTATAATTATCAATTTCCAGATAAAATATTTTCAAAATCTTATTCATTAAATCAAAATATAGAAGTTCAAGGGCTGGACTTAAAAATTCTTGGTTTTTATTCTCAGGTGGGAAATCCGCAAGATGATTTACAGATATATGTAACTAATGATAAAATAAAAGAAATTTTTTCTGATGAAAATCTTTCTTATAACTGGATTATTGCAGAAGTTGATGTTACAAGAATGGACAGCATTAAAAAAAATATTGAAAGAGCTTTAAGAAATGAAAGAGGATTAGAAAAGGGAAAAGAGGATTTTTTTGTTCAGTCTTATGATGAGATGATTGAATCTTATTCAAGTGTGTTGGATATTGTTATCGGTTTTATTATATTAATTGCCTTAATTTCAGTATTAGTTTCTTCTATTAATACAGCTAATACAATGGTAACTTCTGTATTGGAAAGAGTTAAAGAAATTGGCGTGATAAAATCAATTGGTGGAAAGAATTCTGAAGTGTTTAATATATTCTTATTTGAAAGCGCTTTCCTAGGATTTATTGCAGGAGTTATTGGAGTTGTTCTTGGATGGATTCTTAGTTTTATCGGAAGTTTAATCCTTGACCAAATTGGTTATAGTTTTTTATCTCCTTATTTTCCAATAAGTTTATTTTTGGGATGTATTCTTTTTGCTGTTTTAACAGGAGCAATTTCAGGAGTTATTCCAGCAGTTAAAGCATCAAAGACAAACCCTGTAGAAACATTAAGATATGAGTAATATTATCTATGATATAATTTTCTTTTTATTTTTCTTCTTCTATATATTCTCCAACCAACAAAAGCAATTATAATTATTAAAATTGTTATGTAAATCCAAGCAGAACTTGAACCATTTTTTCTTCCATTGAAATAATCGGAATCAAAGTTTATTGTTTTTGTAATTTCTCTTCTTATGTCTGCCGAATCTGTGTAAAGTATCTGAAGTGTTATTTTTCCTGTTCTTGCTATTGCTTCAAAATCTGCAGTAGTATATTCGTTTGAATCTAAATCTCCAACCACAACTCTATCTGCTCCTTTAATATCAATATTATCTTGTTTTGGAATTGCTATTGCAAGAGCCTGAACATCAACGTCTTCTATATTTAAAATTTCCAATGTCAATACATTTGTATTTAAATTATAATCTTTGACAAAAATTTCAAAATCAGCCAGAGTATTTTCGACATAGATATTAAAATCTTTTAATCTTTGTCCTGTATAAGTAGTTGAAGTTGATGAATAGTAAACTTGTATTGGATTATTTCCATCAAGAGCATCAGAATCAATCCTTATTTTGTAAGGAGCAATATAAAACGAACTATATCTCTCTGCATATATCCCTGAATTTATTATTATTGGATTCTCTGATTCTGGGTCAATTGTAAATGGAAAATTTTCTTTTACACCGAACTCTACTGTCTTGCAGTCTGGGTCAGAAATTCCATTTACCTGAAAAATAACTTTTACAGATTCTCCGGGAATAGCAGGATAGGGGTCTTGATTAATCATAGAGACATTAATAGAACATTCTGCACTGATAATTCCAATAAAGAAAATTAACAATAATGCAACAAACATACACCCTTTTTTCATGATTGAAGTAAGGCGGGAATATTTTTAAATTGTTGGGTTTTTGGGGATAATTCTTTTATTTTTTTCCAAAAGTATTATTACCTTCTTTTGTTCTTATAAGACTCATAAATTTTTGAGTAAAATCCCAATCAAGATTATTTAAATTTTTTGGATAAATATCTATAACATCTAAATCATTTTCTTTATATAATCTCTTTTTGAAATCGTAATTATTTTTCTTATATTCTTCTTTTTCTATTAATCCCCAATATTCTACATAAATATTATACTCTGGGAGAAAAAAATCGGGATGAAGTTTAACTTTTTTAAATGGGACATCAAAAATAAACCATCTCTTTGTAACTTTTAAAACTGGGTGGACATAAAACTTTATCTTCTTTTTAGTAAAGTATTCTGCTACTTTTTTTTCTTCATTGCTATCATATTCTCCCATATTTGTAGCTTTAGAAATTTTGTGTCTTTGTTTTATTCCTTCTAAACAAATTGTGATTCCATAACTGATAAATGAAATTGAAAAGAAGAATAACCAATTTCTGTAGGTTTCTGGTAAATAATAAACAGAATAGATTAATATTCCTCCCAACATAAAGAAAAAGATTCCTTGGAATTGTTTTAAGGATAATCTTGAATTAAATCTCATTTCCCCCACTCCTCATTTCCTTTCTTCTTTCGTTTTATCTCTGCAATTTCCTGCAGAATTTTTAATTCTGCTGAAGTTAAAAGTTCTTTGTTCTTTTTGAAATTTCTGAATTGTTTTTCTCCAATGTTTGAATACAAAAATTCTTTATCTTTTAATTCACGCTCAAAATTAACTCCTGGAATTGATATCGCGACTTCCATCCCTTCAAATGCTTCCTTAACCGAAGTTTTGTCTGCTTGAATATTTTTAATTCTTCCGACATCTTCATTTTCCGTATTCATGAAATTTGTTGTTGGTGTTAATTTTCCTGCTTCAACTTTCACTCCAAAGATTGCAGGCTTTGTATTCCTAAAAACATACTGATGAAGAATTTTAAGTTTGCATAAAGTAGCAAGCTCCATTAATTTCTTTTTTTCTATTTCATTTCTTTTTTCTACTCTAAATTTAACAAGATTTTCAATTAATTTGTATACAACTTCATCTGTCAAAACTTTTATTCCAGAATTTGTAAAAAGTTCTTTTGCATCTTCGCTAACTGAAACATTAAACCCCAAAACAATTGCATCAAGTTCATCTATTTCCAAATTTGCTTTTGCATTTGAGAAATCATTTTTGCTTATGTTTCCAATTCCTGCCTTAAGAATAGGAATATTTGCCTGTCGGAGAAGAACTAATAGTGCTTCCAAACTTCCAAGAGAATCTGCTTTTGCAATAATTCCTTTTTTGTCTGTCTTGATATTTTCTGTTAATTCTTTCTTAAATATTTCTTTTACTTTTTCTTTATCTCCAGAATATGCTAAAAAAGGCATTCCTGGAAGAATGTCCATTTTTTCACTGAATTGCATTCTGATTCCTGTTGCTGCGTGAACTGTTTCTTTCATTTTGAATCTTATACTCAATGGCTCTATCTCTTCAATAACACGAACTTTTGTAATAATTGGATTTCCTTCAATATTTGCAACTGCAATTTCATGTCCTTTTTCCAGTTCCCCGTCATACAAAACTGCTTCAGCATAATCATTTGATTTGTCTTTCTTTACTTCAAGAATAACTCCTTTTGCTTCTTTACCAAGCTTTAATTTTTCTTTTAAATATTTCTGACTTAATCCACAGAGCATCATCATTAGTTCGCTCATTCCTTCTCCTGTTCTTGCAGAACAAGGAACCATTGCAATTTTTTTTGTGAAGTCCTGAATATTATAAAACAAGTCTGCATCAAATCCATGACTGCTTAGGGCTCCTGCAATTACCATATATCTTTCATCAAAAATCGGCTTTACATTTATCGACTGAGTTTCAATATTTTTCTGCAAACCCATTTTGTCATCCTTGTTTGTTCTCCAGCCAGAAATATTATCAATCTTATTTAATGCAATTATAAACGGAGTTTTATTATGCTTTAAAATAGAAATTACTTCTGCAGTTTGAGGTTTTATTCCTTCATTAATATCAATTACAAGAATTGCTAAATCAGCAAGACTTCCCCCTCTTTTTCTTAAATTTGTGAATGCTGCATGTCCAGGGGTATCAATAAAAAGGAAACCAGGAATTTCCAATTCTATTCCTTTTTTTGCAATTAATGGAAAAGCTTTTTCTATCTGACTTTTTGGATAAAGTGTAAAAGAAATTTTCTGTGTTATTCCTCCTGCTTCCATTTCTTGAAGAGAGGTTTTTCTAAAAAAATCAAGAATGCTTGTTTTTCCATGGTCAACATGTCCGCAGATTGTTACGATTGGCTGTCTGATTGTCATAAGAATAACAGATAAATTCAAATTAAAAGGCTTTTGTTCTTAATATTTATAAACAATTTTAACTTATTTTTAATATGAAAAAAAAGGGTAGTGGATTCAAGAATATTTTTCTTCTTGGCGGGGCGAGTTTGTTTAATGATGTTGGAAGCGAAATGATAACCCCAATTCTTCCGTTTTATATCACCCAACTTGGCGGAGCAGGATTAGCAGTCGGACTTATTAGTGGATTAAGAGAAGGACTTGCAAGCTTGTTTAAACTTTTTGGCGGATGGTTTTCAGATAAAATGGGAAAAAGAATGCCCTTTATTTTTTTTGGGTATTTTGTTTCGATTATATTTAGATTTCTTCTTTCAACTATAAATCTGTGGCAATATTTAATTGCTTTTATTTCTTTTGAAAGATTTGGAAAACTTAGAGATGCTCCAAGAGATGCATTAATTACCCAATCTACACATCACAGGGGAAGGGGATTTGGAATACATCAAATGCTGGATACGACTGGAGGGATTATTGGAACTATTCTTGTTATTTTTCTTTTTTGGAAATTGCAATTAGGAATTAAGACAATAATTATTATTGCTGCAGGAATTTCAGCATTTTCAATTATTCCTTTGTTTTTTGTTAGGGAACCAAAATTCAAATCAACTAAAATTAGTTTGTTAAAAGGAATTCATAAACTGGATAAGCATCTAAAATATTTGATATTTGTGATTTCTTTTTTTACTCTTGGTAATTTTGGATTATATTTATTTTTATTGCTGAGGGCACGAGAAATAAGCGGGAATATTGTAGTTCCCCTAGTTATTTATGCAGTTTTTAATCTTGTTTCTGCAATATTTTTAGTTCCTTTTGGAAACCTTTCTGATAAAATAGGAAGAAAAAAAGTATTATTAAGTGGATATATTTTATTTTTTATTATCTCTCTTGGTTTTATTTATGTTGATAGTTTGTTTTATCTAATTATTTTATTTGCATTATATGGACTGGTTTTTGCAATAACTCAGGCGAATCAAAAAGCATTTGTTTCAGATATTTCCGGAGAACTTAAGGGAACAGCATTTGGATTTTATAGCTTTGTTACAGGGATTGTCAATATTCTTGGTGGATTGATTGCAGGTATTTTGTGGGATATAAGCTATAGTGTCATGTTTACTTATATTTCAGTAATTGCATTTATTTCAATTATCTTGCTGATATTTGTTAAAAAAAGATAAACACAGAAAAAAGAGGCTGTCAAAGTCAAAATAAGATATTTTTCATTTGTCGCAGAAAGAAAGGCGACAAAAGCAGCAAAGTTAGATCCAAAGATCACTTTAACTGATTCTTTCGCCTCTTTTCCTTGTTTTTTAAGAGATTTATTTATTTTTAATAGTTTATAACTCCCCAAAAATTATAAAAAACAGGGTTTTCTTATCTGAGTATGATTAAAAAAACAATAGAAGAACTTCAGGAAAAATATGACTTGGAATTAGAAAAAGTTGTCTCCAACATAAAAAAAGCAAAAGCAAAATTAGTTTTATTACAATTCCCTGATGGTTTGAAACAATATGCAACTGCTGTTGTTGATTATTTAAGGGAAAAAACTAATGCGGAATTTTTAATCTGGATTGGAAGCTGTTACGGAGCATGTGATACTCCTACAGGTATTGAAAAATTAAAACCAAAAATAGATTTAACTATCCAGTTTGGGCATAATAATTTAATGCCTAATTATTAATCTTTTTCTTAGGTAAATCTGCAAGTTTGTCTGCAAATTTTTCATCTTCTAATTTCTTATTCACTTTTTTTATTGCTTCCAAACAATCTTTATAGATATAATCTGATTTTCTTTCAAGGAAATTTTCATGAATAAAAAACCTTACTGCTTCGCTTACTCCTGTAATAAATGCCCCCGTGGTATAATCCTTTTTTACAAAAGCTAAACAAATCCCGACAAGACTTACGACGTTTGGAATTAATTTCCCCCCTATTGAATAAAGATTTTCTTCTAATCTCAATTTCTTTTCTTCTTCTGGATGTTCTTTTCTTCTTTTGCTGTAAAAATCATTTATTTCCTTTCCAAAAAAATAATCTGAACCTAGCATATTTTTTTTAAAACTCCATTATATAATTTTATTATCTGCTCATTCAATTCTTCAAGAGTTCCGTTATTAATTATTGAATAATTCGCCATAGCCATGCATTTTGCAACTCCTTGTCCTGTTTCTTTTTCACCTATGCCTTTATCTCTTGCATCAACTGCTAAAAATTCTTCAAATGTTTTTGGATCGCTCTCTCTATTTCTTAAGAGCATTCTTTCAAATCTTTTTTCCCTCGGAGCATCAATTGAAATTAAATAAAAATTATCTAACTTTCTAAGCTCTTCAACTTCATATGGGTTTCTGATTCCATCAATTATTGCTTTGTTATACTTATCATTAATTATCCTATGATGAACTAATAAAGCCAAAACTCCTGCTCCTTGTTCTTCTCTTAATTGATTTCCTAAATCCTGAAGATTTTTTCTTGTTATTTCTATATTTCTTTCTTTAGCAATTCCTCTTAATTCATTTGAAAGAGAAATATACTCAAAACCTTTTTCTTTTAAAAAATCAGCAACAGCTCCCTTACCTGCAGCAACACTGCCTGTCAATCCTATATACATATTCATGAGAATTAAAAACTATTTTTAAAAATTTATGTCTTACAACCAACCCATCAATAAAGATAATCCTACTGATAAAAGCAAGATTCCTGCAATTAAATGCAAAATTCTAATATTTTTATTTCTCCATTGGGCAACAGATTCTGCTGTTGTAAATCCTCTGTAAACAATAAATGTAATTATTACAAGAGGAAGAATTACAATAAAATTAAAATATAAAAGCCAGGGCAGAGCTCCGATTATTCCTAATTGAGAAATTGATTCTGTTGCAATTAACAGAGGAGCCATAGTGCATGGACCCAAGAAAAGAGTAATAACAAAACCAGTAATAAAAGCTCCAATTGGGGAAGTTATTCTTTGAATTATTTTTTTTGCTTTTACATGCATCCAAATAGGCATTTCTGTTGCAAATCCTCCTGGACGATAAAAAAAGAAGTCTTTAATTTGCAGGCCTCCAACAAGCATAGCTAAAATTCCAAATGCATATTTGATATAAACAGAACTTTGTTTTAACAATAAATTAAATCCCTGAAATAATTGAACCAAAACAATTCCATAAAATAAATATCCAATAAAGACTGCAATAATAAAAGCCAAACCCGCAAATAAAACTTTTTTCTTTTTTTCTTGATTTTGCGTAAGAATCGTAACAAGAACAAGAACAAGCATTGCAATCTGACAAGGATTAATTGAATTAACTAAAGCAAGCGATGTTATTTTTCCCAGAGTTAAAATATCTGCCATCAATAAAATAATAATTCTTTATTTATTAATCTTGGTAGCCTGTTAATTCTTTAAGTTTTTCTATTGACTGAACACCTTCGTATTTTTTATTATTAATTATCCATGTTGGAGTTGCTTCAATTCCCAAATCAATACATTTTTGTATATTTTCTTCTTCAAGGCAATTAATTATATTCAAAAATTTAACATTAATTCCAAACATTTCTTCTTGGGTTATGCAATGAGAACACCCTGTTTGAACATATAAAATTGAATGTTCGCCTATCCACTTTGAAACTTCTTCTGAAGGCATGTCTTTAATTGCTGCACTTTGAAAATTCTTGAAGTAAATTATTCCGCCAGCTAAGAGCAAGATAATAATTACAACACTTATTGTTGCGAATCTATTTTTCATGAGTTATGATAGAATAAATATTTTTTAAAGGTTTTGGCTTAATAATCAGGCATATCTTCTTGAGGCTCAAACTTCTTTTGTTCTGGCTTGCTTGAACCTTCGCCAGAAGCATTTAAATCACTTGGAGAAATTGAATTAATCATCTGTTTAAACTCTTGGAATTTTTCTGCAGGAATTCTTAATCCTTTTTTTGTAGGTCCAGTATATTTCTCGCTTGTTGCAAATTCTCTTATATCAATGCCTACTTTCCCATTATATTCTCTTATTCCAATAACAATATCTGTTGATGTCCCTTGAAATTCCCCTTTGTTTATTTTTCCTATGTCCTTATCCATAACTGATTTTAATAAGGAGTTTATTTAAATGTTTTTATGATTAATCACATATTATTTATGGCTTATATTCTAAAGCACCATTAATGTTAAAAATGCCGATTTTGTATTATCTCTATGAGTGAAGAATGTCCAAAATGCCATAATACCGGAATGGTAAAAGAAAAAGATGGTTCAATCCATACATGCTGGGATTGTTTGCAAAGCGGTAAAATGCAGGTGCATTCAGACAAGGTTCCTGATTCTAAGGTTAAAATATAAAACTTTTTAAATAGCTTATTTATACATCTCCTATGAAAGAAAAATTAAATTCAGCAATATTGAAAGGAATTCCTCTTTTAATGATTGCAGCAATAATGGGAACTGCCCTTGGAATAACAAGAATCGGCAATAATTTTTTTAATAATAAAATAAGAAAAAAACCAACTTATTATTCTGTTTCTTATGCTACTGGTATAACAGGGCATATGAATTATGTAAGTTATTCTGATGGCTCTCAAGAATTTAAAGAATATCCCGGATTAGGGCACAGATGGTTTGATTCTGATTTATGTCAGGATTTCAACGGAGATGGAAAAGTAGACAGAATAAGAAGAAATGGTGCAGAATGGAAATATAACAGCCTGACAGAAATTCTTGTTAGAGAATATGATTATGATTCACATAAAAAAAGATTTGATGATGCTGATAGAAAATTAAAGGAATTAAACAGCAAATACAGCCCCAAAGGGTAATCATATAATTTTTCTTACAATATTGTATACTTCATCTGAAATATCTTCTTTGGTTCTTAATTCTCCATTTTTTATACAATCTACTTTTTTCCAATTATACAATTTTGCTAACTGAAGATATGACTCTTCAGAATTTTTTAAATAATCTATATTTTTTTCAACTTCATCCTTTTCTACTCCCATTTTAGATTTTAATTCCATTCCAACTTTGTAAGGCATATAAAGAAGAATAGTCAAATCTGGTTTTGGTAATTGCAACAAGCCATATTCTAAATCTTCCAGCCATTTGAAGAATTTTAATCTTTCTTCAGGATTTTTTATTTTTCCTCCCTGATGTCCCATGTTTGATTCGACATATCTATCAGAAATTAAATGTGTCCCAGAATTCAATGTGTCTTCCATAATCTTTTTATTATAATGCCTGTCTGCAGCATAATATAATGAAGCAGTCTTTGAATCTACTTCTGCAGGATTTTCGAAATAACTTTTGCTTATAGATTGTTTTCCTAATAAGGCACCACCAACAATTTTCCCTGTGGGAGTACCATACATTGGAAATGAAATGTATTTACAAGGAATATTTGCAAGATTTAATTTATGAACAAGAAGTTTTGTCTGAGTTTCTTTCCCAGATGCATCTGTTCCGCCTATTGCAATAAGTTTTCCTTTTGACATTTATACCAGCCTCTCTAGTGCTTTTTCTCCCCAAACACAAGGACTTGGACATTTCATTCCCTGTTTGCATTTTGGAGACAATGAATTTTTGTATTCTTTTTTATATTGAGAATATTTTTCAGCAATTTCTTTAGTATTATTCATAATTTCATTTTGTGCAGCACCGCAAATTCTCAACAAACATTTAGAACGGAAATTTTCTATAGTTCCTCTTTCATTAACTCTTACTAATTGGGCTTGAGGATAATCTTCTTTGGATATTTCTTCTAAATCCTTATCCCAATCTAGAAGTAATCTTGGATTTTGTGAAATTATTTTAGGAATAAAAAATCCATAAGGATTTCCTCCTTTCTTGATATCATTAGAAATATGATAATTAATTGTTCTGTGTCTTTGTGCCTGCGCTAATCCAGCAAAACTCATGTTATATTGCGTTGAATAAACATCTCCAAAATGCTCTTCAACAATTCTTGGATTCAATAAAGATAGATGCCTGTCTGTTTGATTTCTTAAATTTGGAATATCAAATCTTTCTGTCTCCTCCAAAAAATCTTTCATGCTTGCACATAATCTTTTTTTAAATTCATTTTTTCCATTAGAATATTCATCCACAAATTTTTCAAATTCTCCTCTCAAGAAATTTATTTGCCTTAAATTAATTGTATGACTCATCTTTGTTGGAGTAAAAACACTTGTCATATATCTTGCATTTTCCTGGCTTAATTTTTCAACAGGATTTTTCCCAGAACCATCTTTTATATATAATTTTGGAAATTCTGATTCTGGATATTTTTTAGAAATTTCTTCTCTAAATACATTCATCCATTTATCATATTTCTCTTTTTGTTTTGGCTCTATATCTTTCATAACTGTATATCTGGCTGATTTCTCTGAAGTTGCATATTGCTTTTCATTATTAAGAAACATTGCAAGAATTTTTGGAATTTTGCTGAAATATAATGTAAAATTGATATGTTCGCATACACTATGATGCCCTGAATTTTTTATTCTGTCAATCAATCGTTCGTCTAATCCTTCAAACATTAATTCTTCCCAGTCTTTTTCTGAATAGCATACTCTCGCATTGCTTTGGGAAAATCTCATCCATTCCTTTTTTTCAATAAAACTATTTGTTTCGCCTCGAAGAGTAAATTTCACCTGTTTTTCCATATAGTCTTAAATTTTGAATGATTTTTAAAGAAATATTTACTGGAGAATATAATCAATCTTCCTGTAAATTTTATTTATAGTAGAATGATGTTAATCAATCTTTCATCTCTATCTTAATATTAACATTCTTTGGAATATACATTTTCATAATGCTATGAAGAATTTTTTCGTTAGCAGGCAAATCAATTAATCTTTTGTGAATTCTCATCTCAAATCTATCAAATGTTGCTGTCCCATTTCCGCAAGGTGACTTTCTTGTTGTAACCTTAAGCCTTTTTGTAGGCAGAGGAACTGGACCAGAAATAGCAATTCCCGACTTTTTAGCCATGTCTTTAATAGATTCACAAATAGCATTAAGAGTTTCTATGTCTGTACTGTTTAACTTGATTCTTACCTTTGTCATAGTATAAGAAATTAAAAACCAGTTTAAAAATCTTTTTGTGGGTAAAAAAGTCAATTATTTAAAGATAGACGTTTTATTTCTTAGATGAAAAAGAGGAACTTTCTGTTGTTTTTAGTTATAACTCTCTTACTCCTAGGATTCACATTTGCTGTTGTGAATTTTTGGGATTCACAATCTCCTGCAGATATAGGAAGTCTCTCTATATTTGGAAAATCTCTTAATATAAGTTATAATATTTCAGATACTAATCTTGTCTTTTCTACAATTAATATTTATTATAAAACCAATTCGACTTCTGAAGATATAACTTTTTTTCAGAATGGTTCTGCTATATCTGGATTTCACAAGAGAAATTATAGTTCAAATAACAGTGATGTCTTTAATTTTAGATTATGGGATAATGCAGTATATCCTGCAACATATAATTATAATGAATCTATAATGGAAGAGGCAGTTCATAGCACATATGATTTAGATGATGCTGGTGTTTATCTTAAAATACGTTTATTTAATGTATCTAATTTGAAAAATTATTCTCTTTTTGAAATTTATGCAGAAAATCAAACTGATTCATCAAATACTCTAAGAATTTATTATTGTAATTATTCTTATAATACTGGAAATCCTGCAAATTCTGATTTTTGTACTAATTTTTATAACCTTCCAGCTTCACAATATTTTAATCATAGTCATTCTGCTAATTCAAAACATCATCTTATACCTTTTCCAATAAACAAGACTAATGGGATGATTGGAGATGTTTATGTTACTAATACTTCTTATTTTTTATTAAGGGGAAGAAATGGGATAAATTCTTGGAATGTTTATTATATCTCAAATATTTCAAGGCCAGATTCAATTCAAGAGGATACTAATGGCGGAGTAGGAACAAATTGGGTAAATTTTTCTGGAACTGTTGATTCTCATCTTCATCAATATGATGGGACTGAAAAAATTTGGTATTATGCTTGTGCAAATGACAGTCTTGGAAATCAAAATTGCACTTCTCTAAGAAGTGATTTAATAGATTTGGGGGGGATTGGACCTTCTTCTGTAGGAATTTTTTCTCCAATAAATCAAAGCTACAAGGGAAATCTTTCAATCAATTATACTTCTGCCTTATCTCCAAATGGATATGCTATTGCTGCGGGGTATAATATTTCTCTTTATAATTTTAGTGATGATTTTATTTCTTTAATTGACTTGAATAATTCTTTGAATTTAACTTTTGTTTGGGATAGCATAAGCACCCCAGATGGCATTTATAACATTCATGTTACTGGGTGTGACATTAATGGATTATGTGCTACAGGAGAAAGTGATGACTTTACAATTGATAATACTGCTCCGAGTGGAAATTTTAACTGCATTCCATCATCAATCAATATAGGAGAAGGAATTTCTTGTACTTGTACTGGAAGTGATTCTACTTCTGGTGTAGAAACAATTAGTTTTACTGAATATCCTACAACTGGAACTGCAGGAACATTCATTGAAACCTGTATTATTTATGATGTTGCTGGAAATTATATAAATAAAAATTTTAGTTATACAGTTAATTACGGCGGGAGTATTTCTTCTGGCGGTGGAAGCTCTGGTGAAACAAAAAGCAAGACGCAACCGGAATCTTCAATAATTTCTGAAATGCCTTCAGGAGAAATATCTTCTTCTGAAAATAAATCTGTTAATATCATTGTTGGAGAAGAAACTCACAAATTAAATATTATTGAAGTAAATGAAAATTTTGTAAATACAATTTTTTCTTATGATGGAAGTGAACAAAATTTTAAAATTGGAGAAACAAAGACTTTTGAAATTGGAGAATATGTTGTGACTGCTACACTTGATAAAATAGAAAATGGGATAGCTGTTTTTAATGTTCTTACTAAAGAAAAAATTGTTTCTGGACTAAATCTTCAAAAGATTGTTGTAATTGTTGGATTAATTATTTTTACTGTCTTATTATCAATTATCTTAATAAAGAAAAAACCTAGAATAAAAAGAAAAAAGTCAAGAAAATAATTCGCAATAAATTTAAATAGAACTTTTATTTATCTTTTTTATGATTGATATAAAATTAATCAGAGAAAGTCCAGAGGCTGTAAAGGAGAATATTAAGAAGAAATTTCAGAATGATAAATTGGTTCTGGTTGATAAGGTAATAAAACTTGATGAGGAATGGAGGAAGATAAAGAGCAAAGAAGACTTATTAAGAAGTTCAAGAAATAAAATTTCCAAAGAGATAAGTGAAGCAAAAAAAGCAAAAAAAGATGTCTCCAAGCTTTTAAAACAGGCAAAAGAAATTCCAGAAGAAATTGAAAAACTTGAAGATAAAAGAAAAAAGTTAGAAATTCAAATTAGAGAAATAATGGTTATTATTCCAAATATTATCCATAAATCTGTACCAATTGGAAAGAATGACACTGAAAATGTTGAAATAAAAAAATTCGGTAAACCTGAAACTCCTTCTTATCCAATAATTCATCATGCAGAATTAGCAGAAAAAAATGGATGGGCAGACTTTGATTCTGCAAGAGAAACTTCTGGAAATGGTTTTTATTATCTTACTGGAGATTTGGCTTTATTGCATTCTGCTATGCTTGCTTTTGCAAGAGATTATATGATTAAGCAAGGGTTTGAATATGTTATTCCTCCTTTTATGATAAGAAAAAAAGTTGTTAATGGGGTTATGTCCTTCAAAGAAATGGATGCAATGATGTATAAGATTGAAGGAGAAGATTTGTATTTAATAGGAACTTCAGAACATTCACTTATTGGAAGATTTATTGACAAGACTATTTCAATTAATAAATTACCTTTGTTAATGACCGGTTATTCTCCCTGCTTTAGAAAAGAAGTTGGAGCTCATGGGATTGAACAAAAGGGATTTTACAGATTGCATCAATTTGAAAAACAAGAGATGATTGTAATTTGCGAGCCAGAAGATTCTTATGATTGGTATGAAAAAATGTGGAAATATACTGTGGAAGTTTTTAATAAATTAAATATTCCTGTAAGACTTTTGGAGTGTTGTTCTGGAGATCTTGCTGACTTAAAGGCTAAATCTGTAGATATTGAAGCATGGAGTCCAAGACAAAAAAAATATTATGAAGTTGGTTCGTGTTCTAATCTTACAGATGCACAAGCAAGGAGATTAAATATTAGAATTGAAGGAAAAGGAAAAATTTATTTTGCACATACCTTGAATAATACTGTTCTTGCTTCACCAAGGGCATTAATTGCATTCCTTGAAAATAATCAGCAGAAAGATGGAAGCATAAAGATTCCTGCAATCTTACAGCCTTATATGGCTGGGAAAAAAGTTATTGGCAATAAGAACCGAGGTTCTTAACATCTCCTATTAATATTTTCGCTGTTAGCGACTGGAATCAAAATAAAAAATAATTTTAAACTTTATTTTATTCTTGGTTTATAATTCCTTGAAAAATATAACTTTTCATTATCTAGTAAATTATAGTTTAACAAACCTATCTCTTTGTTTTTCCTTGTGTTAAAGAATTTTTCTTCTCCAAATCCAACACATACATAAAGATTTCTTGATTTGTATCCAACCCTCATTAAATAATCTAATACAACATTTAATGTATTCCCTTGAAATAAAAAATCATCACAAACAAGAGCAGTATGCTTAGGATTTAAATCTCCATTTACCCATTCAATTATTTGGTTCTGTTTTGCATGATTTGTCGGGCGGATATTAATGAAATTTCCTATTTTATTGCCCACCTTTTTTTCCATATCTTTTGCAAGAGGTCTTCCTGCAGATTCTACAGAGATTACATCAATATATTTTGAATTTTCAATTAAATCTGTCAATTCAATTTTTTTATTTTTGTCTAATTTAGTTATCATAAGATCAGCATAAAATTTGGGTTTATAATTTTTTTGAAAGAATTATCTTCGTTTATTTCCCCATCTGGGTTGTCTATTTGAACGATTATTAAATCTTGAATTATTATTTCTTTCATTGCCTCTTCTTTGAAAACTATTTCCTTCTCTTCTGGCAAAATTTACTCTTATATGAATTGTTTCAAATGAAGGAAGATTTTCCTGGCTTATTTTTATAGAATCATCTCTCAATATATTGCTGAAATTTTCATAATCTCTGCTTGCAAGAATATTTACTATTTTCCCATTTTGTCCTGCTCTTGCTGTTCTTCCAATTCTGTGAATATAATCAGTTGCAACTTTAGGCATGTCATAATTGTAAACATGACTTACTCCTTTGATGTCTAATCCTCTTGCTGCAACATCTGTGCAAACTAAAACATTAAATCTTTTTTCATGAAACTCTCTCAAGATATTTAGTCTTTTATTTTGAACTAAACCTCCGTGAATTGCTCTTGCCTTAATTCCAACATTGTTTAGATTTTCTGCAACAAAATCAGCATTATGTCTTGTGGAACAGAAAATCATTATTAATTCTGAATCTTTCTTTTTTAACAAATGAACTAACAATGAAAATTTGCTGCTTGAGGGAACATCATAATATATTTGCTCTAATTTTGAATGGTCTACAAAAGATTCTACCATAACATTCTCTGGGTTTTTTGTATATTTCTTAGCAAGATAATCCAAGTCTGCAGAAATTGTTGCGGAGAAAAGCATAGTCTGTCTTTCTTTTGGGCATTCTTTTATGATTGCTTCAACATCTTTGTGAAATCCCATATCTAACATTCTGTCAACTTCATCTAAAACAAGAAACTTTACATGATTTAATCTTAATGTTCTTCTTTGAATATGGTCTAAAATTCTCCCAGGAGTTCCGACAAGAATATCTGTTCTATAAAGTGCTCTAACTTGTCTTCCCATATCAACTCCGCCATAAACTGCAAGAACATTTAGATTTTTATTTTTAGAAAAAAGAGCGATTGAATCAGCAACTTGTTCTGCAAGTTCTCTTGTTGGTGTTAAGATTAATGCCTGAATGTGATTATCTGCTTTTAAATTCTCAATAATTGGAGAAGCAAAGGCTAGTGTCTTACCGCTTCCAGTAGCAGAACCACCAATAATATCTCTCCCAGCAATCGCTAAGGGGATTGTCTTTTCCTGAATTTTTGTTGGTGTTTTAAAACCAGCTTCTTTCAGAACAGACAAAACTTCTGTGCTAAATCCTAGTTTTGCAAATTGTTCCATGTTGTTTAAACTTTAAGTTTAATTTTTAATTAATATTCCAGAAATTTGTTTCCTGAACACAAGTCTTTAAGACATAAATGTCCAAGACTTTAACCAATTAATAATATAATTCCACTTAATTGATGGTTTATAATTGTATGTATTTGAATTAGGATAGATTTTTAAATGGAAGATTATCTTTAAAACAATGGTAAACATGTATGAAAAAATGGCTAAACTCGATAAAAAGAGAAATCCCCTTTTTACAGCAGTTAGCACCCTAACAACTCCCGAATCAATGCGAGCCTTCGTTAGAGATGCTATTAACCATTACAAAAAAAATGGAGAAACTTCAGAGATTAAACAAAATGCTGAATCTATTGTAAAAAGTAATCTTGGTTACATTGTGGGATATTATGATAAAAAAGTGGCTAAGAACTGGATGGATACAATAGATGGAATAATACATCCTGTCTTTGGAAAAAATATTCCTTTTAATAATCCGGATAATGCATATTATTTAGGAAAAAGATAAAGATTATTTGAGTTTTATTTCCTAATTCTTCCTTCTTGCCAATCTTTTAAAATTGTTCTTGCTGTCTTATCTTCATCGACTTCATTTCCTTTTTTCAGGAAACCGCTTTTTCTTCCGAGCTTTTCTATCAAAACTTCTGCATCTCCTTCTGAAGAAATATCATAAAATTTATCAAAGACTAGGGGATATTCTCTTACTAAATTTGAAACTACCACGGCTGGATTTGAAACTTGGCTATGAGAACGTGCCCCAACTTTTGCGTGCCTTGAAAAAGCAGAGACTTCTGTGCTTGAATATTCTTTAGCAGGAATAACTCCTGGGCTATCCAACAAAACTATTGTAGCAGTAAGATTTACTTTTTGAATTCCTTTTGTAAATCCCGCATCTGCTCCTATTCCTGCTGCAGGTTTTCCCACTAAGAAATTAATAACTGAACTTTTTCCTGTGTTTGGGTATCCTATAACTCCAACAGTAATTTTATTCTGAAATTTATCCACTGGCTTTTCTACATTATAAGAAGTAATCTTTATTTTATTTCGAAGTTCTTTTCCTCCCTTTCTTGTTATGCAAGAAACAAAAACTTTGGGGTCTAATGAACTAATCTCCTCCTTCTTAGCTTTTTTTATATCAATTAAATCTGATTTGTTAAAAACATAAATTATTTTCTTGCCTTTTTTCTTAATTTTTTCTTCTAATTCTAAATTTCTTGTCTCTGGGATAAACCTCGCATCTAAAACTTCCAGTATAATATCTGACATTTCAACAATTTTCTCTGCGAGTGCTGGAAATTTTGCCTTTGGTGTTTTTCCAAATCTCATCTGCCTTGTGATTATTGAAGTATCGTGCTTTTTCCCTTTTGAGAAACTGAATGGAGTTTTCATAATAATTAATAGAAGAAGGGGTTTATAAAAGTAAAATATCTCTAATTATTAAGCGAAATAGAAAGAGATTTCTAAATTGTTATTAAATACATATGGAGGAATATACAAATGGGATTCAAAGATAAGCCAAGACAAGGCGGTTATAGTAGTAACTTTAATAGTGAACCTAGAGAAATGCATAAGGCTGTTTGTTCTGAATGTAAAAAAGAATGTACAGTGCCATTCAAACCTGCAGAAGGAAAGCCAGTTTTCTGTAAGGAATGTTATGCAAAGAAAAAACCGAAGAGATATTAGTTAGTCTAATATTCTAATTATTTTATTTTTTATTTTAAATTTTAAAACAACCAATTGAATATTTTCTTGATAAAATTGTCAGAAGATTTTATTTCTCTAATAATTTCTCCGGTTACTATTGAATCATCACCTTCATTTGATTCTACAGCAGGAGCAATATCATTGGTACCTTCTGTACTCCCTATACTTCCGTCACCACCTGCATCAGTTCCTTCGGCAGTTGTTCCCTCTGCATACCATTCTCCACCATCTCCTTCTACAACTTCATTTTTATCTGGAGAGCCACCCGCAGTTGTTCCTTCTGCATATCCTCCGCTTTCTCCAACAGATTCATCTTTCATAGTTCCATCTCCTGCAACATAAGTTTTAACTTCTGGTTTTAATCCATTATCCCCCTGAGCAACTTCTGTCTTAACAACATGAGCTAATCCTCCTTCACTACCTTCTATCACAATCCCTGCTTCTCCGCCAGCGCTTGTTCCTTCAGCGTAAGTATGTTCAACAACCCAATCAGAAATCTCGCCATCAATTTGATCTATTCTATTTTCAATTTCAACTGTTCTTGTTTGTATTCCTGTTGCATTACCAACAACTTCATTGGAAAGAGTTTGTCCTTCTTTTCCATTTATTTCTATTACCCATTCTGCAGTAAGTCCTGTTTTCTCTTCTTCCAAAGAATAAACTTCAAAATCCTCTGAAAGATTTCCTTCTTGTTTTATTACATTTAAAACTTCATTAGAACTTTCTTTTACTTCATCTGCAGTTTCTAGAGAAACTTTTTCCTGAATTACCTGAAGTTTTTTCCAGGCATTTTCAAGATTTTTATCTGATTCTTCTTCATTTCCATTAAAATTATTTTCTATTGCAGAATTAACTTCTCTTTCTCTTATTTCTAAGGCAAGTTTTACTTTATTATCTCCAAAAGAAAAAAATAATCTGGTATTGTCAATAAATCTATTAAATCCAGAATAAGTTTGGGATTGTTCTTGAGCTAAAATAAATGGTGAAATTAAAAGAATACCTAATAAAAATAAAACTATTCCTCTTTTTTTCATAATTATCTGAAGAGAACATATATTAAAAACCTTTTGAAGAATATAGTGGAAGGATAAAACCGAAGTCCAATCCTTCCGTGCCTAACCGAAGTTAGACAATTATTAGAGGAAATCAAAGTTTAAAAAATTTTTGGTTATGTTAATACTGAAATATGAAGGTATATAAGGCATGAAATAAAGTATTTTCATGGTTAAATCTCAATTGCAAAAACAACGACAAGAGAAAAATTGTTTTGGAACAAAGGAATGGTCCAAGAATTCAGGCATCTGCAATGGATGTGAGTTAAAAGATGCTTGTGGTAAAGTTAAGGCACGGGAATAGATTAGAAGCGCCACGTTGTTAAAATAACTAATATTTAGAATGTATCTTTACTTAATAAAACATAAAAACACCTTACATTTAGGTTCTATATAAAAATGAGGAATAAAACACTAATAACAACAAGTTTGATTTTGTTTGTGCTGGTTTTAATTGGTGTAACAATCATCGAACCTCTTAATAAGCTCTATTCCTGGTTAGAACTATTTACTCCTATGATTGTTCTTACAGGATTTTTTACATTTATTGTATCTGTTGCACTATTTTTATATGCTATAATTAGCGGGATGAAGAAGGGGAGATAAGAAGGAATACGCCGATATAGTAAGGGATAGTTTCGTTTATTTTTTCCTTGTCTTTTGAACTAAACTCCAAATTGTATAAATTATACAATCTCCAAGAATTATATTTAGAGCAAATAAATAAAATGCAGTAGTAATTGTCCCAATTATTACAAAAGGTAAACTAAAAAAGAAAAGCAATATAAGGATAGTTAAAAAAATTGCAAGTTTCATTTTCTTCTTTTAATAAAACTATAACTTACATAAAATAAGATAAAAAATATTATAGAAACACTAATCCATAATAATATCATTTCAAGTTTCTGTATAGAATTAGGTATGCATGTATGGCAACATAAGAATATTTCACTACCTTTACATTTAGGAAGAGGTCTCATAATACTGGCAGGACAAATAGCATGTAAACAGTGGAAAATTCCATAATTTATTAGAGAGATAAAAGATGCTAAGGGGGCAAATAAAATACTAGCTATTACCTTGATTATATTTGGTCTTAAATTTGTTCTTATTCTATTCTTAAACCATTTTCCCATAAAGGATTATAGATTACTCTTTTTTAAAATATATTATACCAGAATAAAATAAACGCCCACGCCGAGAGTCGAACTCGGGTTATATCCGTGACAGGGATATGTCATAGCCGTTAGACCACGTAGGCTTGTAATTAACTAACTAAAATATCATATAGAAATTAATTTTTAAAGGTTACTAATATAAAAATTATAAGAGTGTTTCTTTGGGAAGAGTATTATTCTATTAATGTTGTTTCTCCTGGGTCAAATGTATGATTATTATTCATATCTATAGCAATGGCTTTTAGTAAATAGCTATAAATCCCATTTGAATCTTTTCCAACTTCTTCATAAGCATATCTTAAATCTTCTATCTGATCTTCATTAGTATCAAATCCTTCTGTTAATATTTTTTTGTTTCTTCTTGTAAGAAACATCAAATCATATGCTTCATTAACCATTTCTTTATTTTCTGTGTTCTTACCAAATTCATCTTCAGTACACAAGCCATCTTCATTTCTATCCCATATTGCCTTGTATTTTTTCATAATATAAAATCCATTTTTATCTTTCCCAGTTACATTATAATAATATCTGCTATCTTCTTTTTTATCTCCGTTGGTGTCATAGCCTATTGTTATCCCCTTATCATCCGCAGTAAAAAACATACATTTGTACTTTTCATCAAGAATGGAATACTTGTTCTTTTTAGAATCTGACCAAAAATTAAAAGGATTTAAAATTCCTAAAAATATTACGGATGCAATTAATCTGGTTAAACCTTTTCCCATAGAATTTTAATAAAAATATAATATTTAAAGATTATTAAATAGCAATATATGTTTTAATCATTAAATTGCAGTAAAACTATTTTATGAATATCTTTTCTATATCCTTTTTTGTCAATTTTGTATCTAATATTCCATCAAAATTTTTGTCAGTAAATCCGTGGTCTGGGGTTCCATCTTCATCTGTATCTATAAGAACTCTGAATGCATACTCATCCATCTCAAACTTTTCTGTTAAACTTCCTCTGAAAAAATATTCTGCAGAAGCATCTTGTTTTCCATTTTTATTCAAATCATACATTGCTATACCCCAATAAGGAATTTCTTTATTGCCTGTTGGTTGCACTCTTATTCTTAAAAAATAAGAAGCATTATCATTAAATCCAAATTTCCCATAATTTTTTTCAGTTATTTTCCCTGTTGTAAAGCATCCTGTCATGCACATTGTTCCGAGAAATAGAAATAATTTTGAAAAAAGATACTTCATATGCTTTTCTCCAGCTTTATTTTTTTCATAAACTCTTCAAATTCTTTTTTTGTTTTTATCTTTTTATCAAGAGTTCCGTTAAAATCTGTATCAAATAATGCATATTTTATCTTTCCTTTTTTATTTACTTTCATTAAACTCACTGCATTATAATGGAATAGTTCTTTTCCTTTATTCTCCCCAACTATTCTGTATACTGCTAAATAATCTGGAATTTCATCTTTATTAAAATCATAAGATATAGTCACTCTGTCTAGGCTTCCGTCATTATTTTCATCACTTCCTCTTTGTTTCAACATCTTTTCTTTATGTTTATGATGATCAAAAATTTTATTTTCATAATTTGGAAGAGCACAACTTCCAAGACTTGCAAGAACCAACAGAGACAAAATTGTTTTTCTCATTTTATGTTGTCATAGGAAGTTTATATTCTGGGATTAAATCTCCCTCATTCCAAATTTTTTCGTCTTTTTCAAAAATATGATTTTTATTTTTATCTTCAAATATACTGGATAATATACAAATAAGGGTACCATCTTTGTCTACTTTTATTATGGAATAGCAATATCTTAAATCCTCAAAATTATCATTGTCTGTATCATAGCCCATATGAACTATTGTTTGTTCGGAATTGAATTTCATTGTCGCTTTATCATACCTTTCATTTATAATTCCTTCATGAGTATTTTTAAGAGGTTTATCATCTGAGAAGGTTTCATTATTATTTTCATTCTTTCTTACTTCACACTTCTTTAGAGAACCTTTTCCAACTATTTCATAATAAAATCTCAAATCCTCAAAATTATCATTGTCTGTGTCATAGCCTAAAGAAATTTTATTCTTTTCCTGCATTTTTAATGTTATCCAGTCATATCTGTTGTCTAAGAAATCAAAATTTGGCTCCCCATGCAGTTTATGTCCAATAGTAAAAATTATTCCAGCACTAAACAACAACTTTTTTAGATTTACCATCCAAGATTTATAAAATAAAAAAATGTTTTTAAGTATTTATGTGATATAGTCAGTTATTTAAATTACAAAATAATTAATATGTTATGGGGAAAAAAGAGATAAAAACAAATAAACTTTTTGAAAGAATATCTTTTGCTGTTAAGATTATATTCTCATTAATTATTGGATTTTTGCCCTCATTTCTTTACATCTTTTTGTTTATGCAGTATGGCTCTCCGTTCTTGAATTATATTCAATTCCTTCTTGATTTCAAATCTTCCTGGGGAGCGTGGATTTCTGCAGTTGTTATTTCCTTTTTAATCACTTTTATCTGGAAACTTATTCGTTCAAAAAAAATCCAGAAAATCTTTTCAAACAAATTAGTGTTAATTCCCTTAATCTTAGCTATATTGGGAATAATTTTTTTAATCTCCTTGCAGTCTTATCTTTACGTGAATTTTGTTCTTGGCAGTGATGTCTTGCTAAAACTTTCTGCAGATAAAGACAACATCTTCTTCACAGACAATTCTGCTGAAGATATAATTTTCAAAACCTCTTTGACTATGAATCCCTTTTGCACAGCTCAATGTAATTATGAATTATTTGATATTAGCAATGGGAATAAAATTGAAACTGATTCCTTTACGATAACTTCTATCCTATCCAATTCAAAAAAATATACTCTTAATAATCACGGGCTTATTCCAGGAAGTCAGGAACTAATAAGATTTGAAGTAGTCTGCAAGAGCAAAAAAACATTATTGTGTTATACTAGCGAAGAAGAAAGCAAGCGTTCTGTTCTTGTAACATTAAATTATGATTTAAGCGAAGAAGATAAAGAATTCAAAAATAAATCAAAATCAGAACTTATCTTATTCAGAGAGACTCTTGATATTATAAACAATAAATTAAATAATTCCCGTGTTAATATTAATTCTATCAACAATTCTTTTTCAACAGAATTATTCTTTTCGCAATCAGAAAATTTATCTAAACAAATTCTTGGAATAAACAGCCAATTTAATAATCTGAAGAATTTATGGGAAACACAGAATTTTTTATTATTGAAAGATGAAATAGTTCAAACAAAAGGAGAAATAGATGTTCTTAATTTAAATTCAAATATTTTAAATGAAGAAATAAACTTAAGCATACAACTTTATAATCTTCTTGTTAAAAATATGACAACTTCCAGGATTCTTCTGGAACAAATATCCCAAATGCTTCTTTCTCCTTCTTTATGTGATGAATTGAACATTATCATCCCTGAATTCAATGATTCTGTCCAAAAATTCAAGGGTGGAGAATTATCTGATAAAGAAATTATTGCAAACGATATTTCTTTTAAAATTAATGAACTTTATGAAAAAATACAAACAAGCACAGACTCTGGTTCTGCCTGCGTGCTTCAACAGAATATAAATAATGAAATCTTTTTTGATATAAATATTTTTGACATAATCCCTATTATCTCTGAACTTATTTTATCTGAACCAACTCCTGTCTGCTGTTTCTCTGGAAACTGCAAAAAATGCTGTGAGGATTGTTCTGGTGAAAACTATCCTGTTGTTTTTCTTCACGGACATAGTTTCAACAAGGCTCTCCCTGCAGATTATAGTTTAGATACATTTGAAAAAATAAAATCTAAACTAGTACTGGAAAATTATATTGATGCTGGAGCTTTGGTAATCAGCAACATAAAACAAGAAGGTTTGTGGGGAAGAATTAATATTCCTATTGCAATCACTGCTAGTTATTTCTTTGATACTTATCAGACTCCTACAGGGGAAACTACAATTGTTTCTTCAAAAACAGATGGAATTGATACTTATGCAATAAGATTAAAAAATATTATAGAGACTCTTAAGGCAAGGACAAACAAAAATAAAGTAATTATTGTCGCTCATAGTATGGGCGGTGTTGTAGCAAGAAGATATATCCAAATTTTTGGCGGGGAAAATATAGACAAATTAATTCTATTGACAGTTCCAAATTTTGGAGTTGATGATAAAATAAGAGCTTATTGTGCTTTAATAGGTCCAGAAGCTTCATGTAATGATTTAGATAAAGATAGTATCTTAATGAATAGATTAAACAATGCTCCTACAGAAATTGTTCCTACCTATAATATTATTGGGATTGGATGTAATATGGGAAGCGAAACAGGAGACGGAATTGTAAAAAATTCCAGCCAATATTTAAGCTACGCAACTAATTATTATATCAAGGGAAGTTGTAATGAATTAGGATTTAATTTCTTACATCAGAATATTCTTAATCCAAATGCTTATCCAGAATCTTATAATACTATAAAGGAAATACTTAATAACTCAAATTCATAAATAAAATAAAAGAGAAAATGACAGACCCAACACTTGTAAAATATATACAGGATTCTTTATCTAGAAAAGTCCCTCTTGAAGAGATAAAAAAAGTTCTACTTGAAAAAGGCTGGCAGGAACTTGCAATTAATGAAGCAATAAATGAAATAAACCAGCAAGCACAACCACCAGTTCAACCACAACAACAAATTCAGCCTCAACCTCAACCCCAACAACCTGTTCAGCAACCAGCAATAAAACCACAACCTCTTCCACAGCAATCTTCTATTCAGCAACCAAAAACTACTTCAGAGAAAAAACCATTTGAACCAAATATTATTATGATTGCTTCAATCTCTGTTGCTGCCTTGGTTTTAATAATTATTCTTTTAGTTATTTTTATTCCTAAAGGAAATATTTCTGATGAACAGCTTTCTCAGGGAACTATTGTTGATTTAAAAGAAAATAATGATATTAAATTTAATTTAGATGAAGAAGAGCACAGGATTTTAATTAATTCTATACAGGGAAATTCTGTTGATTTTACTATTTATAGCACACCAATAAGTGCGAGTTTAAAGATTGGAGAAACAAAAAAATTTGATGTAGATTCTGATAACTTTTTTGATTTATCAATTAAACTTAATGGAATTACTGATGACAAAGCAGATTTATACATAAAAGAAATAAATGAAGCTGTTTGCACTGAAGATTGGGAATGCGGGAATTGGAGCTCTTGTATTAATCTAAACCAGACTAGAACATGCACTGATGTTAATGCTTGTGGTACTGAAAAAAATAAACCAACTGAAGAGCAAGAATGCATTGATTTGAGCTGTGCTGGACAAGGCGGAATAATCTGTACAGCAAATCAGAATTGCAGTGCTTTGACAATTAATGCTTCTGACGGAAGTTGTTGTTTAGGAAATTGCACAGCATTAAATACTACTAATGTATCTGCAGTTGTTCTTCCAATCTCCTGTGATGATATTGACTGTTTAATTGAAGCATCAGAAAATTGTACTCTTGCAAATTTAACTTATGCTTTTAGTTTTAGCAATTCTACATGGATACAGGATATTAATTATACTTATAGAATAGATGGATTTGATACTGAAGACAAATGTAAATTTTATTCCAAGATAAAAAATATAAAAGGAAATTATACTGCAGATTATTGGGTAACATTATTAGCAGTTCCTTATACAAAAGAAGAAATAGATACTTTTATAGATGGAGTAGAAGATGCATTAAAAGGAGATTCTGGGACATGCAGATTTCTGGAAGTTAATCTTACTAACTATCTAACCCAAATAAAAGATGATAATTATGAATTGACAGAAGACGAAATTGTAAATTTTGGATGTACAGGAACATTATATCCATGATACTATCAAAAACTTTAAAAAAGGTTTTTTCTTTTCAATTTTACCTAATTAAATATTGAGGTTAATTTATATGGCAAAAAAAGGATATGACGAAGAAGATGAATCTGATATTAGTGATGATTCAGATTCTGAAGATGAATTTGATGAAGATGAAGATTTAGACGAGAAAGAGGAAAAACCAACTAGCGATTACGACGAGTGGTAATTTTTCCAAATCTATTTCTTTTTTTATTTTTTTTATAAAACTTTATATAACTTAGAGAATAAAATAATATATGAACTTTAAGGTGATATTAAGCACGATATTTATTTTATTTACAATATTTTTACTTGTGTTTTATTTTGCTCCATTTAATACTTTAAACTTTGCTGTAAACTCTCAAGGAAGCAATTTTAGCATCCTTCCAGGGAATCAGATGCAATTCTATCCTAATATGAGATTCCCGAGCAATAGCATCTCTTACAAAATTTCTGATTGTCCTTTACAGAAAGAAGATGATATGGAATATGCATTTAGAATTTTAGAAAATATTACAATGTTAAGTTTTTATCCTGTATTAGATAATGAAGAAATTGCAATAACCTGCGAGGAAAGGAATAGAATAAATAATGGACTATTTATAGCTGGTGAAGGCGGGCCGATAAATATAACTGTCGCTGGAGATTTAAGTGTTATTACATATGGGGAAATACTGCTAATAAGAAAATCTGAATGCTCCAAGCCAAATGTTGCATTGCATGAACTTTTCCATGTTCTTGGTTTTGAACATTCAACTAATCCTGAAAATATAATGTACAATGTTACTGATTGCAATGAAATAATAGGAGATGATATGATTGAATTAATAAATGAATTATATTCAATCCCAAGCTATCCTGATTTGTATATTCAAAATGTTTCTGCAATAATGAAAGGAAGATTCCTTGATGTTAATATTACTGTTGTTAACGGCGGGCTTAACAAAGCACAACCTTTCAAGGTGATTCTTTATGCGAATGAGAATATTATTGATACAATTGATTTTGAAGAAATTGATATTGGTTATGGAAAAATAGTCAACATGAGAAATATATGGGTATCTGAAATGAATATAAACGAATTGGAATTTGTTATCGATTCTAGTGATAAGGAAATAGATAAAGAAAATAATAAAATAAAATTAGAAATAAAAATATAAAATACCCTATGCGTCAAGATCAAGGTCGTCTATGATATCTTCAAAAACTTCCTCTTCTTCGTTGTCTTCCTCCATTTTCCCCCTCATTTTATATTCTTTTGACATATTTTTAATTTATAAATATTTCTGTTTTCCGTCGCTATTTATATTTTCTGTCACAAATTCACTGATTGTTCTTGATTTATAAATATTGTTATAATCAAATTTCTCGTCGAGAAAATTAAAAATTGTTAAGAATTTTTGGAAGAAACAGATTTACAATCTGTAATATCCCCTCACCAATGCTCGCGACCCCGCTTGTTTATCCCTGACCTTACCTCCGCGAAGTTGCTCGTCGAACTCTTCGGAGAAATCAACATATTTTGTTAAGAACTCTTGAGAAAAATAAGATTTACAATCTGTAATATCCCCTCACCAAGAATCGAACTTGGATCAACCGGTCTACAGCCAGTTGCATTACCACTATGCTATGAGGGGCTTAAAATGAATAATTAAAATGCGTTTTTAAAAGTTCTTGTTGATTATCTCTAATAAATAAATATTTATAAAACTAAATGGATTGTATTTCAAGTGGAATTAAAAAAGAAATTATCCAATTATAAACATTCTTTCTTTAGAATAATCTATAGTAACTGCACGACAAATATACAGGAATCGAATAATCTCGCACATTGTTTAAAGGAATTATCTAATGCTTTCGAAGAAGTTGATAAGGAAAGAAAGCCGTTTGATATGAATGAAATTGATTGGGACGCAGATAAATTAAAAATTTATGAGAACCTTATAAAAATTTACAAACAAGTTTATAATCAGATGGAACAAAATGCAAAAAAAGAAATGAGCAAGACATTAATTGAAAAAATATTAGAACCTAGTGATGTAAAGGAAATATAAATCCTTTTATTTATTTAATATAATTAATCTTCAACAGCTTTTCTTGCCTGCTCTGCAATAAAGAATGTATGATTTGATTCTGCTTCATGAACTACGCCGTCTCTTTCATAAATTGCAGTTGCTGTTGGAAGAGCAAACTTTCCGAGAACTCCAACTTTTGAATAAATGATATATGATAACACTCTTGATTCTCCTGGCTGTAGTTTATTGAAATGCCATTCTATTCTTCTGTTCTTTTCATCTACTTTAGCAGGCATCTCTCCGCCGAATCTTTCATGAAGTTTTGCAAGCATTGGAAGCCTGTCAATAACATTAACTCTCTCAATAAAATTTCTTGCTGTAACAATTACTGAAACTTTTAATGCAAACTCTCCTCCCTTAGCTCTCACAAAATGAACTTTCTTTTTTAAAGATAAATTTGTTCTGGAAAATTGTTTGGTTAAAATTACTATTGCAATAATTAATAAAACTGCTAATAATGGAAGAAGCCAATTTGTTCTTATGACAATCTCAAGTTTGTCTCCTGGTTTTAATTCTCTTTCCCAAGTATAATATACTGATATCCCCTTTCTTTCAACTAAATCTGGTTCTGGGCTAAATGTTGTGAAAAGTCTTGAAATAATATTCTTCTTAATTATTGTTGAAGAATCTGATATAGTATTTCCTTCATTTTCTTTTAATATTTTCTTTGTATGAATAATTATTCCATATTCATCCTGCGAGCTTGTTACAATATCTTTTTCTGAAAACTTTAATGTTCCTTCTACTTCTGCTTTTAATTCATCTGCAATAATTTCTGCATCTAATGTATAAAATCCAGCCATTAATTCTCTAAAATCCTCTTTGTTTAATGTAACTTCAAAACTTTCTTTTTGATAAGGAGATAAGGAAAATGTCTTCTCAAAATTAAAAAATGATGATTTGAATGTTGTTTTTATACTATTAAAATTAAAATTTATTTTATTCTTAATAAAAACCTTTATTGTGCTTGAATCTGGCTCAAATTCTTCTGCACCTATTTCAAAAGCATCTTTCAATTTTACTACATTTACTATTAATGGATAACTCATCTGAGCTCCATCCTGCCCTTTTATAAAAATATCAAATTTTATTCTTCCTTCTTGGCTTAAATCTTCTCTAGGGTAAACTCCAATCTGAACATTTTTTGTTTCTCCAGTTCCAATCGGAACAGTTCCTTTTGGAAACATATCTGCACCCCAGAAATTATAAAACATGAAATAATCTCCGCTTCCTCTATTTTCTATATCCAAATCAAATACAGCAGGCATATTTGATTCTTTAATCATTGCAACATCAGAACTTTTTTCTTCAATTACTAAATTTATCGAAGAAATAAACGGAAGAATTAATAAAATTATCAGCACCCCAAAAAATATTTTTTTCATAATAAAAACAAAATAAACTTATATTTAAAGGTTTTGCTGTAAAAATAAATAAAATTTTATAATAAAAATATTTTTTTACGACGATAAATTAAATTATCTTTTTCCTTCTAAATCAAGATAAGCTTTTGCTTGTGCGAGAAATTCGTCGCAGTCTCCTATTACTTTTCCTTCAAACTCAGATACTCTTGAAGGAATCACCATTTTTTCATATATTCCTCTTAAAAATTTCTGAATTGCTGTTTTTTCAAATCTTCCCTGATAATCTCTTACAAGGGTTCCTTTAACCCCCACTTCAATTGCTCCTTTATTTGTTTTTATCTTTTTTCCATCTTGTGTTATTTCTGCATTTGTTAATCCAACAACCTTGAATGACACCTTAACTTCCATTTTAAAATAATCAGTAATTTTTCTTGAACCAGACCATTCAACATCTATATTCTTTGAATCTCCGCTTAATTTTTCTGCATATTTATCTTCTACTAAATCTAATCCCATTTCTTCCTTGAGCCAATCATAACAAAATTTATAGAACTCTGCAAAATTTACTATCCCACTATATTTTATCTTGCTTGCGAATATTTTATCTTTTTCTGCCATCTTTATTCTATAGAAATAGAAATGTTAATTTAAATATTCTTCGAATTAAACAGAATCCTTGCATGATTCACATACTAACATGCCGTTTACTCTAAATAAAATTCCTTCATTCCCGCATTCTTCACAAACCCCATCACTTCTTTTTTCCGCTTTCTTTATTCTTTTTAACTTATCTGATTCTTCCTTTACTCTTGCAAACTCTTCCATTTCTGGATAAACTTCTGGATGAAAATTGAGAATGTCTTTTGCAGTAAGAACTCCTACCAGTTTATTTTCATGAATTACAGGAAGTCTCTCAAACTTCAATTTTTTCATTTTTTCTATGGCTTCATCGATTGTACAGCTTGGTTTGATTATTGCTATCTTCTTCGGGGAGATTTCAATTGCTTTTATGTTTGTTAAATCCTTATTTGACTTTTTTATCAATGCCCAAAGGATATCTTTCTGGGAAATAAATCCCACAAGTTTCTTCTTTTCTGTGATAATTAGACTTCCAACTCTTTTTTTTACCATTTTTTTCGCACAGTCAAGAAGATTTGCATCAGGAGAAATAGTCACTGGTTCTCTTGTCATTATGTCTGCAACCAATACTTTTTTCATAATTATCTAAAGTCTTTTTACTTATAAAATTTATTGTAACTTAATTTAGTATAACAATTTTTAAAAATAATAGAATTATTTATAATTATGGGACATTACGCTGCAGAGATGCCTTCTAGAGAGGAGATTGAAAAATTTCATGAACAATATCGTAATTATCAAAATAAGCGAGCAAGAGAGATTTCTAATATAATTAAAAAGAATAAGATAAAATTAGATGATATTAATCTGGGAGATACACTTGTATTATATCCCCCTCTTTTAAAGAAGAGTAAACATAGGTTTGCTGATTATGAAGACTATGAACCAATTAGGAAATTTTTTGATAGCAGAGTTGGATATTATGATTTTAGCATGTGGACGCTTGCATGGCTGGATGAATTTACAGTTTATGATAAATCTTTTACACAAGACAATTTAAGAAATGAAAGAACTGATTTAGTACGAATTGATAAACCAAGGGAATGGAATTTTTTTCAAAAATGGATTCCAATACAATACTTTTCTAAAAAATAATATATATCACCATAATCCTTAAAAATAAAACCTATAATAGATTAATATGGCTGAAAAACCAGTAGTTCTAATGCCTGAAGATATCCAAAGAATAATGGGCAAAGATGCACAGAGAAACAATATACTTGCTGCAAGAATGGTTTCTGAAATGGTAAAAACAACTCTTGGACCAAAAGGCATGGATAAGATGCTCGTTTCTCCAACAAATGAAATAATTATCACTAATGATGGAGTTACAATTTTGCAAGAAATGCAGATTGAACATCCTGCTGCAAAAATGATGGTTGATATCTCAAAAACACAGGATTCTGAAGTTGGGGATGGAACTACAAGTGTTGTTATGATTGCAGGAAAATTATTGGAAAATGCAGAAAGACTTTTGGATAAGAAAATTCATCCTACTGTGATTGCAAAAGGATACAAAATGGCTGCCGATAAATGCCAGGAAATATTAAATGAGATTTCTTTAAGGATTAGTCCAGATGATGATGAATTATTGAAACAAGTTGCAATGACATCTATGACTGGAAAAGGAGCAGAAGGAAATAAAGAAAAATTTGCTGAAATAATTGTAAAAGCATTAAAACAGATTCAAACTGACGGAAAAATTGATTTGGATAATATTAAAATAGAAAAATCAAAAGGCGAGGGAGTTGCAGACACAGAACTAATTTCAGGAATTGTTCTTGACAAGGAAAAAGTTTCAACTGATATGCCTCCTATTGTTCATGATGCAAGAATTGTTCTTATTGATTTCCCTCTTGAGTTAAGGAATCCTGAAATTGATACAAAAATTTCAATTTCTTCTCCAGAACAGCTTCAGGGGTTTTTGAATCAAGAAGAAAGGCTGATAAAAGAAATGGTTGCAAAAGTTAAGGAAACAAGTGCAAATGTAGTTTTCTGTCAGAAGGGAATTGATGATTTTGCTCAATATTTATTATCTAAATCTGGAATTTATGCATGCAGAAGAGTTGCAAGAAGTGATATGGAGAAGTTAGCAAAAGCAACAGGCGGAAAAATTGTCAGCAATCTTAATGAACTTTCTTCATCTGAACTTGGAAATGCGGAAATTGTTGAAGAGATTAAACACGGAAGTGATTCTTTTACTTATGTCAGAGGATGCAAGAATCCAAAAGCAGTTACTATTTTGATTCACGGCGGAACAAATCATGTTATTGACGAAATAGAAAGAGCTCTTAAGGATGGGCTTGGTGTTGTTTCATCTTCTATTAAAACACGGTTGGTTGTACCTGGGGGAGGTGCTATTGAGGTAGAACTTGCTCGGAGACTAAGGCATTTTGGCCAGTCTCTAAGCGGGCGGGAGCAGCTTGCAGTTGAAGAATTTGCATCTGCTCTTGAGTTCATTCCAACAACTCTTGCAGAAAATGCAGGAATGGATCCTATAGATGTCTTGACAGAATTAAAATCAAAACATGATGCAGGAGAGAAAAATGCTGGATTAAATTTATTCACAAACAAAATTGAAAATGTTCTTGAAGCAAAAATAATTGAGCCTTACAAAATCAAGACACAGGCAATAAGTTCTGCAAGTGAAGTTGCAAATATGATCCTAAGAATTGATGATGTTATTGCTAGTTCTGGAAGTAAGGGAAGAAGAACTCATGCGGAAATGAATGAGGAATATTAAATTATATTACAGCATAAATTACACAGCCAATAATTATCAAAGCAGAAACAATATTCTTCCAGTTTAATTTTTCTTTAAGGAATTTCCATGCAAGCAAGTATATTGCGATTGGACCTAACATTATAATTAGTGTTGTGAAGATTACTCCGTAATTTAGATATCCGAAATAAGTGACTATTCTATATACAACCCAGATTGCTCCTGTAACAAATATCCAGAAAGAAGTTTTTTTGTCAAGCGCTTTTATTTTGGGTCTGAATACTACAAGGCTGATTAGGAATATAGAAGCACATCTTATAAAATAGAAAGTTATTGGAGAATAGAACTCAAGGATTAGTCTTGACAGAATTAATTCCAGTGCAAAGAAAAAACTTCCAAGAACTGCTGCAATAATATATTTGTTTATTTTCAAATGATGTTTCTTTATTTGTGGAAAAATAAGTGCGACAGATGCAATTATTGCAGGAATAATAATCTTTAGATTCTGCTCGTAAAGTCCTTTTGTAAATAAGCTAAATAATATTGCAAGAAGAACTACAAACATTGGTTCAAGAATTCTTGCAGGTTCGAGATTTGTAACTTTTTCCCATTTTAAAGAATAGAAAACAAAAAGATTTGCTATGATTGAAGAAATAATTACTCCTACAAAAATTAAAATATTTTTTAATTCAAAAGCCCCTGAATCTAATCTCCAAAAAAAATAAAGAAAAGGAATCATTGCAAGAGTGATTGCAAAAAAGCTTGCAGTTTGATATAACTTAATTCCTATCTTTTTCTTTTTTAAAACAAATCTTTCTAATATTGTTCCTGCTGCTAATGCTCCTGCTCCAATAATTGGAATTGTTATCATGCTCTTTATTCTATATAATGATAATGCATTTAAAAGAATTATGAAGTGCGCGGGCCGAGAGTCGGACTCGGGCCTCCTCGTTGGCAACGAGAAATTCTACCGCTAAACTACCCGCGCTTATGGTATAATAGCAGATTCAGCATTTAAAAAAATAATGTATTTTATATATTTTTGACTTTTGCAAAAAGAATCATGTAATTATTACCAAATTTTTTTGCACATTTAGGACAATATGCATAATGAATATAATAATCACTATTTTTAGCCTTTTTTCCTTTTTGGGCCAAGTATTCATTCATATCTTTTACAAATTTAGGAACTGCATTATATCCCCCATCATAAGTTTTTGCTATAAATGTTCCAGAAAGAGTTACATTATTTGCTCCAGAAACATTATCTGTTACAGAAATATATATTTCAGATTTGAATGCATTTAAATCTCTGAACAAAATTAATATTTCATCTTTCTTTGAATCTAGATTATTAGAATTTGATATAAGCTTCATCATCTTTGTTATCTTATTTCCAATCATTGGGGGAAAAGGTATATGAAATAAAGTTGGAATAGTTTCTTTAATAAAAGATTTATTTTTCCAAATAAATGTTTTTTCATTCCATTTCTTAGGATTAAATTTTGGACAACACTCTTCTTTCATATTGTAAATGGTCCATGAAGGAATCGGACCTTCGCTTCCTCGGTGTAAACGAGGTGTTCTGCCATTAGACTAATGGACCCTAAACTATCTAAAAAAGCACGTATTTTAAAGGTTTTTATTTGCTTTATTTTCTTATCTTTTACCTACTTATAAAAAATTCTACGAAGATAAATAAAATATAAAATAATATCAAAATCAATCCTTCTATCTTGTTCATTGATTTGTCTGTTTTCATAAATATCATTGAAAAAATCCCTGCTAAAACCATTGCTCCTCCTGTAAAATAAATGCTGGTCACTGAATAACTAAATGGAGAAATTAATGCGACTACTCCAAGAACTATTGTTATATCTGTAATTACTGTCCCCAAAATATCTCCTAATGCAAGTTCATCTCTATTATTCTTTACTGCTTTAATAGAAAAAATTAATTCTGGGAGACAAGTTCCTAATGCTAATATAGTCAATCCTATTAATATTACAGGAATTTTCAAATCATAAGCAAAATCTACTGAAAATCTTACAGTAAATAATGCACTTATTAAAAGAACCCCCAAACTTAATATCAAAAATATAAAATTTTTAAAAATATTCCCTCTCGGAGTATTGTTAAATTTTTTTCTGAATTTTTTGCTATCCATATAAAGTTTAACAAAAAATAGGCTTCCTGCTAAGATTAAGATTATCCCATCTATTCTTGAAAATTTTCCATCAAATCCAAGAATAAGCGGGAACAGCAATAAAATAAGATAGAAAAAATTATTTTTTAATATTTTACTTTTAACTTTTATTCCTCCTGAAGAAAATAATGCAACTATTCCAAAGACAAGTGTCAGATCTGCAATATTTGAACCCAATAATGTTCCCAAGCCTAACCCTGGTTCATTATCAAATGCAGATATAATTGCAATAATTGCTTCTGGAAGAACAGAAATAATTGCAATAATGAAGAAACTTACAATAAATTCCGGGAAATGAAGTATTTTAGCAATTCTTGAAGAATATCTTATACAATAATCTGCACTTTTAATTAAGATAAATAAAAATACAATAAATAAAATCAAGTTAGCAATCATCTTCTTTTGCTAAAGAAGATAACTATTACTTTTAAATTTTCTTTTTCGTAATCTTTATATATGCAATTTATCTTTTGTCACTATGCCCGACGAAAATAAGGAAGAACCAATAGAACAGGACATTCCTGAAATGCACCTTGATAACAAATATTCTTCTAATAAAGATTTAATGCCAGAAAGCCCTGAAAAAATGAAAAAAGAGCTTGACAAAACAAAGAAAGAGATAGATAAACTGAAGGCATTTATTTTAAAGAAATACTCATTTACACAGGTGATAAGCATACTCCCTCCTGCATCAATTAAACATTTTGTTGAAGAAGAGGAAGTTCCTAAAGAGACAGAAAAACATATACATCTTCTTGTAGTTATTCCCGAAGATAAAATTAAAGATGGGATAAAAATTAAAGAGGAAATTGTAAAACAAATTGAAGAATTAAAACAGAAAATTTGGCTTCATATTAAAACACCTACTGATTTATGGGAACTTTGTTTAGACAGTAAGTTTGAATTGGTAACTGCAATTGCAATGTCTTATCCCCTTCATGATACTGGTGTTCTTGGAGCCTTGAGAGTTGCTGAAATACATAAATCTCTTGTATTGCAGAAATTTGAAAAATATGTTGTTAGTTATGTTATTGCAGGAAGCTTAGTAAGAGGAGAAGCAATTCCAACTTCTGATGTTGATGTTTTCATAATTATTAATGATACAGATGTCAAGAGAATGCCGAGGCTTGAACTTAAGGAAAGATTGAGAAGCATAATTTACCAATATGTTGCAGAAGCTAGTTCTATTGCTGGAGTTAAGAATAAACTTTCTCCCCAGATTTATCTTCTTACTGACTTCTGGGAATCTGTAAAAGATGCTCATCCTGTTATTTTCACTTTTATCAGAGATGGAATTCCTATTTATGATAGAGGAACATTCATGCCTTGGAAATCTCTTTTGAGAATGGGAAAATTAAAACCAAGCCCAGAAGCAATTGATATGTTTATGTCTATGGGAGACAAGACAGTTAAGAGAGTAAAGACAGGACTTTTGGAAATGGTTGTTAATGAGATATTTTGGGGGATTACAACTCCTTCACAAGCATTGCTGATGCTTTACGGACTTCCTCCACCAACACCAAAACATGTTGCCGGAGATATGAAAAGAATTTTTGTTGATAAGGAAAAAATGCTTGAAAAAAGATATGTTAACATCCTTGAAAAAGTAATTAATATTTACAAAGATTATGAGCACGAAAAGATAAAAGAACTTTCTGGAGCAGAAATTGACAAACTTGTAAAAGATACAGAAGATTATTTGAAGAGACTTAAAGATTTGAGAGAGCAGATTGAAAAAAGAGCACAGGAAAAAACAATAGAACAGATTTACAAAGATGTCTTTTCACTTTTGAAATCAATGCTTGGAAATAAATCTCAAGATGCAATAATAGAGGAATTTGAGACTAAATTTGTCAAGAAGGCGAAATTTACTCCGCAGAATTTGAGAATTTTGAAAGATATTGTTCATGCAAGAGCAGAATTCAAGAAAGGAAAATCTGATGCGCATAAAGTAGATCAGGCAAGAAAAAATGCTTCAATCTTAATTAATGATATAATTGAATATAATCAGAGATGTGATTTGTTCAATAAAAAGAATGAGAAGAAGTAAAAAAATCTTTATTAAAGTTTTTAAGTTCTAATTATTTAACTTATTTATGAAATACTTGTTTATATTGGGGAGAAATATTGAATTGTCTGTTGCAGAAATAAAATCTTTTTTTAAGAAAGAAGAAATTGAATTTAAGATTCTTTCTTTGATAAGCAATGGACTTCTTGTTGAAACTGACAAAAAATTAGAGAATATTGTGAACAAATTAGGTGGAACAGTTTCGATTGGGGAAGTTTTAGCAAAAAGCATAAAGGAATTAGATAAACAGGAATTGTATTTAGGCACGAGCAACAAACTGAATTATGTTCTTTTTAATTTTGATGGAAATAATTTTGATGATTGGAAATTATATTTAAAAGAAAGATTTAGAAAGGAAGGATTAAAAGCTACAGAGAAAAAAATTACTGGGAATATAAAACTTCAGAATGGAGAATTTGTTCCAAAGGTTTCTTCTAATTTAATTAATGAACAATATTTTGTTTTTCAAAATAATTTTGGAAGAATAATTGAAAATACAAATGCAGAAGAAATTGAAAAACGTGATATGCAAAAGCCAGTAAGAAGGCAGGAACTTTCAATATCTCCGAGACTAGCAAAAATTTTAATTAATTTATCTCAAGTCAAAGAAGATGAAATACTTCTTGATTGTTTTTGCGGGATTGGAACAATTTTACAGGAAGCGCTTTTGCAGAATATAAAAGTAATAGGAATTGATAAGGACAAGCAGGCAATTCATAACGCAAGACTAAATTTAAACTGGTTTGGATTTGATAAAGAGAATTACAAATTAATTAATGATGACTCTTCTATCGCAAGAATTTCACAAGTTGAGGGGATTGCAACAGAACCTAATCTTGGAGAATTGCAGAAAAAAATTCCTTCTCCTGAAAAAGCAAAGGAAATAGTTTCTGGTTTTGAGAAACTAATGATTGATGTTTTAAGAAATTTAAAAACGAATGTTCGCGGAAGAATTGTTTTCACTGCTCCTTTGATTATTTTAAAATCTAAAAAAATTTCATGCGACTTTAATAAAATCGCCAAAGAAACAGGACTTAAGATTATTGAAGAACCTATTGGAGAATTTAGGGAAAGTTCTTTTATTGGGAGAGATATTATTGTGATGGGTTAAAATTTTTAATATTAGAAGGATTAGCAATCTTTTTAAACTAATTTTCTTGTAACTTATTATGACAGAGGCAAAAATTGTTCAGTTCAGACGAGGAAGAAAGACTATTATTGAGAAACATTTTCTTATAGAAGTAAAAGGAATTTCGACCAAGAAAGATGCAGAAAAACTTGTTGGGAAAGAAGTAGTTTGGACAAGCCCTGCAGGAAAAAAAATAGTTGGAAAAATCTCTGGACCTCACGGAAATAAAGGGATTGTTAGAGCAATCTTTGAAATCGGACTTCCAGGACAAGCAGTAACTCAAAATGTGGAGATAAAACAATAAAATGGCAATGAGAAGAGCTTCATCATATTCAAGAAAACATGTTTGTCCTTATACTAGACAAAGCAAGCAGAAAAAAAGAGCATACGTAAAAGCAGTTCCTCCGTCTAAGATTGTTAAGTTTAACATGGGTGATTTAAAAGGGCAGGAAGCTGGGAAATTTCCTCATGTTCTTACATTAATTACTATTGAGCCTGTTCAGATAAGGCAAAATGCTCTTGAAGCATGCAGACAATTTGTGAATAAAAAATTAGATGAATCTCTTACAGGGCAATATTTCTTTAGGGTTATTCCTTTCACACATCACATTCAAAGAGAAAACAAAATGCTTACAGGAGCAGGAGCAGATAGAACCCAGAAAGGAATGCAGTTGTCTTTTGGAAAAACAATTGCTAAAGCAGCTATCATTAGAGCTAAAGCACCTATAATGTCTGTTGCTGTAACAACTCCAAGAGCAACTTCGATTGTAAGACAAGCCTTCAAGCAAATAAAATCTAAGCTTCCCTGCAGAACAAGAATTCTTTACGAGATTAAGAAAAAGTGATTTGTTACTTTTGTTAAGTAATAACAAATAGAAAGATTTATAAATATCATTTTTCTAAACATTTTATGGAAAACAAAGAGAACAAACCAGTATATGATCCAGACAGATATAAGTATGCTGCAGCTGGAGCTAACTTTCTTCAGGCTAAAGATGTTGGTTCTGCAAAGAAATGTTTAGAAAAATTAGCTTCTGATTGGAATTTAACTGAAGATCAAAAAGCAGGATTAGTTTGGAATGCTTTTGCTGATGACCCTCAAACAAACGAACTTGGAATAACAAAGGGAATTGGAATATACGCTCAAAAATACCAGGCAGAAATGGGAAAAATGTCAATCAACCAAATGTTTGAAAGATATTCTCCTGAATTTAATAAATACCTTGGAGCAGAAGAAAAAGAAAAAGCTAAATCTGTTTTTGATAAATTAGGGAAAGAAACCTATGGTTCAATTGTAGAAAAGTTTACAGAACTTAATGATTTATTAAATAGTAAATCAAAAAAAGCAAATGCTATTAAAGAAAAGGCACAAAAAGAATTTGACGAGAAATATGGTGATGTTTATTATACTATCCAGGACTTTGAAAACCTTAGAATGAGTAAAATAATGGCTCCGATGCAGGAAGAATCAGTTTATTCTAATACTAAGGAAAGATTTAAACCAAAAGAAAAGGAGAAAAAGGAATAAAATGGACACAGAAAGATATTTTGATTTTGATTATGATGATGGAAAAGAAGAGTCTGTAAGTCAGAACTTTACTAAGAGAACAAATAAACCTTATGAAGATATACCAATATTGCTTAAGGGGAACTTGCAAAACACTATTCCACAATCAAGAGTTTATCCTGTGAAAAATCTTGAAAATTTAAGCACTGAAACATATATTAGTGAAGAGGAAAAAATAAAAATTCTTTCAAAGAAAAATCCATCAAAAAGAGATTTAGCAAGATTAAGCACTGAAGATTTGAATAGGGCAGAAAAAATAAATCGTGTACAAAATGGTGGAGTAAGTGAAATGCATTATACTAATCCTACAAAAGGGAAGAAAAATATCATTAAAGGAAAGATTCTTTATGGAGCAAGTATTTTTTTAGGGACTGGAGCATGTTCAATACCTGTTAATTATGGAGGTCAAATGACAAATATAATGCTACAAGTAACAACAGGATTAGTTGTTGGAGCGATAGTTTTTGGAATCGGAGCTGGTTTCAATGCAGTGGGGAGAATACAACACTGGTATCATAATGATTAAAATGACAACAAATAAAATTAATTATCAAGCGTCTTTTAAGGGTATGAATATTATACTTTTAACTCAAGTTCATGATTTGAATGTGAGAGATAGAGAAAAATATCTTGAATCTGTAGCAAATATTATGCTTTTAGAAAATACTTGTTTTAGAATGAAAGAACTTCCGAAGGCTCTTATTAATGAAGAATACATTTCATATAAAAAATAATTTTTTAAATAATTTATCAGAACAATTCTATTGAATATTTTGATTAACTAAATCAGCCATTACTTTCATAAATTCTTCTGCTCTTTCCTGCCACATATCTATTTCAACGCCTTTTAGTTCTGTAAGTTCTCCATGAGAAATTTTTTTGTGAAGCATAAATACATCTCTGTACCAAATAACATATTTCATTTTTAATCTGTTCTTGTCAACAAAAGTTTCTTTTAAATCTGCAGGAATATGTTCTGGAGATGCAGGAGGAATCTTTGCAGAAATTAAGGCTGCGTGAGCAGAATCAACCATAGCCCAGTACAATCCTTCAACAGCATTCAGTTCAGCTGCTCTGCTTCTTAAAAGATGTGTCGGGGCTCTCTGGAGACAATTATAAATTGCTTCTGGTGTTGATTTTATTTTTCCATTTAATAACAGGAATTTTAATGGCTCGAAAAAACCTCCAAAATCAATCATTGCTTCTCCATATCTTAAAACATTAAGAACAACAGGGTCTCCACGCATTAAATCTTCCCACCATGTGCTTAGTTTTATTGTATTAATATGCAAATCTTTTTGGTAAGGATTTCTTTTAAGAAGCCCTTCCAATTCTTGCCTATACCACGCGATTAATTCCTGATCCCATGATATTGAAACATCATCTAAAATTATTATAATATCAATGTCTGAACCTGCAACTACATTCTGTTTTACTGAACTTCCAAAAAGAACAACGGATTTTATAATCTTATTAAATGTCTCGTAAGCTTTTGTAGAAAAGTCCATTGCTATTTCTGATTCTGATTTCAATTGCAAAGAATGAAAATCTTTTGTTGAAGATTTAGAACTTTTCCCCTTTTTTTTCTTTACCATCTTTTTATTACTATGTTTTATATCTTTTTAAATATTATTTTGTGATATATACTTTTATATTATATCTAATTATTCCATCGGCTTCCCAGACATTCTGCTTCCTTCTCCTCCACCTCTTTGTCCTCCGAGTTCTGTTGGAAGATGAGAAAATCCAGCGCCGAAGGTTTCATAATTTACTGAAGGAAGCATTGCACCATAACCCCCGAAATACCCTTGCTGTCCTCCAATATTTTGATTCCAATAAGGAGCCATTTCCATTCCATAAATTGGAGAACCAAATGCTTCAAGTGTTTCTTTAAATGGCGGAGTTCTGAAATGCTGCCACCAATTTCCTGCTTCAATAATTTTCTTTGCATCGAATCCTTCTTGCCCTAATTTTTCAAGAATTTCTTTCATAGGAACATTTCCCATACCCATTGGAAGTTCTGTATGCTCAAATCCAAAATTATCTGATAGATGAATATGTTTTAGAAGAGGAGCAATCTTTTCAGTTTCTTTTAAAATATCTTCATTTTTGTAGCCATATTTTTTCATCATATTTATATGTCCTACATCCCAGGTAACTCCAAGAAGTTTTTTTGCCTGTCTTTCTGCTTCTCTTTCCGACATTCCAAGCCCACCTTCACTTTTTGATTTGGTTGCATTCTCAACAAATCTTTCTTGTGCGTTTTCAACAATCTTTTTTAACTCTTCTCCTGTGCTAAATCCAAATGCTCCTGCAGGAGGATTTTCAATGCTAATTATCGGAGCCTTGTCTTTAAATTCTTTATAAGAATTAAGAGCAACATTTGAGAAAGTTTCAACTGCTTTTTCTCTTGAGAAATCATTTAATTCCTTGTAAACTTTTGGTGGAGCAGAAAGACTATTTAATGTTTTAATTCCTCCTTCAATAATATCTTCCATAATTCTTATACTTACTTCACTTTTTGGATTTGCCTGAATTTTTTTTGCCTTTTCATCAATTTCTTTGTAATATGTTTTTAGTTTTTCTTGATCTTCTGGAGAAACATTTTTGTATGCTGAATCAAAAAGTTGTTTTAAATTGTGGTATGAACTATTTAAGAAAGTTGTTCCTCTGTTATAAGCAAATTGCATTGCTTTCTCTTCATCACTCAAATTTTTTCCTGCTTTTTGTTCTGCTTTTGCTAAAATATCTGTAGTCATAGCCTTATCAATTGCATCTTTTCCAATTTCAGAATGGTATTCTAATTGTCTTAAATTTTCAATCCATTGTTCTTCATTTATTTTTTCTACTTCCTTTTGAATATTCTTTTTACCTTCTTCTCCTGGAAAAAATCTTTCTTTTAACGGAATTCTATGAATTGAACCAGAATCTACATTTATTATCATTGCTTCTTCAGGTTCTTTATCTTTTGTTTGAAGCGGGCCCATTGAAATTGCAGAAGAATGGAATGTTACAGGAACATTTCCTCCTGGACTTACTTCATGCGCTCTTGAAATTGCATTCATCATTTGTCTTTCTGATGCTTCTCTGTTTGATTCAGAAAAACCCTGCTGATTTAATCCAGATGGTTCAACAATCGGGCCGTGAAGAGAAATATCAACTCCAGTTAATTTACTTAGTCTGTTTATTTCCTGCAAATGCTGTTTTGGAATTGAATCAAAAACTTCTGGCTGAATTGCAGCGATTTCAATTTGCTTGACTCCCATATTCAGCTTGGTAGAAACTTCCTGCAAAACATTTGCTGTTCTTGGGTCTGTTGTTGTTCCAAATGATGCAGGATTCATTCTATATCCTGTGAAAACATCTCCATACTTTGGAGACAAAGAAGAATATCCCCCCTGATATAAATTACTAATTTTATAATCACCTGCCATGCAGATAATAAACAGAAATAATTTATTAATGTATCGTCATAAAAAATTAAGTGAAACTTACCATTGGAAACCACCTGCGGGTTTTTCACAAATCCTGCATCCTAACAGGAAATTAAATTAAGAACCAAAAGGTTCCTAAAACTTCCCCTAAGTAAAACTTACCATTCCATGTGCTTTCTTGTAAACATCAAATAAATCAAAAACTTTTGATTTTGCTGCTTCAGCAGTCAATGGCCTGAAATGAGTTCTTTCAATCCAGTCGTCGGGCTTGACTACTATTTCTTTTTTTTCATCTCCTTTCTTTGTTTTTTTCTCGGGAGCTTCATACATACCAAACAATGCAGTAAAAGGTTCAAAAGCATCTCTTAAACTTAATTTTGATGATTCTTTTTTTTCTTCTGTTTTTTCTTCAAGGAAAGAATTAATTTCTTCCTGCAATTGTCCAAGACTTTCTGTAGTTGCACCTTCAATTAAATTAAGAACATCACTAATCTCTGATTTTTTTAATTCTTCTTCAAACTTTGCTAATTCATCATCATTTAATGCATAAGATTTAAATGTAACTTCTGCTCTTCCTCCGAACGCAAAATGAGCCTGCTGACTTACTCTTTGTGGAATTCCTCTGAATGTAAAATCCACAAGAATACAAGTATGATAATTTCTTCTTCCCTTGAGAAAATTTGGCTTGGAGAAATCTTTTGGCAAATTTCCCTTTGCAGCTTCATCAGGAATATCAAATTTGCTTTTTCCCAGCAAAGTTAATTCAAGAATAATTGTATTAAAAGTTTTTACCAATGCAGGATTTCTCCCACTTTCTTTTGATTCCAAATCCTGTGCTGCTTTTAGATAAGGGCGCACCCATCTAGAATAAAGTTTTAAACTATTGACCTGACTTCTTAAATATGTTTTTTCAAGTTCATATCTTTTTTTTAATTCTTTTTCAGATTCAGAAAGCCATATATTAAATTCCTGTATCCTTGGTTTAACAATTCTTTTTACTCTGTCATTTAAATCAATTTTATCAACATCTTTTTCATCTTTTGCAAACAAGAATGCATCCATCAATGTTTGAAATCCCCCCTGTCCAAGAGCCATTGCTTTAATACTGGAATTTCCTTTTGCAATGTCTACTTTATCCATCCAGATTTGTTTCATTGATAGAATAGCAGCATCTTGCTCTTCTTTTTTATTTGATTTTAATCCTTCGTAGTGCTGCAGTCTAATTTTAAATTCTTTTAAATCATAAATAATATTCAAAACACTTCTTAGAACAGTATTTACATCTCCCATCATCTTTGTTGCCTGCTGCTGCATTATTGTTGCTCTTTGCCCTAGTTCTGCAAAATGTCCTGAACCGGGAGTGGAACTAAAATTATCAACAAGCTTTTGCGGAGCAAGTCCAAAATCATTCATCAAATCAAGAATAAAAAAATAAATTGGTTCAAGAGTTTCTGATGAAGAATCATAGACAAGAGTGTGAACTGCTTCTGGCCCTTTTTTTTCTTTATAATAAGGACTTACCTCTTCTATAATTTGTGACATAGATTTAACTTCTGCCATTTAGAAATAAAAGCTAATCTGTTTAAAAAATGTTTCCTTTACATAGAGAAAGCATTATAAATAATATTCTGCTTATTTAATCATGGGGTTTTTTGGAAGTAAAAAAAAGATTGTAGATTGGAGTGCTGGATATAGAGCAGATAAAAAAGCAGCAGAGAGAACTTCTTCTAAAACAGAAGAACCTGCATCTGATTTAGGATTTCTTGGTAGTTTTTCAAATGCAAATTCAGATAATTCAAGTTCTAATTCAGATATTTCCTGGGATAATGAATCTTCTGCAACAGTTGGAGATTATCAAAACAAAAAACAAAAACTTGCAAAGAGGCTTCTTGACATGACAAACAAGATGGAAGATATGTCAAATCAGATTTATCATCTTAAACAGAGAATGGAAGTAATTGAAAAGAAACTGAAGATTAGCTTTGATTAGTAGGACAAAGTAACTTTTATTAATCTCTCTTTTTTATTCTATTTATGATTAAAGATTTTGAAAAAAAAGTTCGTGCTTATGCTTTGAAAAATGCAATTGCTCATGAAGGAACTGCTATGCAAGGCCCAGTGATATCTTCTTTATTTAATGAAGGATTAAAAAAAAGTGATGTTGGTAAATATGCAAAAAAAATTATTGAGATAATTCTTGAAGTAAATAATTTGTCTCCAGAAGAACAGGAAAAAGAATTCAAGAAACTGGAAAAAAATGTTCATGAAAGGGAAACAAGAGAAGGACTTGAAGAATTGCCTAATGCAAGCAAGGGAGTTGTTATGAGGTTTGCTCCATCACCTTCAGGGCCGTTTCATATTGCTCATGCAATTGTATTTTCATTAAATTATTTGTATGTAAAGAAATATGGCGGTAAATTGTATTTGAGAATAGAAGACACCAACCCAGAAAATATTTATCCTAAAGCTTACAAAATGTTGGAAGAAGAAGCAGAATGGTTATCAGACGGAAAAGTTGAAGTTGTTATCCAATCTGACAGAATGCCTTTGTATTATGATTATGCTGAAAAATTAATAAAAAAAGAAGCTGCTTATGTATGCACATGTTCATCTGAGGATTTCAAAAAATTTGCTGATGCTAAAAAAAATTGTCCCTGCAGAAAATTAAATGTTAAAGAGAATTTAGAAAGATGGAAAAAAATGCTGGATAAAAAAGGATTTAATGAAGGGGAAGCAGTTTTGAGATTTAAATCTGATATGAAACATAAAAATCCTGCAATGAGAGATTTTCCTCTTGCGAGAATTAATCTTGCAGAACATCCAAGACAAAAGAAAAATTATAGAGTCTGGCCATTAATGAATCTCGCTGTTGCAACTGATGATATTGAAATGAAAATGACTCATATAATTAGAGGAAAAGATCATAGAGATAATGCAGAAAGACAGGCAATGATTTTTAAGATTCTAAATAAAAAATTCCCTTGGACTGCATTTTTGGGAAGAATTAATTTTAAGGATTTAGTATTGTCTTCTACACAAATGAGAAAAGATATTGAGTCTAAAAAATTTAAGGGGTGGGATGACAAAAGACTTCCGACAATTGCTTCATTGAAAAAACAAGGATACAAGCCAAACGCATTCTGGAAACTTGCAGAACAAATGGGAATTGCAGAAAATGATAAAGTTACAACAAGAGAAGAATTTTTTCAGCTTCTTGACAACTTTAACAAATAAGAACCAAGGTTCTTAACATCTCCTATGAATATTTTCGCTGTTAGCGACTGGGAATCATCCAAGGTTCTTAACATCTCCGATTAATTTTTTTCGCTATGCGAACTAGGAATATTTTTAAATCTAAAAATTATAATATAATTATGTTTAATAAAAAGGGGATGTCTGGAATTGTTATTACATTAATTATAGTTTTGCTTTCATTAGCTGGAATTGCAATTGTATGGAGTGTTGTCGGCGGATTAATTAAAGGGAATACTGAAGGAATTGAAATTAGTTCTAAATGCCTTAATACAAATATAGAAGTCACACAGGTTACATGCATTGACGGAGCAGTAAATAAAATGTGCGATGTTAAATTAACAAGAACAGGAACAGAAACAAGTGAACTTGGTGGAGTTAAATTAGTTTTCAAGGACGAAATTAATGCAGCAAGCAGTGCGTCTGCAATTGATGTTGCAGGAAATATTGCAGCATTGGTTGGAAAGACAGCAACAGGAATTGACAGCGGAATTGCAATTGCGAATATACCTAACAAAGTGGAAGTAACTCCTTATTTCAAAGATGCTTCAGGAAATGAAAAACTTTGTTCACAAACAAGTTCTTTTAGTTTTTAATTAAAATTAATTTCTTAAACACAAACTGGTAACTTACAAAAGCAAGCAATAATCCTGCAAGAATATCTGGAATATGGTGCTGTTTTATAAATAATGTTGAGAGAATTATAAGGATTACTATTGGTAACAGTATTAATGTTATTTTTTTATTAATTTTTGTCATGCAAAAAAATGATAATAATGAAAATGTTACATGTCCGCTTGGAAATAAATTTAATGGACTATCTATAGAATAAACAAATAAAATTAATTTGTCTAAAATTGTTGATGAAATAATCTCTGGACGCAAAATTGTTGTTTGAAACAGCATATAAATTATATTACAGACAATAGATGCAAAGAGAAATGAAACTGACACAGCTAAAAATTGTTTTTTATCTTTTATTGATACAAGAAAGGGAAGAAATAAGACTAATAGGAAAAATAGATATGGAATCACAAATAAGGGGACAAAGGGAATACTATCTTCTAATCCTAATTTGAAAATATTTCCTACTGGAAAATAAATTTGTATAATTTTGTAAAATAAAGTTATGTTTAGAATAAATAACGCAAATAAAATTATGCTTCTATTTTTCTCCCATATTTGTTTAATCATCTTTTCTTTATGACATAAACTTCGTCATTTTGTCTTACTTTTGTCGGTATTTTTATTCCTATTTCATCACCTTTTTTTGCTTTTGAAACTTTTTTATTTTTTATCTCAATTGAAGTTACTTCTGAATTAATTATTCCTGTTGTGTTTCCAATTATAACAATTTTGTCTCCAACATTTAAATTAGAGACAAGTTTTATTGCTGCGACTTGTGCTTTATCAAAATAATGAACAACTTTTCCTACAAAATGTTTCTTTTCTCCTGATGCACTGTGTTCTATTTTTGCAAAATCATCTGCAGTGGGCATTTTAAGATAAAATCCCGAAGAATATCCTTTATTGTAAATTTTTTCAAGCTCTTTAATCCCTGCATCAACTTCTTTTTTGCTTAATTTTTTATCAAGCGCTTTTCTATAAATTCTTACTACTGTATCAACATATCTTGCATCACGATTTCTTCCTTCTATCTTAAAAGATTTTATTCCTGCTTTTTTCATTTTTTCAATAAAAGGCAAAGTGCATAAATCTTTGGCTGAAAGGATTCTTGAGTTGTCAATTTTTAATTCATTTCCTTCTTCATCTTTTATCATGTAACTCCTTCTACATGGATGAAGACATTCTCCTCTATTTGCAGATTTGTTAAATAAAAATTGCGATGTAAAGCATCTTCCTGAAACTGCAACACACATTGCTCCATGACAGAAAGTTTCAATATCTATAATTCTGGAGATTTCTTTTATTTGTTTTAAATTTAATTCTCTTGCAAGAACAATTCTTTTTGCTCCTAATGATTTGTAAAACTTTGCTGATTCAATATTTGAGACAGAAGCTTGTGTGGAAATAAAGAAAGGAATCTTATATTTTCTGCAAAATTGAATTATTGAAGCATCCCAACATATTATTGCATCTATTTTTCCTTTAACTTTTCTTATAATTTCTTCAACTTTTTTTAATTCAGAATTGTAAATTATTGTGTTTAGTGTAAGATATCTTTTAATTCTCTTTGGCTTGCATATTCTTTCTATTTCATCCAAATCTTTAATTGTAAAATTCTTGGCTGCTGCACGCATCGAAAATTCTTTTAATCCAAAATAAACTGCATCTGCTCCTGCATTTACTGCTGCAGATAACATAGAAAAATCTCCTGCTGGTGCTAGTAATTCAAACTTGTGTTTCATTAATCTAAATATTTTTTAGGGTTATTAAAGAATTCTAAAAGAAGATTTGCATATAAAACTAAATCTACATTTTTCACTTCTTCTGCACTAACCCATTGATATTCTGAATGTTTATCAGAAAGATTGACTTTATCTGAACTTGCTTCAATTAAATATATATCACAATGGCTGTAATATTTCTCATCTTTCATTGTAAGAGTTGGTAGCTTTTTTACAATGTTAAATTCCAAGCCTGTTTCTGTTGCTAATTCTTTTGCTATTGCTTTTTCAGGGCTTTCCCACATTTTTACTAACCCGCCAGAACATTCCCATTTCCCAATATTTTCAGGAAAAAACTTGTCTTCTGACTTTCTAAGAAGAAGATATTTACCATTATATCTGACTAGTGCTTTTACTAATCTTATCTTTGTTACCATCTCTTTAATAGACTGGTTAAATTTAAAAACTCTTTGAAGTTGATGTTTTTATGACAGCTAAACTTTGGAGTTGTCGGCACAAAAGCCGGGAATGATTTTTCTAGCAATAGCTGTGTAGATAAGTTTTTTATACCATTTTTAACTAAATTTATTAACTATAATGGCGATTGTAGTTCAGTGGCAGAACGTGCGACTGTGGCTCGCATAACGGGAGTTCGATTCTCCCCATTCGCCCTTAACACAAGTGTCCGGGTTAGAAACACTTAAAAACCTCTTTGTATATACAAATATATGCAAAAGGTGGAATTACAAAATTTAAGATTAGACCGAAGATATGAAAGTCTAAAAGAGATTTCTGGAAAGGAATTTATTAAAATAAAAGAGTTTATCGATAAAAACAAAAATGGGGAAAATAATTCTAACCGAGATATAACAGACAAAACAGAAAGAAAATATATTGATGCTTTGGTGATGGCTTATCACTCCACAAAAAAACCTTTACTACAATTAAACAAAGAAGATTTGATAAAACTCAAATCTGATTTGAAAGAAGGAAGAATTAAATCAAGATTCAATAAACCTTATTCTCTAACTTCTCAAAGGAATATGGAATTTATTTTAATTAATTTTTTAGATTGGGCTAAGCCAGAAAAGTATTCTGGTTTTAAGAAATGGTTTATAGTTCGAGCCGAAAAGAAAGATGTTGATTATTTGAAGGAAGAAGAAATAAAAATATTATATAAAAGTTGTAAAAATAATTATGAAAGATTTTTGATTGCTGTTCTTTTTGATAGCGGTGCAAGGGCTTCTGAATTTTTGAATATAAGAGCCGAAGATATTACAGAACCGACGACAAGTTTCCCCTATTATAAGATTAATTTTAAAGAGGAATACTCTAAAACAAAAGGAAGGAATGTTGGTTTATATTGGAAATATTCCACAGAAGCGATTAAAGATTTTATCAGGGAGAGGGGAGAATTAAAACCGAAGGAAGTTGTATTTGATAAAACTTACGATAGTATAAGAATTTTCTTAACGAGAATGGGGAAAAAGATTTTGAATAAGAGAATACATTTTCATATCTTCAGGAAATCGAGTGCGAGTTATTATGCAGTTAAATTAAAATCACGGCAACAATTATGTTATAGATATGGTTGGAATTTTTCTTCAGATGTTCCAGATGTTTATATCACTCGAAATCAGGGGGAGGAGGAAGTCAAAGAAAATATCCTAAATACTTCCTTGGAAGAATTAAGTAAAAAAATGAATGAGGAGAAAACCAAGTATAATATTGTAATAGAAGAACAGCGAAAGGAATTTGATTTAATAAAGGGTGGATTTTCAAAACAAGACGAAGTCATTAAACTTTTACTTGAAGCAAATAATTTAAGAAATCTTGCAGGGATTCCAAAGAAACAACAACAAGAAATTTTAAATAAAATGAATAGAGCAAGGGAATTAGTTGCAACGAGATAATTTTTATAAAGTGTGCACTAAGGTTACCCCTATTTTCACCTATATTTATCTTCGATAAAACTATCAAAAATGACCTTAGTGAACACCAACCCTCTAATTTATAAATAGAAGAATACATTAAATCCTATGAAAAAACAAAGTAAATACATAACTTTCTTTGTTTCTGATGAGGAATTACAAAAAATAAAAAGAGAAGCGGAGAAAACAGGTTTGAAACACAACGCTTTTTGTAAAATGAAAGTTATTCAAAGTTTAACTAAGGAATAATTAGAATTTAAACACTATTCCTATAAAAAAGGAAATGTTTAAAAATGAGAAATTCCTTCTTTCCCAGAATAAAAAAGAGAAAAAATAAAATGAAAAAATATTATATCATAATGCAAAGTATGGAAAACAGAAAAGCAATTCTATCTGGGGTGAAACCAGATGGAGCCCTTGGATTCTAAAGATAATCTTAGTGGGATGGGAACCCCTGAAAATAAACCCTTTGAGCAAATAAAAAATTCTGCCTTAGATAATTCTTCAAAGAGAGACTTTTCTTTTCCTTATAATAATTCAGTTTGTTTAGATGTGAAAATAAGGGATAGATTCCGAGTTCTATTAAATAGAATTGGAAGGAGTCAAAATTGGTTAGCCGATGAAGTTGGAATTTCTCGTGGAACAATGTCTAAGATTGTCAATGGGGGTTGGTTTCCCGCAACACAAGTAATGGTTCGGATTTGTGAAATTTTAGAAATAGATTCTGTATGTCTTTTTGGTGATTCAGAATATTGGAAGAATTGGAATAATAAAATAATTTATCCAAAGGAGATAAAAAAATGACTGAAACAAAAACCTATTATGAAAATCAATTAGAAATTTTAAATTCTATTGATAATCTTGAAGGAAAAAAGAAATTTTTACAATCCATTGATTATTCTAATAAAATTGAAAAGGATTCGGATTCGGTTTTGATTAGGGATTTTGGAGTTTTCCTTGAAGGGATTGAATCGGGGGTTCTGAAAGAAAAGAAAGAAGAAATAAAAAATTATTCTTGGGAAAATATTATTGATGAAATTGGAAAAAAGCATATTGGGGATAATGAATCCAAAGAAGTAATTTTTTTATGTGGAATTGGTAGAAAAGTTATAAATAAAAAACCTTATTCCTTTAATGTCTTAGTGCTCGATAAAAGTGGTGCTGGAAAAGACAATGAAACAGGAGCAGTAACAAAATTATTCCCAAAAGAAGATGTAGAAACTTATTCAAGAATAACATCTAAGTCATTGAATTATCTTCATTCCTTAGATAATGAACCTGACTATACATACGATGGAAAAATAATATATCTAAAAGAAATTACAGATGAGATTTTGAATAATGAAGTTATGAAAGAATTTACATCTGGAGATGAGGATATTTCTAAAGTTGTTATTACTATGCAAAAAGGATTAGGAGCAGAAATAAAGGAAGTTAGAGGTCATCCTTGTGTTTTTTGCACAACCGCAACAACGATTCCTATAGAAGAGATAAGAAATAGATTCAATATTGTTAAATTAGATTTGAGTGAAGAACAAACTAGGAGAACTTTTCTTAAAGAAGCAGAAAAATATGACCCTAGTAAATTGAATTTTTTAAAAAATTTAAAATCTTATGAAGTTGAGATTCCAGAAAATTTATTTAATTTTATTGTTAATGTATTTCCTAAAAATAAAGTTCGATACAGGAGGGACTTTCAAAGATTTTTAGATTTTATAAAAGCAGTAACTTTATTTAATCAATCTAAAAGACAATGTAATGGTGGTTCTGTTTTGATAGCTGAAACAGAAGATTATGATAAAGCAAAAGATATTTTTATCAATGCTTTTTCTACTTGTTCGGATATACCGCTAAAAGATATAGATGAAAGAATAGTTCGACTTCTTGAAAAAACTGATGTTCCTATGTCTGCAAAAGCAATTACTGATGAACTTGGGGGAGTAATATCATTACAAGGATTATATCCGCACTTGAGAAATTTAGTGGTCAAAGAAATCCTTAACGAATTAACAGATAGAATTGGTGGTTATGTTATTACCCAGTATGTTTTATCTGTTGAATTTAAAGACAAGAGACCTTTTACTTTACCTAATTATTATTCTAAAAATCAAGAAGTTATTAAAGATAATAAAGATAATAAAGATAATAAAGATAATAAAGATAATAAAGATAAAGATGTAAATATTTCAATAAAAGATACTAATTTTGAAAAAAGTGCAGAATTACATATACAAAAAGGTGCTTTAACATCTTTAACATCTTTAACATCTCCAGAAATGGAAGGAGATTCTACAATATGATATTCAATTATGAAACCACTGGGGGTGATTCAGAAATGTTGAACACTATTAAGAAATGTAGCAGTTGTGGAATTTATTGTGATTCAAGTTTCATATATTGGAATCCCATCAATCAAAAAGAAACTTGTTTCTTTGAACTTGTTAAAAGAAAAAGAGGGGAAGAGAATGATAAATAAACTAAAACACTTACCAAAATTCAAAAAGTATTGTATAAATTGCGAAAAAGAAACAGAAATACAATTTGAAGGTAATAAAGGATATTGTAAAAGATGTGGAAGAGAAGAAACTTACAATTTAAGACAAACAAAGGAAAGAAGATGAAAATTCAAGAACAAAGGAGAAAATGGTATGAAAGAAATAAGGAATTTTTAAGAGCATTTGAAAGTAGTTTACCTTTTTTAGTGTATAGGAGTCAGAGGACAAGATGTTTAAGACTCCAGAGAGAACTAAATTACGAGAAATCAATCTTGGGAAGATATTATACTAAAATGAAAGAAGCCAAAGAACAATTTAAACAAAATCAAACAAAACAAAAGGAGGAAATTAAAAAAAGAAGCGTAGAACAAGGAAAATCCTCGTAAAACAAGGGTTTTGTTAAAATTTCAATTTTAATATTATATATACTTAGGGTTAGAATGAACGACAATGTCCGCAATCCAATAAAGAGAAAAAAAGATGATAACACAATTTAAAAAAAGAAGATTTCAGAAACTAATCCATGATGGAATTTCAATTGAAGAGATTAGAGAACTCCCTTTATTCAATGATGAGTCCTTAACCTTAACAGAGTTTAACACATTAGCACGAGGGGATAAAACTTTCACACCTAAAGAAGAACCTTACATACAAAAACCAGTAGAGTATTTCAAAGAAGCCATTCAAGTAAAGAACCCTTACCCATCAATATCCTTTAGATGTCCTAAGAAATTAAAAGAAAGGTGGATAAGATTTATTGATTCACAAACAGCGGGGAGATATAACAAACAAAAACAAGCACCATTCTTAATTGAAATGCTAACAGACTATTTAGATAAACATTCAGTTCCAGAAGATGACGAATAATGCTTCATCAAATCACAACCACGCCCCAGACTTCAAATGGGGCTTCATACTAAATTAAAATGAAAGAACAAAAAAAAGTATTTACGAATTTCCAGATGCCTATGAAACTTTATAAGAAACTTGTAGATAGAATGCTGAAAGATGGATTCACTTCAGAGTTGGAAACTAAATCATACATTAATTATATTTTAGGGTTACAATTAAATAAAGATGACAGAACAAAACAAAAAAGAAAAGAAAAAGTTTAATCCATTTGTCTTTGTTATGATGAGGGACTTTGGAATGGGAGAGAAAGAAGCAAAAAAATTTATGGAGAAACTAAGATGGAAAGGGGAATAAGAAATAGATTAAGAAACAATCCATTAAGCAAACCTTGTTCAAGTTGTCCGCTTGGGCAAATGGGAGAATGTGTAGGTTGCATATTTAACAGAATGACAATTCCTAATATAAATAATCGGGAGGTAAAAATATGGATGACACAAACACTAATGAGAACAAGATAGAAACACTTTCCAAAGGAACAATGGAAGTAGATGAAGAAAATTTGGATGACGCAAATGAATTATTAATAAAAGGAAATATTCGAAGCTTTATTGATAACTTAAAGAATAAAGATGGACAGGAGTCGGTGGTTCTTGAAGACAGGCATAGTGGATTAGTTATAGAATTAACAAGTAGAAAGTTTAATGTAACAGAACTTAGTGGCTTGGCTTTAGAATTAATCAAATCAATTCCTATCAAAATAAAGGAGAGGATTAGTTATATAGAATGACATACGAAATACGATTTAATTGCTCGAAAGAACTAAAAGATTCAGTTGTTACCTTACACCAAAAGGGATTTTCTGATATTGTTAAGACCAGATTCTACGAAAAGGTTTTCTTACTCGGATGGTTTGATTTAATGACACAATTAACTAAACTCTCTGATGAGGATATGAAAATTAAATTATTGAAGTTGAGAAAATGAAAGTAGCAGGAAAGATTAGATGTTCAACAAGCAAACAAGATTTAGAATCACAGAGATATGCTTTAACTGAATGGGCAAAAAGAAACAATCACGAAATAGTTTTGTTTGAGGAATTTGCAGTTTCAGGTAAAAAAGGGATAGAACAAAGACAAGGACTTCAAGACTTAATGGTAAGGATTGACAATAAAGAATTTGAGGCTCTTGCAGTTGTGGAAATTTCAAGGCTTGGTAGAAGCCTAAAAACAATTTATGAGATTGTAGACAAACTTACAAAGTTGGGAGTTAAAATAATTCTTGTAAATTCAAACACAACATTAGACTACAACACACTTGAAGGAAAGGCTTTGATTGGAGGACTTGCTCTTGCTTCTGAAATTGAATGGTGTCTGATTCAGGAAAGAAACAAAAGAGGCAGAGAAAAAATAAAGCGTGATAAAATAAAAGTTGGAAGAAAACCAAGCGAAGAAAAGAACATTAATCTCCAAGCAGTTTTAGATTTTAAACAACAAGGGAAAGGGATAAGAGAAACGGCGAGGTTACTCAATACTTCTGCTCCAACCATTATGAGAATGTTAAGGCGTTACCATAATGCCCAATTAAGTAATGTTACAAATTCTAATCAGAATGGTATAAAAACCAATCAAAATTCGGGGGGTGTTACATTACAGCCGAAAAGTCTTTAAATTATGGGGGGTAATAAATAATATGGGAAAAATCAATCAAGGTTTCATTTTATTTGTAGGAGCAATAGCTTATGCCGTGTTCTTATTCATAACACAATGGAATCAAATACAATATGCCCCCATAACACTTTTTGGATTTGTAATAATAATCGGATTGGCTTTTCTCTTAGATAAATATGTGACGAGAAAGATTTATGGTGAGAAGTGGAGTTTTACTTATTCTTTAGAACAAATAATCAAGAAAACCAATTAAACTTTTTCTTTTTTTTGCTTCTTAAAATTTCTCGTTTCTCGCTTCCAGAAGATAATGAGAACCTTGCTTTTTGCACAACTCTACCAAATTCATTTTTAGATTTGGATGGACGAAACTCTAAACCTAAATTTAATCTCTCAAATGGTAATCTTCTTCCCCCAGATTCTATATATCCACTTCTCCCTAAGGTTGATTTCAAAAATGATTTAAGTTTTCCCTTTGCTTCTTGTTCGCTTTCTGTTTTAAACAATTCAATATCTGTTCCAAATCTTTTACCAAAAACCTTGTATAAATCTTTATCAGAATCTTTTCCCTTCGTCTTCTTTGGAATTGATGATAATGATAAAGGCATTAATAAAGGAAACTTCTGTTTTTGTTTAGGACTTATTTGTTTTGTTTTTGATAATAAAATTTGTCTTTGCCTTTGCTTTTGTTGTAATATTTGGCTTTGTTGGCTAATAAGCTTTGTTTCTTTCCTTTGTGCTTGTTGAGGTATTTGTGTAGTCAAGGAGATTAACTTCTCTTCTTGTGTTGTTTTTGGTATCTGTTTTAATTTAGGTATTATTACTTCTTTCTGTTTTTCCCTTTGTGTTTGGGTTGGAATTATTTCTTGTTTTGTTTTTTGTGTTTCTGTTATTACTTGAGACTTCATAGACAAAATATTATCTGGTTTTACTTCTGTTGCACTTACAAACCCAATTAATGAGGGGGATTTTATTGTTTTTACTTTTGTTATTGTTTTCTCTGAAACTTTTTCAAGTATTGGTGCTGTTGAGAACTTTGTCTTTTGAATAGTTGATGGTTGAATAAATCCGATACCCTCTTCTACTGGCGGTTGGATATTTGCTCTAAATATTGTTCCAAAATCAGATAATTTTTTCCTTCCTGCGACAATAGAATACCTTTGTTCTTTAGGATAATATCTTAATTTATCTGTTGTCCCACCAACAAAATTAATTTTACCCCCTTCTTCTCTTGCTAATCCAAAAATATTAAATCTTTCAATTGGTTTTTCAATATTTTTAATATTACCAACTGCACTTATTTCATATCTTCCTGTTGGAAACACAAATCCACTTTTTAGATTATATTTTCCCCTAAATATTTCCTTAATTCCCACTTTCCCATACATAGTTTCCGCTTCTAATGGTTTTATTAATTTCATTAATGGAGAATCAAGTAAATTCTTAGTTTCATCAAAGAATAATAATCTACTTCCAACCTGTTTTCCTGTTCCAGCAGAATAAGCTTTACCAGAAACTTCAAACCCCAACACATCTAATTTTTTTCCCCCTTCTGAAAGTTTAAAAGATAATCCTCTCCCAGATTCAAACACTATCTTTTTATCGGATACTTTTGTGAATGGTTGTTTTAATTGAGTAAGATATTCAGATTTACCAACCTTTTTATATCCATACAAAATATCAAATCCACCTTTACCTGTTTCATATCTTTTTCCAACATATTGGGTTGGTGTTTCTTGAAATATTTTAAATTCTTTTTTTAATTGAACGCCTTTTATTTGACTTCTTAATCCAAAAGCACCAAAGCCAATTTGTGCAATAGGCAATAATAACCCCGCTTGTTTTGGTAATCCCATAGATTCCGCACCCGCATAAAGTTCTTCTCTTGGTTTCTTAAAAAAAATACTCTCTGCACCTGTCATAATTACAACAACATTTCCAGCAAGGGAAAAATAGGGGATTGTTTGAACAACATCACTTAAAGCTTCTTTTGTTATTCCTGTTTTAATTTCTTCTCTATACCTTTTTTCTTCTGAAGTGACATATGGTTCAAATTGTTTAGTCTTTGGATTATATTGTCCAGTTCCTCTTATTTCATAAGGTAGATAATCTGCACTTCCTAATCTTTGAGTTTTAACAATACCTTTACTTTTTTCTCCCGTATATTTTAGACTTCCAGAAACAACTCCATAATCTTTTACATAATCTTGATAAGTTGATGGTTGTTTTGATGTTTCTAATACATTAAACTCTTCTTTTGGTTGGGATTTAATATTCCCAGAATATCTACTAAAATTATTTGTGGCTTGTAAAATCTTATTATATTCGGACTTACCTATTGTTGCACCGATTGGTTTTCCTGTTATTCTTGCAACTTCTGGATTTGTAACCACAGAAGGAACCCACGCTTCTGCTTGAATACCCTTCTTCTCGTATTCTAAATTTTTTTGTTGGATATAACTTGCTACTTCCCTTATTTTCTTTTGTTGTGCTTCACCATATCCACCCTGAACTTGTGAGTGTAAATCTTCTATTATCTTTCTTTCTTCAGAACTAAATCCAGAAGTATCTCCCCACATAATTGCTTGGTAATATCTTTCTGTTCCCCTTGGTATATTACTTTCTCCTTTTCCAGAGATAGCCATTTTTGCGGCTGTATAAAGTGCCTTGCTTCTTTCATCTTCCACTTCTTGAGAAACCTGTTGTGTTTGAGATTCTCTTAATTGTGTAGATGCTCTTTGGGCTATCTTTCTAGCTTGTGCTTGTAATTGTGAAGCACGAGTTGTTGCACCTCTTAATGATGTTTGTGAAATTGAAACCATTTTATTTAATATTTAAAGGACAAGATTTACCTAATGAACTATTTGGGATTAAAGTTATGTTACCATCAATATCTCTCAAATAATTCTTTGAAATTAACTCTTTTAGTTGTTTAACAGATTTAACACCGACATATTTATTCTGGTCTATTTCCCAAGTTGGAAAGGTATCAATCCCTTTAGTGAAACAAAGATTTCTATTCTCTTCTTTGTAACAATCAATAACATTAAGATATTTTATATTTTCCCTGAATAAATCTGTTTGGATTTTACAATGAGAACAACCATCAAGAACATACAAAGAAGTTCTTTCTCCAATAAATATAGAATCTTCCACAGATGGAGTTGAAGAATAACTTTTCACGAACATAATTCCAGCTGATAAAAGCAATATTCCAATAACTACACATAAAGTTATTTTATTAGTCATTTTCTACCTCTGGAAAAATAGGCATACCCCAAACAGCCAAAGCCCTTTCCTTTGCAAGTTTCTTTTCAATCTTCCTAATAACTCTTTCATTCAAAGGACTCTTTGTATTTCTGATTCGAACTTTTGGATAATTCCCCCTATTTTGTTTTTCCATTTTTAATCATCTCCATCATTTTTCTGTCGTGTTCTCGAACATTCTTCCAATATACTTTAATTTTTATTGGGACTAACTCTTCTGTTTGTTTTTTTTAATAGGAGTAGAACGAGAGGACACGCCACCCTCTCGTCTTTGTTTGTTAGATTGGAGAATATTAGATTTAAAGATAAAAGAATATTTTGTTTTGGATTCGGTGATTATTCCTATTACCTTTGAACTATCTTCAAGATACCAATCCTGTCCTTCTATCCAAATTTTCTTTTCTTTATTTTTTCTTTTCATTTTGTTTTTTGTTGTCCCATCCATATTTTTTTAATAGTTCGGTGCAATCGTTCAAACTTTTCCATTCAATACGAATTAAATCCTCAAACCTCTTTTTTTCCATAAGAAGAGAATTAAATTTTCCTTTATAAAACTGAAAGTAATATTTTGACAATTTTTTGACAAAAGGGAAAATAATTAAAGAGAGATTTGTTTTTTATAAGGATTATTAAACAATCTTTAATATATTGTTAAAATTAAATAAAATGGTTAAGTCGAACACTATTGTATGAGTTCCCCCATTCGCCCTTAGAATAAAGGAGGAAAAAATTGTTAAAATGGGAATAATGAAAGAAGTAGAAAATAGTTTGAAAAGATGGCCTATTTGGCTTGGAATCATTTTTTTATTTATTCCAGGATTAATATTTAAAATTCAAAGAGGATTAAATATATCTAACTACGGGGGGAGTTTAATTATAATTTTGTTAATGATATCCTTATATTATTCTTTCCCATTTATTTTGTTGGGCTTTTTTTATACTGTTGCAGCACGCAAGAAAGAACCTTCAAAATTTAATCAAACGGAATTACTTTTTATTACAACATTTGGAATCTTAGGGTATATAGGAATTAATCTTTTGTGGAATATTCTTAATTATATGGGAATTAAATTAAATTTTTGGTTTATTTATTTTCTTTTTATTTTCTTTGGGGTTATAGTGTTGAGATTAATGAGAAAATTAGCAATAATTTGGATTAAAAAAAGTAGGAAAAAGGAGATTAAATGAGAATATTATTTATCTGTAAATATAATGCATTCAGAAGCAGAATTGCTGAAGAATATCTTAAAAAGATAAACCAAAATCCAGATGTAGAAGTTATTAGTGAAGGATTAATAATGGATGGAAGAGCTGATGCAGAACAAGTAACAACTGCAAGAGAACTGCTTGACATAGATATTTCTCAAAGAGAACCAGAACCCTTAAATTTAGATGATTTAGAAGAAGCAGACAAGATTATTGTTGTTGCTGATGATATTCCAAAAATAATATTTAATTATAAAAAGAATTTGTTAATGAAAAAAATAGAATTTTGGGGCATTAAAGATGAACAATTTCAGAATACCAAAAATATAAACAAGATTGTCTTAAAGATAAAAAAGAAAGTGGAAGAATTAAATAAAAAACTGGAGAAAGGGAAATGAACACAGAATTAGTTAAGGGATTTAGAGATTATACTAGTGAAGAAGCCAGCAAGAGAGAAACAATAAGAAAAATTGTAGTTGAGAATTTTGAAAAATATGGCTTTGAGCCTTCTGAAACTCCTATTGTAGAATATGAAGAATTTGTCAAAGGAGATAATGAGAAAGACGAAGCTGTTTCTGATATTTTTAAATTGCAGGATAAGGGAAAGAGAAAACTTGCCTTGAGATACGAAAGAACTTTTCAATTAAAGAGAATTATGAACAACAAAAAACTTCCTTACAAAAGTTATCAGATTGGTGCTGTGTTTAGAGACGAACCTGTCAGTGGGAATAGAGTCAGGCAGTTTATGTCTTGTGACGTTGATATTATTGGAAGTTCTGTGAAAGATGATGCCGAAATTCTTTCTCTTGCAAAAAACATTCTTGATAAATTGAAAGTAAAATATACAATCTATGTTAATAACAGGAAACTAATAAATGAAGTTTTAGATGAATTGAAAGTTAAAAATAAAGCAGATGTAATGAGAGAAATTGACAAACTAGATAAGCTTCCTGAAAAAGAAGTTCAGCAAAATCTTAAAAAATATAACGCAGAAAAAGTTTTGAATATTTTTAAGAAAGAGGAAAAATATTTTGAGAAATACAAGGCTTATGAAGAAATTAAAGAATTGAAAAAATATTGCAGTTATTACAAAACTAAAATTGTGTTCTTGCCTTCTTTAATGAGGGGATTAGGTTATTATAATGGAACTATTTTTGAAATTAAATCGGATATCAGGGAAACAATTATTGGCGGTGGAAGTTTTACTTTTAACGGGATAAAATCTGTCGGGTTTGGAGTTAGTCTTGAAAGACTTTCTGCTGTTTCAAATATAAAATCAGAAAAAGAAAAAACATTAATCATCTCGCTGAATGAAGACAAAAAAGCAGTTGAAATTGCAAATAAGTTGAGAGATAAAGGGGAAAATGTTTCTATTTTCTACGGAAAGCCGAGCAAAGCGTTGGAGTTTGCAAATTCATATAATTATAATAAAGTTATATTTGTTGGTGAGAAGGAAGTTAAGAGTGGGAAGTATAAGGTGAAGGATATGGGAAGTGGGAAAGAGACATTGGGAAAGATGTGAAATCTTCTTCTAAATAAACAAATTTATAAACAATAAACCTTACTCCTTTTTATTCGATTGTCATTTGGAAGTAAGAACATAAAATGAATTTAGCTGATATAACCAAGAAAGCAGGAATTATTGCATTCTCCAGCATGCTCTCTGTCAATTTGCTGTTTGGTGCAATTGATTCTGACAAAAAGAAAGACAACCAAAAAACATATTCTATAATACAGGAAAATAATCAAAGAATAAAAGAACAGCAGTTAAAGTTTAAAGAAAAGATATGGAATTTATCACAGGAAAAATTTGACAAACCAGACTATTTTGATTTTAGATTCAAGCAATCCACTTTATATAAAAGACTCAAAATTGAAAAGGAAGGATTGGGAGCAACTGATGATGATATTGACTTCTCAAAAGAAATAATGCAGACTATCTGGAATAATATAAAAAAAGCGAGAGATAAAAGATTCACAAAGCTTGAAGACAGAATCAAATCTTTCTCTGATTATACTGTTGAAGAATTTAATAATATTATATTAAAAACAACACATGACACTTTGGTAAATGAATATGGTTGCACAGCAAAACTTGGAAGCAATTTAAGCAAGGGCCTTAAAAATAAAAAAAAGATTAGTTTAGACTGCTCTGGTGTTTCAACCTTTTATTATGCTTTAAATCAAATATATGACATCAAACCAATTAGTGTTTTCTTTGCTCCGATAAGCAATGTTTCGGTTAGTGTAAAATTAAAAAATAATCCCAAACATTATTTCTGGGAAGTAACACAGGGAATGCCCCAGACTATTTACGGATACCAGTATCTCTTTCATATGCCTCGTGTAGTAAATGAATCAATGGAGAAAAAAATTTATTTTACTCCCCTAAATAAAATTCAGATAAATTCATATCTTCTTCATGATGTTGGAGTTGAATGGCTTGTTAAGAAAGCAGACCCTAAAAGGGAAGAAGAAGCAAGGGGGGTAAAGGGAACAGAATGGCTGCTTAAGGAAGGAAATCTTAAGGAAGCTGAAAAATGTTTTAGAAAAGCTCTTTTATCTCATCCAAATTCAACATTAGCTAATTTTCATATGGGTAGCTATCATTTCACATTATATAATAAATTTAAGAAAGCAGGAAAAAAGAATATAGCAGACATGCACAACAGCATAGCAAGAAATTATTACAAAAGAGTAATTGAACTGGACAGATATTATTGGCCTGCTTATAAGATGACAGAGAATCTTTTGAACAATAAAACCAAAGAAGAATATGAAAAATCTCTTGCAAAAAAACCTAACAAGCTGAAATATTACAAGGAAAAACTAGATGATATGGCAATTTTAAATAAATATTATAATGACAAAGCCATACCGCATATATTCAAAGCAGAAAGATTAAAGGATGAAATTAACAAGATAACTAAACAACCAAAAGAAAAAATTAACAAATTAGAAGTTATCCAAAAATATATTCAGGCATTGCATCATTATGAATCAGCTAGAATTTATTATAATAATAGAGCAAATTATTTTAGAACTATTCTTTTTGATAACAAACTTCATCTGGATTATGATAACAATGAACCAAGATTATTAGAATGGAGCAAAAAGCCTGACTGGGCTATAAGAGATATAATGAAAAATCTTTACAATGTTGAATGTACTTATGATAAAATATTATCTCTTAAACAAATCATTGAAGGAAAAAATAAAATTACTGAAAAATTTTATGATAAAATGTCAGATTATTATACTAAAGAAAGATTAAAATGGAAAAAAGAATGGGATAAAAAGAATCCGGGAAAAATGATAAGAGGTTAATTAAGTTTAATTTCCCTTCTCCAAGCATTCTCACCCTCATTTGTATCTTTGAAGGATTTAACTTTCAATTCTTTTTTGAATAATGGGCAATTGAGAACAAATGTTTCAAACTCACCGCCTTCGCCTGCTGCGTGAATTTTATATTCTTCTTTTAATTTTTTAACTTCTGTGACAAAGTCTTTGTTTATTGTTCTTCCGAGCCATGATTGATTTAATGGATAAGCGAAGACACCAATAATAATTATTTTGAATTTAGCTTTTATTAATTCTTCCAAATAAGATATTTCATCTTTGTGCCAGAGAGGATTAAAACATTTTAGATTAAGTCTGTCACAAATTTCTTGAATTCTGCTTGCTTGATAGTCTGAATGAAGAGCTCCTGTAACAATTGTATCTATTTGATATTTATCTTTTACTTCTCTGATTATATTTCTTAAATCATTTAATTCCTCTTCTTTTATCCCTTCTGTTTCAGTTATTACCAACGGAAAATTCATAACTTCTGCCTGATATTTTGTCTGCTCAATGCTTGGTGTGTGGAACATATAACTTTCTTTATTCTTTGAGAAAACAGAAATCAAGCAAGTTAGTTCATATCCTGCTTGCTTTGCTAAATATGCTGCATAAGTTGAATCTTTTCCTCCTGAAAATAATATAGCGGCTTTCATAGAGAGAGGAAAAATTGGGAGTTTAAAAAATGTCTGCTGATACAAAAAACATTTAAAAATAGCAGGAAAATTAATATTACATGAGTAATGAATCTAGATTAGACCAAATTGCAGAAGAAAGAAGTTCTATCATGAATGATGCAGATAAGGATGATACAGATGCTAAGATTTTTGAAGACTTGGGGAATGAATATAGTAATATTGTAAAAGATTATGATTAAGAATAATATTTAATTAATAAATTTTATATACCCCCAAATGCATCATTTACACATGAATCTTGAAGAACAGGATTACAAGGAACAGTTTGAGAGCTTGATTAATAATTCAGATAAAGACGAAGATGATTTACGAGATATTAAGGAATTAAAAAAAGCTAATGTTTACAAAAGAAAAGAATTTGTTGTAAAAAGCGAATCTGACCCAAGAGATTATTATTAACTAATCTTCTTCAGCTTCTTCCTCGTCAATTTCTTCTATATCCTCTTCAATCGGATTATTTTTCTCATATTCTTCTAGTTCTCTCTTCAAATCTTCAAAGGGATCTGGATTATGTTTGAGAAAAGTTTCCTTCATCCATATATGAATTTCTTCAAGAGGCTTTGCTTGTTCAAGCCATATTTTTTTCTGATCTTCAAGATAAAGCAAAGGAAGAAAAGAAATTAATTTTTCTTCTTTATTTTTAATGAATTCATTGTATGGGATCTTTTTCATTTCTTTTTCTTGTCTGAAAAAATCTGCAAGATTTCTATATACTTCTGCAATCTTATCTTTTATACTAAATTTTCTTTTTGGAAGAGAAAAAGAACTTTCCCTGATTGTATTCTTGCTTACTATTTCTTTTTTTATTCTTCTATTTTCCGTCACTATTGCCTTGTTGAGTGATTCCATTAATTCTTTTAATGTAACTTTTTTGAATCTAGGTAATGGGCTTCTTGGAATTAATTCAGGAATAGTTTCATCAAGTTCAATTCTTTCAAAAGAATATTTTGGCTGTTCTTTTTTGCCGAATAAAATTTCATCAATGCTCTTAACATACCTATTTAACAAAATTTCTGATTTTATTCTTAATAGAAGTGATGCAGCAAGAAGAACTTTGCTTGAAACAAAGAAATCTGCTTCTTCAATTGTTTTTATTTTGTCAAGATATTTATCAGAGAGAATGATAATATTAATATCCCAAGGGTCTAACTGCTCTGTATTAATCAAATCATAAATAATTTCCTGCCATCCAATTTCTCTATTAAACAACAAATCGTGAATTTGCTCTTGTTTCACAGAATTTTTACCTTCTTTTTCATTTTCTTCCATCTAATATTGATGCAAAAAGAATTTAAAAAATGTTGGATATTATTTGTAGTGCCTAATAATCTATATATGTAGTGCCTAATAACTTCCTATTTTAAAATGACTATTTACTACTCTATTGTTTACAACCCTTGTCATTTTTTAAGGGTAACATTATAGAAAAGTTTAAATACTACTTTTATTTAGAATTTTTATCACCTCTTTTTCCCCAGGAGAAGCTTCAGGTTATCTTTTTGATCAACTTGAAGAATCTCCCAGGGTTTGATATAATAATTATCAATTGATAATATTCCAGTCTAAAGTCTGGCACTGTTGATAATTTTTAATTATTATTCAAAAATTATTATCCTATTATCCTAGTTTCTTGGAACTAAATCTTAATAAACAATAAATTTTTAATAAAAATATGAAGATACATGAATCATATAGGGATTCAGAAGATGAATTGATAAAAGAAGGCTTTTATAAAAATAAAGATGAAATTGTTTATGTTTCTATTATTGAAGATGTCAAATTAGATGATTCGCAAAGTGATATATGGATGATTCTTGACAAAGAAGGTTATGGAAAATTGCTTACTTATGAAAGTTCACAAAAATTGGGTGGTTATTATTCTCCTGAATGGCTATTAGATAATATTAAAGAAAATAAAAATTCTATTAAAAAACAAGGAAAAAATTTGGCTAATCAGTTAAGAAGATTATCTGAACAAGAAAAATTTATCAAAAGAGTAAATAAAAACTAATTATTTCTTCTTCACTTCATTTGTGAACTCGGAAGGATAATTTGTTTTAATATAGAATATAACCCCTAAAATAAGCAAATCAATAAGAGAAGTATAAGAACTAAAATAAAATATATTAAACATTAACCAAACAAAAAGTAATGTTAGTAATTTAGATGCTTTCCAATATCGGATAAACCAATAATCTTGATGTTCATTTTTTATTTTATTTGCTCCTTTAACTACTCGGTAAATTTCTTTAATTGCAATACTCGAGATAGTAACTGCAATCAAAAAAGAGATAGTTATTCCCACTATTACTATCTGAGTTAATTCAAGTTCTGTTACTATGAAATATAAGGAATATAAATTAAAGATTATCCAACAAGATAATAAGATAATAGAACCGTATAATAAAATTGATTTAATCTTTTGTTTCATTAACACTTAAGAGATTTCCTTAATTTAAACTTTTCCTTGGGTAATTAAAAACTAATTATTTCTTATTAGTGAATTCAGAATAATGACACTTTCCGCAATAAACTCTGTCTTTTGCAATCATTAAAAAAACTCCTGGTCCGCATCTTGGACATGTTTTTCCTCTCTTGATTGTATTTCCTTCTATTGTGTATTTTGTATATTTCTTGCTTGTAGGTTTATTCTTATGTGCTTTTTTTCCTTTTTTTACTGAACCTTTTTTAGCCATTTTATTCTTTTTTCTCCTCTGCTTTAGCTGCTTTTTCTTTTTTTGATTTTGCTTCTGTTTTTTCTTTATCTTCTCTAGAATTATATATGTTTGCTGTTATAATAAATTCTTTTGAACCAAATTTTCCGCTTATTTTTTTTATTTTTACACTTCCTTCATTAGAAGAAAGTTTCTTGGAGATAATCTCTTCAGCTTCCTGCATCTTCGGGATTATGTCTGTCTCTAAAACTGATTCTATTTCTATCCTATTAAACAAGGGATTTTTTCTTTCATTTAATATTGTTATTTTTTCCATTTTAGAATTATCTTGTTTTAATTGCAAAATTGCCTTTGTCTTTTAAATTTAATTTTTGGGCAATTTCTGATTTTTCTGGATTAATTACAATGATTCTTCCCTTGAAGCTTTCTGTAGATTCTTTTGAACTGCATTTTGGGCATTTTTCTTCTTCAAAAATTGTATTGCAAAATTTACAGGCTCTTGGCTTCATTTTTTCTTTTTGCCTCCCTTTCCTTTTACTGCTTTTTCTTCATCACTTATTGCTTTTTTATCTGCTTTAATTTTCTTTGCAGCATCTTCTTTAATCCAATCTAACCTTCCTAATCCGGGCTGTCTCATTGTTAATCCAATCTTTAATTCCCCACCCTTGTGGCTTATTGCAACAATTCTAGCAAGGCATAAATCCCCAGATTTTAATGTTCTCTTGGAAGCTTTTCCTGTCAAAGAATTTGCCTTATTGAAGCTTACAAAATCATCCATTGTCTGGCTTATATGAATCATTCCTTTCATCATTCCCAAATCAATAAATGCTCCGAAGTTTGTTATCTCTGAAACAGAACCATAAACTAATTCCTGCAGTTCAGGCTTCCAAACAAGAAGCTTAAATCTTGAACGATAATATGCTGCACCATCTCCTGGAATTAAAACTCCTTCTCCAACTTCAAGAACTTCAATTATTGCAACAACCTTTCCTATTTCCCTGTCATAATAATCAGCATATGTCTCTTTTAGCTGTTTATCGACGGACTCTATAGTAGGCAAACCGAACAATTTTGGCTCTACTCTGATGTAATCCTCAACTTCGATTAAATAGAACATTTTTATTAAAAATTATAACAAAAATTGGTTTAAAAATCTTGTCTTTGAATATAATAATACTTTTAAAGGAAAATTAGATTGAAGAGAAATGGAAAAGAAAAGTAAAAGAACTCTTTACTTAGAAGATGAACTTGGTTTTCATAAAAATAAAACAGAGAGACTTGGAAAATTTAAGATACAATATTTAAGCAATCATAATAGTAATTTTGGAAATCAAAGATTTGATGATATAGAAGATTCTTATAATTTTGATAAAAAACATTTAGAAGAAATGGTATTTTTATTACATTCTTATAAACCTGCTAAAGAACTTGATGCTTATAGTTTTAGACAAAAATTAGATTTTGTTAGTGTTATTTATCATCTGGGAGATTGTTCTGTTAAACTTGGCACTTATTTTGGAACCGATAAACTTTTTTTATCAATCTATAACAAAGATTATAGAAAAAGAATAGAAACCTTGAAAATTCTTGATGATGCCTTTTCCCAAGATTCAAAAAAACTTCCTCGTTATGGAGATGAAGAAGTAATTCCCGATTAGATAATCTCCAAATTTCTTTCCCCTCTTATAACTATTTTTGGATTTTTTATCTTATTCTTCATTTCTCTATCGAGAGTTGCTATTGCATAATTTTCATTTTTTCTAGCTAAATTAACAATTCCATTATCCACATTTTTTGAATGCAAATCGATTTCACCAAAAGAATTATTTTTTAAAAGTACCAACGCAAGTTTTGCTTCTGGTTTTGATTTTGTAAATTTTTCAATTTCTCTAATTACCTGCTGGGGAATCAGAATTTTAAATCCCATAAACTGAATTTTTTCAAAAAAATCTATTTTTTTTCTTATAGCAGACAGGATAAAATTTGTATCTAAAACTGCATATTTCATATTCTGTTTAATGAATTAATCTATAAAAACTTAACATTTATTAATAATAATTTCTTATTTCTGTCATGGAGGAGAAAGATAATGTTCTTAGAATTCTTGAAGAGACAAAAAGGGCGGTTCATGATTATGATTCTTCAAAATTAAAGGAACTTAGCAATCAAACAATTCATACTGCTTCTATAACCCAAGATTCTGACAATATTGCTGTTGCTGTTGCAGTTTATTCACTAAGCAAAATTGTTGAAAGAACACAATACCAGGATTTTGTGGGATGGAAAGTTTTCTACAATAATATAATCTCTGCAGTGGATAAATCAATTAATGCAATAAAAAGAAACGATGATAACAGACTCAAGGAAAGTTTGATGCTTATTCAAAAAGCAATCTCCAAGCTTTCTGGAAAGTTAAAAATTTACATCCAAGATGTTTTCAGAAAAGCGCAAATAAACAAAGCATCAAAAATTTATGAACATGGAATATCGATGGAGAAGACTGCAAAGCTTTTGGGAATAACCTTGTTTGAACTTGCAAGCTACGCAGGACAAAAATCAGAATCAGAACCCTTAACAAGAACTCTTGATGTCAAATCACGAATTAAAAATGCGATGGAGATGTTCAAGTGAGAATAATTTTTGTCAGGCATGGAGAATCAATGAAAAATGCTAAACTAACAGAAGATAAGGATTCTGCATTAACAAAAAAAGGGAAATTACAGGCAAAACATTTAGGAGAAAAATTGAAAAAACAAAAAACAAAAATCTCAACAATTTATACAAGCAATTTATTGAGAGCAAAAGAAACAGGAGAGATCATATCTAAAATAATTAAGGTTCCCATTAAAAGCAATTTTGAAGAATTAAATGAATACCCTGGTGCTAATCTTAGATCACGATTAAAACTTTTATTTAACAGCAGGCTCAAAAGATTAAAAAAATTGCTAAATAAAATCTCTAAGGATAGATTAAAAGATAAAACCATTTTAATTGTTGCTCATGGAATTACAAATAAAATAATTATTGGGCACCTTGTGCAGATTCCATTAAAAAAACACCTTCTTAGGTTTAAACAGCATAATACATGTATAAATTGTCTTTCATGGAATAAGGATTTTAACAACTGGAATCTAGATTATATGAATGATATCTCTCATTTGCCAAAAAAATTAACAGGGGGGTTTAGATGAGGTCCAAGAATAATCTTTCCAAAGCAATCATCTTTGATTCAGGAACAATAATTAATTTTGCGGTGAATGGATTATTAGAAGAATTAAAGGGATTAAAAAAAATATTTAACGGAAAGTTTCTGATTACAAAAGAAGTTTATTTTGAAATAGTAGAAAAACCAATGCAGATAAAAAGATTTAAACTTGAGGCATTAAAAATAAAACAACTTTTTAGTGAAGGAATTCTTGAAATGTCTTCCAGTGCAGGTATTGACGATAGCGAAATATCTAAGAGAACAAAAGAAATAACAAATCTTGCGAATAATACTTTTTTTGGACAAGGCAATGCAATCCATATCGTGGATCTTGCAGAATCTTCCTGTCTTGCACTTAGCATGTTCCTATCAAAGAAAGAAATAAAAAATATGATTGCTGTTGATGAAAGAACAATAAGAGTTCTTGGAGAAAAGCCTGAGAATTTATCCAACCTGCTTCAAAAGAGACTTCATACTACTATAGACAGCAAGGATGAAAATTTTAAATCTTTTGAGGGGTTCAAATTTATGCGTTCTACTGAACTTGTTTATGTTGCATACAAAAGAGGAATTGTGACTCTAAAAAATCATGATGTGCTTGATGCTTTATTATATGCAATGAAACTCAATGGATGTTCTATTTCTGATGAAGAGATAGATGAAATCAAAAAGATATAGGTAGTTTTATAAATAATCTTTTTCTGAACTCAAATATGACAATAAAAAATGGAGACAAAGTAACTCTTGATTACGAAGGAAAATTTGAAAACGGAGAAGTTTTTGATAGTTCAAAGCACGGAGACCATTCTCATCCATTAACATTTGTTGTTGGAGAACACCAAGTAATTCCTGGATTTGAAAATGCAGTTATAGGGATGGATGTTAATCAGAAAAAAGAATTTACAATTCCTCCAGAAGAAGCTTATGGAATGCCTGATGACTCAATGTTTCAAGAGATTCCAAGAACTGCTTTACCTCAAGAACCAGAGCCAGAAGTAGGAATGACTTTAGTTATGCAGACACCGCAGGGAAATATCCCAGCAATGATTTCAGAAGTCAAAAAAGACTCTGTTGTTTTAAACTTGAATCATCCTCTTGCAGGAAAGACATTAATTTTTGAGATTCAAATATTAGAAATACAATAATTCTTATAAACTAAAATAATATCAAAAAAAGATGGAAAAACTTTATGATTATGAACATAATCTTATTCAGCCAAATACATTTTACAAAAACTATGATATGACTGCATTTATTTATTCTCAAAAGGATAAACTTTATTGTGAGGTTGTAACTGAAAGCGGAAATAGATTTGGTCCTGTAAAATTAACTGAGGGCAATTCAAAAAATATAGGTTATAAGTGTAGTCCTGAAACGATTATAAACAAAATTGATGAAAAGAAAAAAGACATAACACGAAAAATCGGTGGCTTAGAAAAGGAGATTAAGGGATTGCAAGTTCAGCAGAATTTTATAAAAGAGAATAAGCCTAATAAAAAGGATTAAATTTTGAATATTTAATTAATCTTTGATTGAACCTTTAAAGTGGGTACGATTATTTATATACCCGATTAGTCCTTTGTATTTATGAATTGGACAAAAGACGATTTAATTTTTCTAAAAGAAAATTATTCAAAGAAAATTCCATTAAAAAATATTTCTGAACAAATGAATAAATCAATTAGATCAATCCAACACAAAGCTGCACGAATTGGGATATCAAGACCAAGATTTCTTTCAGATAAACCAAGTAATAAACAACCCCAAGGTGTTATTGACAAAAGATATTATGAAAATAATAAAGAAAAAGTCTACCAAAGAAAAATGGCACGAAGGAAAAGACTAAAACAGGAAATGATTAATCTTCTTGGGGGGAAATGTTCAATTTGTGGGTATAATAAGTGTATAAATGCTCTTGATTTTCATCACAAGGGGGATAAGGAAAAGGAAATTACCATTTTAATAAAAAATGATTCACGAGAAAAGATTTTAAAAGAAACAAAGAAATGTATACTATTATGTGCTAATTGTCACAGAGAAGTGCATCATAAGGGTCCATAGTTCATCGTCAGAATATCTGCCTCCAGAGCAGAAGAGGGGGGTTAAATTCCCTCTGGGCCCATTTATTCTTTTATATGATTTATTTTTTCAAGAATTTCCAATATCTTTCCTTCTTCAAAAAAAGGAATTAAATCTTCTCTTTTCAATTCAAGAATAGAACTTAAATTTTTAAAATTTTTAACTAAGATTCCGCCATCTTCTTCAGGAATTCCAATCATTTCTAAAAATCTGTGTCCTTTGGGATGAACAACTTCTTCTGATATTCCCAGACATTGTTCTATGTTTTCTACATCTAATAATTCATCATAACTTAATACAGAGAGAATTTTCTTTGATTTTGACAATCCGAATCTAGAATAATCTTTTATTACATTATCAATTTCTTTTTCTAATCTATAAAGCAATTCCTTTAATCTTGATTTTAAAATAGTTCCTTCTGTTCCCAGTTCGATTAGATATCCTTTAAGAGTCTCTGAGATTTTTAATATCATTACTCCCCTTTGAATTAATAAAAGTGCCTTGAGCAATTTAGGTTTTTTTTCGAGTTCTTCTCTGTCTAATTCTTTTTTATTTTTTTCGAATACTTCTTTATGTTTTTCAAGAATTTGAAGAATTTCATTTGCTCTCCTGATTATATCACTTGCATTTCTTATGACATATTTTATATTTTTATAAAAAAGAGTAATTTCATCTCTTCTTTGAGATACAGCAATAACCATTGTGTTTGCCTGTTTTGCGGTTCTTTCTGCTGCTTTGTGCCTTGTTCCTGTTTCATTTGAAGGAATTGAATTATTTGGGGTGAGAAGAACATTTGCGTGAAGGATTTTTTTTAAATCTTTAGATAAAATTATTGCACCATCCATTTTTCCAAGTTCAATTATTTTCTGAGGTGTGAACCTGCAATTAATTTTGAATCCTCCCTCGACAATATTCTGGACAATATCATTATCTGCAACTATCAACCCCCCTGTTTTTGCTTTTTGCACTCCTTCAATTGCAGTTCTTAATAAAGTTCCTGGAGAAATTAATTTTAATATATCTGTAATTTCTTCTTTTTTAGTTTCTGTTTTATTTTCTACAAGCCTAATTTGAATCTCTTTTTTTTCCTCTTCCATTTTATCCTGATATTAAAGTTTATTCTGTTATTTTAAATCAACACAATTATATTTACCCTCTTTAAATATTTTTATATCCTATTATTTATCGAGGATTAAAGTTTAAAAATTGCATAATATTCTATTAAATATGAATAATAAAAAAGAAGTTGATGAAGAAAAATTAAAAAAAGAAACTCAAACCTTAAGCATTAAAGATGCTGCTGCTTATGGTGTAATGGATGGGGCAGGATTGAGATACATATCTCCTTATGCTCTTGCGATTGGAGCTAACAATACACAGATAGGTTTTTTATCGTCGGTTCCAGCATTGTTGGGTAATCTATCTCAGCTTTTTACTTCAAAAGTTGCAGAAAAATATTCTAGGAAAAAAATAATTTTTATATGTGTTTTATTGCAGGCATTTATGTGGATTCCAATAATAGCATTGGGATATCTTTTTCTGAATAAAAATTTAAATCCTGGTTCTAATTCAACTTTATTAATTATCTTTTTTACAATTCTTACTCTTTTCGGAGCTTTTGCTTCTCCAGCATGGAATTCTCTAATAAAGGATAATGTAGACAGGGGAAGAGGGGAATATTTTGGAAGAAGAAACAGAATTATTACTATTGTAGCAATTGCAGTTATGCTTATCGGAGGTTTAATTTTAAACTCTTTTTCTAAAATTAATATCTTAAGGGGATTTATTATTCTGTTTGGGGTTGCATTTATTGCAAGATTAATTTCTGCATATTTTATTGCGAAACATTATGAACCAAAATTAGAATTAGATAAAAAATCCTATTTTAGCCTGTTTGATTTTATTAAAGGAATACCAAAAAGCAATTTCGGAAAATTTACTTTATTTATTGGTTTGATTAGCCTTGCCGCATCTATAGCTTCACCATTTTTTACAGTTTATCTTTTAAAAGACTTAAATCTTAATTATATTGTTTGGACAATTGTAATAGTTTCCAATTCCATAAGTACTTTTATTTCAATGCCTCTCTGGGGAAAATTTTCTGATGATTATGGAAATCTTAGGGTATTAAAATGGACTGGTGCTGTAGTTGGATTAATCCCCCTATTATGGTTTTTGATAATGTTTTTGATTAAAATAAATATTCCCTTGGTAATAGGGTACCTTATTGTTGTTGAATTGTTTTCTGGATTTATTTGGGCAGGATTTAATCTTTCGGCGGTTAATTTTATATATGATGCCGTAAGCAGGGAAAAGCTTGCTTTATGCGTTTCTTATTATAATATCATAAATGGTGTTGGAGTTTTTATCGGAGCAAGTCTCGGTGGATTGGTGGCTTCAATGAATTTCAGTTTTTTGGGAGTGAGTCCGATTTTATTTTTATTTGTATTAAGTGCAATTGCCAGATTTGGTGTTTATTTATTTATGATTCCAAAAATAAAAGAAGTAAGGGAAATTAAAAGATATAATCATGGGGTGTTTAAAAAAAGACTTAAGAAAGTTCTGACACCAACACCCTTTAAATTTTTGAGGCATACTTCTTCAGACCATAATGAATTTATTTTAGGATAGATCTTATCTTCCCAAAACTATAATTTTCTTTTTCTCCCCAGACATAAACATTGAAGTTCATAAGATTCTTTTTTGGAATTATTGAGAAAGAGTCATCATATTCATATTCTATAGAATTTATTGTTGTTCCTTCTATTGTTGCAAGAAAGCTTGGAAGAATTATAATGTTCTTAGTTTTATATTTCCCTATAAGAAAACATTTGTATTTTTCTCTTTTGATGTTTGGTTTATCTGAAATAATCACAGAGGGATGCAAATGTCCCATGATAATTGTTTTTATGTTCTTATCAAATATCTCCGGAAATGATTTATGTCCATGAGTGAAAGCTAAATCTTCTGCTATAAAATAATCCTGCAATTTATCTGCAAAAGAATAATCAATTGTATCATGGTTTCCCTTTATAAGAATAATATTTTTATTTTTGACATATTTTTCTAAGAAAGTTATAAGTTCCTTGAAATAATTTTTTTCTTTCCATTCATAAGAAAAAGAATGTTTTATATCTCCTATAAAAACAATTTTCTTTAATTTTAAATTTTTATTTTTAATTTCATCAAAGATTTTTTTTAGTTCTGATTTTATCTCTTCAATCTGCATTTCAGGAACAAGAACTCCTGATTGCTGAAGCTTGTATTCAAAACCCAAATGCAAATCTCCGATTGCGAGAATTCCCTGTTTTGGGAAGAAAATTGTTTTTCCGAAAAAAAGATAGTCTTTCATTGAATTATGAAAGCAAGACATTTAAAAAACTAATCGATTAGAAAATTAAATAAGCCCACGTCGCATAAGCTCAAATCAGGAAGATTTTGGCAAATACTTGTGAGCAGAAAATAATTAAGCCCACGTCGCATAGTGGTATTGCATACGATTGGAAATCGTAGTCTTAACGGACTCGCAGGTTCGATTCCTGCCGTGGGCGTAAAATAAAACTGCCCTTGTAGTTCAGTCTGGATAGAATGCAAGCTTGCGGAGCTTGTGACCGAGGTTCAAATCCTCGCAGGGGCATTTCGAGGTATCAATTCCCGAGCGATTTCGCGGAGTTAAGGGCAGGAATAAGCAAGCGAAGTTGCGAGTTTGTGGGAGCGTTTATAGGAAAGTATATAAATTCATTTTTAAACAAAATTTAAATATAAGTTAGTGTTTAAATAAATATGACAGAGTTAACAAGAATCTGCATCTCGCAAGGGTTATGTTTTAGAAAAATCCTAAATGAAAATAAATATTGTGAATTATGTTATGGCGGGAGAGAAGTGCAGTGTGAATTTCTTGGGAAAAAAGACCAGAATAATCTTCATACCTGTAACTATGAACCGGATTTTATTGAAAAGGAAGTAATCGAAATACTTATTTAATCAAATGAATAAAAAAATAATAATTGGGGTGATTGTAATTTTAATTGTAGCAGTAATTGGGTATTTTACTTTTATGAAATATAATTCCCCTGGAAGTGTTGAGGGAACTATAATTACATCTTTACATATTGAAAGTTTTCCCACAGGAACACAAATGGGGCCTGGAATGAAAGGCACAGAGACAACAACAATAAAAATTGGTGATATAATTAGTCTAAGCGGAACAATAACTACTGATGGAGTTGTGGACTCATCTTTTAAAATATTTAATTTGGAAAACAATCTCATTTTAGCACAAGATTGTGTGAAAATAAAAGGAACAGGCGGGTTTGGTTGTAGTATGGATTATCCGCAGGTTGCAGGGAAATATGTTCTTAAATTTTATATTGAAGATGTAGAAGTAAGGGGAATGGAGTTTGAAGTAATGCAATAATTATTCTTTAACTTTCTTAACATGCAAATCATGCATTCTCTTTAAGAATGCCTGCTTATCTTCAATTTTTATCAAATCGCTTTGTCCTTGCATAATAATTCCTAATGCAAATGGGCTTGGTAAGTCTGTATCTCTAACTTTTAATTTGATTCTTCCTTCCCTTATCCATGTGAGAACAAGCTTTGCATTTTCAATATCCATTAAATCCTGCAGAACTTCACGTCTTGCTTCTCTTAAGATTGGAAATTCCGCAGATATTTTTCTTACTGCTGCTAGCAAGAAATGTGATTTCATGTTTTGTTTTCCTACTGTTCTCGTTTGTCCTTTGTAAGTTCTTAGAATCATTAAAGCCCTTCCTGCACAATGCCTGAATCTTCTAGCCAGAACATCTGTTCTTTCTACAGCTTCTTTCAAAACTTCTTCAAGATTTTCTGGCTTCAGGAAATTCATTACTTTTTCTATGTTCATTTTTTCCCCTGCAATGTAAAAACTATTATCATTTATTCCCAACTCAATATCTCTTCCTCCTGCTCTTCCTAATAAAAAACCAATAGCTCTTGAAAGTGCATCATTAACTCTTCTCCCATACATGCTGTGAAAAATAAGATAGTGTTTCAATGAACTATACCTCTCAACAAGCAATGTGTTTGAATCTGGAATTTCAGAATAGTTATACTGTTCGTTAAAATAATTATAAATAGCTTCTGCGGAAGGTGCATCTAAATACAAATGTTCTGATATTAAATTAATAATTTCAGATTTTTTTGTTTTTTCCTTGAATTTATCATTCATCAATTTTCTAAACTTATTAATTTCCAGTGCAGAATCAAAAGACAAGGGAAGCATTTCAGAAAACCATGAAGGAATTGTCGGAGACCTTTCTGACGCAGAACGAACATAAACATTCATTCCTCTTGTATACATGTAAAGATATTTTTTTCCACCAAGAACAAAAACATCTCCCTTCTTCATCCTTTCTAAAAACCCTTCATCAATTGCCCCTATATGCTCTCCTGAAGGAGCCATTTTTACAGTTATGAAAGATTCATCAGGAATTGTTCCAATATTTGTTAAATAAAGAACACGAGCCATTTTTCCTCTTTTCCCAATCTGCTTTGTTTTTGCATCATACCAAATTTTTCCATATACATTATTTTTCTCAAGAGCATAATCTCCTGCAAGATAAGAGATTATATCAAAGAAATCATTTCTTGTTAATTGAGAATAACAATAACTTTTCTTCACCAAAGAGAAAATTTCTTCAACATCCCATATTTTATAAATCGCCATTCCAAAAATCTGCTGACTTAAAACATCAAGACAATTTTTTGGAAAAAATACCCTGTTAATTTTCTTTTCAGTCATTTCTTTTTGAATTACAGCACATTCTACTAAATCATCTCTGTCTAAAATTATGAATCTTCCTTTTGCAGTATCATGAAGTTTATGTCCTGCTCTTCCAAGTCTTTGCAATGCACGGGCACTAGATTTTGGGCTACCAAGCATAACAACTAAGTCTATAAAACCAATATCAATACCAAGCTCAAGAGAAGTTGAACAAACAACAACTTTTAATTTTCCATCTCTTAATCTTTCTTCAATATCAAACCTGTGGCTTTTGCTTAAAGAAGAATGGTGAGCTGCAATGTTATCGTCTCCATATTCTGTAGGAAACTTTTCTTTCAAATGATTAACAATTCTTTCTGTTGCAGAACGAGTATTTGTGAAAATTAATGTTGTTTTGTGCTCTTTTATTAAAGAATCAATCAGATTATACATACTATTTCCTAAATTTAAATCAGTAATTAAATCTCCAACACTCAAAACTTTTACATCAAGTTTTTTTGTCAACTTTACTTCTGCAATCAAAACATCTCTGTCTTCTCCAATCCCCACTAAAAACTTAGCAACTTCTTCTAACGGAGCAATTGTAGCGCTAAGCCCGATTTTTACAGGCCATATTTGGCTTACTTCATTTAATCTTTCCAGTGTTAAACTTAAATAAACTCCTCTTTTATTATCAAGAGCATGAATTTCATCAACAATACAAAATTCAACTGCTTTCATATAATCAACAAATTTTTTTGTAGTTAGAATAATTGCAAGAGATTCTGGAGTTGTTACAAGAATGTGCGGTGCTTTTCTAGCCATCTTTGCTCTTTCTGAGGTTGTTGTATCTCCTGTCCTCAAACCAACACGAATTTTTTGCAGTTTGATGTTCTTTGCTTCTGCTAATTTGAAAATATCTTCTAGTGGTTCAATTAAATTTTTATGAATATCATTGCTTAGTGCTTTCAGGGGAGAAGTATAAACTGCATAAATCCTGTCTTCAAGCTGTTTTTTTTCTGCAAGAATAACAAGATAATTAATTATTGCAAGAAAAGAGGTCAGTGTCTTGGAACTTCCAGTAGGAGCTGAAATAAGAATATTTTTTCTCTCCCAGATATTCATTACTCCAAATCTTTGAGTAATAGAGAATTCTTTGAACTTTGAAAAAAACCACTCTTTGACAAGAGGATGGAGCATTTTTTCTATTTCTCTGCTTTCTCTTTCTTCTGCTGGAAAAATCTGTGTTGTTTTCATAATTTTTTAGTAATGGTAAACATTTATAAATCTATATGAAATAGGTTTCATATGAATAATAGAGCATGTAAGTCTACTCCATTCATGAATCATCATAGTTACAATATTTTCTTTACAAATCTTGCTAACCCCTTGAAAATAGGAATAATTCTCTGCTTGAGGCATAAAGATAGGAATGTTTCTGAAATTGTTAAAGAATTAAGAGTAGAACAGAGCAAAATTTCTCATGCCTTGACTTCATTAAAAAACTGCAAAATTGTTGATGTGAAGCAAAAAGGGAAAGAAAGAGTCTATTCTTTAAACAAAGAAACAATTTTGCCGATGTTTGAACTAATTGACAGACATTCTACAATTCATTGCAATAATAAATGCTGTTTTAATACTGGAAAATGAAACAAATTTATCTTGATAATGCTGCAACTACAAGAGTAGATGATGAAGTTATGAAAACAATGCTCCCTTATTTTACTGAAAAATATGGAAATGCTTCTTCTACACATTTTATAGGGCAGGACGCAAAAAATGCCTTGGAGAAAAGCAGAAAAATAATTGCAAAAGCCATTGGAGCTAAGATTCAGGAAATAATTTTTACATCTGGAGGAACAGAAGCAAATAATATGACACTAAAAGGATTATTTTTTGCAAATTACCCCGAGAAAAACCATCTTATTACAACAAAGATAGAACATGATTGCATCTTGAATACATGCAAGTGGCTTGAAAGATTAGGAGCACAGATAACTTATCTTGATGTTGATTCAGAAGGATTTATTGATTTAAACCAACTTGAAAAATCAATAACACCAAAGACAATTGTTGTTTCTGTTATTCATGGGAATAATGAAATAGGAACAATCCAGAACCTTGAAGCAATTGGGAAAATATGCAAGAAAAAAGGAACATTACTTCACACTGATGCTTGTCAGAGTTTTACAAAAACTTTATTGAATGTTAAGAAACAAAATTTAGACTTAGTAACTTTAAACTCCCATAAAATTCACGGGCCAAAAGGTGTTGGAGCTTTGTATATCAAAGAAGGAATTAAAATTATCCCATTATTTCATGGGGGAGGACATGAAAGAAAAATAAGAAGTGGAACAGAAAATGTTTCGGGTATTGTTGGATTTGCAAAAGCAGTTGAAATTGCAAAGAAAAAAAATGTTGAAAAAATGATTAAATTAAGAGATAGATTGATTAATGGAATTTTGAAAATTCCAAATACAAGATTAAATGGTTCAGGAAAACAAAGATTATGTAATAATGTAAATATTTCATTTAACAATGTAGAAGGAGAATCTATTGGTGGTTATCTTGAAACATTTGGTATCTGTACTTCAACAGGAAGTGCTTGTGCATCACATTCTTTAGAAACAAGTCATGTTTTGAAAGCAATAGGATTAATGCCTGTACAGGCAAATAGTTCAATAAGAATGAGTATCAGCAAATATACTACTGAAGAAGAAATTGATTATGTTTTGAAAGTTATTCCAGGTATTATAGAAAAATTAAGGAGGATGAGTCCGATTAAGTAGACTGAATATTTTATGATGAAAAAGAGAATAAACAAATTTGAGGAACATGCCTGCACTTTCAGGAATGAAGCTGAATGTGAAGAAGATTTAAATGAAGACGGCTTGCATCTTGATGACGCAGAGGAAGAATTTTTTGAAGATTAGAAAGCAAATAAAAATGAAAAAGAAAATAATAAAAAAAACTAGCAAGAAGAATGCAAAAACAATAAGTAAGAATATGACATTCGCAGAAATATTAGAAAATCATCCAGAGTCTGCAAATATCTTATTTGAAAGTGGGCTTCATTGTATTGGATGTGGCGGAGCAATGTATGAAACAATTGAACAAGGTTGCATGATGCATGGATTTTCAAAAAAGAAAATTGAGGAGTTAATTGGGAAGTTAAATAGGAGAATCAGCCATGAGCACAAAATTAGTGGGAAGATTAAGCGAAAGAAACCGGAGGTGTCTGCGCAATGACAATGCAATACTCAAAAGAAGTCATGAAAAATTTCATGAATCCGAAAAATCTTGGAGAAATTAAAGATGCAGATGGAATTGGAAAAGTTGGAATCCTACATGCGGGGATGTTATGTGGCTTTATATTAAGGTTGGGAAAGAAAAAGGGAAAGAGATAATTAAGGATATAAAATTCAAGACATTCGGATGTGCTGCAGCAATTGCAACATCCTCAATGATTACACAGCTTGCAAAAGGAAAAACATTAGCAGAAGCAGAGAAAATAACAAGAAATGATGTTGCTGAATCTCTTAAAGGATTACCTCCAATCAAAATGCACTGCTCAAATCTTTCAAGTGAAGCATTAAATGCAGCAATTAAAGATTATAGAAGCAAGAAAAGAAAGTAGTTTCTACATAAGGTTTATAAGGATTCACAAGGAGAACAGATTAATATGGAAAATAAAAATGTTGGATTATTGATTATTGGAATTTCTATTATAATTGGAATTTTAGTACTAATATTTAATTTTACTCTAAGAGGTTTAGTAGATGCAACTTGTTCTCATGGATCATCTTGCAGTATGTACAGCACAATGAATGCTCAATTATGGATTAGTCTAAGCATTGCATTGGTAGTTTTGATAATAGGAATAATAATCATGATAACAAAGCCAAAAGAAAAGATAATTGTAAAAACAATAAAAGAGAAAAAGAAAAAATTAGACCTTTCAGGATTAGATAATAGGGAAAAAGAAATAATTGAATTTCTCCAAAAAGAAAATGGAGCTATTTTTCAAAAAACATTAATGGAGAAATTAGAAATTGGGAAAGTTGGAATTACAAGAATTCTTGACAAACTTGAAGCAAAACAACTGATTGAAAGAAAGAGAAGAGGAATGAATAACATTGTTGTTTTGAAAGATTAAATTAATAAATATTAATCTTCTAATAATTATATGAAAAAGATGTGGATAGCAATTGGAATAGTTGCTATTTTATTAATTGTGGGCGGAACATATTTTTTCTTAAATAAACCAGCACCAGGATTACCTCCAACAACTGAAGAAGGAACTTATAATATTGAAATAAGTGGTTTTTCATTTAATCCTAAGGAGTTGATAATAAAAACAGGAGAGACTGTTATTTGGACAAACCAAGATTTAGTGTCTCATACAATAACTTCTGATTCTGGAAATGAATTAGCATCTGAAAAGTTTAGCAGAGGAGAAACATATTCTCATACATTTAATACTGCGGGAACATATACTTATCATTGCGCTCCACACCCAGGAATGGAAGGAACTATAATTGTGGAATAAAATGAAAATTAAAAAAAACAAAAAAATATGGATTTATTTTTCTGTGATTACTTTATTTTTTATTCTAATAATTCTTCTTTTTATGTTGTATCCTAAAAAAGAAATAATTACTTCAGAAGATTTAGATTTGGAATTAATTGCTGGTGGATTGGTAAATCCTGTTCAGCTAACAGAATCTTCCGACAGCACAGGAAGATTATTTATTGTTGATAGAATTGGACTTGTTAAGATAATAAATTCAGAAGGAAATTTGATAGAAGAACCTTTTTTAGATTTAAGAGAAAAGATGGTTGAATTAAAAAGCACTTTTGATGAAAGAGGTTTATTGGGATTAGCATTTCATCCCGATTTTGAAAATAATAAAAAATTTTATGTTTATTATAGTTCTCCATTAAGAGTCGGAGGACCAGAAGGATGGGATCATACAAGCAGAATTTCTGAATTTAAAGTCTCGGATAACTTAAATAAAACAGATGTTAATTCTGAAAAAATAATTTTGGAAATAGATGAACCTCAATTTAATCATGACGGGGGGCAATTAATTTTTGGAAAAGATAATTATTTATATATTTCTGTAGGAGATGGAGGAAATGCAGATGATGTTGGTTTAGGACATTCTGATATTGGAAACGGACAGGACACAGAAACGCTTCTTGGAAAGATATTAAGAATTGATATTGAAAAAAATCCGTATGGAATCCCTTCTGATAATCCTTTTGTTGGAAAAGATGGAAGAGATGAAATATATGCTTATGGATTAAGAAATCCATTCAGAATGTCTTTTGATGAGCAGACAGGAAGACTATTTGCTGGAGATGTTGGACAAAATTTGTGGGAAGAGATTGATATAATTGAAAAAGGAAAAAATTATGGTTGGAATATAAAAGAGGGAATTTATTGTTTTAGCACTGAAAATCCAGATGAGTCTCCTGCAGAATGTTCGGATAAAGGATATAATGAAGAAGAATTAATCAGTCCTATACTAGAATACAATCATTCAGTAGGAATATCTGTAATAGGTGGATTTGTATATCGAGGAAAAGAAATTCCTGAATTATACGGAAAATATATTTTTGGAGATTGGAGTAAAAGTTTCATTAATGCTAAAGGAATTTTATTTATTGCAGAAGAAAATAATAGATGGAATATAATTGATACATCAGAAATTAGTTCTTTTGTTTTGGGATTTGGACAGGATAATAAAAAAGAATTATATGTTCTCACCTCAGATTCTATTGGACCTACAGGAAATTCTGGGAAAGTATATAAATTAGTAAGAAGGCAATGAAACTAGTTTCTCCAAAGTGGATATAATAAATAATTCTTTATGAATTTTAATTAAATTGGAGGAAATGAACATGAACAATTGGATAATTGTAGGAATTATTGTTGGTCTGTTGCTTATTGGAGGAGTTGCATTTGTTAGTGCAATTTCTTCAGACAACATAGATTCTACCAAGACAACTGCATCTTGCACAAGCTGTGGTGGAAAATGTGGTGCAGAAAAAAACTGCGGTTTAGCAACATGTGGAGCAGTTAATGGTGGAAGTTGTAATTGTGGAAGATAAATTTTGGGGCTTTTTGCCCCCTTCCAAATAGTTTAAAATCTCTTTTTCTTATTATTTTTTTATGAATATTGAATTAAAAGTCAAACAAACTCTTGCAAAGATAAAACTGAATAAAAAGGAAAAGATACTCATAGCTTTGTCAGGAGGAAAAGATTCAACTGTGACAGCTTATCTTCTTAAAAAGTTGGGCTATAACATTGAGGGTTTTCATATTAATTTGAGCATGGGGGATTATAGCAAAAAGTGTTTGGAAGCAGTAAGGAAGTTATGTAATGATTGGGGGATAAAACTTCACTTGTATAATATCAAAGATGAGATGGGCGGAAGCATGTGTTACATAAGAACTGCAATACAGACTTCACATGGAAAGGGGCTTAAAAATTGTGCAATATGTGGAGTAATAAAAAAATGGATAATGAATCGCGAAGCAAGAAAATTGAAAGTTAATAAAATTGCTACTGGACATAATTTAGATGATGAAACTCAAACTTTTTTGATGAATATATTAAAAGGAAGCCCGCAGTTAAGTGCAAATTCTGGAGCAATAACAAAAAATGTAAAAGATAAAAAATTTATTACAAGAATTAAGCCATTATTTTATTGTGATGAAAATGAAATAAGAAATTACTCAAAAAAGAAAAAACTTCCTGTTGTTTATGAAAAATGCCCGTGTGCTTTAGATTCTTACAGGATACAGGTAAGAAAGTTTGTTGATGGCTTAACAACAAAAGAGAAAGAAAACATCATGAATAATTTTGACAAATTATCTGACAAAATTCAGAAATTAAAATCTGCTGATTCAGAACTTAATTATTGCGAAAAATGTGGAGAGCCATCAAGAAAAAAAGTTTGCAGAATGTGTGAGATGATTAAGAAGTAATTATTCCATCAAAGGCAATTTAGTAATATCATATTTTTTAGGACTAATTGAATAATTTGTTTTAAACTCAGTATTTATGAGAACAATTGGTATGAGGTAATCGATTATTTTTTCCTGATTTGGCGTGCCGGTTTTATCGCGTTCCACGCAAATCCAGGATTGGAATTTTCTAACAATATTATCTCATGCTTTTTCTGTTTGTTTATTCATTTGCTAAATCATCTAATTTTAAAAGAACCATTTCAAAACTTTTTCCTTTTCCTTCTTTTCTTTGTCCTTTAACAATTTTTTCAACCTGGCTTCTGTTCGCTAATCGGATATTTTTTCCAAAATTTCTATGTTCATAAAAAGCAATTCCTAAATCAAATTTTGTTCCCTGACTTTTTTCTGTCCAATAGACATGAGCTTCTTTAGAATTCCATATTGCTTTGCAATTATCAGAACAGATTTGATAACCCCCAGAAGAATCAACCTGTTCTGTATCTGTTGCAGGATAATAAACTTTTTTCCCCTCGTTCCTTAAACTTTTAAGATACTTATTGATAAATCTTAAGTCTTTTTTATCTGCTTCCCGAACAGTGCATATCAAAAATGCATCATATAGGAAATCACTCTTTTTCATAACCTAACAATTATTTTTCTCTTTAAAAGGATTTATTTCTTTAGAAATATATTTTATTCTTTTAACGGAAGTTTGCGATAAAGTTTTTTTAATTTTTCTTTATCTAGATTAGTCAATTCATAAAGATTATCTACAATATATTTAGTTCCAAATTCTTTGTTGATTATTTTAATAACTTCGTTATAAGCTCCTATTGTTGCTATATCATTGTGGATATGATGAATGGATTTTGTTGTATTAAAATTAAGAAGAATCTTATATTGACATTCCCTTACAACATTATCTAAGGCTTTTTTATAATTCATATAACTGAAATTATAAGGAGGTTTAAAAGAATTTGTTCTTTTAGGGGAAATAATTAATTATCTTCTTCGCTTTTTTGCTGTCTTATGTCTCGGTGCTTTTCTCTGACAACATTTTATTTTAGAGAATAGGAAAATATAAAGAATTTCTAAAATACCAACTGTATTTACTAAGAATAATAATACAAACCAAAAAGGAGAACCTTTTCTCGCTGATTTCCATAATGCTAAAAGTTTCCATATTGCGGACCAAATTAGAATAAGAACAAAAACCCAGACAAATCCTCCAGGAATCCCCATCTGTTCCAAAACCAATCTCAATTCATCACCCATAATTAGTTTAATATTTTCTTATTTATAAATCTTCATAATTTTCTTGTATACCTGTGTCATTATGTTTTGGTAGAAATAAATGTTTAAATAGTCTTTATTCTCTAGTTTTTTACTTATACAAGAGGTGGTAATAAAGATTATGGAAGATACTATATCTTGTATAATTAATTTACATGAATTGCCCATATTGTTTCCATAAAGAATCAAAAGTTACTGACAAAAGAGAATCGCCTGAAGGAGTAAGAAGAAGACGGGAATGCCTCAAATGCAAAAAAAGATTTACCACATATGAAAAAATTTCAATAGAAGATTTGTATGTGATAAAAAAAGATAGCAGAAGAGAAAAATTCAGCAGAGAAAAATTAGAAAATGGAATATACAAAGCATTTGAGAAGCGTCCAATTGCTAAAGAAAAAATAAATGGACTAATAAATGAAATTGAAGAGCAGATAAGAAAAAAAGGAAAAAAAGAAATCAAAACAATTGAAATAGGAGAACTTGTGATGAAAAAAATAAAAAAAATAGATAATGTTGCATACATAAGATTTGCATCTGTATATAGAGATTTTCAAGACATAAATGATTTTAAACAGGAAATAAAGAATTTATAATAAAAAAGATGATAGAAAAAATAGTAAAGAGGAACGGCAAGATAGATGATTTTAATCAAGAAAAGATTACTACTGCAATCTGGAAAGCGGTGCAATCTGTTGGCGGAGAAGATAAGGAAAAAACAAAATATATTTCTGATTTGGTTGTAAAAAAAATTGAAAAAGATATTCATGGAAGATACCCTCTTGTAGAAGAAGTGCAGGATATGGTTGAAAAGATTTTGATAGAAGAAGGACATGCAAAAACTGCAAAAGCATTTATCCTTTACAGACAAAGCCATGAAGAAATAAGAAAAGTCAAAGGATTGTTTGACACAATAGAGGTTGTTGAAAAATATCTTGAAGGCAAAGACCCTGCTATAAAAGAAAATTCCAATATGGACTACTCTCTTCAAGGATTGAACAATTTTATTTCAAATCATTTAGTCCCCCCGTATTGGCTAAGAAAAATTTATCCTGAAAAAATAAGAAAGACACATGAAAATGGGGATATTCACATACATGATTTGGGAACTCTTGGTGCATATTGCGTCGGATGGGATTTGGAAGACTTGCTTGTAACAGGAATAAAAGGAGTTCCGGGAAAAGTTGAAGCAGGGCCTGCAAAACATTTGAGAAGTGCTTTGGGGCAAATAGTTAATTTCTTTTATACACTCCAGGGAGAGAGTGCAGGCGCCCAGGCATTTTCCAATTTTGATACGTTCCTTGCTCCGTTAATAAGAAAAGATAATCTTAGTTATGCAGATGTAAAACAATGCATGCAAGAATTTTTATTTAATGTAAATGTTCCTACAAGAGTCGGATTTCAAACTCCTTTTACAAATATAACTATGGATCTTAAAGTTCCCGAATATTTGAAGGATAAAAAAGTTATAATAGGAACCAACAAAGAAGGAATAGAAAAAAAACTTATGGAAGAAAAGAAAATAAGACAGGAAAAATACGGAAAAGTTTTTGGGGATATATCTTTTCATTTTTCAAAGAAAAAGAAAGAACTGAAAAAGCTGGAAAAATTATCCGAAGCCAATTATGGAGACTTTCAAAAAGAGATGAATATTATAAACAAGGCTTTTGCAGAGTCTATGCTTGAAGGAGATGCTGCAGGCAGGTTATTTACATTCCCTATTCCCACATATAATGTAACAAAAGATTTTGATTGGGATAACACTGATTATAATCTGATTTGGGAGATGACTGCTAAATACGGCATCCCATATTTCTCAAATTTTGTCAATTCAGACATGAATCCTGAAGATGCAAGAAGTATGTGCTGTCGTTTGAGGTTAGATCAGACAGAATTGAAAAGAAGGGGTGGAGGATTATTCGGCGCGAATCCCCAGACAGGCTCTATAGGAGTTGTTACAATAAATCTTCCAAGAATAGGATACACCTGCAAGGATGAGACATCTTTCTTTAAACGACTGGAAGAGCTTATGAATATCAGCAAAGATAGTCTGGAAATCAAAAGAAAAGTTGTTGAAAATCTTACAGACAAAGGACTTTATCCTTACTCAAAATTTTATTTAAGAAATGTCAAAAAAAGATTTGATAAATATTGGGAAAATCATTTTTCTACAATAGGACTTCTTGGGATGAATGAAGCAATTATGAATTTTATGCCTAATGAAGATATTACCACAGAAAAAGGAAAAGAATTTGCAGTGAAAGTTCTTGATTTTATGAGAAGCAAACTTGAAGTTTATCAAGAAGAAACAGGAAAAATATACAATCTTGAAGCAACTCCAGGAGAAGGTACAACATACAGATTTGCAAGCATGGATAAAAAAAGATTTCCTAAAATTATAACTGCAAATGAAAATGCAGTCCAGAAAGGAGCAGCTCCATACTATACAAATTCTACACAGATTCCGGTAGATTACACTGATAATATTTTTGAAGCATTAAATTTACAAGATGAATTGCAGACAAAATATACGGGAGGAACTGTATTCCATACTTTTGTCGGGGAAAAATTGCAGAGTGAAGATGTAAAAAATCTCGTCAAGAAAATATCTGCAAATTTCAAACTGCCTTATTTTACAATAACACCTACATTTTCAATATGTCAAGACCATGGATATCTCCCAGGAGACCATGAATATTGCCCAAATTGCAAGGCAGAAGGGAAAGATATAGAACCGGAAAGATATTCAAGAATTGTAGGATACCTAAGGCCAAAAAAACAATGGAATATTGGAAAACAGTCGGAATGGGATGAAAGAAAAATGTTTGATATAAAAAAAGATGGGATATAAAATATTTACACTAGCAGGATGTGAAAAATGTGAAGAAGTGAAAGGTTATCTTAAAAAGAAAAATTTTGAATATGAAGAAATCAATGCGGGATTTGGAGAGGGGCTAAGCAAACTTCGTGAATTTTACAAAGAAAACAGAGATAAAATTAAGAGAGAAAAAGATGGGACAATTTCTTTTCCAATATTAGTCTATAATGAAAAAATATTTCAGGGGCTGGAAGGAATATTAAATGGAAATATTTGATTGGAAAAAAGAATCATTTATTGATTATCCTGGAAAAATTTCTACAATAATATTTACTGCTGGGTGCAATTATAATTGCGGATATTGTCACAATCCAGAATTAAAAAATTTGGGGGGGCATATTCCCGAAGAAAAAATTTTTAATTATCTTGATTCAAGAAAAGGCTGGATTAATGCAGTGGTAATTTCCGGGGGAGAGCCGACTATTCAGTTTAGCATTCAGGAATTTATTAGAAAAATAAAAATAAGAGGGCTTGCAGTTAAACTAGATACAAATGGAAATTATTCTTCAATTCTTGATAAGTTTTTAGAAGAAAATGTTATTGATTATGTTGCAATGGATGTTAAAGGGCCAATTTCCCTTTACCCAAAGATTATTGGAAGAGATTTTATCGATGAAAGAGATAATATTGGAAAAGGACTTGTTGCTGTTTCAAAATTTCCGGATTATGAATTTAGAACAACAATTATTCCAATTTATGATAATGAAAAGATTAGATGGATGACTCCAAGAGAGATAGGACAAACTGCGAAGTTAATTTCTAATTGGACAGAAGGAGCTGAAAACATAAAATATTTTCTTCAACCCTTTAGGGCGATTGAAAAAAAAGAGGGAGATAATAAATTTATGAAAAAAAATCTTCCAAAAGAATTTTGGATTACCCCAAAAGATTTACTTGAAGAAGGAAAAAAAGAGGCACAAAAATTTTTACCAAATACAAAAATAAGATAATCTTTCTTTCATAACTTTTATAAACAAATATAATTCCCTATTAAGATGACAAATAAAGATAATGTTTCGGAACTAACTGAAAAAAATTTTGGAGAATTTACAAAAAAAGGACTGGTTTTTGTTGACTTCTTTGCTGAATGGTGTATGCCGTGTGTTATGATGGCTCCTATTGTTGAGGAAGTCTGTGAGAAATTTGAGGGGGAAATAAAATTTGGAAAAGTTAATGTTGGAGATAATGAAACACTAGCAAGAAAATTCAATGTGAGTTCAATTCCTTGTTTCATTTTATTCAAGGACGGAAAAGTTATCGAGCAGTTTGTCGGTGCTATGCAAAACGATGAACTTGAAGAAAAACTAAAAAAATTTGTTTGATTTGAACAAAGTTCAAATGCAATTCGTCTAAGTGTAGCCGAATTGATGGATGCTGAAGAATTGGAAAATAGGTTGAAGAAATACTTTTGATAACAATAATTCTTAAAAAGGATAAAGAATCTTTTAGATTATGAAAGAATTAATTAAATTGGTGAAAAAAAATTCAAACGAAAATAATCTATCAATATTTTTAGTGCCTCGTGGAAAGTATCTTAAGGATATTAAAGATAATGAATATTTAGATCCTTATAACAAAGAAGCAAAGAAATCTTATGATTCTGTTATAGATTCTATAAAAGATACTTGCAAAAAAGAAGGACATATAATTTATATGACAAATGAAGAATTTGAAGAATACCAAGACCTAATTGAAGGTTATGACTGCAAATAATTCTTAAAAAATGAAAAATGGCCCCGAAGGGATTTGAACCCTCGACACCTGGATTAAAAGTCCAGTGCTCTAACCAGGCTGAGCTACGGAGCCTTATTAATATCTAGAAAAAGTCATTTAAAAAAGCTTTGTAAAATATTTTTATTATCCTAACCATATCCCTTTAATATAAAATTTGATGAATTTTGACCTGTTTACTCCAGAAAAATGTTTGAACCCAAACATTTTTAAACTAATTTTTGCTGTTTTTTATTATTACAAAGTTGTTAAAGTTTAGGCTTGCCTTTGACAATTATTATAAACCCCTAATATCCTAAAAAATGCATATTCTTCAACCAAAACACATAAAACTCAACGAAAAAGAATCCGAAGAATTATTGGAAAAGTTAAATGTTTCTAAAGCTCAAATACCAAAAATACTCTCGACAGATGCTGCTTTACCAGAAGGATGTATTGTTGGTGATATAATTAAAATTGAAAGAAAATCCGGAGTATATTATAGGGTTGTTGTATAAATATGAAAAAAAATAATCATCTTATCATAAAAAAATATATTGAAGATCATTCTCTAGTTGAATCAAATCTTATTTCTTTTAATGAATTTATTGATTTCAGAATGCAAGAAATTGTAGATGAGATAAATGATAAAATGGAAAAGGGTGATGAAGAATTTGAAATTACTCTTGGAAAAATTAAAATAGAAAAATCAAAAGTAATTGAAGCTGATGGAAGTTCTTCATTGGTTCTGCCTTTTGAAGCAAGACTTAGAAATTTAACTTATTCTGCTCCTATAACTCTTGAAATAACAGTAAAAAAAGGAGACCAAGTAGATTCTGAAACAGTTGAAATTGGAAGAATACCAATTATGGTAAAGAGCAAAGCATGCAATACTTATGGGATGACTGATGAACAATTAATAGAAAATTACAGCGACCCATTAGATCAAGGAGGATATTTTATTATTAATGGAAATGAAAGAGTAATGATTATGGCAGAAGACCTTGCAGAGAACCAGCCATTTATTGAAACAAACAGCAAGGGAAATTTAACATTAAGATTATTTTCACTTAAGGGAACTTACAGAATTCCGATAACAATTTCCGAGAGCAAAGAAGGACTTTTAGAATTATCATTCAGCAGATTCAAAGACCTTCCAGTAGTTGTAATGTTAAAAGCACTTGGACTTACAAAAGAATCAGATATTGCAAAATATATTGGAAAAGAAACTGATAGTGTTATTGTTAATTTATACGAATTTGTAAATCTTGCAACAAAAGAAGATGCTATGATGTATCTTGCTGAGAAAACAGGATTACAGGGGACAAAAAAAGAAATTTTGACAAGAGTTGAACAAAGAATGGATTCTTATCTCCTCCCACATATTGGACAAAACAAAGAAGATAGAATAAACAAGGCAATAACAATATGCAAATTGATAAAACAATTTTTGATTGCTAAAGAAAATCCAGATTTAAGAACAGATAAAGACCACTATTCTAACAAAAGAGTAAGGCTTTCAGGAGATTTGCTTGCAAATCTTTTTAGAGTTAATCTTGGAATTTTGATCAGGGATATACAATATTCAATACAAAAATCTTCAAAGAGGAAAAAATTCTTCTCAATAAAAGTAATCGCGAAATCAACATTATTTTCACATAGAATTGAATCTGCAATTGCAACAGGAAGCTGGACAGGAGAAAGAAGCGGAGTTACACAGAATATGGATAAGACAAATTATTTTGCAATGATTTCACAGCTACAAAGAGTTTCAAGTATGCTTCCTTCTGATCAAGAAAACTTCCCGGCAAGAACACTTCATCCTACGCACTTTGGAAGATTCTGCCCTATTGAAACACCAGAAGGAACAGAAATTGGATTGAGAAAAAATCTTGCACTTTTGAGCAAAATTTCTACAAGAGTAGAATTGGATGAAGAAAAATTCCTTAAGATTCTTGAATCAATTGGAATGGAAAGAAGAGGAACAGAAGGAGCTGATGTATTTTTCAATGGAAGATTTATTGGAAGTGCAAAAGAACCAAATGATTTTGTAAAAGAAATAAGAGAAAAGAGAAGAGCAGGAGAATTACCAATACAAATGAGTGTAAGAAATGAAGAAGGATTCCAAATCATTTTAATTTCTACAGAACCTGGAAGAGTTTTGAGGCCATTAATAATTGCAGACAATGGAGTTTCAAGATTAAAGAATGAACATTTAGTACAAATGGAACAGGGAGAAATGAAATGGAAAGATTTGTTAGACAAAGGAATTATAGAATATCTCGACGCTGCTGAAGAAGAAAATACTCTTGTTTCATTATATGAAGGAGAACTTACTCCAGAACATACTCATCTTGAAGTAGATCATATTGACATGCTCGGAATTGTAACTAGTTTAGTTCCTTATGGAAATCATGATCAAAGTTCCAGACTTAACAGAGGAAGCAAGACACAAAAGCAGTCATTAGGGTTGTATGCTGCAAATTATCTTGTAAGACTTGATACAGATGTTTCTATTCTTCAATATCCACAAAAACCAGTTGTTAGAAGTTTTATGTATGACACACTAGACACATATCCTGCAGGACAGAATTTAGTTGTTGCAGTAATGACATACGAAGGATATAATATGGAAGATGCTTTAGTGTTAAATAAGGGAAGTGTTGAAAGAGGAGTTGGAAGAAGTTTCTATTTCCGTCCATATTCTGCATTAGAAATGAATTATGCAGGAGGATTAAAAGATGAAATTGCTATTCCTGAAAAAGATGCTTCCGGATATAAGACAGAAGCAAGTTACAGATATTTAGAAGATGATGGTATAGTCTATCCTGAAGCAGATGTAAATGAAGGAGAAGTAATGATTGGTAAGATGTCTCCTCCAAAATTCTTGTCTGAAGCAAGAGAAATTTCTATTAGAACAAAAAAAGAATCAAGCGTTATGATGAGACAAGAAGAAAAAGGAACTGTTGATGGAGTATTTATTACAGAAGATTCTGAAGGAAATAAAATTGTTCAGATAAGAACAAGAGACCAAAGAATTCCAGAGCTTGGAGATAAGTTTGCAACTTCTCACGGACAGAAAGGAGTTATTGGTATGATTGTTCCTGAAGAGGATATTCCTTTTACTGCAAGAGGAGTCAGACCAGATGTAATGTTTAACCCACATGGACTTCCAAGCAGAATGACTGTTGGTTATTTGATGGAATTGCTTGCAGGAAAAGTTGGAAGCTTAAGCGGGGAGACAGTTGATGCAACATCTTTCTCAGGAGTTGGAAAGAAAGAATTAGAAGAACAATTAACAACTTTAGGATTTAGATATGATGGAAAAGAAACTTTGTACAATGGAATTACTGGGCAAAGAATGTCTGCAAAAATATTTATTGGAAATTTATATTATTTGAAATTGAAATACATGGTTGGTAACAAGATGCATGGTAGAGCTTCAGGAAAAGTTGCACTTCTTACAAGACAGCCTATTGAAGGAAGATCAAGAGGAGGAGCATTAAGACTTGGAGAGATGGAGCAAGAAGCATTAGTTGCTCACGGAGCGTCATTATTATTGAAAGAAAGATACGATTCAGATAAAGTTGTTCTTCCAATCTGCATGAAGTGCGGAAGCATTGGAATCGACGACAACATAAGAAATAAATTAGTTTGTCCGATGTGTGGAAGCGAAGACATTGAGCCTGTTGAGGTTTCATATGCTTTCAAATTGCTGTTGGAAGAATTGCAAGGATTGCATATCCATACTGCATTCGGATTAAAAAATAAATACGAGTAAAATGATAGAACAAAAACCAGTCAAGAAGAGAGTAGAAGAGATTAGATTCTCTTTAATTAGTCCTGACGATATCAAAAAAATATCTGCAGCAAAGATAGTAACACCAGAATTATACAACATCGATGGTTATCCTGTTGATGGTGGTTTAATGGATTTAAGACTTGGTGCAATTGATCCTGGAGTAAGATGTAGAACTTGCGGAGGAAGATTAAAAGAATGTCTTGGACATCCTGGAAGCATTGATTTAGCACGCCCTGTGATTCATTTGAAATATGTTCCATTAATTGAATTGGGATTAAGATGCTTCTGTAGAAATTGCGGAAAATTATTATTACCCGACAAAGATTTGGAAAAATATACTCCAAGCGAGAGAGCAAAGAAAGCAAAAGATGCAAAAAAATGCCCTCATTGCGAGACTCTTCATGATAAAGTAAAAGTTGACAAGCCCACAAGTTTCTTTGTAGGAAAGACAAGACTTTTCCCGACAGAAATAAGAGAAATTTTAGTTAATATTCCAAATGAAGAATTAAAAAAAATAGCAGTAAACCCAGTTACATGTAGGCCAGAATGGGGAGTTTTAACTATGTTATTGGTTCCTCCTGTAACAGTACGTCCTAGTATTATTCTTGAAAGCGGAGAGAGAAGTGAAGATGATTTGACACACAAACTTTCTGATATTATAAGAGCAAACCAAAGACTTTGGGAAAATCTTAATGCAGGAGCTCCTGAAGTAATTATAGAAGATTTATGGGACTTGCTTCAATTCCACATAACAACATTTTTTGATAACAGCGTCGCTAAAATCCCTCCTGCAAGACACAGAAGCGGACAGCCATTAAAAACAATAATGGAAAGAATCAAAGGAAAAGAAGGAAGAATAAGAAAAAATCTTTCTGGTAAAAGAGTAAATTATTCTGGAAGAACTGTAATTTCTCCAGACCCTTATATTGGAATTAATGATGTAGGAATTCCATTTGAAATTGCAAAAGTTGTAACTGTTGCAGAAAGTGTTACAGATTTGAATATTGAAAAATTAAAGAAATTAGTCGAGAGAGCAGAAGAATATCCTGGAGCAAATTATGTAATAAGACCAGATGGAAAAAGAAAAAAGATAAGTCCAGATTTAAAACAGGAAATAATTAATGAACTTACTACAGGATATAAAGTAGAAAGACATTTACAAGATGGAGATGTAGTATTGTTTAACAGACACCCAAGTCTTCATAGAGGAAGTTTAATGGCTCATTTTGTAAGAGTTCTTCCAGGAAGAACTTTCAGACTTCATCCTGCTGTAGCTGCTCCTTACAACGCGGATTTTGATGGAGATGAAATGAATATACACTCACCGCAAACAGAAGAAGCAAGAGCAGAAGCAAAGATTCTTCTTGATGTAAAAAGAAATTTAATTTCCCCAAAGAACAATACAAATTTAATTGGTTGTATTGGTGATGCAATTACTGGAAATTATTTGCTTGGTGATGAAGAATTTACAAAAGAATATGCAAATCAAATGCTCTTCAAATCAAATATTGAACACCAAATTTCAAAGAAAACAATTAAAGGAACAGAAATATTTTCAGCAATACTTCCAAAGAGCAGTTTTTCAAATGATTCTGTAACAATCAAGAACGGAGAGATTACTAAAGGAAATATAAACAAAACTCTTTTCGGAAGTGAAGATGGAGAATTCATAAAACAACTTGAAAAAGATGTTGGAATTAATGAAACATTTGATACAATAAGAAAAGTCTTCAATTTAGGAGTTAAGTATCTTTCTGATAGGGGAATAACTATCTCTGTAGAAGATTTGGACCTTGATCAAAAAGTTATTGATGCAGGAGAAGACATAATTAAGAAAGCAGAGAAAAAAACAGAAGAAATAATTGAATTGTATAATAAAGGAGAACTTGAAAGAATTCCCGGAAAGACTGATGAAGAATCGAGAGAAATAAAAATATTGCAGACATTAAATGAAGTAAGAACAAAGATAGGAGAAATTGTAAAGAAAGAATTCCCTAAAGAAAATCCTGTTAATCATATGATTATGTCTGGTGGCGGTGGAAATATTCTTAATATTACTCAGATGGCTTCGTGCGTCGGACAACAGGCTTTATGGGGTAGAAGAATTGATATAGGATACAATGACAGAACACTATCATTTTTCAAGAAAGGAGATTTATCGCCAAAGGCGAGAGGGTTTATCAGAAGTCCATTCATCAAAGGATTAAGACCTGATGAATTTTTCTTTGGGGCAATTACAGGAAGAGATTCACTTATGGATACAGCATTAAGAACTCCAAAATCAGGATATTTGTACAGAAGACTTGCAAATGCGTTGCAGGATTTGAGAATAGAATATGATGGAACAGTAAGAGACAGCAACAACAATATAATTCAATTCAAATACGGAGATGATGGAATTGATGTTTCAAAGCTTCATTTAAATGAACAAATTAGTCCTGGTGAAGCTATTGGAGTTGTTACAGCACAATCTTTCGGAGAACCATCAACACAGATGGCATTGAACGTATTCCACTTTGCAGGAGTTCAAGAAATGCAGGTTACAATGGGATTGCCGAGACTTATAGAAATATTTGATGCAAGAAAGAAACCTTCTTCACCAAAGATGGATATTTATCTTAAGAAAGAATATAATAATGAAAAAGATGCAAAAGTTTTCGCAGAGAAAATTAAAGAAGTAACATTAAGAGAAATTTCTTCTGAGATAAATCTTAATTTCAGCAACAAGACAATTGAAATAGTAATTGACAAAAATGGAATCAAGCAGACTCACAGCTCAATAAAAACTGTTGTTGAAAGATTAAATGATTTAGGATTTAAGGCAAAAGAAAAAGGAGATTCAATAACATTGAATGCATCTGAAATGGGATTCAAAGAAATTTATCAGCTTAAAGAAAAATTGAAGAAAACAATAATCTCTGGAGTTAAAGGAATAAAACAAATTTTAATTGTCAAGAAAGAAAAAGATTTTGTTATTATGACTCTTGGAACAAATATGAAAAAGATAATTGACTTAAAGGAAGTTGATATTGAAAGAGTTATTTCAAATGATTTATATGAAATGGCAGAAGTATTTGGAATAGAAGTTGCAAGACAATTAATTATGGATGAAATTTATGCTGTTATAAATACACAAGGATTAGATATTAATGAAAGACATTTGAAATTTGTTTCAGATGCAATGACAAACACTGGAGAAATAAAAGGAGTTACAAGAATGGGAATCATTGCACAGAAATCTTCAATACTTGCAAGAGCAACATTCGAGACACCAGGAAAACAATTTATTAATGCAACAATAAAAGGAAGCAAAGATAAGTTAATTAGCGTCGTGGAAAATATAATGCTTAATCAGCCTGTACCAATAGGAACAGGACTTCCAGGATTGTTAGTAAAAGTTATTGGTCCTCTTGTGAAGAAAGAATCTGAAAAGAAAACTGCGAAGAAAGAAGTTGTTGAAGATACAAATAAATAATTAACTAAAACTTTATAAAAGAAGTTATTCTAAAACAATTATCCAAAAATAAGGGTTTGATTAATAATGATAAGCACAATTAATATGCAAGACATGAGATATTTGAATTTATTTTCAAAAATCACGAGAATAAATACACGATACTGTATAAAATATAATGAAATGCTAATTTTTTGCGTACCAAAAGATTATGTTATGAGAGCTATGGGACCTGACGCAAGAAATATAAAAATAATAAGCGAAATTTTGGGGAAGAGGGTAAGAATTATTCCATCTCCAAGGGGAATTTTTGACGCTAAACCTTTTATTGAACATATTGTAAGGCCAGTAACATTCAAAGACTTGGAAATTAAAGGCAATGAAATTATTTTAACAGCAGGAAGCCAGAGCAAAGCTGCATTGATTGGAAGAAATAAAAGAAGACTTATTGAAATGCAGAAAATTGTTAAGGATTATTTTGGAAAAGAATTTAGAATTATTTAAAATGTTTTAAGATTAATTTTCTTTTTATTGGCTGGAACAAATTCGTTTTCTGTATAAACTCTATCCCGATTAAAATCTATATAATGTCCAATAAATTCAACATCTCTAAGCCCATCTTTGTATAAATCAATAATCTTATAAATATATTTGGAATCTTCAGTTCCATCTTTATCTTGGTCTATTCCAATCCCAATAAATTGTTCTCCATTAATAATTCTTGGCTGGATTGAAAATATTTTTTTTAAGATATTTGGAGAAGTCAAACAATTATTAGAAAATAATAAAGAGAATCCGGTTAATCCAAAGAAAAGCATATTCTGAAGCTTCATTTTAATATTATTATCTTGTGGTTTATATCTTTTTATATCTTCTATTAATTATTTTAATTAGTAATTCTGCCTTAATTCTCGCTTATCGGAAAGTTTTATAAATCAATTTCTTTATGAATTATTATGGGATTAAAATCAGCAAAAAAATTAATGTCTAAGAGAAAGAAGTTTAGATGGAGTGATAAAAAATATACTACAAAAACTCTTAATCTTTACGCTAAAGCAGACCCACTGGAAGGAGCAAATCAAGCAAAAGGAATTGTATTGTCAAAAGTGCAAAAAGAAGCTAAGCAGCCAAATTCAGCAATGAGAAAATGCTGCAAAGTTCAGCTTACTAAGAATGGAAAATCAGTAACTGCATTTATTCCTGGAAATTTAGCACAAAGATTTATTGACGAGCATGATGAAGTTATGATTCAAAGAATTGGCGGAAAACAGGGAAGAAGTAAAGGAGATATTCCTGGAGTTAGATTTGAGGTTATTCAAGTAAATGATCAACCTTTGCATTTGTTATGGCAAGGAAAGATTGAAAAGGGTAGGCGTTAAAAATGGGATTTTTAACACATTTAAATTTCAGGAAAAAATTCAAATAAGATAAAATGACAGAAGAAAAACAAAAATTAACTTTCAAATTATTTGATTTGTATGATACTTCTGGAATTGAAGTAAAAGATCCAGGATTAAAATCTGTAATTAATATTCAACCAAGATTAATTTTGAAAAGCTACGGAAGAAATGTTCAAAAATTTGGACAATTAAAAGTGAATATTATTGAAAGATTAATGAATAGAATTCCTGTTTCTGGGCATAGAGGAAAGAAACACAAAATAATCAAAGGTTCTGCTACAGGAAAATACACAAAAAATATGATGATTGTTCTTGAAGCATTTAAGATGATTGAAAAAAAGACAGGGAAAAACCCTGTTGAAGTTTTTGTAAAGGCAGTTGAAAATTCAGCACCAAGAGATGAAATTACAGTAATTGAATATGGGGGAGCAAGATATCCTCAAGCAGTAGATGTTTCTCCATTAAGAAGAATTAATTTAGTTTTAAGATGGATGATGCAGGGAGCATCAGATAAAGCATTCAACAAGAAGAAAACTCTTACAGAAGCTATTGCAGACGAAATTGTTTTAGCATATGAAGGAAATGGAGAAAGTTTTGCAATGAGAAAGAAAAATGAAAGTGAAAAGCAGGCAGACGCTGCTAGATAAAAGTTTTAGTGCGGAAGATTTTTAAAGCATTTTTTATTTTGATAATTATTCAATTTAATATTTAATGTATTAGGTTCTAACTATATAACATGGCAGAAAAAGAAACACAAACACAGAAAATACAGAGGCTTAGCAGCAGCCAGAAACAAATTAGGAACATAGCTACAAGCGCGCACATTCACCACGGAAAAACTGCACTTACAGATAATCTTTTGGCGGCTTCAGGATACATGGCTGCAAAGAATGCAGGAAGTTTAGATGAGGGTATGGCAACATGGCAACATGCTGATGAGCAGGAAAGATTAATGACAGTAGATTCTGCAAATGTCTCGATGGTTCATGATTTCCACGGCGAAGAATATTTAATTAATTTAATTGATACTCCAGGCCACGTTGACTTTGGCGGAAATGTTACAAGAGCTATGAGAGCTATCGACGGAACAATCGTTCTTGTATGCGCTGTTGAAGGAATAATGCCTCAGACAGAAACTGTAATTAAGCAAGCATTAAGAGAAAGAGTAAGACCTGTTTTATTCATCAATAAAGTTGACAGATTAATCAAGGAAATGAAATTAACTCCAGAAGGAATGCAGCAAAGATTCATAAAAATAATTCAGCAATTCAATGATTTAATTGCTAAAATAGCAGAGGGAGAATTCAAAGAAAAATGGCTTGTAAATATTAATGATGGAAGTGTTGCATTTGGAAGTGCAAGAGAAAACTGGGCTTTATCTATTCCTTTCATGAAAAAGAAAAATGTAAGTTTCAAAGATATCTTTACACTTTATGAAATGGATGAGGAACATAAAAAAGAATGGGTATGGAAAAATGCTCCTCTTTATGAAGTTCTTTTAGATATGGCTGTAAAGCACCTTCCTAATCCTCTTGAAGCACAGCAATATAGAATCCCAAAAATCTGGCATGGAGATTTAGAAAGTGATTTCGGAAAAGGATTAATGAAATGTGACCCAAATGCAAAAATTGCTTTTGTTATTACAAGAATTGTTGTTGATCCTCGTTCTGGAAAAGAAATTTCTGCTGGAAGATTATTCTCTGGAACTTTGAAAAACGGAATGGAAGTTTATCTTAATCTTGCAAAGAAAAAACAAAAAGTTCAGCAAATACTTATTTACAACGGAATAAAACCAGAACAGGTACCAGAACTTGGACCGGGAAATGTTCTTGCTATTTCAGGAGTTACAGGAGAGGCAGGAGAAACTGTTACACTTGAACCAGAAACTCCATTTGAAGAATTAAAACATATTTTTGAACCTGTTGTTACAAAATCTATTGAAGTAAAGAAAATGATGGACTTGCCTAAGCTTGTTGAAATATTAAAGCAAGTTGGGAAAGAAGATCCTTCTGTTAAGGTTGAAATTAATGAACAGACAGGAGAAAGTTTAATCTCTGGAATGGGAGAATTACATTTAGAAATTATAGAAAATAGAATCAAGACAGAAAAAGGACTTGATGTAAAAACATCTGCACCTATTGTTGTTTACAGAGAAACAGTTAATAAGGAATCTCCTGCAATGGAAGGACGTTCCCCAAATAAACACAATGGTTTTTTCATATCTGTTGAACCATTAGAAAATGATATTTACGAAGCAATCAAGAGCGGAGAAATCCCAGAAGGAAGAGTCAAGAAAAAGAGCCAGGAACTTGCAGGAACACTTTCTAAGTTTGGATGGGATGGAGAAACAATAAGAAGCGTAAGAGATGTTTACAAAGGAAATATGTTCTTTGATAATACAAAAGGAGAAGTTCATATCGGAGAAGTAATTGAGATGGTTTTAGACGCTTTTGAAATGATGATGGACAGAGGACCATTAGCAAGAGAACCTTGTACAAAAATGAAAGTTTCTTTAATGGACATAAAACTTCACGAAGATGCAATCCACAGAGGGCCTGCACAAGTTTATCCTGCTGTAAGAGAATCAATTACAGAAGCAATGAAAAAAGCAGATGCTTGCTTGTTAGAACCAGTTCAGATACATCTTATTGAAGTCCCAGACAGATTCCTTCCATCAATTACAAGATTAGTTGGAGGCAAGAGAGGACAATTGCTAGAAGTAAAACAAGAAGAAGCAGAAACACAAGTCAGGGCAAAGATTCCAGTTGGTGAAATGATTGGATGGAGCAATGATTTAAGAAGTGCTACAGAAGGAAGAGGAACATCTTCATTATCTGACCAGTTATTCGAAAAACTTCCTAATTCCTTGACAAGTGATGTTATTAGAAAAATCAGAGACAGAAAAGGACTTGCAGAAAATCAGTAAAATGACATTAACAAAATTATTCTTGATAGAAGAAAAGATTATTGATGGGAAGAAATTTTTCAAAAGAATGAGTTCTGATTCAGACCAAATTATACCAATTATAGATATTGATGTCTTGACAGAATGTCCTGCTCTTGTCAGCGAATATGAAAGAGATAAGGGTTTTTACAAGCATCACATCGTGAAAGATATCAATTTTAATGCAAATGCGCTCTTGTTGGGTAAAGAACATATTTCTTCTTCAGATTACAAATTGTATTATGCTGCATCCTACTGCAAGGTTAAAGGATTGAAAGATTAGTTGTTTCTTAAAAGTAGTTACAAATAGAAATATTTATAAATATGGATTTTATAGGGAATTGTATGATAAATTTACAACCATTAAAAATTTTAGCAAGGATAACTAGAAAAGACAGTATTAACTATCTTGATTTAAGCACCCATAAAAAAATTGACAGCAAAGATGTAGATATACTTCCAGGTTCAATGCAAATTGTATTTAACAAAAACAAGCCAGAAATATTAGTTAATGTTTCAAACGGAGCAAATGCTTTCTTGCTTGAGAAACAAGTCTCTTATGATATTTATAATCCTGTTTACAAAGTACTATATTGCAGAATAAAAAATTAAAATTCCATTTCTATTCTTAATTCAACTAGACAAAGGATAAATTTGCTTATCTGCATAAAATGTCTTCTAATGCTTTGTGCACTTTTATTCTTTGATTCTTTCCATGCAAAATGATCATGATAAATTTTGAAATCATTTTCACCAAATTGAATTGCAGTTTCTTTGTTGAATTTATAGAATAATTTGTAATATAAATTAAAATGTTCTCTGACTGTTTTTGCAAAAGAAACAACTTCTTCAACTTTTTGTTTTGTTGAAGCAAGATGAGTCCCAACATATTTGAATTCGTCTCCAAGCAATTCTATAAGGAATAATGTAGCAAACATTGCCTGTTTATTTTTTTGAAATGTTGAATCATTTATTTTATTATTTATCCTGCAACAATAATCCACAAATCTATCTACGCTTCTATCTAATGTGTGTATCTCCTTGCAGAGATTTATATCTCCAATCTTATTATTCTCAATTTTATTGATTATATTTTCAAATAATTCGTCGATTAAAAGGAATATTCTTCTTAATGAATTATCAAATTCTTTTGCAGAAAGTTCTCCCATTTCTTTTATGATGCAATAATCTTTTCCATGTTCAATAACTTCTATTCCAACAAATCTGCTTACAAGCTCGTAAATCATATCAATAACGGGAACAAATCTTCTTTTCTCCCCCATTTTTTCATAAGCAAGCTGAGTAGTATAAAAATCAAATGCTCCTTCCTGATTCTTCTTTGTGGGGTTATAAATAATTTTTATTTCTTCATATCCCTCTCTATAAGCAGACTGGAAAAATCTCCATACCATAGGTATGCTTAATCCAGAAATGTCAATTGTGGTAGAGCGAGATTCTGCTTTTTGTTTTCCATTAACTACAATAGTCCCATTATTTTCAGATACATCAACTTCATCACCCGCATTTAAATTAAGTTTCTTGGTCCATTCATGGGGCAAAGTCAAAGTCATGGTGTTATGCCCTTGCTTGATTATTCTTCGTTTCATATTTTTATATATCCAATAATATATTTAAAGGTTGCGATATATTGAGAATATACTCAATATAGTAAGATATATTCTATTACTAGTATAGTGGCGTTATACTCTATATGGGAAAATATTGACAGGAGATAAAATAAAAATTGAATATATTTATTTATGCCTGCAATAAGCGAGATAAATACAGATTATGAAGAGAAATTTTTAAAATTTCTAAACAGGGGAAAAATTCCACAAGATTTTGAAAGACAACTTATAAAAGATCATTCTGACAGAGTTAAAGCAATTCTTGAAGGAAAAAATCCTCCGCCTTATGAAGTAGAAATACAACCATATTCTATATGCAATTTAAAATGTTCACATTGTTTTGGAAAAAACGAAAAAAAGCTTCCAAATTATATAGACGAAAAAGGTATGGAAGAGATTGCTCGGAAGATAGATGAATTCAAGGAAGATGGCTTTAAAATAGAAGTAGCAAAATTTTGCGGGACAACAGGAGAGCCGTTAATGAACAGAGCGATAATTAGAGGGATAGAATTATTCAAGAAACAGGGGCAAAAAATTATTGTTTTTACGAATGGATTAATGCTTGACAAAAAAGCAAACGGCAAGACTTACGGAGATTATATTCTTGAAGCAGACAAATTAAACTTAAGTCTCGACGCTGGTTCTGAAGAAACTTTTTTCTCTCTCAAGGGAAGAGAAGGATTCAACAGAATAGTAAAAAGTTTGGATTATTTAGTAAATGAAAGATTAAACACAGGGAGCAAATTAAAAATTTCAGTAAGTTATGTAATTGGAGAAAAAAATTATCATGATATTATAAATGCAACAAGAATAATAAAAAAAACAGGAGCAGATGAAATTTCTTTTAGAATTGATTTTATGAATCCAAAAAATATTGAAAAATTATCTAGCTCTATCCTGACAGATTTGGAAGAAGCAATGAAATATAAAGACGACACATTTGTTGTCAATTCAGTATATTCTAAAGATGAAATTTCCGGGAAAAAATCAGATGCATTTATTTCAAAAGGAAGAAGGTGTTTTAACAGATATTTCTGGGCATGTATTGGACCAGACTGCAATCTTTATGCATGCGGGCACAGAACTCATGGAGGAGTAAAATCTTACGGAAGCATTCTCAATAATTCATTTAAAGATTTGTGGAATAGCGACGGAAGATTAGCATCTGTAAAAAATCTTCCTGACTTAGATTGCAAAGTTTGTTCTCCATCTTCATTGAGAAGAAATGACTTTATGACCTTTTTAGACAAAACCTGCAAAGAAGAGGGATATGAAAAAGTTTGCAAAATGATTAATATTTAGAATATTGAAAATATATTTCATATTGAAAAGAGATATATAAATTAAAAAATTAAAATAATTATGGGAGACGGATTAACAATAACCAAATTAGAAAAAAATTTAATTGGTGCTTCTTATGAAGAATACTTCGACAGAAATACTGGCGAGAGAGATTGCATCAGTGGGAAATTTGACAAGAAAGAATATTTCGAGGGAATTAAAAAATTTAATAATGCAGGTAAATGTGAAATCGAGGGAATTAATGGGACAAAAATGATTATATGCAGACTTCCAGGAAAAGATTTAATTTCAATTACATTATCTTCAGGAAATATTTCAGTTAATCAGACAGTAAGTTCAAAAGAATTATCTTTGGAATAAAACCAAAAGGTTTTTAAATATAAATTTTTTAAGATAATTATCTAAAATTCTGCAAAGAATTTTTACATATTAACATGGCAAAAGAAAAACCAAATATGAATGTAGTGTTTGTAGGGCATGTAGATGCTGGAAAATCTACTACAGTTGGTAGAATTCTTTTCGATTCTGGAGTAGTTTCAGAACAAGAAATGAAAAAGCTTAGAGAAGAAGCTGAAAAACATGGAAAGGCTGGTTTTGAATTTGCTTATGTTATGGATAAGATTAAAGAAGAAAGAGAAAGAGGAGTTACTATTGATCTTGCTTACAAAAAGATTATGACTCAAAAATTCCAAGTTACAATCATTGATGCACCAGGTCACAGAGACTTTGTTAAGAACATGATTACTGGAGCTTCACAAGCTGATGCTGCTTTCCTTGTGGTTGCTGCTACAAGTGGAGTTGAACCCCAAACAAAAGAACACTTATGGCTTTTGAGAACTATGGGAGTAAAAAATATTGCTATTGCAATTAATAAAATGGATGCAGTTAATTATGAAGAAGCTAAATTTAACAAAGTAAAAGAAGATGTTTCTGCTCTATTAAAAACAGTTGGGGTTAATGTTGAAAAAACAACTTTTGTTGCATGTTCTGGATTAAAAGGAGATAATGTTGCAAAGAAATCTGCAAATATGGCTTGGTATAAAGGACCAACAATTGTAGAACAAATGGATTTATTCCCCCAACCAGAATTACCAACTAATCTTCCAATGAGAATGCCTATTCAAGATGTTTATGAAATAACAGGTATTGGAACTGTTCCAGTAGGAAAAATTGAAACAGGAATTATGAAAGTTGGACAAAAGGTTATTGTATTGCCAGGAAGAACTGGAAAAGGAGTTCCTGGAGAAATTAAGACAATAGAAATGCATCATGAAGCAATGCCAGAAGCATTAGCTGGGGATAATGTTGGAGTTAATGTAAGAGGAGCAGGAAAGAAAGACATGGCAAGAGGAGATGTTATCTGCGACGCTACTAAACCAATTCCAGTAGTAGAAGAATTTATAGGAATAATCACAGTAATAAATCACCCAACTGTATTAGCTAAAGGATATACACCAGTATTCCATGTTCATACAGCACAGGTACCTTGTCAATTTGTTGAGTTAATTGCTAAGATTAATCCAGCAACAATGGAAGTACTTCAAGCAAGTCCAGATTTCCTTAAGAATGGAGAAACTGCTAAAGTAAGAATCAAACCACAAGGAAACTTATGTCTTGAAACACAGAAAGATAATCCATACATGTCAAAATTCGCAGTAAGAGATGCAGGACAGACTGTTGCTGCAGGACTTTGCATGGAAATTACTAAACAAAAAGCTTAAGCTTTTTGTATTGTTCTTTTTTAAATTTTAAATTTAATAAAAAATGATTGACAAATATTCAAACCACTTCAGAGAAATGCATCAGAGAATTTACGTTGACGGAGAATCCCCCTTAGAAGTTGTAAATGAGTATAGACTTTTTTTTGAAAAAGAAGGAATTCATAGCAACTTGGGAATTGTATCTTATTTAGAGGAATATGCCTCAAAGAAAAATTAATTATTATATTAATTTAAATAAAAACTTTTAAACTCAAATCTTATTGTCTTCTCATGGAAAAAGAGAATAAAAAAGAGTACAAATTTCTTGTTTCAATAAAAGGAAAAAATATTGATTTTGAAGTTCCAGTAAATTCTATGGAAGATTTAGAAAGAACATATGAGATATTGGAAGTCTTAAGGAAAAAAATATGATACTCAGAAAAGAGATGAGCAAACTTGAAATTGAGAAGGCGTTAAATGGACAGGGAGATTATGTGCAGATTGATAATCTTACAAGATTCCTAAAAGAAAATCTTCCAATGGATATGAAAAAGTTTCTTTATGCTAGATTAATTGAAGTATATCAAAGAAGAAATATGTTTGCCGACGCTGCAGAAATATGCAACAGATTAATTGAAATTTCCATGACTCCTGCAGACAGAATAACTTGTTCTGTGAAAGAAGTTGAATTTCTTATTAAAGCAGGATTTTTTGACAAGGCAGATTTAGTAATGAGAAGGATTGTTGGAGATTCAAATGCAAGAGAAGGACAAAGAATAGAATCTTTGGTAAAAGGATATTATCAGAATCAGGCACAAATTTATGAAAAAGAAAAAAGAAGAAATAATGCAATAAAAACTTATGAAAAAATTCTTACACTAAATATTTCTAATTTAGAAAGAGGGGATGTAGAGAAAAAACTTCTTGAACTTTACAAAGAACTGGGAATAATGGATAAGTTTATGGTTTTGAGAAAGAAATTTGAAAAGTAAGAAGATGATAAAGAAATCTATAGATAATAAAGTTTTAGCGGCATTGGGTATAATGGCTAACGGAAGAAGAGATGAAGGAATTAATTATTTAGAGTTTGTAAAAGCAAATATTATGAATGGGGCTTTAGATTTAATAGAGAGGGGTTATGCAGAAAAAGTTAAAATAAAAGAAGAAGATTCTAATTACAGATTAACTGATAAAGGAAAAAAATATTTAGAAAAAATTCTTAAATATGCTTCTAAGATAAATAAAACAAGTCAATAAATTTAAAAACCTGTTTTCTATCATATTATCAGTTGAAATATCTATTAGTTTAGAGATTAAATCACATTCACAATCACTTTCCTATTTATTTTGAGGAAAACGTACGAGAAGAGGTTTTCATAAAACTGAGATATTTCTAGAAATCATAGATTTCAAAAAAATTAAACAAAATAAAAACAAAAAATGGCAAAAATAAGTCCGGTATCAATAAAATATATGATACATGCGAATTTTTCAGCAGAGGGCGCTTTAGAAAAGCCTGATGTAATCGGAGCTATATTCGGACAAACAGAAGGACTTTTAGGAGCTGAACTTGAAATGAGAGAGCTTCAGAAAGAAGGAAAAATAGGCAGAATAGAAGTTGAATTGCATAAAGAAGGAAAAAATACTGTTGGAGCTATAAAGATTCCAACTGCTTTGGACCAGTCTGAAACAACTTTGATTGCTGCTGCTATTGAGACAATAGAAAGAATAGGGCCTTGTGACTCGCAAATTTCAGTTGAAAGAATTGAAGATGTAAGAGGAAGCAAGAGAGATTATATTGTTGAGAGAGCAAAGAAACTTATGCAGGAAATTCACGGAACAACAGATTCTAGAGAAATTTCAACAGAAATCAAAGATTCTGCAAGAATTGCTGGAATAAAAGAACATGGAAATAACAAGCTTCCATGCGGAGATATTTCAGGAAGAGAATTGATTGTTGTTGAAGGAAGAGCAGATGTTGTTAATTTGTTAAGAAATGGTGTGAATAATGTTATTGGAATGAATGGAACAAAACTTCCTGATGAGATAAGAGAATTAGGCAAAGAGAAAGAAATAACTTTGTTTGTAGATGGCGACAGAGGCGGGAGATTAATTGCCCAAAATGTTGTTGAAAACGCAAATGTAAAATATATCGCCAGTGCTCCAGACGGAAAAGAAGTTGAAGAGCTTACTGGAAAAGAGATCTTGATGAACCTAAGAAAGAAAGTTCCGGCAAGGGAGTTTCTTTCTGGGTCTCGGGACTCAAATAGCAGACAGGAATTTAGAAGTGAAAGAGTTGAAAGAAAAGAAGAGGAATTTGAACTGACTAATGATATGAAAGAAAAATTAAAAAAAATCTCAAAAGAGATTGAAGGAAGCGGAAAATCAATCATTCTTGACAGTTCATTAAGAGAAATAAAGTCAGTTTCTGTAAAAGTTCTTTCAGGAACATTGCAAAGATTTAGAGAAAAAGTAACAGCAATTGTAATTGATGGAACAGCAACAATACATATAATCAGTTCTGCAGAAGAAAAAGGATGCAAAATAATTGTAGCAAAGAACTTTGCAACAACAGATACAAGCATCAAATTAATGAGTCTGTAAATCTTACAAAAAACACCCGAAAAAACTTCTTTTTGAGGTACTAAAAAATTAACAAATTATTCAGATAAAGGGAATTTATGGTTACTAAATAATTTCTTTTTTGAAGCTTTAATTTGTCGACGATAAAATTGATTTTTTCAGAAAAAATAGATAATATCCCCAGATGTAAGTAACATTTAGTACTATATAGGAAACCTACATTTGTTGTCACCATAAAGTTTATAAACAATTTCCAGCTTTGTAATTTTACAGAAAACAAAGCTTTTCTGCAATTAAATAAGATGAAAAAAACAAAAATGAATAAGAACATTTTGGTTTCAGTTTTGTTAATCGCAAGTGTTTTGTTATTGACAGCTGTAGCTAGTGCTGCTACAACAAATCTTAACATAGATGAAGTTAGGATTAATGGAATTAATGTAGACACTGTAACTGAAGGTATAGCTGTTACTGCTGGTGAAACTATAACTGTTAAAGTTATATTCACAGTAGCAACTTCTGGTCTTGGATTTGATGAAAGTGCATCAGATGTTAAGATTAAAGTAACACTTGAAGGAAATGATGATGTAACTGCTGTTACTTCAAAATTCGATGTTGAAGAAGGAAAAACCTATTCTAAGGTTTTAACAATGAAAGTTCCTTCAAACTTTGATGATGATGATTACAGCTTTGACATGGATTTGAATATTGAAATTTCAAGTGATGACGATGAAGTTGAAGCAGATGAAGACTATTTAGATGTCTTAACTGTTCAAAGAACTCCATACGAAGTTGCTATCAAGTCAGTAATAACAAGCAATTCAATTGATGCTGGTAAAACAATGCCGGTTGAAGTTGTATTGAAAAACATTGGTTACAATGAAGTTAAGGATGTTTACGTAACAGTAAGTATCCCAGAACTTAACATCAAGAAATCAGCTTATCTTGGAGACATTGTTACAGAACCCTATGAAGATTCATGGTTCAGTGATGATGATGACGAGAACACTATTAGTGGAAGACTTACTTTAGAATTGCCTTACAGTGCTAAAGCTGGAATTTACACATTAGTAGTTGAAGTTGAAAATGATGATGTAACAAGTACTAGAACACAAGAAATAACAATAGCAAACAGCGTATCTGAAGTTGCTATCAAGTCTGGAAATGATTTGATATTGCTTAACCCTACAAACAACTTGGTTGTTTACACAGTTAAGTACAATGCAAATGAAGCTATCGTTGTTGTTCCTGCTGTTTCGAGCAAGACAGTTGCAATAGACACTACTGCAGACACTGAAGTATCAGTTTATGCTGGAGCAACTCTATTAAGCACTGTTAAGTACACTGCTACAAGCGAATCAGCAACTGAATTAGAATTAACAAACCCAGTATTCGTACTGACAGTTATACTAGCAATAGTATTCCTTGTTTTGTTAGTTGTATTAGTTGTATTGATAACAAAGAAACCACAAAAAGCTGAAGAATTCGGCGAAAGTTATTACTAAGGTTTTTTAATTTTATTTTTTATTTTTCTTTTTTTTATTTTTTTATTTTACCTGTTATTGGAAATTATGCAAATATTTTTAAATAGAGATTTCTCTAAAAGCGCATGGTAATAATAGGAAGAATTGAACGGGCAAGACAAATCAAAGAAATGAGTAAGTATAAGAACAAGATAGAAAAGGCAGACACAGAAACATTAAATGAGGAAATAAATGAGTTAAAACCAAGAAAATTCGTAGATTATTTTGACCAAGAAAGAATGGGAAAATTCTGTTATGCTAAATATGTTCTTGATAAAAGATTAGGATAAACCCAAATTTTTTAGAGATTAAACTCTCAATCCAACTATCTTGCTGACTCCGTCATGCATGCTTATTCCGTAAAGATTTGTTGAATTTGCAATTATTTCATCATTGTGTGTTATTACAATGTATTGCCCTTTCTGCATATATCTCTTTAGAAGCTCTGCAAGACGCTCGGAATTTCTCTTGTCAAGAGCAGCATCTATTTCATCAAAGATATAGAAATAATACGGCTTAAGCTCCTGTATTGCAAAAATTAAGGATAAAGCAACAAGAGTCTGCTCTCCTCCTGAAAGAGATTTGACATCAAAATATTTTCCATGTCCTGTTTTAACAATAATATTAACTCCGCCATTAAACGGCTCTTTCTTATCTTCCAAGTCCAAAAATACCTGCCCTTTTGTGCTTAATTGAGAAAAGTTCTTTGAGAACAAATCATTAATAGAAGTTAAAGTTTGAATGAATGTTTTCTTTTTCTTTACATCAATTTCGTGGATGATTTTCAATATTCCTTCTTTTTCTTTTGAAATAATATCTGTTTTTTCCTTAATTATATCATATTCCTTTTTTATTGAATCATAAACTTCAAGAGAACGAAGATTTACAGAACCAATCTGCGAAAGAATTTCCTGCGTTCTAGCCAATTTCTCGGAAAGAAAAACCTTGTTAGCTTTTATTATTTCAACATCAGGGAAGCCAAGCATTTCTGTTTCGAGGTTTTCAATTTCTGCGTTTATTCTTGCAATATCAATTTTTAATAAGTTCATTTCTTGCTCAAGATTGTAAGCAGTATTTTGTTTTTTTGAAATTTCAATCTCACAATCTCTGATCTTTCTCTGGAGAGAATCTCTTTCAGCAATCATATTCTGGAATTTTTTAACAAGCTCTTCTTCCTGTTTTTTCTTTTTTTCCAAAAGTTCTTCCTTATCTTCTATTTTTTTCTTCATATCATCAAGTTCAGAATTCAAATCCTCTTCTTCTCTTAACAACTGCTTGAGTGAAATTTTTGAACGCTCAAGCTCCCTTGTCTTAAATGAAATTTCTGAATCAAGGTTGTCTTTATTTCTTAAAGAAATCTCCTGCATTTCTATTCTAGTAGTTTCATACCTATGTTCTATGTTTGAATTTTCATCAAATAAAGTTTCAAGATTTTTCTCTCTCTTTGAAAGTTCAGAAAGTTCTCCCTTCAAATAATCAATTTTTTCCTGCAGAGATTTAATTTGATTCTGTTTTTCATGAATGTTTGAAAGTTTTATCAAATCAGAACTCCCTTTTGATATCTCAAGATTAATTTGTTCTATTTCCTGATTGAGAACATTTTTTTTGTTATATATTTCTTTAAGTTCTTTATCCGAGTTATTTATTTCTTTTTCAAGAGACTCTATCTTTTGATGAATTTCCTTGTGCATCGTATCAATATGTTCCCTTGTTATTCTACTCTTGCACATAGGGCAGATATCCATTTTTGAAATTTTTTCAACTAATTTTCTTTGCTTGTCTATTTCATATTCATTTGCTGCAGAAATTTTTTCAAGAGCCATTTCACGCTTATTCAAATTTTCCAAAAGTTCTTTTTTTTCTGTAACTGAAGATTTCATCTGGCTTATTTTTTCAGAATTTATTTTAGCATCAAAAAGTTCCTGCGATATTGATTTAATTTGTTTTAATAAAAATTCAGATTCATTTGTATAAGAAGCCAGAGTATTTTTTTTATCCTGAATTCTTTCTTTAAGAGATTTCAATTCTGATTTTAATGTATAGAATTTTTTTCTCTGTTCCTCAAGTTTTTCAAGCTCTTGTTTTTTTGCATCAATATCTTTTTGATTTTTTGCAGAAGACAAAGGTTTTTGCAGTTCTTTTATGCTTAATTCGTTGTCTCTAACAGATTGCTGAAGTTCCTGTTTTTCTTTAACTACAGAAGAAATTTTATTTTCAAAATTTTCTGTTCTAACATTCATTCCAGCAAGCTCTGCTCTTATATTTGCTATTTCGTGATTCAATCTTTCCTGTTCAAGCCCTGTTGATTTTTGTATTGTGGAATTAATATTAGAAATTTTTGATTCAAGATGCTCTATCTCTGCTCTCAAATCAGAAATTAGTTTTCTTTCTTTTTCTATCTCTTTATTCTTGGAAGAAATTTTTATAGTAACTTCCTCTGAAGATTTTTTTTTCTGTCTTATATCTCCATAAATAATGCTGGCTTTGAATTTTTTTACATCTGCTTCAAGTCTTTTAAACTTCAAAGCTTGCTGTCTTTCTTTTTCGAGATTATTCAGATAAATTGTTCTTTCTCTTAAGATTGCAAGAACCTCTTTTAATTTCTCTTCTGTTTTTTCTAATTCATTAAGAGATTTTTCTTTTCTCATCTCATAGACAGAAATTCCCGAAACTTCTTCTATTACCTTTCTTCTTTCATCTGGCTGCATTCTAACAAAGTTTTGAATTTCACCCTGAAGAACAATATTAAATCCATTAGGGTCTATTCCTCCTTGGGCTAAAAGAGAAAGAACTTCCTGTCTTGTTTGTACTTCATCATTTATTTTGTAAATGCTTTGTCCATTTCTTCTTACAATTCTTTTAATGGAAATTTCATTTTTATCTATAGAAAAAACTCTGTCTGAATTATCAAGAACCATCTCAACAATTGCTTCTTTGGAAGGAGCTGCTATTTTATTTCCCTGAAAAATAAGATTTCCTGCCTTTGCTGCTCTTAATGATTTTATGCTTAATCTACCAAGAACAAAACACAGCGCATCAGAGACATTGCTTTTACCGCTTCCATTCGCACCAACAATTACATTTATTCCTGGAGCAAGAGGGATTTCAGTTTTTCTTACAAAACTTTTGAATCCATGCATAATTAATTTTTTTATATGAAGCATTTAACAACCTCTAGTCTATAAGAAAGAAGATTTTTGGGTTTTTAAGTATTAATAGCCAAAAGTTTATAACCCCTTTTTAGTTACAAAAATAATGATAAAGGAAAAATTATTATTCGCGGGGGTATTATCTGTATTTTTAAATCCACTAAAAGTTAATAGTCTTGATTTAAATAAGAAAGATGAGGTTTCAGTAATTGTGCAGGCGGGCGGGAATTTTAATGGAATGCCTAAAAAAAATATTAGTTCTCTAATCACTGAAAATGCAGGTGAAGGAAAATTACAAATAAAATTAAAAGACTTTGATGTAGAAGCAGGATATTCAAATAAAAAAGGAAGGACAACAGAAACAGAAAATTTTGGGGAATATGGATATTTTTTAGATTCTGAAAAAGATGAAAGGATAGGATTTGGAAAAATAAAATATAAACCAGAAAAATTAGAAGAGATAAAGTTTAATCTTGAGACAGAAATAAATGGGGGAGTAGAAAATATAAAAGATAATACTGTTTTGCCGAAATATTCCATCAGCAATAAAGATTTCTTGGAAATTAAAAATTCTCTTTCAACAAAGATTCCAATAAAAAAATTTAATTTGGGATTAGATGGAAAAATTAATTTTAGAATAGATTCACAAGAAAAAAATAAAAAAATGAATTTAAACTCATGGATGGATATATCTCCAAATATAAAACTTGGAAAAAACCATGAATTGTGGATGAATTTATTCGGAGGGATGATAAATCTATTTGGGATGAATAATGAAGAAGTTGGAGGACAGGGTGGAGGAGTTATTGGAATTGGTGGTGTTTATGACAATAGATATTGGGCTTTGTTTGGTGGATATGGGAATACAACAAAAAGAACATCCTATGAAAGTGTTGAACATTTAATTAATGCAGGAATTCTTATTGGGAAAGATAAATTTAGCTGTGAAGTCGGCGGCGAGATTTTATTCAAAGAAGAAACAGCAAATGAAAAAATTAAAACAAATGTTTTTACTCCTTATATAATAATAAATTATGGAACAGAAGGTAAACAAATTATTGAAGAATTAAAGCAAAGAGCAAGCAACAGATATTTTGATGGATTAATTAAAGAGGAAGAAAGTTATGATTCTGTAAGGAACAAACAATTTTGTTTTGGACTTAAGGGGAAGATTTCCCTATTACCAAGACAAGAAAGTAAAGTTTATGGGAATTATAATGGAGACTTAGTAAAAATAATAAATGATAACAGTATTGGATTAGAAGCATTCTTGTCAGTAAGCCCTACAAAATTTTTAAAAAAAGATAATAAGGGATTTTATCTTGATTTATTTGCAATTATGAGTTATCTCCATAGTGATGGAATAATTTATTCAGTTGATAACAAATTAATAGGAAGAGCAACACAAGACGTCTTAACGGGGAGAGGAATTATTGAATTAGGTTATGAATTCAAGAACAATAAAGATATCAACAAGATTTTTGGCGGGGTAGATGTTGAATTAAAAAAATATATTGGTGGGAACAAGTCCTTGCAGATTGTTCCAAAAATATTTTTGGGTTTTAATTATCCGTATTAATTATTCAAATAATCTCTTTTGATTATTTATTGCACAGGCATCTTTCCATGTGCTCCATGTTTTTCTAAAAATTCCTTTATCTTTATGACTTTGTGAATGTAATTGGAGAAACTTAGATGTTGAAGGATCTGAACAATAACCAGAGCCAATTTCACTGCCATATTGCTCTTTTAATTTATCCATTTCTTTTTCTCTTATGTGTTTTGCAAGAATTGAAGCTGCGGAAACTGCAATATAATTTTTATCTGCTTTATGTTCACAAATGATATCTAAGTTGGATAAATTATTTATTTTGGTTTTTAAGAAATCTTTCCATTTATCTATGCTTACAGAAGGACAATCTATTATAACTTTTATTTTTGAATACCCCTTATTTATTTTATTTATTACTTCAGCCATTTTTATAGCTTCAAGAGCGTTTAGATTTATTCCATTTTTGTTAGTTCCATCAATTTCTTCTGGATGTGCTAAAGTTATTTCAAAAGTTTCGGCTGATTCTTTTATTTTTTCAGCAAGAAATTCTCTTCTTTTTGGAGTTAATTGTTTTGAATCTTTTACTCCTAGTTTTCTAAATTCTTTCTCAGTTTTTTCATCAATCAAACATCCGGCCAGAACCATTGGCCCTATTACAGGCCCTCTTCCTGCATCATCTATCCCAAGGATTAACATAAGGAAGCTATATGCATAACGTTTATAAATTTAATTCTAATCCAATAAATATAGCGGGGTGGAGCAGCCTGGAGTGCTCGTCGGGCCCATATTAATCAAAATAAGGGAAACCCGAAGGTCGTGCGGTTCAAATCCCACCCCCGCTATTTTTTCTATGTGTGATTTGAACAAATCCCTACTCCTGACTTCGCTTGTTTATCCCTGTCCTTACCTCCGCAAAATCACTCGCCCCCGCATTTCTTTTTTATGTGATTGTTGATTATCCCATCTTTTTTTATGTGATTATTAATTCTCCCCTCCTTTTTTGTGTGATTGTTGATTATCCCCTCCTTTTTTGTGAGATTACTCTCCCCACCTACCTGTTTTAACTTGTTAGTGACATTAAAAGAAAGGTTTATTAATTCCAGAATTTAAAAAAGTGTATGGATAAAAAATATATTATAGCAACAAATGCAAAGAAGGAAAAAGTTTCTAAATTATTAGAAAAGATAGGCTATAAGAAAACTTTAGAAAGTAAGGGGTTAATCCCCCAATGTGGATATTCTATAAATTCGAAGAAATATTGGGAATTAATTGTGATAAAAGATATTAGAGAATATAATAAAAAAGTTAAAACAGTAATTGAATCAGAAGATTTTCATTTTTTGTATAATACCTCTATGATAGATATTCCTTCAAAAAAGAAAAATTGTCTTGAGCAGTTAAAAAAAGATTTTTTGGGAATTGAAAAAAAATTAAAACAACAGGGTTATCAAACAAAATTATATTAATTAATCCCTGAAAGAACTAAGAAAATATTTAAACTTATTTTTATTAATCTTATTATGAAAAAGAAAGTGATGAAAAGACGAAGTGCTGTAGTTGCAATTGCCCAGATAAAATATTTTGATACGGCTGAAAAGGATAATGTTGCAAAAATAAAAAAATATATCCGACTTGCAAAGAAAAAAAATGCAGATATAATATGTTTTTCGGAGACAAGTGTTTCTAAAAATAACTATTTAACTTTTAATCATAAACTGATAATGGAGATTAGAGAAGAATGCAAAAAAAATGCTATTTGGTGTATTGTTGATGATGAAATGAAAAAAGGGTTTAGAATTCATAATACTGCAATCCTGATTAATAGGGAAGGAAAGATATTTGGAGAGTATAGGAAAATAAATTTAATGGGAGAGGGATATGATTCCTCTGTGAAAGCGGGAAAAAGAATAAAGGTTTTCAAAACTGATTTTGCTAAGATAGGAATCGCAATCTGCTGGGATTTAACCTTTCCAAAATTGTTCAGGAAAATGAAAAAGAAAGGGGCAGAGATAATATTTTGCCCTACTTATTGGAAATATGAATCCCGTGCTCATCAATCAAGAAAATATGAAGAGAATAATAAAAAAAGAGAGATGCAAACTTTAAAGTCTTTGATTATGACTAGGGCATTTGAAAATCTTTTTTTTGTTGCTTTATGCAGTCCTGCAAAAGATCCAAATGAGATAGATTTAATTCCTTACTCGGTAATTTGTTCTCCCCATAAAGTCTTAAAAGAAATAAAAGAGAAAGAGGGATTAATAATTGCAGAAATAAATTTAGAAGAAATAAAACGATTGGAGAAACTTTACAAGGAAGCTGTTTAATAATAACAAGGTTTCTAATATCCCAAGAAAAGTTCTAAACCCTATCTACTTTCTTTTTTTAGAAAATCTAAAACTTTGCCAACTAATTCTTTCCTTTTATTTGGAAAAAAGTCAAAAGCAGGAATAGAATTAACTTCCAGAACAAGCCATTTTCTATTTTTTTTCAAGAGGTCAATCCCACAAACCTTTATCCCAAAGAATTTAATTATTTTATTAATTATAACTTTAAGTTCTTTATCAACTTTAAATTTTTTAAAATTTTCCGCACAGTTGCCTATTGTTTTCCATCGATTACTTTTCTTTAAAGCAGTCTGGACAATTTTATCTCCAATGACAGTAACTCGATAATTTTGAGATTTTATAAATTCTTGAGCGATTATAGGCAATCTTTCAGAACCTTTTTTCCAGAAGTGATTAATTATTTTTTCTGCTTCCCGCAAATTCTCTGCTTTTTCAACATATTCTGCCATTGTTCCTTCAACTCTTTTTAAAACGACTGGCCAGCAATTAAAATTTTTAAGTTCTTTTTTTGCAAGAGGAATGTTCGCGGAAAGAAGAATTGTTTTTGGTACAGGAATTTTATGCTTTTGACATTTTAAAAAAAACATCCATTTCTCTTCATCATAATAAAAATTTTTAGAAGAGTCTATGATTTTTTTCCCGTATTCTTCAATCATTTTTGTGATCTCTAAAGAGAAATTTTCTCCGCAATTATTATATAGAATTTTACATGGCTTAACTTTTTCTTGGAGGGTTTCTTTATCCCAATCATGAGAAGTATTAATCATTACTAAGTCTATATTTTTTTTCTTTGCGACTTCTAAAAAAGCTCTTTCATCTTCTCCCAAACCCCTCTCACTAAAAATATATCCAATAGTAATTTTTCCCATTTTACGTTTTTCTTAGGGCTTTCTTTTCAATATAGAAGAGGAATAATAATCCTGTTACAGAGATTATTCCAGTTAACAGAAATACAAGATGAAAACCAGTTAAATTAATAATTCCAAAATTAAGGCTTAAATGTTCTGCAATCCATCCGCCAACTCCTGCAGTTATTGCTGCTGCAAAACCTACTCCTGAAGAGTGAAGAGCATATTGAAAACCTCTTGCTCCTTTTTCAAGATGAGCAGTAAATAAACTTGACCAGGCAGGATAAGCTAATGCTGCACCAACACCATATGCAAATTCTATAATATAAAGATGAATTACTGAAGTTATCCACATATATGCAAATGGGACAATTGCAATAATTATTGTTCCGAGTTTAAGCATCCATAGTCTGTCCTTGGGATTAAATTTGTAGGAGAATACAATTTGAAGAATAGAATATGTAAAAAACCAAATCATACTTGCAAATCCTGCAGCAGATACACTACCATCTGCAAGTCCACCCTCTATGAAAATAGCAAGAATTGGAGTAATTAAACCAAATCCACCAAGGATAAAAATATCAGAAATAATTAATATTCCCAGGGTTTTATTCATCTTTAAATTCTTAAAGAAATTTTTCCCTTTTTTCTTCAGAATAGATTTATGATTCATTTTCTCCCTCTTTTATAATATAATAATAAACGGGTTTTTAAATTTATTTTTTAAAATAATCAAATTTAAATATGATTAAGAATAACTAATTTTATTACTATGCCCACGTCGCGCGAGGACACCAAGGTTTCCTTCGCTTAACCTTCCTTTTGGAATGGCTCGTGACATAATAATGCCCACGTCGCATAGTGGTATTGCAGCGGATTGCTATTAAAGTGATTTTCCCTTCGGGTTGAGAATCCACCTCGCTTCGGCGATCAAGGTTCGTCTTTCCCCGGACCGATTTCGGTCGACTTCGGGTTGAGAGACATTGCTTTTCCCTTCGGGTTGAGAAGCACGCAGCTCTTCGGAGCAGCAAATATCCGCGCCCTTCGGGGCTCGCAGGTTCGATTCCTGCCGTGGGCGTATCTCGAACCTTGGACAGGTACGATTCCCGAGCGATTTCGCGGAGGTAATATCAGGAATAAACAAGCGAAGTCGCGAGTTGCCGTGGACGTTTTTAAAAATATATTTCTAATCCGTTAAAAATATAAACTATTATTTAGAAAAAATAATATGGAAAATAAAAAATTAGAAGAATCAATAATTCAAGTGGGATTAAGAATTGCTAAGAGAGGAGAAGGAGCTTTATTTGTAATTGGAAGTTGTGAATACAAACCGCTTGTTAGCCAAAAAGTTCCGCCATTTGATATTATAAAAAATCCAAAATTATTAGAATCTCTTGCATTAATGGATGGTGCAGTTATAATAGATAATAAAGGGATTATGAAAGCTTATGGGGTTATGATTAAGTCTAGAAAAACTTTTAAGAATTTTGGAACAAGACATAGTGCAGGATTAAGTGCTTCAAGCATAAAGGGGAATATTGTTTTTGTAGTGTCAGAAGAAGACAGAAAAATAAGAATTTTAAAAGAAGGAAAGATGATAATGCAAATTGATGCTCTTGAAAAAAATGTTGAAAAGTCAGTTTCTTCTGCTGCGAAAATTCTTGAATCTATAGGAGCAGGAACAATCGGAGCAATCGGAACAGGAATATTAGCTCCTTCATTAGGTATTGCACTCCTTCCAGGAGTTATTTTATTTGGCTCTGCTTATTATCTGACTAGATATTTAATAAACAAAAAATAATTATTTCACAGAAACAAATTTATCTCTTCCTGTTTCTTTTGCATGGTATAACGCCCTGTCTACTCTATCTCTGAATTTTTTCTTTGTATCTTTTTCTTTATACTGCGTCACTCCTCCGCTGACTGTTAAAGAATATTTTTTAAGAAATTTATCAGATTTTACATTTTTTCTAAGTCTTAGTGCAAATTGTTTTGCTTTTTCCAAATCTGTTTCTGGAAGCAGAATCATAAATTCCTCTCCGCCAAATCTTGCAGCAATATCTGATTTTCTTATTGTTACATTAATAACTTTTGCTAATTTGTTAAGGATTTCATCGCCTTTTCCATGCCCGTAAGTGTCATTTATCTTTTTAAAAAAATCTATGTCTATCATAACAAGAGAGAGTTTCTGCTGTCCTCTTTTTGCTTTTTCCATTTCCATATCCAAAACTGTCTCAAAAAATTTATTATTATACAATCCTGTTTTCTCGTCATGAGTTGCAACATCATAAAGCATAGATACAGATTGATTTATAGATTCAAATAAATCATTTATCTTTTTTCTGAATCCAGGGTCTAATGCTGACAATTTTTTCTGTATTTTTTTGTCCATTAAAGTAGTAAGAAAAGGAATTATTTAAAAGTAATTATTTAGGTATCTCGCTAGTTTTCTTTTTTTGAATATAAGATTTATTTAAAACCGCCAGAGCCTGTTCTCTTTGTTCTGCATTTCCCATTCCCTTCCAATCAAGCAAGATAAAATCTATATCTTCTTCTGTTCCTGCAATTGCTTCCTGAATCATTTCTTCTGTAATCGGAAATGCATATTGGGAAATTATATGAGAAATTGCAATGTTGGAATTTAATTGAATTTTGTTGAAACTGGGGCAATAGTGGGGGCCTCCAATCCCTATTGCAACTTCATTGTAAGGGTTTTCCTTGAAATCTTCTATTATTTCTGCGATTGATTTTGCTACAACAAAAGCTGCTTTCCTATCTTTCCATTCTGTTTCTGTTGCTCCTATTTCGACAAATACACAAGGCTTGTTGATTAATGGGCCGTGATGTGTTGCTTCGAGAGTTAAATCATAATTAATAGGAAATTTTTCAAGATTCAATTTTAATTTTTCAAATAGTTGTTTTTGAAATAAGGCAGATGTTTTGCAAACTTTTCCTTCTTTCCCTCCAAACTTTGCTTCTCTCCAATTTCCAGGAGCATGAACTGAAAGAGTTTTACCTCCTTTTTCTGAAACATGCCTTGAAGCAAAAATTATGAAATCATATTGATTTATTTTTTCCAAATTAAGATTTTCTGTGTAAATCACTTCATTATCAACAAGATAAAAATGAAAGTTACCAAACTGGCTCATTTGTGTTGTGATATTTATTCCTGCCTTATCAAGCTTGCTTGCAACGATTAAATAATTTTTATACATCAATTTAAAATGAAAAGAAGGATTTTAAAATTTGTTGTGTTAGATAAAATTTTAGATATTTCTTTAATTTATTATTAATTCATATAATATTAAAAAATTAATCAGTTGGCCAATTTACTTCTCTGATTATCTTAAACGTATTTTTAGAATATTTTATTGGTTGATTTAATTTATGGTAATTAACATATTCAGTGATATACTCTTTTGGCCACTTTTTTGAAAAAGTATTTTCAAAATAATCTATCATTTTTGCACAATCCACTTTTGATGATGCGGGACAATTAGTCCAGATAACCCAAAGAAATTTGCCGTCAATTTCCTGAATATCAAAAGGGAATATTCTACATTCAAATGGCCTGTCATCATAAACAGTGCATTTTCCTGCAGAGTCAAGAAAAATACAAGAATTACCTTCTTTTGTTGTTAGTGCGGTTATATTCAATTTTTTGAGTTCTTGTGGAGATGCAAATGGGTTTTCATTATGACAACATCAACTTTTACAGGGGGTACAAAAGTCCAGCCAATTAAATTCTCCCATACAAAAAATAATAAATCCACCCCTTAATAAATTTATTGAAAATATAGATTAATCAATTTTACATATAATTAATTATAAAAACTCATTATGATAATAAAGATTATGCAACAAATATATCAATTACTTCTTGGAATTATTCTTTTATTGTTAGGAATCCCTATCGGGAACATTCTTGCTAAAATGACCAAAGAAGAATTAAAGCCCGGAAGAATTTGGTTTAAAACTATCCTTATCTTGAGTTCAATAGGTGCAATTATATTTCTTGTTTTGAAAAATGATGCTCTGCTTTTTATTTTATTGTTTATTGCTGTTGTTACTAGCCGAAGTTTAAAAAATAAAAAATAAGATATAAAAAAGATATAAGAAGAAAATTATTTCTTTTTCTTTTTCGTTGTTTTAGTTTTCTTTTTAGCCATTTCTAACACCTCTCATTTAATTAATCGAAAAAACTTTTTATAATTATCTTTTCATTTTAAAAAGACAAATTTAGGAAATTAGATAATTTTAAAATCAGATTTTTCTTTAATATTTTATGTTATATTTGATAGGATTAGGACTAAATGAAAAAGGAATTTCGCATGAGGGATTGGAAGCTTTGAAAAAATGCAAGAAAATTTATCTTGAAAATTATACTGTTAATTTTCCTTATTCTGTAAAAGAATTGGAAAAAATAATCAAGAAAAAAGTGATAAATGCAGATAGGAATCTTGTTGAAGGTGATTTTTTAATTAAAGGATCAAAAAAAGAAAATATTGGATTGTTGATTTACGGCAGTCCTTTAACTGCTACTACACATATTTCATTAATTCAAGGAGCAGAAGAATATGGAGTAAAATACAAAGTGATTTATGGAGCTTCTGTATTTGATGCGATTGCTGAAACAGGTTTGCAGATTTATAAGTTTGGAAAAATTGCGAGCATGCCCAAATGGGAAGAAAGCTACCACCCAACAAGCTTTATGGAAATTGTTAAGGACAATCAAAAAATAGATGCGCATAGTTTAATTTTAATTGATATTGGATTGGAGATTAAAGATGCAATTAAAGAATTGGAAGAATCATCCAAAGAAGAAAAAATAAGTTTTGATAAAATATTAATTTGTTCTGGTTTGGGAACAGGCAAGAAGGAAATAATTTATGGTGAAATAAAAAAATTAAAGAATGCTAAAATAAAGAAGCCCTATTGCATAATAATTCCAGGGAAGCTTCATTTTGTTGAGGAAGAAGTTTTGAAAAAATTTAATCTATAAATCTCACAGGGAATTTCTTTTTGAATTCATCCTGAACTTCTTTTTTATTAAAATATTCGCAGGATTTCATAATTTTAACATCTAAATATTTTCCTTCTGCGTCATTGCATCCGAAAAAAGCAAGGGGATATTCTCTGCAAACTTCAGGACGTCTTGGGTCTTCATGCACCTTGCATCCTTCTCCTTTTGCATAGAACGGACAAAAATCAGAATAAATAACCCATTCTTTTATGTTTCTGCATTGCAAGATAGAAGGTTTTTGAATTATAGAACCATCCTTTAAACAAATTTTGTCATTCAAAGAGATTAATTGTTTATATTCAATTATAGGGATTCCATTTTCTTCAAAAAGAGGCAAACTAAAAGAATTAAGTAAAATATTGTGTTTTTTAGCATTGCAGCAATTATCCTTGCATACTCCACAGTAATTAGTTAGCTTTTCCTGCTGCCATTCTCGTATTTTTGACTCAATAATCATGATGTTTTCATTAAAATAACCTTTAAAAATCTATTTATAAGGTAATTATTTAAAAATAATAAATCCTAACAAATAAGATGGAAACAATAGACGAAACAGAAAAGAAAATAATTGAGTTTTGGAAAGAGAATCAAATTTATGAAAAATCTGTGAAAAGGAATGCTAAGGGAAAAAAGTTTTACATGATGGACGGACCTCCTTATGCTACAGGACATATTCATATGGGGACTGCATTAAACAAGATTTTGAAAGATATCGCAATGCGTTCTCATAGATTGCAGGGATTTGATGTTTTTGATAGAGCAGGATATGACACGCACGGAGTTCCTATTGAATTCCAAATTGAAAAAGAAATTGGAAGCAAGAGCAAGCAGGATATTGAAAAATATGGAGTCAAAAATTTTATCGAGAAGTGCAAAGAATTTGCTACACGACATATAGGAGTTATGAATTCAGAATTTGAAAATTTGGGGGCTTGGATGAATTTTGACAATCCTTATTTAACATTAAATGATGATTATATTGAAACAATTTGGGATACGTTTAAAGTTGCAGACCAAAAAAAACTTCTTTATCTTGGAAAATATCCTGTGCATATCTGCCCGAGATGTGAGACAGCAGTTGCGTTTAATGAAATTGAATATGCAAAACAGGAAGATAATTCTATTTTTGTAAAGTTCCCGCTGATAGATAAAAAAAATACTTATTTGATAATCTGGACTACAACACCCTGGACATTGCCTGGGAATACAGGAGTAATGGCTAATCCAAATTTTATTTATCAGGAAATTGAACTCTCTTCTGGAGAAAAATGGATTCTTGCAAAAGAGCTTATTCCTGAAATTATGGCGATTCTTGAACTGGGATATAAAGTTGTTGATGAATTCAGCGGGAAGAAAATGGAAGGGTGGGAATATGAAAATCCTCTTGCAAAAAATATTAAGTTAAGAGCTAAAAATGCATACAAAGTTGTTTTATCGTCAAGATATGTAAATTTGGAAGACGGAACAGGGCTTGTTCATTGCGCTCCAGGACATGGTAAAGAAGATTATGAAGTTGGAAAAGAATATGGTTTGGATATGCCTTCTCCTGTTGGGTTAAATGGATTGCTGACAGAGGAAGCGGGAAAGTACAAAGGAAAAAAAGCAAGAGTTGTTGATGAAGAAATTATTCAGGATTTAGAAAAAGACAAGGCATTAGTTTACAAGATGAAATATTCTCATGACTATCCCTTATGCTGGAGATGCAAGACTCCGCTTTTAATGGTTGCACAACCCCAGTGGTTTTTGAAAATATCAGAGATTCAGAAAAAATTATTAGAAGAAAATGAAAAAGTTTACTGGAGTCCTTCATGGATGAAACTTAGGATGAAAGCTTGGCTTGAAGGAATTTCTGATTGGCCTGTTTCAAGAATGAGATACTGGGGAACACCATTGCCGATTTGGATGTGTGACAAATGCAATGAACAAATTGTTATTGGAAGCGTTAAAGAATTGAGAAAAGTTGCAAATCTTTCTGAGACAAAAAAAATCGGACTTCACAAGCCAGAAATTGATGAGATAATTTTCAAATGCAAATGCGGGGGAAAAATGAAAAGAGTTCCTGAAGTTCTTGATGTTTGGTTTGATTCTGGAGTTTCAAGCTGGGCAGCATTATCTAAAGAAGAATACAAAAAATTCTGGCCTGCTGATTTGAATATTGAAGGAAAAGACCAGGTAAGGGGCTGGTGGAATTCACAATTAATATTATCTGAAATTAGATGGGGGAGAAAACCAATGGATTCTATTATTGAACACGGAATGATTTTAGATTTAGGAAAGAAAAAAATGTCAAAATCCCTTGGAAATATAATCTCACCAAAAGATATTATTGAAAAATATTCCAGAGATTATTTAAGATATTATTTTGCAAAAACATCCAAGGGAGAAGATTTTGCATTTGATGAGTCTGAATTTAAAGATATTCAAAGCTTCTTTAGAGTTTTAGCTAATGTAAATAATTTTGTCGGACAATTGGACAGGAAAAAAGAAAAAATTAAAATTGAAGACGAGTGGATTTTGTCCAGATTAAATTCTATAGTCAAAGAAGCTACAGAACTGTATAATTCCTACAAATACCCCGAAGTTGTCCAGCTCATTGAAAAATTCCTTATTGAAGATGTTTCAAAGAGTTATATTAAAATTATCAGAGATAGAAGTGAAGAAGTTTATGAAACATTAAATGAAATAAGAATTGCAGTAATTAAATTATTAGCTCCGATAATGCCTTTTGCAACAGAAAAAATCTGGCAGGAATTAAAAGATAAAAAAATTGTTGGAGAAGAATCAATTCATTTATCAGACTGGCCAAAAATTAATAACAAAAAAATAGATGAAGGATTAGAAAAAAAGTTTGAAGATGTTTTGAAAATAATTGAAGTTGGATTAAGTGAAAGAGACAAAACAAAAATAGGATTAAAATGGCCTCTTGCAGAAGCAGAAATTTATTCTGCAAAAAAATTGGAAAAAGATTTTGAAGAAATTATTTTGAGGCAATTAAATGTCAAGAATATTAAATGGAAAATGGAAGACAAAACAATTTCTGTTGTACTTGATACAAACATCACAAAAGAACTTGAAGCAGAAGGATATGCACGGGAAATGTCGAGGGCTGTTCAGGCATTCAGAAAAGAGCTTGGATTAGTAAAAGAAGATGAAATTGAATTAAGCATCTTCTGCGACGAAGATTTGAAAGAAATGCTTGAAGAAAATAAGAATTTTATAACACAGAGAACAAATTCAATAAAGCTGGAAATTTCCTCTGAAAATGTTACAACTGTCAAGGAAAGATTTAAAAATAATACTGAGTTTAGAATTAAAGATAAGAGAGGAAAGATAGCAATTATTAAAAAATGATTACTGTCGAATGAAACAAATAATTTACTCTTTTATCATAACAATATTTAAAAAGAAAAAACCTCTAAAAAAAACATGATAGTTAAAGACGAATTTTTAAGCAGATTAAGAAAAATTTTTGATTTGAATCTTTATGAAGTTAAAGTATGGGCTGCTTTGCTGTCAAGAGGAACAAGCACTGCAGGAGAATTAAGCAATATTTCTGATGTGCCCCGAAGCAGAACTTATGATATATTAGAAAGCTTGGAGAAAAAAGGTTTTATTTTAATGAAACTTGGAAAGCCAATCAAATTTGTTGCACTTAAACCAGAAGAAGTTATTGAGAGAGTAAAGAAAAATCTTGTAAAAGAAGCAAAAGAAAAAACAGAAAGACTTGAAACAATGAAAGATGATGAAGTTCTTGGAGAATTAAATTCTTTATTCACCAAAGGAGTAAAGTTTGTTGAGCCATCTGATTTATCTGGAAGCATGAGAGGAAGACAGAACCTTTACAATCATTTAGATATGATGCTTAGAAGTGCAGAAAAATCAATTACAATTGTTACAACAAGAGAAGGGCTTAACAGAAAGTTTGAAGCTGTAATGCCTACCTTGGAAAAATGCAAGAAAAGAGGAGTGAAGATAAAAATTGCTGCTCCTGTTGATAGTAGCAATATAAAGATTGCAAAAGATTTCAAGAAGGTTGCAGAAGTTAAAGATATAGAGGGAAAGATGAAAGTAAGATTTGTTATTATTGACAGCAATCAATTAATGTTCATGCTTCTTGATGACGAGAAGTTCCATCCAAATTATGATGTAGGAATTTGGATTAATACAGAATTTTTTTCACAAGCATTAGAACAGATGTTTGAGATAATGTGGAATGAATTGAAATCTGTGAAGTGATTTTTATAATATTTCTTATACCTAAAGTTTAAAAAGAATAATTAAAGGTTAAATGGATGTCATTTGCAAAAAAATCATTAGCTAGTTTGTTGATAGTTGCTAGTTTGTCCGGATGCGGAGTTAAGAAAGAAGCACCAGCGAAGATAACAGATTTATACCAAGAAGAAGCACCTATTATTATTAAAGGGAGCAATGGAAAAGATATTAGAGCAAGACCTTATGAACTTAGTGATTTTAACAATAAGATAAGTATAGTGTATATTACTGATGACGGAGCACATGCATATTATTTTGACGGGAAGAATTACAAAGAATTATCTGAGAAAAATAATTTAAGAAGAAGATTCTAATTTAATATTATAAACAAAAAATAAAAATAAAATAAAGGAGTTCTTATAGTTTGAAATTAACTATAGCCAAGATTGCGCTGATTAATGTTGTTATTACTACAACCCATCCAGCGAAAACTGTAACTGCTAATGGGACGTATGGAACAGTCAATGTTCTTGCAGTCATTGCAAAACCTACTGCTAGTGATACCAATACACCTGTAAGCCATGCAACAACACCCATAACAGTATTGCTTCTTTTTGTCATTTTTTACCTCCTTTTTTGGTTTAAATCCCTATGATTAATCTAAGAAATAATAGTTTAAATAAATTTTGTTTTTTACATTTCTTCCAGCACTTCAATTCCCAAGAGATACAATGAATTTTTCAAAGTTGTTCTGAAAGAATCAACAAGCAAAAGCCTGAAAGATTCATTTTCAGAATTAATGACAGGACAGGAATGATAAAACTCATTAAATAATTGTGCAAGTTCAAAAGAATAATTTGCAATTAAACTTGGATTTAATGTTTCTTCGGATTTTACAACAATCTCGGGGAATTCTGAAATTTTTTTTACAAGATTATTTTCCGCAGAAGCAAGATTTTCTATTTTAATTTTTGATTTATTGAACTTGCCTGCTTTTTTTATGATTGAAGAAGCACGAGCATAACTATATTGAATGTAAGGGCCAGAATCTCCTTCAAAGTTCAATGCCTGTTCCCACGAAAAATGAACATCACCAGCAGGAGTTGTCTTTAATACAATATATTTAATAGCACCAACGCCAACTTTTTCAGCATCGCCTTTTGTTTTTCTTTTCTTTATTTCTTTTTCTGCTTTTTCAATTGTTTTTTGCAGAACGTCTTCCAGCAAAATAATGTCTCCTTTTCTTGTAGCCATTATCTCATTTCCGAATCTTATTGCTCCAAAAGGAAGATGGATTAATTTGTCGGAGAAGTTATATCCAAACATTGAAAGAATTTTGAACAATTTGTCGAAATGATCTTTTTGCCTGAAATCTGTTACGTAAATCATCCTGTCAAAATTATATTTTTTATAACGTTCAACTGCAGCGCCAATATCATATGTCATATAAGATGCTGTTTGATTTGAACGCAGAATAAATTTTTTCTGATTATCAACTTCAACATAAACTGCCCCATCTTTTTCTGATTTTGCAATTTTATTTAGAAGAGCATTTAGAATTATTTTTTTACCATGTTCTGAAAATTCACTTTGTCCGACAGTTTCATTGAAATTTATATTTAACATTTCATAGACTTTGTTAAATCCTTTTTCAGATGCTTTTCTTATATCATACCAGATTTTTTCTGTTTTTTTGTCTCCAAGTTCAAGAAGTTTTAATTTTTCTTTTGCCCGATTAGTCCATTCATTATCCTGAAATTCTTCCTCAACTCCCTCTGTGATATTTGATTTTTCCTTTGCACAAAATTTAACATAAAGTCTTAATAATTCTTGGACAGGATCTTTTTTCAGAGATTCCTTATCAAGCCAAAGTTCGTATGCAACAATTAATTTTCCAATATGCAAACCAATATCACCAAGATAATTTACTCCAATCGGATTATATCCAAGAAAATTATAAATTCTCATTAAAGAATCTCCAATGATTGTAGAACGAATATGTCCTATATGCATTGGTTTTCCTATGTTTGGAGCAGAGAAATCAATAACTATTTTTTTTCCTTTCCCTATTGGTGTCTTTCCAAAGTTTGCGTTGATTTTAATAATCTGTTCAGCAAAAATTTTCTTGTTTATAAAAAAATTGAGATATGGGCCCTTGTTTTCTATTTTTTCTATTTCTTTTGGAAGTTTTATCTTTTGAGCAAGATGTTCTGCAATTTTATCAGGAGCTTTTTTTTCTTTTTTGGACAAAATAAAACAAGGAAAAGAATAATCTCCCATTTCTGAAGAGGGGGGGATTTCAATCAGGTTTTCTATTTCTTCTTTCTTTAATTTAAGCTCTTTTTGAAGAATTTGGATAATTATCTCCTTCATTTATTAGATAAGAAAGATTTATTTTTATACTTATTGAAAAACAAGTTGTATGCAAAATTTTATAAAAGGGCAAACATTTTTTTGTTTATGGAAGAAGAAATAAAAGAAGAAGCAAAACCAACAGAAGAGACTTCTGAAGAAACAACAGAAGAACCTGTTGCTGAAAAAACAGAGGAAGAAATTCCTGCAGAGGATAGCGATTCTTCAGAAGATGAAGAAGAAATTGTATCCGAAGAGAACCAATAGTAAACTGTAACCTATTGGCATTTATTATTTTTTATTCAGGGTGAAAGGAGGGTGGGCTTTAGTTTTTTAGAAAAGATAGTTCTATTTGGTAAAATTTATAATCTGGCTTTATCTTTATGTAAAATGAAAGCTAATCAAAGATTACCATTCATTCGTCACAGGAGTGCCAAATGAAGACATCAGAAGAATTTCATTCAGAAGATGAAAAAGAATTTGTGAAAGATGCTGAAGCATATGCAAAAAAAGTGGGGTTAAAATTAAACCCAGACAAGCAGGCAATTGAAAGACTTTTAAAAGGATTTTTTAGAAATAAAAAAGAAAGGGGAGAATTATACTGCCCGTGCAGAGTTGTCAGCGGGGACAAAGAAAAAGATAAAGAAATAATCTGCCCTTGTGTTTTCCATAGAGGAGAAGTAGAACTTGAAGGAAATTGCAGATGTACATTATTTTTTGGAAAGAAAGGATAAGAAGATTTTTAAATCGATTTTTGTATGACAATTTATGGAGATAAAAAAAGATAATCTTGAAGACGCGTTGAATAAGAAAGATGAAGCAAAGCAAGAAGTCTCCAAGGAAATGGATAAACAAGGTATCTCTAAAGAGATGGAGATAGGATTTCACCAAGGAGCATTAAATACACTTCTTAATGAAAGAAATGAACTCTTCAAAATAATTCAGCAAGTTGAGCAGGTAATGAAAGCACATATGAAAAGACTTGAAGAATTGGGTATAAAAATCCAATTCAAGAAAGAAGAAGAAAAGAAATAATTTTAGGGTAAGCCTCAGGAGAGGATTGAACTCCCGACCTATTGATTACGAATCAATCGCTCTACCAACTGAGCTACTGAGGCGCGATAGTTAAAAAAGACAGATTCTAAAAGTTTTTATATAGTTTCTTTTTGATAATTATACATATGCGGGTGTGCCAGAAAGTAAAGTTTAACAACTTTACATTCGTTCGTCTCTAACGAGCCAAACGAGTGGTTCCCCCTCTGTTGTATGCGGGTGTGCCAGAGTGGTCAAATGGGCAGGACTTAAGATCCTGTGGCTTAGTGCCTACGAAGGTTCAAATCCTTTCACCCGCATTGCGAAGATACTTTATCAGTTTCTTTCGCTTAATTTTCCTTTTAGTAATTATTAAAATGAAAAGAAAAAAAGAGATTGTTTTATTGATTTTCCTAATAGTCCTGCTTATTGCTATAAACTATTCTTTTACAGATAATGCAATAAAAGAATTTTTAGATGAATCGAGAACAACAAAAGTTGAAAGAGTTATTGATGGAGATACAATTGTTGTGGAAAATAATACGCATGTTAGATTGCTTGGAATAAATACCCCTGAAAAAAAAGAAAAATATTATCAGGAAGCAAAGAATTTTTTGGAAATGGCGGTTCTTAATAAAACAATAAAATTAGAATACGGAAAAGACAAAACAGATAGATATGGAAGAGAACTTGCTTATGTCTTTGTAGGTAATGCAAATGTCAATAAAGAAATGGTTGATGAAGGTTATGCTAATTTTTATTTTCCTTCTGGGAAAGATAATTATTATAATGATTTTGTCAAGGCGTGGGAACATTGTTTGACTAATAACAAATATTTATGCGAGAAATCACTAGACAAATGTTCTGATTGCATTGAGTTAAAAGAATTAGATTATAATAATCAGGAAATTATTTTTTACAATAAATGTAATTTTGACTGCGATTTAACTGGATGGGATATTAAAGATGAGGGGAGAAAACATTTTATTTTTGAGAGACTTGTTCTTGGGAACAATAAAGAAATAAAAATAGTTGTTGGAAATGAAACAGATACCAATGAAATTTTATATTGGAAAAATGAAGATTATGTCTGGACTTCCACAGGCGACACATTATTTTTAAGAGATAAAGAGGGAAAATTAGTTTTGTGGGAGAGCTATTAATTAAGTAAAATTGAATAATCTTTCATACTCTTTATGATTCATCCAATCAAGAACAACTGCAATAAGTTCTATTTCATCCCGCCCAATAGAATATAAAAGTCTCCAATCTTTTCTTAGATTATAAATCCAAAGATTATCTATTTTATATTTCTGTTTTAATTCCTTCGGAATAAGATTCTTCTTTACATTTCTACCACAAAAAGAATTGTTGCATATATCTTTTATTGCCCCATTTATTTCCTTAAAAAGTCTCGGGTCTGATTTTTCTAATTCTTCAAAACTTTTCTTTAATTCAATTTCTATAAAATTTACTTTGCATTCCATCTTAATTCAGGTTTATTTTTAAATCTCTTAACAAATTCCGGATTCCAGATGTAAACTGCATAGCCTTCATTATCAAAGGCAATTTTTCCAATACCTTCAAGGTAACTAATTATGACTTGAAAAGTTTGCCACATTACTTTTCTTGGGAGTTTGTTCCATAACTCTGTTTTTTTATACTCCCCGCTATTATCATCAATAAATTTCTCTACCATCAAAACAGTCTGAAGTGTAGGAGACCTTTCTTCAGAATCTTGTTTCTTTTGTAATTGCATAATCATATCAGTTGATATGAGTTTATAAAAGTTACTTTTTGTATTGAATTTGATAAATATATTTTTGTTAAAACAACTTTTTGTTACATCTTTTATTTATTACTAAATAATTATATGATAAAGTATAAGAATATTTATAAACAGATTTGTTAATAAAATTATATGAGTAAAAAAAGTCTTCTAAGTAAAGTTTTGATAGGTACTGGTGTTTTATTCGGACTTGCTACAGGAATGAATTGTCCAACATATATTAACAAAACAAATGAAATTATTTATAATGTAGATGAGGAAGATGTTGTTGAAAGAAAAGTTATAATTGATGCTGCAGACAGAATGCTTCAATTGCAAAATGCAAATGGTTCTTGGGACTGGGATGTTACTAACAAAACAGCACCAACAGCAACAACTTATCTAAATATAGCAGGAGTTACAGGAGAAGTTCTTCTTGATGCATTCAAATTAACTAATAATTCAAAATACCTTGATGCTGCAAAGAAAACAGGAGATCATATTGTTGCAAGAATTGGAGCTCTTCCAGTTGAAAGACATTTCAATGCTTTTAACATGATTTTCTTGAATGGATTAGCAGATGCAAGCGGGAATACAGCTTATTCTGATTTTGTTAATACAAAGATGAATGATTTATTTACAAAAGTAACTTATTGGGGAGATGAAGCAAAAAATATAAGCACAGATGGAATTCCTGGATTAACTGCTGATGAGCTTGTTGCTGCTGAAGAAGTTATTAGAGGAACAACTGTTTGGGGTATTAAGCCTTGGGATTTATATCATTTTGTAGAATTAGCAAAGAAAGTTGGAAATAATACTTTTGCTAATGGAGTTGCAACTGGAATTGAAAATTATTTGAATCAACCAAGTTATAACGATGCTAGTGCAGATAGTTATGAACTTGGATTAAGCGGAGGAATTATGGGATTAAAGAATGCAGGAAGAAGTTATAACACTCTTTTAAACAAATTAGTTGGAAAGCAAAAAGCAGACGGTTCTTTTGGAACTTGCCCTGTTCAAGACACAGCATATGCTTTAATGGCTCTTGATTCTGTAAACAGAACTCCTGAAGCACAAAAAGCTGCTAATTATCTTAAAGATAACTTTGAATACAACGGATTTAATGGATGGCTTGAAAGTGATGGAAGAGAATATTCTGAAACAACAAGTGAAGCTGCTCATGGATTGTATCAAAATCACAAGAAGTAAGATACATAGTCTTAAATATTTCTGACGCCTTATTAAATAAGTAAAAATGTCTCTTTATGGGTATTCTAGTACCCCTCGCAGGAAGAATGAAGGCTGGAAAGATACTATTAACAATTGGTATGAAAGAGTTACAAGAAAGAAAGTAGAAAGAGACAGGGATGATTTCTTTGGGAAAGATTATTGGAAAGTGATTATTGACAGATGGTATGATAAAGCAATAGCAGAATGGAGAAGCCGCAGAGATGTTTCAGTGAAGCTAAAAAAGTAGAAATATATTGTTAATAATGAAATTTTCTTTCATATTCTGGATGGCTAAACCATTCAAGGATTATTGATAAAATTTCTATTTTGTTAGGAGTCATTATTGAATAGACTAATCTCCATCCATCGGGCAGATCATATTTCCATAAATTATTAATCCCTAATTTTTTAATATATTCTTTGGGTATTAATCTCTTGGGAATTGGTGTTGCGCAAAAAGCATTATTTTTTATCTCATCAATTGCTTTATTGATATGTTTCTTTAGTTCATCATTTGGATTAAGATTATTAAATTCTTTTTCTATTTTATCATTTGCAAAAATAACTTCTGATTTTTTAATTATTCCCATTAATACCTCTTTCTATTTAAAAATCGATTTGCTATTTCAGGACTCCAAATGTAAACAACAATGCCTTCTTTGCTGATTGCAATCTTGTTTATACTTTGTAAATAGTTTAATATAATTAAATATGTCTGCCACATTACTTTTTTTGGAAGTTTTTTCCAAATTTCTGTTCTGTTAAATTCTCCACTATTCTTCTCTATACTTCTCTCTACCATCGAAACAGTATCTAATGTTGGACTTCTTGCAAGAGAATTTATTGTTTCAGATTCCATTATCTATCATATATCAATTGATATATAAATGTTTCGACAAGTCATACTAGAAAATATGTATATTCCTCACAATAAAAATATTTTTAAATCATTTTTTATTTTTTTGATTATGGACAAGAAAAGAGGGGTTGTAATTATAATTAGTCTTGTTTTGCTATTAGGAGTTATTGATGCTGCATGGATTTTATCCTATAAGCAAACAATAACTGCGAAGGTTATTGGAGAGAAGTTTTATTCTATCTCTGAAGAATTTGACAGCACTATTTCATTAAATACTTCTGACGGCCCAGATACAGAGATTAATCTGATGAAAATTGAGAGCAATAAAGACAGGCTAGTTGATTTGGATGCTACCACACGAAGAACTAATCTTACTTCTGAAGAAGAATGTGATTATGAAGATGACTGCATTGTTACATGGACTTATATTCATGATGGAATAAAAGAAATTCTCATTAACAAACAAACTATTACCAACAACAAAAACTTTACCTTATTGGAAGGGGAAGAAAATTATATTGAATATAAGATTGAATGTGTTGAAGATTCCTGTGCCCAGAGGATTGCTTCTAATGTGACTATTGAAGGGATTTAAGTGACCTGAACTAATAATATTTTTATAGTTTAATGTAATATAAAGATAATGGAATATTCTGAAAATAAAAAAGAAATAATATTAAACCGAGAATTAAATGAATTAGATAAGTTTGTATTGGACTTCTGTGAAATTTTGGGAAATGACTACGTTATAGTCTCTGGATATGTTTCTATTCTTTTTGGTAGGTCAAGAGCAACAGAAGATGTAGACTTATTAGCGCCAAAGATGAATATGGAAGAATTTTATATTGTTTGGGAAAAAATAACAAAAAAATTTGAATGCATTAATACTTCTGACCCAAAAGAAGCTTTTGATATGCTTAATGAATTTGCAATAAGATTTTGCAGAAAAGGCAAGCCTGTTCCAAATATGGAATTTAAAATAATAAAAAATGATATTGATGAATATTCTTTAAAGAATAAGATTGATGTGATAATTAACCAAAGAAAATTATTCATTTCCCCGCTAGAAATGCAAATTGCTTACAAGTTATATCTTAGTTCTGAAAAAGGAGACAAAGATATTGAAGATGCCCGTCATTTGTATAGGTTATTCTTAGACAAACTTAATAAAGAAAAACTCTCTTCATTTATCAGCAAATTAAAAGCAGGGAGCAAATTTAAATGGATAGAATAGATGTTGATTTTGGACAATTAAAGGAAAGCAAGGAAAAGAATGTAAAGGAAAGAGAATGGTTTATTGATTATTGGGTTGATTATATTAAAACTCATTCTGATAAAGAATGGAGCAGTCAGCAGAATATTGTAATTAACGGGCAGTTTAACAATTAAGATTTTGTGTTTCTAATGTTCTTGGGGTGTAGATTTCTTTTTGAATCTTGGTTTTAAATATAACACAGCAGAAGAAAGAATAATTATTCCTAAAATTGTTAAAAAAGAATTAAGCAGATTAATTTTAAGTCCAATTAAGTTTAAGTAGAAAACAGCAAGAGGAACAATTGCGATGCTTAAGGCAAAGGATAAAGCAATTCTTTCAATCCAGTCGATGCTTCCTTTTTCTTTTTCTTCATTTTCAAAAGAACTTGTTTTTTGAAAGAATATAAAACTGATAATAAATCCAGGGAGAAATAAAACATAAACAGAACCAAAGACAATTCTTAGTGATTCTAAATAAGACATCTTAGCAAAGATTGTCAGTGCTATTGAAATCAGACTAAGAATGAAAATTACTGCTAAAATTCCCAAAAGATAGAACAAAGGTTTATTTTTATGAACATGATGTTTTATTTCTCTAACCTTGCTGTCTTCATCATCTCCAAGAACAAGAATAGATAATAAGATAATTAAAATTCCTGCTATGATTGAGATTAACCAGGAAAGCCAGCCCAATTCTCCTGTTTTGAACTTAATAATTATAAATCCTAAGATTCCTAATGCACTGATGAATAGATAATCCCACCATTTGGCTTTTTTCTCTTTCTTTTCTTCATGTTGAGAGAAAACATCCAGTATTCCTGCAATAATAACTGCTACAAGCAGATAATTAAGATTAAAGTACAAAGATACTGCTTTGGGCCATATTTGCTCGATTAGAAGAAGGATAAGATATGCTACAAGCAAAGCTTGGAACAAGTGATTGATTATATCTGCTGTGTGTCCTTTAAATTGAAGTTTTGGTAGTTTCATTGTTCAAATAATCCTTTTTTGTGTGTGGTTATATTTATCCAGTCTATTGGAATATACTTTGTTTTAGTATCATTTTTATTTTGATTCAGATGAGCTGTATTAAACATAATATTTAATTTATCATTTTTGATATATAAATTATCTTTTTCAACATTCAATGAAATAGAAGCAATCTTCCATCCATTCTCTTCTTTAGGAGAAATATAATCTACCAAGACATAATCGGCATTTTGTTCCAGATATCTCAAATCAGATTTATATTGCACATTTTTTCCTGCAAAGGGATTAAACCAGGAATCTTCTGTAAAAGAAAAGAATTCAGGACCGCTTATTTTTATATCATTCTTTTCTGATTTGATTTGATAAAAATCATCTGAAGGCTCTGCAATAGTAGTATATCCTGTGCTTATTTTAGAAATATTTAATTCATCTCCATTAATTTTAATTGTTTGTAAGGCATAAGTATGCCATGTTTGAGTAGTTAAGGTTAGATATTTTTGAGTTTTAAAATAAACCTTGGAAGTTTCTTCAAAATTATCAAAATAAGCTCCGCTTTGAGCCAGGAAAACAGAACCCCTTAACACAATTTTATTTTGATTTAATTTTATTTTAGTAACTAACATATCCCCATTATTTTTTAATTCTAATTTGTAAACTCCTTCTTTTAATTCTCCTGTTTGAAGTTCTCCTTTCTGGTCATTAGTATTATTCTTGTTTGTTTTCTTATCCTCTATCCCATCATCTTTTATTTTCTCTGAAGCAATTAATTTATTTTTTAGGTCATACAAAGAAATGTTTAGAACATCCTTTCCTTTTTCATCTTCAGTGTACATATTCAAGTCTCTTTTCCAAACTTCAAGATTAAAAGAACCTTTTATGTATACATAGAAAGTTAAGCTATCTCTTAATGCAGTATCAATTGTAAAAGAATTTGATGAATAATCTTCTATTTTAAGTTCTGGGATTGTAATATTTTGATTAGTAGCTAATTTTACTGAAGGCGGGGCTGTTTGAAATTCATCTATTGTATAGTCTTCAGAGTATTTGTTTAATTTTATAAGTTTGAGATTATTTCTTTGTGAATAAGGATATTTTTTCATAAGTTCTTCTATTGTTTTGTCATAAATTGTAATAGATTTGTAGTGCCATTCTTCTTTATCCTTTGCTCCAATAATCAAATTAGAATTGATTGGAAAATTGTCTTTGAATTTAATCTGCAAGTCTATTTTATCTGTGCCTTTAATTGCGGGAATATCAAAATAAACTAGTTGGTCTGTCAGATTTCTGTAATTTATCCCCGAATCATCTAATTTATCTGAAATTCTGTTTGCAGGAGAAAGATAATTATCATTGGTGCTTCCAATATCATAAACATAATCAAAATTTTGCTGTTTGATATTTGCATAAATTACAAATTCAATTAATAATAAAGGAATCATGATTATGATTAAGATTTTTATAATTTCTACATGAATTTTTTTATTTTCCATTTTAACATACATATTTGTAAATTTTATTATTGCCTTGATTATAGTAAACTTCAAAACATTCTGGGAAGTTTACTAGATTGTCTTTTTGTTTTTGTCCTATAAAGATGTATAAAGGTTTCTCGTAAACATTCATAAATTGCTGAATTTGATTTATATCTTCTGTTGTCCAGAAAACAATCCATTGTTCTTGACTATGTTTATTATAATCAAATAAGCCAGGAGCAATTGTCTTTCTTTCTGAATATCCCAAAAGCCAGGGAGAATAAGTTGAAGAGGTGGACATAACATAAGCATTTTGCTCTGTATTCTGAAGGTACTGAATTGTTTTAAGTTCCTGTTCTGTTATAATAGATTTTGTGTTTATTGATTCATTTAATACAACAAAACCTGCAGAGAAAATTAAAATTGCTAGAATAACTACTCCAAATTTCTTTTTATGTTCTATGAGGGTTGAGAATCCAAGAGCAGATAAGATAATTAATCCAATATCCAAATGAATTATAAATCTGTTAAAAAAGAAAAACTGGAAATAAACAATTGTTGCTGTAACTAATGCCCAGAAGAAAATCATATTAAATTGTTTTTTTCTGAATAATGCTAAAAGCCCAAGAATAGCAAAAGGAAGATAAGCAAGAATTGAAAATTGATATGTAAAGAAATTTATGAAAGTCCCAGCAGATTCTCCTGTCTGAACAAATCCCTGCAAAACCGGAGATATCATAATCAAAATTGCTTGGCTGAATTTTCCTAAGTAGAATAATCCTGCAAAGGCAATAATAAAAACCCCATAAAGAACATTTTTTCTTAATAATTTAAAATTATATTTCTTCTCTTTGTAAGGAGAAATAAGAACATAAAAAAGATAACTTAGTCCAAAGATGTAAAATGTCGGGCGATGTATTGCTCCTGACAGCCCGCCAAGCAAGATAAACAACCAGATGAATTTTTTATTTTTCTCTGATTTTTTTAAGAAATAAATTGAAAATAATGCTAATGAAAGCCCAATGATATTTTTATAATACATATAACCAAATGTCAAAAACTGAATTGATGAGATTGCATAAATCAAAAGAGCAATTAATCCTGTTGTTTTATTGAAAAATTCTTTTGTTACAAGATAGATTGCAAGCCCAAGCAAAGCACAAAAGCCGATTAGAAGATAAGTTAAAATAAATTGGCTTGAAAATAATAATTTTAATGGTTCCATTAAGTAAAGAAATAAGGGCTCTAATCCACCTTGTAAAATCCAGCTGTCTAAATTAGCAAGCCCATGTTCAATCCCATATTTGTAGATTCCAGTATCATAACCAAGAGGAATTGGATTATTTAAATAAGGGATTGCTCTGATTAGGATAATAAATAAAATTGCTAAAGCAAAAAGAAAATAATGAATCTTTTTATTAAGTGGCTTGTCTGATAATTTTTCTTCTTTAGAAATCATAAACATTCCCAAAACTGCGAGAACAACAGCAAAGATTTGAAACTGCAGGGAATATCTCCAGAATAGATTTAAGGAAATAAGCAAGACTAACAAGGCATAAAGTATCAATAGCTGATAAAAGCTGTTCTGAAATATTTGTTTAGTTTTTTGAAACATCTTTAAATAGCAAAATTTAAATAGGAAAATACATTAGGTATTTCATGAGGGAATAGGACCTGACGAATCCCGCACTTGATGCGGTTAGTAGGATTGACGGACCTTCTTACCTCTGATTTTTTTCTTAACAATTTAACCTCTCTATGTTTAATAAAGTGTCTAGCACAAGACTCATTTTATATTCTTTGGAATCTTTTTTTAACTGGCTTTCCCTAACAATTGTACTCCCACATCCATCAACATTGTTAACCAATCTCTCAAAATTTGAATATTGTTTATTGTCTACAGATATAAAAATAAGGCAATTTCCATGATTATGGATAAACTCAACAAGGTCTGCATATATTTCAGGGGTTTCTCTTACATTTCTAATTTTTAATTTTAACAAGTCTTCTTTTATCTTGTCTTTTTTTATTCTTACCTTTATAGATTGTAAATATTTAGACTTGCATTTCAATGTTTTATAATGTGCAAATCTGGAAATTTTGGGCAAGAATTGTTCAATTTTATCTTTATCAACAATCATATATCCTAAAAGATTTTCAGAATAATCAATAAATATATAATAATCAAAAATGAGACGTTTCATTTTGCTTCTCTTTTTAGTTTAGTTTTTTGGAACATTTTTTGTTAAAGTTTAAGATAAAAGTTTAGTTTTCTTGCTAAATCTTTTAATGCTTTAGCTCTTCTTTCATCTTTGCTTATTTTGAAAATTTCTTCCATTTTTATCTTTCCCCAAAAAGAATAGCACCTTGATTTATGCTTTCAATAATGCTTTTTCCAGCTTCCTCTTTGAATAAAATATGAATTCCTCTTTTTAAGTATTTTTCAAACTTTTCAATATCAACTTTAAATTTTTTTGAATCTACAAAGATATCTATGTCTGAAGTTTCGATATCTTCCCCCTTGTTATAGCTTCCAAATAAAATAATTGATTTTGGATAATGTTCTTTTAAAAGTTCAATTATCTCGGAAGAATTGATAGAAATTAAATTGCTTATTTTTTTATGGAAAATAAATTCCGCAGTGTCTCTTTTTGCTTTATAGCCTTTAAAAATTTCTGTTCTTGTCTCTTCTATCAGGCCTTCTTTTACAAGAGTATGAATATGCACTTTTACAGAGGTATGAGCAAGATTTATTTTTTTTGAGATCTCTTTAATAAAATGAACTTTGGTCGGTTCTGTAAAGAAAACTTCTGCAACTTTCCATATGCTACATTTTTGTAGTATCATATACATTTATGTATAGATGTATATATAAATGTTTTCTTATTCCCTTTTCGGCTTGTGTTTTAATAAGATGACTGAAAAGATTGGGCCTAATGTAAACATAACTAACATCTGGACAATTCTTCCCAAGATTGCTACAGATAAAGATTGTGCAGGAGTTATTCCTAAGATAGAAGCAGAGAAAACAGCAACTGCTTCTGCAACACCGAGATTGCCTGGAGTTAATTGAATTAAAATAGCAATGCTCCCGATTGTAGCCAAGAATAATCCTTGAATAAAACTTAGATTAATCCCAAATATGTAATAAGATAAAATCTGTGTTGCAGTACTGATCACCAGCATAATTAAGGTATAGAACAGGCATTTCCAAACAATTTTCTTATCTTTTCTTATAATATTCCAGCCATTTGCAACCTTAATAAAATTATTAAGGAATTTATTTTTTGATTCTTTAAATTCTGGGGAGAATGTTATAATCAAACCTAAAGGAATGAATAATCCCAGGAAAGCTAGCAGAATAATCCAATTGAAAAAACCATAAATTTTGTAAATTAAAAATAAGGAAATTAATCCGAATAAACTTCCAATAAAAAAGGTTAGAACATACATTCCTGCTAAACTTGCTAAAAAGTTTGTATATGTGAAGTTATGTTTTTTCTTTAGATAAACTGCTCTTACAGCCATTCCACCATGTGCGGGAGTTATTATATTGTAGAAGCCAGTTACAATTGAGAGCATATAAACTTCCAGATTCTTTAACCTAACTCCAAGAGGTTTAAGCAAAACTTTTGTCTGCATTCCCATAAAAAAATAACTTAGCAAGAATAAAGCAATAAGAGGAATTAACCATAATGGATTAATCAGAGATATTTGTTTAAAGTCAAAGATGTGATTTTTTATATAATAGGCTAGAAGTCCGACTAGGATAAGCAGGACAAGGATGCTGATGAGGGTTTTAAGTTTCATTTTTATTAAACCTATAAAGTGTTGATGAATTGTAAACTTTTATTTTTGTAAAAACAGAATTGTCCAAAAGAAGTTTATTAAATTCACTATCTTTAGGAATACCTTGATAATATTTCCAATTATCATAACTTTCTACTCCAGAATAATAAGGTATAACTAAATAATCAAAATTATAATTTTTTAAAATTTTTTTAAGATCATCTTTATTTTTTATAAAGAATAATCTATCATCCCAAATTATTTTTCGTTCTGAATAAAATCCCACTTCAGCAATATTTGTAAAAACAAAAGAATCAGTAGGAGTATTATCTTTTATAAATTTAGAAAGTTCTATACTCTCAAAGATTCCCCCATTTTGTGAGATTAGTGCTTGGTGTCCCACAGTATAAATGTAGTTATTATCTCTTTTTACCTCTGAAGCTAAATTAATACATATACTCATCATAACTATAAAGATAATCAAAATTGCTATTTTTTTATTTATTTTCTTAAATTCTAATATAGGAAGAACTAGTAGGATTAACATTAAAAAATCAATAAAAATAAAATATCTAAATACAGGAGAACGTGCCCACCCAATAAGGGTGAATATCAATAAAGAGATTACCCCTACAATAAATAATTTTAAATCTGGTTTAATTTTTTTATAATTTATTTTAAAACTAAATACTAAGGAAAATATGAGTAAAAAACAAAAAATTTTAAAAGTATATTCTTGAGTTATTGGGGAATAACCTTGGTGCCCTTGACTCATTACTGGGTAAATAAAAAATTCCTGCACTATACCAAGATAATTGTGATTCTTAAATAAATTTAGGGGAGATATTTGAATATTATTAAACTGAATCAAAGTAATTTTCCTAAGACTTTCGCTATCTGAAAGAATATCTAAGGTACTCTCCCATGCAGATGGAGAAGAATTCCACCAGGGGTGTAATATATATTGGTCTATTATTGGTATGCCTGGGGGGGTTAAGCCGATGCTCCCAGTATTGGATATTAAATATATCATTGCAGGGGTGATTAATAATAAAAAAATAAATAAAATGCTTAGGGATTTTTTTAATCTAAATTTATATATTAATGGTATAAACAGGGGGGGTAAAATAAAAAGGGATGATTGTTTTAACAGTAAAAGACTCGAAAAGAATAATGCAAATAAAAATAATTCCTTTTTGTTTAAATTATTATAAAGGAATATCAAATATAAAATTGTTAAAAAAATTAGAGTAATTACTGGTTCCATTAATCTATGTACTAACTCCCAAAGCCAAAAGTTAGATAATAAGAATAATGTAAACATAAGTATTGCAATTTTTAAATTAAAAATTTTTCTAAAGATAATAAAAATTAAAAATGCTGAAATTAAAATTGATAACAGGTCTATTAAGAATAAAGAGCAGGTTAGATTGGATATAGAAATAAATACTTCTGCTCCCAATACATAAAAAAGAGGGTAGTATAAAAAGGGAGTTCTAATAGATACAGGTGAATTAAAATTATTTCTCTGAGTTCCTTGAAAATCTTCTAAAGGGATATTCCCCGTTTTATTAATCTCTCGAATTATGCCCGCATGTTGAGATCCATCAGCGAATAGGGGGACATTTTGAGTGGATAAAGCAAGGATGATAAATAAGGATATTGATATTAATCCATAAATAAGGAATAGTTTTTTTTTCATTTTTCACCTTTATAAATTTCTTCAAATTCTTTTGTAATATGATCAATAGAATATTTTTCTATTTGAGTATATTTAGAATTTATCTTTTGATAAACTATCTCTTTATTTTTGTTTAAGATGAGGTTTTCTTTTGGAACAAATTCAGGAATACCCCCTGTAGGTAAAGCTATTATCTTTTTTTTATACGCCATAGCTTCTAAAAGGACTATTGGAAAATTATCTAAAAGACTATAATGAACAAATAGATCACAAGATTTGATATATCTTCTTACATCATTCCTAAAACCCAAAAAATGAATATTATTAGAGGCATATCTTTGTTTATATTTTTCTAATAATTTTCCCGCCCCCAAGATAAATAAAAAAGAATTGTTTTTTTTATTTTTTAATTTTTCAAAGTCTTTAATAAGTAAATCTATCCCTTTTGCTTTCTTTTTATGATTAAAATTTGTAACTTCTACAATTAAAAAGTCGTCTTTTTTTAATCCCAATTCCTTTTTGGTATATTCTTTTACCTTCTTGATCTCTTGAAGATTAATCCCATTGGGAACTATAATACTTTTATTTTTTATAAAGGGGGATTTAAACTCTATCTTTTTCATTAAATATTTTGATGGAAAAGTTACTTTATCTGCTAAGTTTACACAAATTTTATTAAAAGGCATCCAAAGATATTTTTTTATACCTTTTTTGTTTTTTTGTTCTTCATAATAATTCCCATGCACAGTATGAATAATTCTCTTATGAAAAATTTTTCCTATAAGAATAGAAAAAATTGTCTGGGGAGATTGAGTATACGAATGGATTACATCACTAGAAATAACCTTCATTATTTTACTAAAAAAATTTTCATTTCCTAATAAAATGATAGTCTCATCTTTTTTTAATTGATTAACAAGTTCTCTTCTCCAATTTTCTGGTCCATCTATCCTATTCTCATTTATGGGAAATAAAACTTTCATCTCAACACTCCTTCAAATTTACTTTTCACATTAGTCCAATCATAATCATTAACATTTTTAATCTTTTTTTTACTTCTTAAAGAAAGAATAATCTGCTTTGTGATATCTTCTGAATTATGCTTGGTGATATTGCCCCCAAATTTTTTAATCAATTCTCTGCTTATTGGAATGTCCCCAACTAAAATATTAGTTCCACATGCTAATGCTTCAACATAAGAAACAGGAGAACCCTCCCTTAAACTAGGACAAACAAACAAATCTGCTGTTGCGTAATATCTTGGTAAATCTTTGTTATCAACCCATCCAATAAAAATTATATTCTTTTCAATTCCCAAATTTTTAACCTGCTCTTTTAAATTATTCTTTAATGTCCCATCCCCAATTATTAAAAGTTTGGTTTTAGGATTATTTTTTATTACTTGGGGCATAGCATTAATCAATAAATCAATTCCTTTTTCTGGAGCTAATCTTCCTACAAACAATAAAAATGGGCCATTAATGTTGTATTTTTTCTTTATAGATAAATCCTTTTTATTTGGATTAAACAATTTAATATCTATTCCCATAGGAATAATTTCTATCTTATTCTTTAAGGATGAATCAATATTTTTTATTATCTCTTTCTTTATAGAATCACTAACAACAGTAATTCTTTTTGCATTTTCAAGAGTTTCTTTTTTAATACCAAGAAAACCTTTTAATCCCATTATATCACTTCCGTGACTTGTTACAACATAAGGCACATCAAATTTCTTTTTTATCTTTGAAGCAATCCAGCCTTGTGGAATTATCCAGTGAGCATGAATTACATCTGGTTTTATTTCTTGAACTGCTCTCTTTAGTGCTAAATATTCTCCTAAAAGAAAAAAGGGAACTTGAAAGAAGAATAAGGGATTTTTCTTTAATGTTGGTAGAATTCCCCCGCTTCCTGCTAACTTTTCATATCTTTTAATAAAATAATGAAATCTGTAAACTTTCATTTTGTCCATAACTTCAAAATCTTTTGCACCAGGAAAACTTGGAGCAAGAACAGAAACATCAAACTCCTCGGTTAGTCTTTTGGATAATTCATAAACAAATGGGGGCAAAGTATCATTTTTCCATCTTGGAAATGTGGAAGCAAATACCAACAGCTTCTTTTTCATCCCCCTACCTCTCAAACTCTCTTTTCTTTAAGTGATATAAAACATCTTCTGTCAGCATTCTTCCAGTCTTGAGAGAATCTCCAATTATTCCTAATGTGAATAATATAGTTGCTGTTATAATTAAAACTCCTGAAATGAACAGAGATTGAATATTTCCTCCGCCTGTTCCCATAAAGAAAATTACAAGCCATCTGATAAACAAAATAATTCCGGGTATTGAGAATATTAATGAAATATAAAAGAAAGTCCTGAAAGGCTCATAAAGGTAGAAAATCCTTACTAGATTTGTTCCAGACTTTTTCATATGCTGAAATATATTTTTGAATAATCTTGATTTTCTTGTTGGTGCATTTGTGTCAATATCAATGCTTTCTATTTTCAAATCTTTCTGCACTGCCTGCATGATTGTATCAAGAACATAAGAAAACTTTGTAACAACATTAATTCTTAGCATTGCATCTTTTGAATATGCCCTGAATCCTGAAACAGTGTCAGGAACATCACTTCCTAAAATATTCCTTGTGATTCCATTTCCAAACCACTGCAAAAATCTTTTTAATGGAGAAAAATGCTTGACTTTCCAGGGTTTTCTGTTACCAATAACCAAATCTGCTCTGTGCTCTACTATTGGCTTGACTAAATCTTTAATATATTTAGAAGGATATTGATTATCTGCATCAGTATTGACAAAAATATCTGCTCCATTCTCCAAAGCAGCCTGCATTCCGTGCTTGAATGCAATTCCAAGCCCCTTATTTTTCTTGTGTTTTATTATCCTTGTGACTCCAAACTTCTGAGCAATTTCCACTGTTTTATCTGAAGAACCATCATCAACAATCTGAACTTCTATCTTGCTTATGCCTTCTATTTTTTTAGGCAATTCTTTTAGTACCATAGGAAGAGTTTTTTCTTCATCTTTACAAGGGATATTTATTACAAGTTTCATCCCCTAAAAATGAAAATCTAATTTAAAAACCTTATGATTTGTTGTTTCTTTTGGGTGGCGAATAAATGGGAAATATTTAAAAAGGGCATTTTGCATAAAAGTTGATTGTAAAAACGTTTTTAAGCGAGAAAAACATACAAATAAAATGAATTCAATCATCAAAGAAAACACAAAGAAACATGCTCCGAAAATCGCAGCATCAGTTATTACTTTGTTAATTGTAGGACTAATTATTTTAGCAGGACCTGCAAAGGCTTTTGACTTAAACTTAGATGATTTCTCAAACTCAAATCCTATACAAGGAACTTCAATTTCTACTACTTTAACAGTTCAGATTAACAGCAATGAAAGAATGTCTCTACCAAATCCAATAGGAATATTTATGGATGGTTCAACTAGTGCTTTGTGTTCTTTTGCTGTTGACGGCTCAAGCTCTGACTGCGCAAGCCATGGAATAACAGTAACTTTAATCTCAAGCCCTTCTGATTACGGATATGGCTACGGATACGGGTATGGATATGGATATGGTTACGGATATCAAAATGGATATTCAGATGGAACTTTTACTTATCAAATCACATTAGATACAGATTATTTTAGTGTTGGAACACACACAATAGAATTAGCAGTAAATGCAGGAGATAATCATATTTACTCATCAAATGAAAGAACAATAACAATACAATCAAGTTCTTCAGGACATGATTCTACAGGTTCAACAAGAAGAATTATTGATTTAACAGGAAATGATGAAGACAATATCCCTACAAACGGAATAATAGATTTAAGCACAGGTAATGAAGGCGATGATGGGGAAAATGAAGATCAAGAAAATTTATTTTCAAACTTCTTTTCAATGACAGGAGGAGCAATAGTTAACTTTTCTTCATCAACAGGTGGAATTGTTACAATTATTGTATTATTCACTTTAGTTATTGGTGGAATAGTTCTTGTTATGTTCAGAAGATACAGATAATTTTAATCAATAGAACAATAAACTAATTTTTCTTTTAATCTTTTTTGTATCTTATAGAACTCTCCATATTAATCCTACGTTATATTATATTTAATTAAGCAACTATTTTTGGTTTCTCTGTTTCTGAAAGAAGATTGCTTTTAGTCAAGTTCCAATCAAGTTTAATCAAATTTTGAACAAACAAATTTTCAAGATTAAGTTTATAATAATCAGATTTTCCAACTTTTCTTGTTTTAATAATAATTCCAGAATCTACAAAACTATCAAAAAAAGATTTTAGAGAATTATAACTTACATTACTTTCTTTTGCAATTTCTGTTAAAGGATAATCAAAAAAGTGAAATGTAATCAAGAAATCTAAGACTCTAAGCTGAGGAGTATCTCCAAATTGCATCAGGAAAAAAGATTTGTTTTCTTTTTGTTTCATATTTTGTTGTAGTTGTAATAGTATTTAAATATGTCTATTATTAAGCTTTAAGTGTCAAAGATAGCAACATTTAAAAGTATGAATAAATAATAACTTTTATGGCATCAGATTTAGAAAAAGCTCAACTTATGTCTGTTTTAGCAAAAAGTAAAGGGAATTGGGGGGAGAAATATGACAGAACAGAACATTTCAAAAGATTTCAAAATTTAAAAGAAATAATTAAAGAACTTTCTAAAAATGGCTGGGTTATAATTCATAAAAAACCAAACTACACCGGGCTTTCTTTGAATACAAAATATAAAAAAGAAATTATAGAATTTATTGAAAAAGAAATGCCTTATCTTAAGGGAGCAATTAAATAAATAACAATCAAAACCCTTAAATATCCTTATTTCTCTCTATATTTGTAGACTAGGTTGGCGGATTAGCCCTACGCCATTTGCAAACGGGCTTTATGGCAGACTGCAAGAAGGCGAGTGAGTGGAATGTTAAATCGTCTTTGTTCGGACGTTGACGCTTTGTCCGATTTGATCTTGCATATGCGAAATGGGTCAGGCCTTGATCGGAGCAGCCCTAAACATTTGTTTAGATGCTTATTGGGTCGCAGAGCCGAGAAAGAATAAAGGTAGCGGTTTAGTTTTCTATGAGCAGACCTTCGAGTCTACAAAAAGTTTAAATATATCTATTTATTAGAATAAATTAGGATATTCACGGCTAGTTAATCTAGTTAAAAATATCTTATAATCAATAAAAACAGACTGTATAAGATGAATCTGTTCAAAAACAGGTAGCTTATATGGGTTGAGGGGCATTGCCCACTTATTTTTTTATAACATTTAAATAATACTTTAATATATCTGTATCCACACCTATTAGTTTAAAGGATTCATAACCTAATTTTTCTGGGTTAGTATATTTTCTTCCAAAAGCTGCTACTGCATCTGAAAGCTTTAACATTTCATTATATTTAACCTGAGTTTTTGAAATTTGATAATCTATTTTATGAGCATTAGCAATTTTCTTCAAATAACTGATAGTTTTATCTATATTCATAAAAGTTTCAACACAAACTGTTACTGGATAAATATTGTTTTCCTTTGAAAATTTCTTTAATGTTGAAAAATATAATGCCGCAAAAATTCTTTCAAAATTAAATGGTCTATCTTTACCACAATAATTTATTAAAGTATCCCATTCCTTACCCTTAAAATGCAGACATATCATTTTTACACCAATACCATTTAATAGGCTAATAATACTTTTTAATTGATTAAAATCTAAACTAGACCCTTTGCTTCTTCTGTGAAAAAACCATGGAAATTTTCTTTTAACATTTTTTAATATGTTTGTCATATCAAATCCCTGCACACTAATTAATCCAATATAAATATCTTTTTTAGGTTGTCCACTAACATCTATATAAAATTGTAGTGAAGGTTTCATAAATTAAAAATAGATAATTGATATAAAAATATTATGGGAATTAAGAATAATCATCTATTTAAAATAAAAACATATTTGATATTTATGATTAAAGACAGCAAGATAGCAATTATAGGGATGGGTTATGTTGGAAGCAAATTATATGACTTCTTTAAATCCCAATGTTTTGAAACATACAGATTTGATACTGACATCAATAAGAGTGACTTTAGAGATTTTGAAGATTTAAATCAGAATAATCTGGACTTTGCATTTATTTCTGTTCCAACACCAATGGCTGAAGACGGACATTGTGATACTTCTATTGTAGAAGATGCAGTAAGAAAAATAAAAGCAAAAACAATTGTTATTGAAAGCACAATTTCTCCAGGCACAACCAAAAGATTAGAAGAAGAAACAGGAAAAGATATTTTATTTGTTCCAGAATACTTTGGAGAAACAAAAAATCATCTTTTGAATTCTTTAGATAATAGAACTTTTTTTATTATTGGGGGTAGGGAAGAAGTAAGGATAAAATTAATTGAATTGTTAAAATATTTATTTGATTCAAAGACTACAAAATTTCATTTGGTTGATTCTACTACTGCAGAAGTGATTAAGTATATGGAAAATTCTTATTTAGCAACAAAAGTTATCTTTTGTGAAGAATTTGCAAGAATATGCGAAGCATTTGGAGTTGATTATTTTGAAGCAAGAGAAGGATGGCTATTAGATCCCAGAATTGATGGCTCACATACATTCCCAAGAAAAGACGGGCTTCCAGGTTTTGGAGGCAAATGTTTACCTAAAGATGTTTCGGGAATAATTCATGCTTCAGAGAAAGCAGGACATAATCCAGAATTCTTAAAGGCAATGTTGGAGTATAATAAGAAAATAAGAGAGAAATATTAGCCATATCTCCGCTACATTACATTTAAAAATAGAATTATCTGACTAAGTTCATGAGAAAAACACTTGGAAAGATTTTATTTGGAGCTAGCATGTTATTTTTATTAAATTGTCCAACTCAAGTTCCTATAAAAGAAGAGGAAAAAACAACAAGCATAAATTACAGAGCAGAGATAACAGCAGGAGATGTTGATGAATTTACTATGACATGTGGAGTAATAGATGCTGACGGAGATTTTGTTGATGGCTTGTATAGTGGTGGATTTTCAAATGGATTACCCATATCTCAGACTATAGAAACAAAAAAAGGATATAGAGTTAAATTAAAAGTAACAGGCAAGGGTGACCAAGATGGAACACTTACAATAAAGATAAAAAATAATCTAACAACAGTTGTATCAAAAGATATAGTCAAAGATTTTCAAGAAGGAAGTATTGGATATTATTCAATTAATGATTCAATAGAATATTATATTCCAAAAAATTAATTCTTAAACTTCCTCGCAATCTTTACACCCAAATCATAACTTCTTTTTTTCCATTTTGTGTTATATCTTTCTGCAACAGGCATTCCACCTGCAGAAATAATATATGCTTTTGAACAGCCAAATCCTCTTGTGTATAAAGAAAGAACAGCTCTTGGATAAGCAGTCATTAATAACAAATCATTATATGGATCAGGACATGCTGCTGAAATAAGCACAACCCCATATTTTCCTTTTTTCTTTGGAAGTCTAGCCTTTGGATATGGATCCCAGTAAGTCATTGGAACACATCTTTCCATAAATCTTTTTAATAAAGCAGTAGGACCAAAATCATAAAGAGGAGTTGCAAACACAACAACATCTGCATCAACTAATTTTTCAAGCATTCCACGAACATCATCTTTAATCGGGCATTTTCCAATTTTTAGAGATTTATCATGAGAACATTGTATGCATCCTGTACAAAATTCAACTTTTGAATCAAGCAGATTAAAAACTTCAATATCTGCATTTTTATTCACAGACTTAACCCCTTTCTTAAATTCATCAACAAGACTAGATGTATATCCTTTTCTATGATAACTTGCCTGGACAATCACCACTTTCATAATAGATTAAATAAAATAATGTATATAAATCTTTAAAAAACATTATTTTTTTCAGGTAGTATGAAATTAGACAAATTAATAAGCGAATTCATTGAAGATACTAAAGTTTATACAAATATTAGGAAACAACAATTTAAAGACAGCACAGTTATATCTGCTGACAGAGCCAATAAAAGAATTTTATATGATAATGCACAGAAATATGTTATTGATAACCCTCTAAAGTTATCTTTAGAAATATTAGATTTCCTAAAAATCTTTGAAGATAAAGCACCAATGTTATTTATCTCTAATAAAGAAGATGAAACTGCCGGCATGATTAACGACAAGGAAAGAGAGATATTTGGATTGAGATTAATGAAAAGAAATTTATTTGATATTACAATACTTAACAATAGAGGAATCTTAGAATATAGTTTAGGACTGGATGAAAAAACTGCATCATTATTAATATCCAAGAGCCAGAGAATATTCAATGAGCAGGAAGCGATACTTAATTTAAAAAAATACTAATTCTAAAAAAACTTATTAACTATTGTTTATTGTTTATTTTATGTGGCATAGTTTAGATAAAAAAGAAGTGCTTGCAAGACTAAAAACAAGTGAAGAGGGGTTGAATGATAAAGAGGCATCTTTAAGATTAAAAGAATACGGAAAGAATGAAATTAAAGATGTTTTAAAAATAAAACCGCTATTTATTTTTCTTGAACAATTCAAATCTGTTTTTGTTGTAATTTTACTGGCTGCTGCTATTTTCTCTCTGGTAATACAGCATTATATTGATTTTTTGGTAATTATTTTAATAGTTATTTTAAATTCAGCGATAGGTTTTTTCCAGCAGTACAAAGCAGAAAAAATAATTTCAGAAATGAAAGAACTTCTTGTTCCTAAGGTAAAAGTAATAAGAGACGGAAAAATTTCAGAAATATCTTCTCTGAATCTTGTTCCAGGAGACATATTAATTGTCTCTGAAGGAGATAAAATAACTGCTGATTGCAGATTGCTTTCTGTAAATGAATTGCAAATGAATGAAGCAGTTCTTACAGGAGAAAGTTTCCCACAGGATAAATTATCAGAAAAGATACCTTTCCGCTCTGCTCTTGCTGACAGAGAAAATATGATTTATACAGGAACAACAGTTGTGAGAGGAAATGCAAAAGCAGTTGTTGTATTTACAGGAATGGAAAGTGAATTTGGAAGAATTGCAGGACTTGTACAAGAAATAAAATCAAGAAAAACACCATTAGAAGAAAAATTGGATATTTTTTCAAGAAAAGTAGGAATTATTGTATTAATTTTAGCAGCAATTACTGCGGGTGTTGGAATTTATTACGGCAATGAAATATTCGAAATGATACTAGCAGGAATTTCCCTTGCTGTCAGTGTGATTCCAGAAGGATTGCCTGCAGTTATTTCTATAACTCTTGCTCTTGCGATAAGAAGAATGCAGAAATATAATGCATTAATAAGGAAGCTTCCTGCCGCAGAGACTCTCGGAAGAACAACAGTGATATGCACAGACAAAACAGGAACATTGACAGAAGAAAAAATGTCTGTGAATAAAATTTACTGCAATAATAATTTTTTCAATATTGAAAATGATAAATTTTTCCTAAACAAAAAAAATATTTCTCCTGATAAAAACAAAGAACTTATGCAATTATTAAGAACAGGAATAATGTGCAATAATGCAAGGCTGGAAATAAAAGGTAAGAAGATAGAAATTTTTGGAGACCCAACAGAAAAAGCATTAGTCCTCTCTTCTTATGATGCAGGTTTTATAAAAAAAATTGAACTTGAAAAAGAAATTAGAGTTAAAGAATATTCTTTTTCTTCAAGCAGAAAAATGATGTCTATTGTAAGAAGAAAAAATGGAAATTTTATCAGTTATTCAAAAGGTGCTCCTGATGTAATTTTAAAACATTGTTCTAAGGAACTTTCTAATGGGAAGGTTGTAAATTTAAATGAGAAGAGAAAAAATGAATTGTTAAGAATTTATGAAGATATGGCTTCAGAAGCTCTTAGAGTTCTTGGATTTGCATTTAAGGAAGTTCCAGAGAAATTTAGTCAAGAAATTGCAGAAAATGATTTAATATTTTTAGGATTTCAGGGAATGTTAGACATCCCAAGAAAAGAAGTGAAGAATGCAATTAGAGAATGCAGAGAAGCTGGAATAAAAATAAAAATGATTACAGGAGATTCAGTTATTACTGCAAAAGCAATCTCCAATATGATTGAACTTGACGGAGAACCTGTTGAAGGACATGAACTTGAAAAATTATCTGAAAGAGAATTTGATAGGGTAGTAAGAGAAAAAATTGTTTTTGCTAGGATAACTCCCGAATTAAAATTAAGAATAATTCAGTCATTAAAAAAACAAAAAGAAATTGTTGCAGTAACAGGAGATGGAGTCAATGATATTCTTGCATTAAAAGAAGCCCATATAGGAATTGCAATGGGAATAAGAGGAACAGATGTAACGAGAGAGGTTGCAGATATAATTCTTCTTGACGACAATTTTAACACAATAGTAACTGCTGTGAGAGAAGGAAGAAGAGTTTATGATAATATGAAAAAATCAATCAAGTCACATTTGTCTGCAAATGTTGATGAACTGTTTGTTGTTCTTGCTGCAGTAATGTTTTCTTTCCCGCTTCCATTTCTTCCACTGGCAATTTTATGGATGAATCTTATTACAGATTCTCTTCCAAGTCTTGCATTATGTGTTGAAAAAGAAGAAAAAGATATTATGAAGAGAAAACCCATAGACCATGATGGAAATATTCTTGGCGGAATTATGAAGTTTATAGCAATAGCAGGAATTTTTTCTTTTATTGTTACCATGGGAGTTTTTATTTTATTCTACAAAACAGATTTAGTAAAGGCAAGAACTCTTGCTCTTACAATGGCGGTATTTTGCGAAATGTTTGTAGTCTTATCGTGCCGTTCTGATAAAGAAAATATATGGAAGATTGGATTGTTCAGCAATAAATTTTTGATATTCGCAATAATAACTGCTGTTGCACTCCAGTTAATTGCAATTTATTCTCCCCTTTCTCTAATATTTGGACTTAAAGCAGTTTCTATTGGTGAAATATTATTAGTAGCAGGAGTATCTTCAATAGGCTTTGTCATATTTGAAGTTATGAAATTTTTTAAAATAAAAATATAATTCACTTCAAAAAGTTAATAAATCCTTTTTCACTTTTGTATTTATGAATAAAAGAGGTTTTATTAGGAATAATCTTACTCGCGACCCTGCTCGTTTATCCCTGTCCTTACTTCCGCGAAATCGCTCGGGTCAGTTTTTTTTAATTTCTGCAGTGATTATAATTGTAGTTATTGTCAGCATTGTGACTGTTTCAAATTATACGCAAAAAAAAGAAGTCATAAAACTTTATGATTTGGGGCAGGAGCTTGGTATTGAAAGCCAGCATGTTCTTGAATATGGAACATACAGCCAGCTTGATGAAACCCAAATGAAAGGATTGATGGAAACATTTATCCAAAATTATGTAAATTATATTGGTGATGGAAAAAATGTTTATTTTGTATACGGAAACAGCAGAGTGATAAATATGGTTGGATATCAAGATATTGTAGAAGAGAGTGTTGAAGTTTGTTTTAAAAGCGGAAGTGTAGGAACAGGAAATGTAATCACAGGCAATCAAGTAGAAGAACCCAGCAAGACACTAGAGAGCGGAGGAGAACATGTTGTGACAGCAGATGAATGTTTCCCATATACAACAATCAGCAAAGTTCAGGAATTTACAAAAAGTGCAGGAGATATATCTGTGGTGGTTGTAAGAATAGAAGGAATAGATTATCAATTTAAATTAAAAGCAGGAGAAAATTTCTACTTCATAATCTGGCAGGAAATAGGGGGAGAAAAACATGTTGTTACAAATGAATAAAAGAAACAAAAAAGGGCTTAGTGAAGTAATAGGATATATTTTACTGATAAGCATTTCAATAGTAATGAGTGTTCTTGTTTATCAATATTTGAAAACTTATGTTCCAAAAGAAGCACCAACATGTGACGAGGGGACTTCTATTTTTATAAAAGAGATTGTATATGACTGCACAAATTCAAAACAACTTAATATAACTTTCAAAAATAATGGAAGATTCAGCATAAGCGGATATTATATTCATGTATCAGATAATCCAGACAAAGAACAGCTGGCAGTAATAGATTTATCTACAAAGTTTGTCAGCGGAGGAAGTGTTTCTGGAAGTTCAATAATTTTTTCACAATTCGAAGAGAATGGATTTGTTCCAGAAAGCGAGAATGTTTCATCATTTGATATTTCAGAGTTTGGTACTTTGTATAGATTAGAAATAATTCCAATAAGAATACAGGAAATTGACGACAAGAAAAAACTTGTCAGCTGCAGCAATGCAAAAGTTGAAGAAGATTTAGTTTGCGCATAAATTAGAAGATAAAGTCAGACAAAAGAATTTAAAACTAATAAAACTATATAATAAAATGAGAAAGAGGATTGCAAAAAAGAAAGGAATTTCTCCGGTAGTTACTAGTCTTTTACTTATCGGGCTTGTAATTGTGATTACTTCTGTTATCTTCTTGTGGTTTAGAGGAATTGTTGAAGAGGGAGTTACAAAATTTGGTAAAAATATAAAACTTGTATGTGAAGATGTAGAATTTGAAGCGAGCTATTCTTCTTCTGGAATGCTTAGCATTGTAAATATAGGAAATATTCCTCTTTACAGATTAAATATTAGATATGGAAGCGGAGGAAATTTCCAGACAAAAGATTTGAAAGATATAGCAGTTGGATGGCCAGACAAAGGTTTAAATCAGGGAGGAACTTTCTCTGGTAGTATTGGTAATGTAGTTGGAAGCAGTGAAAAGATAATAGTACTTCCTATCCTTATAGGAACATCAGGAAGCGGAAAGAAAACATTCATATGTGAGGGACAATATGGTAAAGAGGTTATATAAAAAGATTAGAAGAAATAATAAGAAGGGGCTTTCAGATATAGTCACTACAGTTATCTTAGTAGCACTAAGCATGGCTGCAGTTGTTATTGTATGGGTTTTTATAAATAATTTAATCAAGGGGCAGATAAAAAGCACAGAATCCTGTTTTGGAAATTTTGATAAAGTAAAACTTAATGGGCAATATACTTGTTATGATATTCAAAATAATATTTTTAGAATTTCCTTGACAGTAGGAAATGTGCAGGTTGATAAAGTGATTATTTCAGTATCTTCTGCGAGTGCTGTAAAAAGCTATGAGATAACAAATACAGCGCAAGCAATTGATGGATTAGTTCTGTATTCTGGGGGAGATGTAATTCTTCCTGGAAAAAATTCAGGACTAACATATAATGCAACAGGATTTCCAAGCAATATTGATTTGATTCAAATTGCTCCTGTAATCAGCGGAACACAATGTGAAATTTCTGACACTATTTCTGAAATTGAATTCTGTCAATAAGAAGTTGAACTTGAATAAGAACAAAATTATTTAAATCAAAATTTGCTTGATAGTGTATGATAAAAAGAGGAAAGAGAATTTTTTTTAATGATAATTTTCGTGGGCAGGTGTGGATAGAAACAGTAATTTATACTTTGATTGCTTTTGTAATGATTGGCCTGATTCTTTCTTTTGCACGTCCGAAAATTGAGGAACTGCAGGACAAAGCAATTTTACAACAGTCTACTGAAATGATGAAAGAGATAGATTCAACAATTCTATCTATGGGTGCTGCGGGAAATCAAAGAATACTTGAGATAGGAATAAAAAAAGGAAGTTTGGTAATAGACGGAGCTACTGATAAAATTATTTTTGAACTTGAAAGCAAAGGGACATACAGCGAGCCTGGAAAAAATATCACTGACGGAAGCATAATAATTCTTACAGAAAAAAAGAGCGGATTTAATCTTGTTACATTGACTAGAGATTACAGCACTGATTATGATTTAAAAATAGAAGGAAAAGATGAATCTGAAAGAATAAGCAAAGCATCTACTTCCTATAAATTATCAATTTTAAATGAGGGAGATAGAAACGGAAAGACTCTCATGAATATTTCATTAGGATAATGGCATTTTTTAAATCAAAAGAAAAAGAGAGCAGAGAAAGCATAGAATATTTTGAAAAAGTAAATATAGATTTTCATCCAAAAACCCCAAGTCTGGAAAAAATAAAAGACAAAACAAAGATAGATGTGCGATATCCTGTAATTTCCCCATTTGCATTTATTCACATTCATTGGGATGAAAAGATTTATGAATTAGTATATGAAATTGAAGAGCCATTACTAAATGAACAAGAAAAGATTTATAGAGAACAATTAAGCTCTGCAATAAGAGATTTAATAAATTTTGAAGAAATTGTTGAAAGAACTGAAGAAGCTCTGTTGGATTATATTGATAAAAGATTGAAAGTCCTTGCAATTGAACTTGGAATGGCTATTTCTTATGATTCCTATAAAAAAATATATTATTATTTATGCAGAGATTTTATTGGAGTCAATGAAATTGAACCAATGTTAAGAGATTATTTTGTAGAAGATATAGAATGCAATGGTATGAAAAGTCCTGTCTATATTATTCATAGAGTTTATAGAAATATGAGAACCAATATAACTTTTGAGAATATTGAACAATTAGAGAGTCTTGTTGAAAAATTAGCACAAAGGTGCGGTAAGCATATTTCTTATGCAGATCCTATTCTCGACGGAACATTGCCTGATGGAAGCAGAATTAATGCTACATACACTACGGACATAACAAGCCACGGACCTACATTCACTATAAGAAAATTCACAAAAACTCCATGGACACCAACGCAATTAGTTTCTTTTAATACCTTAAGCCCAGAGATGCTTGCTTATTTATGGATGATGGTTCAATATAGAATGAATATATTAATAACTGGAGGAACTGCATCAGGAAAGACAACTCTGCTTAATGCTGTTGCTTTTTTTATTCCACCAGAAGCAAGAGTAGTTTCAATTGAAGATACAAGAGAATTAAATCTGCCAAGAGAAAATTGGCTACCAAGTGTTGTCAGAGGAGGAACTGGCGGCAGCAAACAAAATGAGATTACATTATTCACCTTATTAAGAAGTTCATTCAGACAAAATCCAGATTATGTAATTGTTGGAGAAGTAAGAGGAAAAGAAGCATCTGTATTATTTCAGGGTATGGCTTCAGGACACTCATCAATAAGCACAATGCACGCAGATTCTGTTGAAACTTTAATCAAAAGACTGGAAACTCCGCCGATAGAACTTTCTCCTACATTGCTTAATGTTCTTGATTGTGTTTGCATTATGACTCACGCAGTTGTGAACAAAGAAGAAACAAGAAAATTAAGGGAAGTTGTAGAAGTTGTAAATGTTAATCCCGAAGGAATTGCAACAATAAATACTCCTTATACATGGAATCCCAGCGATGACAGATTTTATTTTAAGAAAAGCAGCAAAGTTTTTGAAAAAATATCAAGGAGATATGGAATAAGAATGGATGAATTAGAAATTGAATTTAGAAGGAAAGTTCAGCTGGTATTTAATATGTACAAGAAAAAAGTGTTTGGGTTTGAAGAAGTGCAGGAACTTGTAAACAAATATTACAAAAAGCCAGAAGAAGTTCTAAGGGAATTTGGCGTGCAGTAGGAATTATTTCTTAGAATTATTTTTTAATAATCTTTTGATTAATAAGAATATTAGAAATCCAAACCCTAATAAAATTACAATATAAATTCCAATCATCATCAAAGTACCCAAAAGAAGTGTTTGAAACATTAGAATAATATTATTTTTAGTTAATGAATCAATAAAACTGCGAAATATAATCAATTCAATGATACTAATTGAAATTAAAAAAATAATAATTAACCATTTGGGCATCTTCATATATAAAAATGTCATTTGTAATTTAAAAAGCTATCGGAATTAAAAAGAATTATTTTTAAATTATCTACATCTTAAACGCTCATAAGCATATCCATACGAATCACACCAAGTGCATGTATCACAATCCCACCAACAATGATACCAAGGATTACAAGCTAGACGACAATTGCATTCATAAGAATGACTACTCGCACAACATCCCCAATCACCATAACAAGTCATATCTCCGCTCCCACTTCCCAAGTCGGATCTATATTTACTCCAATAAAAACCATCATCACAGATTTGACCGCTTACATCACTACATTTAAAAATGCCTGCCCCTGTCGCTCTACAACCACTCCCATCACTTCTCCATTCACAATGTTGAGTATTACAGTTAGCATTGTTTGTGGGTTTGGGTGTAGGACATTTATCATCATTAACTATTACTTTATCCTCTCTTATACATTTAAACATTTCTGACTTTGTACCCCCACCACAAGTTGCACTGCATGATCCCCAACCAGTACTATTCCATCTATAAGTATAACAAAATTTATTTTGATTAATTGCGTCTTGCAATTTCATTGTTGTTCCTCTAATTTTAATTTCAGTCTCATTTGCATAATGATATTTTCCTTCAAGAATTTTGTTTCCTGCGGGGATAGATAATACCTGAGCAGCTCCAGATATATTACAAAGTTTGTGTTCAGAGATTAAAGCTTGAGCAAGAGTCATTTGTCCGTCTTTTACAGACACCCAAACCTGCGAAGCATTATGTATATTAGAAGGAAAGGTATTATTATATGAAAGACCAGGAGTACATTTTATATGAGCTTTTCCGATTCCCAATAATCCAGCATTACAAGTATTGTCTTCTAAAATTAAGTTGTTATTATCATCATACCATCCTTTTATCCCAGTAGAACGAGAAGAAGGCTCATTATCTACACCGATGTTTCCACAATTATCAATTATAATAGGCTCTTCATTACAATCATACCAATCGCTTCCATAATCATCACTTCCAACACGACAAGCATATTCTTTATTTGGATAAAGTCCTCCACAATCATCTGCCTTGATAAAATTATTATCCTTATCATACCATCCCCAAATTCTATTGTCTTCACAATCTAAATCTTTTCCATTACAAGTTGCAGGAATAGAAGTAGAGCCAATAATCCAACTGTCATATAGTCCATTAGTATCTATTAATTTAAGAGAAACATTATAATGTGCTAAAGATTGAAGAGTCATATTTGAAACGCCAATTCTTACTAAGATATCATTAGCATTATGGAGTTTAGCAGCACTGACTGCAAAACTTCCGAGAACTAAAACTAATAATACTATGATTACAAAACATCCCCTCTTCTTAAACATAGATAAATTAGGAAATTACTCTTTTTAAAATTATTCTTAGCAGATATTTTTACAAAATGTTTAATAACATAAAAATACTTTTTGATAGTATGAAAAATAGGAAATTTTGCAACGTCCTCACATTCGTTGCGGATACAAAATCTGGAGATTTTGCATAATGGAAACAGAGGAGATTTCATTCTTGAAACAGCTAATTAAAACACTTGAAGAAGCAGGAGCAAACTTAGAGAAATTTTATGAAAAAAAAGATTTTGACAACTTTAACAAATCAAAAAAAATGATGTTAAAGATTCAGCAGGAGATTTCCAATATTATAAAATGATGAATATAGAACAAATAAAAGAAATAATAAATAAAGAGAAGAAAATTGTAAATGAAATTAATTCTTATTCCAATTATGTTAAAAATGCAAAAGACGAACAGGAAAAAAATATGGTGGAAAGCCAGATAAAACGGCTGAAAAATTCCTTAAAAAATATTAATGATGAACTTTTAACAAATTTAGAATCACTTGATATTGTCAAGCCACTGGAAGCTCCAATGCCGAAGATATCCCCTGTTATCAGCGTAAAAAAAGAAAGTAAAGATATTGGAAAATGGTCTCCTATGGAAAGAGAAATTTTGAGAAGGATAAAAAAGAAAAAAGAAAAGATAGCTGAAAAAAAAGAAAAAAAGCCCAGTGCATATGCAAAATTAGCAAATAGTTTTTTTGCTGACAAGGTTAAATCGTTCATTAAAGAAAAAAAATTAAAAAGTTTAGAAAAAGATTTAATTAAATCAAATTTAGGATACACACCTGTAACCTATGTTTCTATTCTAATTTTAACAACAATTTTATCTGTAGCAGCTGCATTTGTTATTTTTCTGTTTTTTTTATTTTTTAATCTTGGTCCAAATTTGCCGATAATAACTCTTGCTCAAGATAATTTATTAGACAGACTTATGAAAGTAATTTGGATTTTGATTATTATCCCAGTTATAACTTTTTTATTTATGTATATTTATCCGTCTCTTGAAGGAAAATCCACTGAAAGAAGAATAAATCAGGAGCTTCCTTTTGCAACAATTCATATGGCTGCTATTTCTGGGTCTATGATTGAACCTGTAAAAATATTTAATATTATCGCCAAGACAAAAGAATATCCTTTCCTTGAGAGAGAATTTAATAAACTCCTAAATGTAATTAATGTTTATGGGTATGATTTAGTCACTGCCTTGAAAAGTTCAGCATTAAATTCTCCAAGCCAAAAACTTGCAGAACTTTTTAACGGACTTGCAACTACAATAACTTCTGGAGGAAACTTGTATGATTTTTTTGACAAGAGATCGCAAAGCATGATGTTTGAATACAGACTTGATCAAGAAAAAAATACAAAGGCAGCAGAAACATCTATGGATATTTATATCAGTGTTGTAATTGCAGCACCGATGATACTTATGCTCCTGCTTATGATGATGAGAATCAGCGGACTTGGGATTGCATTAAGCACATCAATGATAACCTTAATTGTTGTGGGCGGAGTTTCGTTAATCAATTTTATATTCCTAATATTTTTACAAATAAAACAAGGTTAAAAAAAATGACAGAACAAAGTTCACTGCAGACAGGAAGTCAGCCGTTCGCCGAAACAAGTTCAGCGACAGCACAAATACAAAGCGATTACGCATACGCATCGCGAAGAATGGAGAGTTTTGCATAATGGAATTAAAAAGAATACATTGGTTTGGAATAGCATCTGGATTTGCAGTAATTGCTATGTCATTTCTTCTTTTTAATACAAAGTTTTTCTTTTTTATAATTTGGTTTGGAGTTTTGATTATAGTAGCTCCTTTTGTTTTAACAACAATACAGGAGACAAGAACTAATCAAGAAAAAGAGGAAATGTTTTTAGAATTTACAAGAAATCTTGTCGAGAGTGTTAATACTGGAACTCCAATCAGCAAGAGCATTATGAACATGAAAAAAAAATCTTTTGGAGTTTTAAGCAAGAATGTAGAAAAATTAGCAAATCAAATAAGCATGGGGATTCCATTAAGAACAGCTCTTCAGGTTTTTGCAAATGATATCGGCAATGAAACAGTATTGAGAACAATAACACTTATCGGACAAGCAGAAAGAGCAGGAGGAAATATTGCTGGAATTTTAGAATCTGTCGCCAAAGCAGTTAATACTGCAGACAAATTAAGAAAAGAAAGAAGAGCAGCAATTTCAACATTAGTTGTTCAGGGTTACATTATATTTCTTGTTTTTATTGTGATAATTTTAGTCATGCAATTTTACATAATCCCAATGATTTCGGGAATAGCAACTGTTGGAGTTTTGGGAACAGGAGGAGTAAGCACGCCTGCAACAGGAGGTGCAATAGAAGCTACAGAAGTATCAAGAGCATTTTTGTATCTTCTCTTAATTCAGGGTTTTTTTAGCGGGTTAGCAATAGGAAAACTTTCAGAAGGAGACATAAAAGCAGGAATAAAACATTCTTTTGCCTTGGTAGTTTTATCTTTCTTAATTTCTGCAGTTGCAAATATTTTCTTTGCCAAATAAATAAGAATATAAATCTAAAAAGGCATATTTAATTATGAGAGGTAAGAAAGGTCAAAACAGAAGTTTCTCTCTTTGCAATTTTTTTCCAAAAAATCGCAGAGGTTCACACGTAGGAATGATTCTTTCTTTTGTGATATTTATTACATTTATTGTTTTTTTGTATGTTGTTTTAAGACCTTCGGTAACTACCAGTGAGGATAAAAAAGCAACATTAACTTATATTGAAAGACAAATTTTAGAAAATGTTTCTGCAAATTTTACAAGTACCAGTGTGTCAATAGATAAAAATATTCCAGAAAGTTGTGTTTCTATACTTAATTTATTATTAATTCCCGAGTTAAGTCCGCCAGGGATAAAAGTAAAAAATAAGGATGGAATTATTCAACAAGAAATATATGTCCAAACAAATAGTCCGAACTTATTGATAGACAGAAGTCCTGTAAGTGATTTTTTTTATGTTTATTCCTCTCCAGAATGGGAATTTATAGAAGAAAACAGCAGAGATGATTGCAAAGCAGTAGGTGATGATAAATACCAAATTGGTGTTGTTAAAGAAGCAGAATATCCTTTTGAAGAAAATTTAATTGAATTTATGAACTATTACAAAACTAATTATGAAGATTTGAAAAAAGCGTTGAAAACTCCTCCTGGAGCAGAGTTTGGTTTTGGATTTATACAAAGCAACCAAAGCGAAATAAGTGTTGGAACTCCGGCGAAAACAGCAAATGTTTATGCAGAAGTTCTTCCAATCCAATATATTGATGATTCAGCAAATATTCAGTCAGGTTTTATAAATATCAGAGTATGGTAGTAATAATATGAAGGGGATAATAAAAAATCGCTCGGGATGGATAGAAATTGTTGAAGCATTTGTTTCTATACTTCTTGTAGTGGGAGTTCTCTTGTTTGTGATAGGAAAAGGATACATTGGAAAAAAAGATATTTCTGATGAAGTTTACAAAATTGAAGTTGCAATATTAAGAGAAATTGAAACTAATGACACAATGAGGCAGGATATTTTAAATGCTAATCCTGTTCCTGTAAAATGGGAAGAAAATAATTTTCCTAAAAGCGTATATAATAAAGTAATTGAAAGAACGCCGAATTATTTGAATTGCAGTGCAAGAATATGCAACATCGATGATTTATGCAGTTTAGAGGAAGAAAAAGAAGGAGATATTTATGCACAGCCAGTTATTATCAGCACAACATTAGAGCAGGAACCTTTATACAGAAAATTAAATTTATTCTGCTGGATGAAATAAATATGCGCAAGAAAAAAGGTTTTGGAGTTTTAAAAAAACCCGTAATAAAAAAGAAAAAATTTCTTTTTCTTGAACATACTGCAGATATGAAATTTCAGGCATTTGGAAAGACTGTTGAAAAAGTTTTTATAAATTCTGCATCGGCATTGAAAGATGCTATGGCTAAAGGAATAAAAGTTGCAGAGATAAAAAAGAAAATAATAAACATTAAGAGGAAAGATTCTGAAGCTTTGCTTTATGCATTTTTAGAAGAAATTTTATATCTTCTTGATGCAGAGAATTTTTTAACTATAAGAGTAAGCAAAATAAAAATTGAAAAAAATACATTAAAAGCAAATCAAAGATTTCCATTCAAACAAAATGAATTTAATTTGAAAGCAACAGTGATTGGAGACGACGCATCAAATTATGAATTTACAAACTCTGTGAAAGCTGTAACATATAATGAAATGTTTGTAAAAAAAACAGAAAATGGTTCCTGGGTTGCACAAGTTGTTCTGGATGTTTAGTTCTTTTTTTTCTTCTTTAACCAACCAACTAAAAATAATATTCCCACTAAAAATGCCGGGCCTGCAATTATTAATACAGACAATTCAAATCTAAAAGGAGGATTAATTATTCCAGCAAGCAATGATCTTAAAAGAAAAAACATTCCAACAAAAATAAATGCTATTGCTCCAACTAATTCATGCTTCCAAGAGATTATTAAAAGAACTAATAATATCAGCGATGGAATATTATGCATAAATAATCCCCCAGCTATTTCCCAAAAAGTTGATGTTGAATCAAAAACATCCAAAGAGAACATTGCTAAAAATGCGATAAACAAAATTGCTAGAATTCTTGGAGCCCAAAACAAAAATTTAATTCTTTTTTTCATAATAAATGATATTAAAGGAGATATATAAAATTATTCAATAGTCAAAATGATGCAAGCCAAAACTGGGTTCTTCCCATCTATGCAATTTTCCAAAATAATATTTTTTATTTTTTATTTCCTGAAGTCTTATTCCCGGATGAATTGATGACTCTCCAGTTATCTCACGCACAGTATAATAATTTCCTCTTTTTGGAAGCTCGATTTCTGATATTCTGAACGGGCTATTTGGGTCATCTTTGAAATAATTATCAATACATTTAATTTTATCCCCAATACCAATCTTTAAGGTCATTTTGTAAAGATATATTCTCTATTTTTAAGCATTATTGTCTCCAGTTATCTTTAAAATCTTTAGTTGGTTCTATTTTTTATGAAGAAAATATCAGAGAATATTTATGAAATTGAGAGAGAAGGAGAAATGAAAGTTCCTGCAAGAATTTTTGCAAGCGAAAGCATCCTGGAAAATATAAAGAAAGACAAGACATTGGAACAGATAAAAAATGTTGCTTGTCTGCCCGGTATACTAAATTATGCAATTGCTCTTAGTGACGCACATCAAGGCTATGGTTTTCCAATCGGCGGAGTTGCTATTTTTGATTTAGATAAAGGAGTAATTTCTCCTGGGGGGTTGGTTATGACATTAATTGTTCTGTAAGATTATTAAAAACAAATCTGACAAAGAAAGATTTGGATAAAAAGAAAAAAGAAGTTGTTGAAGCTCTTTACAAAAAAATTCCTTCTGGAGTTGGAAGAGGAAGCAAATTTAACATTACAAGACAGGAACTGAATAAACTTCTTGAGCAGGGAGCAAAATATTTTGTTGATAAAGGCATGGGAGCTAAGGAAGATTATCTGCATATGGAGGAAGAAGGATGCTTGAAAGAAGCAGATTCTTCTAAGGTTTCAGAAAGAGCAATAAAAAGGGGAATAGGGCAATTAGGAACTCTTGGAGCAGGAAATCATTTTTTGGAAGTTCAGTATGTTGATGAAATTTTTGATAAGAGAGTTGCAAGAGAACTTGGAATTGAGAAGGGACAGATAACAATTATGATTCATTGCGGTTCTAGGGGATTAGGACATCAGGTTGCAAGCGATTATATTCAATTAATGGAAAATGAATATGGTTTCAAAACTTTACCAGATAGAGAATTAATTAATGCACCAATAAAAAGCAAGCTTGGAAAAGATTATTATGCTGCAATGTGCGCTGCTGCAAATTTTGCTTTTGCGAACAAACAATTAATCACTCATTGGATAAGAGAAGAGCTTGCAACTATTTTTCCTGATATAAAAATAGATGTTGTTTATGATGTTTGTCATAACATTGCAAAGTTTGAGGAACATATTATTAATGGAAAGAAAAAAATTGTATGCATTCACAGAAAAGGTGCGACGAGGGCTTTTGGGCCTGGAAGAAAAGAGATTCCAAAAGATTACAGGAAAATAGGACAGCCAGTTTTAATCCCTGGAAGCATGGGGACTGCCTCATATTTATTGATTGGTACAAAAAAAGCAGAAGAGCTTACTTTTGGAAGCACTGTTCATGGGGCAGGAAGAATTTCAAGCAGAAGCTCGGCTTTAAGGAATTTGAGGGGAGAAGACATCAAAAAAGAAATGAATAAAGAAGGCATTGAAGTTCATGCCGGAAGCATGAAGTCACTAGCAGAAGAAGCTCCTGAAGCATATAAAGATATTGAAGAAGTTGTGCGAGTTGTCGACGAGCTTGGAATAAGCAAAAAGGTAGCAAGATTAAAGCCTATGGCGGTGGTGAAGGGGTAGAATGATAATACAAAAAGCAAAAAGAAAAGATTTGGAAGAATATCTTAGATTAAGAAAAGAAACCTTAAGAGAATATTATAAAATTAAAGAAGAAAAAATATTAATCTCAGATGAAAAAATTAAAAAAGAATTTTTAGGATTATTAAATACTAAAAAACGTATATTATTAATTGCTAAAGAAAATAAACAAATTCTTGGTTATTTAATGGGGACTATTCTTAGAAATGTCTGGCAAAAAGTAGGTTATCTTGATGATGTCCTTGTTAAGAAAGACTTTAGGAATAAAAAGATAGGAAGCAAATTAATTAAAAAATTTATAAAAATTTTAAATAAAAAAGGCATAAAAAAGGTTAGATTAGGTGTAGATGTAAAGAACAAAAAAGCAATATTATTATATAAAAAGTTGGGTTTTAAAATTGCACAATATGAAATGAGTAAATAATAAGATGAAAGAACAATCTGAAAAATTATTCATATGAAAAATTCTTAAAATTTAACAAACAGATAAGAAAAGAATTAGAAAAGTTATTAATATCAAAAAGAAATTTAACCCCAAGACAGAAGTTTATTTGTGCAATGATTTATCATCACAGTTTTAATCTCATATTAAATAAATTGAAAAGATAGTTGAAAAGTTAATTATTTCTTTAAATATTCTACACATTTATCTATTAATCTTTCAAAATCTTTTTCTTTTTTCCATTCATTTGTAATAAAGTTTCTTAATTCTTTGTGGGAATCATATCCCCTATCTTCAACGAACCATAAATCTTTGAATTCTAAATTAAGAAGAACTGTTAAGGCTTCTTTCAAATCATTTGTTTTTTCTTTCCCAATCTCTTTTTCACAAGTTTCCCAATGTTTTGAATTGTGAAATTGAATGTGGAGTAATTCGTGCCCAATTGTACGAAGGCATTGCAATAAAGGTCTTTTTATAGAAATCATAAAAGAATAATCTTGGGGATTATAAGGACATCTTCCCACTGTAGTAATATATCCTGTGAATTTATCAGGATAAATTGGTTTTTTTATTACTTTCTCCAGTCTAGAAAAATAAATATTATTTACTTTTTCCCATGCTTTTTCAAGTTCATCCTTAAATATATTGAGAATGCCCGAAGAATATAATGGTTGAATATCTTTTTCAATTTCTCTTTTACATTCCTTAAAATTTTTTTGATCCCATAATTGCTTATAATCAGAATTCAGTTGTTTTTTTTCGGGATTTTCTACATAAGGGTTATCTATATTACATAATTCCCACAGATTATACATATCTTTTTCTTTATCAATCTTAAAAATTACTTGGGGCATTTTATTATTCTGTTTTATTTTGAAATAATACAAAATTTAAATGATGTTGATGAGGGCCTATATTATCATGGTCTTCTATTTCACTAATATCACTAATTTCCTTTATTAATTTCCAATCAGAATAAATTTTAATTAATTCCTGAATGTTTGGATAAAATTTTTCTGTTTTTTTCTTTGCATTTTCATCCTTATCAGACATACAAACCAAAAGATTGTAACCCAATTTAGATGTTGCAGTTTTCATTCTTTCAATTATCTGCAATGAATCATTTTTATTTAAAAAATGCAAAATTAAGGAAGCTATGATTAAATCATTTTTTTCTCCAAAATTTTCTTTTCTAATATCTCCCTCTATAAGTTTAAAATTTGGTGATTCTTCTACAATTTTATTTAAATCTATTCCGATTATCTTTGCTCCTTTATTAGCAAAAAATTTAGACATTAAACCTTTACCACAACCAAGATCAAGTATCTTTTTTATATCCTGATTAAATAAACTCATCAAAAATTCTCTTTTGGTCTCTTTAACATTAATCATTTTCTTTGTCTAGAAGATATTTAAAACACATAGGGTCTTTTGCCATAAAATTTCCTGTTACTGCATAAGCTACTGCTCTACAACCTCTGCAGTTGGAAACCTTATCACATAAAGTATTTTTTTTCATCTTATCGAGATTTCTTAATTCTTTCATTACATCGCTATCTATAATTAAATTAGAAATTCCTTCTTTTATATGCCCAATTTTAATTGGCAATCTTCTGCATGGATAAACTATTCCATCAGATAAAACTGAAAGCGCCCTATAGCCTGCAGAACATCCCGTCAAATATTTATTTTTTTGTTTTGCAATCTTCTTAGCAGGATTGTCTGATTCAACAATCTGCCAAAGTACATCAGAAGTTAATACTGTTATTTTATTACCATATTTTCTTATTAAATCTCCTGTTTCTCTAAATACCTTCAAAGCATCTTCTGCATTCATATATTCGGGATCACTTATTCCTAATTGTTTATCTGGAACATAAGTCTTAAATCCAACTTTTTTTGCACCAGTATTTATAGAAGCTTTTATTACATCTTCAAATTGATTCTTATTGGATTGCATTAAAGTCATAGAAACAGTTACATCAATCCCCGATGCCGATGCATTTATTATTCCTTCCAATGCTTTATCATACGCAAAAGATTTTTTTCTGATATTATTGTGTGTTTCTTTTTTTCCATCAATTGAAATTTGCAATCTTCTAACCCCCGCGTCATAAATTTCACTAGCCTTTTTTGCAGTCAATAAAGTTCCATTAGTAAGGATAGCAGTGATAATCTCTTTTTTACTTGCATATTCCAAAATCTTTAATAAGTCTTTTCTCATTAATGGCTCACCGCCAGAAATACTAATTCTTGGAATCATAGACCATCTTTTAGCAGTATTGCTTAAATCATAAAGCATATCTTTTGCTTCTTTTAGATTCATTTGTTTTTTATCTTCGATATGAGCCGAATGATAACAATGAGTACAATTAAGATTACAATTATTTGTGGAATCCCATTGTAAATATAATTGTCTTTTTGCCATTTTTGTAAGAAATCTTAATTTCTAATTGTATTTCTTTTTGAATAAATTAGAATAAGCATGAGAATCTCCTTCGGCACAAGCCTTACAGTCCGAACAAGAAGCCGGGCCACATGCATCACATGGGTCACAACCATATTTTTCTTTATATTTCTTAACTTCATCTATGCTCATTTTAGACTTTATTTTGTTCAAGTCTACCATGCTTTCTAAGAAAGATTTCTCTTTCATATTAAGTTTTTTCATATAAATTTATTTAAATTCTTATATATAAATATTTCTATAAATCTCTCCCTTGTAAACTAATTATCCCTCTTGCGTAGTAACAAACGTAACATTTAAATACTAGTGCATCTTAGATAAAACATGGCAAACAACCTAATCAAAAAGATAAGAAATGGGGTAATAAAAACCATCGCTGCAGTTACTATTCCATTTATGTTATCAGGATGTCCTTCCCCAATAATCCCAGAACCAGAACCAACACCAGTTTACTCAAGTTCTTCAAGCTCTAGTTCATCTAGTTCAAGCTCAAGTTCTAGTTCTGCAATGAGTTACAAAACTATCAGCGGATATTTACAAGATAATGAAAGTGACGGAAATAGAACAGGAGTTGTAAAAATATATGATGCAAATACAGACGAACTTTTAGGAACAGATAATGATGGAAACGATTTCAGCTTTCAAGTCCCTTATGGTTCAAATGTAAAAATAAAAGGAGCAATCAAAGAAGGCAGTGAATGGAAAAGCTATGCAAGAGAAATGAACCTTGAAAATATTACTGAAGATACAAGTGATGTTAATGTAAGATGTGTTCCTTATGATGGAGCCGGTTCTTACGACGATGGAATGTTAGATACACCAGAAAAAAGAACAAACTTTAAAGAACATTTTGGAAGAACAAACAGCTGGTCTGAAAATGAAAGAATAAGTAATGATTTTTTGAATGCGTCAAAATTACCCGATTATATAAATGGAAACAGAGATCACGGCCTTAAAAAATTAAGTTATGATAATGGTTTTGAGGAAGATTTCCAGGGAGTAGAAATAAATTCAGACGATTATTCTGAATCTGAATTTAATACAATTAAAGATATAATCCTAAATAGTGGATATAATATAAGTTCTGACAAAATTATAAGAGGAAATAGTCATTATAATCCAAGTACAAAAATTCCTTATACTGGATGGGGAGCAATATTTAAAGATAAAACTTATGAAGGACCAAGAACAGCTATTTATGATAATGATGCTGATGGATATATTAACAAATTTGTAACCTATCTTAATACATTTGATTCGGGGGTTGTAATCCACGAAGCAATATATCATGGACTTATGGGATGTGTAGGACATTCTGATGGGAAAAATGCAGATGGTTCATATATTCCAGAATTATTCTCTTCAATGGGAAAATATTCAGGAGTATCTGGAGATAAATTAAAGATTGTAGATACCAAAGTAAGCAAAATAATTGATGAATCAACTTACAAAGGAATGGAAGGTTTAGATAAGATATTAGGAACTGATTATTCTAACTTAGAGTAATTATCTAATGGTAACAGATAGAAAGATTTAAATATTTCTTTATTGTTTGTTTTTTATGGATGATGTACCCCCATCGAACCATGAATTAATTTCTGAAATTAGTAAGCATTATGAAAAATTATTAGGGTATTCTGTTAAAGACACTAGATTAGAGATACTCAATAAAAATCAATGGGTTCCCCTTTGCGATAGATATAATTTGAATAAAAATTCTTCTGGAATTTATTTACCAAGAAATCAAACTGCAATAATTCCAACAGAAAGTAAATTGAGCCTATTCCATGAATATTTTGGACATGGATTATTCTGTGAACAATCATTAGCAGGTAAGAGATTAATAGATTTAGAGAAAAAATTATTAGAAGAAGAAAAACGGGAATTTGAAAAGAAAAAATTTACATTAAAAGATATTGAAAAATTTAGGAAGGAAAATAAAACCTTTTTAGATTTGGAAAATTTTAAGGAGAAAAATTTAAAATTATATGAAGAATTTGCAATTTTTTCAGAATATGTTCTCTCAAAAGAGTTTAACCTAAATGACTTATTTAAGAGGAGATATGATTCATTATCAAAACAAGACAAAGAAGATATTGAAAATGTAATTGATTTTAATAAAAATTATGGAGATTTAGCAACTTTTTACAATTTTGGATTAGCAAGAAGAACAAATGTTGAAAGAGCTAAAAGATTATTAGAACAGGTCTATAATGATAAGTCAAGGATAAAATTAGCTATGCTTTATGGTTCAAAGAAAGAATTTTCAGATATTGATATTTTTATTGTTTCAGATAGTTTAATCCCTCTTGAAAGTTCTTGGTTAGATATAAGAATTGAGAACGTAAAAAATTTTGAAGAGATGGTTAGACATTTTGATGCTTCAATGATTGGTCCAATTTTAAATTCAGAATATCTTTTGGGAGATAAAGATTACTTAGAAGAGAAGAAAAAACAAATAAAAAAACAACCAATTTCAAAAGAAACAATTATCTATAATATCAAAAAAAGTGAAGAACAGAAAAATCTAGCTCTAAGCTATCCAAAAGATTCAGAAGAAAGAAAACATGGATTCGATTATGTTAATTCTTATCTAACAAATGCTCGTGCTTTACAGAATGGATTTAAAATCTTAACAGAAAAAGAATTAAAGTCATTTTCTCAAAAAGAAAAATTTATAGAGTTGGAGGGAGGTAAATTATAATGAGATTAGAACAGCAAGTTTATGATGTTAAAGATTTAGAAAATTTAAGTGCCTCTCAATTGTATATGTTTAGTGGACCATTAGGCGGACCAATCTCAAGCAGACCTTTGAAAATAGAACCAATAAAAATGAGGTTTACTGATTTTTCAACTCAGTTTAATTGTTTAGATAACCTCTATAAAAAAGAATCACCTTTAGAGAAAAAAAAGGAAAAAGAAAAGGAAGAAAAAAGACAAAAAGAATTAGAGAGGGAAATAATAATAAATGCAATGAATTATAAAAGAAGTGAACCGTTAAAAGGAAATGATTTTTCTTCATCGGGTTTTCAATTCCATTTTCATGAAAATAATGGAAATATCTCGGGAGGGAAGATTAAATCATATAATGGAACAAAAGATGATGAGATAAAGTTGGATAATTATCAAATCTCTATGGGGGATTTATATGCTAATTTACTTAACATTAAAAAAATAAAACCTAAAGAATAATGACAGAATTGAATAAAGAAAGAATTAAAGAAGAATTAATTTATATTTACAAAAATTTTCTTAAAGATAATTACAATAGAGAGATGATTCGGAGAGCAATAGAGATGGATAGACTCTATGGTGGAGCAGTCCAACTTCTTGATGAAGATTTAGGGAATGCTATTAATCTTTTAACTTTTGTTATTCAAGAAAAAATGCCGGGTGGAAAGAATAAAAAAGAAGAGATAAAAAAAATTCTTGAAGAACTAGAAAAGTCCTAAACAAAATTTTTTATTATTTTTACTTTTTAACTTTTAATCATAATATTTATAAAACACATCTCATTATTATAAAGATGAAAAAAGGGGTTAGTAAATTAGTATTTGGATTAATTTTATTTATATTTTTATGCTCAAATGTTTTTGCTGTTGGTACTTTCTTAACTTCTACATGTGAAATTGTTCCAAGAACCAGTTGTGGTGATGATGTAAAAGAATATATTGTTATGGGACTTTCTGATTTGACAGATGCGCATGGAGAACTTGCAAGCCAGAATAATTATGATTATGTTTTATGTTGTGGACTTCCAGGAAGTGCGACTTGTAATGAAGACAATAAAATAATTGGACTTTCTTCTTCTACAAATGCACATGCAGAAATCCTAAATAATTATCCTGATTCTAGCGATGTTTGTTTTGGGGATTTTGTATGCAGGAAATTATCTTCTGGAACTACTTGTGGTACAGATGAGTTTGGTATTTTATCATTAAGTGCAGACACAAATGCTCACATTGGAAAATTTAATGATTTCTCAACAAAGATATGCTGTGGTAGTCAAACATTCACAGCACAAACTTGTGAACTGGTATCAGCAACATGGACAGGAACAGCAATTCAAGATAATAAAGTCGTTGCAGGTTCAAAAGTTTATCTTCAAGTTATAGGAAGCGGACCAGAATGTAATGGACAGACAATTTTATTTGAAGTTAAAAAGAAAGTATTATTGGGAGATGATGTTTTAGCAGTATCACAACCAGTAGAGGTATCTTTTAATGGAGCAACAGCATTAGGAAGTTGGATTGCAGAAGGAGGAAATCATTATTTTACTGCTTTATTAGACGATTCAGATGCAGCTCCTGCAGAAAGTAATATTTTAGATGTCAGCAATTTACCAAATGATTATTGTGATTCAATTTTAACTTGTGAAGATTATACTAGTGAAGAAGAATGCAATACAAACAGCCCATGCAATACAGATCTTGTTGCTCAAGGCGGAGGAGCAGAAGGGCTTGTAGACTGCAATGATGAATCTTTCTTTTGCGGATGTTCATGGAATATTGATGAAGGAAATTGCAAGTTTAGCTGGAGTGAGATAACAGGAGAATCATGCGGAAGTCCAGACACAGGTGGATGCAATTACGGATGTACTTTATGCAGTAATGCAGAAACAGGAGATTATTGTAGTGTAGGAAGCTGTCCTGAAGGAGAAAATCCAGTATCTAATGAAGATGGAATTTGTGAGTTTGGAGAAGGATGTACTTCTGTTGATTGTTTAAACGGAGACACTGATAGTTGTAATCAAGGATTATTTTGCTCATTGCAAAAATGTTTTTCATTTGATGAAACTTTAGAACCAGCTGCAGACCTAGGAGAATGTATAATTACCCAGACAATAACAAAGGGATGTGATACAGAGCCTGTTGGATTTAAAACAATAAAAGCAACTGGAACATGGACTGGACTTCCTGGTTCAGGACAAGTTCAATGTGAGTCTTACCAGCAAGAACCAATAACTGTTCCATGTCCTGCACAGGTGCAATTGCCTTTCTTTGATTATTTTGAAATGATAATTGCAGTAGCAACTATCTTGCTAATTTATGTTTCATTAGTAGTCAGAAGAAGATTTCTTAAGTTAAGAAAAAAACATAAATAAGAATATATTCGACAAATGTTTATAAATACTTTTTAATTTAAATTATTGATAAAAATGAGGGGAGCAATAATTAAGTTTTTAGCAATTTCAGCGTTAATATTATTTTTTATTAATTTTATTTCTGCAGGAATTTTAGTGGGAAATCATTCAATAGAAAAATCTTATGCTCCTGGAAGCACAATAAGAGGCTGGTTAGAAATAACATTAGATAAAGAATCAACAGATTCAATTTTGGGAAGTTCTTTTGGTGGTAGCATAAGTCTTATTGATTTATTAAACAAGACTTCAAATTTAGCATTTATAAAAACCTGCATTCCCTTGTCCTGTACATTTGGTTATTCTGCAAATAATGAAGAAGATTCTAAAATTCTTAGTTTAGAAAAAGAAGAAGTATTAATTGGATTCAATCTCACCTCTTCAAAAAAATATCTTGTCGGAGATATAACTGATTTTTATTTTAATGTTTCAAGCAATAATGTAGATGGTGTGGAATTTCCATTAGCAATAGATGTTTTGGATGACGGGCAATATGAATGGAATGCTTATACTGCTTCAGAAGAATTTTCTTCAGATTATAATTCAGGCTGTTTTGCGGGGGTAGGCACTACTTCAAAACCAATATCTTATGAAACACAATTTTGTGAAAAAATAAGTCTTACAAGAGCCCCAAAAGTAGAACTTGGAGCTTATGTAAAGGGTAGCGGGACATCACATTTTTCAATGAGTATAAAAGAAGTTGGAAGTAGCAGCCAAAAAGGATGTGATGCACTTGCCAGCGGAGAGGGAATACAAAAAATATCATGCGAAGTTCCAGAATTTTCAGTTGATGAAGACAAAGATTATTTTGTATGTATAAAAACGCCAAGTGCAGGCTACAATGACAAATATACTATTGAAATGGAAGAAGATTCAAATAATTGCGGTTTTATCGATGATTTTGACGGAACATATGACAGAGACTATGAAATTTTTGCAAGACAAAGAAAATTTGCGAATATAAAAGAATTTATTTTTAATGATGCTGAACTTGTGAAAGCAAAAAGTCCTGTAACAAATGTAAAAGAATATGTAAAAGAATATGTTTCCGAGAAGTATAATAATAATTGTTCAAAAGGCTGTATTATTCCTATGAGAATTTTTTCAGGAGTTACACAAGAAGTTACCATTGATTATTCTACTGGAGAAGGAAGATATGTCAGATATATTTCTGATGGGACAAAATTTATTACAGATATTTATGATTTAGCAAAGACCTCTGCTCAAATCAGTTCTGCATCACAAAAATTATATTTAGATGACGCAGGATTTAGTATTCCTGCAGAATCAGGGAATTATTCTCTTTTGATAAAATTAAATGATGAAGAATTGTTTTCTGAAGAAGTGATTATAAAAGAAATTGCAACAATCCAGTCCTTAAGTCCAATGAAGACTGCAGTAGGATATCCTACAAAATTCCGTGCTAGAACTGATGCTTCTGTAAATATCACACAATATACCTGGGAATTTGGTGATGGGAACATAGAAACAACAAATGTGAATATTGTAAATTATACTTACAATTCAGTAGGAGATTACATGTTAAAAATCAGTGTTGTAGATGCAAATGGCGGGGCTTCAAATAAAACATTTAACATTACTGTAGGTCCAGCATCTGCTATTGTTCCAACAATAATAACAGGAGTAGAGTTAAGCATAAATAATATCAAAGAAAAGACTGCATTATTCTCTGAATTAGAAAGAAATAGTGTTCACAGAGCATTAGATTTAGAAACAATTGAAAGCACAATTACAAGATTAAAAGACACTGCTGCAAGAGCAACTTCTGAAACAGAATTTCAAACAATCCTTGGAGAATTATTGGGAATAAGCCTTCCAAAAACAATTTCTAAAACTGCTTCAGGAGATAAAATTTTATTTTATCCTATATCAGAAAATATTAATTTAGAGGTGTTAAAAAAGATAGGTGCAGGAGATTATACTGGAAAAGAAGAGGATTATAAAACTGCAATATTTGCCTGGAATGAAGCAAACATAAATACTATTTTAACTTACAGTGAAATATCTGCAATTTATGAGAGCGATGAAGTTCCCTTCCTGAAGATTTTTGATGTTAATGTAGATAATACTGGAGAAGAAGCATATATTTTTATAAAAGAGCTGAAAGATATTTCGTTTGAAGGTGTTAGTCCAAAAAAAGATTCTGGATATTATTATTTAAATCTTGGAGCAAATAAAAATACTGCGTTTTCTACAACAGATAATGTTAATTTTATCACCCTTCCAATGTTTATTTCCCCCAGCCTTACTAAGTTGACTATTTTAGAAATTTCTCCGACTACTGACAAAGAAGGCGGAAAAGCAGTGACTATCACAATCCTGATAATATTAGTTTTTGTTATTGCTATAATTGTTTGGACTATTCTTCAGATTTGGTACAAAAGAAAATATGAAAACTTTTTGTTCAAGGACAGAAATCATCTATATAACATGGTGAATTATATTGGAACTGAAAAAGACAAAGGAACAAATGAAAAAGATATTAGTGTTAATCTGAAAAAAACAGGATGGACATCAGAGCAAGTTAGTTATGCACTTAAGAAATATGCTGGAAGAAATACAGGAATGCTTCAAATACTTCCTGTAGATAAAATATTTGATAAAATGTTTGGGGTAAATAGGAAGATAAAAGCTCCCCCTGCTCCAAAAAAGGTGCAATAATTATCATTTTATTACTGAAATATTTATAAACTAATTCGGCGAAATTATATTTATGAAAAATAAAACATTTTTCAATGTCCTCGGACAAAGTCCTGTGGATACAAAAGGGGGAAGTTTTGCATAATGGCGATAAAAATTTTTAAAAATTTCTTCAAAAGAATTTTTGGAACTTTATTTAAGAATAAAAAAGAAATGAAACTTGGTTTTTATGGCCCCCCAAATGCAGGGAAAACCAGTCTTGCAAACAGAATATGCAAAGATTTTACTGGAGAGGAAATTGGAACAGTAAGCAAGGTTCCGCATGAAACAAGGAAAGTTCAGTTCAAGGAAAAAGTTGAAATAAGCTACAAAGGAAAGAAAATGACTTTCAAGATGATTGATACTCCGGGAATTGCTACAAAGATTGATTATGAAGATTTTCTAAAATTTAAAGTGTCTAAAAAAGATGCTAAGCAGAGAGCAAAAGAAGCAACGCAGGGAGTTATTGAAAGCATCAAATGGCTTGATGACATGGATATTGTTGTTGTTGTCTTGGATGCTACTGAGAATCCTTATAATCAAGTTAATATTACAATAATAGGAAATCTTGTTGCAAGAAAAATTCCTGTTTTAATTGTAGCAAATAAAGTTGACTTGAAAAAGGCAGACATAAAGAAAATTGAATCAGCATTTCCAGAATATGATGTAGTTGGGATTAGTGCTAAGTTTGGAGACAATCTTGAAGAGTTTTATGAATCAATTTTCAAGCTGTCAAAAAAGGTTTAAAAAGAATATTTGGTTTTAATTAAAATGTCAGACAAAAAAAAGGGGATGGGGAAGAAATTAGGGAATATCAAAGGATTCTCAATTCAATTTCTGCCTTATTCTGAAATTAAAGGATTAAACAGCGACGACAGAATAAGAAAAGTATTAAATATAATTTTAGGGAATAATATATTAATTGTACAGGGGAGATTGAGTTCAAGCGAAGAAGCAAGACTAATAGGAGATACTATGGCTATGATAGGACACATAAAAGATTTCAAGGGTATAGAACTTGCAGTAATTTCGGGTAATGGAAATGAAAGTATATGGGGTAAAATGACAAAGGGAATAGCAAATGTTCTTGCAGGAGGAGATTTTAGTTCAATAACAATTATAGGTCCTGCAACAATAGTCAAAGAAATAAAAAGAAATCCAAAGAAGATTGAATTGATGTTAAATAGATAAAATTTATTAATCCGTGATTTTTTTATTAATTAATGGTTCCTGTTTTTAAATTAAAGAGAAATAATATATAAGATGCCACATCAATGCGTACATTGCGGAGAATTATACCCTGCTGGAAGCAAGGAACTACTTGAAGGGTGCAAAAAATGCGGAAGCCATTTCTTTTTCTACATAAAAGATGAGCAATTTAACAAGATAAAAGAAAACCCTATTGAGATTCCTATGGAAGACAAGAAGCAGGTAGAAAAAGAGATAAGAGAGATGGCGGGCATTATTGAAGAGACTACTCCTGTTATATTAGATATTGAATCTGTGAGAGTTACAGGAGCAGGAAAGTTTGAAATTGATTTAGTGAATGTTTTCAATAAAAAACGTCCATTAATCTACAAAATAGAAGAAGGAAAATATATCATTGATTTGGCTTCAACTCTTCAGCAGAACATGAAAGATTTAAAAGAAATACAGAACCCAGATAAATAATTTTTAGTTAAAATATAAAAAGCTATTTCTACAATATAATATAATGAAGAATATTAATTATATTTTAAAAGAAGTTCTTATTAAGATAAATCCTCCAGAAATAGAAATTAAATCTATTGAAAAATTTCTTAAGGGTTTTATAAACAATCTTAAGGGAAAATTAAAAACTATAAATGCAAGAGCAGAAGTTTTTGTCGGAGGAAGTTTCGCAAAAAATACGTTGATTAAAAAAGGATTATATGATATAGATGTTTTTGTCAGATTCGATGAAAAATATAAAGAAAAAGATATTTCAAAACTTCTTGAAAGAGCATTAAAAGGAACAAGGCAGAAATATTCTGTGATACATGGTTCTAGAGACTATTTTAAAATTGATGTCGATGATAATTTCTTTATTGAATTAATCCCAGTAATCAAAGTAAAGAATCCAAAAGAAGCAGGCAATATTACTGACTTATCTTATTTTCATGTTAATTACATAGAGAAAAAATTGAATAAAAATATGATTGATGATGTAAGACTTGCTAAAGCATTTTGTCATGCAAACAAATGCTATGGAGCAGAGAGTTATATCAATGGTTTTTCAGGATATGCACTTGAACTGCTGATAATTTATTATAAGAATTTTTTGAATTTTTTAAGAGCAATGACAAGAGTGGAAGACAGAGAGATAATTGATATAGAAAAGTTATACAAGAATAAACAGGAATTAATAATGAATATGAATAGCGCTAAGATGAGTTCTCCGATAATTCTAATAGATCCAACTTACAAAGAAAGAAATGCTCTTGCAGCACTTTCAAAAGAAACATTTGAAGAATTTAAAAAAGCCTGTTCAAATTTTTTAAAAAATCCAAAAGAAGAATCATTTCAAATTAAGAGAGCAGATTTGGAAAAAATAAAAGAAAATGCAAATAAAAAGAAAGAAGAATTTGTTTTATTAAACTTGGAGACAAATAAGCAGGAAGGAGATATTGCTGGAAGCAAGCTTGTAAAGTTCTATAAACATCTTGGAGAAGAACTGGAAAAATTTTATAAGATTATCAACAAGGGATTTGAATATGATGGAGAAAAAAATGCAGAAGCATTTTTTGTTGTTAAGAGCAAAGGAGAAATAATATTTAATGGTCCGAGTATAAAAGACAAGAAAAATATGCGGAGATTTAAAAAAAGGCATAAGAAAACTTTAATAAAAAATGGAAAAATATTTGCAAAAGAAAAAGCAAGTAAAAATATTAAGGAATTTATAACAGACTGGATGTCAGCAAATTATCAGAAGACAGTAGAAATGAGCATCAGCGAGATAAAAATTGAAAATTAAAATTTTAAAAATCCTTCTAGAGATAAAGAAGGTTCATGAGTTAATTCTCCATCATAATTTTTTGAATCCATTCTGTAATTTACATTGAATCCTATGGGATTTATATAAAAAGAGCCACCAACATAAAATCCGGCTCTATCAGGAGCAAAATCATAACTTGATTTTGATAAATAAAAACCAGCATTAAGTCCTGTATGTTTGGATTTAAATTTTGTATCTAAATAAAATCCATCTTCCCATAGTTTTCTTACATAATAAGGTTCAAATGAAAAAGATATTTCTTTTGGGAATTTAGCATTAAAATTAATCCCTGCTCTCAGTTCATCAAACATTAATTTATCTGCGGGGATATCTATATTTTCTGGCAAAAGAGAAGCCTGAAGGTTCAGATAAGGGGTTATCATCATATTCTTTACAGGAATTTTATAAGAAATTCCTCCACTCATCAAGAAAAGATTACCAAAAAGAGTATCATTAGGAGTATTAAAAACATTTGCAGAAAGTCTTGAAGAAGCATTGAATCCCTTTTTATTGTCTGTGGATACAAATAAATCTGCAATAAAAGCATTTGCATTATTATGAATGTTATCAAATCCCCCATCTCCAGCTATATCTCCATGAGCAAAACTAAGTGTTGAATCAAGTAAAATAATCTTTGGAAATATAAACCTAGCACGATAACCTGTGTGAAATAAAAGCATTTTGCTTGAAGGAGAAGAAAGCTCTCCAACTTTTCCAAAAATTCCAAAAGCATTAATTCCAGCTGAATTTATATAATCCCCATTGTTTTCTGATTCTGGAGAAACAGCGCTTTTTTTGTTGAGAGATAAGGTAACTGAATTCATTTTAACTGACTGTAGTTTTTTATCTTTTATATTAAATACAAAATCCATATCAGAGGGATTATTTTCTCCAACAAGATAATTGGTTACTTTCTTCAAAGAAGGATCATATTCGACAAAATCAAGAAAATGATTACCATCTTTTGTTGTAAGAGCGTATTTCAACTCATTATTTTCATAAAAGAAATGTTGAAATGCAAATTGTCCGATACTTCTTTGGTAGGCTTCAAGAGTCTTTTCAATATTTTTTGTCCTTGTCATAAAAATATTTCCCGAATTAATAACTGCAGTTCCATTTTTTAATTTCGCAATATTATACATGTGAGCTATGCCCTCAGAACCTCTTGAAGATAGTGCAGCAGCCCGAACTCCTCCCTTGTTTAAAGTTTTCTCGATAATAGTTCCTATCTGTCTGCATACAAAATTATCTTTTTTATTGTAATAATTTAAATAAAATTCATTGGAGACTATTGCAGATAAAACAATTTTTTGATTTTCTGAAAGAGTTTTAAATATATCATTAAAATCATCAAAAGAAGTTATATTTCTTAAATCTCTTCCCTTAAGAGTATCCATAATGTCCAAAATTTGAGTTGTTTCCCCCCCATTAAGGGCTGGAGCATTTTCTGTTAAAAAGAGATTAAATATATCATAATTTTTCATATAAAGAACAACAGAGTTCTCATAATCAACAAGTGTTGGATTTATATCAATATCTCCTTTGATTCTTACTGTAGGAGGAATGATCTTAACTATTTTATTTTCTAAACTTCTTTTCTTTTTGATTCCTTTTTTTGTTTCTGATTTTTCTTCTTTAGATTGTTCTACTTTTTCTAAATATTTTGGTTCAATAAGATTAGTTAATTCTTTTTCAGGAATAAATTTTTGATTTTCTAAATTGTGAGAACTATAATTTGAAGTTTCTTTTTTGTTTAAATTATATTCTATGTAATCTGAATTTTTTGTCGGGAAATTATATTTTTTTGATTCACTTAAATTCGTTTTTCCATTTAAAAGAAGAGTACAAATTGCGCTTCCCAAAAGAAAATTCTTGAGGGTTGTCATTTTATTGTTTTTTAGAAGTATAGTCGGCTATCTCATCAAAAGGAATAACATCATAAATGTCGGTTATACTCTTTTTATTTAGTTTTCCATTTATTCTGGAAGCATAATAAAATCCTCCATGAAATGGACTATTATTCCAGCAAGGAACTAAATCTCCTTTGACATTTCCATCTGTTAAATTATAAGCCAATGCTAAACGCAATAAAGCCTGTCTTGCAGAGTTTCCTTTTCCATCTTCTAATGTTGCTCTTGCTGGTTGAAATTTATCTAAATAATATTCATAAACAAGATTACTATCCATCCATAAATTAATGTATTTTCCAAGTTCACTTTCAAGTGCAGTATCTCCTTCTATCCATCTAAAAAAATAATTTCCATTATCTTCTCTAACTCTTGTTCTTAATATTGTTGGGATTTCGGACTTAGATAAATTATACCAATCTTCCATATCTCCAAAAGGCATCTGACAATTAGTTATTAATCCACTCGCAAGCACTCCTCCGATTATCCCTGCTCCTTGTTTAAGGAAATCTCTTCTTGAAATTTTATTTTTCATTTTAATTTTTTCCTCCAATTGCTTTTTCAAACATAGAGGCAAGAGCTTCAACAAAGAAATCTGAATTAAGCCAGATTGCAATATCTTCCTGCTCAGTATTTCCTCCCTTAGATAAATAAAATAAAACTTCTCTTCTGTCAATTATAAAGAATTTAGAATCAATATCTATTTTTTTTATTTTCATTGATAATTTTTCTTCTACTTCTTTGATTAGTTTAGCATCTCCTGAAAGTGCAATTTTAATTTTTACATTTGCCTTGTTAAGCTCTGCAAAAGTCAAAGAGAAAAGTTTTAGCTTTGATTTTATTTCTTCTACATTTGTGCATATAATTATTTCTTTCTTAGCATTATTTATTGTTTCTTTAAGGAAATTAGAAATGTTTGATTTTCCCCTTAATGAAGCAGATACCTCTTCTCTTTTCACAGGATTGATTCCCTGTTTATATAATTCATCAAGTTTTAAGAATTCCTCACTTTCTCTTATTTTTGATAAATCCTTTACCTTTTCTTCAGCAATTTTTCTAATGTCTGTTTTTATTCTTTCAAGGATTATTTGAGGTTTTACTCCAAGATACTTAACTGGCTTGCCCATCCTAATTATAGCAAAACCTTTTTTTTCTAAGCTTTCAAGAACGTCATAAGTTCTGCTTCTTGGAACACGAGAAATTGCTGCAACCTCTCCCACAGAAGCAACACCCTTGCTAAGCAAAGCTAGCCATACTTTAGTTTCATAAAGATTAAGATCGAATCTGTCTTTTATTCTATTCATAACTTCTTGTGTCATTACCATAACAGGCTGTAGAATGTTCCATTTATAAATATTGTGTTTTGTTGTTACTGTATAATTGGTACAAATTGGTAATATTTATAAACTGGGGGAAATAAGAAGAACCATGGAAAATCCAATAGTAAAAGAAGAAGGCATTTTGGACAGATATATTGGGGAGTATGTAAGAATAAAATATAATGGGGATGAATGTTGGGGGAAAGTTGATGAGATTAAAGATGGATTCATATTCTTAAAACCCTATGTAGAATGGGAACATAGTTCAGAACATAATTTAGAGATAAGAAAATTTTTTGAATCAAAAAGTATGGCGATAAATGGATTAGAAAAAGGAACAAGGATAATCCCCTCAACAAGAGAAAAACTGGATGAATGGATAAGTGTTTATAACAAAGATGCTATCAAAAAGAAAAAAGAAACTAATCAGAAAATTAAATAAGACAAAATTAGTCCCAATAAAATTCCTGCTGTTATGAAAGGCATTGCAGGATAAAATTTCTTTTTTTCTGAAAATGAGAATAATAAAGCTAATGCAATAGTTGCTCCTGCTACAACAAATAAAGCGGGAATAATTCCTCCTGTAAATCTGATTAAAGGAAATAATCCAAAAGGCAAACCAATACTCTCTGTCATTAATACAACTCCTGCAGTAATTATTGGGAAGATAACATCACCGCCACCAAGTATTGCAAGATTGACTTTTATTTTTTTATTTTTTACTTTAGACTTTTTCATCTGCATTCTTAATTTTTTAGAAATGTAAGGAACAAAAAATCCTGAAAAAACTTTCAGGGTATTTATCTGATATTTCGCCATCTTCTGCATAATTCCTGAATGCCAAACAGCCCACATATCATATGCAGAGATAATTAATAAAAGAGCAATCACAGACCATAAATTAAGTATTGGGACAAATACTGCTGCAATTCCTGGGTAGACTAAAAGTTCTGTTAAGTTGTGAATAAGAATATTTCTTTTGAAGATTTTTATAAAAGCTAGGGGGAGTGCAATTATTATTGGAACTAAATAATAGGCAAGAGGATAAATTGAATGTATAAATTCTGGCAGGAATGCAACAAAAGACAAAGATAATGCTATAACTACAACAGCAAAAAACCAAATTCTTAATATAAAATCTATTTTAAATTTTGTCAGCAAGAATAAAATTACAACTGCAAATATAAATGCGAAAATAATTGAACCAAAGTAAACATTAAAATCAGATTCCTGCTGAACTTCTGGCGGTTGAATCCAAGACAAACTTGGATTGTCAGTGACTGTTGTTACTCCATTAACTTCTGTTTTTATATGGAATGGATCTGAATTTATTACATAAAGTCCAATTAATTGCGTTACAACAAACATCGCCAAGAGAATGAATGTTATTTTCCAATTGTGTTTCATTGGTAAGACACTAAGAACCAAAGGTTCCTAATACCTCCTATTTTCTTTTTAATTTTCCCACTAAATTTGTGCTCATGGCTGATTGAACCTCTCATAATTTATTAAATTAAGAGAACTTTTTAAATGTAGTTAAGAATAATATTTTTCTTTTGCTTTAGTAAGACAACAATCAATAGTATGTGAAATAAAGGGAAGATTTTCCTGAACATATTTATTGTCCCTAAGCGTTATTCCTAATTGTTTTAACTTATGATAATTATTAGTTAGTTCAAGATTATTTGTAACCTTTGTATAATATTTTATAAAATTTCCATAATCATTTATAATTTTTTCAAGTTCAGATAATGGAATACCATTCATAATAATATTTAACAAAGAAATCTTATAAATATTGTGTTACCTTAGTTCGGCAACTGTGAAAGTCGCCTATCAATTAATTAAAAACTCGCTTTCAAGTTACCTCAATCTCAACGTTTCTAAATTTCTCGGAACATTTGTTTCAACACGATTAAGCTTGTAAAGTGCAGAAGCTAAATCCAAATCCTTTGAAACTTCACCGTGATTAATTATTATTCTTTTTGCTTTTGGACGCATATTATTAAAAAACGAAAGAAGTTCATTCCTTCCTGCGTGAGCACTAAATCCAGTAATTGTGTTAACACTCATTTCTACTTTTACTATTTCTTCTTTTCCTTCAACAATCATTCTTATTTCTTTTATTCCCTCTTGTACCTGTCTTCCTAATGAACCCATTCCCTGATAACATACAAAAATAATTGAGTTATTTGGGTTGCTTGCAAATTCTTTAAAATATTCCACTGATGCTCCACCCATTAACATACCAGAAGTAGCTAGAACAATACATGGACCGCCTTCAATTACATTTTTTCTTTCTTGTGGAGAACCTACACGCATAAAGTATTCTGATGTGAATGGATTATTATCTTGGAATACATCTGTCCTTACTTTGCTTCCAAGAAAATCAGGATAAGCTGTGTGGATTGCATTAATATCCCAAATCATTCCGTCTATGTAAATAGGGACTGGTTTTAATCTTCCATTTGCCATCGCATCTTCAAGTACAAGCATTGTCTCCTGGGCTCTTCCTAATCCAAGCTCGGGAATTAAAACTTTTCCTGTTCTTTCGATAGTAGTATTTACCAAATCAATAAGCTTATCTTCTGTTTCTGCTCTTGGTGGGAATATATCATTTTTTGCTCCATAAGTTGATTCTGTTATTACTGATTCCACTCTCGGGAAGGTTGCTACTGCAGGATCTAAAAGTCTTGAACGTGCATATTTGAAATCTCCAGAATAAAGCAAATTGTGAAGTCCATTTCCAATATTAAGGTGAACTAACGCTCCACCAAGTACATGTCCGGAATTGTAGAAAGTTAATCTTACATCTGGAGTTATGTCAGTAACTTCATTATAATTTAAACAAATGCTATGTTTTACCATTTCTTTAATGTCAGTAGAATCGAAAAGAGGCTTTGTAGCTTGTTTATATGCAACTCCAATAAAATCAAGAGAAAGCAAGGCAGCAATATCTCTTGTCGGTGGTGTCATATATACTGGACCTTTGTAACCCATTTTGTATAAGTAAGGAAGAAGTCCAACATGATCTAAATGAGCGTGGGAAATTATTATTGCATCTAATTGATTTAAATTAAATTCTGGAATATCCAAATAAGGAAATTTGTCAGAGCCGCTTGAAGCAACATCTATTCCGCAGTCAAGAAGAATTTTTGAGTTTGGAGTTTGAAGCAACATACAGCTTCTTCCAACTTGTCTTCCTCCACCCATAAAAGTCAATCTTACCCATTCGTCAACTTTTTCAGGATTCCATTCCTTGTAGACTTTTTGTCCAATTGAGTTCAGAAATTTTCTTCTGTAATTATTGTTTGCATAAAGAACTTCTCTTATATTTTCTGTGATTTTGCTTTTGATTACAGAACTTCTCTGAACCTGCGGAGTCCATAAAGTTGCATTTCTTATTTCATTAAGTATACTTCCCTGTTTTCCTATTACCATTCCTGGGCGCTTTGATTCAATAACAACAATGCTTCTTTGAATATCAAAAATAATATTTGTAATTTCTGCTTCTGCAGGAACTATTTTTTTTATTTCTGCATCTGCCTCTTCTTGTTTCATTAATATCTTTTCATCTGCACGAAGTTCAATTCTCTTTTTTACTTTGTCAACAATTTCTTTTATCTTTGATTCTCCTTCTTTGAAAAACTTTTCATTATTTGTATAAAGAACAATATTTGCGCCTTCAAATGTTGCATCAGTAATACTTTCGTGCAACTGCTCTGTTATATTTTTTAAAATATCCATTGGTTTTTTATTTTTTTAAAATTTTTAATAAGAATTAGTCTTCCTTAAAATTCGACTGAATTTCTTGGGACACCACTTTTTTTATTCCTTGTTTAGTTATTGTAAAAACATCAATACCGAATCCGCTTCCAACATCTCTTTGTGTTGAGGATTTTATACATTCCATCGCAAGATTTATTCCCTCTTCAACAGACATTCCTTTTTTATATTGTCTTTCTAATAAACCAAGAACATAAGGCATACCTGAACCGAAATTAGCATCGTAATCTTCAACTTTTACTGTGCTTCCCGCAGGTTCAATAGAATATAATTCTGTTGTTCCATCTTCATTAAAACCGCCAAGCAAAAATCCTGCCTGCATTGGAATCATTGAAGGCTGTCTTATTCCTGAATAAAGAATATTAGCAAGAAGATTTGCTGCCTGTTTTACAGAAGGTTTTGTCTTTGAACGAAGTTCTTTTAATTTTAATTCTGCTGGCAAAACTTTTTGAATTCTATGAATATCAGAAACCATTCCTGTTCCTGAAATAGCAATATAATCATTTACCTTAACAGTCTTCTCTGACTTCTTGTTCATAACAATAGTTCCTGCTGTGCTCTGCCGGTCAGAAGCCATTACAACTCCGTCTTTACAGACAATTCCAACTATTGTAGTACCTGTTTTCAAAAATGAATTTTTTAATTCAGCATCCATGTTAATATTCATAGAATAATTTCTTATAAGTTTTAAGGGGAAGAAGGGTTTATAAATTTTTTTATGAGGTTTCAACCTTTGTTATTCCATTTTCTTTCTTGAATTTTATGACATTTTCTACAAAACCTTCAATCTTTTGCTCGTGAGAAACAATGATTAATTGCTTGACATTTAACTGCTGCAGAACATCTCTCATTTTATCCAATTGCTGTTCGCTGAATCCATCTGTCGGCTCGTCAAGAATAACTAAATCCCTGGTTTTTATTTTGCTCATTAAAGAGTTGATTACCTGATTAAGAGACAGGCGATAGGCAAGAGCAATTGCTGTTCTTTCTCCACCTGACAAATGTGCATAATCAATCTCATAATCCTGCTGTTCAATTACAGGAGTGAAATCATCACTAAGTTTTACATTGAATGTTTCTGAAACAAGGATATAAAACCATTCTGCAAAAAGCTTTGAAAATTCTGTTTTAAGTTTTATCATTACATTTTTTTCTATGAATGACATTAGCGTAATAAATTGCTTTGAAAGCCAGTTTTCAAGTTCTGTTATATAATTTAACTGCAATTTTATTTTTTCTGCTTTTTCTATTTCCATTTTTAATTCTCCTATCTGTCTGGAGAAAACTTCTATCTCTTTCTTTAACTCTGCAACTTTTATGTCAGCAAGACGTTCCTGTCTTAAGGCATCATCAAGCTCTTTTTGTTTAATTTCAAGTAGATTCACAAATCTTGTAAGATTTAAAATAGAATTTGTCAATAAATCCGCCTGTAATCTTAACATTTCTATATCTTTTTCCAGCATAATATTTAGTTTTTCTATGTTTTCAATTTGTGTTTGTTTTTCATTGACGTCCTGCAATTTCATTCTTAAAATCTTCAAGTCAGTCAGTTGGCGTTCAGAAGAAGAAATTTCTATGTCAATCTTTTTTATTTTTTCTGAATTTTCTTTTTTTTCTGCTTCCAAAAATATTAATTGCTTGTTTGATTCAACATTATCAGTATTAATTTTGTTAAGTACGTTCGCTTTGTAAACTGCATCAACATTCTGCAAGCATGTAGGACATATTTCAAGACTGGAAATCTTTTTTTCTATTCTCCTGTTATCTTCTGTTTTAAGATAAAAAGAATTTATTTTTGAACTAATCTCCAGGTTAGCAATATTTAATTTTTCTTTTTCTTGTTTATTTATGAAAATCTTTTGTTCAAGTTGTTCTATTTGAGATTTATCAAATTTAATTTTCTGAAGTTCTTCAATTTGGCTTTTTATCTGCAGGATTGTTTTTTTATTTGAAGAAATAGTTTCATTCTTATTCATCATCATTATTTTTGTTTTCTCAATTTCACTCTGGTACTTATTTTTTTCTTCTATCTTCTTAGAGACTTCTTCTTTTTCTTCCTGAATTTTTTTTCTCATTTCTCTTTTTTCAAAAAGTTCTCTCTCCATAGAAGAAAGATTAAGCTGTTTTTCTTCAATTTCATTTTCTTTGGAAATTAAATTATATTTTATCTGTTCAAGATTTGCAGTCATCCCTTCTTTCATTCTCTTTTCTTCCCTTAATTTTGTAGTTAGAATAGAAACATTTTCTAAAATTCTTTTGTATTTGTCAATTCCAAAAACATGTCTAAGAGTATTTATCCTAACTTCAGAATCTTCAAGGATAATCTGTTTCATTTCTTCCTGCGGAGTATAAACTGTAAATTTGTAAAGAATATTTTGTTTTTTTGCAAATTCCGCAGGGTAGCTTAATAGTTCCAATATTTTCCCTTTTAATTCTGTTACAGACAATTCCTTTTTTTCATTATTAACAATAATGGAACAATAATCCTGAGATATTGTTTTTCCTTTTTTCAATGTTCGTTCTATTATAACTTCGTCATTATCAACTTCAAAAACGATTTTCACGCCACCCTCTTTTTTCCCATTCTTAAGAAGTGCAGAACCTCTTTGTCCGGGTTGAAGTCCAAACAATGCGAACTCTATAGCCAACAGAACAGAAGTTTTCCCAGAACCAATATCACCCGAAAGTAAAGTAGAACCTTCTGCAAAATTTATTTCCTGATGCTCATAGCTTCTAATGTTATCTAAAGTTATTTGTTTTAATTTCATACTCTTTTCACAAATTTTCAAGAAAAATGAAGTTTTTAAGAATAATTGTGATAATTAACAAAAAATCTTTGAGGTTCTATCACAAGGCATAATGGTTCTTTTCTGGACATTGTATAAATTAGCTATTTTCTCCAGAGTAAAAATTCCTAAAATATCATTTCTTAAGAAGTATTCTATATCTCCTCTAAAACGTAATTCTTCTCTTGGCAAAAATCTTCCGTTAAGTAAAAGAGAATATCCTCTGTATTCTTTTCTAAAACTAAGTTCATCTTTATCAGAAATGAGGTAAGCATTTGAAATAAATTTTCTTTTATTCTTTCTGTAATAAGTTATTTTCCCCACATATAATTTCGCATTTGTGTAACCAACTTCTATAATCTTCTCGGAATCATTAGTTTTTTCTATTTCAAGAAGTTCCCTTGAAGTTATAGTCATTGCCTTTCCTAAACAATGAAGGGGAACTCCACCCTCAACAAAAAGAGAACATCCCAATTTTTCTTTGACTAAAGCATAATCTACTTCTCCAACTTCCCTATAATCTCCTTTTGCAATAATTCCAAGCCCTTCTTTAGAAACCATCATTAAATTAGGAGGATAGGAATGTGTTCCTTCTAATATTGAATAAAACTTATGAGTTAGTTTTTTCATATGTTATTAGAAACTAAGAATTATATAAATATTTCTATTTGTTGTAATTAATAAATAGTTACATTAGAAATTCAAAATCTTTTTGCAATCTTCTATAAGCCGGTTTGTAAAACTTTCTAATTTTTCTCCTTCCTGCTTGTCTATTGAAAGTGAATTCATGAGCTGAAGAATAAATCTGTTAAAATCAACAGGATTCTGTTCAGAATAAAGATTAATTGCTTCCTCTTCTATATTATCTATATTTTTTATTTCAACATTATTCATTTCAACTTCTTTTGTTGTAAGTTCATGAGTATTTTTTAAAAGAAAATAGGCTTTTCTTCTAGAGACTGCTTCTTCTATTTGTGAAAATTTTATATCAGAGTTGCTTCCAGATTCAAGCTCGCCTTTTAATCGTAAAAGAATTATCTTATCTTCTACATCTCTTTTTTCTATTTCAGAGATTATATGTTCTGTAGCTCCTAAAGTAGTTCTCAATTCAACTTCTATTGGAACCACATCTTTCAATTTTAATTCTATTTTCTCAAGAGAATTTTCTTTTTCTGTATCAACAAAATAAAAACTTCCATGTTGTAAGTCTTCCAATTCCTGAAAATTGTTTGGAAAGATTGGACCAGGATAAACAAAATTCTGATATTGAAAATCTATATGCAAATGTCCAAGAGCATAATAATCTGCTTTGGGGATAAGGTCTGTTTCAAGAGCATCTATTGGGAGAGTTCCTTTTGCCTTGTCAATTGTTGTATGAAGCATAAATATTTTGAAAAGTCCGGGAGCATCATTTAATTTTATTTTTCTTAATTCTGCGATTTCCAATCCAGATTTTTTCCCCGGATAACCATAAATAGCAACTCCTCCGTGAATTACAGGGTTTAAAATAATCTTATCCTGATTTTCTTCAATGTTCATAACATTCTTGCAAAATCCAGCTTTTTCCAATACATCAAGAAAAGTTTTTCCTGAAATAGAATAATCATGACTGCCTGCGATTATAAAACAAGGAATTTTTGATTCTTTTAGTCTCTTAAATTCTGCAAAAGTTTCTTTAAGAATTTCTATTGGGGGATAAGCAGAATCAAATAAATCCCCTGCAATAAGTACAAAGTCTGGCTTTTTCTCTATGCAAATATCAAAAGCTTTTCTAAATGATTTAAAGTTCAATTCCTGCATAGGCTGTTGTTTCCAACCACCCAAATGTACATCAGAGATATGAGCGAATTTTACCATATTTTATATTAATAAAGTTTATAATCTTGGGAGAATGGAGTAATATATAAAAATGATTGTGGTGAAAAAATGAGTGATGCATTATTAATTCTGATAATAACACATTTTGTAAGTGATTGGCTTTTTCAGCCGGCAAAATGGGCAATTGGTAAAATAAAAAAAATTAATTATAAAATATTCCATTGCATCCAATATACTATCTTGTTCCTCCCAGTATTATATTTTCTAAAAATAAATTTATTATGGTTAATCTGGATTTTTCTAACTCATTTTTTTATTGAAGATCATAAATTAATAAATTGGTGGAATAGGAATATCAAAGGAGAAAAAAGCAACATCTTGTGGTTAACAATGGTAGAAGATCAGATATTACATATCATTAGTTTAATTCCCTTAATTTTAAAAATTCCATTTAATATACTATAAAATGAGATTCAGTATTTTATTTGGAGGAAAAGCAGGGCAGGGTCCGAATATTCTTTCAACCATTTTAGGAAGGGCGTTGATAAAACAAGGATATTATGTTTTTATTTCAAGAGATTACCAGTCACTTGTAAGAGGGGGGCATAATTTTAATGTTTTAACATTTTCAAAAGAACCTGTTTACAGCAATGATTCAAAAATTGATTTGATTATTGCGTTAGATGAAGACACACATGAAATACATAAGAAAGATTTAACAAAAGAAGGAAAAATTATCCATGTGGAAGAAAAAGGAAATATGTATTTTGCTGGAAGACTTTTCAAAATTTTATGCATGGATTTTAAATTATTAGAAGAAGAATTAAAAGAATTGAAGGGGAGATTTGATGAAAATATTAAAGAAGCAAAAGAAGGATATGAAGAAGAAGATAAGGTTGCTTGTGAGGTTGTATTCAGCAAAAGCAAAATGGATTTTATGAATGGGAATGAAGGAGTATCTGAAGGGGCAATAAAATCTGGGCTAGATGTTTATTATTTTTATCCTATGACTCCGTCTACAAATGTTGCTGGAGAGTTAGCGGAAAAACAGATTAAGAATAATCATATTGTTATAGAACTTGAAAGTGAAATTGCTGTGATTAATGCAGCTATCGGAAGTGCGATTACAGGTGCAAAAACAATGATTGGGACTTCAGGAGGAGGATTTGATTTGATGACAGAAGCACTTTCATTAACAGGAATTGCAGAAGTGCCTCTTGTGATTTATAATGCTTCAAGACCAGGGCCAAGCACAGGAATGGCTACTTATACTGGGCAGGGAGATTTGGATTTAGTAAGACATTCAGGACATGGAGAATTTGTAAGAATGGTATTAGCTCCGGGAGATTCAAAAGAATGTCAGGAACTTACAAACCAAGGATTTTATTTTTCGCAAAAATATGGAATTCCTGCAATTATATTATCAGACAAACATCTTGCAGAATGCATGTATACTCTAGATAAATCTCCAGTAATAACTCCTTTCAAGAAAATAACTTCTTTGAGAAGATATAATAGTTATGAGATGGATAATCTCGGATGCATGACAGAAGATGCAAATATAATCAATAAGAATGTTGAAGCCAGATTAAAAAAAGCAAAAGATATTGAAAAAGAAGCAGAGAAATTTAATAAATTTAATGTTTATGGAAATAAAAATTCAAATAATGTTATTGTTGCATGGGGAAGCACCAAAGGAGCAATTCTTGATTCAATAAAGGATTTGGATGTAAAGTTTTTGCAGGTATTATATTTAGAACCTTTCCCGATGAAGATTAAAAAAGAAATTGAAGGAAAAAATATAATCTTAATTGAGAATAATGCAACAGGACAATTAGGGAAATTAATTGCAGAGAAGACAGGAATCTTTATTGATGATAAAAATAAAATTTTAAGATATGATGGAAGACCTTTTTTTGCTGATGAATTAAATGGAGAGATTAAAAGGAGATTGAAATGATAAACAACAATCTTAACACGCCAATAGTACCAACATGGTGTCCGGGATGCTGGAACTTTCAGATACTAGCAGGAATAAAAAATGCTATTGCTGAGCAGATAAAAGATGGAAAGAAAAAAGATGATTTTGCAATTGTTTCTGGTATAGGATGTCACGCAAAAATATTTGATTATATAAATCTGAATGGAATTAATACTCTTCATGGGAGAGTTCTTCCGACATGCCTTGGAATAAAAGTTGGAAATCCAAATCTTAATGTTCTTGGTTTTAGCGGAGATGGAGATTGTTACGCAGAAGGAATGGAACATTTAATTCATGCTGCAAGATTTAATTCAGACATAAAATATTTTGTGCATAATAATCAGACATTTGCATTGACAGTAGGACAACCAACACCAGTTACAGAAATAGGATATATAGATAAAACAACACCGCTTGGAGTTAAATTACCCCCGATTAATCCAATAAAACTAATGCTTGCTTCTGGATGCGGTTTTGTTGCTAGAGTTTTTGCAGATAAAGGACAAGTAGAATATGTATTCAAAGAAGCAATGAAACATAAAGGATTTGCATTCATAGAAATTATACAACCCTGTCTTATTTTTCACGACGATAAAGGATATATTGAAAAAACATATTCTCTTGATGAAATAAAACATGATAAAACAAATTTTGAACAAGCAATGAAAAGAGCAGATGAATTTGATTATAATGTTGTAAAAAAAATTCCTCTTGGAATTTTTTATCAGAAAGAAAAAACAACTTTTGAAGAGCAGTGGCCGCAGCTTGTTGATTTAAAGAAAAAGAAAATGAGCTGGAAAGATGTGAAGAGATAAATTATCTCACTCTTGGATTCTTGTTAATATTTTCTAAATCCTGCTTGTTATGTATATGAATTTCTCTTTCAGAACTGGTATATCCTCTTAACAAATCTTTTTTAGCAAGTATTGGAAAGATATCTCCTTCCAGGCTTTTTCCGGGATATTGTAGAATTTCCGGCTCGCAGATACAAATTGGACACCAAACAAGATAACTATTATTCTTATCGGGTTTTGGTTTTTGATTGAATTGTACAATCTTATCCCCCTCTAAAAAAACCTGCCCTTTTATTGAAGGTTCCCCAAAACTTATCAGAGACAAAGTAGACATTGTATTATTTTTTATATGAAAGTTCCATAAATCATCTATTTTTATATTATCAAAATAAATATCTCCATAAAGAACCAAAAAAGTAGTGGAAATTTCTTTTTTTATTATCTTTAAACTTTGTGCGCTTCCCCCTGATTCTGTTTCTTCAATATACCTTATCTTTACTCCGTAATACTCTCCTGATTTTAATAAAGAAAAAATTGAATCCAATATTTTTTTTCTTGCAATAATATATATTTCCTTAAAATTATTTTTTCTTAATTTTTTAATTGCTCTTTCTATCAGGGTTGTTCCTTTAATCTTAACTAAAGGAGTATATTCTTCCCCAATTTTTAATCGTTCTTCGGGCCCGCCAAGAAGAATTACTGCGGGCTTGCTTTTATCCAGATAATTTTTTAATAGCACTTCTATTGCCTGCGAGCGATTCCTTATAATAAGCCTGTCAATGAAAGAATCAACATTTTTCAGAATTTGTTTATCTACAGTAATAGATATCTTTTCTTTCATACCCAAATCAATCTATCTATATTTTTAAATTTATGCGAAAAAGTAGGATAAAGGTAGGATATTTAAATATAAGGGAGGGAGAGAGAATATGAGAAAAAGTTTATTTGAAGTAGTAATTGATAAAAGCAGATTAAATAGTGTCATAACTGAAGCATCGAGACTTCAGCAAGAAGAAGAAAATATTAAAGATAATAATATAACAAGAAAGACTTTGTATGACATTGCAGATTCAACTTATCTTGACAGAAAAAATATTGAAAAAGCATTGATTAATGAATGTTTAAGATTGCAAGAAGAGAGAGAAAGAAAAAATTCCCTTTCAGAATATAAATCTTTGTTAACATATGGATTACCTATTTTGGCAGGATTGGTGGGAGGGGGTTTTGTTGGGGATAGCATTGCCCAAAGTTTTCCACAATATGGTATAGAACCTTATCTTGAATGTAGTTTTTTGGGAAGTGTGGTAGGAATGGAAATCTCTGGATTAATCTGTTGTCTTAAAAATTTGAAGATATTTAATAAAAAATGACAGAACAAAATGATTTAATAGAATTAGAAGGAGGTAAAAGAAGATGAAGAAAATTGGAAGCTGGGACGAGTATAAAAAATTGAAACACTTACCAAAAATATTTGATAAGGCTATTACTTGTGAAGGTTGTGAACAAACTTTTAGAGTTACTTTAGAAACCAATATAGAGAAAGAAGAAGCATTAATCTTTCTGGGGGATGATTACAAGATTGAAGATAAGTTTTGGAGTTTATTTCCCAAAGAATATGCAAGAAATAATTATGAACAAGTTACAAAATATAATTCTCTATGTCCAAATTGTGGAGAAATAGAAGATTTATTTTGTATAAGCCATACTCCTGAAATAAAGGAAAGAACTGAATGGAGAAGAGTAAGGACTATTGATTATTAAGATGACAAAAAAGATAGGAAAAGATACTTACACAAATGAAAATTGCAAGAAACTTGATAATTTTTTGAATAAACTTGATATGGAAGAGATTTATAATGGAGGAATCAAAAAAATTGAAATTGATATAAGAAATAATGAAAATGCAATTTTTTTTAAAAAGGTAGAAAATAGATTAATTAAGCATAAAGGAAAAATAGAAAAATATTTTAAGAGAGATATTAATTATTAATGTTAATCTTATTTCCTTAATTCCCACACCTTCAACTCCTCAAAAAATAATTTCTTTTTTCCTAATAATTTCTTTTTGTAATTATTCCATTTAATCCCTTTTGTAAGACTGCTTGTCAGCAAAATTATTTTTCCATCTTTTGTGAGATGCTTTTTTGCCTGTTGCAGAAATTTGTTTATTATCTCTGAGCCTTTTTTTCCTCCTGTTGTCGCAACACGCGAATCTCTTGGCTCTCTTTTGTCTTCGGGTAGATATGGTGGATTGAATACAATTAAATCAAATTTTTCTTTTATGTTTTTGAATAAATCAGATTTTACAGAACTAAAACCTAATGTTTTGCAGTGTTTAACTGCTTCTGAGTTTATATCACAGGAAAAAATATTTTCTTTTTTTAAACCTGCCTCTTTTAATGTCTTCAGTTGAATCCCGCTTCCGCATCCAATCTCTAAGGTTTTAATATTTGTTTTTTCGTCTGCTAATTTTAAAATTTCTTTCTTTAAAATTTCAGAAAGAAGAAAAGAATCATCCGAAGGGAGATATATTGACATTTTATTGAGATAACAATTTACTAAAGAAAATAATCAATGCTTCTCTATTCAAAATAGTAATCAATAAAAATCCGCTGAGAACAAACAGTATTGCTATAAGAACTAAAATTAAAAGTATGTTTTTATTTGATTTTTCCTTGGGAATTTCATAATTTGAAATTTTTTGAATTGATTCTTCTTTAATCTGTTTTGGTTCTTGTACTGTTAATTTTGGAGTTATCTCTTCTTCCTTATGAAATAATTTTTTAGGAACTAAAAGTTCTTTTTTTTCTTCTTGCAATAACCTTTCTCCTTCTTTTTTCTCTTTGGCTATTGGTGTTGGTATGGATAATAATTCAACTTCGGGCAATTCTGGCTCTCCGTAACTTGAAACTTTCTGTGCAGAGGTTTTATGAACCATAAAACTTCTAAGATTTAATTTTGAAGATTTTTTATTTGAAGAAGCAGAAATATTTTTTGGTTCGGGAATATCTTTATTACTTGCTTCTGAGATAATTCTTGCAGCTTCCTCAACTTCTTCTTGTCTATATCCAGAATTTAAGAAAGTAGTTGTTGCTTTTTTTAGAGATTCTCCTCTTTCTAAAGCAATTTTTAATCCTTCTAGAATTTCATAATTAACCATGCGAAGACACTAAGAACCAAAGGTTCCTAATACCTCCAATTTTCTATTAATCTTCCCACTAAATTTATGCTCATGGCTGATAATCATGATAAATAAAGGAAATTAAGATTTAAAAATTCTAATGAAGAAGAATCAATCACAACTTCAATCTTTGCCCGTTTCCCATAAGATGACAATTCTTTCCAGATTTATATCCCATTTCTTTTGCAAGTTCAATCATTGGTGTCATCTGTGCTGTTGAACCATGAGCAGGTATTATATGTTCTGGATTTATCAGATTAATTAAATCTCTCAAGTCTTCTCTTCCTGCATGTCCTGAAACATGAATATTATCAAAAATTCTCACTCCTGTTTTTTTGAGTCTCTTATCCATCTGCTCTTTATTTTCAATATTTACAGGGGTAGGAATTGTCTTAGAAGAGAAAACAACATTATCTCCTGGACGAAATGAAAAAGGAAGTTTGCCTCTTGAAAGCCTATCCATTATACTTCCAGGCTCTCCCTGATGTCCAGTACATACAACCAAGGCGCCTTTTCTATCTCTTTCAACTCTCCTTAATGTAGAGTCTACCTGTCTTTTATAGCTAATTAATTTAATATCTTTCTGGAACGGACACATGCCGACATCAATTGCAGATGAAACATATTTCCTCATGCTTCTTCCCATAAAATAAATCTGCCTGTCTAATTTCTTCCCAAAATCAACAATGCTCTTTAGTCTTGCAATATGAGAAGAGAATGTTGTTACAAAAATTGCAGAATGTTCATTTTTTATTGTAAGCAAAACTTCTTCAACAAGCGCTCTTGCAATTTTCTCACTCGGAGTTTTTCTTTCAGAACCAGAATAAAGAGAATCAACAACTATTGCTTTAATTCCTTCTTTTGCAATTTTTCTAAGCAAGTCATAATTTGGAGGAAGTCCAAGAACAGGATTATTATCCAATTTGAAATCATTTGCATAAAGAACAACTCCTTCAGGAGTATGCAATGCAATCATAGATGTTTGTAGAGTAGAATGAGTTATGTTTATGAAATCTACTTGGTAGTTTGTTTTCTTGCCTTTTATAGTAATAGAAGAATTTGGATTTACTGCTTTTAGATGATTAGGAACTCTTGCATTATCATCTTCCATTATTTTTTTAAGAACATCAATTGTAAATGGAGTTCCAATAATCGGCGCATTATATCTGTAAGAAATATATTGAACTGCTCCAATGTGATCTAAATGAGCATGCCCTAAAAAAATAGCTCTTACCTGATTTCTCAAACCAAATTTATCCAGAATTAAATCATCAGGCAAAGCCCCAATATTTCTCAATCTTTTCTCAGAATATCCTTCTTTCTGAACTTCCTGTTCCTGAAGTTCTACTATTGCAGGGAGATAAACTCCTAAATCAAAAATAAAAACATCTTCGCCTGTTTTTACTACAGTCATATTTTTTCCTACCTCATTAAACCCGCCAATTGTAAAAATTTCCATCTTTTATTTAAATAATTATAGAACGAAGTTTAAAAATTCTTTCAGATTTTGAAATCATCAATATGCCTATAATAAATAGTTACTTCTTTGCCAGTAATTTTTTCTATACCTTTTGCAAAATTATTAATTTTATTTTTATCCTTTTTTTCACAAGAGTAAGCATATATTTCATTTTGTTTTGGAAAAACTTTTAATAAAAGATGTCCAATATGCTCTCCATCATAATTTCTAGATTCATCAATCTTAAACTCAGGAGTAAAATCGCAAGAATCATAAAGTCTATCTGGTCCAAAAAAATCTAATGCTAAACTACGAATTTTATCAGAATCAGTCTTAATTTTCTGATTTAATAATTTATATTTAAATGGAGGAATAACTTTTACCATACATACCTTTCCTGTTTCCTGAATATAAACATTTATATTATTGAAAAGAATAATTAGCATATGAAGTCCCTTAAGCCGACAATGAGAGAAAATAAGAGATATCTTCTTGTGAGGGGAGAAAATTTAAGAAATAATATTGAAAAAGCAATTCTTGATTTTATTGGGGTTTTTGGAATGTCAAGGACAGGGTTAGATTTTATCAAGGAAAATGAAAATTCTGCAATAATTTCTGTGAATAGAAATATGGTTGATTCTGTACGAGCTTCGCTTGTTGTATGGCCAAAAAAGATGGAAGTAAAGAAAGTAAGCGGAACTTTGAAAGGATTGAGAGTATAATAATATTTAAAAATAAATTAAATTCTTTAAAAATATGTTAAACATAATTGATTTTGATTTGGATGAGAAAATAAAAAAAATTGTTAAAGAAAAAGACATGGCTGTTGTTTTGTCTTCTTTAAATGAAATTGTTCATGGATATTATTCTACTGAAAAACAGAAGAGTCTAACAAGCATCGACCAAATAAGATATAATAATCAAGATTTTACTCCAACACAAATAGCAAGAACAATGAGCAAGTTAGATTATAGTGATAAACTTAGAGAGATGGGACTTGTTCCCTTTTCAACTTTTATTTCAGCAGTTCCAAATAAAAAGGGGCTTGATTTTAGATTATTGATTGCAGGAGATATTGAATGGGAAAGTGTAATGTATATCAAAGATTTACTAGAAAATAGGTGGAAAAAAAATACGGCAGATTCTATGAATTTGGTATTTGACAAAGAATTTGGCACTTATTAACCCCCAAAAAATTTAAATATAGTTAATTCTTGTGGAAATTGAAGAGAAAAGAAAAAAATAGATTAAATTATTAATTTCTCTAATATTAAGATGGAAATGCCATTAGATTTACAACAACAAGCAATGGGTTATGACAGAACTGCGACTATGTTCTCGCCACAAGGCCATTTGCTTCAGGTAGAATATGCAGAGAAAACAGTCAGGCTTGGAAGTGCAAGTATAGGGATGGTTTGTTCTGACGGGGTGTTCATAATTGCAGATTTGAGGCTTGATGATAAATTAATTGTTCCGAAATCTGCAAATAAAGTCTATGAAATTGATTCTCACATAATATCAAGCACAGCAGGAATTATATCTGATGCAAGAGTTTTGATTGAAAGAGCACAGGTTTTGGCTCAACAGCATAGGGTTACTTACGATTCTCCTATAGAACCAGAATTAGTAATAAAAGACATCTCAAATTTAAAACAGCAATTCACACAATATGGGGGAGCTCGTCCTTATGGGGTTTCTTTAATGATTGCTGGAATTAATAATAAAAAACCAGAACTTTACACAAGTGATGTTACAGGGAATTATCTTTCTTACTTTGCAAATGCAATTGGGGAAAATGATGAAAGAATAAAAAATATTTTAAGAGAAAAATACAGCAAAGATTTAACAATAAAAAATGGGGCAAAACTTGCATTGGAAATTCTTAAGGAAGTTGCAGAAAAAAAATCCAATGGAAGCAAGTTTGAATTATGTTACATCGGGATTGATGACGGAGAATTAAAAAGATTATACGGAGAGGATTTGCAAGAATTCGTAAAATAAAATGAGCTTATTAAGATTACTTTTTTATCAGTTTAAGTATATTGCTGATATAGGAAATTTTCATTTCCCAGAACCAGCACCATTTATGCAAAAACAAATAAAAATTATAAACAACCCAAACTATAGAAGAATAAATTATCCATTAAAAATATTAAACAGCGAAAACATAGGCTGCAAAAATTATCATAAAGTAAAATGAAAATACACGGAATAAATAAATCAAGATTGAGTTTAGAAAAAATTTCTGTAGGTGATAGAATATTATTCCCCTTGGAAGCAACAGGAGAATGTGTCATAAAGACAACAAATAATTTGCTGGTAACAACAAAAATTATTGACAATAATGGAAGAGACAAAGAAGAATTTCCTGCAATAAAAGAAAAAAAGATGTATAAAGGAAGATATATTACTGAGAAATCAAGAGGAAAAGTGTATAAAGAAATAAAAATAAATGCAGATGACTGGATGGATTATCAGTTATCAAAATTTGAACAATAAAATGACAGAACTAAAGTTCAGCACAAATAAAAATTCTGGAGAATTTTCATAATGACACGCACAACAGCAAGAATAAAACAAAAAGGGAAACATTTTGAGATATTTGTAGAATTAGAAGACGCAGTGAAATTTAAGAAAGGGCAGTCTGAGTGGATTGAGTCAGAGGATGGAAGAGTTTATGCTGACATTAAAAAGGGGAATGTTGCTCCTGAAAAAGATTTGAAAGAAGCATTCGGAACAACAGATATTTCTGAGATTGTAAAAAAGATTGTTAAAGACGGAGAGGTATTAACAACACAAGATTTTAGAGATGAAGAAAAAGAGAAAAAAGTAAAACAGGTTGTTGATTTTATCTCAAGAAATGCAATTAATCCCCAGACAGGAAATCCGCATACTCCTGACAGAATAAAAAGCGCGCTGGAAGAAGCTCATGTTAATATAAAAAATACATCTGTAGAAAGTCAGATTCAAGATATAATGGATCAGATAAGCAAGATTCTTCCAATAAAAATTGAAACTAAGAAGATAAAAATAACAATCCCAGCAATTCATACAGGGAGAGTTTACGGACTTGTAAGCGAATATAAAGAAGAGGAAAACTGGATGAATGACGGAAGTTTGGAAGTTACAATAAAGATTCCTGCAGGATTAATTATGGATTTTTATGATAAATTAAATTCAGCAACTCATGGAAGCGCGCTGACAGAGGAGATAAAATAATGATTAAAGAAAAAAGTGAAGATGGATATATTCAATTTAAGAAATATTTTAATAAAGCAGATTATGTAAAAGCTTCTGCGTTATTAAAAGAAAATCCAGAGGTAAAAAATTATTGTTCAAGAGAAGAATTGATTGAAATAACTAGTTTTTATGAAAAAATTGTTGAAAGTATGATTAATGAAAAAATTAATAATATTAAGAAAAAAATAAATGAAATCCCCTCTAAGTTAGAAAAGAGAGTTAATAGATTCAGAGAAGATTTTTCCGAGATAGTGGATGATAGTTTTAAGGAAATATGATACAATCAATTAAATTTATAAATGAAGTTTTAAGAAGATAAATATAAGAAAATGATAGGAAAACCAACAGCAATGGATGAGACAGTAATGACAGTAATAAGAGAAAATTATAAGTTAGAAATTAAAAATTTAATAGATGAAAAAAAATATGGTGATGCATTTGATTTTTTATTGAAACATAGAGATGTTAAAAAATATCTATCTAGAACGCAATTAAGAACAATGTATAATTTTTTAGAATCAACGTGTTTTGATATAGGAATAATAGCTAATGAACTATCTGATAAACCAAGTATAAATCTGTCAAGAATTTTAGAGAGATTAAAAGAACTTGACGGGAGAAAAGAATAATATGACAGATAGAAAAATTGTAATTCCTGGAGAAGTATTATTTGAGGGCGATAATTATTTGCCTGGAGAAGGCACAGAAAAGAGAGGAAATCAGGTTGTTGCAATAAGATTTGGACTTGCTGAAGAGACAAAAAATCTTGTTAAAGTAATTCCATTATCTGGAGTTTATCAGGCAAGGAGAGGAAATGTTGTTATAGGCAAAGTTGAAAATATCACATTCAATGGCTGGGTTATTAATATAGGAACTCCTGAAAATGCTTTCTTATCTATTATGGAAATTCCAAGATATGTAAACAAAGATGATTTGGGGGAAGTTATGGGAATAGGAGATATGGTTGTTGCTAAGATATATGCAATGAACAAGAGAGGAATAGATTTGACCTTGAAGCAAAAAGAACTTGGTCCTCTTGACAGAGGGATAATTATTCAAGTAAACCCTAATAAAGTTCCAAGAATAATCGGAAAAGAAGGAAGCATGATTTCACAGATAAAAACCGAAACAAAATGTAATATTACTGTAGGACAGAACGGACTAATCTGGATTGGCGGAAACAAAGTTGAAGATGAATTATTTGCTAAGAAAGCAATTATGTATATTGCAGAACATTCACTTACATCAGGATTAACAGATGAAATGAAAAATTGGTTTGAGGAGCAAAGAAAATGACTGAAGATATGCTAGATGCAAGATTTGTAAAGTTATTTGGTAAGAATAGAACTGAAAGACTGAGTAATGGAATTAAAATTAGTTTAGAAGTGTTAGCCAAAAAACCATTTTGTATTATAACAGACTTTAACAATAAATATGAGTTAAGAGAATTTGAAGATATACTTAATACATTTTTGGGGTATAATAACAAATTTAAGAATAAAAAATATTTAAGAACAGCAAATGAAGAACTATTAAATTATACTATACAAACAATAAAATGACAACATTCAAAAGACCCGACGGAAGAAAAGTTAATGAGCTTAGAGAAATGAAAGCTAAAGTTGGAATTGTTCCAAATGCAGACGGAAGCGCGATGTTCTCATTCGGAGATACTGTTGCAATTGCAGCTGTTTATGGTCCTAAGAAAATGCATCCGCAACATTCACAAGATCCTGAAAGAGGAACATTGAGATGTACTTACAATATGATGAGTTTTTCAGTCACAGAAAGGATTAGACCAGGACCTTCAAGAAGAAGCACAGAAATAAGCAAGATTACAGAATGGGCTTTGAAGCCAATTGTAATGATTGATGATTACAAAGGAAATGTAGTTGATGTTCATATAAATATTCTTCAGGCAAATGCTTCAACAAGATGTGCAGGAATAAATGCTGCTGCAATGGCTCTTGCTCATGCAGGAATACCAATGAAAAATCTTGTTACAAGCGTTTCAATAGGAAAACTTGACAAGCAGTTAGTCACTGATTTGATAAAAGAAGAAGAAGATTGGGAAGAAGGAGAAGGAGCAACAGATATTCCTATAACAATGACTGGCGACGGAAAAATAACACATATTCAATTAGATGGAAAAATATCAATTAAACAATTAAGAGAAACAATTGAACTTGCAGCAGAAGCAGGGAAACAAATTCATGAAGTTCAAAAGAAAGCTTTGAAAGAAATAGGAGAAAAAGAAAATGAATAAAAATCAAGAAAATAAAATAAAATTATATTGTCAGAATCCCCAATGTAAAAAGCCATTAATTCACGAGGGTGAAGAAGTTGCAAATATAGATGGAAATTTGCTTCACTCATATAATGAATGTATACAATTTTATATGTGTCATAAAGCCCTACAATCCAAAAATCCCCAGATGGTTATTATATCAAATATTCCCTATATCTCCTATTCTAAAGCGGAAAAGTTAGCAGAAAAAAATAAAGTTAAGTTTAATAAATTAGAAACAAAAATAAAAAAATAAAATGATAGAAACATCATATCTAACAGCAGAAAGAATTAAGGAATATTTGTCAGAAGGAAAAAGATTTGACGGAAGAAAGCTAGATGAATTTAGAGATATAGTTATTGAAACAGGAATTTCAAAAAATGCTGAGGGAAGCGCAAGAGTCAGAATAGGGAAGACAGAAGTTATGGTTGGAGTTAAGATGGATGTTGGTACTCCTTACCCAGATTCTCAAGACAAAGGAAATCTAATGGTTGGCGCAGAATTTCTTCCATTGAGCTCTCCAAGAATTGAACTTGGACCTCCTCAATTTGATTCAATTGAATTAGCAAGAGTTATTGACAGAGGAATAAGAGAAAGCAAATTCATTGATTTGAAAAAATTATGCATAAAAGAAGGAGAAAAAGTATGGACTGTAATGATTGATATTTATACAATAAATGATGACGGAAATCTTCTTGACGCAGCAGGAATCGGAGCAGTTGCAGCTCTAAAGAATGCAAAGATTCCAAAGTATAATGAAGAGACAGGAAAAACAGAATTTGGCGAATGGACAGAGAACAGTGTTCCATTGTCAAAAGATATTCCAATCTCACTTACATTCCACAAAATTGGGAATAGTATAATTGTAGACCCAACAAAAGAAGAAGAAGACATAAGCGAAACAAGAGTCACTATATGCAGTTCTGATGGAATAGTTAATTCAATGCAAAAAGGAAATGAAAAAGAATTAAGCGTGGAAGAATTTAATAAGATACTTGATTTGTTAGAAAAGACAGAAAGAGAAATATTTAAAAAAATAGAAAAAAGCTTAAAATAATATGTTAAAAGGATTTTCAAAATATGAAACTGCAAGAATTTTAGGAGCAAGAGCTCTGCAAATTTCTATGAATGCTCCATTATTAATTAAAATCAATAAAGAAGATTTGGAGAAAATTAATTATGATGCTATTAAGATTGCAGAAGTTGAATTGAATTCAGAAATTCTTCCAATTTCTATATATCGTCCTTTCCCTGAAAAAAGAGATGAGAAGTTAAAGAGAGTAAGAGGACAGCAGATTTCTGAAAAAGGAATTCAGGAAAAAGAAGCGCAAGAAGAATCAGAGATTGTTGAGGGCGGAGAAATAATGGAACTTGCTAATCCTGATGATGAAGTTGCTGAAGAAGAAGCTGGAGAAGGCGAATCTGAATAAGATTAGTAAACATTTTTATATCAAAGAGGATTTTTCTATATATGAAAATAAAGGGGGTTTCTGCAAAAACAATTCTTGATTCACGAAAAGAGAAAACAATTCTTGTTACAATTAAAACGAATGTGGGAGATTTTTCTGCTAGTTCTCCTTCGGGCAAATCAACAGGGAAATATGAAGCAAAAACTTACAATAAAAATATTGATGGAGACATCAAAACAATAAAACAGCTTGGAGAATATTTTTCTGAAGAAATAATCGAAAAGTTTGATGACTTAAAAAGAATTGAAGATGTTTCTGACAGGCAGATCGGAGCTAACAGCGTTATTGCGTTGGAATCTGCAATATTAAAAGCATTGGCTAAAGAGCAAAAAAAAGAAATTTGGGAACTAATAAATCCAAGTGCAAAGAAGATACCAAGACTTGTGGGAAACTGCGTAGGCGGAGGGAAACATTCTTCCTTGCAAAGAAAACCCGATTTTCAGGAATTTGAACTTATACCGAATGTTAAAAGTATTGCACAAGCCCTTGAAATTAATAAAAATGCAAAAAAAGAAGTTAAAGAAAACATTGAAAGAGAAGATAAAAAATTTAATGGAGAAAAAAATGACGAGGATGCCTGGGCTGTTTCGTTGAATGAAAAAGAAGTTCTTGATATTTTAAAGAAAACAAAAATTCCTCTTGGGCTTGATGTTGCTGCTTCAAGTTTCTACAAAAGAAAAAATTACAACTATCTTAATCCCCAATTAAAAAGAGACAAAAAAGAGCAGATGGAATATTTAAGCAATCTTATGAGAAATTTTAATTTATACTATATTGAAGACCCGTTTGAAGAAAATGATTTTGAAAGCTTTGCTGATTTATTAAAAAAATTTCCAGATAGATTAATTGTTGGAGATGATTTGACGACTACAAATCTCAAGAGATTGGAAAAAGCGATAAAGACAAAAAGCATAAATGCAATTATTGTAAAACCAAATCAGATTGGCTCTTTAATTGAAGTAAAAGAAGTTTGTGAATTAGCAAAGAAAAAAAATATTAAAATTGTATTTTCCCACAGAAGCGGGGAGACTGAAGAAAAAATTCTTGCTGATTTAGCTTTTGGATTTCAGGCAGATTTTTTTAAATGCGGGATTACTGGAAGGGAGCGTGAAGTGAAAATTAAGCGACTTATTGAAATAGAAAAAGACATTCAATAAGTCACTGCTTCGTCAGAAGCCAAAGCAGAGATTAATTGAGATTGAGAAAAGTTTAAAATGAGTATATAAATTCTTAAAAATAATATAAAATATTAATTATTATGGTAAGACCAGATACATTGACTGAGATTGTATTTAGTGCAGTCGCTTTTGGAATAATCGGTGGAATAATTACAGGAGGGCTATGTTTTAGTAATTCATATCATAAAAAAATAAATGCTTATGAACAATCTATAAAAATACTAGATAAAAATCATGATGGTAGATTATATTCTGAGGAGATTAAATTATTTTATGAAGAAATGAAAATAGATCCTTATAGTTTAGAGGCATTTAAAAAAATGAAAACTAAAGAATTGGAAAAGTTTAATTTTAAATATCAAGAAGAGTATAATAAGAAAAATGGTAAAGAAAACACTTCTAGATGAACTTAATGATTACAAGAAAAAAGTGAGTAAAATGGATGTTGAGAAATTAAATCAAGAAGTAAGTTTCTTTTCTCAGAAAAAAGAGGAAGAGTGTTATGATAAGGGTCATAAACCAAAGAAAAACTTTGGCTATATTGCTTCTGGGCTTGGAGGAGTTAAGGCTCATGAAATTTGTGAGAGATGTGGAATGTTTTATGAAAGAAATCTTACTCCCGAAGAGATGGATAAATGGTATGATATGATGAGTAGACGTTTTGATATTTGATTAACCGAAGTCTTTAAAAATATACTTTTTCTCTCAAATATTATGGTAGATATTATTGAAGGAATAAAAGAAAGCATGGAAAAAGGAGAAGAAGTAATTGAGAACGCAATAGAAGGAATTGCAAAAAAAGTAAAGGGAAAAAAATCAAAATCCAAAAAAGAAACTTCTGAAACCGAAGAGTTAAATAAAAAAGCAGAAGCAGAATCTGTTGACACAGAAGTAGTTAAAAGTCTTGAAGAAAAAAAGAAAGCACTTCTTGAAAAAGCTGAAAAACTAAAAGAAATGCTAAGTGAGGAAGGGCCAAAGACAGAAGAGTTGAAAGAAAAGGTTAAAGTAAAGAAAAGAACAGATATGCTTATTCCTCTTGAAGATTATGTAAAGACTGGAATTTATCTTGGTACTAAGGTTGTAACTCCAAGTATGAAGCCCTTTGTTTACAGAAGAAGAGCAGATGGGCTTGCTATTTTTAATACAGATATAATTGATGAAAAGTTAAAAGAAGGAATAGAATACCTTTCACAATTTAACCCTGAAGATGTTATTCTTGTATGCAAGAGAGAATCTGGATGGAGAACTGCAGAAATGTTTTCAAGACTTACAGGAATAAGAGTATTCACAAAGAAATATCCTGCAGGAATTTTAACTAACATAAAATTACCTGACTTTTTTGAAAATGAATTAACAATAGTCTGCGATTCATGGCTTGACAAGAATGCTTTCCATGACACTAAAAAAGTAAAGAGAAAAGTATTGATGGTGTGCGATACAAATAATTTTGCAAGAGGAGCTGACAAAATAATTATAGGAAATAATAAAAGTGCAAAAAGTTTAGGTGTAATATTTTATCTTCTTACAAGAGGATATTGCAAGACAAGAGGAATTGATGTTACTATTCCTGATTTGGAATGGTGGACAAGTGAGGAAGAGCCTTCGCATGAAGAGATAAAGGAAAAAGCAAGAAAGACAGAAGCAGAGTTTGGTGTTTAATTTCTTAGATAATTATTTATAGAACAGAGTGTTAGCTAAATTATGGGACTTAGTGAAGTAGCGCTAAGAGAAATATGCCCTTATGTCAGGCTAGCAAGATTAGAAGAACAAGAGATTATATTCTGTAATAAAAATTGTGGGAAATCTCCAGATTCTGATATAAAATTAGAAAACAAAATAAAAATTGGAGAAAGGGGTGTTTGCAGGGCAACAATGTTTTATCATGACAAAAATGATTTAAAGATAGAGATAAATATTGATAATTTGTACGAATGTCCTTACAGAAGAAATTAAAACTTTATCTTAAAAAAAGGAATCTGGAAATAAGGTTTAGGTTCTTTAAATAAAACTTTGTCTCTTGCCTGTTCAATTTCATAATCTGTTGGTTTTCTGAATTGAATAGATTTCTTTATATTTTCGGTTATTAAATCAGAGTCCTGTGATTCTTTCACAATTTGATAACCTATATTAGATTTGTTATTTAGAAAGTAAAAAGGATTCAATACTGCGCTCTTTGTGATTTCATCTAAAGCTTTATCTAAAGAGAGATTTTGATATTGATTAAGAACTGAATTTTCTATTCTAAATTCTATCTTTGGAGAATCACTATAAGAGATATTATTTATCGCTGGTTGATTTGCAATCATAATTGAGTAGATATATTTTTATTTAAAAAGATTTAGATGGTTTATTATATTTATTACTAAAATTAATGCTTCTGTGGAAGTTCTACTTTTGTTCCGCATTCATGGCAGAATTTTTGCCCGTCTTCCATTATTCTTCCGCAGTTTTTGCACTTGATTATAACTTGTTTGGTTTCAATAACTGGCTTGTAGCCTGGGCGTCCTGACATTAGTTTCCCAAGAGCACTTGCGAATGAAGCATCACTCTGAATTTCATTCATCCTCTTTTGAAGACTATTTGCGTCCATCCTATTTTATGCAGAATTTTATTTTTAAATCTTGCTGATATTAAATAATTTATATTGTATATTACAAAATATATATTAGCATAGATATTTGTTTAAAAATTGGGTTTCTTTTTAGAAAAAGAAACTACAATGGTAGAAAAACTAAGAGAGGTAAAGGGTGCATAAAATGGCGTCAAAAAAATATATTATTACTTCTGCACAAGCATGTTATCATATAAATGAAGATGGAGATGAATTACCTTGGGGTGTTCCAAAAAATTATAGAGGAAGAGCAAAAGCAATTCCAAACTACAATTTTCTGAATGGATTAGATAGAATAGCAAAAGATTATGGCGCAGAAATGATTATACAACCAATCGCAGGAAAAAATGTTAAAGAAGATATATTGCATGAAGATTTACAAAACCGAAAAGATATATTCTGGGGCGACAAAAGAAAATTAAATGATAATATTCAAATTAGAGATATTGTTGTTCCTCCGCAGAATGTTGACCCAGCAACAGGAAAATCAGAATTGGTTGGAGAGTATAATTCTTCTTTAATCTTCCCACATACAAAACAAAGATTTTTCCCTGTTCCAGTTTTCAATGCAGATTTGCCAAGATATATTTATACATCTGGAGCAATAACAATGCCTAATTATAACGTTGCAAATCACCGGGGGGATACTGCAGAAAGAAATCATGTATTTGGAGCATTGCTCTTGGAAGTATTAGATGATAAATTTTACAATATAACAAATCTTAGAGCATTAAAGAATGGAAAATTTGTTGATAGAGGAAAATTGTATGATGGAAATTTAAAACCCAAAAAAATTGAAGTAGACTTTATGGTTGTTGGAGATTATCATTTTGGGAGTCATGATGAAAAGGCGGTTAAAGCCACTTATGAAATGATTGAAAAGTTTCATCCAAAAAGAATTTTTCTTCATGATTTTTTTGACGGGCACAGCATTAATCATCATGAGAAAGACAATTCATTAATGAGGGTTAGAGAATACAAAAGAGGAAGATTATCTCTCGAAGAAGAATTAAAATCAGATTATGAGGAAATTATAAAGTTGTCAAAAATAGCGAGGAAAAATACAGAGATTTATGTTGTCTCTTCCAACCATCATGCTTTTTTACCAAGATATATCAATGAAAAAAACTGGATAAATGGAGATTTATGGAATGCAGATATTTGTTCTTATTTATTTAATCAAGCTACTTTATTAGATATTCCAGAAAAAGAAATTGATGATGCGGCTTATCTGATTGAAGAAGGCATGAAAAGATTTGGCCAAATCCCAAGCAATATTAAATTTTTAAGACTTAAAGATAATTTTAGAAGATTTGGAATACAATTAGCTAGTCATGGAGATAAGGGCAGTAATGGTTCACGAGGAGGGAAAGCAAAATCAAAAGCAACAATTGGCGGAGGAAAAAGTGTGACTGGACATATTCATACAATGGAAATTTATGGTTATACATATGTTATAGGGACAAATGGATTGTTAGATGCCCCGCATACTGCCGGTTTTGGAAATGCTTGTATTGCTGCTAATTGTCTTGGATATTCGAATGGATTAATGCAAATGCTCCCAATCATTGAAGGCGAATGGATGAATTTTAAATTGTAAATATATATTTTGAATTAAATATATATTTTGAATTAAATATTTATTTAAAAAATCCATTGTGAGAATGATTTTTTATTCTTCGGCTGTATTCTTTTTCCCAGTCTTTTCCGAGATACCTTTCTTCAACTAATCTATTCAATGATTTTGCTCTGTCAATTCCGTATTTCATTCCTTTGCTTATTCCTAAATCACAATAGATAGCAGTTAGTTCAAAGTCTTTTGTTATTTCCAAGCCAGCATTAATTCCTAACATTCTTTCTTCAGGAAGATTATCATCAAGAATTCCGGGCTGTGTAAAAAATAAATGCGATGCATAAGGAGCTTCCCCTCTTTTTAATGAATCTATAATACAAGCCCTTGCATATTTTATATTTCTTCTAACTTCTTCATCTGTTCCACCAAAAGGACTTTCTATCACAACTCTTTTTTTCATTAGAAAGAAGGTTATATCCTCAAATTAAAAGGATTATAAGAATTTGATATATATTTTAAATGAAATATTTATTTAAAAAGAATTTATTTCTGATTAAATTATGGAATTAAAGAGGTGGGTTGAACATTGTTATAAATTAAGCCAGAAGATAAATCGTTTTGAAAATGGCGAGAATAAATATTTGCTTTCTAATTTTAAAGGAACTTCGCAGCAAAAAGATATTGAAAAAAGAACAGCTTTGATTGGAGATTATTTTAGAGTAAAAATAAATTCAAAGGCTCATGACGATGATGAAATGCGAAGACAGGGAAAAGAAATTATGGATTTCAAAGATAATGAAAAAGTTTTTGGTGCCTTAAGAAACGAATTTGACATGTCTTACTGGGCTTTTCATGCATTACATAATTCAAAATTAAAAGATTATAATAGGGTTTTTATCTCGCAAATAAAAGGCTGTAATATTTTTTGTCCTTGGTGTTTTGTTGATGATATAAATAAAAATTTTAAAGAAGATAATGGAAGTGCATATTTTTCTATGCGTGAGATTTTAGATGCTTTTGAAGGAGAAAGAAAAAAACAGGAATTAAATTCTGTCAGAACTTCTGGAGGAGAACCAACTCTTGCTCCCAAACAATGGAAAGATATGCTGGGAGGATTGGAACAGAGAGGATTATCTGATAAAGTATTTTTTCAGGGAGAAACAAATCTTACAACAGGACATTTTTTGGATTATTTAGAATCAATAGGAAAACTTGAAAATAATTTTTTTAATAAAATTGGAGAATATAAAAATTTTGGAGTTTTGAGTTCATTTAAGGGAACAGACACAGAGAGTTTTTTGAAAGCTGTTGGACTGACAAATAAAGACGGAACTCCGAATATGAATTATGCATTTTTAGAAAAAGAAAGATGGTATTCATTTGAAAAGATGATTAAAGCAGGAATTGATGCTTATCCATTTATTTATGATCCAAATCCAGAAACTATTGAAAGCTTCTTAGAAAAAGGTGCTAAAAAATTTGGCGATGGGTTTTATTTGAAAACTTGGGTTCTTCCATTAAAATTGTATGGGCCTGAAAAAGAAAGGATGGACGCGCATGGATTAGTTCCAGAACAAGAGCAGAAAAGATTAAATGAAAATTTTATAAAATCAAAAGAAAAAATGCAGGAAATAATTTGGGATAAGTTTGGAATTAATTACCAGGCAGTTCCACGTGCAGGAATTAAATTAAATCTTAAAAAATAACCAACTTTTTTTATTTTTGAAATTTGCTTTTACAAGACAATAAGTCCCTTTTAATTTTCTTCCATAAAGTTCAAAAATAATTCTGTTTGAATATTTTTTTGTTAATTCATATTTTCCTTTGTCCCATATTTTTACTTCTCCTGCTCCATAATTATTTTCAGGAATTGTCCCGTGAAATTCTGCATATTCTAATGGGTGGTCTTCAACTTCAATTGCAAGACGTTTTGTTCCTTTTTTTTCTGGAGGAACTTTTGGAATTGCCCATGATTTTAAAACTCCGTCCATTTCTAATCTTAAATCCCAATGCAAATGCGATGCATGATGCTCGTGAATAACGAAGATGTACTTTGGAGAAGATTTTTTTATCTCTGCTTTTGGCTCTTTTGATTGTTTTAGTTTTCTCTTTTTCTTGTATTCTGTTAATGACATGAACAAAATAATGTTTTGAAATATATAAGTGTTTTTAAATAAGAATTAACCTAAAAGATTATGAAACTTTGCGCATATTTTATGGATGATGGTTTTGTCTACATTGGTAGAAGTGATAGCCAAGAAGGAAGATTAATGGAAGTTGGAATTATGCCTACAGAAAAATTAATTAAAAATAAAAATTATCAAAAGAACATAATAAAATTCTATGCGCAAAATAAAAAATATAAAAGAGAAATGCCTATTAGTTTAGATAAAGTTATTTCACAACTTTATGTGGATTATAAAGAATAAAATGATAAAAAATATTTCAAAAGCTGTTGCATATAATATGAAAAGTGGAGAAGTTTGTGTAGGTATTTGCGACGAGATTAGAGATATTTCAAAAAATAACAGAGAGATAAAATTAAAGGAAGCATTTATTATTCCTTCAGAAAACCAATATAAAGATGATAAAGAATTTATAAAAGATATCTATGAAATTCTTGATAAAAATGAATCTTTTCCAATAAAAATTAAGGACATAAAAAATTCTTACATTCTCCATTGATTCTCGTCGGTGAAATAATTCTCCAAAACATTTATAAATGTGTTTTTTCTGAAGAACTTATAATTAGAATGAGTACTTTAAGATATGCAGTTTGTAACATTAAAGTATGATGTATGTAGAAGTAGTCATTTTAGTTGTAGTTCTAATATTTGATAGTCAAAGCCAATAGTTAGGAATTTTTGTGTGAAGTATTTTCTGTCTTACTAAAAGAAAATGCGTAATGGAAATTTTTGTCTTTACCGACGTAAAATTTATGATATTATTTAAATCTAGTTGATCCTGCTAGCGGCTGCGGCTCTCTGGTTCACACTTAGACATGCAAGTCTTTCGAGAGAAGGCGAACTGCTCAGTAACACGTAGCTAACCTACCCTTAAGTCAAGGATAACCTCGGGAAACTGAGGATAATACTTGATAGGAGATATACCCTGGAAAGATTTATCTCATAAATTCGAGCTTAAGGATGGGGCTGCGGCGGATTAGGTAGTTGGCGGGGTAATAGCCCACCAAGCCTGTGATCCGTAAGGGCTCTTAGCGGAGAGGCCCTGAGAGGGAATCTGAGACACTATTCCCAGCCCTACGGGGTGCAGCAGGTAGGAATCTTTTGCAATGCGCGCAAGCGTGACAAAGCGAGCCAGAGTGCTTTTCAATGAAAAGCTTTTGCTAAAT